>FWPU01000106.1_pt1 | contig 257544 bp, 197 predicted proteins | sample 2228361 | NCBI WGS metagenome assembly FWPU01 (sample SAMEA103939777, study PRJEB20133) | metagenome
TCCCATTCCGAACAGAGTCGTTAAGCCCCTCAGCGCCGATGGTACTGCCCCTGAGCGGGTGGGAGAGTAGGTCACTGCCAACCTTTTTTTTTCAAAAGCCCGTTCTGGCCTCCGAGCCGGACGGGCTTTTGTCGTTTGTGGCATCAGCTTCACTCAATTCCTTTCGCCTTCGTCTAAAGAACATTTTTACTGACTATGGCTTAAAAAATTATCGTCCCTGCTTCCGCACCATCGTCACCCCATCGCTCAAGGGCAACAGGCAGAGGTCTATGCGCTCATCCCGATGCAGCTTGGCATTCAGGGCCCGGATGGCTTTGACGTCCTCATCTTGAGAATTTTCCTCCACTACTTTGCCTGACCACAGTGTGTTGTCGAAGAGGATGAGTCCACCAGGGCGGAGCAGTTGGAGGCATAGCTCGTAATAGCTGTCATACCCAGTTTTATCGGCGTCGATGAAGGCAAAGTCGAAACTGCCGGTGCGGCCTTCCTCGAGGAGTCGTTGCAGGGTTTCAATGGCGGGGGCCAGGTGCAAGTCTATTTTTTCAGCCACGCCCGCTCTTTGCCAGTATTGTCTGGCAATCGAGGTCCATTGTTCGTTGATGTCGCAGGCAACGATTTTTCCATCGGCCGGCAAGGCAAGGGCCGTTGCCAAGGTGCTGTAGCCGGTGAAAACACCCACTTCGATGCAGTTTTTGGCACCCATCAGTTTCACCAGTATTTGCATGAACTGCCCCTGCTCAGGTGAGATCTGCATGTTGGCTTCCTCCAGCTGGCCTGTCTCGCGTCGCAACGCCGTCAGCAGGGGGTGTTCGCGGACGCCCACCGAGAGGATGTAGTCGTAAAGTTCAGGTGTGAGTGATAGGGTTTTGCGCGACATGGTCAGGGATTTTGCCCCACGGCGAAAGCCTGGGTGATGATTTGCATGAGTTCGTCGTGGATGGCGCTGTTGGAGGCCACGAGTTCCTGGCCAAACAGGTACCGATCACCACCATTGAAATCACACACCTTGCCACCCGCCTCCTGTACCAACAAAATGCCTGCGGCCACATCCCATGGGCTCAATCCATACTCGAAGAAGCCATCGAAACGGCCACATGCCACCCAGGCCAAATCTACTGCCGCTGCACCGAATCGCCTCAAGCCCCGCGTGCACTTCATCAAATTTTCGAACGCTGTGAAATAGGGCCGGATACGGGCAAAATCGCGGTATGGAAAACCCGTAGCTATGAGGGCGTGCTTGAGCTTTTTCGTAGAGGATACGCTGATTTTGCTGCCATTCATCCAAGCGCCACCACCTTTCCAAGCATAGAAGGACTCATTGCGAGTGATTTCATGGACGATGCCAAGCACGATCTCGTCGTCCTTGCGGAGGGCTACGCTAATGGCATAGCAGGGCAAGCCGTGTAAGAAGTTGGTGGTGCCATCGAGCGGGTCGATGATCCACTGCCAGGTACCATTGCCCTTGGCTACGGTTTCTTCTTCAGTCAGAAATACGGCTTCGGGCAGAAGTGCTTTCAATCCTGCGACCAATCGCCGCTCGGCAGTGCGGTCCACGTAGCTCACCAGGCTATTGAGACTTTTTATCTCTATTTGTTCACTTTGCACCTTGCCGGCTTCCCCGGCGATGAACATGGCTGTTTCATGCACCAGTCGCAGGGCCTGGTGACAGAGGTTTTCCAAAGAATGGGTTTCTCCTGGGGTGGCAACCGACATTTCAAAAATGATTTTGAAGGCTGGCGAAATCGACGATTTGAAAAGCTGCAAATAATGCGGTTGCGAAGGTAGGGATAATCCCTTGTCTCAAAATCTGAGGATGAGGCCAGCGCCTGCATAGGCTTCACCCGTGGGCATGCATCCACTGCGGGGTGCCAGTTGCAGGCTGAGGTCGTCGCTGACGTCGAAGCTGCGCAAGTGGGCATCTACGAATGCCTCGGCGGTGACCACTAGGTGGGTGGCAAACAAGCCGATGTATGACAGCTGTTTGTTTTTGTCGTAGCCGTCCCGGATTCTGCGCAAATCACCGGCATCGAGCCCCGTACCGCTGAATGGATGTTGCTCTCCTCTCAGTTCGGCGATGTAGGCATCGCGGTAAAGCCGATAGCGTTTGGTGTTGCGATCGATGGCAATGAGGAAGGCAGCGTAGCCACCGTAAGCCAAGGGCACTTTCCACCAGCGCTTGTTGTAAAGCTGTCCTCCACCTGGAAAGGCCAGGGCGGCGTACAAGGCCTTGTTCGGATTTGGATAGTCTGCAAAAAATCGCCCGATGAACCCCTTCTTCTTTGGCGGGGCAAATCTTTCCACAGAATCATGCACATCGATGCTGTCGAAGCCAATCAACACACTGTCCACCGGCATCACGGAAGGGTTGGGCAATGTGTCTGGTCTTTGCGCATGTGCAGAAATGCCACAGGTGGCTATGACTGTATATACCACAAAAATCGTGGAGAGCAATTTCATGGGGGCGTTGTTGACCTTTGTCGTGTGAGAGAAGCCTCGTTGGAAACAGGTCAAAACTACCCTGGGTGGCTGGCTGCGGCTACAGGTTTTTCCCTGCCTTAACTCAGGCATGCCTCATTTTTCTTTTTCGAGGATGTCGAGAATGCGGTTGAGGTCTTCCACACTGGAGAAAGGGATGCGTATGTGGCCGCTGCCTTTGGAGCTGGTTTTCAGTTCCACTTTGGTGCCAAGCACTTGCCTTAGGTGGTCACGCACTTGTTTGAAGTCGGGTGGAAGCTCATCCGCTTTTTTGGCGGGTTTGGCGGGCTCCCGGTAGCGACGCACCAATGCTTCAGTAGCACGCACCGACAGGCCTTTGGACACGATTTCCTTATACAAGGCGAGTTGAAGGTCCACGTTTTCCACGCCAAGGAGCGCCCGGGCATGGCCCATTGTGATGAGGTCTTCCTTGAGGCCTTTCTGAATGTCGGGGGGGAGTTTGAGCAGGCGGAGGAAGTTGGTGACCGTCGATCGTTGTTTGCCAACCCGTTCACTGAGGGCTTCATGGGTGAGGTTGCACTCGTCGATCAGTCGTTGATAGGTAATGGCGACTTCAATGGCGTTGAGGTCTTCGCGCTGGATGTTTTCCACCAGCGCCATTTCAATCATTTCCTGGTCGTTGGCCAAGCGAATGTAGGCAGGTACTTCCTGCAGCCCGGCGATGCGCGCAGCGCGCAGGCGGCGCTCACCCGAGATGAGCTGATATTGGTTTTCTGCCAGACGCCTCACTGTAATGGGCTGGATGAGGCCGTGGGTGCGCAGGCTTCGGGCCAGGTCTTCGAGGCTTTCGTGGTCGAAGTCCTTGCGAGGCTGGAAGGGGTTCACCTCGATCTGGTCCACGGGAATCATGGCGACGGTATGTGTGAGCTCCTTGACCGTCTCCAGTTGTTCGTCGGGAGGCTGGTTCTCGATGTTGGACAACAGGGCTCTGATGCCAAGCCCCAGTTCCTTTTTCTTCACCTGTTTGGCCATGGTTTGGTTGTGTAAGATAGTTGTGCCTTACCGGAAGGGCGAGCGCCGTAATCGTCAATCCACGGGTACCGACACCTTGATACCGTTGCGCTCGAGGAATTCCTTGGCAAGGTTGAGAAAATTGGTAGTGCCCCGGCTACCGGCGTCGTACATGATGACGGGCAAGTGCATGTTGGGGGCTTCGCTGATCTTGGAATTGCGGTGGATGATGGTGTCGAAAACCTTCTCCTTGTAAAATTCCCTGACTTCATTGACCACCACATTGGCTAGGCGAAGCCGCTGGTCGTACATCGAAAGCAAAATACCCTCGATTTCCAAGCCCGGATTGTGGGTCTTTTTCACCAGGTTGATGGTGTTTTGCAGCTTGCCCAAACCTTCCAGAGAGAAATATTCGCACTGCACCGGTACGATCACCGAGTCGGCAGCGACCAAGGCGTTGATCGTAATCAGCCCCAAGCTGGGCAAGCAGTCGATGAAGATGAAATCATAGTCATCGGCAACCTGCTTGATCACTTCCTTGAGAATGTATTCCCGGCGTTGACGTGTGGGCAGCTCGAGCTCCGCCCCGACCAAGTCGATGGTACTGGGCATGAGGTGCAGGTTGGGCGTGCCCGTTTCGTAAATAGCCTCATGTGCAGGTACGTCATTGACAAGGCAATCGTAGAGGCTTGCCTCGATGGCGTCGGGAAAGATACCTACACCCGAGGAGGAGTTGGCCTGCGGATCGGCATCGACGAGCAGTACGCGCTTTTCCAGAATGGCCACGCAAGCTGCCAAATTGATGGCAGTGGTCGTTTTACCTACCCCCCCTTTCTGATTGGCAATGGCTATTACTTTTCCCATGGTCGTAGGTTGAAACTCGTGATTGAATTGGTGATGAGGCGCCCGCAGTGTGGCTTGGTCTGGCGACGCATTTTACATCTCCAGCGTCTGTCCAATGGCCGGCAAAATTAGCGTTTTGCCTCGCTTGTCGAAGGCGGCTTTGGCAGCGTCATGATCGATCTCGATCACCTCGAAGGTATCGAAATGGCAGCCAATGATGGTTTCACATTCGATGAATTCTGCTGCAATGGCTGCATCAGCTGCATCCATGGTGAAGTTGTCTCCGATGGGCAAAATAGCAAAATTCAACCGGGGGCAGGTCAGCGGAATGGTTTTCATGTCGAAGCTCAGTGCAGTGTCCCCGGCAAAGTAGAAGCAGCTTTGGTCATCCCACACCACGAATCCCCCAGGGTTGCCACCATAGGTTCCATCGGGCAATACACTCGAGTGCGTGGCATACACGTATTTCACCGTGCCAAAGTCGAATCGGTGCTTGCCACCGTGGTTCATGCCATGCCCATTGACACCTCGCTGACCAAACCAAGTCACGATTTCGAAATTGCTGATTATCGTCGCACCGGTCCGTTTTGCAATTCGCTCGGCGTCTGCCACATGGTCGGCATGTCCATGCGACACCAGGATGTAATTGGCCGGGATGTCGTCGATTTTGATCTGGGAAGCTTTGGGATTCGGGCTGATGAAGGGATCGAACAGCAGGTGTTTGCCGTTCATTTCGACCCCGAAACAAGAATGGCCGTAATACGTGACTTTCATAGCGCTCTGTTTTTTTTAGGTGAATGCAAAAGTAGGGCAAACGACCCTGTCGAGGGGCCATCTCAGCCAAGATGGTCCAGCCTTGGCGATTCCTTGCAAATCATCTGAATAGCTTTTGGGGCACCCCTCGGCTGACCATCCCCTCACTGCAAACATCCTCTCATCCAGATTGTCCGGCCAGTTTCCACCACACGGGACCAAGTGCCATTTGGGTGGGCCTTCCCCGCAAACTGGCATCTGCCAGCAAATCGTTCCGCCATCTCCTTCTCAGCACCGCCCTGCCTGTCTGTCCATTTGGACAGGCCTGTCTGTCCACTGGACAGGCCTGTCTGTCCACTGGACAGGCCTGTCTGTCCATTTGGACAGGCTTGTCTGTCCACCGGACAGGCTTGTCTGGGAGCAGGACAGGACTGACTGGCTCGCAGGGGAAAGGCTGGGGGCTTGGGGCTCACTGCGTTTGCAGTGCCCAGCACTGCCAGTTTTGACACTGCCGAGCGGCGTCTGTCTGCTCTGGCGCTTTCTTCGGTCGTCCCTATTCCAGAATGGTAAAAGTGGTTCGGCGATTGAGCTGGTGCTCTTCTTCGGTGCAGCGCGAGCAAATGCAATTGACTTTAGGTTGGCTCTCGCCAAAGCCTTTGGCGATGAGTCTATCGGGAGCAATGCCCTTGCTGATGAGGTAATCCACGGCAGCCTGGGCCCTTTTTTGACTGAGTTCCTGATTGTACCGGTCTGTACCCCGGCAATCGGTGTGGCTGGCGAGCATGATGCGAATGTCGGGGTTGAGCTGTAGCAAGCGGGCAAGCCTGTCCAGGGTTGGCCTGGCATCCGGTCGGATATCCCATTTGTCGAAATCGTAGTAAATGTCTTCGAGCACGATTTCCTTGTTGACGAACACCTTGTCGAGCACGATTTCCACCTCGAAGGTTTGGACGGGGTTGTTGGGGTCTTTGCCAATGCCCACGGTGGAGAAGGTAGTTTCCCCTTTGAGGTATCCTTGCTTCGAGGCCTGGATGACGTAGTCCTGATTCTCCTCGAGTTCGAAACTGAACAAACCGTCCTCGCCAGTGGTGAACATTTTGGTGCGTTTGCCAAAGAAAACTTTCACCTCGGCACCTGCGAGGGGCCTTCTGCCGAGTACCTTGCTGTCGGGATTGTCGGTCTCGGCGTAGATTTTTTCCAGGACGTAGCCGTTGAGGATCATCTTGTATTCCACCTGGGCGGGTTCGGGTTGAGGAGGCTGGGGTGGCAATACCACCCGTTCGAAGGCGTAAATGTCATCCGAGCCGCTCCCGCCAGGCCGATTGGATGAGAACCAGCCTCGATACAACACCCCTTCTTCGACGGGTGTGCGCCGATCGATGACGAGAGCAAAGTCGTCGCTACCTGAGTTGATTGGCGGCTTCAGGTTCTGCACAGGTACCCATGCTCCATTGGGCAATTTCCAAGTTTTGAAAATGTCCAAACCACCCATGCCCGTGTGCCAATCGGAGGCGAAGTAGAGCGTATCGCCGTCGAGGAAAGGAAATTTTTCATTGCCAATGGTGTTTATGGTTCGACCAAGCAAGCTTGGTTCCGACCATTCACCATTTGACCACTGGGTAGTCCAGATGTCGAAGCCGCCCCACCCATCGCTCGAGTTACAGGAGAAATAGAGGGTGTTGCCATCGGCCGATAGCGCCGGGTGTCCATAGTTGACGCCTTCCTGTTGAAAGGGCAATTCCACAGGGATGGTCCATCGGTCTCCTTTGTTTTCGCTGTAAAAAAGCCGGCAGTACTGGTCTTCCTTCTTTTGACCCGTGCAGCGCGTGAAGACCATTTTCGAAAAATCGGCCGAGAAACTGGCAGTGCCTTCATTGGCCTCGGTGGAAATGGGTGGAGGGAATGGGATGGGCTTTCCCGTGGGCAGTTCGACGAGGAACAAATCAGAATAGTCATTCCCAGTCCAGTTGTAGGTTTGATCGCCGGTGGCTTCAGGTCTGTCGGAGGTGAAGACGAGCCGGTCATCGAGGTACGGCACGGGGGCGAACTCAGCCCATCGCGTATTGAAAGGGGCTTCCTGGATGCGGAAGGCTTTGCGTTCCTCAGCCAACCATCCGAGGGCCACCTTGCAGGCAGCGATCTCTCTGCGATATTCATAGGGGCTTCCGATTTCAATGCCCAACTCCTTGAAGGTGTTCATGGCTTCCTCGTATTGTTCGGCAGCCTTCAAAGAGTAGGCGTATTCCCTTAGGGCGTCCACCCCGTAACCGTTGTCGTAGGCGGTTTTGTACCAACGGGAAGCCTCCAGTGGGCGGTTCATGTTTTTCAGCGATTCACCCATCAGGAAAGCCAATTGGCCTTTGATCACCCGGCTTTTTTCCTTTTTGTATTCCTTTTCGAGCAGGTTTACGGCTACGGCGTATTGCTTGCGCTCGAAGGCAAAACGGCCATCTCTTACTTTCTGGGTATAGGTGCAAGCCGAGCAAATCACCACAGCGATAAGCGCCCACATGCACAGGCGAAAAAAACCTCTGAAAGGAGCTCTGGAGAAGGTGGAACCGGAATGAGGCAGGGTTGATACTTGCATAGACTTGATTTGGATGGATGCTTGGCAAACGTCAGCCGCGCGGCTTTGTTGCTGCCCAGCAAGCAAGGCACATGACAACAGGCAAGCTTTGCACCTTCATTTCTTCGCTTTATTTTGGCGCTGGAGCAAACCTTCCTCTCAACGAGTATGCGCCCGTGGCAGGTGAGAAGGGATTCGAAACACCAGCCAGGCGACCTCACAAGCGCAGTAAAACTATGAGAAATTCCATCCTACTCGCCGCTGACCTCAGTTCCGTGGCCGTATTCAAATCAGCGCTGGAAGTCCAGCCTGTGGCCATCAATCGTCGAGGCCTCTTGATCAATGTATTGGGCAACGACGTATGTGTGGCTTCTGTTCCAGCTCAATTGGAATCCCACATCGAAGACCTGCTCAAAAAGACCAAACCTTTCTATTCCTACCCCATGGGCAAGAAAGGAATCAATCAACTCACCCTCTCGTACAACGAGGATGCCAACACCGTATTCATCATCGGGATTACAGACATGGACATAGGGTTTGCAGGTCCGCAGCAGGTGCCCTCCCGAAACATGATGGCCTTTGCCGTGAAATTGAAAGATTCCCCTAACACGGTCATCGCGTCCAAAAGCGTCATGCTGGTCAGACTCGAAGAAAACTCAGGTACGGGACAACAGATCCGGTTTTATTACCTGCCCCTTTGAAGCGGCGTGAAAATTCTGGATCCAGAGGCTGAGCTCTTCTACACCAAGGGGCAGGGAGGGGTATTTGTTGGCTGCGATTTCCACGAGGAATGCATTTAGCGCCCGAAAACGGGCAGCCAGCTCATTCAATGGAGCGTTGAAAAGCGGCTTGAGGTATTGTTGCAGCAATACCATTTCGAAATCATCTGCTTTCAAGCCCGTGGTTTTGAAATACCGAAGGGTGGCGCGCAAAGCAGCGTCGAGGCTGTCGATGTCGCCCTTTTCGAAATGGGCAATGAGCTTGTAGATGCGCACGATGCGCTGGATGTCTTGCCTGCTCGCCGAGCGAATGTTGCGCATGATGTGTTCTGTCCATTCGAGGCATCGATCCCATTCCCCAACGAGGAAGCAAACGGTGGCAATGTTGCCGCACAACACGATGTTGCGGCGCAGGCCGAACTTGTTCATCTGTCGCATGATTTCGGGGAGGGCCTCCCAGGCAAGCTGAAATTGGTGGGTATTCAGCAGATAGAGCAGGTTTCCGATGGAGAGCTTCTGGAAGATGATGCGCTCGTTGTGATGGCTTCGGCTGCGCTTTTCGGCCTTCAGCTTGTCGAGCCACTCTTTGGCGCGAGGGGCATGACGGGTTTTGTACATCACATTCACCAAGTTCGATACATTAATGATGTATCGATGGAATTCTTCGGCTTTCAGGTTGGGGTGCTCGTCCCACCATTCGACGGCTTTGAGAAAATAAGCATATACTTTTTCGAGGTCACCGGCCAGATGGTAATACACGGCATTGCAGAGGTAATAGCGTCGCAAAGCCTGGGCAGATTTGGGCCGGTTGGTTGGATCGAGCAAGTGCAAGGGAAGGCGTTGGTGTAGCTGTTCGAGCACCGTGCGATCCTTGTAGTTGAAATCCTTCAAAGCCTCCAGCATCAGCCGATAGTAGAGGTCGAGGTAGGTGAGCTCTTCGGCTATCGAGCTGCTGAGCAGGTTTCGCTCCCTGTTGAGTTGCTCCAAGTGTTCCAACTCAACTTGCACTTTGCGGTCGAAAAGGGAGGCATATTCTTCTTTGTTGATCTCGAGCAGGGTGAACTGGTCTTCCAGCGTGGCGGCCAAGGCCTTGGCTTCGCGAATGCGTTGGTCCGATTGATCATACAGCCCCCGCTCGAACAAGTACCGGGCATCGATCAATCGCTCCTTGATGCGCACGGCCCGAGATGTGGCGCTCATGTAGTCGCGCATACTGCGTAGAATGCTTTCATACAAATAGGCCTTGTCCGTAGAGAGGTTTTTTGGAAATTTTTTCCGGAGGGCAGCTTCGTCGTACGTCTCCATCTCGTTGATGGCATTGAACAGGCGAAGGTAGCGGCTGGCCTTGCGTCCACTCTTTTGAGCGTCAATGACGAAGTACCGCTTTTCCGATTTGGACATCGCATGAATCAAGTGGAAAAGGTCTTCTTTGCCTCGCATAGGGGGAAAATTCAGTGTATTCGGACTCGAGGGGCACTTTTTTTAATGCCTTAGAAACTTGTACTGACAAAGAGTGCCAATTCTCGAGAATCGAATAATCAAATGGTGTTCACCGCTGAATTATTGCCTGCAAGTCGCTGAAAAAAGCCGTCTTATGTTTCACCGAACCGTTGCTGAGCGATTGCGTCCATCCGCCATTTGCTCACCTTAGAAACCTCAACCGGGAAAATTTCTTGCTTGAGCCCCCCTTTGATCACATCTACTTTTGAACCATCAAACGACCACATCCCAAAAACCGATTTTCTCATCGTAGGTGCTGGGCACCAGCAATGGAAGGCCGCAAAAGATAATTGGGTGTTCTCATAGTGTGTGGGCTATCCGTTGCCAAACGAGGCAAACCGGATAGTAAACTTCACGGGCTGGCCGGGCAACCGGCCAGCACTTTTTTTGTGTAATGAAAAAGCCCGCTCCGGCATTCCGGAACGAGCTCCATCGTCATTGGTCTCAAGAAAAGAAAACTACTATTTGCAGCAAGGCTGGCAGGTTGTTATCCTCCAATTTCCTTGCGTCGTCCTTGTTTGTAGTAAAAAAGCTTGGCACCCGGCACGCGCGGTTTGATGATGCGCTCCAGGAATTCCAGGGCAGCCTTGTCAGAGGAAAAATCGCCGGTGATCAGGTAGGTGTATTTTCCTTCGGGCAGCTTTTCATACTGGACATTGCCAAACTGCCTGAAAATGGGGTGATACCTGTCAATTGGCAAATTGGAATTGGCGAGCTCGATGGCGTAGCCAGTGTAGATGGTGCTCAATCGCTGAGCAGACAGGAAGGCGCTGTTTGGTCGGTAGGCCGATTTTGCCTGGCCTCGCAAATCCGTCCGGGCCACGAAGGCGAAGTCTTCATCGCTCGAGGCAGCAACTGCCTGCGCTTGTACGTGAATGCCAGCAATAATCGATAAGGCCAAAGCCAGTGCCAGGGGGGTAAACTCGTTCATGGGATTACAGATTGTTAATATCGAAATGTAAAAACCATGCCAAACGAATTACCCCTGGCTTGAATCTGTAAAGGGCCCGTGGTTTGCGAGCTATGTCTTTCGGGTTATTTGCTGGTATGCCCCAAGTTGTCTTTGGAGAAAGAAGAGTAGGAGTTGTTTGAGTTTTTCTTGGCCGCCCCTACGCTGATGAGCAATGTACTGATGGCAATTACGCCAAAGCAGAGTAGCAATTGTTCCATGGTGTGCGCTTTGGATGAATGGACATGGGATAAAGAAGAAAAGACCGAATAGGGGGGTGCCTGTTCTGCTAAGAAATTGAGATGGCAAATATAAACGAAACCTTCATTTGACAAAATTTGAGACTTGAAAAAAGGAGTCTTGTCGGAAATATAAATCCGTTTATCTTTGCCCCGCTTTTGAAGAAAGCGTCCTTTTTACATACCCAATTACCCACGTGGCGGAATTGGTAGACGCGCCAGGTTGAGGGCCTGGTGGCCGTTTAGGCTGTGCTGGTTCGAGTCCAGTCGTGGGTACCTCATCGGGGGCTGTGCAGGTTTGCAACTGCACAGCCCCCGTTTTTTTTCAATAACCCTGGTGATTCCGATGGAATGTGCTCCTTGCCGATGAACGTGGGCAAGGCATGAGGGACGTGATGGGTACGGCGGAGGAGAAGGTTAGGGGTATGGTTGTGCTGGTGCAAATGAGGAAGCTGCCTGCGTCGAGGTAGCGCCCAAATATTTTTCATCTCTGCAGTGCGCTCAAGACTGAGTCCACTGCAAACAGCCTTTTTCAATTGGAGTTGGCGTAAGTTCCGTTCGCCTTTTACTCCTCACAGCTCTTCAGAGTGCTGTCAGGAGTGAGATTTCTAATTTTTCACACCAAAGTGCCTTTTTGCAGTGCGCTCAAGACTCGGTTCCTCAATTCTACAGGTTTTCCTGATCGTCTCCGCTTTTCTTCCTATGCATCAGGTGCCCTGAATTAGGCCCTTTCCCATTTGGTGTTGACAATCCAATGCATGAATCCGAGCTCAGAGTTTAGGTGCTTTTCGTCTCTTTGAGGAAATCAGTGCAAACTACTTTACACAGAGGTAACTTTGAGCACATTTGGCCCTAACATGGGTCAAATAGCTTTGCGCCGCATTTTTTATTCCAAGCTAATAGTCAATACAATGGAAAAACCAACGCATTTGCTGCTGATCGTGGCAGCTCTGTTTCCGCTGGTGTTGAAGGGACAAGGAGATTACCAATTCAAATGGAGCGAGGCCTTCAAATTCGAAACGCCTGACAAAGCCTTCAGCCTCAAATTCGGTGGCCGGATACACTACGACATGGCGTGGTTCAAACAAGATGAGGAACTCGAAACGCGCTTTGGCGATAAAAAAAGTGGAACCGAATTCCGCCGAGTACGCTTCTACAACCAGGGCACGGTGTACAAAACCGTCAACTACAAGTTGCAGCTCGAGTTTGCAGGAGGAGAAATCGGCTTCAAGGATGTCTATATCGAATACACAGGCATTCCCTATTTGGGTGCGTTGCGCGCAGGCCAAATGAAGGAGCCATTCAGGCTTGAAGTCATCCACAGCAGCAACCCCTTTTCGTTCATGGAGCGTTCGTTCGTTACCTCCTTTTCGCCAGAGCGGAATACGGGATTGCTCGTTCATAACTCCCTCTTCGATGGCAGGGTAGATTACCAGGCTGGCGTTTTTCGAAATGCAAATGGCGTCGGCAACGATGTGGACGCCGGAGATTCATACAATTTCACTGCTCGACTCACGGGGTTGATCCTCGAGGATCCCGAGCGCAATTCCCTGCTGCACCTCGGGTTGGCATTCTCGAACAGGAAAAACGAGTCGGGTACGTACGGCATATCGGCCCGGCCCGCTTCCCACCTCGCCCCCAAGTATGTGTCCACGGGTACCCTCACGAATGTGGACCGGGTAGCACTATCCAATTTGGAACTGGCCTGGATTGCGGGCCCGCTTTCGGTGCAGTCGGAATACCTGCGCGCCAGAATCGACAACGACGGTCCCGATTTCAATTTCAGCGCCTACTATGCCCAGGTGAGCTATTTCCTCACGGGCGAGTCTTTCAAATGGAAGGGGTCTTATGAAGGTTTCGACAAAGTGGTGCCACACCGGAATGTAGGCGAAGGCCCGGGTGCTTGGGAGGTGGCGCTTCGCTTCGATGCCATCGATCTCGATGATCGGGTAATACTGGGAGGCAAGATGAGCCAATGGACTTTGGCTGTAAACTGGTTCCTCAATCCCGCCAGCCGCATCATGTTCAACTACGTGCTGGCCGATGTGGAGGGTTTGGGAAAAAGCATCATCTTCCAGACTCGCTTCCAGGTCATTTTCTGATACGATCGACACACCCGGACTATAGAAGACGAGCCGAATACAGGCAACCCAGGAAATCAAACGCATCTGCCAGCTCATGGGCTGGGATTGTTCAACAACTTCAATCAAAATCAACCTAAAATGAAAAAGGCCATTTTTCCCCTTTTGCTCGCTGCTGTGCTGTGCGTGGTCATTTCCTCTTGCGGGGGAGCAGACCAGGGCAATGGTATAAGCGGTACGATTGAAATCGACGGCTCGAGCACCGTCTATCCCATTACGGAGGCCATTGCCGAAGAGTTCAGGGCCGAGGCTCCAAAGGTAAGGGTCACCATCGGCGTCTCTGGTACCGGTGGAGGATTCAAGAAATTTTCGCGTGGCGAGACAGTCATTTCCAATGCAAGCCGACCCATCAAGGACTCCGAAGCCGAGGCCTGCAAAGCCAACGGCATCGAGTACGTAGGGCTCATCGTCGCTTACGACGGCCTGGCGGTGGTCGCCAACCCTCAAAATGACTGGTGTGACTACCTGACCGTGGAGGAGCTGCGCAAAATTTGGGAGCCCGAAGCCCAAGGCGTCATCACCAAGTGGAGCCAGGTGCGCGACGGCTTCCCCGACGCTCCTCTCAACCTTTTCGGCCCCGGTACGGCAAGTGGCACTTTCGATTATTTCACCGAAGCCATCGTGGGTGAAAGTGGTAAGTGCCGCGGTGACTATATGCCCAGTGAAGACGACCACGTCTTGGTGCAAGGTGTGGCTGGCGACAAGAACGCCTTGGGATTCTTTGGCTTGGCCTATTACGAGGAAAACATGGACAAGCTGAAGCTCATCGCCGTGGACGGTGGCGATGGCCCGGTGAAGCCCAGCATCGAAACCGTCATGAACGGCACCTACAAACCCCTTTCGCGGCCGCTCTTCATCTACGTCAACAGCGAAGGTGCCAAGCGGCCTGAAGTGGTGCGCTTCGTAGAGTTTTACCTGCAGAATGCCGCCAAAGTGGCCGAAGATGTTGGTTACGTGCCGGCACCTCAGAACGTGTATGATGAACAGCTGAAGAAGTTCAGAGAATTCGTCGAGCAACACAAAACCCAATGATCAAACCGTTTGGCCACCCCCTTTACGGAACAGTTAGGGGGTGGCTCCTTTTTTCTCCCAGGGATATTGGCGGCCTGTATCGACAGGCCGTATTAGGGGGAGTCGGGATTTTTCAAGTAATTGGCCGCTGGAAACTTCACAAGGTGCCCGTGCATGAAGAAATGGTCTGAAAAAGCTATCGAATCTTGGCTGCAGCTGAGTGCGGTCATCACGGTGTTGACTACCCTGGGTATCATTTTAGTGCTCCTGTCGGAGTCAGTCCTGTTTTTTCAGCATGTTTCCATCGTAGAATTTCTCACCGACACCCAGTGGACACCGCTGTTCACCGACAAGCACTTCGGCATTTTACCGCTTGTAGCCGGTACATTCCTCACCACCATCATCGCCATCGCGGTGGCCCTGCCTATTGGAATCAACATTGCGGTATATCTGAGCGAGTACGCACCGGGCAAGTTGCGCGAGATTTTCAAGCCCATGTTGGAAGTGCTTGCGGCCGTGCCGACGGTGGTTTACGGTTTTTTTGCCCTCATGGTGGTCACGCCGTTTCTGAAGCAATTTTTCCCCGAAATAGCCTCGTTCAACGCCCTTTCGGCTGGTTTGGTCATGGGTATCATGATCATCCCCATGGTATCCTCCCTGAGCGAGGATGCCCTTTTTGCCGTGCCCAAGTCGTTGCGAGAAGCGTCCTACGGCCTGGGAGCCACACGCTATCAAACCTCTTTTCGGGTGCTGATCCCGGCTGCTTCTTCGGGCATCATCGTTTCAATCATTTTGGCCATTTCGCGGGCGGTGGGAGAGACCATGATCGTCGCCATCGCTGCCGGCCAGATGCCCAACCTGACCCTTAATCCACTTGAAACCGTTGAAACAATCACAGCCTATATCGTGCAGGTGAGCCTTGGCGACGTGCCCCACGGTTCTTTGGAATACCAGACCATCTTTGCTGCGGGGCTGGCCCTTTTCGTGTTCACATTTGCCCTGAACACCCTGAGCTATTACCTGAGAAAGAAATACCGCCAGCAATATGAGTAACACACTCTGGAATCGCTTCGTGGACAAGGCCTTTCAGGTGGTAGGCGTCATTTCGACCCTCATTGGCCTTGTTTTGCTGGCCATTTTCATCGGCAGCATTCTCGATGACGGGCTTCGGCGGCTGAACTGGGATTTCCTCGTCAGTTTGCCATCGCGCTTTCCAGAAAAAGCCGGCATCCTCACCGCATGGGTGGGCACCTTGTGGATCTTCGTACTCACGGCTCTGATTGCCATCCCCCTTGGCGTATCAGCTGGGGTGTATCTGGAAGAATACGCCCGCAAGAACCGGTTCAACAATTTCCTCGAGGTCAACATCACCAACCTGGCCGGTGTCCCGTCGGTGATTTATGGTCTGTTGGGGCTTGAAATCTTTGCCCGCACCATGCGGCTGGGTGGCAGCCTGATGACGGGAGCCCTCACACTCGCCCTGCTCATCTTGCCCATCATCATCGTGGCCACTCGCGAAGCTGTGAAAGCCGTACCCAACTCCATCCGCGAAGCTTCTTATGGCATGGGCGCCACAAAATGGCAAACGGTGCGCTACCAGGTCTTACCCGCTGCAGGGGGTGGCATAGCTACTGGCATCATCCTGGCCCTGTCGAGGGCCATTGGCGAGGCGGCGCCGCTCATCGTCGTCGGTGCTTTGGCCTATGTGCCCTTCACTCCCCGCAGCCCCATGGACGAATTCACCGTGCTGCCCATCCAAATTTTCAACTGGACATCCCGACCCGACCCCGGTTTCATCACCAATGCCGCGGCGGGAATTATCATACTTTTGGCCATCACCTTCCTGCTCAACGGCATCGCTGTATGGTTGCGTTATCGCTGGCAGCGCAAGGTGAAGTGGTAAGCGGCCTCGCCTTTCATACTGCAGACCACCCAACGTGGAAGCGCTGAAACTCGACAACCACCTACCAACCCATGGAGGACAAGCAACATTACCGCCCTGAATTGCGGACCGAGAATGCCAACGTCTATTATGGTGAAAAGCACGTCATCAAAGACGTGTCCATAGAAATCGAACCCCGCACCATCACTGCGTTCATCGGGCCTTCGGGGTGTGGAAAGTCAACCTTCTTGCGGCTTTTCAACCGCATGAACGACTATATCGAATCCTTCCGAATGGAGGGCAAGGTGTACGTCCAGGAGCAGGACATCTACCACAGCAGCGTGCGCGTCGAAGAGCTGCGCCGACGTGTAGGCATGGTTTTCCAAAAACCCAATCCCTTCCCGAAAAGCATTTTTGAAAACGTCGCTTATGGGCTGCGAATACAGGGCATTCGCAATAAAAAGGTGCTCAGCGAGGTCGTGGAACGCTCCCTGCGGCAGGCTGCCCTTTGGGACGAAGTCAAAGACGACCTTCACAAATCAGCCCTGGCACTCTCTGGCGGTCAGCAACAACGCCTGTGCATCGCTCGCGCCCTCGCCGTAGAACCTGCCGTGTTGCTCATGGATGAACCCGCCTCCGCACTCGACCCCATAGCCACCAGCAAAATCGAAGAGCTGATCGTGGAACTCAAAGAAAAGTACACCATCGTCATCGTGACCCACAATATGCAGCAAGCTGGCCGGGTCAGCGACAAAACGGCCTTTTTCTACATGGGCCAACTCATCGAGTATTGCGACACCAAAAAACTATTTACCGCGCCGGAAAAGGAACTCACCGAACGCTACATCACCGGCCGCTTCGGTTGATGTGGAATAGAGGCCCAAAATCCGTTTCACCAATTAATCCTGTGCACCATGACCAACCTGGAAAGAGAACTCACCCAGCTCAAGAAGGACATCATCGAAATGATGCACCTGGTGCAGAGTCAATTGTCGAAATCGAACAAGGCCTTCTCTCAGCAATCCATCTCATTGGCCAAAGAAATCCACCGCACCGAGAACCGCGTCAACGCCATGGAGCTGGGCATCAGCAAGGACTGTGAAAACATCATTGCCCTTTACACGCCTGTGGCTTCCGATTTGCGCCTGGTGCTGGCAGCCCTCAAAATCGTCATCTTTCTGGAGCGCATCGGCGACCATGCCGACAAAATCGCTCGTTACGTCCGAAAAGAGCAGATAACCGAACCCATCAATCCGGAATTGCTCAAGGCCATCCAGTTCGACGCCATCTTCGAAATCGCCCAAGAAATGGTCAACGATGCCATCGACGGATTCATCAACGAAGATACCGAAGTGGCCCGCCTCGTCTTCGTCAAGGACCTCACCCTGAACGAACTCCACACCAAAGCCATCCAGCAACTGGCCCAACTCGGCGAGTCCGATAAAAAAGCCTATCAGGAAAAACTCATCAACATCCTCTACATCTTCTCCATCGTCAACAAACTGGAACGGGTGGGCGACCTGGCCAAAAACATCGCCGAGGAAACCATCTTCTACGTAGAAGCCAAAATCCTCAAGCACCACAAGCCCAAAAAGAAGGGCAAATAAAGGCGATGTGCTCAAAGGCGTCCCCTACAAAGCCCTCAATGCATTTCATCCACCCACCTGACCCCTTTTCTGAGCCACTCCTGGGTGCGTGCTTCTCGTGAGCCCGGCTCCGGGGTAAAGTCGTATTGCCAGGCTGCCATGGGCGGCATGCTCATCAGGATGCTCTCGGTACGACCGCCCGTGTCGAGGCCGAATCGGGTGCCCTTGTCCCATAACAAGTTGAACTCCACGTATCGACCGCGGCGCAGCAGCTGCCAGCGTTTTTCGGCTTCGCCGTAGGGCAGGTCGCGGTTGCGGTTGGCCAGTTCAGAATAAATGGGTGCGAATGCCTCGCCTACGTCCTGTACGAATGCGAACAGCTGGGTTTTGGCGAGGCCGCAGCTGGCATCGAGGCGGTCGAAAAAGATGCCGCCAATGCCGCGGGTTTCATTGCGGTGTTTGAGAAAAAAATAGTCGTCGGCCCAGTCCTTGAAACGCCGGTAGAAGTCGGGGTGATGGCGCTTGCAAACCCGTTGAAGCTCGCGGTGGAAATACTGGGCGTCGGCTTCCACGACGTAATGCGGTGTGAGGTCGATGCCACCGCCAAACCACCAGGTGCCTTGCGTACCAGCCTGGGTTAGCGTTTCGAAATAGCGCACGTTCATGTGGATGATAGGCACCATGGGGCTACAGGGGTGCAGCACGATACTGACACCCGTGGCAAAGAAATCGGAGGGAGGCAAGCCCAGCGCTTGGCAAATTCGCTGGGGCAGCTCGCCATGCACGGCACTGAAATTCACGCCCCCTTTCTCGATGAGTTTGCCTTCGATGACCCGGCTGCGCCCACCCCCGCCTCCGGGCCGTTCCCACTCATCTTCCCTGAAACGGCCCTTGCCGTCGAGGGCTTCGAGCGCCTGGCAGATGCGGTCCTGAAGACCCATGAACCATTGGCTGATTGACAGGCGGTCGTTCATAAGCCCAGTTTTTTGCGGGCAGCCTCGACCGTGCTGGCCGCATTGCCGACGAACACCTCCCCGTCGATGACGATGACGGGACGCTTCAGAAATGAGTAATGGGACAGGATGAGCCGGCGGTAGTCGTCTTCAGTGAGGGTTTTGTCTTTGAGGCCCATTTCCTTGTACTTTACCGAGCGCCTGTTGAAAAGGCTTTCGTAAGAGCCGGTTTTCGATTTGAGCCAGTCGAGGTCTTCGGGGCTTATGTGCTGTTCGCGCACGTTCTGCTTTTCGAAGCCCTCCAGGCCTCCGAGTTCCTCCATGATGCGTCGGCAGGTTTGGCAAGTGGAGAGGTACCATACTTTTCTCATAGCGGGAATACTTTTGGTTACTCTATGGGTGGGCAAAGATTGGAAATTGCATCCGAGTTCACTTCTGAAATGTCGAATGAATCCGCATCCCAAATGACTCTCGGGTTCAGACGGGATAAAAGAAACTCCCACATTTGCACCAATTCCCGCTTGTCACCTGGAAGCGTCCTCCCGCTTGAACAACCACATTTTTTGAAAAAATAGCCCTTGATGCAACCGCTGAAACCTTCCGAGCTGGTACTGAATTCCGACGGCAGTATTTATCACCTGCGCCTGCATCCCGAGCAGGTGGCACCAACGGTCTTCCTGGTCGGCGACCCCGGCCGCGTGCCCAAAGTGTCGCGCCATTTCGACAGCATCGAGCACGTGGTGGAACGCAGGGAATTCATTACCCACACCGGCATGCTCGCCGGCAAGCGCTTTACCGTGATGAGCACCGGCATCGGCACCGACAACATCGACATCGTCGTCAACGAGCTGGATGCCCTGGTGAACATCGACTTCGAAACGCGTATGCCGCGGTCGCGTCCGCGCATCCTCAACCTCATTCGCCTGGGAACGTCGGGTGGCCTGGCCGCTGATGTGGAGGTGGGTAGCGTGGTGGTCTCAGCCTGGGGGCTGGGCCTCGACAACCTGATGCACTACTACAAGCGCCCCGCAAAGGGAGAGGAAGCAGAGTTGGAGCAGCAGTTTGCAGCATTCGCTGCCAGCCTGGGCATGGAGGTGCAAGTGTATGCAGCACCAGCCAGCCGGGCATTGCTCAAACACTTCGGCTCCTTGCGCAAGGGCATCACACTTACCTGCCCCGGATTTTATGGCCCCCAGGGGCGCAACTTGCGCCTGCAGAGCATCTACCATCCGGCCTTCTTCGAGCGGGTGGGTGAGTTCGAGTTCCACGGTTACCGCGTGACCAACTTCGAGATGGAAACTGCTGCCATCTTCGCCCTGGCCAGCATGCTTGGCCATCGGGCATTGTCCTGCAATGCCATCCTGGCCAATCGAGTCCGGGGAGAATTTGCCGCCGACCCCGCCGCCGTCGTCAATCACCTCATCGAAACCGTCCTGGAAATTTTGACCAGCGTGGAAATCGAAGGCGTGTAGTTTTTGCCCCAGGCGAACCTACTTTTGCAACGGCCGGGAGGCTGAGGATCGCCACGCCGGCCATCTTCATTTGCCAACAAACCTTCCACCGATATGTCCTACACCGCTACCCAGCGCCTGTCGAAGTTCGTCACGCAGATGAACGAGTCATCCACCTTGCGCATGGCGCAAATGAGTCGGGATCTCGCCGCCAAAGGATACCACGTCATCAACCTCAGCATCGGCGAGCCCGATTTCATCACACCCGAGCACATTCGCGAGGCGGCCAAGCGGGCCCTCGACGAAGGATACACCAAGTACACCCCCGTGCCGGGTTTGCCCGAACTGCGGCAGGCCATCGTGGAGAAGTTCAAAAGAGACAACGACCTGGCATTCACCCCCGCCCAAATCGTGGTCTCAAACGGAGCCAAACAGTGCATCGCCAACCTGGCCTTGGCCCTGCTCGACTCCGGCGATGAAGCCATCCTCTTTGCCCCTTATTGGGTTTCGTACTACGAAATCGTGCGCATGACAGGTGCCACGCCCGTGGAGCTCTATGCCGGCGTGGAACAGGACTACAAGGTGCGACCCGAGCAGTTGGAACAAGCCATCACCCCGCGCACGCGTTTCATCCTTTTCAGCTCGCCCTGCAACCCCACCGGCTCGGTTTACTCACGGGAGGAGCTCACAGCACTTGCCGAAGTGGTAGCCCGTCACGAAGGGGTGTACATCATCTCGGACGAGATTTACGAATACATCAATTTCAGTGGTGAGCACTTCAGTATTGGAAGTGTGCCCGCCGTGAAAGAGCGCACCATCACCGTCAACGGCTTTGCCAAGGGCTTTGCCATGACCGGCTGGCGCCTCGGATACATGGGCGCTCCCACTTTCATTGCCGAGGCCTGCAGCAAAATCCAGGGGCAATTCACTTCCGGCGCCAATGCCTTTGGGCAAAAAGCTGCCGCATACGCCCTGTTGTCCGATATGAAACCCACCGAGCAAATGTGCGCCGCCTTCAAACACCGCCGCGACGTCTGCTACGAACTGCTCAGCCAGATCCCGGGCATGAAGGTCAACTTTCCCCAAGGGGCTTTCTATTTCTTCCCCGACATCAGCGAATTCTTCGGAAAATCCGATGGCCGCATCACCATCCACAACGCCGACGACTTCTGCGAGTACCTCCTCCAAGAGGCTCACGTAGGTACCGTGGCGGGCACGGGCTTTGGCGCACCCAACTGTTTCCGCCTCTCCTACGCCGCCTCCGAAGAAGACCTGCGCACGGCCATCCAACGCATTGGCGATGCATTGGCCCGCCTACGCTGAATTCCTCCTTCCATCTCCATGTACGCCCGAACCCGGCATCGTTGAGATTGTTGGGCGCCCCGAAAATGGCTCTCTTCCACTCTTCGGGCAAAGCTTTCCGTTCCCCACCACCCGGTGCACCTGAAAGCCTCCTTTCACCCTTGCCGCAACTCGAGGATTCGTTTCGTCAGGGTTTCGCCAGCCGCATGGCGACCCAACAGACCAGCCAAGTCTTCCAGGGCCTGTTCGACCAGGTGTTTGCGCTCCGTGAAATCGAAAAAGACGGCGAGGAACATCTCGGTGTGTGGTTGCACACTGGTGCGCACCGAGTCGCTCGTCGGCGAGCCAAAAGCCCCTTTTGCGTCGCGCAGCACCGGCAGCCCCTCGATGTTCAAAGGTCCCCGACCGATGGCCTCGTATGGCTCGCCGGCGTGCCCCCTGTCCAGGGTGATGGGGCCGGAGATGCGCGCCCGGTCGTAGCCGCCAATGGAAAATCCCGAGGTGACGGACACGAGGTTGAGCGCATCCACTACGTTGTTGACCTGGTAGAGCCCTTTGCCTTGCAGCACCCTACGAAGCAAGGCCTCGGCAGAAGGTCGGTAGCGGCTGGGGTCCTTGCCGAGGAGCTTGTAGGCTTGCCGCGTGGCAGCCACTGCTGGGAGGGAGTGGATGGCCTCCAGTTTCAGCCGTTGTGAAATGGCTGCCAAGCGCTGCTCGGCTTCCAAGGCGAGTGCCTGGTAGTCGGACTCCACTACTTTCACCTGCATTTCGAGCACGCCGAGGCGTATGGGCAGGTCGATTTTTTTGAGTTCCTCGCTCAGTTCTACCATTGTTTTCTCATTTTCGGCAACCGTTTGGCCGCTCGGCATTTTCAAAAAAAAATCGGGCAAATATGCACACACCCATCCACTGGGGCATTTTGGCGCCGGGTCGCATCGCCCGCAAGTTCGCCGCCGACCTGCGGCAGGTTCCTGGCAACGAGCTGTGGGCGGTGGCTTCGCGCTCGATCGAGCGCGCACGTGCCTTCGCTGAAGAGTTCGGTGCCAGACGTGCCTTCGGCAACTATGCCGACCTGATGCGTTGCGAAGAAATAGATGTGGTGTACGTCGCCTCGCCTCATAGCGAGCACATGGTCCACACCATCGGCTGCCTGGACCACGGTCGGGCGGTGTTGTGCGAAAAGCCCATCGCACTCAATGCCGAGCAAACCCGACGAATGGTCGAAGTCGCTCGTCAGCGGGGCGTTTTCCTGATGGAAGCGTTGTGGACGCGCTTCATTCCCGCCTTCGACGCAGCCCTGGGGATGGCTGCCGCAGGGCGCCTCGGCAAAATCGAGTATCTCGAAGCGGACTTCGGATTCGAGGCCCCTTTCCAACCACAAAGCCGCCTATTCGACCCAGCGCTTGGAGGTGGTGCCCTGCTCGACATCGGCATTTACCCCGTGTTTGCAGCGCTTTCCTTCATGGGGCCAGCCAGCGTGGAGCAGGTACGGGCCTCCCTCGCACCCACCAGCGTGGACACCGCCATGGATATCATCCTCCGGCACGAAGGCGGAGGCACTTCCCGGCTCCAATGCTCATTGCTCGAGCGAACCCCCACCACCTGCCTGGTGAGAGGCGAGCGCGGTAGCCTCCAGCTCGAAAGTCGCTTCCACGAAACCACCACCTTGACCATCGACCTGCTCGGCTCCTCGCCAGAAAGTACCTACTTTCCCCGCCGGGGATTCGGATACACTTACGAAATCCAGGCGGTGGCAACAGCCCTCACTGAAGGGCTTACCGAACACCCGCTGCTTCCTCTCGACGATAGCCTCCAACGCATGACCCTGCTTGACGAAATCCGCCGAAAAGCTGGCGTCCGGTACCCGGTGGAGGGAGGATAGTTTTTTCAAAAACAATGAACATGCGCACAGCCACGGTTTCAATCGCTATTGCGTTCGCTTGTATCCTGGGGCCTTGTCGGTTGCAGGCTCAGCTCACCACTTCCAACCTCCCCATCCTGCTCATCGATACGGAGGGTGGCCAGCCCATCGTCGATGAGCCCAAGGTGCCCGCTCGTCTGCGCATCGCCTGGGACAGTACGGGTGGCTACAATTCCATCGAAGGTCCTTTCAACCACTTCGACGGCCTCATCGGCATCGAAATCCGGGGCAGCTCGAGCGCCGGCTTCGACAAGAAGAGCTACGCCTTCGAAACCCGAAATCCCGACGGCTCCAACCTCAACGTACCCCTGTTGGGTCTGCCTAAGGAAAACGACTGGGTGCTGCACGGGCCGTTCAGCGATAAGAGCCTCATGCGAAACGCCCTGACTTACACAGTGGCCGGCTGGATCATGCGCTATGCGCCGCGCGTGCGCTACGTCGAACTCTTTCTGAACGGCGACTATCAGGGCGTGTACGTTTTTACCGAAAAAATCAAAAGGGACAAGAACAGGGTGGCCATCGCCGAACTGAATCCCGACGAAAACGAAGGCGATGACCTCACCGGCGGTTACATCCTCAAGTTCGACAAGACAGAGGGCGCCTTCAACGACGGCTTTGCATCGAAATACCCCGCAGACCTCGATGGCTTCGGCACCTCCTGGTTCCTGTACCACTACCCCAAACCCGACGAAATCACCCCCCAGCAGAAAGACTATATCCAGCAGTACATCCACCACCTCGAAGACGTCTTGCATGGGCCTGATTTCGCCGACCCCCACGCCGGATACCGGAGCCTGTTCGACATGACCTCGTTCTACCACTACCTATTCATGCAGGAATTGGGGCGCAACGTGGACGCCTACCGCTTGAGCACCTATTTCTACAAAGACAAAGACAGCAAGGACAAGCGCCTGTTCATGGGGCCCGTGTGGGATTTCAACTTGGCCTTCGGCAATGCAGACTATTGCGACGGCTGGAAAACCACCGGCTGGGTCTGGCAATTCAACGACATTTGCCCCGGCGACTTCTGGATCGTCCATTTCTGGTGGGAAAGACTTTGGCAAGACAGGGAGTTCAGAAGGGAAATGGGCAAGCGCTGGCTCGACCTGCGCCAGGACACCCTCTCCGACCAGCGCATTTTTCACCTCATCGACAGCCTCCAGCTTTTGCTGACTGGCCCGGCACAACGCAATTTCCAGCGGTTCCCCATCCTCGGTCACTACGTGTGGCCCAACGCCTATGTGGGCGCCTCCTGGGATGACGAGGTCCGCTACCTGCGCAACTGGCTCGGGGCACGACTGGCCTGGCTCGACGCCCAAATGACCCTTTTCGCCGAACCTGATTACCTTGATGCGGAGGCGTTCCCTCCGAAAGTATGGCCCAATCCTGCCGGGGATATAGTCCACTTCGAATACTATGTCCGAAAAGAAGCAAGGGTAACCATCGACGTCTTCGACCCCACCGGCGCCTCCATGCTCCACCACACCGACGACCAGCACCTCAACGGCGTCAATCGTTTCGATTGGCAGGCCGACCTGCCTGCGGGGCTCTATTTCTACCGCATACTATTCGATGGCGAAAAAGTGGCCCATGGAAAAATCATCAGACACTGAACTTGCCTGGCCTTGCTGACGAGGCTCGTTGCCAGTGACAGGTGCTCGAGCATTTGTGGCTGCCGAGGTAACTGCCGCGCCCAGCTCCCTCTGCAGCGTCGATGGGGGGTCACTTCACGAAACTGAGCACGTCCTCTTGCCATTTTTTATCCACCCCCTCCTGGAGCAAAGTTTTCAGCACCAGCGCATGGTCGTCGGCGTAGCGAACATGGAAAATTGTGATTTCGGAGCAGGTATGGGGGGAAGCATTTTCCTGATGGCGATGCAATAGCAGGTAGCGACCGTTGGCAGCGAAAGTCCAATGGCCTCTTTCAGGTACTTCTCGTCCGTCGCTATGGGTGTAGCGCGTGTACTGCCCATCAGGATAAAGGCGAAGGCGGCTGCCGTGGTCGGCTTGGTCACTTTCTCCGAACGCCCAGGCCTGCCATTCACCCATGAGGTAGGCCAGGTGGGAAGGGGCGCTCGAGCTGGCCAAGGGGCGCAGTCGCATGCTTTGCCACCTCTGCAGGTCGAGCAGCTCCAGGCCATCCGTATCAGTTTCGATGGCAAACACGAGGCTGCGCATGCCGGTCGGTTCGTGCAGGGCCAGGTGAAGCGCACCGCGCAGCTCTGCGACGTTCCAGTAGTAGCGTTGGACGCTTTCTCCTTGGGCCGCCAAAGCCAGCCCATTTTCGAAGAAAAAGTAGGTCACCTCATCGGAGACCCAGGGTGTTTGCAGCAGTTGGGCGCGCAGTTGGCTGGCATCGGGGCCTGAGGGGCTGGTTGGTGTGGGGTGAGGGTTGGGGGAGTCAGTCGCCAGTAGGGGAATGTGGCTGGTGAGCAGGAGCAGGAAAGTCCACGTAGACAGATTCATGGTTGTTGGTTTTTTGTTGGGGGCAAGGAATGCGGGCGGGAGCGGTTCCCGCCCTGACATCCGTGCCGGGTGATTTCTGGTGCCAAGGACAAAGCACCTTCGATTTGGTTGCTCGCCGATGTTGCTTTTCTACCAAAGGCTCGCATTAGCTGTCGAAAAGGTGTCTTGCTCGGGCATCGGCAAGCACTCAGACGACGCATGCGACCGCTCCGTTACAAGCGGGCTGTCCTATCTTCGCCGTGCAACTCCCTTCCATCATGCTCATCAAGACCAAAGGCATCGTTTTGCGCACGAAGAAGTACGGCGAGAGCAGCCTCATCGTGGATGTGTACACCGAAGCCAGGGGCCTGCGCGCTTACATCATCGGCGGGGTGCGCAAGACCAGGGCAAGGGTAGGGGCGGCCTTGCTGCAAGCCATGTCGCTGGTGGAATTGGTGGCCTATCACCGCGACGACCGCACCTTGACCCGCCTCAAGGAGGTGAGACCGTGGTACACCTATCAGACCCTTTTCGACGACATCCGCAAAACCGCCGTAGGCATGTTCATGGTGGAGGTGATGCGCAAAACACTCCGAGGCCACGAACCCCAACCCGAACTCTTCGAGTTGCTCGCCCACGACCTGATGTGGGTGGACCAGTCGGCCCATTTCACCAATGCCCACCTGCATTTCTTGCTGGAGCTTTCTGCCCAGCTCGGCTTTCAGCCAGGGGGTACTTACCACCAGGACACGCCCTACTTCGACCTGCAGGAAGGCATTTTCGTCAAGCAGCCGCCGCCCCATCCACACTGGTTGTCTGCAGAGTATGGCCAATTGCTCAGCCAATTGAAGGAGGCGACGCTGGAGCAAAGCAGCCAGGTGCGCATGCAATTGCCCCAGCGGCGTCAGCTCTTGCGCCATCTTTTGCATTTTTACGCCCTCCACATCGAGAATTTTCCCACCATCCACTCGCACCAAATCCTCGAGGAAGTATTTTCCTGAAACGACAGGGCCCCCCGACGACCTGCCGCTTCGACCAAAACCCACGGCTGAGACATGCCGCCAAAATCAAGACTCATGATGAAATGCTGTCTGTCGGCGATACTGCTTGTGATTTACGTGCTGTGGGGTAACGCCCAAACACTGCCCGATACCGTGTACACCCAGGCTGATGAAATGCCCTATTTCCATGGGTGTCAGGTTTTTGCTGCCGACCCTGAACAGCATCGACGCTGTTCCGACGAGCGCTTGGTGGCCTACATCGCACGGCACCTCAGCTATCCGGAAAAGGCTCGAGAGCAACAGGTGGAAGGCACCGTTTACGTGCAGTTCATCGTTGACGAAACCGGGGCAGTCGTACAGCCTCGTTTGCTCATGGACATCGGGGCGGGCTGCGGGGAGGCGGCGTTAGCCCTGGTGCGCCAGATGCCTCGCTGGGAACCCGCCAAGTTGGGGGGCAAACCCGTGGCCGTGAAGATGAACCTCCCCATTCGCTTCCAGTTGAAGAGCGAACAGGCCAGCCCGGCAGCGTCATGCACGCTTGGTTGGGGGCCTCATACCGGCGACCGCATACCCTTGGCAGCCGTCAGAGGGCTGGCCCGCGAACGGCTCATCGTGCGCGATGCCTTTGGCAACGAGCTTTACATCACCGAAATCCGTCTCGTTTACGAGCGCAATGGCAAAAGGCGTGAACTGAAATGCGCCCCCTTGCAATGCCCCCAGCTGCAGACTTTTCTGAAAAAACTCCGCAAGCCGGGCACCCTGCGAGTGGTGGGCGTGGTGCAGCAGGGCACGAATTTCTTCGAAATAGAAAAGGTGTGGCGCCTGGATTGAATCAAACCCAAGGAGCCAGCCTTCCCAGGGCTCGCCCCCAGGTTCGCAGGTGCACCCGATGGACGCCTTGCTACCAGCGGACTTTCACACTGCCCAGTGGGCCTCGTCGAGCGCGCCTCATGCCTGGAGCAGGCCGACCGAATGTATCTGAGAAATGCCTCGAGCGAATGGCTCACATACCACTCCGGGGCAGTCGCCCCCCCGACGATGGGTTTGTACATGGGACAAAAAGGCTATAAAATGGCGCCAAAGATTGTTTTATGGCGTCAATTGTTACCTTTGTGGCGACCTGAAAAAGCCTTACCAGGCTTGATTTCAAAGCCCGCAACATACCGGGTGAAATTGACTTTCATTCAAAATTCAAAAACTAATGAGTATGAACTTGACACTGAGATTGCTCGCCTTTGCCATGATTTCTACCCTGGCGCTTTCTTCCTGTGTTTCCAAGAAAAAATTTGACCAGCTGATGAACGAAAAAAATGCGCTGGCAAGCTCTCTGGCTGAAGCTCAGGAAAAAGTGAAAATGCTTGACGAGCGCGTGAAGTCATTGGAAGCTGAACTGGAATCCGAGAAGAACCGCCTCAATGGCGAAATCGCCAAGATCAAAGCAGATTTGGATGCCTCCAAAAAAGAGCTTGCTGACGCCAAGGCTCAGCTGCAAGCCAAGGAACAGGAGATCGCCAACATCAAGAAGACCGTCAAAGATGCCTTTGGCCTCAGCGGTGACGTGGCCGTCCAGGAAGTAAACGGCAACATATACGTCACCCTCAGCGAAGCCGTGCAGTATCGCAGCGGTTCGGCGGCCCTCAACCGAAAGGCCCGCAAAGCCGTGGATGACCTGGCCGAGCTGATGAAAAACAATCCGAACATGCACCTGCTCATCGAAGGTCACACCGACTCTGACAAGTATCCCGCCGACAGCGGCATGGACAACTGGCAGCTCAGTGTGAACCGCGCCATGGGTGTGGTCAAACGCCTCATCCGCAAAGGAGTCGATCCTGCCCGCCTGACCGTGGCTGGTCGTGCCGACACCGACCCCATCGCTCCTAATGACACCAAGGAAGGCAAGGCCAAAAACCGCCGCACCATGGCCAAGCCCTCGCCCAAAACGGGTGTGATCTACAACATCGGCAACTGATTCAGAGCGTCGATATCCCAATTACTGAGTTCTGAAATGCCGGCCGTGCGCAAGTACGGCCGGCATTGTCTTTTGGCGCTGTACCATACAGTGAGCAGCAAGCGACGGGTTTACCGCCTCAAGTGACGTTTCAGGAAATCAGCCGTGGCGGCGTTGACCCTGAATTGGTGAGCGAATCGCAGGAAGTGGTGCGTGTCGTCGGTGATGACCAGCGTTTCGTGAGGCACGCCATACTTGCGCAGCCGCTGCACCAGGTCTGTGCTTTCGCTGAAGCGGACGTTGCGGTCGTCGTCGCCGTGGATGACGAGCACGGGCGAACGCCATTGTGGCACGTAGGCCACGGGTGAGGACAGCCATGCCACCTGAGCGGCTTCTTCGGCATCGGGCGCTCGTTCGTAGCGGTCGGGCTGCAGAAAGTCGCGCACCCGCCCGGCGGTGCGGTCGTGTACGCCGTGGATATCCACGCCAGCGGCAAAGAGGTCTGAATGGCGACCCAGCGCCATGGCCGTCAGGTAGCCGCCGTAGCTGCCTCCATAGATGCCGATGCGGGAAGCATCGACGAAAGGTTGCGCTGCCAGCCAGCGCCCCGCCGCCTCGATGTCCTGGTACTCTGAGCAACCTCGCCAGCTCGCCCGGGGCGGGTTGTGAAATTCATAGCCATAGCCGATGCCCAGGCGGTAATTGACCGATAGCACCACGAAGCCCATTCCCGCCAGGTACTGGTTCAGCGCGTAGGCATTGGAGTAGTAGGAGGAGTAATGCCATCCCAGCAGCATTTGTCGGGGAGGTCCGCCGTGTACGTAAACCACTGCAGGTGCTGGGGAGGAGGCGTTGGCCGAGGGTGGCAGGAAGAGGGTGGCGTGGATGGGGGTATCGTCGGGTGCGTGAAAGACCACCTGTTGAGGCACGACCAGCTTGTCGGTGGGAAAGTCGGGGGGTAAACGATCAGTGGCGAGCAGCTGCAACGCATCTTTTTCCAAGTCGAAAATGGCAGGCAAGGGAGGCCTCTGCGGGGTAGCGCTGAGGAGGGCCAGGTGTTTGCGTCCGGGCAGGGCAATGGGTGTCCACTCGAGGCCGTCGCCGGGGGTGAGCACCTTGGCAGCGGCTCGATCCACTGGCACCTGGAGGATGTGTCGTCGGTCGATGTCGAGTGGGTTGGGGCCGGTATTGGCGGCGCAATAGAGGAAATCACCTTCGGGTGTGAGGGTGATGTATTCGCACATGAAATTGCCGGGAGTGAGGCAGAGGGGTTGGCCGCCAGCGGGGTCGATGCTGTAGAGATGTGGCCAGCCGTCGTGGTAGCTGAGGAAGACGATGCGGTGGGCAGCCCAATGGAGGTTGGTTCGGCCGTGGGTGGTGGGATAGGATCCGCGCAGCGTTTCGGGAGCTTTCCAGAGCAGGCGGCTGGTTCGGTCGGCGAGGGAGGCGATGCGGATTTCCCAGGGCTGGTGTTTTTCGGCGAGGATGGAGTCGGGCTCTCCGCCGCGGCCGGGCCGCCTGACGAAGGCCAGCTGGGTGCCATCGGGCGACCAGCGGGGCGTTTCGTCGCGATCGAAGGAGGGATCGATCCAGTGCAGGGGTTTGTCTTCGCCGCTCCAGACGCCGATGAAGGCGTGGTCGCCCCGGTCGGAGCGGAAGGCCAGTTGGGTGCCGTCGGCCGACCAGGTGGGCGAGTCGTTGCGGCCGCGGGCATGGAAGAGCTTGTGCGGATCGGCACTTCCATCGAGGGGCGCCACCCAGATTTGGCCATCGCGCACGAAAGCGACCTGCCTGCTGTCGGGGCTGATGCTGGGTTGCTCCCCTTCGCCGAGGGAGCGCGGTTGGCCGTCGTCGAAAGCTGCTACCCATAGGTGCACCTTGGGAGGTTCGGGCAAGGAATGGGGGTTGACGGGCAGGGCATCGTCCCAGTTGGAGCCGAAGTCGCCTCCTCGAATCCAAACGAGCCAACGGCCGTCGGGGGAGATGGACAGGCTGGAGATTTCCTGACCGCTGTCGTCGTCGTAGGCGGTGCGCTTGCGGGGGATGAAGTCGGGCGCTTCGGCCACGTATATGTTGCGCTGGCCCGACTCGTTGAAGGTCCAGGCGATGCGGGGGGCCTTGGCTGCGGCAGTAAGCCCGCTGGGGAAGGGGTACGACATGATTTGTTCGAGGCTGAAGGGTTGGCCGCGCATGCCGGCGATGCCGAGCAGGGTGGCCAGAACCACGATGGCCGGTCGAAGGAGGGAACTTGTTCGTTTCATAGCGAAGAGGTTTGGTGAATGATGCAAGGTATTGAGGATTCGAGGAATCGAGGAATCGAGGAACCGAGGAACCGAGGAACCGAGGAACCGAGGAATCGAAGAATCGAGGAATCGAAGAATCGAGGAATCGAGGAATGAGCGCACGGCAAGTAGTTACCGTGGGGACAAAGAGCAAGTTCCCTTGGCCTGTCGCTGGGCTACAGGGGACTACCGGTGCGAGTGAGCAGGATGTCTGCGCCAGGGGGCGGGCGGGGCCCTGCCTGGTCGGCAGACAGGTCGTCAGACAGTGAGCGATAGCGTTGCCCGGGAGCACCCGGCCCCGAGCTGGCAGTCATCCTCGTGGCGTTTCACGCATCACGTTTCTATGCGGTATTCAGGGGTTGTCTGGGGCGAACCAGCTACCGAGCAGGGCCAAGTCCACGTTGCCGCCGGAGAGGATGATACCCGTGCGCTTTGCATGGAAGCGAGCCGGTTCGGTGAGTACGGCGGCGAGCGCCACGGCTGCTGAAGGTTCTACGACGATTTTCATCCTTTCGAACAGGAGTCTCATAGCTTCCACGATGCGCTCTTCACTGACTCGGATGATGTCTTCGACGAAGTTGAAGAGCACGGGGAAGGTCTTGTCGCCGAGCGAGGTGCGCAGGCCGTCGGCGATGGTCTGTGGGTTGGATTGGGGGATGATATGGCCGGAGTGGAGGCTTTGCCAGGCGTCGTCGGCAGCCAGGGGTTCGGCTCCGATGATGCGGGTTGGGGGGCTTAGGTAATGGGCGGCGAGGGCCGTACCTGCGCAGAGGCCGCCCCCGCCGACCGGGGCTACGAGCAGGTCGAGCGGGCCGGCATCGGCGAGGAGCTCCAGGGCGGCGGTGCCTTGGCCCAAGATGACGTGGACGTCGTTGTAGGGGTGTACGAAAGTGGCGCCGGTGTCGGCAACGACGCGTTGGAGGGTTTCTTCGCGGGCCTGGAGGGTGGGCTCGCACTCCACGATTCGGCCGCCGTATTCCCTCACCGCCGCCTTCTTGACGGCGGGGGCGTTGGAGGGCATGACGATCCAGGCGGGGATGCCGAGCATGCGGGCTGCCAAGGCGAGGGCCTGGGCGAAGTTGCCCGAGGAGTGGGTGGCAACGCCGCCTTGGCGTTGGTCTTCGGGCAAGAGCAGCAGGGCGTTGAGGGCGCCGCGCATTTTGAAAGCCCCCATTTTCTGGAAGTTCTCGCATTTGAAAAACAGGTTGCTGCCACTGATGCGGTCGAGGCTGGAGGAGGTGAGCACGGGTGTTCGATGCACCCGGGAGCTGAGCCGCTCGGCGGTGTCGAGCAGGGCCTGGCGGCTCAAACCGGGGGGCAGGGGCATGGGAGGGGTGCGCATGGCGGTCACTTGGCGAGTTCGAGCAGTTTGCCCAGGTTTGGTGAGAGGATGATTTCGGTGCGGCGGTTTTTTGCGCGGTTTTCGGGGGTGTCGTTTGGGGCGATGGGGTGGTGCATGCCGCGGCCAGCGGCGACCATGCGTTCGGGGGGCACGCCGTTGATGGCGAGGATTTTGACCACGGCGGTGGCGCGGCGTACACTGAGGTCCCAGTTGAAGTTGACGCTGCCGGTGTTGTCGGTGTGACCTTCGACTACGATTTCGAAGTTGGGGTTTTCGCGCAGGGCTTTGGCGAGCTTCTCGAGGGCCTTTTCGCCTTGGGGGTCCACTTTGTCGCTGCCGGTTTTGAACAACAGGTTTTGGCTGAGGGAGACGTAGATTTTGCCATCGCGTTCGGTGACGCTGAGGTCTTCGGCGGAGAAGCCTCTGAGTACTTCCTGGAGGCTTTTGCGCATGTTGGCCAACTGGGCTTCTCTTTCGGCGAGCTGTTTTTCGAGTTCCTGCATTCGTTTTTCACGGGTTTCGAGGTCGGAGCGGAGTTTTTCGAGGTCGCTGCTCTGCAGGCCGAGGGATTGCTCGAGGGCGCGCAGCTGGCGCTCTCTTTCGACGAGTTCTTGCTCTTTGCGGGCGAGCTGCTGTTCGAGGCTGCTCTTGTCTGTGGCGTAGGTTTTGAGCAACTGGCTGTTTTCGGCCAGGAGCTGGTCGACGCGGCTGGCCAGTTCGGCGCGCTGGCTTTGGAGGCGCTGGATGTCGGCTTTGAGGGAGGCCACATCTTCCTGGCAACGCTGGTACTGGGCTTGTGCCACCCGCAGGTCGTTGCGCAGCTGTTCGTTTTCTTGCTCAACGGATTTGAGGTTGTTGAACTCGGCCAAGTAATGGTCGCGAGCCATTTTCATGTCGTTGTACTTCTGCATGGACACGCAGCTGCCGAGGAGCAGCCCAAGGGTGGAGAGGAGGAAAATTTGCCTGGTTGTCATAGGGATTGGGTTTTGATGAATGTCGGACAAAGATAATTCGCTCGCAGCTCGTGGCTGGAAGGGGGGCTTGGACATGGCGATCAGACCTTGAAATCGAGCAGGAACCGTCGAATGCTTTCGTCGAAGTCACCATAGGGGCTCGGCAGGAAAAAGACCTCGACGGGGAGTACGACGATGGGCCATTGGGCTTGCAAGATCCACTCGCGATGTGGCTCGAGGCGGACGGCATCCTTTTCGGTGGTGACGATGAGCCGGCGCGAGCCGGTCATGGTTTGCCAATAGCGGCCGATGGTGTAGAGGTCTCGTTCGTCGAAGAAGTGGTGGTCGTCGAAGGACAGGGTGCGCACGCTGGCGGTATTTTCCACGAGGTATTCCTCGAGGTACTCGGCATTGGCTATGGCACAGACGAGGAGCACCTCGATGTCGTCGGCCAGGGGTATGCGGTAGCGGGGGTTGAAGAGGTAGTAGGGGTCGGTGTAGCGGTAGCTGCTGAAGAAGACTTGCTGGTGGGGCAGGGGGGCCAGCTCGCGGATGAAGTGCTGGCGGTCGTTTTCGTCGAGGTCCGGGGGGCATTTGGTGACGACGATGATGTCGGCTCGTCGGCTGCCGGAGGGCCATTCACGCAGGCGGCCAGCGGGCAGCAGCCAGTCGCGGGTGTAGGGGTATCGATATTCGGTGAGGAGGATGTTGAGGCCTGGGTTGACGCCGAGGTGCTGGAAGGCATCGTCGAGGAGCACCACCTGGAGGTCGCCATAGCGCTGGAGCATGCGGGGAATGCCGAGGGAACGGCTTTCGCTGACGGCGACCTTGGCCTCGGGGAATTTGCGCTTGATCATCAGGGGTTCGTCGCCGGTTTCCTCGGCTTTGTTCCATACTTCGACCCAACGGAAGCCACTGGTTTTGCGGCCATAGCCGCGGCTGAGGATGCCCGTTTCGAGGTAGGGCAAAAGCAGTCGAGTGAGGTATTCCACGTGCGGGCTCTTGCCGGCGCCACCGACCGTGAGGCTGCCCACGCCAATGACGGGCAGGTTGAAACGCACACTCAGCAGAATGCGCCGCCGATACAGGAAATTCCGGATGCTCACCCCTATGCCGTAAAGCAAGGCCAAGGGCATGAGCAGCAGGCGGAGAAGGGGGTCGGTGGTCATGGAGTCGTTCTATCAGGTTTCAGCGTGGACAAAAAACAGCGGCCCCAAAGATTCCGAATAATGGCGAGAGGGGCAAAATTGCCACTGCGAGGCAAAAAGTAACTGCCCTGGGGAAGTACCTGAATTCGCACTTAGTACATTTGGTCGCCAGCTCAAGTGATGCAACCACGGCTGCAGATTTCCTCGATGCCTTTCAGCGACACAGAGAAGATCACGATTTGCTTTACGATCAATGCCGCTGGGCGAATGCCAGCTACCTGTGCGGGCTGGCAGCAGAGTGTGGCCTGAAGGCTGTCATGAAGGCATTGGGAATGGAAGTAGACCCAAGGGGGGCACCTGTAAGCAGCGAGCACCGGGTCCACATTCCTCAGATTTGGAGTCCGTTCATCTCGTTCGTCTCGGGTACCAATGGCGCTGGGCTGGCCACGATCATTTCTCAAAATTGCCCCATGGCGGGCTGGAGTATCCATGATCGCTATGAGCCACGATCGAGTTTCAACCAGCAGCGAGTGGACAACCACCGCCTCGGCCTTGTGGAGGTGGACAGAATGGTCCAAAGGGCCAGGCTTTTAGGCTTCCTCTAAAACTGACATTCCATGAGATTCGACGATGTATTGCCCCACCTTTCGATGTTGCTCCGAGAAGAGCCATGGCTGGAGAAACTGCCGGATGGGGGCCTGATCGTCAACAGAGACTTATTCGGGAAGGTGCCACCTACCAATCTGCGACCGGAATACCTGAGAGAATTCAATGAGAAAGCCCATCTCGTTTTCATTGACAACCTTTACGACGAAGTGCCTCCAGACGAAGGAACAGACTCCAACTCCTTCACCTTCGACCTTTGCAATGAGGAGGCACCACATTTCCCATGGCCCATTTATTGGCACGAAGGCCTGCTGGCCCTGCGGGAATTCCATACATTGCCAACTGGAAAAGAGGTTCTGGAAGCTGCATTTGCAGCCTTTTTCAAAAACATCGATGCATTGATTGCTCGCCACTCCACCACCTTATGAATCCTGAGCAGCTACTCACATATCCTTGCCCCGGCATCTGGAGCAGGATGAGGAAACCCAGCGAACGCTTTTTCACAAACTAACTGGCGAATGGATGGGGCAAGACCACAGACGAGGCTTCCCATACACCTGGCTGGTCAACCACCTGGCCGATACCTATGGCCGAGTCAGCCCGAGATCATTCATCGTCGCACTCCACAGTGCAGCCAATGATACCCTCGATAGGTATCCATCCCATGAGTATGCCATTCACTATAACAGCATCAAGCGAGGTGTACAGGAGGCCTCCCTGCGAAGGGTAGCCGAGCTCAAAGAAGATTATCCCTGGATAAAAGACCTGATGACTCCCCTCGAGGGCCTCTCGGTGCCGATTCCTTTTTCCGAAATCGAATTGCGTTGGCAAGAAAATCAAACACTCGAAAGTCTGTTGCTAAACCAAGGCACACTGCTACCTTCCCGTATCGCGGAGGGTGCCAATGGTGTGCGGAAAGACTTGGAGGAGCTCGGTATTTTTCGCCGGCTGCGCGATGGGCGTGTGGATCTGCCCGACGTGTTCAGGGTGGCGTTCAGGTTGGGCCGCAAGGGGGGTGTCAAACCCGTCAGGTGAATTTCCACCGTATCTGACCCATGCTTGCCACACCCAGCTCGGCAGAACTTCCTGCCACATCACTCCTCCCACCCCCTTCTCCTATCTTCGCAACCACTTTGCCCCGACGGCCCACTATCTTTTGGGGCGCTGAGCCCATCCGGTGGGCACCGTTTTGCGGCATTGCCTTTTTCAACCACTCAAAATCTGAGAGTTCGTGCGCAAACCGTGGCTGTTGGTGTGGACCCTGTTGCTGTTGGCCGGTGCCTTGCCGCTGGCGGCCCAGCAGGTCGTTCCCCTGCCCCCCACCGAAGCCGGAGCGCCCCCTGATTACGTCACCATCGATACCATTACCATCAGTGGGAACAAGCGCACACGTGCCGAAGTGGTATTGCGCGAACTCGACCTCCACCCTGGCGACACCATCCCGCTCGACGAGCTCGACTGGCGCATCGTGCGCAACGAATTCAAGCTGATGAACACCGGACTGTTCACCAGCGCACAAATCATCTTCAGCCACTGGGAGGGCCGCACCAACCGCATCGCTCTGCACATCGAACTGCTCGAAAGCATCTTCGTCACGCCTTTTCCCATCCTCGAAATCGCCGACCGAAACTTCAACGTCTGGTGGGAAACCTACAACCACTCCCTGCGACGTCTCAACTTCGGCGTCCGATTCCACCACACCAACCTCACAGGCCGCAAAGACCCCCTCAAGGCCGTGGTGCAGCTCGGCTTCACCAAAAAATTCGAGCTCATCTACACCCTGCCTTTTTTCAACAAATACAAAACCCTTGGCGCCAACATCAACTGGCTGCACACCCGCGAAAAGGAAATCGGCTACAATACGGTGGACAACACATTGCTCTACTACCGCGGCGACGAAATCCTACTGAAGCGTTTCCGCTTCGGCCTGGGCCTGCGCCTGCGTCCCCAGCTCGATGCCTACCACAACCTCAACATCACCTGGCATCGCAACGAAACCACCTCGCTCATCCTCGAAGAATTCAACCCCGACTTCTTCCTCTCTGGCACTACGCAGCGTTTCCCCGCCGTACACTACGAATTCATCTTCGACAAGCGCGACATCAAGCCCTACCCCCTCAACGGCTTCCTCTTCAAAGCTGACATAAAAGCACAAGGCCTCGGCCTCAGCCCCGACATCAACACAGTGGACGTCAGTGCCCTGCTGCTCCAATACTTCGAATGGGGCCGCCGCTGGAGTGCCGAGCTGGGTATCAAAGGCAAGACCGAGCTGTTGCGAAACAAGGTGCCTTACTACAATTCCGCCGCCCTGGGTTACCTCTACGACTACGTGCGGGGCTACGAGTTTTACGTCATCGATGGCACTGACTACGCCTGGCAGAAGACCACTCTCCGCTACGGCCTCCTCGATCGCACCTACGACCTCAGCCGCTACATGCCCTACGAGATGTTCAAGGTCATGCCAGTGAAGTTGTACCTTTCCCTCCACAACGAATTCGCCTGGGTCAACAACCCCTGGTATGGCCAAGGCAACGACATGGCCAACCGCCTGCTGTGGGGCCTCAGCCTCGGCCTCGACATCGTCATGTACTACAACAAGGTCTTCAGCCTCGAGCTCAGCCGCAACCACCTCGATGAGTATGGCTTCTACCTCCACTGGAGCATGGCTTTCTGAAACCAGCCGCCCTGTCGGCCGTTCTTCTATCGTTTTTCGAAAAATGCCTCCCGATGCAAGTCGTCGTCTTCAGCCAATACCTGCGCCCCACCGACATCCCCTACGTGCAAACGCTGTTCGACACCCTGGCTGAACACCACATCGCCGCCTGGGTGTACAAACCCTACCTCGAGGAAATCAAACCCCACATCCGATTCCCCACCACCGTCGGATCCTTCGAGGGCTTCGCCGACTTTCAGGTGCGCCAATTCGACTTCGTCATCACCCTTGGCGGCGACGGTACCATCCTGGCGGCCGTCACCTTCATCCGCCACACCGAGGTGCCCATCGTCGGCATCAACCTGGGCCGCCTCGGCTTTCTGGCCATGGTGTCCAAAGACCAAATTCCTCAGGCCATCCGATGGCTCGTCGAAGGGCAATTCTCCATCGGCGGCCGCCGCACCCTCCACCTCGAAGCCGACCCGCCCCTCTTCGGCGATACGCCCTTCGCCCTCAACGACTTTACCATCCTCAAGCGCGACACCTCCTCCATGATCACCATCCACGCCTACCTCAACGGCTCTTTCCTCAATACCTATTGGGCCGACGGCCTCATCGTAGCCACGCCCACCGGCTCTACCGGCTATTCGCTCAGTGGAGGCGGCCCCATCGTCTTCCCCGATTCCCACACCTTCGTCCTCACTCCCGTGGCACCCCACAATCTCAACGTGCGCCCCCTGGTCATCTCCGACGATGCCGTGCTCAGCTTCGAGGTCGAAGGCCGCTCCGAAAACTTCCTCTGTACACTCGACTCCAGGTACGAGGTCATCACGAGTAAAAACCAGATGGCCGTACGCCGCGGCGATTTCAAGGTCAAACTCGTGCTCTTCAAACACATGGGCTTTCTGGAGACCATCCGCAAAAAACTCGCCTGGGGTGTGGACATGCGCAACCACTGACAGGGGGGCTTGCACTGGTCGCCATGATAAAAGGAAAGGGGGTAGCTCAGCGGTGCCATGGCGCGCCGAGGCCCATTTTCATTCGAAAACGCTGTTACCTTTGCGCCCCTCCAGCACACCCGGCACAAGGGACCATTACGCCTGACCAAAATGACATCCTCATGAAATTCGCAACGAAAACCATCCATGCCGGCCTCGAACCCGACCCGGCCACCGGCGCCATCATGACGCCCATCTACCAGACCAGCACCTATGCACAGGAGGCGCCCGGCGTCCACAAGGGCTACGAATACGCCCGAACCCAGAACCCCACCCGCTCGGCCCTCGAACGAAACCTCGCCGCCCTCGAAAACGGCTCCGACGCCATCTGCTTCGCCTCTGGCATGGCCGCCATGGATGCCGTGCTCAAGCTCCTCGACCAGGGCGACGAAATCGTGGCCACCAACGACCTCTATGGGGGCTCCTACCGCATCATCACCAAAATCTACGAGCGCCTCGGCCTCAAAGGGCATTTCATCCCCATGTACGACTCCGCTGAAGTGGGCCGCCATCTCACCGAACGCACCCGCCTGATCTGGATCGAGACCCCCACCAATCCCATGCTCAATATCGTGGATATCCAGCTCATCAGTTCCCTGGCGCATGAGCGCGGCATCCTGGTGTGCGTGGACAATACCTTCGCATCTCCCTATCTGCAAAACCCCCTCGACCTCGGCGCCGACATGGTGGTGCACTCCGCCACCAAATACCTGGGTGGACACTCCGATACCGTCCTCGGTGCCGTGGTGGTCAAGGACCCGGCTCTCGCCGAACGACTCCATTTCATCCAAAATGCCTCCGGCGCTGTGCCAGGCCCCATGGACTGCTTCCTCGTCTTGCGGGGCATCAAAACCCTGCACCTGCGCATGCAGCGCGCCTGCGAAAACGCCGCCTCCATCGCCAGGTTCCTCCAGTCGCACCCCAAAGTCAACAAAGTGTACTGGCCCGGCTTCGAAGACCACCCCGGCCATGCCATTGCCGCCCGCCAGATGCGAGATTTCGGCGCCATGGTCTCCTTCGACTTGAAAAAAGACCGCTTCGAAGACGCCATCAAGGTGCTCAGCAATACCCATTTTTTCACCCTGGCAGAATCCCTTGGCGGCGTGGAGAGCCTCATCGGCCATCCCGCTACCATGACCCATGCCAGCATCCCCCGAGAGGTGCGCATGCAGACCGGTGTCACCGACAGCCTCATACGCCTGAGCGTCGGCGTTGAGGACGTCGAAGACCTCATCGAAGACCTCGAAAAGGCTTTCACCTTCCTGTAAGCCTTTGTAGCCCCAACCACCTGGCCCCTGTGCTCAAATTTTTTTCCATGAAAAAAGCCGCGCTTTTCTTGCTCCTCGCCTGCGCTTCCTGGCTGTCGGCCCAACCCGCCGACAACCTCATCCCGCGCGAGTTGCTCTTTCGGGAAAAAGACAAATCGGAGGTGACCTTCCATCCCGACGGCGACATGGTGCTCTACCGCAAGCCCGGCCCCGACAGCCTCATCTGGTACCGCACTTGCGACAGGCCCCTGGTTGAACGCTCCTTTGCCTTTTCTGGCCCCGTGACCGACTGGATGCCGGGTTTCGACCACACCCTCGTGGCATTGGTGGGCCAGGGCGATTCTCTTCACCTCGAGTGGTACCAAACGGCGGCTGGACACTTCCGCCAGGTCGATGGCCCCACTTTCGGCCATGCCCAGCTCCTCATGGCAAGCCGCCGACTGCCGAACAAGGTGTTGCTCAAGGAAAATGGTCCGCAAGGGGCTTTCTTCCTCGTGGACTTGCTCAGCGGCCGCACGCGGCAGCTCCTCCTGCCCGCAGGCGATTTTTCCAGGATTTTTTTCAATGAAAACTTTGGGATTGTGGCTGCGGAGCAGCCCAACGACCTGGGCGGCATCGACATCCTGCGACGCACCGCTACTGGCTGGGAGGTCGTTTTTACCCACGCCTTCCATCCGGAATACTTCATCGGCGGGCTGTCGCACGTCGTGTCAGTCAGCAGCGACGGCAGCACCATCTACGCCACCAGCAACCAGGGGCGCGACAAAACCGCCCTGTACGCCATCGATGTGAGCACAGGCGACACCACCTTGCTCGCCCAGGACAGCCTGGCCGACATCCTGCCATGGGGGGCCAGCACCGACGCCGACGGCAAAGTCACCTCCGTGGTGGCACTGTGGGCCGACAGCCGCCGACACGTGGTGGACCCTGGCTGGCAGGCCGATTTCGATTTTTTGGAAAAAAAACTCGGGCCGAACGTGGGATTCGTCGCCGCCGACGCCCGGCAGACTCGCTGGTTGCTGCGCACGTTCGATGGCGGCCCCATCGACTATTTTCTCTATGAAAGGGGCTCCGACTCACTCACATTCCTCTTCAACGACTATAGCCACCTCGATGGCTTCGACCTGGCCACGCGCAAGGCTTACACGGTGACTACCCGCGATGGCTTGCGCTTGCCCGTACACGTTTACGTGCCGCCAGGCATGGCTGCCGACGATGGCAAACCGCGAGTGCCGCTGCCCACGGTCATCTACATCCACGGCGGCCCTTGGGCAGGCGTCACACACTGGAACAGTTGGTTCCACAAACGCAATTTCCAGTTGCTCGCCAATCGCCACTACGTGGTCATCAACATGGAGTTCAGGGGGAGCACAGGCCTGGGCAAGGCGTTTTGTGACGCAGGCAACCTACAGTGGGGTGGGGCCATGCACGACGACATCGTGGACGTGGCTCGCTGGGCCGTCGAGCAGGGTATTGCCCATCCCGACCGCATCGGCCTGTGGGGCTGGAGCTACGGAGGCTATGCTGTAAACTACGCCCTGGGTCGCTCGCCCGACCTGTTCGCCTGCGGCATCTCCATGTATGGCATTTCCGACCTGGAAGCCTTCTGCGAACTACCTTTTGCCGACAACGACACCTGGCGCCAGCGCGTCGGAAATGTGCATACCCCTGAAGGACGTGCCTTGCTGCGCCGCCATTCACCCATCCACCTGGTGGAGCACTATCGCAAACCCTTGCTGCTCACCACGGGCAGCCTCGACGATAGGGTGCCACAAGAACAAAGCGACCGTTTTGCAAAGGCGCTGGCCGAGGCTGGCAAGGACGTGGTTTATTTCTACTATCCGAACGAGGGCCACGACTACCGCCAGCCGAAAAGTTGGGTCAGCTTCTGGGCCGTAGCCGAGCACTTTTTGCACCTCCACTTGCGGGGCCGCAAACAACCCAAAGGGCAGGACCTGACGGCCCCGCCCTTCGAGGTGGTGTATGGCAAAAAATTCTTAGAGGAAATCTGGTGAAAAAAACGCCCAGCAATCAGGTAGCCCAGGTTTTTCCCACTTCTTCGAAGGGAATACAACCTTGATATACGCCCGGCACGGGGTCGTAGATGAGCACTTCGGTAGCACCGACTTCGGACGTGAAGAAGCCGAGCGTGGTCAGTTCTTTCATCATGGCCCAGAAGTGGGGGGGCTCCTCGCGGCGGTTTTCCCTTTCACCGCCGAAGGCCTCCTGGTCGTAGCGTGTGAGCAGCTCATCCATTTGCTCGGGTGAAAGCTGGACGAAGGACTTTCCGAAAGTGCTCTTGGCGTCGGCTTCGACTCGCTGCAGGCCTTCTCTGAAGCGTTTCTTTTCGGGCTCCTGGTAGAATTCGGCCATCATGGTGTCGATGAAGCCGTGTACGCCGGCGTCGATGGCGCCGGGGGTGTCGGTGCGGGGGAAGATGCGTTCGGCCATTTGCTTGACGATTTCACCTTCTTCGGCGGTGAAGAAGGCGGGTGTCCAGTCGTCGGCCACTTTGTCGGCTTTGCAGCCGTTGAGGATGCCGAGCATGGCGCTGGCGCTGAGGGTGCCGCCCATGAGGATGGCGGCTCTTTTGATGGCTTCTCTTCTATTCATGGTAGCGGGCATTGTCGGTTTGAGTTAGAGGTTGCGGCGCTTGAGTTCTTCGACGGCATAGTTGGCGGCACGAGCGGTGAGGGCCATGTAGGTCAGCGATGGGTTGACGCAGCTGGCCGAGGTCATGCAGGCGCCGTCGGTGATGAAGATGTTTTTGACGTCGTGCATCTGGTTCCATGCGTTGAGGACGCTGGTCTTGGGGTCGCGGCCCATGCGAGCGGTGCCCATTTCGTGGATGCCGAGGCCGGGTGCGTAGTCGGCGTCGTAGCCGCGGACTTCTTTGAGGCCGGCGGCTTCGAGCATTTCGACGGCAGCTTCCTGCATGTCCTTGCGCATGGCGATTTCGTTTTCGCGGATTTTGACGTCCATGGTCAGGGTGGGCAAGCCCCATTTGTCGAGCACGTCCTTGTTGAGGTAGACGCGGTTGTCGGGGTGGGGCAGCATTTCACCGAAGGCGGTGATGCCCATTTCCCAGCGGCCGGGATGCATGAGCTCTTCTTTGAGTTTGGCGCCGAAGCCGAGTTCGGCGACCATGCGCATCCAGCCCTCTCGGCTGGCGCCTCCTTGGTAGCCGTATCCGCGCAGGAAGTCTTTGCGGCGGGTGGCGGCGTCGCCGAGGTTGCGGAAGCGCGGGATGTAGATGCCGTTGGGTCGGCGGCCTTTGTAGTAGCGGTCTTCGAAGCCGTCGTAAACGCCGTGGGCGCCGACGCGGAAGTGGTGGTCCATGACGTTGCGGCCGAGTTGGTCGCTGCTGTTGCCCAAGCCGGTGGGGAACTCGTCGGTAGCGGAGTTGAACAGAATCCAGGCGGTATTGAGTGCAGAGGCGTTGATGAAGATGATTTTGGCGTAGAACTCCATGTCCTCTTTGGTTTCGGCGTCGAGCACGCGCACTCCTTTGGCGCGTTTGGTCTCGCGGTCGTAGATGATGGAGTGGACGATGGAGTTGGGACGCAAGGTCATGTTGCCGGTGGCTTCGGCTGCCATGAGGGTGGCGGCATTGCTGCTGAAGTAGGCGCCGTAGGGGCAGCCTCGCATACACAGGTTGCGGAATTGGCAGGGGCCACGGCCGAGTTTTTTGTGCAAATCTTGGGCGGCGGTGAGGTGTGCCGTGCGTCCGATGGTGAGTTTGCGCTCCTTGAAGTTGGCTTCGATTTTTTCCTTGACGACCTTTTCGACGCAATTGAGCTCCATTGGGGGCAGGAACTTGCTGTCGGGCAGTTGGGGCAGGCCCAGGGGCTCACCGCTGACGCCGATGAATTCCTCCACGTAGGTGTACCACGGTTCGATGTCCTTGTAGCGGATGGGCCAATCCACGCCGATGCCTTCGCGGGCGTTGGCTTCGAAATCCAGGTCGCTCCATCGGTAGCTCTGCCGCCCCCAGACGATGGAGCGGCCGCCGACGTGGTAGCCCCGAATCCAGTCGAAGCGGCTCACTTCGGTGTAGGGGTGCTCGTCGTCTTTTACGAACCAGTGTTTCCAGCCCTGGCGGATGGTGTATCCCGTGCGACTTTGTTTGGGGTAGTGTTTTTCGATTTCATCGGGTGGTACCCTGTCGCCATACTTGAGGTCCCAAGGGTTGAAGTTCATGGTGGGGTAGTCGGTTATGTGCTTGACCATGCGACCCCGTTCGAGCACGAGTGTTTTGAGGCCCTTTTCGGTGAGTTCCTTGGCGGCCCAGCCACCGCTGATGCCACTGCCGATGACGATGGCATCGTAGGTGTTTTCCTGTTGCCATTTGCCGTTGATGTTGCTCATTGTTCCAGCGTTTTGGTGGGTGAAAGGCTTGACCGTCGTACCGGCGGGATGAGAGCCGATGAACGGTAGTTGGAATGCTGGCCACCACTGGAAGGTAGCCGGGTGATTGGAATCGTCTGGTGAGGGCGGGAGCGCAAGGTATAAAGCCCACTGATGAACACCAAACTTTTGTCGGCATCGGGTGCAAAGTAGCTGTAAACATGTTGGGCGGTTCGTCGGGATGCGCCAATTTTCTTTGGGTGACGAGTGAGTCGTGACTCGTGATGCGTGACTCGTGACGCGTGATGCGTGACTCGTGACGCGTGACTCGTGACTCGTGACGCGTGACTCGTGACGCGTGATGCGTTGATCAGTCAGCTCCCCGTAGCGCCGGCTTTAGCCGGTCGCAAGTCGCACCGGCTTCAGCCGGTCGAACGCCCCCCTGGCATCATCTGGTTGCAAGTCGCGCCGGCTTCAGCCGGTCGAACGTCCCCCTGGCATCATCTAGTCGCAAGTAGCGCCGGCATCATCCGTTCGAACGTCCCCCTGGCATCAGCCGGTCTGACCTCCCCCCTGCATCATCCGGTCGCAAGTCGCGCCGGCTTAAGCCGGTCGAACGTCCCCCTGGCATCATCCGTTCGAACGTCCCCCTGGCTTCAGCCGGTCTGACCTCCCCCTGGCAACACCCGGTCGCAAGTCGCACCGGCTTCAGCCGGTCGAACGCCCCCCTGGCATCATCTGGTTGCAAGTCGCGCCGGCTTCATCCGGTCGAACATCCCCCCTGGCATCATCCGGTTGCAAGTCGCGCCGGCTTCATCCGGTCGAACCTCCCCCTGGCTTCAGCCGGTCGAACGTCCCCCTGGCATCATCCGTTCGAACGTCCCCCCTGGCATCATCCGGTCTGACCTCTCCCTGGCTTCAGCCCTGCTCGGGTATGGCCATACCATGAAGGGTAAAAAAAACTGCTGCGGTCGAAAACACGTGCCGCGGCCCTTTCCGACTACCGCTGCCTTTCACATTCTTTGCGCTATAATTGCCTTCGCAAGTTCTCGGAACACATTCACGAAAAAAATCCCCCATGAAAATTCTGCGACGACTGCAATGGGCTTTGCTGATCGCCCTGGCAGGGATGTTGGCCTGCCGAACGGAACAGCACGCCGACTGGAAACACACCGACAATACCGTCAGGGTCCGTCTGCCTTCCGACGTCAAAACCCTCAACCCTTACCTGTACCGCACTGCCTACGAAGCCACCGTGCATTCCCTCGCTTTCCAGTACTTGCTCGACTTCGACCCCGAAACCCTCGAGCTTTCTCCTCAACTTGCCATAGCCAAGCCTACCGTGGAGGACATAGCCGAGGGCCCCTTTGCCGGTGGGCAGCGCTTCACCTTCGAAATACAACCCGATGCTGTCTGGGACGATGGCCAGCCCGTCACGGGGCACGACATGGCATTCACCCTGAAGGTGCTGTTCAATCCCAAAGCACCCATGCAGCGCTGGCTGGCTTATTTGGATTACGTGGCTGGCATCCAGGTCGATGAAGGCAACCCCAAGCGTTTCACCATTCTGACCAACCGCAAATATTTCCTCGCCGAAGCGGCTTTGAGCAACCTCATCGTGCTGCCGCGCCACGTCTATGACTCCGCCGGCCTACTGGCCGATTTTGCCCTCGAAGACCTCGTAGCCCTCAAGCCGGATGTAGTCAATGATCCGCGCCTGCAGCAGTTCGCCGAAGTGTTTACTTCCCCGCGCATGGCTCGCGAAGTGGTCGAAGGCTCTGGTCCCTACGAACTCGTCGAATGGGTGGATGGCCAGCGCATCGTGCTGGCCCGCAAACGAAACTGGTGGGGCGATGCCCTGGCCGAACGCTTCACCATGCTCAGGGCCTACCCCGACACTTTCATCTTCATCCCCATACCCGACCAAACTGCTACCGCCACGGCCCTGCGCAACCAGGACCTCGACGTGGCCCTCGAACTCGATTCCCGCCTGTTCAAGGAATTGCAGGCCGATTCCGCTTTGCAGCAGATTTACAATTTCTACACCCCGCCCCGATTCGTTTTCTTCTACATCGCCATGAACAACAAAAACCCCAAGCTTGCCGACAAGCGCGTGCGCCGTGCCCTGGCACACCTGATCGACGTTGACCAGGTCATCTCAGAACTCTACGACGGCTTCGGAGAACGCATCACGGGACCCTTCCTCCCCGATAAGCCTTACTACCACAAAGGCCTCGAGCCCATCCCTATGGACCTCGACCGAGCCCGCCAATTGCTGGCCGAAGCTGGCTGGGCCGACAGCGATGGCAATGGCATACTCGACAAAATCATCGATGGCAAAAAGACCGAGTTGCGACTCAGCTACCTCATCACCCCCGGCTCCGAGTTCCAGCAGAACCTCCTGGCCCTGCTCCAGAGCAATGCCCGCAAAGTCGGCATCGAAATAGAAGCCCAGGCCGTGGAGTCGAACGTCCTCGGCGAACGGCTGCGCAACCGCGACTACGAGCTGGCAGGCCGCGGGGCCGGCTCCTCTCCCGTGCCCGACGACCCCAAACAGCTCTTCCACACCGATAGCGACAACCCCGGCGGCTCCAACTACGCCCGTTTTGGTACGCCGCAAACCGACTCCCTCATCGAAGCCATCCGAACGGCACCCGACGAGCAGGCCCGATTGCCCCTATACCTCAAACTCCAGGAAATCATCTACGACGAGCAGCCGCTGATTTTCCTCTTTGCCCCCAAAGACAAAATCGTCGTGCACAAGCGCTTCGACGCCATCATCACCCGCAACCGGCCGGGTGTTTCCCTGCCCCACCTGCGCCTCAATGTCCAGTGAGGCAGTTGCTTCATTCCGCCACCGCCACGGCAGCCCCTGCGCAGAGCTGCCGTGGCCGCCATGCGAGCGCCTATGCTTCGATACGTCATCAAAAGGCTGTTGCTCTTCGTGCCGACCTTGCTGGTGGTGAGCTGGATTGCCTTCGGCCTCAGCCGTCTGGCGCCAGGCGATCCCGTCATGCAGTACCTCGTCAACGACCCCTTCGCCTCGGTCTCCTCTCCAGCCGACCTGTTGCAGGCCGAACGAGCCTGCCGCCAGGCCGCCCAAACCCTTCGACTCGACCGTCCGCCATTCTACTTCTCCGTGACCACGGCTGCCCGCCCCGATACACTCTATCGCATCGTGGTGGGCTTCCGACGCAAAACGCTCGAAAACCTCATCGACCGATTTGGCAACTGGCCCCTAATCCAGCTCTGGTACCAAGGTCTGCGCTCATGCGAACTCGCCTGGCTGGCCGCTCCTGATTCCCTGCGCGGCCTCACCGCTTCCCTCAAACCCTTGCTCAGGGAACTCTACACCACGGCAGAACCTGCCACCATCGAAATCCAGCTCCGGCGCCTCGACTCGCTGGCCCGCAGCTCGCCTTTGCAGGCCGATGTGGCCGCATTGCAACAGCGCTGGCAATCCCTCCTCGCACAGGCTACCCCCTGGAAAAACTACTTGCCAGCAGTGTACTGGCATGGCTTCGACAACCAGTATCACGCTTGGTTCCGCCATTTTCTGCGGGGTGATTTCGGCGTCTCCCTCTACGAGCGCCTACCCGTGGCACGAAAAGTAAAGCCAGCCCTGTTCTGGACCTTGACCATGAATATCCTCGCACTTGCCTTGGCGTTTGCCCTCGCCATTCCCTTGGGGGTGCTCTCTGCCGTGAAGAAGGGCAGCCGCACCGACCGCCTCATCAGCCTCGGATTGTTTTCGCTTTACTCCCTGCCAGCATTCTGGGTGGGTACCATGCTGTTGGTGTTTTTCGCCACCCCCACCTACGGCATGAAATTATTTGCCGGTCCTGGCCTGGGCCCCATCAGCTCGGGGGCAAGCGCGTGGGAGCAATGGATGGTGGCAGCGCCCCACTTGGTGTTGCCCGTGTTGTGTCTGACTTACCCGGCCTTGGCCTTCATCACCCGCCAGGTGCGGGGCAGCATGATAGAGGCACTGGGGCAGGATTACGTGCGCACTGCCCGGGCCAAGGGCTTGCCCGAGCGCACCGTCATCTGGAAGCACGCTTTTCGCAATGCACGGTTTCCGGTCATCACCATGCTGGCATCGGTATTCCCAGCGAGCATTGCCGGCTCGGTTGCCATCGAGTTCATTTTCAACATCCCCGGTATGGGCTGGCTGACCCTGCAAGCCATTTTGCAACACGACTGGCCCGTGGTGTTCACCGTGCTGATGCTTGGAGCCATCCTGACGATCATAGGCATGCTCGTGGCCGATGTGCTGTATGCCATTTCCGACCCGCGGGTGCGCCTCTGAGCGCGCGGGCCCTGTCGAGGGCCTTTTTTGATTGGTCTTGAAATTCTGGGTGATGTCCGTGCTTTCATGCAGGCCGAGCAGCGAACGAGGGATTTTTTGGATGCCCCTCGCCTCCGGCCCGACAGGGATCAGGGCCTGTCGGCAGATGGTAGGCCTGCCTGTCTGCTGAAGGCAGAGAACCACCTTGCCAACCCATCACCCCGTCACGCGTCACGCGTCACGAGTCACGCGTCACGCGTCACGAGTCACGCGTCACGCGTCACGAGTCACGAGTCACGAGTCACGCGTCACGCGTCACGCTAAAAAAAACACCATGGCCATACGACACTTTCGCACCAGACTGAAGCGCAGCCACCGGGGGCGGTGGTGCTTGCGTGTGCTTTGGTTGCTGGTATTCGTGGCCGTGTTCGGCGATTTCATAGCCAATGAAAAGCCACTCTGGTGCCGCATCGATGGCCGACATCACTTCCCCGTTGCGAGGGAAATCCTCGTGGACCTTGGACTGGCGAGCTATCCAGCCGGATTGGCCAACGTGGAATGGCGCGAGTTGGAAATGGAGGCCGTCATCTGGCCCCCCATTCCTTACAGCGCCTCCACCATCGATCTGGCCAACGGCGGCTATCGCAGCCCTTTTGCTCCTCAACGCGTGCAAAACTGGCGCTGGCGCCATTGGTTGGGCACCGATCGCTTGGGGCGCGATGTGCTGGCGGGCCTCGTGGCAGGCACGCGTGTGGCCATGCTCGTGGGGTTGATAGCCATGGCCGTGGCTACGTGTATCGGGATGCTGTTGGGGTCGCTGGCAGGGTATTTCGGCGACGACGGCTTGCGGGTGTCACCTTTGGCGTTTGCGCTCAGCTTGGCAGGACTGGCCGCAGGGTGCTTTTACCTCTTCCTCACACCGCTGCAATGGGGGTGGGGTTTGCTTTTGCTGCTATCATTGCCTTCGTTGGGGGCCTGGTTGGGAGCCAGGTGGCAGGAACGGCTGGGCTGGCATAGACACTTTTGCGTACCGACCGACCTGCTGGTGATGCGCGCCATCGAGGTGATGAATGCCCTGCCTGGCTTGTTGCTGTTGTTGGCCATCGTGGCCGTGTTGGAACGCAACTCCATTTTCTACGTGATGGTGGTGATTGGCCTGCTTCGCTGGACGGGCATTGCCCGGTTTTTGCGGGCAGAGCTGCTCAAGATTCGGCGACTGAATTACATCGAAGCGGGCCGGGCAATGGGCTTTTCAGAGTGGCGCCTGCTGTTCAGGCACGCATTGCCCAATGCATTGGGGCCGGTACTCATCACGGTAGCTTTCGGGATTGCCTCGGCTATTTTGCTCGAATCGGTGCTGTCGTTTCTCGGCATCGGCGTCAGCCCTGACACGGTGACCTGGGGCAGCATGCTCAGCTTGGCGCGGCAGAATCCCGCTGCCTGGTGGCTGGCGGTTTTCCCGGGGCTGGCCATCTTCGTCACGGTCACCCTGTTCAATTTGTTGGGCGATGCCCTGTCAGAAAAGTGAGGGGAGCTCGTCGGGGCGGCTCAGTTTACTTTGACCCGCTTCTTCATGTCTTTGGGAAAAAGGCCGGAGCGCGTGCGTGTTTTGGGATACTTGCCCTTTTTGTTGGGTTGGATGTGGGCGTTTTCATTGATGGGACAGCCGTAACCGCGGTTGCAGGAAGCAGTGGAGAGTGCGAGCACCAACAAAATGGCAAATCCCAGTACCAATCCCATTAGTTTTTTCATGTCGGATGGAGTTTTTGACCGGTCTGGTCCCGGTGTTTGGTGATCAAAGGTCGCAAAGCCCAACGCAAATCGGCTGGAATCCGCATAAAATCTGGCTTTTTTACAGGGTAAACCCTTGGAAAAACCAATGACTGTATAAATTTGCGCCGCAACGAAAAATTCACTCATCTCAAAATTTTTCAACAATGAACAAAGGAGATCTGATCAACAAGGTTGCCGAAAGCGCTGGATTGACGAAAAACCAGGCTTCCGAAGCTGTGAAGGCCGTTTTCGACGCCATCACCGACAGCCTCAAAAAAGGTGACAAAGTGACGCTCATCGGCTTTGGCACTTTCTCCATCAGCAAGCGCGCTGCCCGCACGGGCCGCAACCCCCAAACCGGCGCTACGATCAAAATTGCCGCCAAGAACAACGTCAAGTTCAAAGCCGGCAAAGAACTCACCGACGCCGTGAACTGATCCGAAAAATCTTTCGAAACCTACCATAGAGGGCAACCTGGCCGACGCCAGGTTGCCCTTTTTGCATGGTGAAAAACGCACCGACAGCTGGGGCATTCATCCCTGCCTTCCAACCTCTGGATCGGCCGATTCTCATGGCTGCCTGACGCCTGACACGCCCCGGTCACCCCGTCAACCGACTGAGCCAGCCTGTCTGGCAGAACAGGCTGGCCCAGTCCAGGTCGAATAAACCAGCCTTTGGTGGACAAGGCCGTTCAGTACACCTGTCAGCCGGTGAAATAGGACAAGATGCCAATCACGATGGCCACTACGAACAGGGAGGCGGCAATGTCCACCCAGGTATAGCTGGCGCGGTTGGCTGCTTTTTGTTCGGGTGTGAGCGTGCCAAAGGTCAGGCCGACGATCTGCTCCTCGCGTGGCTTCTCGGTCAGCAGACTCACCGTGATGCAGATGATCACGCTGATGACGAAGAGCAGGATGGCGAAGTGCATGAAGTTGATCGTGGCCCAGAAATGCATGAAACCGCTCAGGCTGTCTTTCATGAGCTCGGCTATCAGACGCGACATGCCCAGGAAGAAGCCGCCGATGAGGGTAGCCAGGGCGCCCTTGGCATTGATGCGTTTCCAGAAGATGCCGAGCAGGAAGGTCGCCGTGATGGGCGGGGCTATGTACGATTGGACGCTCTGCAGGTATTCGTAAAGCACACCGCTGACCCGCTGCATGATGGGTATCCAGGCGATGCCCAGAAATACGATGATGGTGGTGGCAATGCGGCCAATGGTGACGAGTCGTTCCTCGGAGGTGTCGGGGAAGAGTTTTTTGTACACGTCCACGGTGAACAGGGTGGAGGTGGAGTTGAACACGCTGGCCAGCGAACTCATCAAGGCTGCGAGCAGACCGGCCGCTACCAAGCCCCTGAGCCCAGGAGGCAGTACGTGGGCCATGATGGCGGCAAAAGCTTGGTCGTGGCTTTCCACTTCGAGCTGCCCGGTCTTGGTCATGGCATAGGCGATGATGCCCGGCACCAGAAAGATGAACACAGGAGTCAGCTTGAGCAGGCCGCCGAAGATGGCCCCCCGCCGCCCTTCGGTGAGGTTGCGCGCAGTGAGCACACGTTGCACGATGTACTGGTCGGTGCACCAATACCAGATACCGACGATGCTACCTCCTATGAGCAGACCCGTCCAGGGAAATTCCGGGTCGGTCATGGGACGCCACATGTTGAAGTGTTCGCTGCCGGCTATTTCCCTCAGCTGATGCCAGCCACCTATCTGATCCAATCCGATGATGGTGACGCAGGTTGCCCCGATGATGAGGATCATGGCCTGGATGGCCTCGGTGTACACCACGGCGCGCATGCCGCCCAGCACGGTGTAGATACCCGTGAGTATCACGGTGATGAGCGCACCTTCCCAGAAGGGCAAGCCGATGAGTTTGGCAATGACGATGCCGCCGGCATAAACCGTCACGCTGATCTTGGTGAGCACGTATCCCACCAGCGAAACCACCGAGAGGAACCAGCGGGCCTTGGAATTGAAGCGCCGCTCGAGGAATTCGGGCATGGTGAAAACCCCGCTGCGGGCATAAAACGGCAAAAACAACCACCCCAGCAACAACACGATCCAGGCGTGCAACTCGTAGTGGGCCATCGGCATGCCGCTCTTGAACCCGGTACCTGCCAGGCCTACCACGTGCTCGCTACCAACATTGGATGCGAAAATGGAAGCTCCCACCACGAACCACCCGACGTTGCGCCCTGCCAGGAAATAGTCCGTAGTGTCTTTGGATTTGCGGGTGATGGCCCAGATGGCCACGGCAAAGAGCGCCGCGAAATAAATGCCTACTACTACCCAATCCAGTGTCGTAAAGTTGGTCATGGTGCTTGTTTTTGGTGAATTGACAAAGATTGAAGGCGGGAGTGGGATACGCACTGCGCATTCGCTCCATTGGCTGAAGGAGATGGTCCACTTGGAAGGGCTGAGGCGAAGATAATTTGTTGGGCGAAAGATTTACCAAAAGTGTCCTCATCCCTCATCCCTCATCCCTCATCCCTCACCCCTCATCCCTCACCCCTCATCCCTCACCCCTCATCCTTGCTTTAGGGGGGTATGGCAGTTGGTCTCACATCCCCAGGTCTATGCCTGCGACGTGGGTTGGCACGGGTTCAATCCACTTCAGTGACCTCCTTGAGCAGCTCCCGATATTTTTCGAAGATGGAAGACTTGGACAAAAAGCCTTTGTAATGACCGGCTTCGTCAACCACTGGCAAGTTCCAGACGTGGTGTCGTTCGAACAGGTCGATGACCTGGTCCATGGGAGCATCGATGGGCAGTATGGCGGGAGGTTGGTACATGATGTCTTTTACTCGGCGCGTCTGGTAGAGGTCTTGGCGGAACATCAGCTCGCGCACGTCGTCGAGGGTGAAGATGCCTACGAGGCGGTGTTTGCCGTCAACCACTGGAAAGAGGTTGCGGCGGCATTTGGCAATTACCTTCACCACATTGCCCAGCGTGTCTTCCGGGTGCAGGACGCTGAAATCGGTTTCGAGCAGTTCGCCCACCGTCATGTTTTTCAAAATCTGCCGGTCTTTGTGATGGGCGGGTACCCAGAGGCCTTTTTGGTAGAGTTCGCGGGTGAAGATGCTCTGGGGTTCGAACCAGGAGGAGACGAAATAGGACAAGGCCGAGACGATCATCAGGGGCACGAACAACAGGTAGCCGCCGGTAATTTCGGCAATGAGGAAAATGCCTGTCAATGGCGCCTTCATCAGTCCGCTGAGCACCCCTCCCATACCCACTGCGATGAAGTCTTGGGTGCGCAGGTGCTCGATGCCACTGAGGTTGACGACCTCGGCCATGACGAAGCCAAACAGGGCCCCCGTGAACATGGCAGGGGCAAACATGCCGCCGTTGCCGCCCATGCCTAAAGTGGCGGCCGCAGCCACGCTTTTGAGCAGCATGACTATCACCGCAATGACGAGCACCCAGCGCAGATCACGGGTCATTTCGAAAAAAACGCTGTGGGCAGTGATGGCCTCGAAGTTGCCCAGCAACAACTCGTTGATCGTTTCGTAGCCTTCGCCGAAAAGGGGCGGAAACAGAAAAATCATCACACCCAGGAGCAATCCACCGATTACCGTCTTTTGGCGTTGCCGCCGGTAATTGCCGAAAAATTTGCGCACCCTCGCCACCGTGCGCATCATATACACCGAGAGGAGGCCACAGCCTACGCCCAGCAACAGATAGTAGGGCAAGCTCGATGATTGCCAGCCCGTCGTGGGTAGGTAAAAGAGCTCTTCGTAGTACAGCATGCGAGCGACCACCGCCCCAGTGGCCGAGGAAATGAGCAAGGGAATGAACGCGCTCACCGGCACGCCCACCAAAAACACCTCCAGCGCAAAGATGACACCCGCCACGGGGCTGTTGAAGATGGCTGCCATGCCAGCCGCCACTCCACATGCCAGGAACAAGGTCTGGCGCCGCGGCCCGGCCTGCAGGGCATGGGCTACATTGGAACCAATAGCCGAACCCGTGCGCAAAATTGGCGCCTCCAAACCGACCGACCCCCCCAGCCCCACTGTCAGCGAACTACTCACCACGTGGGCGTACATTTCGTAAGGGGGCAAGCGGAATCGCCGCCTGGATATGGCATAGATCAGACCCGCCGCACCGATCTCAAGCGGCTTTCTGAGTACGTATCGAATGTAGAAGACGCACAGCAAGATGCCCGCAATGGGAAAAAAGACGAACCAAATGTTCCAATGGGAAGGATCGGTGCCGTAGATGAGCATGCGCAAGCGGAACACGGCAAACTTCAGCACCACCGCCGCCAGGCTCGCTACGATTCCGATGGCAATGGCCACGATGATCTGGTAATTGCGCTCGGAGGTGTGGGTGGCCAGCCAGTGGATGCGACGCTTGGCCCATGCCAGAAATGTCCGCCGAAAGCCCGCTTTTCTCATGCTGGTTCGATGGGTGGTAAACTTCCCGGGTGAACCCCATGGGTCACTCGTTTTCGAGTGGGGCAAATGTAACTATGTATTGAAGCAGGGTAGCGTGCCTGCAGAAAAAGCACCGAAAAATCCAACCGTGGCCTGATCAGTGGCCGAAGCCCTCGCTGTTGAAGTATTCCGTGATGATCCGGTCGGGGCCCGTGTTGAAGTTGTCTTTGACTTCGATGGTCAGCTTGTTGTTGAAGGGCGTGGGGTCGGTGATGGGGCTTTGGTAGTAGAGGAAATAAATGCTCTTGGCGGCTCGCAGGATGTCTTGCTGGATGTCGAGGAACATTTGGGTCAGCCCATTGACGTCGCTGGCTTTGAAGTAGCGCTCACCCGAGCCTGCCAATTGCTTGAGGGCTTGTTCGTCGAGGTCGGAGCTTTCCAGTGCTGCTACGAAGACCTTCTTGTCACCGAGGGCTTGTTTGGCTGATTGGAGCGTCAGCACCTGGGAGGCGTTGTGGCGGCCATCGGTGAAAATGATGAGACTGCCGTCCACGATGCCGTCGATGGAATAGGAGTCCTCCCACAGGTCGGCCACGTCGATGATGGCGCCGTAGAGGTTGGTGGAGCTGACGAGGCCACTCGAGGGAAGGGCATCGATGGCGGCTTTGAGGGCGGCAGGGTCTGCGGTGAATGTTTGCAGCTCGTAGGTGTTGGCGTCGAAGGCATAAATGGCCATTTCCTGTTCGGGCAACTTGCTGTCGATAAGAGCTCGGGCAGCGGTTTTGATTTGGGGGATGAGGCCTTCGACACTTTTGCTGATGTCGAGCAGCAGCACATTGCGCAAGGTGAATGGAATGTCGCTTTGACCAAGGCGAATTTGGGCCTCGGAGTCGATGCGACCGCCGTTTTCACTCACGATGAAGTCTTCTGCCCGCAAGTCGGTGACGCCTTTGCGATAATAGTCGGTGACTTGAAACAGCACTTGTACCATGCGGTCTTTGGGAATCACCCCTACCTCGAAGCTCTTGAGTCGATAAAAATTATCGATGGTGTTGGGCGTGGTGTTTTTGTCCTTCTTGCATGCGGTGAACAGGGAAAGGGTGGCAATGGCAACGAGCGTGAAAGCGTGCTTCATGGCTCTCGAGTTTGATGGTTGACGGAAGAGTCGGCGAGGCGCCCATTGACAAGAACAGGAAAGGTGCCAATTTGACGGACGCTTTTTGCAAACGCTGCTCGGCTTTTATAAGTGCCCGTGTGGGGGATTGTTTTCGAAGATATCCAGGAAAATGTGCTGTATGCGTGACGGGCGTGACGAACGTGACAAGCGTGACGAACGTGACGGGCGTGACGGGCGTGACGAGCGTGACGGATATTCTTCAGTTCCTGGATGCACTGAAGTTGAGCCCGCGCTGAAGCCAGGGTTCTGAGGGGTTTCGCAATTTACTCCTGCCAGCACTTGGAGTGGTGTCAGGAGTGAGATTTCTAAATTTTCGCAGTAAAGTAACTTTTTGCAGTGCGCTCGGTTCCTCGATTCCTCGATTCCTCGATTCCTCGGTTCCTCGGTTCCTCGGTTCCTCGGTTCCTCGATTCCTCGGTTCCTCGTTTCCTCGTTTCCTCGATTCCTCGTTTCCTCGGTTCCTCGGTTCCTCGGTTCCTCGGTTCCTCGATTCCTCGGTTCCTCGGTTCCTCGGTTCCTCGATTCCTCGATTCCTCGGTTCCTCGGTTCCTCGATTCCTCGGTTCCTCGGTTCCTCGGTTCCTCGGTTCCTCGATTCCTCGATTCCTCGGTTCCTCGATTCCTCATTCCTCAAGGGCATCCACAATCGCTGGCACGGCAGGCCACCATGAGCAGGCATAGCATGAGGAGCAACCAAAACGACATACGCAACAAGGTAGGGTGGAATTTCATCGGCGGGCATTTGGACATCGAAACTCGATGGCGCATCATTGCAGCCATCGGCAACAGCAGCACAAACATAGCATTTTGAAAAAAAGCATCCTGATAGCGCCATTGGACTGGGGTTTGGGCCATGCCACGCGCAGTGCCGTGCTGGCCAGGGCTTTCGAGTGTGCGGGCTGGGAGGTCGGGTTGGCTGCCAGTGGCCTTGGTTTGGAAGTGCTGCGAAAGACCTTTCCCCACCTGCCGTTGCACGTCTTGCCCGCGTGGGGCATCCGCTATCCCTCGGCAAACATGATCTGGAACATGGCTTGGCAGTTGCCGCGGGTGCTTCGGGCCATTGCTGCCGAGCACCGTGCCACTGAACAGTTGGTGAGGCGACATGGGTATGCCGTCGTGCTGTCGGACAATCGCTATGGCTGCTACACGGAACGCACGTACAACATCCTGCTGACCCATCAACTCGAGCCCATCGTACCGAATCGCTGGCTGCGCCACTTCGTGCACGCCGGGTTATACCGGTTTTACCAGCACTTCGACGAGATCTGGGTGCCAGACGTGGCCGGGGAGCCTAATGCGGCGGGGCAGCTTTCGCACCCAGCCAGGGCCAGCGGCCTGCCACCCATGCGATACATCGGATTGCTCAGCAGGTTGCAAACCGTCGAGACGACCTTGCGGTACGACTTCGTGGCAGTGCTGAGCGGGCCGGAACCCCAGCGCTCCATTTTCGAAAGGGAAGTGCTTGGGCATGCTGGCAGATCGGCTCGGCGGTGGCTGCTTATTCGAGGGGTGCCGGGTAGCAGCCAGTCGCGACAAGGTGCCCCGGCACTGGAAGTAGTCGATTTTCTCGATGGCGTAGAGCTGGCTGAGGCATTGTGTGCAGCCAAATTGTGCATCTGCCGCAGTGGATACAGCACCATCATGGATTTGGTAGCCCTCGGGCGCCATGCACTTTTCGTGCCCACCCCCGGCCAGACCGAACAGGCCTACCTCGCCAAACACCTGGCCGCTCAAGGCTTTGGCCACTGGCACCCGCCTGGCCTCTGGAATCCCGAAGACGCCCTCGAAGCGATTTCGGACTTCGAGCCATATCCCGCGAGCTGGGCGCCCAACTCGCATGTCGAAGAAGCCGTTGCAGCCCTGAGCTCGCTACTGGCCAGCTAAAAAGGCGCGACAAGGACATTACACCTGCCACTCCTGGCGATCCTTTTTTATCGTCGGCTTATCTTGCGTGCCTCAAAAATTTCCAAACCATGCGTCGAAAGCAGCTTTATGCCATCCTGTTCCTGGGTTCGAGCATCGTATTCCTGGCGGCCTTCGTGCCCGCTTCCACCTTCGGTGATAGTGAGCTCACCCTGCTCATGCGGCGCCTTTTCGACGAGGCCCTCGCCGCCAAAACTGCGATTCTGGAAGGCAGAGAACCCTGCTTCGAGGAAAATGCCGCAGGCATCCTCTCGGCCAAGGCTTCTGCAGCGGAAAAAACCAACAACCCCTACTATTTCCCCGCGGCCAATGCCTACCTCGAGGCCCTCGAACAACTCAAACGCGCCGATCCCGATCAGCGCCCGGCCGCCTTCAACGCCATGGTCGATGCCTGCATGGCTTGCCACCGCAAGGTTTGCCCAGGCCCCACGGTACGCATCCAGAAACTCTACATCAAACCCTGACCCATGGCCTGGATCAAAACCATCGGCTACGACCAAGCCACTGGTGAGCTGCGCATACTCTACGACGAACTCCTGCGCAGCCGCGGCAAGCTCGCCAACGTCCATCAGATCCAGAGCCTCGATCCGGCCGCCCTTCGCGCCCACATGGACCTGTACATGGCCGTGATGTTCGGAAAATCAGCCCTCAAACGCTACCAACGCGAAATGCTCGCCGTTGTCGTCTCCGCATCCAACAGATGTGCCTACTGCGTCGAGCACCACCGGCAGGCCCTTTTGTTCTACTGGAAAGACGACAAGCGCACCCGCCAACTCGCCGCCGACCCCGCCTCCGCCGACCTCGACGCCGCCGACCTCGCCCTTTGCCAATACGCACAACGACTGACTTTGCAGCCCGGCCAGAGCAGCATCGACCACATCGAACAACTGCGAGCGCTTGGTTTTTCCGACGAGGCCATCCTCAGCGCTACACAGGTGGTGGCCTATTTCAACTTCGTCAACCGCCTCGTGCTGGCTCTCGGCGTGGAACTCTCCGAAGAAGAAGCCAGTGGTTACAAATACTGACTGGGTATGAATACCACCACCTCGCAACTCAAAGAATGGGTCAAAAAATACAGCGGTGCCCTGTATGACTGGGCGCTGCGAAAAACCGGCGATGCCCATCTGGCTGCCGACCTCGTACAAGACACCTTCCTGGCCGCCGCCGAAAATGCTGCCACCTTCGAGGGCCGCAGTGCTCCCAAAACCTGGCTCTTCGGCATCTTGAAAAACAAAATCGCCGCCTATTACCGACGGCTGCTCCGCCAGCCTACTACCCTGCCCGGCGATGAACACTTGGACCGATTCTTCCGACCCGATGGTAGCTGGTGGCCCCACCTACGCCCCAGCCCCTGGCCCGACAACCTGGAGGCCCTCACCAACAACCCCGACTTCAACCAGATCCTCGACAGGTGTATCGCCCAATTGCCCCTCTCCATGCAGGCCTGTATTCGCCTAAAATTCCTCGAAGGCAAAAGAGGGCCCGACATCTGCGAGGAACTGGGCGTCAGCGCCGCCAATTACTGGCAACTGGTACACCGAGCCAAGATCCAATTGCGACATTGCTTGCAGACCAACTGGTTCGACAGGCAATGAACCTCTTCCCGAGTCTGCACACAGACAATGCAGAGCTCACGGATGGCCCCAGCACGACTACTCGGCATTGCGGCCAACATTTTCAACCCATGGAACCGACCTTTGTACCTACGCACCCCCAACCATAGACAGCTCATTCAATTCGATCCTTCGATGACTTTTTTCATGATAGCTTGCCGGCGAGCGTCTGAACTGGTTGAAATGAGCCAGGAGACCAAGCTCACCTTCCTGCAACGTTTCCAGCTCTGGATGCACACCCTCCTGTGCAAGGGGTGCAGGGCTTACCAAAAACAGTCCCGCCTAATCGAAAAGTTTCTCGAAAAAAACATCGACCTCGAGCCTCCCACCAAGCCAGAGGTGGATACCGACGACCTGCAAAAGCGCATCATCGAAAAGCTCGAGGGGCGATGACCCGCCCGCAACCGTCTTCATCGCACTATTTTCCGCAAAATCCAGATCAGCAACAGGAGCAACAGCAGCAGCAAGCCCCATTTGATGCACCACCACCAGGGGCTTTCGCCCTCAGGCTGGTGCTCAGGGCATGCCTTGCATGCGAGATACTGTTGCACGTCGCCATTTTGGTAGGAAAAAATGACTTCACTGGCTGCTACCGGACGGGTGCACATCGGCGTGTTTGCATCGAAGACGATGCAGGCCCAGGTACTGTCGAGGTCGGGCACATCGAAGCCAGGTTTCAGGTCGAGTGAAAAATCGATCCGTCCAATGGTAGAAGGATGGCCAAAGCCAGCCGATTCGGCCGGTTGGAGCATGGCGGCCCAGGCCCAGGTGATCGTGCGGTTGGTGAGGTCCACCACAGGCTCCAGGGCAGTGGGCGGGGCGGGATCCAAGCGGATGGTCTCGATGGAGTTGAGGTTCAGTTGCTCGGGCACGTGCAGGGTCACTTTGAGCAACGACGTGGCGGCATGGCCATCGTTGGAAAAAGTCAACGAACCCAACACTTTGCGGCGGGTGGTGTCGGGGCACTGGCATGCAAAGAGTTTCAGTTCGTTGGGGTCGTGGGAGCTGACTACGGGGGTCTTCACCTCGCTGATGGCGACGATTTTGCCGTTCAGATCGGCATTTTCGAAGGAAGCAAACTCGTTGTTGCCCACGTAGTAGCGCTCGTTGAGCAAGGCAGCAATGCCGGTGGTGTCCACAACCGGCCCCGAGGCGGATGGCAACAGCGCAATCTGGTCTGCATTGAAGCCGTAAGCCGTCATCACCGCCAGGAAACTCAAGGTATCGCTTCGGCCATCTTTGAAGAGCTCCCACATCACCGAATCCACCCCGAATTCTGCAAACAGGTGTCGTTCGTCGGCCCCTCGGCTTTTCAGCGAGTCGTAACTCCAGACCAGAAAATCACTATAGGCCGAAATACCGTAGGGCATCGTGTTGCCTTTGCCCAGGTCGGCCATGTGCCGGAATTGTACCAGTGAGCGCTGGTAGTCCAGCTTGCCATGGGTCAATGATGGAGCAGCGGGCGGAGGTACATTGCGAAACTCACCCTCGATGGAGGAAGGCACTGCCTCTGCTGATTTTACCCGGCTGTTGTAGAACAGGAAGAGCTGGCCGCTCACGGGCAAAGGAGGCTTTTCCTGTGGTTGCCTGAAACTGACGATGGCTACAAGCGTATCCTGGGGCCTGACCTTTTTGCTCAGCTGCAAGCGAAGCAGGCCAGTTCGGGTGGTATCGATCACGCTGGTGTCGATAGGGGCGGGGGTGGGATCCACGTGACCTTGGAGCAAGTCTTTTTTCAACGTGCTTCGGATGACGGAAGGGGAGCGGTAAAAATCGTTCGGAGAAGGGGCCATGCGCGGTGGCCGGGCACCGCCCGAGTAGTTGCCGGTGGCATATACGATGACGTCGGCTCCGGTGGTAGCGCGGAACAAGCGATTGTCGCGCTCCTCATAGACATGACCAATGATGGAATCCCGGGTGCCGTTGATGAAGGTGCCGTCGCCGAAGATCCAAAGAAAAGTGTAGTAGGGATGGGTAGTGTCGGGGTCGCCAGCCAGGCGGGTGAGCACGTCGAGATCATGCAGCCGCAACACGGTCAGGGAATCGACCTGCGATACGATGCCTACTCGGCCTTGCGCAGGGAGCAACAACGGTGTGCTTACGAACAAAAGCAATAGGAAAAAAAGGGGTGAGTAAGACTGCTTCATAACCGGATTTTTGGTTGTCAGGATGTTGGACACCGGCTAAGATAAAGGTAGCCCTGAAGTACGCCATAAAAAGCCCACGGGATGTAAATAAAATTCGTTGCAACTCCTGCTGCGAGCACTTGAAGGGCTGTCAGGAGTGAGGTTCCTTAATTTTTCGCACTGAAGTGATTTTTTTTTCAGGGGGCTCAGTTCCCCGTCTGGTGTGGCGATAGCTGGACAGGCTCGAATCCTCCGCGTTTCTATTCGATATCGATCGCCGGCACTATGACGCCCGCTTTTAACGGGACAGATAAGGAGCGAGGCGTTCGCGCAGCAATCGCAGCGCTTTGCCCATCTGGTTTTCGACGGTCTTGACCGAAATGCCGAGGGCTTGGGCAATTTCTGGATAGGTGAGTTGCTCGTAGCGGCTCAACAGGAACACTTCCCGACAGCGGGGTGGCAAGGCTTCTATGGCAGCGAGGATCAGCTCGTTGAGTTCCTCCTGGAGTAGGGTACTGGCGGGATCGTCCTGCACTTCGAGCGTCTCGGACACGTGGAGGGGTAGCTGCTCGGCGGGCTGGTTTTTTCGGCTGCGCAACCAGGCAAGGGCTTCGTTGATGGCCATGCGATGCAGGTAGGCGCCAGCAGGCCCTTCGATGTGCAGTTGGTGACGCTTTTGCCACAGGCGCACGAATACCTGTTGGGCCAAATCCTCGGCGTGCTCCTCGGAACCCGTGAAGCGCCTGATGACCGCGCAAACGCGTCCGTAATGCGCTTCGAAGAGCAGCCTCAACGCATTGGGGTCATCGTCAGAGAGTTTTCTTATGAGTGGATCCACGCCAAATTGATTTCGGCGCAATGATAGGCAAGCCCCTATGGCTACAAGAACCTTTTGGACGAATGGTTGGCGCTGACCCCATCAGCAGCCCAAAGTTTCACTCAGGGAATCGAGTGGCAAGCCAAGTCGAATCCGGTCATTTTTCGGGAACAAGTCAACTTTAACTCACTCGGGAATACCCGGCACCCTTTCAGGGTATGGCCTGGTGGCAAGGGAACGCTGTACGTGGTGGCACTGCACGGAGGTATTTCGATGCCCACTTGCATGAATCTCATGTTTTGCCTTCCGCTGCTGTCAGTGTAAACCACTGCCACCCGCCTGAGGGAAAAGACCAGACAAGGAGAGGAATTGGCTAATTGCAGCATTGCCTTTCCTGATACCTCCGCGTCGGGCAGGACTTTCAGGTGGAGGCAGCGCTTCATGACTTCAGGTACACTTTCGTGGCATTGACAGCCCGATAAAAACCAGCACAGCAGGAAGCCGATAAAAGCAAGTTTTCTCGAGTTCATTTTTTTGCGAGATTAAGGTGTTTCACATGCTCTAATTATGTGCTCTAATTTATGGCCGTAAGTCTTTTCCAAATCCAATCGATCCTCGAATCAGGTGGCTAAGTCCCATGAAAGATCGATATGCAGGGACGAACATTTACCTACACTTCAATTTTTGCCCGTCGTAATTCAAAATCCTCGGCCCTTTGTGTTTCATTTTTTCCTTTTCCTTCAGGATCGTTTTGGCAAAATACCAGTCAGCCCTGGCTGCGTCGGGCGTGAGCGTCAGGGTCAGGTAGCCGTGGTGGTTCAGGTCGAGGAAACGGAGGTGGGGGTTGTGTTTTTTGCGCTTGAAGCGGCGTTTGGCTTCCCAGGTGATGAAGCGGGGCACCACCTCGTCGAAATTGAAAGCGGTGGTGCTTGGCGTGGTGAACTCTGCACCAATGACTCCTTTACCCGTTCTGGGATCGTACACGTTGGGGTCGAGGGGGTCGGCGGTGAGTTCGAAAGCCCAGGCGGTGTGCACGTCACCGGTGAGTATGACGATGTTACGGATGTGGTGCTGGTACCAGAAATCGAACATTTTTTGGCGCTCGGCGGGGTATCCGTCCCAGCGGTCCATGCGCACGGTGGGGTTGCGGCTGAAGACCCGGCTGTCGTGCAGGGGGGAGAAGATGACCTGGTTGCCGATGAGCTTCCAGCGGGCGGTTGACTGGCGCATGCCCTCGAGCAACCACTGGCGTTGCCGTGTGCCGAGCATGTGTCGGCTGGTATCGACGAGGGCGGGGTCGTCGATGCCACTGGCCTGGGGGCTTCGGGCTTCGAGGCGTTCGTCGAGCATCCAGAGGTCGGCCAAGGTGCCAAAGGAAAATTTCCGGAAGATGCGTCCGTCGGGGTTGTCCACGGTGGGCATCCACTCGAACCAGGCTTTCACGGCCGCGGCTTTGCGTGCTTCCCAGCTGCCTTCGCGGCGAGGGTCGTGGTTTTGGGCGCCGGTGGCGTAGGCGTTATTGGCTGTTTCGTGGTCGTCCCAGATGATGATGAAAGGGTGTAGGCGGTGCACTTCCTGGAGTTGGGGGTCGAGGCGGTATTGGGCATAGCGGCTGCGGTAATCATCCAATGTCACGCACTCGTGGGGCGGGATATGGGGGCGCGAGAATTTCTTTCTTCGATTGCCACCACTTCCGTATTCGTAGATGTAGTCGCCGAGGTGGAGCACCACGTCGATGTCCTTGCGGTGAGCCAGGTGTTCGAGGGCGTTGAAATAGCCACTGGTGTAGTTCATACAGCTGAGCACGGCCACGGCCAACTTATCGACCTCCCCCGCCGGTGCCGTCTTCGTGCGGCCTATGGGCGAATGCCGTTGCCCAAGCCGGAATCGATAGAAGTAATACGTGCCCGGTTGGAGGCCCTTCAACTCGACCTTTACGGTATAGGCCGATTCGGGACGTGCCTCGGCAGTGCCTTGCTGCACGATCGTCGTGAAGGCCGTGTCGAGGGCCAGCTCCCAATGGACTTCCTGCACACCTGTTGTCTTAGGCACCACCTTCGTCCAGAGGATCACCCCGTCGGGATGGGGGTCGCCCGAGGCCACGCCGAAATAGAACGGCGCCAGGTCGGGGTTGAAAAGGGGAGGAATGGCAGGGTGGTATTGGGCGGAAAGAGAAATGCCGAGTAGCTGGCAAAGGAGAAAAAGAGACCGTGTAAACGTCAGGCCGAGTAGGTGCTCCGGGAAACCAGTGCGCATGGCGTGGTGGTTTGTCAACGTGTTTGGGTCGAGTGTTGCGCAAGGTCTGAAATTTCAGGGAGGCATAAAGTGGTGATTGTACGTTTTTGCATTCCACTTTCCCTGCGTACAACCCGCTTCCTCACTCGTAGGGCAGGCTCCCGCCTTCATCGTCCTGTTGTATGTGCAAAATGTGCAGGATGCGGTGAATGATGGGAGCAAAGAAGACCGCCGAGATGGTCAAAAAAGCCACCCCGCTGTAAAGGGCATAGAAGGACGAAAAAATTTTGGCTGTGTCCGTGGTCATATCGGCTACCGGCCCCATGCCCGTCAGAATCATACACGCCATGTGAAAGCTGTCGATCCAGTCGAGCTTGCCGAAATGATGATAACCCACCACCCCGATGCTCACGGAAACCCCAACGAGCAGAAAGGAATAGAATGCGAAGCGCGCCAGCCTCAACAAGAAGCGGCCAAAGGGAAGGAGCTTTTGTCTTCTGTGTTCGAGCTGCATGGTGACGTCGTTTTTTCCAAGCTTGCGCGCACTGCAAAAGGCAGCGTGAGGTCGAAAAATCCAGGTCTGCTGGGCCGTCGCTGGAGCTGTTGGTTCCTGCCGGGTAACTGGGCAGGCTGCGCCGGCAATCGACAATGGGCCATCCAACCGACTGCCGATACTTGCTTTTCTGATCCGGACCAACTTTTTACAGGGCGCTCGGCATTCATTCTGAAAAAGACTTCCGATAAAGCGCCGGCAGCGAAGTTAGACCACGGGGGTTATTTCTGGCGTGACGCATGGCAGGCAGACCTGCCTGGCCCCAAAGATTGAAGCCCGAGGTGGGTGCTTGGAGAAAGCCTATCTATGAGCGCACTGCAGTAAGAACTTTTCTACTACTGGCAGCACTTCAAGTGCCGTCAGTAGTGAGGTTCCTCGATTTTTCGCCCCATAGTGACTTTTGCAGTGGGCTCAGGTATCGAGCTTCCATCCTCCTCAAAGCGCTTCCACCTGGCCTGCCGAAACCCATCTGCATCGACGGGGTGAAGGCACCGCTCACCATCTTCAGGTTCGGATTCCGTTTCGATCGCGCATTAAGAAAGTCTTAAGGGGCCGTATGGAGCTTCAGGTTGAGCCAGCGTTGTTATTTTTGCCCACAATTCTGACGCAATGGCCGCACGCATTCTACATATTCTCCTTGCGATGCTCACCTTGGTAAGCAGCACGGGGATAGTGCTGAACAAGCACTTTTGCCAGGGTGAATTCAAGAATGCGGCGCTGTGGGTCAAACCCCAAGCCTGCCACGGCAGCTCCAAAATGCCTGCCTGTCCCCATCACCAACAAGGAGACGAAGACAACGGATGCTGCTCCAACTTTGCCGATTACCTCAAGCTCAAGCAGGACCAGCAAACCACTTCGCTCGACCTCCAACTGCCTGCCCCGTCCGCACCGGTGGCCGTTGCATTCGTGGTTCCCGCCGAGCTGCATCCTACCACCACCCAGCTTTGGCCTGATTTCCTCAGCTTCAAGCCGCCCATCAAAGGCCCTTCTCTTTGGCTGAAGCATGCAAATTTCCGCTGTTAGATCACGGGTTTTGACGCCACCGCACAGGTGCTGACACCGGCATGCCATACCGGCGTGTCAGTGCACCGCTTGCGGTGAAATCCCATCATCGCCCATGCCGCCCATGGCGAAATGTTTCGATAGTCAAAACCTGTGTCTCCATGCTGAATTCGGTTATCCGCTTTTTCCTCGAAAACAAATTGGTAGCCTGGCTGCTCATGCTGGGCTTCATCGGCTGGGGCCTTTCGACGGCGCCCTTCGATTTCAACATCGGCTGGCTGCCGCGCAACCCGGTAGCCGTGGATGCCATCCCCGACATTGGCGAAAACCAGCAGATCGTCTTCACCAAATGGCCGGGCCGAAGCCCGCAGGATGTGGAGGATCAGATCACCTATCCCCTCACTTCGGCGCTGCTGGGCATTCCGGGAGTGAAGACCATCCGCAGCAACTCCATGTTCGGCTTCAGTACCATTTACATCATTTTCAAAGACGATGTGGATTTTTACTGGAGCCGCTCCCGCATTCTCGAGAAGCTGAACAGCTTGCCGGCCAACCTTCTGCCAGAGGGTGTTCAACCCGCCTTGGGCCCCGATGCCACTGCCTTGGGGCAGATCTTCTGGTACACCCTCGAAGGCCGTGACGAACACGGCAAACCCACGGGGGGATGGGATCCCCACGAATTGCGAAGCATCCAGGACTATATCGTCAGGTATGCACTGACGGCCACCGAGGGAGTTGCCGAGGTAGCCTCTGTGGGCGGATACGTCAAGGAGTACCAGATCGACGTGGACCCCGACGCCATGCGCATCTACAACATCTCCTTAGAGCAGGTGATGAACGCCGTCAAAAAGAGCAACCTCGACATCGGCGCCCAAACCATGGAGGTGAACTTGGCCGAATACTTCGTCAGGGGTCTTGGATACATCAAAAAACTCGCGGACATCGAGTACACGGTCGTTGCCGAGCGCAACAACGTGCCCATTTACATCAAGGACATCGCCAGGGTGAACATCGGCCCGGCCACCCGCCGGGGTGCGTTGGACAAGAGCGGCGCCGAGGCCGTGGGCGGCGTGGTGGTGGCCCGCTTTGGTTCAAACCCCATGGAGGTGATCAAAAACGTCAAGGCCAAGATCGCCGAAATAGAACCTGGCCTGCCTCGCAAAACCCTCGAAGATGGCACCGTCTCCCAAGTGCGCATCGTGCCTTTTTACGATCGCACACAGCTCATCCGCGAGACCATCGGCACCTTGGAAGAGGCCCTCACGCTGGAGATCCTCATCACCATCATCGTGGTCATCCTCATGCTCTTCAACCTGAAGAGCTCCCTGTTGGTGAGCGGCATGTTGCCAGTGGCGGTGCTGATGTGTTTCGTGGCCATGCGGCAATTTGGCATCGATGCCAACATCGTTTCGCTGTCGGGTATTGCCATTGCCATAGGGACCATGGTTGACATGGGCATCGTGCTCACCGAGAGCATGGTCAAACACATGCGCGAGGCACCCCCAGGCAAGCCCTTGCTCGAAACCATTTACGAAGCCACGGTCGAAGTGGCCAGCGCCGTGCTGACAGCCGTGTCAACCACCGTGGTGAGCTTCCTGCCCGTGTTTGCCCTGGAAGCCGCCGAGGGCAAGCTGTTCAAGCCGCTGGCCTACACCAAGACCTTTGCCCTCATCGCCAGCATCGTGCTGGCCATCACCGTGTTGCCGGCCCTGGCCCACAGCTTTTTTGGCGCCCAGCCTCGCAGCAGCCGCTGGCGCTACGCTTCCAATTTGCTGATGTTACTCGCAGGGGTGGCACTGGCCTGGTGGGTGAACACGGGATTCGGCCTGGTAGTGGTCTTCGTGGCAGTGCTGGAACTCATCGACATTTGGGTGGGTGACAACCTCGACACCCGCCAACACACGGCCTTCACATGGCTCAAGAACATCCTCTATGCCGGCCTGGTGGCCTATTTCCTGACACGAGCCTGGATGCCCCTTGGCGTCAACAAAAGCCTGCTGACGAACTTCGTCTTCGTCGCTGGCATCATAGCCCTACTCATGGCGGTGTTTTTCACCATCATCCATTTTTATGAACAGGTGTTGCGCTTTCTGTTGCGCATGCGCTGGCTGTTTTTGGCGACGGTGACTGGCCTGGTCATCTGGGGGATCCACATTTTCCAAACCACCGGCCAGGAGTTCATGCCCTCGCTCGACGAAGGCAGTTTCCTGCTCATGCCAACTTCCATGCCCCACACCGGCATGCAGCAAAACATCGAATACCTGCGGGTGCTCGACATGGCCGTAACCGCCATCCCCGAGGTGGAATCCGTCGTGGGTAAATTGGGACGCGTAGAGTCTGCCCTGGACCCCGCCCCCATTTCCATGTTCGAAAACATCATTCTGTACAAGCCGGAGTACATCGTGGATGAGGACGGCCATCGCATGCGATTCAAGGTGGACGAAAACGGCGAGTTCGTGCGCGACGAAAACGGCAACCTCATTCCCGACAAGCGCGGCAAGTACTTCAGACAGTGGCGCGACCACATCCGCTCGCCCGATGACATCTGGCAGGAGATCGTGGCGGCCACCAAGGTGCCGGGCGTCACGTCTGCGCCCAAATTGCAGCCCATCGAAACCCGATTGGTGATGCTGCAGACGGGCATGCGGGCCCCCATGGGCATCAAAGTCAAAGGGCCCGACCTGCAGACCATCCAGGACTTCGGTTTCCAACTCGAGCGCTATCTCAAGGAAGTGCCTGGCGTGAAAGCCATTTCCGTATTTGCCGACCGCATCGTTGGCAAGCCCTACCTCGAATTCGAAATCGACCGCAAGGCCATCGCCCGCTACGGGCTGAGCATCGAAGAGGTGCAACGCTACATCCAGGCAGCCGTGGGCGGCATGGCCATGACCACCACCGTCGAAGGTCGCGAACGCTACCCCGTCCGCATTCGCTACCCCCGCGAGCTGCGCAGTGATCCTGAAGTCGTCAAGCGCATCCTGGTACAGACGAAGTCGAACGGGCAGGTGCCGCTCGGCGAGCTGGCCACCATCACCTACCGGCAAGGCCCACAGTCCATCAAGAGTGAAGACGGCTTCCTGGTGGGCTATGTGCTTTTCGACAAAGAACCCGACCAGGCCGAGGTGACGGTGGTGAACAATGCCCGCCGGTATTTGGAGGAAAAAATTGCCAATGGCGAGTTGGAAGTGCCTCCTGGGGTCAGCTACCGATTTTCGGGCACCTACGAGCAGCAGGTGCGGGCTGCGGCCAAGCTTCGCGTCGTCATTCCAGTGGCTTTGCTCATCATTTTCCTCATTCTCTATTTCGAGTTTCGTTCGGTGCCCATCACGGCCATGGTATTCTCGGGTGTCTTCATTGCCTTCTCGGGAGGCTTCATCATGATTTGGCTCTACGGGCAGGAATGGTTCATGGATTTCGACCTGTTCGGCACCAACATGCGGGAGCTTTTCCAGATGCACCCCATCAACCTCAGCGTGGCTGTATGGGTGGGCTTTCTGGCCTTGTTTGGCGTGGCCACCGACGACGGGGTGCTCGTGGCCACCTTCCTGCGCGACAGTTTCCGCCGCAACGAACCCACCACCGTCGAGGGCATCCGCTCGGCGGTCGTCGAAGGTGGCTTGCGTCGGGTGCGCCCTGCTACCATGACTGCCGCCACCACGATTCTGGCCCTGTTGCCGGTGCTCACCAGCACGGGCCGCGGCGCCGACGTGATGGTGCCCATGGCCATCCCCTCTTTCGGAGGCATGTGCTTGCAACTGCTCACCATGTTCACCGTGCCCATCATGTACTGCATGTGGAAGGAATACCAGCTCAAGTGGAAAAGCTGGATCGGTGAATCCAAAACTGAAGACAATGGAACCGCTGCATAAATCATCGATGCTCCTCGTGCTGGTGTTCATTTCCAGCCTGCTCAGGGCCCAACCCCTGGAGGAGCTGTTGGCGGCAGCCGACAGCAACAACTTGGAACTCAAAGCACTCTACCAGGACTACCTCGCTGCCTTGCAGCGGGCCCCGCAAGTGAGCCAACTGCCTGAACCCGAAGCGGGGCTCGGCGTGTTCGTACTCCCCGTGGAGACCCGCCTCGGTGCCCAGTGGGTGCGCCTCAGCGCCACCCAGATGTTCCCCTGGAAAGGGACCCTCGAGGCCCGGAGCGACCTCGTGCTGGTCATGGCCAGCGCCCAGTTCGAACGCATTGCGGCCTCCCGGCTCGAGCTCCACTTCAAGGTCAAACAGGCCTGGTTTCAGCTCTACTTGCTCGAACACAAACAGCGCCTCATACGCCAGAGCCTCGATTTGTACAAGCGCATCGAGTCGATAGCCCTGGCCAATGTCGAAGCCGGCAAAGCCCGCATGGCCGACGTGCTGCGCATACAGGTGCGCATGCGTGACCTCGAGTCGGACATGGCCCAGCTCGAAGCCCAAAAGCGCAAGCCCGTTGCCGTCATCAATGGCTTGCTCGACAGGCCTGCCGAAACGCCCGTGGTGCCCGCCGATACCCTCGTGCCCATCGAACCTGGCTGGAACCTCGACTCGCTGCAGCGGCTCATCGCCGAGGGCCACCCCATGTTGCGCATGTTCAAACTTCAGCAGGAAGCTGCTCGCAAAGCCATCGAAGTGAACGACCTCGAAGGCAAACCTTCCTTTGGGGTCGGTCTCGACTACATCTTCGTCGCCCGCCGCACCGACGCCGACCCTCCACACAACGGACGCGACATCCTCTCGCCCAGGGTTGCCGTGCGGCTGCCGATCTATCGCGACAAGTACCGGGCAAAGGAACAGGAAGAGCGCATCCGCATCGATGCCTTGGAACTGCGCAAGCAAGACCTGCAATTGCAGTTTCGTTCCGCCCTCGAGCAGGCTTTTGCCAGCTGGGACGAAGCCCGCATCAGGCAGGCGCAATTCGCCGCCCAGCATGCAACCACCCGTTCCATACTCGACCTGCTTCTCGCCTCATACAGCGCCGAAGGCAGTAGCTTCATCGACCTGTTGCAGACCGAGAACCAGCTCTTGCAATACCAGGTCATGGAGCTCGAGGCCGTCGTGCAGATGTACCTGCGCAAATCCGAGATCGAACGGTTCATCCCTGTCGGTCAGTGAGGCCATATCGGCCCCGACGAAACCATTTTCTTCAAGTATTTTTTTTTAAAAAAGCAATCCACGAAACCCATGTCAAATCTTCGCCAGATCCTCATAGTCTTCGCGGCCGCCGTGCTCGGCCTCGCCGCCGGGTATTTCCTTTTCGGGAAAACCGCACAGACCGAACCGGCTGCCACACACCAGCACGAGCAAGCCGCTCAGGCGCCTGAAAAGGAAACCGTCTGGACCTGTTCCATGCACCCACAAATCCGCCAGAACCACCCTGGCAAATGCCCCATCTGCGGCATGGACCTCATCCCGCTCGATGAGCTTGGCTCTGGCGGCAATGCACTCGTGCTGCAGATGACCGAAGAAGCCGTGAAGCTCGCCAGCATCCAGACCGTCGAGGTGGGCACAGCCGCTGGCGCCTCTTCCACCAAATCCATCCAGCTCAATGGCCGCATACTCCCCGACGAACGCTACGTCTCCAGCCAGGTGGCCCACCTGCCCGGCCGCATCGAACAACTCTTCGTGTCGTTCACCGGGGAAACCGTGCGCAAGGGCCAGAAGCTCGCCACCATTTACAGCCCCGAGCTCATCAGTGCGCAAAAGGAGCTGATCGAAGCGCGCAAGTGGGCAGCATCCCAGCCCCAGTTGCTCGAGGCCGTGCGCAACAAGTTGCGCTATTGGAAACTCTCACCCGAAACCATCGCCGACATCGAATCCTCGGGGCAAATCCGGGAAACCGTCACGGTCTTCGCAGACCGCAGCGGCGTGGTGCTCAAGCGCCGGGTGGCCGTAGGCGATTACGTCAAACCGGGCACCGTCCTGTTCGACCTGGCCGACCTGAACCGCTTGTGGGTCGCCTTCGATGCCTACGAACAGGACCTGTCCAGCATCCACCTCGGCGATCGCATCAGCTTTACCGTGGCTGCCCTGCCCGACAAGACCTTCACCACCACCGTCAATTTCATCGACCCCGTCGTCAATCCACAAACCCGGGCTGCCATGGTTAGGGGTGATGTGAACAACGGCTCGGGCTTGCTCAAACCCGACATGTTCGTAAGGGGTACCTTGCAAACCAGGCCTCGAACGGCAAGGGGCCAGCTCACCGTGCCGCGAACTGCCGTGCTGTGGACGGGTAAGCGATCAGTGGTGTACGTCCAGGTGCCCGATGCCTCTGTGCCTTCCTTCGAATTCAGAGAAATCACCCTCGGCGACGCCGTGGGCGACGACTACATCGTCGTGGAGGGATTGCAGCCTGGCGAGCGGGTGGTCGTCAATGGAGCCTTCGTCATCGACGCTGCTGCCCAGCTCAACAACATGAACTCCATGATGAATCGCCTGGTCAAAGGCCCCGATGCCCAGCGCCAAGTCCCGAACCACAAGGCCTCCACTCCCGAAGCTTTCAAAAGGCAACTCCACGACGTGGTGATGGCTTACATCAAAATTGAACAGGCGCTGGTAAAAGGCGATCAGACCGGCGCCGCCCAAGCTGCCGCCAACCTGCAGCAGGCCCTCGACAAGGTGGACATGGGGCTGCTCGAGGGCGACGCACACATGTATTGGATGGAACAACTCAAAGCCCTCGAAGCCCATGCAAGCCAAATTGCCTCGGACAAAAGCCTCGACGAGCAGCGGCGGCAGTTCAGCTTCCTGACCACGGCCCTCGACAATGCCGTCAGGGCGTTCGGCACTGCCGGCTCGAAATTGTACCTCATCCATTGCCCCATGGCTTTCGACAACCAGGGCGCCGATTGGCTGAGCACCGAGCCTAAGGTGCTCAATCCTTACTTTGGCGACGCCATGCTCACCTGCGGAGTGGTGAAGGACAGCATTCAATGACACCGGCCAGCCGCAGCTGAGCCAATGCCCCCCGACAAACCGCCCATGCAACCAGTTTTTTTTCACCATAAAAATTTTCGAACCATGAAGTACCTGAAGTTGATTTTCCTGGCCCTGGTAGTGGGTGCCGTAGCGGTCGCTTGCGGCAACAATGCCCATGACCACGACCACGAGGGCAACACCAGCGGTGAAGCTACCGAAATGCAACACCAACACGACGGTGATGCCGCCACCTCTACCCAGCCTTCCGAAGGCGCATCCACGATGATGCAAGCCCATGGAAACGGACCTGAGTACACCTCTGCGTACGTCTGCCCCATGCACTGCAAAGGCAGCGGAAGTGACAAACCCGGCAAATGTCCGGTATGTGGCATGGAGTACGTGCCCCTCAAGGAGCACATGAAGGATGGCCACAAGCATTGATGAAACTCAGCGGCAGGTGGGGCATTCCCCCTGCCCTGTTTTTTCCCATCAACGGCTTTCAGCAAAAAACTTCAAGATCTCCGACCTGCATACAGACCAAACCCGCACTCCAACCCGCATCGAAAAAAGACGCCAAGGTCGAAACGATGTAGCCTCCGTCCAACCGCCGGAAAATCGCCTGATCCGACCTTGTGCCCAAAAAATGAAAAGACCATGAAACATCACTATGAAGTCATTGGAATGACCTGCGAACACTGCGTGCAAAAGGTGCAAAAAGCCTTGCAAAGCATCGAAGGGGTCAGCCAGGTAGCGGTCACTTTGGATCCTCCCGTCGCCACCATCACCATGCACCACCACATCAGCGATGAAGCCCTCAACGAAGTGCTCAAAACGGTTGGTGACTATCGCCTCGAGCCCCTCGATGGGGAGCAGGAGCCTCATCAGCCGCATCGGGCCGCATCCGGCCAATCCCATGGCACCCACCACGATGACCGTACCCACGCCCACCACGGTGACAGTGACGCAGAGCACGGTGGCCATGGACACGATCATCACCGGATGATGATCGAGGATTTCAAAAAGCGGTTTTGGGTCTCGTTGGTATTGACTGTGCCTATCGTGCTCCTTTCGCCTATGATCCAGGACTGGTTGGGCGTGGAGTGGGCTTTCCCCGGGAGCCGTTACGTCCTTTTTGGCCTGTCGGCCGTGGTTTACTTCTACGGGGGGTGGCCATTTCTGAAAGGCTTCCTGGACGAAATGAAGAAACGAGCCCCTGGCATGATGACGCTCATTGCCATGGCCATTACGGTGGCATTTTTCTATTCGGCGGCGACCACATTTGGACTGCCGGGCAAGAGTTTTTATTGGGAACTGGCCACGCTGATCGTCATCATGCTCCTGGGCCATTGGATCGAAATGAAATCGGTGCTCGGTGCTTCGAGGGCGTTGGAATTGCTGGTGAGTTTGATGCCTGCCGAGGCTCACAAGGTCGATGGAGAACGAGTGGTCGATGTGCCGTTGGAGTCTCTTCAGCCAGGCGATGTCATCCTGATCCGGCCAGGTGAGAAAGTGCCAGCCGACGGCATCGTGGTGGAGGGCGAAAGCTACCTCAACGAGTCCATGCTCACCGGAGAATCGACGCCGGTGCGCAAGGGCAAGGACGACGAGGTCATTGGTGGATCTGTCAATGGGAACGGCTCGTTGAAGGTGAAGGTAGCGCACACGGGCAAAGACAGCTACCTCAACAAGGTCATCGAGCTGGTGCAAGAAGCCCAGCGCTCGAAGTCGAGGATGCAGAACCTGTCTGACCGAGCCGCCCGTTGGCTTACCGTCATTGCCCTGTCGGTAGGAGTTGCCACTTTGGTGGTTTGGCTTGCCTTGGGGCATGAATTCGTCTTTGCCTTGGAGCGCATGGTTACCGTCATGGTCATTTCCTGCCCGCATGCCCTGGGGCTGGCCGTGCCGCTGGTGGTGGCCATTTCCACCTCGCTTGCCGCCCAGAAGGGGCTGCTCATCCGCAATCGCACTGCATTCGAGGAATCGCGCAAGATTTCAGCCATCGTTTTCGACAAAACGGGTACGCTGACCCTGGGTGAATTCGGCGTGACGCGGTGGGCGGCCGTTGACGAAGCCACAGGCGACGACGAGGTGCTCAGGCTTGCAGCCTCCCTGGAACAGCACTCAGAGCATCCCATTGCCGTGGGCATCGTCCAAAAGGCGCAGGCCATGGGTCTCGACGTGCAAGCTGCCGATGGTTTCGAGGCTATTACTGGCAAAGGGGTGCGAGCTACCGTGGGCGGCAGAGAAGTGATGGTAGTCAGCCCCGGTTATTTGCAGGAAAAGGGGCTTTCCGTGCCAGAGGAAGCCTTTGGCAATGCAGCAGAAACGGTCGTGTTTTTGATCATCGAGGGAAAGCTGAGCGGATACATCGCCCTGGCAGATGAAATCAGACCCGAATCGAAACCGGCCATCCAGACGCTCAAAAAACAGGGAATCAAGGTGTACATGGCCACGGGCGACAACCGGCGGGTGGCCAGTGCCGTGAGTGAGCAACTGGAGCTGGACGGCTTTTACGCCGAAGTACTGCCTCATCAAAAGGTGGAGATCGTCAAGGAATTACAGGGCAAAGGCGAATTTGTCGCCATGACGGGAGACGGGGTGAACGACGCCCCAGCCCTTGCTCAAGCCGATGTAGGCATTGCCGTGGGAAGCGGTACCGACATAGCCGCTGAAACTGCAGACATCATCCTTGTCAACAGCAATCCTCGCGACATCGCCCACCTCATCCTTTTTGGAAAAGCCACTTATCGGAAAATGATCCAAAACCTGGCTTGGGCCACGGGCTACAATGCCATTGCCATACCATTGGCCATGGGAGTGCTCTACCCCTGGGGGTTCGTGCTGAGCCCCGCCGCAGGAGCCGTACTCATGAGCCTGAGCACCGTCATCGTGGCCATCAATGCGCAAATGTTGAAGCGGAAAATCGGGGAATGACAATGGCTTACACAACCCCTCGGCTTAAAAGCCGTGAACCATTGTTTGACAAGTAACTTTGCTAACTTCAATGTATTGCCATTCAAATTCTGATCATCCTTTTATCGACACACACCGAAATTCTGAGTTTTCATTCACATTCAAACCAACCCATGTTCGATAAATAATAACCCTTCCGAACATGTACAAACACCTTTCACAATGAGCAAACATTTACTCCTGTTTTTCTTTTGTTGTTTAGTTGCAAGGCTCAATGCCCAGGTCCTTATAGAAGAAGGATTCGAAAACATCGGCCTGCCTGTTGGCTGGTCCGTTGAGATCAATGCGACCGACGGTGGCTGGGTCGTAGGGACGCCGGCCCAGGTTTCCAGTCAGTTTTTCAACGTTACTTCCAACGGCTCAACAAGGGTGGTCGCCAGCAACGACGATGGTTGCAACTGCGATAAGAGCAACGACCTCCTCATCTCACCCGCCATTGATCTCTGCAGCCTCAATGCAGCCATTTTGACTATTGACCTGTTTTTTGCCGCTCAACAGCACCACCACCATCCGGGTCACCGACCTGGCCGGAAAAGCCGTTTTCCAGTCAACCGGCTTCATTGATTCAAGCGTAATCGATCTGGGCGAAGTCCCGGCCGGTTTGTATTTGGTCAACTTCAAGAATGAGCGGTTCACTGCAACCCGAAAAATCGTTGTAGAGTAACTGCATTAAGCTATGATTTTACGAAGAAGAGGCTGCTCAGGACTGAATCCTGGAGCAGCCTCTTCTCATTTTACCCACTTTCCAATGGGTAGCAATTTCATTTGGTGGAGTGATAATTGTCACCGGCTGCGTAAGGCAGACCAATTTTATTTAGGCGTTTATTCACCTGGAAAATCTGACCTATGAGGACCATTTACTTATTAGCCCTTCTTCTTTTCCCTTTCCTTACAACGGCACAAAACCCTTTGCCCATCCCACCAGCGCTGACAGGTACCGAATTCGAGTTGCATCTTCAAAAAGGTGCGAGGGAGTTTTTCCCGGGGTTTACCACCAACACCATGGGCGTCAACGGCGACTTGCTGGGGCCAACGCTGATACTCAATAAAGGTGACCTGGTGACCATGCACCTCATCAATGAACTGGACGAACCCACGACCATCCACTGGCATGGCATGCACGTCTCCGCTGCCAACGACGGCGGCCCCCACACGGTCATAGAAGCCGGAACGACCTGGTCGCCCCAGTTTACGGTGCTGGACCACGCTGCCACCTACTGGTACCACCCGCACCTGCACATGAAAACGGCTGAGCACGTTACTAAAGGCATCGCAGGTTTCATCATTGTGAAAGACGAGGAAGAAGCCGCACTCGAATTGCCCCGCAGTTACGGTGAGGACGATTTTCCCATCGTCATCCAATCACGGGCATTTGATGCGGATATGCAGTTCATAGTGGAAACCGCTGCCGACGATGTGCTGTTGGTCAACGGCGTCAGGGATCCTTACCTGGAAGTGCCGGCACAAGTTGTAAGGCTGCGCCTGCTGAACGGTTCCACTGACCGCACCTACAACCTGGGCTTTGAAGGCAACATCGAATTTTTCCAGATTGCTACCGACGGTGGCCTGTTGGGAGAACCGCTGCCGATGAACAGGCTCCAGCTGGCACCCGGCGAGAGAGCAGAGATTTTGCTGAACCTCAATGGCATGGCTGGTCAGAGCCTGACCCTCAAAAGCTTTTCGTCGGAACTGGCAAGTGGCATTTACGGTGCTGCCAGCCCCAGTCCCATGCCCGTGGCCACCATCCCCGGTTACAGCAGCAACCCCCTCAATGGCAGCGATTTTGACATCCTGAAACTCAACGTTGGGTCTCCTTCGGCAAATCCCATTACGGCTATCCCCGCTACACTTGTGCCCCAAAACCCCATTCCTGAAGCCAGCGCCCAGCAGACTCGCAACCTTACCTTTCAGCCGCAACAAATGGGACCCACTGGCATGGCCAATGGCCCGTTCGTCATCAACGGTGCCAGCTTCAACCTTGACGTGATCAACTTCGAAATACCTTTGGGCAACACCGAAATCTGGCAACTCACCAACATGACCGGTATTTCGCATCCCTTCCACATCCACGATGTACAGTTCTACATCCTCGACATCAACGGTGCCCCACCACCTGCCAACATGCTGGGCAGAAAAGATGTGGTGCTGGTGCCGCCGATGGGGGGCACCGTCCGCTTCATCACCCGTTTCGAAGATTTTGCCGACGACGAAGTGCCTTACATGTACCATTGCCACATGCTTACCCACGAGGATGCGGGCATGATGGGTCAGTTCATCGTGACAGGACCCAACGCCACCAAAGAACCATCATCAACAAATGGGCTGAAGGTTTACCCCAACCCTGCCATCGACGCTTGGAACCTTGTTTTCGAAGTAAATACCGGGGAGGAAGGCTACTTTGTTTTGAGAAATTCCTTCGGTCAAACAATCCGCCAATTCAAAAGCATTGTGGAACCAACGGTTCAGATACCCTGTGCGGAGCTGCCTGCCGGGTGGTATATAATGGAAGTCAGGACCGGAGATCAGAATTATGTGCTGAGTGTGTTGAAGCGCTAATTTTCCTAAGGGAGAAAAAAGTGAAATGTGGTACGACCTCAGTGCGGGATCGTACTACATTTATTTTAGGCAGGCGCTCAGAGCGTCAGCCTCCCCCCCAGCACGATTCCTATGCTGCTGGCATCCCTTACGCTGTGCGTGGTCCCGGGATTGTTGGGATCGTCGCCCAGGCTTCTTGGAGCAGTTTTTTAGGAACTCAATTAAGCAGGGTGACATTTGTTATTTAAGCTGTGGCTTCCTCTTCAAAATCTGGCGAAAACGATATCAAACCAAATTTTGCATGAAACAACTTTTGCCCTTGTTCATTCTTTTCGTCGCAATGAGCCTGAGCGCCCAGGATTTGTATTACACCCGCGGCGCCACACTGCACCTGAACGGCGAACTGAACGGCTAGCCGCTCCAGCTCAAAAACAATAAGCTCATCATCAGGCTGGACTATGAAACGGCTACGGCCATCATGCGCCTCTGTGTAAGTGAACTGCATTGGGATGTGGACAGCCTGCAATAACTGCTCAGGCACAGCTCGACTGAGTTCGTTTACGAAGCCAAGCTGAGCCTGGACTACATCTATACGGAAAAGCACCCGCCCATGGAGTTCACCCTGGAGGGCTGGCTGTCGCACAACGGATTGAAAACCTGGGTTTCAGGGGATGGCGAACTGCGTTTCAACGCCAACGCTGCTGAGTACACCAACCTGATGGGGCTGACATTCCGGCTCAACCTGCGGGCGCTCGGTATCGAGCCTCCGGTGCCGGGACTGGCCGAAGATTTCGAAGCGGTGGTGGTTCAGGCCCTTTTGCAAAAAGATAAAAACTGGTGAGCGGATACATCGCCCTGGCAGATGAAATCAGACCCGAATCGAAACCGGCCATCCAGACGCTCAAAAAACAGGGAATCAAGGTGTACATGGCCACGGGCGACAACCGGCGGGTGGCCAGTGCCGTGAGTGAGCAACTGGAGCTGGACGGCTTTTACGCCGAAGTACTGCCTCATCAAAAGGTGGAGATCGTCAAGGAATTACAGGGCAAAGGCGAATTTGTCGCCATGACGGGAGACGGGGTGAACGACGCCCCAGCCCTTGCTCAAGCCGATGTAGGCATTGCCGTGGGAAGCGGTACCGACATAGCCGCTGAAACTGCAGACATCATCCTTGTCAACAGCAATCCTCGCGACATCGCCCACCTCATCCTTTTTGGAAAAGCCACTTATCGGAAAATGATCCAAAACCTGGCTTGGGCCACGGGCTACAATGCCATTGCCATACCATTGGCCATGGGAGTGCTCTACCCCTGGGGGTTCGTGCTGAGCCCCGCCGCAGGAGCCGTACTCATGAGCCTGAGCACCGTCATCGTGGCCATCAATGCGCAAACGTTGAAGCGAACGATGGCCGGAGCAGCGTGAGCATGCACACCTTTTGCTCGCTTGGGCATGCTGCCGCCAGGCAGCTTGGTGAGCATGCCGTGTTTTTGCGCTTTTGCCGGTTCTTTCAGCCTTGCAGCGCCTGGGCAATGTCGGCAATGATGTCGTCGGGGTGTTCGATGCCTGTGGAGATGCGCACCAGTCCGTCGGTGATGCCGTTGGCCAGGCGCAGCTCGCGGGGCACGTTGAGGTGGGAGCTGCTGGCGGGATGCAATACGAGGGTATCGACGTCGCCGAGGGTGGGTGCCATGGTGCACATTTTCAAACGATCCATGAAGCGGATGCCAGCTTCGAGGCCGCCGCTCAGTTCGAAACTGAGCATGGCACCGAAGGCGCGCATTTGCCGCTTGGCGATGGCGTGGTCGGGGTGGGAGGGCAGTCCGCAGTAGTTGACGCGAGCCACGGCCGGGTGGGCTTGCAGGAAACGGGCCAGGGTCATGGCGTTGCTGCTGTGGCGTTCCATGCGCAAGGCGAGGGTTTTGATGCCGTTGTGGATGAGCCAGGCATCCCAGGGGTTGGCATTGGTGCCGGCGAGTTTCATGGCTTGCCAGATGGCGCCGCCCATGCGCAATTGCTCGGGGTACCGGCTGACGAGGGCGCCGGCGATGCCGTTGCCATGGCCGTTGAGGAACTTGGTAGTGGAGTGCACGATGTAGTCCACGCCGAAGCGAAGGGGTTGTTGCAGGCAAGGGGTGGCGAAGGTGTTGTCCACGGCGCTGAGGCGGCCGTGCCGGTGGGCGATGTCGGCCAGGGCGGCCAGGTCCACGCAGGCCAGGGTGGGGTTGGCGGGGGTTTCAAAGTACAACAGCCGGATGCGGGAATCGCTTTTGACGAGCTGCTCCACCTGGTCGAGGTCGTGCAGGTCGGTGAAAATGGTTTCGATGCCGAGCTGGCCGAATTGCTTGGTGAACAGCTCCGTGGTACCGCCGTAGAGGTTGCCCTGGGTGAGGATTTTGTCGCCAGCCTTCATGGTGCCCATGACGAGGGTGCTGACGGCTGCCTGGCCCGAACTCAACAAGAGGGCAGCGGCATCCACGTCGGTGCCGGCGCTTTCGAGGGCCGCGATTTTGGCAGCCACCGCTTCGACCGTGGGGTTGCCGTAGCGGCTGTACACATGGCCGGGTCGTTTGCCAGAAAAGATGTCCATGCCCTGCTGGGCCGATTCGAAAGCATAGGACGAAGTGGCGTAGATGGGCAAGACATGGGGGCGGGTGGTGCGCGGGTCTTCTACCTCTCGGACGCAAAGCGATTCGATGTGCATGGTTGGTGGTGTTGATGAGTGGCGCAAAGAAACGCAATAGCGGCACAAGGTTCGCACCTGTGTCCTGTGGGGTCAAAGGCTCGTCAGGAATGCCATGACGTCCACGCCGTCGGGATAGTCGTCGAGGGAGGGCTGCTGCGACTGACCAAAGGGCACGATGGGGAATCCCGAGAGGTGAAGCCTTTGGCTGCCTACGACGCACTGGATTTCCGAGCGAGCCGCCTCGAGCGCCCTTTGCACCTGGTCGAGGTCGTCGTAGTATTCGTAGTGGACGGTGGCGATGCGGGAGGGGATGGCGGGATTTTCCACGAGGATGAGGCAGCCGTTGTGGCGGTGGGGTGTGCGGTTGAGGATGAAGATGGCGAGGTTGTAGTCGAAGTTGTGTTTGTACTTGTCGTGGAGGATGAGGTCGCGGTATTCGTGCAGGGTTTCGAGCAGGGGGTCGAAGTCGTAGCCTCGGGGCACCCAGATTTTGGATACGTTGCGGCAACCAAGTCCGAAGTATCGAAAGATGTCTTTGCCCAGCTCCTTGAGCTCATCGTTCGATTCGGAGCCGTCGAGTACGGCCACGGCATTACGGTTGCGGCGGATGATGTGGGGGTATTTGCCGAAATAAGCTTCGAAATAGCGGGAGGTGTTGTTGGAGCCGGTGGCGATGACGGCGTCGAAGCCGGCGAGGCGCTCCACGATTTCGAAGTATTGGCTGGCACCGGGTTGGAGGCGTTCCATGAGCTGCAGCAGATAAGGCAGCAGGAACTTGTCTTTTTCCGACAGCTTGATTTGGGCTTTGTGGCCAGCAGCAAAGGTGCACACCAGGTCGTGGAAGCCCACCAGGGGGATGTTGCCCGCCATGACCAGGCCGATGGTTTTTAGCGGTCCGGACTCGGCGACGGGGTAGCGGTTGGCCCAGGCCTCGAGCAAGGGTCGCTGGAGGAATCGGCGCCGGATGGCATCGAGGGCGAGTTGCTGGTTTTCGATGGTGAACCAGGCATTGTGGAAGGCCGTGCGGTGCATCAGCGCTTCGAGGTATTCGTCGCCGTGGGCCAGGTGTTGGCCCAGGGCAGCAAGGGTGTCGAGGCGTTTGTTTTTGTCCATTGAAAAGAAAGGCATTGTTGCAAAGGCCGGCGGCTCATTCCTGGCCGTCGCCGTTCTCCAGGGCGAGCTTGCTGCGTCGGTCGTTGACGTAGTTTCGCCAGCGTTCGAGGCATTGGGTCATGTCTTGAGGCAGTTGGCTGTCGAAGAACATTTCCTTGCCAGTGGCCGGGTGGATGAAGCCAAGCTCTTTGGCGTGCAGGGCATGGCGGGGCAAGACGCGGAAGCAGTTTTCGACGAATTGTTTGTACTTGCTGAACACCGTGCCCTTGACGATTTCGCCGCCGCCGTACTTTTTGTCGTTGAAAAGGGGGTGGCCCAGGTGCGACATGTGCACGCGAATCTGGTGGGTACGGCCGGTTTCGAGTTTGAGTTCGATGTGGCTGACGTAATACAGCCGTTCGAGCACGCGCCAGTGCGTGCAGCTCCACTTGCCCTGTTCAGGGTTTTCCATGACGGCCATGCGTTTGCGGAAGCGGGGGTGTCGGGCCAGGTGGTTGATGACGGTGCCGGAGTCTTGTTCCAGTTCACCCCAGATGATGGCCTGGTAGCGGCGGTGGATGGTGTGGTCGTGAAATTGCTTGCCGAGCTGGAACATGGCAAATTCCGTTTTGGCCACCACCAGCAGGCCGGAGGTGTCCTTGTCGATGCGGTGCACCAAACCCGGGCGGTTTTCGGGGTTGCCCTCCATGACGGGGAGGTCTTTGAAATAATAGGTCAGGGCGTTGACGAGGGTGCGGCGGTAGTTGCCCACGCCGGGGTGTACCACCATGCCGGGTGGTTTGTTGATGACGATGAGGTGATCGTCTTCGTACACGATGTCGAGCGGGATGTTTTCCGGGATGACCCGACAGGCTTCGTCGAAAGGCTTGGGCAGCAGGATTTCGACCCTGTCCCCAGGTTTGACCTTGTAGTTGGCTTTTTCCTCGGCGCCATTGACGGTGACGAGCCCGGCCTTGATGGCGTTCTGGACTTTGCTGCGCGTGACGCGATAGAGCCTGTCGGTGATGAATTTGTCGAGGCGCAGCAAGCCCTGGTTGGGATCTGCAATGAGCAAATGTTGCTCATAGAAATCATCCTGGTCGTAGTATGGACGTCCTCGTCTTCGGTTTCTCATTTGGGTCGTCTGGTTTCAGGCAAAGGCTCTCGAAAAGGGAAACCCCATCGGTGTTTTCTGGTAAAATTTCATTCGACGCTTTGGACTGAGCCTCAGGAAGTGGTGCAAAGTAACCCAATTTTCACCACTTGACCCCAGCAGAACAACCAGCCGGGCCTCGCGGTTGGATGGCAACCGCTTTTGGTGTCGAGTGCAAAATTTGATGCCCCTGCTGCGTGTGCTTGGGCCAAATTCCTAACTTGAGCGCTCCGATCGCGGGTTCTTCAAAAAAGATCTTCTATGAGTGAACTGACTTTCTTCTGCATCAGCTGTGAATTCAAAGGGATGGATTTCCTGAAGGCCTGCAAGGCTTGTGGCAACAGGGTCTTTCTGCTCACCACCAAGGAACACCGCTCAGACCCTTGGCCCATTGAATCCATCGATGAAATCTTCGTCATGGACGAAGTGCGGCACGGCCAATGGAACATGGAGCACCTCATCGCCGGCCTGGCATGGCTGATGCGTCGAGAACGCATCGATCGCATCATCGCCCTGGATGACTTCGACGTCGAGGAAGCCGCCGAGCTGCGCGAGCACTTTCGCATCCCCGGCATGGGCCAGACCACGGCACGGCATTTTCGCGACAAGCTCGCCATGCGCATGAAAGCCCATGAGGCTGGCCTTCGCATACCCGATTTTACAGCCCTTTTCAACGACGAGCAAATCAGGCAATTCACCGAGCGAGTCCACCCTCCCTACATGGTCAAGCCCCGCTTCGACGCCGCCGCCAAAGGCATCCGCCGTGTCAACAGCGTGGACGAATTCTGGCACGTGCTCAACGACCTCGGCGAGCAACGCCACCTCTACCTCGCCGAAGCCTACAAACCCGGCGACATTTACCACGTGGACGCCCTCACCGTCAATGGTAAACAGGTCTTTACCCGCATGTCGCAATACCTGGCCACTCCCTGGGACGTCGCCCACGGTGGTGGTATTTTCCGCAGCCTCATCTGTGAATTTGGCGGAGTCGATGAAAAGGCGCTGCGCCGGTTCAACTCCGAGGTGCTAAATGCTTTCGGCATGCGATACAGCGCCTCGCATACCGAGTTCATCAAATGCCACGCCGACGGGGAGTTTTATTTCCTGGAAACGTCGAGCCGCGTCGGCGGAGCCCATCTGGCCGAAATGATCGACATCGCCTCGGGCGTCAATCTCTGGGCCGAATGGGCCCGCATCGAAGACGCCATGGCAAGGGGTATCGATTACCGCCCACCTAAAGAAAGAAAGGACTACGCCGGTATCATCACCTCCTTGGCCCGACAGGAGAAACCCGACTACAGCCGCTTCGACGACCCCGAGGTGGCATGGACCCTCGACAAGCCTTACCACGTGTCGGTCATCGTCAAATCGCCAAAAAGACAACGGGTGCTGGAACTGCTCGAAAAGTACACCCAGCTAATCCGCGACGAATACCACGCCGCCCTGCCCCTCGATTGAGTTGCGTGACGCGTGACACGTGACGGGTTGAACTGGCCTGTCGGGAAACCTCGCTTTTTCAAATTTCCGCTTTACAAATCCCTCTCTGGTCGCCGGAGGGGATGGATTTGCCTGCCAAGCCCGTTCTGTTCCCCACCTACTTTTCTCCGATTTTAGCGGAGAATGGTACCCTGACTTTCAACGTGAAGTTGCGGCCCATGTCGTAAACGCCCCGGCGGCCGGTGGCGGGATTTTCCGGGGCGTACTTGAGACGGCTGAGGTGGCTTTGGTAGGGTTTGTCGAAGATGTTTTCGGCGGAAAAGGCAAAGTGGGCCAGGGTGCGGCTCTGGCGGGTTTTCCATTCGAAGCCGACGTTGGCATCGAAGAGGGTATAGGCAGGGGTAGGTGTTTCGAAATCGTTGGCGGCCAGGATGCGGTTTTGCCGGAAGTGATGGCGCAGGCTGATTTCAGCGAACACATTGGCCAGCAGGGATTTCTTGGAGGGAAAGTCGGCCCGGAGTTCCATCTGGTATTTGGGCGGGGGTATGAAGGGCAGGTACTCATTTTCGCTGTCGAGCTGTCGGGCCAGCACGAATGAGAAGGAGTGCTTGAAGTGGATCCAGTCGTAGGGATGCGGGTGGATGTCGAGGCTGAATTCCCCTCCCGACAGGCGGGCTTTGCCCTGGGTGTATCGGAAGGTAGGGAACCACTCTCCTTCGGCGAATGTGAGCGAGTCCCCTCCCTGGTAGGAGGCGAGTTTTTCCAGGAAAATGTAATTGTCGATGAAATTCAGGAAAGGGTTGGCGCTGAGGCTCAAATGCTTTAGGTCGAGTTCGAAGGAGGCGTCGATCTCGAGGTTGGTTTCGGCGTCCAGGTCTGCATTGCCATGTTCGTATCGGAAAGTGCCTTCGTGAACGCCGTTGGAGGAAAGTTCGGCGACGTTGGGGCTGCGGAAGCCGCGGGCTACGTTGAGTTTGAGAGCGGTGGTCTCGGAGGGGAACCACCCCATGCCCACGCTGGCCGACAGGTTGCTGAAGTCGCGGGTGATGGCGGCGAAACGGAGCTCTCCGTCTTCGACGAGTTCGGTGGTGGTGAAACGGCGGTGGTCGTAACGAATGCCGGCACTCCACTCCCAGTGTGCTGCGTGGCGGCGCATGTATGCAAAGGCACCTTGGTCGCGCACCGCATAATCGGGCACCAGGTATTCTTCCCCCCTGTTTTTGCTGTTTTGTACCATGCCTGAGAAGCCATAGGTGAACTCCCAGGGGTCGCTGGGGGCGGTGAAGTATTTCAGGTCGTAGGTGAGGGTTTTGAGGTCGAAGTCGAGTGCGGCCACGTCAGGTTCTTCGAACTCCTGGCGCTGGTTGCGTTGCAGGCCGAGGATGAAGCGCAGGCTCGATTTTTTGAAAATGAGGCTGTTGTTCCAGGCGAGTTTGTTGTGCAGGATTTTCTGGAAGGGCGCTTCGTCGGTGACGAAGCTTCCGTCGGGGTTCCGATCGCCCTCGGTGAGGTCGGGGCGCAGATAGAAGCTGCTGAGGTGGAGGTGGGAGTAGCCCCAGGTGCGGTTGAGGCCGAGCATGGCCGAGGTGGCCCATTGTTCGAAGCCGGAATTGAAGACTTTGCCATCGAAGGCGTTGCGGTAGTCGTCGGCTTTTTTGGCCGAGCCTGAGAAGTAGCCGTTCCAGCCCTTGTAGTTGGCCGAGAGGAAGGGGGAGAGTTCTACCTGGCGGTTGTTGGTGTGGTAGGTGGTGAGCAGGGAGCCGCTGATGGTGCCATTCATGGCCGGGTGGGGCGACTCGAGGTGGATGACGCCACCCAGCCCGTCGGAGCCGTACATGAGGCTGGCCGGGCCCCGGTAGATCTCGATGCGCTCCACGGCGTGGTCGTCGATTTCGAGGCCGTGCTCGTCGCCCCACTGCTGTCCCTCCTGGCGCACGCCATCCTGTACGACGAGCACGCGGTTGTAGCCGAGGCCCCGAATGACGGGTTTCGAAATAGCAGGGCCCGTACTGATGGCACTCACCCCAGCAATGCGTTCGAGCCGGTCCACGAGGTTGCTGCCGTTGTATTCGAAGAGGAAATTTTTCTTCAAAATTTCGATGCTCACCGGGCTGCGACGCTTTTCCTGTGAAATGCTCAAGCCGGTCACTACTATCTCTCTCGATTCGACGTGCGCTTCTTCGAGTGCGAAATCGACCGTCACATCGCCCTGCACTTCGACGGTTTTCGTAACGGTGGTATAGCCGACATAGCTCACCTGTACCAGCAGCTTTCTGGCGGGCAAATGCGTCAGTTCATAGCGCCCATCGATGTCGGTGCTGGTGCCTGTTTTGAGTTCGGGGAGAAAAATGTTGGCGCCAATGAGTGGCTGGCCGGCGCTGTCGGTCACTCGACCTGAAAGGGAATTTTGAGCCTGGACCCACATAGTGACCAGGAGCAGGCTTGCCATCCATGCTATTTTCATCGTGTGCAGCATAGCTTTTCAGTTTGCTTTTCGAGCTCGCTTCGCAAGTGATTGCAAAGGCCGACAAAGGTAGCTGCTCCAACTGTTTTGAATCTAATCTCAATCCGGCTGGTAACTGAAAATGGGCGCGATTAGCCGGATTGGGGGGATTATGGAGCCTGCCTGTCGGCAGACAGGCCTGCCTAGCAGTAGACAGGAGTTCTTCGATTCCTGAGTCTACTGCAAAAAGCCTTTCTCTGTTGGACTTAGCGTAAGTTCCGTTCGCTTTTTACTCCTGACAGCACTTGGAGGGCTGTCAGGAGTGGGGTAGTGAGGTGAGTGCTGTCAGGAGTGGGGTTCCTCATTTTTTTTGCAATTGAGTGCCTTTTGCAGTGCGCTCATTCCTCAAATCCTCCCCACCGGTGTTGCTGGCTTTTTCGCGTCCACGCTCGCTTGCGCAGCCTTTGACGATCCTCTTTGGCACTTTTGCGAACTTCGCCCCATGAGCCATTTGTTGGACACACCCATCGAATACCTCAAAGGCGTGGGCCCCGTCAAGGCCGGCATGCTGCAAAAGGAGTTGGGCATCCACACCCTGGGCGACCTGCTGCTCACCTTTCCATTTCGCTACGTGGACAAAACCCGGTTTCACACCATCGGAGAACTGTATCGGGAACAACCCCTGCCGGATGGCAAGGAAGTGCAGATCAAAGGCGTATTGCGCCGGCTGGAAACCCTTGGCGAGGGCCGCAAAAAGCGACTCGTGGGAAAACTGCGCGATGAGACGGGCGTCATCGACCTGGTGTGGTTCCAAGGCATCTACTGGATCGAAAAGATGCTGACCGTGGGTAAGACTTACGTCGCATTCGGCAAGCTGAACGTTTTCAACAACTCCCTCAACCTGCCGCATCCCGAAATCGAGGAGCTCTCGGAGGCGAACCAGAAACCCGCCCTGACTTTTGCCCCCGTCTATTCGAGTACTGAAAAGCTCAACGCCCGCGGCCTCGACAGCCGGGGCCGCCGCCGCCTGATGGAGGCCCTTTGGGAACGCATCGACGCCGAAATCGCTCGCCAGGGCTTGGACGCCGTGCTGCCCGAAAACCTTTCCGACTACCTGCTCAAAATGCTGCGGCTACCCGACAGGTACCATACCTTGCGCTGGATCCATTTCCCCACCACCCAACAAGAGCTGGAAGCCGCCCGCCGGCGCCTCAAATTCGAGGAGTTGTTCTTCATGCAGCTCGGATTGCTGCAAACGAAACTGCGCCGAAAAAAGGGTATCAAAGGCCACGTCTTCGGGCGCGTCGGGGAGCTGTTCATGCGCTTCTACAACGAAAAACTGCCCTTCCAACTCACCAACGCCCAAAAACGGGTCATCAAGGAAATCCGGGCCGACCTGGGCAGCGGCTCCCAGATGAACCGTCTGCTGCAGGGCGACGTGGGCAGCGGCAAAACCATCGTGGCGCTGATGTCCATGCTTTTGGCCCTCGACAATGGCTTCCAGGCCTGCCTCATGGCACCCACCGAAATCCTCGCACAACAACATTTCACAGGCATCGCCAGCCTGCTCGAGGGCTTGCCCGTGCGGGTGGAATTCCTCTCGGGCTCCGTCAAGGGTCGCCAGCGCAAGAAAATCCTCCAGGCCCTGGCCGATGGCGATATTCACATCCTGGTGGGTACCCATGCCCTCATCGAGGATTGGGTGGTGTTCAAAAACCTGGGCCTGGCCATCATCGACGAACAGCATCGCTTCGGCGTGGCTCAGCGCGCCGCCCTGTGGAAGAAAAACCAACCCATCCCTCCCCACGTGCTCGTCATGACGGCCACCCCCATTCCGCGCACCTTGGCCATGACCCTCTACGGTGACCTCGACGTCAGCGTCATCGATGAGCTGCCGCCAGGCCGCAAACCCGTCACCACCGTACACCGCACCGAAAGCCACCGCATCCAGGTTTTCGAGTTCATGAAAAAGCAAATTGCCGCTGGCCGGCAGGTGTACGTCGTTTATCCTCTTATCGAGGAAAGTGAAAGCCTCGACCTGAAAAACCTCATGGAAGGCTATGAAGCCATCAGCCGGGCCTTCCCCAAACCCGACTACCAGATCAGCATCCTGCACGGACGCATGAAACCCGCTGACAAGGATTTCGAAATGCAGCGCTTCGTCAAGGGCGAAACCCAAATCATGGTGGCCACGACGGTCATCGAGGTGGGGGTCAACGTGCCCAACGCCACTGTCATGGTCATCGAAAACACCGAGCGCTTCGGCTTGTCACAGCTGCATCAGTTGCGGGGCAGGGTGGGTAGGGGCGCCGACCAAAGCTATTGCATCCTCATGACCGACTCGAAGCTGAGCAGCGAGGCCCGGGAGCGCATCGCCACCATGGTGCGCACCAACGACGGGTTCGAAATTGCCGAAGCAGACTTGCGCCTGCGAGGCCCCGGCAACATCGAGGGCACCCAGCAAAGTGGCCTGCTGCGATTCAAACTCGCCGACCTGAGCACCGACGAGCCCATCCTCAAGACGGCTCGCGACCTGGCCGTGCGCATCCTCGAAAAAGACCCCGAGCTAAGCCACCCGCTCAACGCCCCCTTGCGCCAGTGGCTCGAAGCCACAGCCAAATCGGCCCGGTTCTGGGGATTGATTTCTTGAGGGACGAGGGGTACCCTTTGCTGTCTCGACCAAACCTGACAAAATGCGTGACATGAAATACGTGCAGTTATTCCTTGGCGCTTTGTTTCTGCTCTTTGCGGCGGTACAGTACAACGACCCTGACCCGCTGCAATGGATGGCCATGTATGGCTTCACTGGAGTGGCCACTATTTTTGCGGCCTTCGAGAGGTATCATCGGCTGTTGCTGTGGCTGGGCATTCTCGTCAACACCGTCTGGATGCTACTTTGCCTGCCCGCATTCATGGAGTGGGTGCAAATGGGCAGCCCCAACCTAGCTGACGAAATGAAGGCCTCCACGCCCTACATCGAGCAAACCCGCGAGTTCCTGGGCCTTTTCCTGAGCTGGATGGTGCTGCTTTGGGTAGGCCTGCGCGAAAATCGCCACAGCCAACTGCAGCAGCAAGACCCTACAAGCTGAACCACCAACCTTCGCAAATACAACACCTCCCTCAACCTGTATCATGATTCTTCGCACTGAAAACCTCGTGAAACGCTACGGCAAGCGCACCGTGGTCAAGGACGTGTCCATCCAGGTGGAGCGGGGGGAAATCGTAGGCCTGCTCGGCCCCAACGGCGCTGGCAAAACCACCACTTTCTACATGGTGGTGGGTTTCATCCAACCCAACGCAGGGCGGGTGTTCCTCGACACCGAGGACATCACCAACCTGCCCATGTATCGCCGGGCACGCCGAGGCATTGGCTACCTGCCTCAAGAGCCCTCCGTGTTTCGCAAACTCACCGTGGAAGAAAACATCCTGGCCGTTCTGGAAATGATTCCCGGCTTGTCTCCCCAGGAACAATCCCATAGACTGGAAAGCCTCATCGCCGAGTTCGGCCTCGACAAGGTGCGCCACAACAACGGCGACACCCTCTCTGGCGGTGAACGCCGCCGCACCGAAATCGCTCGGGCACTGGCCACCAACCCCAAGTTCATCCTCCTCGATGAACCCTTCGCAGGCATCGACCCCATCGCCGTGGAAGACATCCAAACCATCGTCGCTCGCCTGCGCACCAAAAACATCGGCATCCTCATCACCGATCACAACGTCCAAGAAACCCTCAGCATCACCGACCGGGCCTACCTGATGTACGATGGCGAAATCCTCAAAGCCGGCACCGCCGAAGAACTCGCCGCCGACGAACAGGTGCGACGCCTCTACCTCGGCCGCCACTTCCAACTGCGCAGAAAAACTTTCGAGACCTGAAAAATTGAGGAACTGAGGATCTGAGGAACTGAGGAACTGAGGAACTGAGGATCTGAGGAACTGAGGAACTGAGGAACTGAGGATCTGAGGAACTGAGGATCTGAGGAACTGAGGAACTGAGGAACTGAGGATCTGAGGAACTGAGGAACTGAGGAACTGAGGAACTGAGGATCTGAGGAACTGAGGAACTGAGGAACTGAGGAACTGAGGAACTGAGGAACTGAGGATCTGAGGAACTGAGGATCTGAGGATCTGAGAAACTGAGCGGGTCACCCGTCACGTTCGTCACGTTTGTCACGTTCGTCACGCCCGTCACGCCCGTCACGCCCGTCACGCTCGTCACGCCCGTCACGCCCGTCACGCCCGTCACGCCCGACCCAAGCCGCTTTCCTCATCGTTCAGCCCTAATTTTGCAACCTCTCAACCAACCAAGCCATTTTGCCCTATGAAACGATCGATCCTGTTGTTCGCCGTGTCAGCTTTGGCCCTTCTGGTCAATGCCCAGGAAAGCCCCCGTTTTTACGTCGAACTCAGCACCGACTCGGTGCTCATGGGTAACTACTTCCAGGTGGAATTCATCCTCGAAAACGGCAATGGCTCCGACTTCAACCCGCCCGACCTGGAAACGGATTTCGACGTGGTGAGCGGCCCGAACCAATCCACTTCCATGACCATCATGAACGGCCAGGTGAACCAGCAAATGCGCATCTCTTACTACCTCCAACCCAGGCGCGAAGGTCTGTTTTACATCGGCCCGGCCAGCATCGTAGCAAATGACCAAATCCTCGAAACCGAACCCGTGGCGGTCCTCGTGGTACCCAACCCCGACGGAATCAAGCAATCGCCACCCCTGAAAAATCCCGGCTTTCGCTTCGAATGGGGAGCTCCCTTTTTCGACTTTGAAGAACCCATGAACGTTTTCCCAAAAAACCTGTTACCGCCTCCCGCACCACGCGACAGCATTCCTCCTCAACCCCGCAAAAAGCGCAAGACCATCCGGATTTGACCAACCGAGTAATCACGAAACCATGCCTTCTACCATCCTCATCGCGGGCGGCACTGGCCTCATCGGCAGCAGACTCAGCGAGCTGCTCGCCGAGCAGGGATTCCAGGTTCATCATCTCAGCCGCCGCCCCAGACCCGACGCCCAATGGAAGACCTGGCAATGGAACCCCGCCAAAGGTGAAATCGACCCGCAAGCTCTGGAGGCAGCGGATTATGTCGTAAACCTCGCAGGGGCGGGGGTTGCCGACGAACGCTGGACACCCCAGCGCAAAAAGCTGATACTCGACAGCCGTATCCAGTCGGCAGAAGTGCTGCGCAAGGCCATGCAACAAGTGGGCATTGCCCAATTCAAGGGCTACATAGCTGCCTCCGCCATTGGTTATTACGGAAATCGCGGCGACGAATGGCTCACCGAGGAATCCCCGCCGGGCAAGGGCTTCCTGCCCGACACCTGCGTCCAATGGGAAATGGCCACGGAGAAAGTGGCAGCCCTGGGGGTGCGCACCGTCACCATCCGTATCGGCCTGGTGCTCTCGATGAAGGGTGGAGCACTGCCTCAGCTGCTCTTGCCCATGCGGTTCCTCTTGGGCACCTGGTTTGGCGATGGCCGCCAATGGTATTCCTGGATTCACATCGACGACATCTGCGGGCTGTTCATCAAAGGCATTCAGCAAGCCAGCTGGGAGGGCATCTACAATGGCGTGGCGCCTCATCCCGTGCGCAACAAGTCCTTCGTCATCGGCCTGCGCGAAGCCCTCGAACGCCCTGCTTTGTTGCTGCCCGTGCCGGCCTTTGCCCTGCGGCTGGCCCTGGGCGAAATGGCCGATGCCGTGCTCGACAGCACCCGCGTGTCGGCCCAAAAAGCCCTCGACAGTGGCTACAGCTTCCAACACCCGGAGCTGGTGCCAGCCATCCGTGATTTGTGGACGCGCCGCATTTGAGTACTTTCGGCCGCCTAAACGCATTGCATCTTGTTCCGCTTCGAACATCCCGAACATCTGTACGCCCTGTTGCTGCTGCCACTGCTGGCAGCCCTCTTACTGTGGTGGCGCAGCTGGCAAAGGCGCACCCTTCAGCGCCTCTTCGCTCCGACATTGCACCCGCAAATCATGCCCCGACTAAATACCAGCCGCCAGGCAATCAAATTTGGACTGCTGCTCGCTGCCATGGCCTTGCTCATCATCGGCTGGGCCAACCCACAGGCTGGCACCAAACGCCAAACCGTCTTGCAGCGAAGCCTCGACACCTTCATCGCCCTCGACATTTCCAACAGCATGCTCTGCGAAGACGTGCCGCCCAACCGCCTCGAACAGGCGCGCCGCTTCGCCTATCGCCTGCTCGACGAACTCGCTGGCAATCGCATCGGCCTCATCCTCTTCGCTGGCGATGCCTTCGTCGCCGTTCCCCTTACCACCGACTACCAAGCCTTGCGCATGGCCATCTCTACCGCACATCCCCGCCAGGCCTCCTTCCAGGGCACCGACCTGGCCCAGGCGTTCAAACTGGCGCGACAGTCTTTCCCCACTGACGAACAAAGCGCACGCGTCATCCTGCTCATCACCGACGGCGAAGACCATGAGGGCCGCGCCGTGGAGGAATTGCAACAGGCGGCCAAAGAGGGCATCATCGCCTTCACCATTGGCGTGGGCACCCCCTCCGGCGGGCCCATCCCCATCGAATACAACGGCCAAACCACCTTCCTCAAAGACCCCGCTACACAGCAGCCCGCCATCACCCGACTGCGCGAAGACCTGCTGCGAAAAATGGCCTCCGAAGGCAAAGGCCTCTACTTCCACATCAACCAGGGGGACGCCATCCTCCAAACCCTCGACAAACGCCTCGCAGCGCTCGAAAAGCGCGAAATGGAGGTGCGCTCATTCGCCGAGTACAACAGCTATTTCCAGTATTTCCTCCTCGCTGCCGTGCTCTTGCTCGCCTTTGACATGCTCTTGCCTGCCAACGCCGATCCGAAGCGCCCGGACGCTTGAACCGAGCCAGCAGGGCGTTTCGAGCTTGAAGCAAGAGCGCTCAAAAGGGATGTACACCGACAGCCGTACAGCTGATTCTCGCCATTCCGTCCAGCTTGTCAGGTTGGATTTTTCCTTGCCTCGCCGTGCGTTCTCCCTGCGCCAACAGGGGCGCCTGACGAACTCGAAGCGCCCAGTATCAGCCGATGAAAAATGCAGGCTCCGCAGCCTTAGCGTACGATGAGGATGCGGGCGACGGCCACGCCCGGGTTGTTCAGGTTTTGGTCGGTGGCGTAAACGAGGTACACGCCCGAGGTGACCTGCCGGCCGTTGTAGTCCCTGCCATTCCAGATGGCTTGGCCGCCGAGGGCTTCGGTTTCGTACACCAACTGTCCGTTGATGTCAGTGATTTTGACCGTGGAAAAGGCCGCCAGCCCTCGGATGGCGATGGGGCCGTCGTAGCCGGGGCGCACGGGGTTGGGGAAGACCAGCACGTCGGACTCGTGGAATCTGCCTCCTCCAGTGGCTTCGATGCGCAGGGATTGCAAGCCCTTCCCAGTGCCGATGAAGGCGATACCTTTTTCGTGGTCGAAGGCCACGTCGGTGATGGTGTTGTCGAACAGGGGGCTGTTGTCAACGGTGTACTTGGCAATCTGCTCGTTGCCGGCGGGCGACATGACGAACAGACCCGTGTTGGTGCCGAACCACTTCCGATTGGCACCATCGATGCCGATGGTGCGCACCTCCTGGTCTTCGAGGAGGTTGGCGCCAAAGCCGTCCACCTCGACGAAGGGCTGTGAGCCAGGGCATTCAGTTTCGAGGGGATTGCACTGGAAGACGACGGCACCGAGTTTGGTGCCTACCCACATGGCGCCGTCGAGGTCTTTTTCGATGGTGGTTACTTCGTTGGTGGGCAGCACACTGTTGGCGTTGTTGACCACGATGCAGCGGTCGTCGTTGGGGTTTGAAAAATCACCCTGGTCGAAGACGATGAAGCCGAGGCTGGTATTGTTGGTCGTGATCCACTTGTAGCCGAAGTCGTCGATGGTAATGCTGAGCACACCAGTTTCCTGTGTGCAGGGCAGGTCGAAGCTTTGCCAGGTGCCGTCGGTTTTCAACACGGAGAGGGGGTGCTCGGCGAAGTTGTTCGCTACCCAGAGGTTGCCTTGGGGGTCGAAGGCGATGCCCGATACGCGGGTGCGGGAAGTGTCGCCCATGGCAGTGCCCAGCGTAGAGTTGTTTTCTCGAAAAATTTGGATGCTGTCGGTGGCGGGGTCGTAAATGACGAGTGCGTCGAGGAAAGCGGCGGCGTAAATCTTGCCCGTTTCCGGATGGATGATGACGTCGAGGAAATCGCTGACGGGGTCCACGGCGAGGGCTGGTTTGTTCCATAGGTTTACCTCGTTCCACTTGCCGTCGATGTAGGAGAGCAAGCCGTCGGTGCGGAAGCGGGCGCTGAATTGCACGGTGAGGCCGCCCGTAGCAATCCAGAGCTGTCCGTTGCGGAAGTCCATTTCATAGACGTGGTGGGTGCGGGGGCTGTTGATGGTCATGAGCTCGCAAGAGCCCTGGCCGTTGCGCTGGAGGCGGTAGCCGTTGAAGCGGTCGGCGTACCAGATGTTGCCCTGTTCGTCTTCAATGGCATAGGTGGGGCCGTTGGCGCAAAGGCTGCCGGCAGGAGTAATCTGGTGGTCGGCGTCGAGCAGGAGCACGCGTCCATTGCTGCAGCCATCTTTGAGGCAGTCGTAGCCGACGATGAGGTGGGCTCCTTCGGCCGACAGGTAGCTGAGGCGCATGCTGTCGAGGTGGGTCACGTATCGGGCCGTATCCCCGTCGAAGACGAAGAGGCTGTCCGAAATGCCGACGTAGAGTTTGTCGTGGTAAACGGCCAAGCCGCGGGCGTAGTAGTCGAAGGGGAATCCCTTTTCGGCAGCGAGGAGTTGCCAATTTGAGAAATCGTCGGGGTTGGTGCCGCTGGCTGGGTCGTAGAAGTAAAGTCCACCGTCGGTGGCGGCGTAGAGGCGGTTTTGAAACGAGTGGACGCTGCGCACCTCGAAGGGAGTGCGGGTGGTATTGGGGAAAAGCCCCTTGCGCACATCGAGGGTGGTGATGCCGTAATTGGCCGACAAGTAGGCGATGGAGTCGTTGGCCATGTAGATGTCGTTGATGTGCTTCTCACCGAGTATGATATTGCTCTTGGGGAGGTTGAGCAGGGTGAGCACCCCCGTGGGGCTAACGAGGTCGATGACGGCGTTGTCGTAGGCCACGGCGAGGATATTGCTGCCGCGATTGTACTTGACGAGGGCAGCGCCCACTTGGCTGAGCCCTTCCACCTTGGTCATTTTGTGGAAAATGGAGGGATCGGCCTTGTCGAAGACGAGCAAGGCATAAGGCGTGCCGTAGTACACTTTCGTATCGCTTTGGGTAACGGAAATGCCACTGCGGAAGGGGAGGTGCTCCTGCCACTGGCCGATTTTGAGCGGAGTTTGGGCAAGGAGCGGCAGGGCACTGAGCATTCCAAGTAGCAGGGTGGCGTATGACTTGGTCATGTCGGGTTCAGGTTTGAGTGCACGGGGGCGGGGTTGGGGCAAAGTGTTTGCCTGGGGAAAACCGCTTCATAAACCTTTACAGGCTTTTGCGATTGTCCTCCGCTTCGGTGGTAACATCGTCCGCCAGGGGTGGCCTTTGGCGGAACTGCAAAGGTAGCGCAGGGCCGGGGCAGGAGTGGTACGCAAGCCGACAAGTGACTGGCGCTCGGGGGATGTTTTGGAGGCTGCAAAACCAATGAGTACTTTTGGAGGTACCTTGCTGACCGGGAACGAAGATCGAAAGGCCATCCCGGAAAGCCACCAACCAGAACGACCATGAGAGTATTCCTGCTCGGCTTTACTGTGTTCAGCGTATTTGCCCTTTTTGCCAGGTGGTATTTCGTGTGCGAGTTGCGCCATCGCTGTGGCGGTGAAGTTACACCCCTGGCTGCCGGCGTCAGACTCGAACTTCGATATGGAGACCAGGCTGTGCTGAGCAACTACGAGCCTTTCCGCTTCGACTTTCGAAGTGCCAAGCCGCTGCTCGGTGCCTCGCACCAGGAGTTTCTCGAACGCACTGCCGAGTGGTTGAATCAGCACCCCGACCAATACCTCACCATCACGGGGCATTTCTTGCCGAGCGAAGCCACTGCCCCCAGTGGTTTTTTCGAAAACATCGGCATTGCCAGGGCCTCTGCCATCGAATCCTTGCTCCAGCAAAAGGGCGTGGACCCCTCGAGAATTACCCTCGACTATGTGCAGGAAGATACTTCGGTGCTTTGGCAGCCAGTCACGTTCACCCTCTACACACCTCAATCGGACGCAAGCGACGTGGAGCGGCTCCAGTTCAGCTTCGAAGACAACACCTTTTCCGATGCGGATTTCGAATACAATTCCGACGTGTTCAATCCAGGGGAAAAATTCAGGCTCTACGCCGATTCGCTGAAAGCTTACCTGGCTTCACACCCCGAAAAGATGCTGCTCATCATCGGGCATACCGACAGCATCGGCGACGAGCAATACAACCTCGATCTCGGCATGCGTCGGGCCCGCAGCGTGGCCAAATACCTCGAGTCCCTCGGCATCGGAGCACCCATGCAGGTGGAGTCCAAAGGGGAAGCGCTGCCCGTGGCCCCCAACACCCTCCCCGATGGCAGTGACAATCCCGCTGGCAGAAAGAAAAACCGCCGTGTCAACATTCGCATCGTGGACGTGCCCGCCAAGCAAATGGGCATGCTCCCAGCTCATCCGCCAAATCACCAGTCATGATGGAAAACCTGTTTGCTGCACTCACCCACGAAGACAGCATTGCCTTTTTGCTGTCGGTCTTCGTTTGCTTTCTCATTGGCTTCATCACCGGTTGGGCCCTGTACGGCGGCCGAGCCCGCCGCTTCCGCAAAGAGGCTCACTCGCTGCGCAAACAGCTCAAACAGCTGAGCGCCGAACGCGACGACTTGCGCGAAGCCCTCGACCTGACCAAAGCCGATTACGCCCGCCTCGAAAAACAGTACCATGAGCTTGGCGAACAGCTGGCCAAGGTGGAAGCCGAACGCAACGTCTGGCAGGCAGACCTCAAGAAAGCCCTCTCGCGGGCAGCCCGCGCCGAGGAACAAGCGCGCTCCTACAGCATCACCATCGAAGACCTCAACAACCAGTTGCTCGGCCTAAAAACCCGACTCCAGGAAAAATCTCCCGCCCCGCCCCCCGGAGACGTTACCACCGAGCGGCTGGCTTCCTTGGAAGAAAAAATCGCCCAGCTCATTCAGGAAAATGCACACCTGCGAAACGCCAGAAGCCAGGACGACCTCATCGAAGCCCGCCGCCGCCTGGCCGAACTCGACCGCAAACTCAACGCGCTGCTCGAAGAAAATCAGGCCTTGCGAAAAGAACTGGCATCCCTGCGGGGGATGAGCCAGTCTAACCAGGCAGAACGCACCCACGAATCCGAAACCCTCGAATCCCTGGCCCAGCGCGCCGCCCAACGTTCGCGATTCACCCGACACCTCCCCCTCGCCAACCCCAATCAGAAGGACGACCTCACCCGCATCAAAGGCATCGGCAAGCAAATCGAAGCCCGCCTCAACGAGTTGGGCATTTTCACTTTCGAACAGCTCAGCAAGCTCACCGATGAAGACATCCGCGAGCTTGCCGAAGTCCTGGCGTTCCCCGGTCGGATCGAACGCGACGATTGGGTAGGGCAGGCTCGGCGCCTGTTGCAAGTCCAAAAATCGGAGGCCGAAAAGCACTGAAAACGGTCATTGAATTTGCCACCAAACTCGGAAATGCCTCCACGACAAAGGGCCGTCGGCCTGATACAAACCAAAATCGACAACCTCCTCGACCATGTTTGCGATGCTCTATCCAATTAGTTTCCTCGTGGCTCTGACAGCACTCACGGGATGGTTCTACCACAAGGAAGACGAACCCAAGGCCCGTGTTTTCAAAGCGATCTTTTATGCTTGCCTGGTCCTGTTTATAATGAGTTGGCTGCTGGCACCCGGGCCGTGGTCTTTCAAGTGGCTGGTGCTGGGGCGCGAACTGCTCGTCTTGTCGCTGCTGCCCGTATTGCTCACTCAGCTCAAGCGATACGGGTGGGTGTATTTCGCCGCCCTTGGCGTAGCTGTCGTGCTGGTGAGAAGCGTATATCTCGATCCGCTGCTCGACACCTTTGCCAGTGAGGAACCGATTGCTTGGAGTCCAGTGGATGAACACGGAGAGCTGCTGGTGGAGATTCGGGAAGGCCACCGGTTGTCCGAGCTGCAACCCTTGCTGGATCGCTTCGGCATTCTTGCCTCGCCCGCTTTCACCATGGCACATCCGGAAGCTACCGACCTCGACGACTACTACGTGCTCGACGTGCCCAAAGCTACGCCTTCCCTTTTGCACCAGGTGCGTGAAGCGCTCATGGCCAATGACGCCGTGGAATGGTTGGAGGCCAACGAAAGGATCAGCGTCGACCCGCCCCTCGAAACGCCTGAGCGGCGCATCAAGGAGGGCTTTGGACTCGATGATCCAGGCGTGGAAATGCTCTGGGGCTTCGAAGTGATGGACATGGGGGCGTTCTACAGGCAGCTGGCCAGCTTTCCCCTGCGCAAACAAGCCTTGGTGGCCATCCTCGACACAGGGGTTGATGCGGGCCATGAAGACCTCGCCGCCAATTTTGTCTCCACGCGGCCATCGTACGATGTGGATCGAATGGGGCATGGCACCCATTGCGCCGGCATTGCCGCTGCCGTTTCCAATAATGGAAAAGGAATCGCCAGTTTCTCTCCCGACAATCGCCACGTGCGCCTGACGAGCATCAAAGTCCTCAGTGACAACGGCATGGGCTCCCAGCAACGCATCATCAACGGCATCCTCGAAGCCGCCGACCGGGGGGCCGACGTGATCAGCCTCAGCCTCGGTGGCCCCAGCTCAGACAGGCGCCAACGGGCCTATGAAAAGGCCGTCAGCTATGCCCAGGAAAGGGGCAGCATCGTGGTGGTGGCCGCCGGCAATGCCAATTCAAATGCCCGCCACTATGCACCGGCCAACACGCCCGGTGTCATCGCCGTGAGCGCCGTGGACACCCTGCTGAACAAGGCTTCTTTCAGCAATACGGTAGAAGACTTGAAATGGGCCCTGGCCGCTCCCGGCGTCAGCGTGTATTCCACCGTGCCTGGCAACCAGTATCGCTCGATGAATGGCACGTCCATGGCTACGCCCTACGTGGCGGGCTTGATCGGCGTGCTCAAAAGCCTGCGCCCCGAGCTGACTACCGAAGAGGCCTATCGCCTGCTATACCAGACAGGTAAACGACTCGATGCCGGCAATAAGACGGGACCTCTGATTCAACCGGCCAGGGCACTGGAGCGGTTGAAGCAAGATGGGAGTGATTCGTGACGCGTGACTCGTGACGCGTGACACGTGACGCGTGACTCGTGACTCGTGACTCGTGACGCGTGACGGGTTGACTTTCCACTGTTGGCAGCACTCCGAGTGCTGTCAGCAGTGGTGTGTGTGATGAAGCTGTTTTCAGAACAGCAGAAAACTGGCCAGGGCCGTCAAGACGAACAGCAGGCCGAAAAGGATGAAGTAATAACCATCGATGAGCACGAACTTGAGGAGTGTCTTTGGCCAGCCCTGCCCATAGAAGCGCTTCATGGCAAAGGCGATGTAAACGGCAAGGGCCAGAACCAGCAGGCAGCCCAATTGGATGTCGAACAGGCCTGCACTGAGCATGCCGAGGGTGACCAACAAGAACGAGAAGGCATGGGTATGGAGCAGAAAAACGAGATGCTCAACGAAGTAAACGTCCCGGCGGATGTAGAGGATTTTCAGACCCAAGGCGAGCAAGGGCATCATCACGATGGCCATCCAAAGCAGGTTGCCGATCGCATAGAAGACCAGCTGGCTGCCGGCTTGGAGGAAGCGCACGTTTTGGATGAAAAACAACCTCTGCCAAAATCCACCTATGCGGTATTTGTCGAGGATTTGTTGGCGGGGCAACTCGATCAGGTCGCGCGTGGCCACCTTGACGGTGCGAGGATGCAAGGTGCTTTTCGATGAGACGAAAGCGACTCCTGTGTTGATTTCCATGCTGTCTGCCTGGGTGAGATTCCGGCTGGTGATGAAGCGCTGTGCCAGGGTGTCGAAGGCATCGGCGAAGGCCGGCCCTGCGACGGAGTCAGGGAGGCTCTCCGTGAGGCTGTCGAGGGCGTGAACGGTGCTGAGCTGGAAGAAGCGCTCCAGTTCACTTTGCCAACGCGAATCGAGTTGGCGCAGGTCGTCTTCGGGCACCCTCCATGCAGCGATGGCCAGCAAGGCAATGCCCGTGACGACGAACAGGCGCAGGGGGTGGTAGTAGCGGGCTCGGCGCCCGGCGAAGAAGTCCAAGGTCAATTTGCCTGGGACGAAAAGTGCGAGGCTGGTGCGGATGATGCGGCTGTCGAGGTTGAACACGAAGTCCAGCATGCCGGAGAGGAGTTCTCCAAGGCCTATGCGCGACGGCTGGTTTTTCTGGCCGCAACCTGCACAATAGCGGTCAGTGGCTTGGAGTGCGTGGCCGCAATTGGGACAAGACGAGGGGTGGGAGTTTTCCATCAGGGCCTATTTTTGCGGCCTCAAATTAAACCACGGCGGCGCTTTGCCCGTGTCTGCCGCCTGAAATGCCGATCGCATGACAGCCACTTCTCCCCGGATCCTCGATTTACTCATCATCGGTGCAGGCCCAACGGGACTGGCATGTGGCATCGAAGCCCGCAAACACGATCTGGATTTCGTGATCGTCGAAAAAGGGGTGTTGGTCAACAGCATCTTCCGCTTTCCCACCAACATGACCTTTTTTTCCACTTCCCTCAATTTGGAGATCGGCAACACCCCATTCATTTCCCACGGCGACAAGCCGACCCGCCGCGAGGCGCTCGAGTACTATCGACGGGTGGCCGATTTTTGGAAATTGCCCGTGCGCCTGTACGAGCCCGTGCTGGCTGTGGAGCGGCTCCCGGAGGGTACCTATCTGGTCCGCACTTCTCGCGGCGTACACCTGACGCGGGCCATCATCGTGGCCACGGGTTTTTACGACACGCCCAGGCTGATGCACGTGCCAGGTGAGGAACTGCCGAAAGTGAAGCACTTCTACGACGAAGCCCATCCCTACATTGGACAAAAGGTACTGGTGGTGGGTGCGGCCAATTCGGCCTGTGACGTGGCTCTCGAAACCTATTACAAAGGTGCCCAGGTCACCATGGCCATCCGCGAAAGCGCCATCTACGAAAAGGTGAAGTACTGGATCAAGCCCAATATCGAGAACCGCATCGCCGAGGGCAGCATCAAAGCCTATTTCAACACCACTGTCAGGGAAATCAGGCCAGCGTCCGTGGTGCTCGACACCCCCGAAGGCAGCATCGAAATCGAAAACGACTTCGTGCTCGCCATGACCGGCTACCAGCCGAACTACGAGTTTTTGGAGAAAATCGGCATCGCCATCAACGACGACCCTGACCGTACCCCCGTGATGGATCCCGAGACCTTCGAATCCAATTTGCCCAACGTCTTCCTCGCAGGTGTGGTACAGGCCGGTCTGGACACCAGCAAGCTGTTCATCGAAAACACCCGCCACCACGGCGAGCAGATCATGACCCATTTGCTGCCCCGGCTGGCTGCCTTGCGCAAGGGTTGAGCAGGGCCTTTTTCCACGCGGGGGTTATGCCAGCGAGTCAAAAGTTTAAATTTGCCGCCCGTTGAAAGCGGCAGCTCCACAACCATTCCCGCCTCGTTGCGTACTGAGAGACGGGGTCTGTGCGCTCCCGGGTACTCGTTCTCACCAGCTTTTCCGCCCAGAGAGGGCTTTCAAAATGACAATCATGGCTACTGAAATGATCAACATCACGCTGCCGGATGGCAGTGTTCGGCAATATCCCAAAGGCGTTACGGGGCTCGACATAGCCCGCTCCATATCGGAGGGGCTGGCCCGCAACGTGCTGGCCGCCAAGGTCAACGGCGAAGTCTGGGACGCCACCCGTCCCATCGAGCACGACGCCACCGTGCAATTGCTCACCTGGTCGGACAAGGAGGGCAAGGCTGCCTTTTGGCATTCGTCGGCCCACCTCATGGCCGAGGCGCTGGAAGCGCTGTACCCCGGTATCAAATTCGGCATCGGCCCCCCCATCGAAAATGGTTTCTACTACGACGTGGATCCGGGGGGGCGGCAAATCTCCATCGACGACCTGCCCGCCATCGAGGCCAAGATGAAAGAGCTGGCCCGGCAGGCCAATCCCTACGTCCGCCAGGAGGTGAGCAAAGAGGAGGCCCTGCGCTATTTCACCGAAAAAGGAGACGAGTACAAGTTGGAGCTCATCAGCGAGCTCGAAGATGGTACCATCACCTTTTACCGCCAGGGCAATTTCGTGGACCTGTGCCGGGGCCCTCACATTCCCGATACCGGGCGCATCAAAGCCATCAAGCTCACTGGCGTAGCCGGAGCCTATTGGCGAGGCGATGAAAAACGGCCCATGCTCACTCGCATCTACGGCATCACCTTCCCCAAACAAAAGGAGCTCGACGAGTACTTGCACATGCTCGAAGAGGCCCGCAAGCGCGACCACCGCAAAATAGGCGCCGAGCTGGAACTCTTCATGTTTTCCGACAGGGTAGGGGCCGGCTTGCCCATTTGGCTGCCCAAGGGCACAGCCCTGCGCAGCCGGCTGGAGGATTTCTTGAAAAAAGAACAACTCAAGCGGGGCTATCAGCCCGTCATCACTCCCCACATCGGCAAAAAAGACCTGTATGTAACCAGTGGCCATTACGAGAAGTACGGCAAAGACAGCTTCCAACCCATTCGCACCCCGCGCGAGGGCGAGGAGTTTTTGCTCAAGCCCATGAACTGCCCACACCATTGCGAAATCTACGGCCACAAACCCCGCTCCTACAAAGAGCTGCCCTTGCGCATCGCCGAGTTCGGCACCGTCTATCGCTACGAGCAGAGCGGCGAGCTGCACGGACTGACCCGCGTCAGGGGCTTCACCCAGGACGACGCTCACATCTTCTGCACCCCCGAACAGCTCAAAGACGAGTTTCTGGGCGTGCTCGACCTCACCCGCTACGTGCTGCGCAAACTGGGATTTGAAACCTATACCGCCCAGATCAGCTTGCGCGATCCCAACGACAAGGAAAAATACATCGGCTCGGAAGAGAACTGGGAAAAAGCCGAACGGGCCATCATCGAAGCCACCGAAGAAGCTGGCCTGGAAACCGTCACCGAGCTGGGTGAGGCTGCCTTCTACGGACCCAAACTGGACTTCATGGTCAAGGATGCTTTGGGCCGCTCCTGGCAGCTCGGAACCATCCAGGTGGATTACAACCTGCCCGAGCGTTTCCAGCTCGAGTACATCGGCCCCGACAACCAGCCGCACAGGCCCGTCATGATCCACCGGGCTCCCTTCGGCTCCATGGAGCGCTTCATTGGTGTGCTCACAGAGCATTGTGCAGGCAAGTTCCCCCTGTGGCTCACCCCCGACCAGTACATCATCCTGCCCATCAGCGACCGCTTCCTGGACTATGCCCGCAAGGTGCATGAGCAACTCACTGCCAGCGAGCTGCGCGGCTCCATCGACGAGCGCACCGAGAGCATCGGGCGCAAGATCCGCGACGCCGAGCTGAAGAAAATCCCCTTCATGCTCATCGTCGGAGAAAAGGAAGAAGCCGCCGGCACCGTAGGCATCCGCCGGCAGGGCGAAGGAGATCTCGGTGCCAAGCCTGTGCAGGAATTCATCGAATGGTTCAAAGCGCTCGAAGCCCAGGAAGGCGCTTGAGCTGAACGCCTGCCGAGCTTGGAAAAGACCTTTTGACAAAATCAAAAAGCGAGGTATCCAGCATGGACACCTCGCTTTTTTCATGTCCCGATTTGGGAATCAGCGCAACAGGAATTTGGAGGAATACACCCCGCCAGCGGCCTGTTTGACAGCAAGCACGTAAATGCCTGCTGGCAGGTGACTCAGCTCCATGCGCATCAGCTCAGCGGCTGGCGCGCTGGCAAGCACCTGCCCCTGCATGTCGAGTACGAACACCATCCCATCGACGGCCTGGTCGGGAAAGGAGACCTTCAAAGTCTTGTCATCGGCCACCTGGATGGCAGGCGTCGGGCCTTTTGCATTGAACACAGCCATCACTGGCGTGTACTCGGTGCGGCCGTCGAAATCGACCTGGCGCAGGCGGTAGTAGTTGTAGCCGGCTGCCGGCGAGCCATGGGTAAACGTGTAATGCCGGGCGATGCGGCTAATGCCTGCGCCCATGACCAACCCAATGGTTTGGAAGTGCACACCATCGAGGCTGTGCTCCACGGCGAAGTAATCGTTGTTTTCCTCCATGGCAGTGGACCAGCGGAGCACCACTTCCCGATCGTTCAGCTGCGCCTCGTAATACAGCCAGGTCACGGGCAAGGGTAAACCGGCCGTTCCCAGTGTGCCGTCGCCTTGTACCCCTCCAGCCGCAATGATGTCGCTCAGTTGATGCGCGGTGTAGTCCTGGCCGTCGGTGTAAACCTTGTACTGGCCGTAGGAATTGTTGGCGTAAAGGCCGTTGCTGTTGGATGGGCTCACGATGATTTGATCTCCCGTGTTGATGATGATGGATGAACCGTTGTCTTTGAAAAAGATTTGACCTCCGTTCGATGTGCCCTGGATCTCGACCTGTACCGTTCCAGACAGGGTCGTGAGGTCGAATTGGACTTTGTTGATGGTGAATACCACCCCGGTTGGGATGATGATCGTGTACGGGCTGCCTGAGTCGGGCGTGCCCGTGGTGGTAACGAGGAAGTTGATCACGGAACCACCGCTGTAGGTGCAGGTAGGAAGTACGAAGGTGGTGGCAGCGAATGATTTCAAAGAAATGAACAGGACCAAGAGAAATAGGGTGCTGAGATGTTTTGTCATAGTAAAAAGCGAAATGGTTTTGGTGACAAACTGAAGTGAGAGTGGTGAAGCAGCTGTGGAAATGTTGTCACTCCGGTGGGGGGGAAGGGTGTTTGCCGTAAAAAATTGCAATGCGTGTGCCAGAAATGAGGTCACCACAGGCTTGCTTGCTCGCTCTGTTCCGGAATCCGGTTTGCTGTGACGGGCATGTGGCAAAAGCTGTGTAAGCCAGTGCCAGTTAGATGGTTTTCGAGGGCGCGATACTGTGACCGGCAATCGGAGGTAATTTTTTTTTGAAAAACTGAAAAAAAATTGGAGTCCAATGGCGCGTCAGGAATGACCGGATCTGCCAATTGGGCAGGGCACAAAAAAACGCCGGCAGGAAATGGACTTCCCTGCCGGCGTCGCGTGCCGGGGCGCAGGATGGTAGGGGTCAGTTGCAGCCCAAGTCGATGCGGGATTGGGGGTCGTTGTTGGGGATGCAGGCACCACTGCGCACCGAGAGCGGCTGGTAGCGCTTGAGGTTGGGGTCGCGCAGGGCATTGGTCAGAAAGGCAGTCAAATCGTCGATTTCGGCCTGAGTCAGGTTGAGCGGTTTGAATTGTGGGGCCAGCACGTCGTCGGGCACGTTGGGATTTTCCTTGACGGCCTTGTTCTTGTATTCGACCACTTCCCGGATGGTGGAAAACGAGGCTCCGTGGCCGTAGAATGGGGAGTCAGCCAGGTTGTAGAGCTGGGGCACCTTGAATTTGTACTTGTCTTCTTCGCGCTTGGTGAAGCTGTAGCGCCCCAAATTGGCTTCGCTGTTGGCGTCTGCGCCAAACACTGGCAGCGGATGTTGGTACAGGTCTTTCATGCCCAGGGCGTAGAATTCCATGTTGGCCAGTGCAGGGCCGTTGTGGCAAGAAGCGCAGCCAGCCTTTCCGAAAAACAGGATGGCACCCCGTTTTTCCTGGGCGGTCATGGCGTTTTCATTGCCTCGCAACCAGAGTTGAAAGGGGGCCTGGTTGGCCAACAAAGTCCGTTCGTATGCTGCAATGGCCAGGCCTGCGTATTCGGCCGTGTAGCGCACGCTGGGATCCACATTGGGAAAGGCTGCATCGAACAAGGCGTCATAGCCCAGATCGCGGCAGACCTGTTCGCTCATGCTCAGGCGGTGGACCTTTTGCCCGGCGATGGCCTGGCTCTCGAGCCCCTGGTAACCGAGGTGGTTGACTTCTTTGGGCGTGCCGGCCGTCCATTGGGCTTCGGTACCCGCGTTGGGGCCGGTAGCACCAAACTGGCCATTCCACAGGATGACCTCCTGATAGGCGAGGTTCATAGAGGAAGGTGTGCGGATGGGCTGCACGTCGAGCTCCGAAGGATCGTAGCTGGGATCGGGCATGCGCCCTTCACCGTTGATGCCGAAGCCTATGCCTCCATCGGAAATGCCCTGGTGACGGCCCGCCTGGAATCCTGCCGAAGCAAAGTGGCAACTGGCGCAGGAGTATGTGCCCATGTGGTTGCTGTGCTTTGGATTAAGGCCGATTCCGCTTTCGTGGTAAAGCAGGGCACCGAGGGTCACTTTCTCGGCGGTGATGGGGTTTTTCGGATCCTGCGGAATCTTGTGGTACTCGTTGCTGAGGGGGAGCTGGTAATACGAAGCGCCGATGCCATTCGACGCATCGAGCAGCACTTGGCGCAGCTCATCGTCGAGCTGCACGTGCTGGGGCTCTTCATCTTTCTTGCACGAAGCCAGTCCCAACAAAAAAACAGTTCCAAAGAGGATGCATTTTTTCATGTCAATCGCTTTTGAAAATGTATGAGACGTCAGTTGATTGGAGGCCGCTAATTTAAACTTGAATGCTTTCGAGCGCACGGCGGAACGAAGAGAAAACCAATGGCTAACCTGAAAATACTTCCTTTGCGGGATGCCACAGAGGGGCGATGCATACGCTCGGTCAAAACGAGTGCGCAACGTATGAAAGCCAAGCAACACCTGCCTACGAATACCAAATCTCAAGCCAACATGGTCGCAAACCTCATCTCGGATACCATTACCAGGCCCACCGCTGCCATGCTCGAAGCCATGATGGCCGCTGAAGTGGGCGACGACGTCTTCGGCCAGGACCCTACCGTGAACGCTTTGCAGGAAAAAGCCGCCGCCTTGTTCGGCAAGGAGGCTGCCCTGTTTTGTCCCTCCGGTACCATGACCAACCAGATCGCCGTCAAGGTGCATACCCGACCCCTCGACGAACTGATCTGCGACCACTGGAGCCACGTCTATCAGTACGAAACGGGCGGCTATGCCTTCAACAGCGGTGTCGCCGTCAACCTCATTGCCGGCACCCATGGCAAGATCACGGCCGAACAAATCGCCGCCGCCATCAAGCCCGTGCATGACTGGCTGCCCATCAGCCGCCTGGTGGTGTTGGAAAACACGGCCAACAAAGGTGGCGGCAGCATTTACACCCTCGACGAAATCCGCCCCATCAGCAAGCTGTGCCGGGAGCGGGGCCTGAAGCTCCACCTCGACGGAGCCCGCCTCTTCAACGCCTTGGTGGAAACGGGCGAAAGCACCCGCGACGTCGGTGCCCTCTTCGACAGCGTTTCCATCTGCCTGTCCAAAGGCCTTGGCGCACCGGTGGGATCCTTGCTCATCGGCGACGCTGAGTTCATCGCCGAGGCCCGGCGCTTCCGAAAAGTGATGGGCGGTGGTATGCGCCAGGCTGGTTTCCTGGCAGCTGCCGGCATCTATGCCCTGGACCATCACGTCGAACGCTTGCGCGAAGACCACCGCCGGGCTCGGGTCTTGGGCCAGACCCTCCAGGCGCTTCCTTGGGTGGCCGAAGTCCGTCCCGTGCAAACCAACATCGTCATTTTCGACCTGGCAGCACCGCTGACGGCCAACGGTTTCCTGGCCTGGCTCCAGGAGCGGGGCGTGCTGGCTTCACCTTTCGGCCCAAGCACCATCCGCTTCGTCACCCACCTCGACTTCGACGACGCCATGTTAGACCATACCGTGGAGGTGCTGCGCAAGTTCCAGGGGGGTGAGTCGTGACGCGTGACACGTGACGCGTGACGCGTGACACGTGACGCGTGACACGTGACGCGTGACGCGTGACACGTGACGCGTGACACGTGACACGTGACGCGTGACGAGTACTTATGTGAGGAGGCAGGCGACATGGATGGGACAGGCTGGGCGGTCGAGGTACAACCTCGTTCATTGGTGCCATAAAAGGCCGTTGTGGTGGGGCTGCCAGTTAGGAAGGCAGGCCGCCAGCCCGATGAATCACGGAGTGCCCAGCATACAGCCAATGAACGGTCATGGCAAATGGGCAGACCGTGGCAGAATCTGCACAGACCTGTGGTTTCCCCGGCGGGAATGGGAGGCCGGGTCAGGAGAAGAGCTTGTTCATGTCGATCCGATCGGAGACGATGCGCTGGAGCTCGGCAATGAGAATGCGCTCCTGGCTCATGGAGTCTCGCTCGCGCAGTGTAACGGTGTCGTCGTCGAGGGTTTGGAAATCAACGGTGACGCAATAGGGGGTGCCAATGGCGTCCTGTCGGCGATACAGCCGGCCAATGGAGCCGGTGTCGTCGTACTGGGCGATGAAGTACATTTTGAGGTGGTCGAAAATTTTGCGGGCCTTTTCGACCAGGGCGGGCTCGTTGCGCTTCAGGGGGAGCACGGCGCATTTGACGGGGGCCAGGGCGGGGTGGAGCCGCAGCACGTCACGGGTGTTGCCCTCCTCGCCGCCGGGCACTTCTTCCTCCACGAGGCCGTTGGAGAGCATGGCCAAAAACATGCGGTCGAGGCCGATGGAGGTTTCGATGACGTAGGGAATGTAGCTTTCGTTGGTTTCGGGGTCGAAGTACTGTAGTTTCTTGCCCGAGAGTTCCTGGTGGTTGCGCAGGTCGAAGTCGGTGCGCGAATGGATGCCTTCGAGTTCTTTGAAGCCAAAGGGGAACTCGAACTGGATGTCCACGGCGGCGTCGGCATAGTGGGCGAGGTTTTCGTGCTCATGGAAACGCAGTTTGGCCGGGTCGGTGCCGAGGGCGAGGTGCCAGCGCAGGCGCTGCTGTTTCCAGTACTCGTACCACTGCTGCTGGGTGCCGGGTTTGACGAAAAATTGCATTTCCATCTGCTCGAACTCGCGCATGCGGAAGATGAACTGTCGGGCGACGATCTCGTTGCGGAAGGCCTTGCCCACCTGGGCGATGCCAAAGGGCAGTTTTTGGCGGGTGGTGTTCTTGACGTTGAGGAAATTGACGAAAATGCCCTGGGCGGTTTCAGGACGCAGATAGAGGATTCCCTCTTCGCCGGCGATATTGCTCAGCTGGGTGCTGAACATGAGGTTGAACTGGCGTACCTCCGTCCAGTTGCGCGAGCCCGTTTCGGGGTCGGTGATGTCGAGTTCTTCGATGAGGGCTTTGAGGGCGGCCATGTCGCCTTTTTGGAGGGCCTCGTTCAGGCGGTGTTGGGCCTGCTGGGCCTTCTGAAGATACCCGGCCACGCGGGGGTTGGTCTGTCGATATAGTTGCTCGTCGAATTGGTCGCCAAAGCGCTTGCGGGCTTTTTCCACTTCTTTTTCCGCTTTCTGCAACAATTTGTCGATGGCTTCCTCGATGAGCTGGTCGGCGCGGTAGCGCTTCTTGCTGTCCTTGTTGTCGATGAGTGGGTCGTTGAAGGCATCGACGTGGCCGGAGGCCTTCCAGACCTTGGGATGCATGAAGATGGCGGCGTCGAGGCCTACGATGTTTTCGTGCATTTGCACCATGGCCTTCCACCAGTATTCCCGGATATTGTTTTTGAGCAATACCCCATAAGGGCCGTAGTCATAGACGGCGGCCAGGCCATCGTAGATTTCCGAGGATTGATAGATGAAACCGTATTCCTTGCAGTGGGCAGTGAGTTTTTTGATGTCTGTCATGGGGTACACAGCGTTTTATAGGCTTGTCGAAGCGAGGCAAGGCGCCATTGCAAGCCTTTTTTCAAGGAGCGGCAAAAGTAGTGATTTGCGTATCAGTGCCAAGGCAGTTCAGTCGAAGCGGCGGGGCAGGGCAAAGGTGACCAGCACGGGGCGATGGTCAGACAGGCGCAGGCGAGCCACCCGATGGTCGCTGATCTTGAAGGACGGGTCGGCGAATACGTAGTCGATGCGCAAGAAGGGCAGGCTCGAGGCAAAGGTGAAGCCAAAGCCAGCCCCCGCTTCTTTGAAGCTGTCGAGCAGTACTTCATCCATGCGGCGGTAAATCCAGGAGATGGGCGTGTCGTTGAAATCGCCACAGACCAGTACCGGTCGAGGGCTGCTGCGCAAGTGCGCTTCCAGGATGCGCATCTGTTGGGCCCGTACCTGCACGAACTCGGTGTAGCGTGAGAAGATGAATTTGATCTGTGCCCAGGTGCGGCGCTCTCGTGGGTCGGGGTGGCGGGTCAGCTCACGGGCCGTATGGCTAAACTGGTTGCTCTTCAGGTGCACCGAATAGACGCGCACGATGCCCTCGGGAAACTGCACGTCAGCCCAGGCAGCGAAGCTGCCGAAAGGTTCGAGTTGCAGATTGCCAGTTTCGACGATGGGAAAGCGGCTGAACACGGCTGTGCCAAAGGATTTGAAGTAGTGGGGCAGGCCACAAACCGCTTTCATGGCCTCGAGGGCGTCGTCGGTATAGACCTCTTGCACACAGGCGATGTCTGGTTTTTTCTCTTCGAAAAACTGCTGGTAGGGTGCCAGGCTGCGTTGTGCTTCTTTGAAGTAGTATCGGAAGCCGGCCGTGTTGTAACTGAGCACGCGGTATGCCCGTTCGGGTTTGTCGCTGTGCACGGTGGGAAACCGAATGAATGCGCCCAGGTGATGCAGCCCCGCCAGCAGCGTCAGGATGCTGAACCAGCAATAGGCCTTGCGGCGCACCAGCCAGAAAATGGCAAAAGCCACGTTGCCGAGCAAATAGAGTGGAAAGCCCAGCCCGATGACGGCAAGCAACCAGCATACATCGGGATCAACCCAGCTCGACAGGTAGGCCAGCAAGGTGAGCAGTACCCAGCCCAAGTTGAACCATTTGAGCAGATGAGTAAGCAGGCCTTCTCGTCGTTGCTGCTGTTTTTTTCGTCGGGCCATAGGGTGGCAATTGGGGTGGGAAAGTTCGGCCGATAAAGGGGGAGAGACCAGGGCGTTGCCAGCCTCGGCTCAGTCTTTGTTGCTGGCTTTGAAGAGGAACTCCTTTTCCTCCCAGCTAAGGCTTTCGTAACCCTTTTCCTTGATTTTTTCGAGAATGGCATCGAGGCGCTCCTGGTCGAATTCGGGCTGCGGTTTTCGCCTTTGACCTTTGGCCTTGTTGAAACCTTGGTTTTTGAACACCACCTTGGGTTTGCGACGCCTTCGGGTGAAATTACCCCACCAGTTCTGAAGCGCCTCCAACCAGCGGGCCACCGGTCGGGTGAGGTCGTTACCCCTTTGCAACTGGGAAGCAATCACGAAACCCATGGCGGCTCCTCCCAAGTGAGCCAATGACCCCCCCGAATTGGAACCCCACGACAGCGCTGCCACGTCGAGAAATATGAGCACCAATACGACGTATTTGAGCCTCACCGGCCCGATCAGCAACAAATGGAGCACATAGTCCGGGGCAGTCATACCTGCCACTGCCAAAATGCCCATCACCGCCGCCGAGGCTCCAAGGGCATAGCCCCCGAACACCCAATAGGTGGGCAGATTGGCCAGAAGCACATAGGTGAACCCGCCGGCCAGCCCCGCCAGCAGATAAATGGGAAGCACCCGCCAGTCGCCAAGCAGATCGCCGACGATACGGCCAAACCAGTACAGCAGCAGCATGTTCCAGAAGATGTGCCAGAAGCTCTCGTGCAAAAACATGTGGGTGATGATCACCCAGGGGTGGGTCAGGTTGTGCCACAGGTCGGAAGAAATGGTGAAGAAATGGATGAAGGGCCCGTAGCTCGGCGGTGGAGCCTGGCCATCGATGATCATCAATACCAGCCTGACCAGGTTGACGAAAATGAAAAAACCAATGTTGACGATGATGATCTTCGTCAACGCATTGCCGTAGCGGAATTGCTGGCGGATATCGTTCCAGATCGATTCGAACATGGCCTCCAAAAGTTCGGCTTGGTGATGTGGCAAAAGTATGCTTGTAGAAGTGGATGCGAGCGAACACTCAATAGATTTCACCGCGGCGTCGCCAATAGAGCACCAGCAACAGCCCGAACAGGGCCCCACCCACGTGGGCAAAATGGGCCACACCCGTCTGGAAGGGACTCAGACCCAAAGCGACCTCCACACCCGCATAGATGAGCACGAAATACTTGGCCCGCATCTTCACTGGAGGAATGATGAGCTGCACGATGCTGTTCGGGTAGGTGAGCCCGTAACCGGCTAAGATACCGAACACGGCTCCCGATGCGCCCAACATGGGCACGTTGGCCGAAAAAGGCGACTGCAGCCCGTACTGAATCTCGATGTACTGCACCAGGAACTGCAGCACCAACGCACCGAAGCCGGTAAAGAAGTAGAAGAACAAAAACTTGCGGGGGCCCCAGGCCATCTCCACGGGCGTGCCGAACATGTACAAGGCAAACATATTGAAGAACAAGTGGGAAAAATCACCATGCATGAACATGTAGGTCACGATCTGGAAAGGCCTGAAATACTCGGAGGTAGGGAAAAAGACGGCCAGGCGGTAGCGGCCGAGGGCATTGAAATCGATGATTTGTTCATTGATCAGGGCATGCATGGTGGCGTTGTCGGGCTCACCCATGAGCATCGTCGTAGCGATGAAGGCCAGCACGTTGATGATGAGCAAATTCTTGACGACTTCTGAAATGTACATGCAGTAAAATTTTGGGTGAGCCAGCAGGTAGGCAAAGGAAACCTCAATTCAAAAAACAGCGGCAAAGCTACTTTTCGCCCTCCTATCGCCCAAGCCCATGGGCATCAACGAATCAGGATTAGATTCCCACTGAAGTTCCGTTGCTCCATTTCTGAGAAATGAACCCGCAGCTCCCAGCGGTACAGCCCCGCAGGCAAGGGCTGGCCATTGCGCCGACCATCCCAGCCATGGGCGGGGTCGTTGAGCCGGCCGGCAGGCTGGTGGAATACCCGCCCACCCCATCGGTCGTAAACCCGGAAATGACTGAAAGGAAAATCGCTGATGCCTTGGGGATAAAACACGTCATTGATCCCATCTCCATTGGGCGAGAATGCCGTGGGCAAATAAACCTTGCGCTCGGGCAAAGCCGACAGGTGAAGGGTATCAGTGGCTGTGCATCCCCGCTGATCTTTTACGGTCAAAATCACCTCTACGTCGGTAGTCAGGGTGAGCCGGGGGGTGGCACAGCTGTAACAGGTCAGCTCGGCACCGTTTGCCTGCCAGCGCAGGTCGAAGTCCTCACCCGATACGCTCGACTCGAGCACCACTTCGCTGCCAAACGGGTAAGAGCGATCAGCGCCCAGCTCCACCACCGGCGGCTCCGCGCCCAGCACCACTGCCGTATCCCTGAAAATGCCACACGCGCCTTCCACCCGCACGGCATAGGTGCCGGGAGCGTCCACCTCGATGTCGGGGGTGGTTTGGCCGCTACTCCACCAGTAGTTGAGGCCGCCCCGGGCGGCTTGCAGCCTCAGCGTCGCACCTTGGCACAGGTAAAATGTGTCGGCCTCCAGCACGCGGGAATCTGCCACTACCTCCAGCATGGTAGGGTCGGGGAATGGCGCGGTGGAAGGGTCGTCGGAAAGCACCTCGCCCCCCAACCCGAGCGGGAGCGGGCCAAGGGCAGCCTGCGTGGCCACCTCCCCAGCAAAATTTCCCGCCGTCACCACGATGACGAGGGAGTCTTTCCCGAGCAAGACGTCGTAGCCGGTGGCGGAGAGCTGCTGTGTGCCCATACCTTGGATATCCTCACCCAAGCCGGGTTGGCGCTGCACTTTGGCAATTTTGAAATCGGGCGGAAATGCATCTTCCAAGGTGAGATTCCCATAACTGATGCCCGCCCTGTTGAGGGTGCGATAGGTGATGGTGAACTCGGAGCACGGGAGCACGCGCCGGGGTTCTATTTCCTTTTGGAGATACAACCGCCAAGGGCATGAGGTACCATCGCTGAAGGCAAAAGCTGCCAAGGGCCAGTCTTCGATCTGTCGCCCTGTAAACCTTTCCAGGCGCACCAGCCGGTTTTCGGCGCCCGGGGAGCCGGCCCAGGCGAAGAGTTTTCCCGAGGGGTCGAAGTACAGCGAGCCAGCAGCCCCCAATTGGGGTTGGGGCACCCACGGATACGTGCTCACGGCGCCCCCCGTGGTCAGGTGTACCACCCGGTGGGCGTTTTCATCGAAGCCAAGCAGCGCGCCAAAAATGGGGTCGAAGGCGATGTCGCCCATTCGGACGGGGTCGTCGCTGACGATGCTGGCAATGCCGGCGTAATAAGGCGGCTGGAGGGAAATGGTGTACAGCTTCCGGTCGGCGCCATCCGGCTGTCGCCCCACGACGAAAAGTCGGCCACCCTCCGGTTTGGCCGCCCCCGCATGGTATTCCAGTGTCGTGTCCAGGTTGAGCGGCACGCCGAGGTTGGTCACCACGCCGTCGGCACCGATTTGCAACAGCGAATGGCTGGCCAGGTCGAGACCGTAGAGCAGCTTGTCGCGCACGTTGAAACCCATGGCCTCCACCTGGTAACCCGGCAGGTCGAACAGATGAACGAAGACGGGTTCGGCTTCGGCAAAAGTGTCCCTGATGATCCGGTACAATTTACTCGATGCACCGGGTGGCGTAAGCACCACCCAGGCGTGGTCGTCGCAGTCGAAGGGCTGTTGGGCCTCCAATCTACCAAGACCTATCCACCCCACCAGTGCCCAAACGCATCCACACAGGCCAAACCAACGTCCCAGCCGCAGCGCCCGCCGCGGAATCGCATCGCACCTCGCCCATGCAGGTATCCCCGCGCAACTGGTAGCATTCGCCATGACATCTTCATTCAGGGAGTCCATATCGCAAGTCCGACCTCCAAGGTACGGCCCTGCAATCGAAAGGCAAATAACTGAACCCCCGGTTTGGTTCTCTGCCGCCATCCGGTGCAATAGGCCCATCTGTTTTTTGGCTCCCTGGGCCGACTCTCTCCAGCCAATGCCTCGAGTACCCCGAAAACCCCTATTTGGTCGATGCCCGCCTGAAGCGGCCCTTCACAGGAGCTAACTTTCGGATAGCTCCTGTTTTCGGATGGCAAAATCCGCATGAATGCTGGCAGTTAGCCTGTGCTCTGAAATCCAACACCCTATTTATCCACCTTGATGGGAAGGGTGTTGGACTGGCACGACCTATTCATCCATCTTTGATGGGAAGGTTATGCTACGGGGAAGTCAGTGCCAGAATTTCACCCGCCCCTCAACAGTTTTTTATTGTCAACCGCCACTGGCGACTGGCAATCGCCAACAGGTCCCCGTCGCGCCCGTCACGCCCGTCACGTCCGTCACGCCCGTCACGCCCGTCACGCCCCCGTCACGCCCGTCACGTCCGTCACGCTCGTCACGCCCGTCACGCCCCCGTCACGCCCGTCACGTCCGTCACGCTCGTCACGCTCGTCAGGCCCCCCGTCACGTCAGCTGAGGCGCCATGGTCCTGCGCGAATGACTTTTTTCATCGATGGTTCAAAATCCATCAGGGCTTTGGAAATTTGCCTACTTTGGCAAGCCCCGGCCTCGGAAAGCAACCTGCCATGATCGAATAACAGCAATTCATCACCCTGCCACTCGCAGGCCAATGCATCGGAACATGAAAACTGCAATCTTGGAGACCGATGACGTCATCATCAAATTTGCCGGCGATTCCGGCGACGGCATGCAACTGACAGGCGGTCTCTTCACCGACGATACCGCCATCGCTGGCAACGACCTGGCTACCTTCCCCGACTTTCCCGCAGAAATCAGGGCCCCTGCCGGTACCCTGGCGGGTGTCTCCGGTTTTCAACTTCACTTCGGCAGCCGAAAAGTCTTTACCCCCGGCGATCGCTACGACGTACTGGTGGCCATGAACGCCGCCGCACTCAAAACCAACATCGACCGGGTGCGACGCGGTGGCACCATCATCGTCAACGAAGACGGCTTCGATGCCAAAAACCTCCGTTTGGCCCACTATCCCGATGGAGCCAACCCCCTCGAAGACGGCACCCTCTCCAATTACGAAGTCATCCGCATCCCCATCACGCGCATGACCAGAGAAGCCCTGGCCGACACCTCCCTGAGCACCAAGGAACAGGACCGCTGCAAGAACATGTTCGTCCTGGGCTTCCTCCTGTGGCGATACAACCGCACCCTCGATACCACCAAGCATTTTCTCGAAAAAAAATTTGCCAGAAAACCCGACATCCTCGAGGCAAACCTCAAGGTGCTCCAAGCTGGATACAACTTTGGCGACACCACCGAAACCTTCACCACCCGGTACCTGGTGCGCCCGGCCTCCCTGCCACCAGGGACCTACCGCAGCATCATGGGCAACGACGCCCTCATCCTCGGGCTCATCGCCGCCTCCCAAAAGTCCGGCCTGAAGTTGTTCTATGGTTCCTACCCCATCACCCCCGCATCCAGCATCCTCCACGGCCTGGCGAAACACAAAAACTTCGGCGTGAAAACCTTTCAGGCCGAGGATGAAATCGCTGCCGTATGTGCCGCCATAGGGGCATCCTACGGTGGTGACCTCGCCGTCACTGGCACCTCGGGCCCGGGGCTCGCCCTCAAAGGCGAGGCCATCGGCCTGGCCGTCATGCTCGAGTTGCCCCTGGTGATCATCGACGTGCAGCGCGGCGGACCATCCACCGGCCTGCCCACCAAAACCGAACAATCCGACCTGTTGCAGGCCCTCTATGGTCGCAACGGCGAATGCCCATTGCCGGTGTTGGCTGCTGCCACCCCGGCGGATTGCTTCGAAACGGCTTTCGAGGCTTGCCGCATCGCCCTGCAACACATGACGCCGGTCATCCTCCTCAGCGATGGCTACATCGCCAACGGTGCCGAACCCTGGCGCTTCCCCAAAGAGGCCGACCTGCCCGACATCCCCGTTGCCTTTGCCAAGCCCGCTGACAACGGAGAACCCTTCATGCCTTATCAACGCGACGAAAAGCTGGTGCGTCCATGGGCCATTCCTGGCACCCCCGGCCTGGTGCACCGCGTGGGCGGCCTCGAAAAGGAGGACGTCACGGGCAACGTCTCCTACGATCCCCTCAACCATGAGCACATGGTCAAAACCCGCGAAGCCAAAGTGCAGAAAATCGCCGACTTCATCCCGGAGCAGAAAATCGAATCCGGGCCGGATACTGGCGAATTGCTCTTCCTGGGTTGGGGTTCAACCTATGGCGTGTGTGAAGCCACCGCCCAGCGACTACGGGAAGTAGGTTACAGCGTAGCACATGTCCACTTGCGCTACCTGAAGCCCTTCCCGCGCAACCTCGGCGAGCTGCTCGGCCGCTACGAAAAGATCATCATCCCCGAGATCAACAACGGCCAGTTGGCTCGCGTCATTCGCGACCACTTCCTGCTGCCAGTGATCCAATACAACAAAATCCAGGGCACGCCCATCGCCGCCGATGAGCTCTACGATTTTGCCCTGTTGCACCTGCGCTGAGGGCTGCCGGCCGGCACTGCCGGAGACGCTGTACCAGCACGCTCGTGTTTTTCACCAAAAAAAAAATCAACCGCCATGACCATCGAACAAAAAACAGGACAAGGAAATGGTGCTCCACTGAAAGCCAAGGATTTTGCCACCGACCAGGACGTGCGCTGGTGCCCAGGCTGCGGCGACTATTCCATTTTGAAACAGGTGCAAACGGTACTGGCCGACCTGGGCAGGCAGCGCCATGAGACGGTCTTCGTCTCCGGTATCGGTTGCTCGTCTCGCTTTCCATACTACATGGAAACCTACGGCATGCACAGCATCCATGGGCGCGCTCCTGCCGTAGCGACCGGCCTGAAAATAGCCAACCCCCACCTCGACATCTGGGTCATCACCGGCGACGGCGACGGCCTCTCCATCGGCGGCAATCACCTGTTGCATCTCTTCCGCCGAAATGTCAACGTCAGCGTGCTGCTGTTCAACAACCAGATTTATGGCCTCACCAAAGGCCAGTACTCGCCTACTTCCGAGGAGCACAAACGCACCGCATCCACGCCCTATGGCTCCATCGACCACCCGGTGAACCCCATCGCCTTTGCCCTCGGCGCCGAAGCCACCTTCGTGGCACGGTCCATGGATCGGGATCCCAAACACCTCAAGGAAATGCTCGCAAGGGCCGCTGCACACCGGGGTACCTCCTTCCTCGAAATCTATCAGAACTGCAACATCTTCAACGACGGGGCTTTCTTCAGCTTCACCGAAAAGGACACCAAGCCCGAAACGGTCCTCTTCCTCGAACACGGCAAACCCCTCCGATTCGGCATCGACAACCGATGGGGTATCCGCCTCGACGGCTTCACACCCCGCGTGGTGGATATGAACGCAGGGCAATTCTCCGACGACGACCTCTGGATCCACGACGAACAAGACCTCATCAAAGCCCAGATCCTCAGCCGTTTCTTCGACGACAGAACCAAAAACCCACAGGGCCTCCCACGGCCTTTCGGCGTGTTCTACCAAACCAACCGGCCCTGTTACGAAGAGCTGCTGTACGGTCAGATCGAGGAGGTCACAGCCAAAAATGGACCTGGCCAACTCGACCAGCTTCTCGCCGGCGACAGCACCTGGGTCATCAAGTGAATGGCTGTGGGGTTATTTCAATTGAATCGCCAACTCGCCCAAGCATTCAGCGAATGGTCGTCTCGAGCCATCGACCGCCGGCAAAGCCAGCTCGCAAACAATGCAACGAGTATTTGGAAAATCTCTCAGCTATCGCAGGGATGAATGGACCAATTCACCAGCCCGCCTATTTCTTCACCTTCTCCAGCACCTTCGCATCGTATTTCACATTGGCATTGATCCAGATGGAGCGGGCGATGCGAAAAAACCACACGAAGAGGATGGCCATGGAAAACACCATGATCCAAAAAGCCGTCAGCCAATAAAGTCCAAAAACCAGGATCAGCACGCCTACCAGTATGAGCGCAAACCAGCCTGTGATGATGTAGGAAATGAACATGGCTCCGTAGTAAAAGCCAGGCTCGGGGTAGTAGTCTTGCCCACACTTGGGGCATTTCTCCGGCATGTAGAATGGCTTGCTGAAAGAGAACGAGCCCGTTTCGAAAAGGTCCCCCTCGTGGCAGCGGGGGCATTTCATGTGCAGGATGGCGTAGGCTTTGGATTCCTTTTTGAACAGCGACATGGCGTTTTTTTCTTTGGAAATGAGCGGTGGCAGTAAGCCCGCCACCAAGTGCGAGTGGGCGGCAAAGATACGTTTACACCTCGCGCACCGAGGTGCCGACAGTCACACTCGACGCATCTCGCTCACTCCGGAAAACCGTTTTCCTCGATTTCCATGATGGCTGCCACGTGGGCATCGGCAATCTTCTGCCGCACGCTGTCTTTCATCAGCTCCAGCACTTCGAGCTTGTTGTTGAAAAAACCGTTCTCGGTCAGAATGGCAGGCGGAATGGTTTTGACCAGCACGTAGAGGTTTTTTTCCTTGGTAGTCTTTATGCCTCGATCTCGCAGGCCCGTGGTGGCCACCAGGTGCCGTTGGAAGACCATGGCCATGTGTTTGCCTTTTACGCTGCCGTGGGCATGCCAGGTTTCCACACCCCGGATGGAGTCGGCCACCCACCCGTCGGCGCCGGCAGGGCCGGCATTGGAATGCACCGACACGAAGAGCTTGGGCAGGTCGGACTGCAACTCGTTGACACGCTTGACCCGCTCTTCGAGGAAGGAGCCTACCTCTTCCACTTCTGGGACTACTTCGAAATAGCGGACACCTCGCTCGTCGAGGGCTTTGGTGATGCGCACCACGATGTCGCGGTTGAATTCGTATTCGAAGAACTGCACCTGCTTTCCATCGAGCTCGAAGACAGGAGATCGCTTGCCAGGCTGCAACTTTCCATGGCCATTGTCGAGGCACCACATGAATCTCGGCGTGTGGACAGGAGCAGGGGGGGTCGGGTCAGGTTGTGGCTGGCCACCCCCATCGTCGGGAGGGGGCGGTGACGGTTCGGGTTGGGTGGTGCCGTCATCGCCGGTGGGCGGTGCGTCGATGGCGGCTTCTTTGTCGGGGTCGGCAAAAGGTCCTATGGCAGGGTCTATCGGGGTGACGATGACCGAGTCGATGGGGACATCGCTGGCGTCTTCGGCAAATTGCACTTTGCGGGGAGGTGGGGTGGGGTCGGGGCGCTTGCCAAACAGTGAACCAAAGAAGCGCCTGAAGAGGTTAGCCAGCTTTTTGAACATGACATTTGGATTGGGTGAGCGACTCATTGTCGGCCTAAATATACCTACTGAGCTCGATGTGAAGCCATTTCCGCCAAAACTGCTGCCCGGCCACGGGTCTGGCGGAGGGCTGCGTGGGCAAATTTCGAGTGGTGGCAACCCGTTGGGGTGGCTCCCTGCGCTCCGGCTCATCGAGGCCATCGGGCGGTAGCATCCCGACAGGGAGCTGCCATGAAGCGGGTACCAATCCACGCGGACAAAGGCTCGGAAATGCAGGGTAGGTCTGCCAGATTGCTTTTTCGGTCAATCTGTTTGTCCCATGGGATCACTTTCGTGCAAGGCCGCTATCTTGACGGCAGACAAAAACCAGCCACCATGAAGTACCTGTTCTTTCTCTTTGCCCTGCTTTCGTGTCAGGGCACGGGCATTTCCCAGCCTGCCATCCAGCTGCAACCCTTTGCCACGGGTTTTCAGCGGCCCGTTGACATCGCACACGCAAACGACGACCGCCTCTTCATCGCCGAGCAGCACACCGGCCGCATCTGGATCGTGGATCGCCTCGGCAACAAACTGCCCCAACCGTTCCTCGACCTGCCTCCCGTTGGCACCCAGAATGAACAAGGTCTTTTGGGACTGGCTTTTCACCCCAAGTACGCCGAGAATGGCTACTTCTACGTGAACTACACCCTGCCCAACGGCGACACGCGCATCTCCCGTTTCCAACGCAGCGACACCGACCCCAATCTCGCCGATCCGAACAGCGAGGTGGTTCTGATAGAGGTGGCTCAACCTTTTGCCAACCACAATGGCGGCTGCATGAAATTCGGCCCCGACGGCTACCTCTACATCGGCCTGGGCGACGGCGGCTCCGGCGGCGATCCTCAAAACAACGGACAAAAGCGCAACACCCTGCTCGGTAAAATCCTCCGCATCGACGTGGACGGCGATACCCCCTACGCCATCCCTGCCGACAATCCTTTTTTCGGCAACCTGACCTACGCCCAGGAAATCTGGGCCCTCGGTTTGCGCAACCCCTGGCGCTTCAGCTTCGACCGCCTGACCGGAGACCTCTGGATCGCCGACGTAGGCCAGAACGCCTGGGAGGAAATAGACTTCCAGCCTGCCTCCAGCACGGGAGGAGAGAATTACGGCTGGCGCTGTTACGAGGGCAACCACCCCTTCAACACCAGCGGGTGTGGCCCTGCTTCCGATTATGTGGGGCCCGTCTTCGAATACGCCAATGCCGCTGGCGATTGCTCCGTGACGGGAGGCTTCGTCTATCGGGGGCTGAACTTCCCCCAACTTTTCGGCCACTATCTCTTCGCCGATTTCTGCAGCGGAAAAATCTGGTCGCTCACGCCCGACCCCAACGGTGGTTGGACTAACCAGCTCCTGGCCGACCTGGACAATTTCCAGTATTCCTCTTTTGGTGAAAACCGCAACGGAGAACTCTTCCTCGCCGCCCTTGGCAGTGGCATCATTTACCGGGTGGTGGAAACTACCGAACAGTGGAGCTATTCGCTGCAGCTGCAACAACCCACCTGCCCCGGCTTTGCCGATGGCAGCGCGGCAGTCGTTTTCGACAGCGCTACCCCTGCCATGCAAGTGCTTTGGAGCGATGGCGACACCGCACACCAGCGCTTCAACCTCCCCGTCGGCGATTACTCGGTGACCATCACCGCTCCCAACGGTGCCACCGCCGTCGAATCTTTCAGCCTGACGAGTCTCATTTACCTCGATGCGCAGGTGATCGCCGAGTCCTGCCCTGGCAGCCTCGATGGTGCCATCGACCTGACGCTCATTGGAAACGTGGAACCTTCCACGGCCAGCTGGAGCGACGGCGCCAACACCTTCGACAGAACCGGCCTGGCCGCGGGCGAATACACCGTCACCATCACCACGGATGAAGGCTGCACCTTCAGCCAAACATTTGCCGTCGAAACGGCGCATGAAGCCCCATTGCCGCCCGTCATCGATGTCATCGGTGACACCCTGCTGAGCGTACCCGACACCTTTGCCACCTACCAATGGCTCCTCGACGGCGTAGCCATCAGCGGAGCCAACGGTGCCCAATACACGGCAACCCAGTCGGGCACTTATCAGGTGGAAGTGACCAATGCGGCGGGGTGCAAGGCGGTTTCCCAGCCCGTGCAGCTGACCATTGGCGCCTCCGTGGAGCTGCCGCCCGGCCTGGAGCGTCTGGAAGTGAGGCCCAATCCTTTTTCCGAAGGGCTGCACATCACCATGGGCGCATCTGCTGCCATGCCCATTTCCATCGCTTTGCTCGATCTCGATGGCAGGCCCACTGGGCATGGAGCCACACTTTTGCTCGTTGGCGAGCAAAGCGTGTACATGCCCACGGCCGATTTGCCGGCGGGCATGTACCTGTTGCAATTCGAATCAGAAGGTTACCGCTGGGCTTGGCTGGTAAGCCACCTCGGCCGGTAATCAAGCCACGTTGATTTTCGACGGTTGGGCACAGCGGTCGGTGATGTGCTTCCAGAGCATTTCGTACGGGATGATTTCCCATTCGGCGACGGTGTCGCGGTAGTGAAAGGGTACCTCTTCGAGTTCGCGGAGGTATTTCTCGGTACCGCTGAGGTTTTTGAGGTCGAAATCAGCCTTGGCCAATTGCGACAACAGTCGGATGAAGGCGATGAGGCGGCGGTGTTCTTCCTTTTTGAGCTGTTTGTTGGCGTAGAGGCGGAGGCGGCCGACGCAGTCGTGGCAAAAGGGTTCATCGGTGCCCAAGGAAAACAGCAGCTGGGCGATGACCATGTGCACGGTGAAAACCCGCAGGTCGCGCGGATAGACGATGGGGTCGCGCAAAAAGCGCTGCAGTCGGAATCCGAAATCACCCACGCTGGGCAGGTTGGCTTCGGTGCCGGTTTGTTCGGCGAAATAGTTGAGATAAACTTCGTACACCTTCCAGCGCTCCCGAGTTGCCAGGTCGATTTTTTTGAAGTGCTTGTTGGTCACAGCCCTGTTGTAGATGGCGAAAGCGTGTATGAAGTTGCCGGTGTGCAGAGCCAGCAGCAGGTAGTACTCGAGGAATTTTTGCCAGTGTTCGGTGCCCTCTTTGAAAGTTTCCAGGGCTTTTTCTGCAGTGGCTTGCCCGTTGCGGAAGTCGCGCAGGTGGAGGTAGGCCGACATCTTTTTTAGCTGGAAAGCCGCCAGCAGGTTGTCTTGGTAGTATTCTGGGTGGGAGTTGAGGTATTCTTCGGCGTTTTCACAAATCTGGAGCATGGAGCTGAAGTCGCGCTGGATTTCGAAGCGCAAACTCCAACCGAGAAACATGTTGTAGTAAATGACGGGAGAGTCGAAGGACTCGGACAAGCGCACCAGCTCGAGGCAGAGCTGCTCGAGCTGTTCTGTGTGTTCGCCCAGTTGTTCTTTGGGCTGCTTGAGCAACAGACGGATGCGCTGGCAAGCCTCTTCACTGGCGTATTCGGCTTCGAGCACGGGCAGGTATTTTTTCACCAAGGCGTCGTACTCTTCGAAGCTCTTGGGGTCTTCGTCGCGTGCGGCATAATCCCGGAGAATGCGGGCGGTGTTGACGATGATGTCGGCAAAGTGGTGTTTGAGGGCGGTGGTAAGGATGGAGCGGGTCAGGTCGCGGGCGCTGAGGTGAGCTTCATTGGCGATCAGGATTTTGACGAGCGCCCAGTCTTTGTTGCACGAATAATAGGCCCGTTCGTAATTGCCGGCAGAAGGGGTGTTCAGGTCGAGGAAAAACAGGGTGTTGTAGAGGCGCTTTTTGAATCGGGATTTGAGTTGGCGGTATTTGTCGTGGGTGGGGCTACAATTGTAAAGCAAGGTGGCGGCGTCGCGGTCGTTGCGGAGTTTGCCGGCCATGAGTGCTTCATAGAACTGTCCGAATTTGCTCTCGGGGGCATCGAGGACGGAACTGTCCAGGATTTCAATTTTGCGCACCTTCTTCTTGGTCACGATGCGCGAGACCTCGATCAAGTTTTTCATCTATCCTGCGAAGTTTTGTGGTTAAAGAATCGCAGAACAGCCGTTGGAGCCAGGGCATGGAGCAGGCGGGGGGCAGGATGTTTCGTTCAAGAGGTTTCGCTACAAAGCCAGTCAGGAGGGATGGGTTTCAGGTGCCGGGAAGAACGTTTCACCTGTAAGTCTTGGCTGCACGTCTGTTCCTTGCTTTTCATCTCCTTTTATGCAAGAACCGTTCCTTTACCGCGTCACAACGAGTTAACGACGCACAGGTAGGCAGGTGGGGATTATGGGGGCTATTGCCGGTTGTCAGGTGGTGGGCTATTTCATTCCGCATTCCTCCTGCCTCATTCCTTATTTGGTGGTTATGGGAAGAAAGCTGGGTGGGGCGCAAACATGCCGCCTGTCTTTGTAAAAAAGCGGAACATTGCAATTCACTTCAACAAATGACCACCATGATTCGGAACCTCATCATCCTGCTGCTCTTTGGCGTCTATAGCCCCCTGGTAACTGGGCAAGTCATCTGGACCGATCCGGCCTTTCCCACTCCCAACCAGCCCGTTACGGTCTATTTCGACGCCACACAAGGCACCGGCGGCCTGGCCAATTGCAATTGCGACGTGTATGTCCACACGGGACTCATCACCTCCAAAAGCACCTCGCCCAGCGACTGGCGCTACGTGGTGACCACCTGGGGCGTGGCCAACTCCGCCTGGAAGATGACCCCCGTTCCCGGCCAGCCCAACCAGTTCAGCTACCACATCGGGCCTTCGATTCGGGCGTTCTATGGCGCCACCGACCCGACGGAGTCCATCCTCAAACTCGCCTTCGTCTTTCGCAACGCCGACGGCAGCAAGGAAGGCAAGGACGTTGGCGGGGCTGATATCTTCTATCCGGTTTATCCCGACCAGCAGACCTTCTCCGTGCAATTGGTCAAGCCGGCCGAACCCGTGGTCTTTGCCTCCATGGGGCAGGTGATCCCCGTGCAGGGTGAAGCTTCGCACGAGGCTACCTTGACGCTGTTCGACAACGGCACGCAGGTGTACAGCACCTTCGGCAAAACGCTCGAGTACAACCTCGTCGTCACCTCGGGGGGTACCCATGAAGTGGTTTTCAACGGATACGTCAACGATACGGCTTCGGCTTCGGTCAGTTTTACGTACCTGGTTCCCGACCCCATTCAGTTGGCCCCCCTGCCCGCAGGCGTTGAACCAGGTATCACCTTGCTCGGCGATTCGGCAGCCATCTTCGCTCTGTACGCGCCGGGCAAGGAGCACGTCTTCCTCATCGGCGACTTCAACGACTGGAAGGTGAGCACGGAGTATCAATTGCACCTCACACCCGACAGCACCACCTGGTGGCTCGAGGTGCAGGACCTCGACCCCGACAGGTACTACGCCTTCCAATACCTCGTCGATGGCCGCATCCGCATCGGTGACCCCTACAGCGAGCTCATCCTCGACCCCGCAAACGATCCCTGGATCCCTGAGCAGACCTGGCCCAACCTGCCGCCCTATCCCCAGGGCAAGACCACCGGCATTGCCAGTTTGTTCTACACAGGCGACGACGATTACCAATGGCAAGTGTCCGACTTCCAGCGCCCCCCGAAGGAGCAGCTGGTCATTTACGAACTGCTGCTGCGCGATTTCCTCGGTGAACACGACTTCCAGCACCTCGCCGAACGCCTCGACTACCTGGCCGAACTCGGCGTGAACGCCATCGAACTCATGCCCGTCAGTGAATTCGATGGCAACATCTCCTGGGGCTACAACCCCACCTACCACTATGCCCTGGACAAGTACTACGGCACGCCTGCGGCTTTCAAGGCTTTCGTCGATGCATGCCACCAACGCGGCATCGCCGTCATCCTCGACGTGGTCTTCAACCACGCCCATGAAAAGAACCCCCTCGCCATGCTCTACTGGGATGAACAAGCCTACAAACCCGCACCTGACAACCCCTGGCTCAATCGCGACCCCAAACATGACTTCAACGTCTTCTACGACTTCAACCACGAAAGCCCCGCCACCAAATTCTACGTCAAGAAAACGCTCCGCCACTGGCTCGAGGAATTCCGCATCGACGGCTTCCGCTTCGACCTTTCCAAGGGCTTTACCCAAAACCTCAACGGACCTTGGCACGCCGGCAACTACGACCCCTCCCGCATCGCCATCCTCGAAGACTATATGGATGCCATCTGGCAGTCAAGCCCCGGCGCTTACGCCATCCTCGAGCACTTCACCGACTGGAGCGAGGAAAAAGAACTCGTCGAATACGGTGCCCTGGTATGGGGTGGCTTTGGCATACACAACGAATACCTCGAGGCCGCCATGGGCTACAGCTCCGACCTCTCAGGGGCCAGCTACAAATCCCGAAACTGGAACATCCCCGGTGTCATCGCCTACATGGAAAGCCACGACGAAGAACGCATGATGTACAAAAACCTCAACTTTGGCAACGCTGGTCTCAATTACAACATCCGCTCTCTCCCCACCGCACTCGACCGCGTAGAACTCGCCAGCACCTTTTTCTACACCATCCCCGGCCCCAAAATGCTCTGGCAGTTCGGTGAATTGGGCTACGATTATTCCATCAACACCTGCACCAACGGCACCGTCAGCAACAACTGCCGACTCGACCCCAAGCCCATCCGCTGGGACTACGCCTACCAACCCGACCGCCTCGACGTGTACAACACCATCAGCCGCCTGCTCTGGCTGCGCAACAACCTCCAACTCATGCACACCGACAGCTTCCTGCTCGACGTGGACGGCTTCCAAAAATCCATCATCCTCTACAGCGACACCATGCGAGCCGTCGTGCTGGGCAACTTCGGCATCGGCCCCACCAACGTCGTGCTCGATTTCCCACATACAGGCTGGTGGTACGAGTTCTTCTCCGGCGACAGCCTCTTCGTGGATGTCCTCCAAACCCTCACCCTCGCCCCCGGCGAGTACCGCATCTACTTCGACCGCCCGGTCGAATTGCCACCATACATCACCTCTTCAAAAGAACCATCCGTATCCGAACCCACCTGGCAGGTATGGCCGAACCCCACCGCCGGTGGCGAGTTCACCGTAGCAGTAAACGTGCCTACCCCTGCCGAGCTGAAGCTGACCCTGATGGACCTCAGTGGCCGCACCCTCCAGACCCTGTCGCAGCCTTTCGCTACGGGCCCCTTCCAAGCCCACTTCCGCCAGCCGCTACCGCCCGGCATTTACTTCGTCAAACTCGAACTCGACGGACAAGTGGCAGTCAAAAAATTGGTGGTGAAGTGAAGCCCACGTCCGCCCAATCAAAAGGAAATGATGATTGCTGAGCGCACCGCAAAAGTGCGCTCAGGGGTTTAGAGAGGTTTAGAGAGGTTTAGAGGGGTTTAGAGGGGTTTAGAGAGGTTGTGCCAGAACGTCTCTAAACCCCTGTCTGCCGGACAGGCAGGGAGGATTTGAGGATTTGAGGAACTGAGGAAGCGAGGATTTGAGGATTTGAGGAACTGAGGAAGCGAGGATTTGAGGATTTGAGGAACTGAGGAATTGAGGGACGTTCGTCACGCCTGTCACGCCTGTCACGCCTGTCACGCCCGTCACGCCTGTCACATCCGTCACGTCCGTCACGCTTGTCACGTTCGTCACGCCTGTCACGCTCGTCACGCCTGTCACGCTCGTCACGCCTGTCACGCCCGTCACGCCTGTCACGTCCGTCACGCTTGTCACGCTCGTCACGTCCGTCACGTCCGTCACGCCTGTCACGTCCGTCACGCTTGTCACGTCCGTCACGTCCGTCACGCTTGTCACGTCCGTCACGTCCGTCACGCTTGTCACGTTCGTCACGCCTGTCACGCTCGTCACGCCTGTCACGCCTGTCACGCTCGTCACGCCCGTCACGCGTCACGAGTCACGAGTCACGCCCAATGTCACCCAGCCGTCAGTACCAAGAGCTTGCCCAGTAGTTCTGGATGAATGCGTTACATTTGCCGCACGCCAAAATCAGACCCGACTTTACGATGAAAAAACTCCTCTTTCCCTGCGTTTTAGCCGCCATTTTCCTGACGAGTTGCAGCAACGATTTCGAAGTCGCAGCCCCCTGGAAGGACATCCCCATCGTGTACGGCCTGCTCGATATCGGTGACACGGCGCACTACGTACGCGTGGAACGGGCCTTCCTCGACCCCAATGCCGACGCTTTCCAGATTGCCCAGATTCCCGACTCCATCTATTATTCGAATGCCATCGTCCAGCTCGAAAAGGTCAATACCGGAGAATTTTTCACCCTTCAGAAAGTGGACGGCAACCTCGAGGGCTATCCCCGTCAGCCAGGTCCTTTTGCCACCAGCCCCAATTGGCTCTACAAAATCGACTCCCTGAGCCTCGACCTGCGCGAAGGAGATTCCATCGTCATCCACATCGACAGGGGCAACGGCCTGCCCGTGGTCACGGCCGGCACTTCAATCCTTGGCAAGGGAAGGCTGCGCATCCCCATCCCCGACAAGCCCTCATTGAGTTTCGATTACAACCTGCCCACCACGATCACCTGGTCGGCCTCCCCCAATGCCCGGATTTTCGATGTCATCCTTTTGATTCACTACGCCGAATATCCGCTCAACGATCCCAATCAGGTGGTGCAAAAAACCGTCGAGTGGAAATGGGGTCAGGGCATCCGCTTCCCATTTGTCCAGTCCGATTATTCCATCAAAAAACAGGGCCTGGAGTTCTTTCAAGTGATGGCCAACAACATCCCCGAAGACCCTAACATGAAGCGCATTTTCGACCACATCGAAATTCGAATCATCCAGGGCGGCTTCGCATTGGAGCGCTACGTCAACGTGGCGCTGGCAAACACTGGCATTACCGCCTCTCAAGATATCCCCATATACACCAACCTCTCCGAAGGCCGGGGCGTGTTCTCCTCTGTGAGCCACCTGGTGATCGATAACGTAAACTTGAACTCCACCACCCGCGACTCCCTGCGTTTCGGACAGTACACCAAAAAGCTGAATTTCTGACCTCCACTGGGTGCGCCCCTGCAACCCATGCCCGCGCCTGCAGTGTGGGCCATCTGCCCCTGAAAGCCATCAGCGACTGCTTACAACCACATTCACGATCTCAATCCACTGTGCCATGATGAAAAAGCTCATCCTCCTTTTTGCAGTGCTGATGCCGTTGATGCCCCTGTTGGCCCAGCAGGAATCCGACGCCAGCACCGACGTCATCGACGTCATCCGAAAGCATGGCCTGGAACAAAGCCAGGTGATGGACATCGCCAGCTGGCTCACCGACGTCTATGGCCCGCGCCTGACCGGTTCGCCCATGCTCGACAAGGCCACCGACTGGGCCGTCCAAACCCTCACGAGCTGGGGCATGAAAAACGTGCACCTCGACGAATGGGGACCCTTCGGACGTGGCTGGGAACTCCAGCATTTCGAAATGCACTGCGAAGCGCCCGTGTATTTCCCCATCATCGCCTACCCGCAGGCCTGGTCGCCCTCCACCGACGGCACCGTGCGAGGCGAAGTCATTTACCTGGATGCCGCCTCGGAAGAAGAACTCGAGGCCTACCGCGGCAAGCTCACGGGTAAATTCGTCTTCATCGACACGCTGCGGGTGCTCGAAGAGTGGTTCGACCCCTTGGCCAAGCGTTTCACCGCCGAAGAGCTGTTGAAAAAGGCCAACGCAGGTCCGCCAACGCCCAGGCCCTTCCGACGCATGCCACGCAGCGGCCGCAGTTTCTACCGCACCTTGCGCGACTTCCTCTACCAGGAAAAACCCCTCGCCGTGGTGGACAGAAGCTACAAAGGCGACTACGGCACCGTGTTCGTCTCGGGTGCCAGCGCCCGCGAGGGCAGCGCTCGCGACGAAGGCGCCGAGGTATTGCCGCAAATCACCATGTCCGTCGAGCACTACAACCGCATCTTCAGACTCTTGCAAAAGGGAATCCCTGTGACCCTCAGCATGGAAATCCAGGCCCGGTACACCAACCCCGACGGCATGGAACACAACATCATCGCCGAAATACCCGGCACCGACCTGGCCGATGAAGTCGTCATGTTCGGTGCACACTTCGACTCCTGGCACGCCGGCACCGGCGCTACGGACAATGCCGCCGGCAGCGCCGTCATGATGGAAGTGGCCCGCATCCTGCTCAAAACCATCGAGGAAACCGGACAGCAACCACGCCGCACCCTCCGCCTGGCGCTCTGGACGGGCGAGGAGCAGGGCCTTTACGGATCGAGGGCATACGTGAAAAAATACCTCGCCGAAACCGACGACTTGGGCAACCTCCAAAACGTCAAGCCCGACCAGGAAAAAATCTCGGCCTACTACAACCTCGACAATGGTACAGGTAAAATCCGGGGCGTTTACCTGCAGGGCAACGACCAAGTGAGGCTCATCTTCCGAGAATGGCTCGACCGCTTCGAAGACCTCGACGCCTCTACCTTGACACTCGAAAACACCGGTGGCACCGACCACCTTCCTTTCCATGCCGTCGGCATTCCAGCCTTCCAGTTCATCCAGGACGGCATCGCCTACTGGAGCCGCACCCACCACTCCAACATGGACGTGTACGACCACCTCGTGGCCGACGACCTCAAACAGGCAGCCACCATCATCGCCGCTTTCGTCTGGAATACCGCCCAACGCGACGAGAAACTCCCGCGCCGAAGCCTTCCATCGGCCGAAGCCGAAACCTCCGGCGGCCGTTGAGCACCTGGCAGCAGCCCCTTCATCGCTGCAGGTGAAGGGGCTCCTTGCCTGCCCGCATGACCTTGCCAGATCTGTTTTCAAAAATTCGGATGGCGATTTGCCCGGTATCAAAATTTTCTATTTTTGCACCCGCTTCAAAAGCGCCTTTGACACAAGCGGGTGTTTAGCTCAGTTGGTTTAGAGCGCTACCTTGACAGGGTAGAGGTCACTGGTTCGAATCCAGTAACACCCACCCCAGCCCCAACGGGGGTTGCTATCCGGGCGATTAGCTCAGTTGGTTCAGAGCGCACGCCTCACACGCGTGAGGTCACTGGTTCGAATCCAGTATCGCCCACCCAAGCGTTGTTTCCCCCACGACGCTGCCCAAGCGAAAAACACAAACTACGAGTTCGGGGTGTAGCTCAGTCCGGTTAGAGTACACGTCTGGGGGGCGTGTGGTCGCTGGTTCGAATCCAGTCACCCCGACTTTACGAAGGCAGTCCCGCGGGACTGCCTTTTTTGTTTGGTGCCCGCACTGCTGCCCTCCCGCCGCCTTCCCACCTTCTCTTCCAAGTAAAATGTCGGTTTTTGATCGTACCTACCTCGGGCCGCCGGCCTTGAGGATGTCCAATCCTAACATGCTGAATTTCAAAAGCACATGCCCTGCGCAGGCCCCCTCCCGGCCTTGATTGCGAAGCAAAGTTTGATTGTGGCCGACTGGCCTTGGGCTCACCTTTGCACCATCGATCAAGATTACTCATCAAAACCAATCACGCCATGAAATTCAGGTTTGCCTTTTTCGCCTTCCTCGTTGCCATCGTCCAAGCGTGCACATCCGCCGGCCAGGACAACACCATTCTTCACCATCAAAATGGAACTACCATGAATCAGACACCACGTAACCCGAGAACGACAAACGCACAGCTGGTCAGTTTCACCGACCCCGAGGAGCGTGCTTTCAGCTTACAGGTACCTCGGGGTTGGAAGGTGGATGGCCGTCTCAACCGCAAGAATGCCCTGAACGTGAGCCCTTGTGTGCGCATGGTGTCGCCTGACAGCCGTACCCATTTCTTTTTCGGCGACCCCAACCTCTTCACCTATGCGGAACTCGACGAGTGGTCCCGCTGGATGGGCATGCGCGAAGGCCAGTTCGTGCCGGGGTATGAAAACACCATGGTGTACCTGCATTACCGAACGGGCCAGCAATACGCCATGGAATACGCACAAAACACGGGCAAGAACTTCGGTGGGTACCAACAAATCTCCGTGCGTAGTGAAACCCGAAAGACCCGGGAAATTGCCTCCCGACCCCAGCAGCAACAACTGTCCATGATGGGTGCGCGGGCGGTGCCGACAGGGGGCGTGGTGACCTTCCGCTGCGGCCCGAACGGTGAGTTCACGGGAAAAGTCATCGCCGTCACCAACTTGATTGAGTCCATGGCCGGCAAGATGTGGACGGTAGAATACTTGGCTGGCTACGTGACGGCCGAACAGGATGTGCAGGCCGTGGAGGCTCTTTTCCAACAGGTCCTCGAAAGTTTCCGGAGCGACCAGAAGTGGGAAGCTCGCCAAGCCGCCGTTTCGCAAGGCATTGCCAATGCACACACCGCTGCGGCCCAGGCCGACATGGGGCGGCGCTATGGCGAAATCAGTCGCACGCTCAGTGAAACCAACGACATCATCGTGGACGGCTGGAATGCGCGCCAACAAACACTCGACAATGTCTATGACAAATACTCCAATGCTTTCCGCGGCACCGAAGATGTCATAAATCCCGAAACGCAGACGCAGTCCAACATTTGGGACGAGTACAAATACTACTGGCAAGCGCCTGATGGAACCATTTACGGTACGAACATCGACCAGAATCCCAACCCCGGTGTATTCGTACCTCTGAAGCGGCGGCAGTGATTGCTCCGTTCGATGGCAGAGGCAGGCACCAGTGAATCCCTCAACTGGTGCCTGCGGCTTTTTCGGCCCATAGGGCAAAGTCGATGTATTGAAAAGGGAGCCTTTCGAGCGGATGGTGTCGCAAGGGTTCGAGGTGCTGACGAAATTTTTTGAAAGCATCCCGGGTGGGCTGCCCGGGCGGCAGGTTCATGAGTTGGGCAAAAAATTGTACGGCGATTTTGTCCACTTCGCTGTAGCGGTTCAGTTTGGCGAGGAGCCGCTGCAATGAACGCAAGAGGCTGTCGAGCAGCCAGGTATGACCCAGGTGATAGTGGGTCATCCAGTGGAGCGCCTCGAGATAAAACCAGAAATCTGGGTAGGCTTGCAGGAGTTCGTCGTTGCGTGTGCGCACCAGCCAATCGAGGGCTTGGTCGTAGTGTTGGCCGAAAAAGAGGGCCCGGGCAATGTAGAAATTTCTACCTGTGGACATGCCGGGCTGATAGCGTTCCACCTCACTCATGGAACCCAGCTGGTGTGCCAGTGCGACGGCCTCTTCGAAACGGCGCTCCTTCAATAGTCGGTTCATGCGCGTTGCCAGCAAGTCGGTGGTGCGTACGATGCGTTCGGTGTGGTCTTGCATGGAGCCAATGGCGCGTTCGAGCTCTGCTGCCGTGCGGTCGAATTCCTCGAATGCGTCGGCAGTGACCAACAGACTGAGGTGGTTGTCGAGGGCGGTGAGGTAGTTCTGAGGGTGGAGTTTCTTTTGTTGGGGATGAGTTGCGAACAGAGAGAGGCGGTACCGGGACCAATGAAGGGCCTGGTCCCACTCTGCCAGCATGAGGTGATACACGACGCGGGTTTGGGCCAGGTTGAATTTCGCCAGGAAGCCAATGGCTCGAGACTCATCGGCGAGCAAAGGGTGTTGCAGTTTGCGAGCGATGTGCGCCCTGTCGGCATCGGAGCGCAGCAGCCACCCCCGCTGATGTACCTCTTCCAGCATTTCTTCCAGGAGCATGCGGTATTGGACGTAGTTGAGCCGCTCTTCGAGCAGGTCGGCGAGCTTTTCGAGCAGCTGTCGGCGGGTGGGGTAGGTGTTGGCCTGGATGGGGAAGGCCCAGCGTTCTTCATTGAGCAGATGGGCTTCGAGTTCGGGGAAATGGCCTTGGTGCACCAGTCGTCTGGCACTGGCGATTTTCTTGCGCACCAGGGAGCGGATGCCTTTGGTGCGCAGGAGGCTTATTTCGCGCAGGTGTTGCAGCAGTTTACCCTCGGTGGTGTGATTGCTGTGGAATTCTGTCAGGCTGCGCAGCAAGGAGTTGAAGAGGTAATTGCGGGCGGCGGCGGGCCGGGCTTTGATTCCCAGGGCTTTGAGCTTGGCGGCAAATGCCTGTTCGTCGGGTGCTTGTCGGGAGTTGAGCCAGGCAAAGAGTTTCAAGTAGGCCGAGCTGTCGGGGTCGGCTTGCTTGAGGGCAAAGCGCTTGAAGTAGGCCTTTTCGGCGGGAGTGAGGGCATCGAGGAGCTGGAAGAGTGGAGAGTTTTGCATCCTGGCGGGCATTGGGTTGACCAGGCCATAAAGTTAGCCTGGACAACCCAATGCGTTTACACCAGGGATTTTGGTGCGCTTTTCAACGGCTCATTGGTGATAGGCCGAGTTGTGCACCAGCTGGGCGCCGCACTTGGGGCAGGGGCCGGCGGCACCGGCGCCACCTTCGCAGCCGTTGGGGCAGGTATAGTGCCAGACACCCTTGGCATTCTGAGCCGGTTCGGGCGTGGTCGTGGGAGGCGTGGTGCTCTCCAGTTGAACGGGCTGCTGTTGGTTGGCAGAAGCATGGTAGGCAGCGTTGTGAACCAGCTGGGCGCCGCACTTGGGGCAGGGGCCAGCAGCACCGGCGCCACCTTCGCAGCCGTTGGGGCAGGTATAGTGCCAAACGCCCTCGGCATTTTGGGCGGGCTCGGCAGTGGGCGGAGTGGCGGGGGTGGTTGCCGCAGCGTCGGGAGTGGGGGTGGCGGGAGTCACCGCTTCGGTGGCTGCATCGCGCACATCGTTGTCGCCACCGCTACATGCCATGAAGAGGGACGTCATTGCAAACAATACAAGAAGAATGGGAAAAACACGCATGGAATCTGTGATTTGAAAATTGAAAATGAAAAAATGCGACTTGAAAAGGCCCTGGCACGCCGTGTTGGGACATGTGCTTAGGAAGGGTTCCATTTCAAGGAGGGCAAAGCTACGTGTTTTTTCTTCGGCCTCATGGCAGGGGATACTCCACAGGCAGGAGGTGTTTGGTCGCATGGTTGCGAAAAAACTTCCTGTTCACCGGCAACCATGGTGGAGCCCAGAAAATAGCCTCCTTTCTCGGCTCTTGCCCGTCTGGCGCCAGACAGGCCTGGCCAACCGGATCCTTCGAATGGCTCAAAGACGTCCTGGAACGCCTCTGCTCACATCCCGTGAATCGCCTGGAAGAATTGCTGCCCAATAAAAGGTCTAAGCCCCCCAAATCCCGATCTGAAAAAGTCGAGACGTGGTTGGTTGAATGGTTACGGACTTCGTTGATCCCCTGCTTGGAGCATAACCGCAACAGGCCGGGACCTCATCGAAAGGGCTGCTGCCTCATTCTGACCTGAATGACCACGGCCGACAACAGGGTCAGCAGGCCAATGCTCAGCACAGGCATGTCGAGCCCGGCCAGGTCGGCCAACAAACCAGTCAATAGGGCGCCGATGGCATAGCCCAAGTCGCGCCACAGCCGGAACACGCCAATGCTTTCAGCCCGCTGCTGCGGGTGTGTGTAGTCGGCAATGGCTGCCAAAAAGGTCGGATAGACGAGGGCCGTGCCCAGGCCGAGCAAGGCCGACAGGCCGACATAGGCCTCGAAACCCCGGGCCCACAGGAAGAGCAACAACGCCACCCCCTGCAAGAGCATGCCCCCAACGAGCATCGTTTTCTTGGGGCACACGTCGGCCAGCTTGCCCGTGAAGAGCTGCCCCAGGCCCCATACCGCCGGATACACCGAGGCCACCACCCCAATCTGGTGCAGGTCGAATCCTTTTGCTGCCAGCAGCATGGGCAACAGGCCCCACACCATCCCGTCGTTGAGGTTGTTGACCAACCCCGCCTGTGTGATGGAACCCAGGTTGGGGTTGACCCAGGTGGTTTCTCGGAAAATGTGCTGCATCCTTCCCACGGTGCTCTGTTTGCTTTCAAGCGCCACGTACTGCCGGGTGTCTTTGACGAACAACCAGGTGCACAACAGCCCCGCTGCTGCCAATGCCAGGCCAAGGTAGAATGGCCAGGGCCGCAGCCCATGGGTGGAGGCCAACCAACCCGTGGCGAAGGCCACCACCCCCACTGCCAGGTAGCCCGAGGCTTCGTTCAGGCCCATGGCAAGCCCCCGGTTGCGCTCGCCGACCAGGTCGATTTTCATCACTACCGTGCTCGACCAACACAGGCCTTGGTGAACGCCGAGCAAGGCGTTGGCAAAAACCACCCATTCCCACCTTGGTGCATAGATGAGCAACAGCGGTACGGGCAGCGCCAATATCCACCCGGCGAGCAATAGGTGCTTGCGACCAAATCGGTTGGCCAACGCGCCGGCGTAGTAATTCGCCAGGGCTTTGGTGATGCCAAACACCACGATGAACGAGAGAATGGCCGTCCGCACGGCCAGGCCAAACTCATGCTCCGCAAGTTCTGGCAGGATGGTGCGCTCCAGCCCTACCATGCCTCCCACGAATGCATTGATGAGCACCAGCCACGCAAATTGCCGCCAGTTTTGACGAAGGCCGAGTTGAATTCCAGGGTCTGGCATGGGTGAAAAGGGTTTGGTGTTGGTTGCAGGGACAGTGCTCAGCCCCAGCCACTGCCTGGCGGTTCAGGCAAAAGGTATTTTCAGCCAACCATGCTTGCCGGGCAACTTGGTCCCGGCATCCTTACAGGTCGAGTCCCACCATTTTCTCGGGTCTCACCCACTGGTCGAACTGCTCTTCGGTGAGCAGGCCCAGTTCGATGGCGGCCTGTTTGAGGGTTTTGCCTTCGGCATGGGCCTTCTTGGCAATTTTGGCGGCGTCGTCGTAGCCAATGTGCGGGTTGAGTGCGGTGACCAGCATGAGGCTGTTGTTGAGGTGGTATTTGATGCGCTCGTAGTTGGGTTCGATGCCGACGGCGCAGTGGTCGTTGAAGCTGACACAGGCATCGCCGATGAGGCGGGCACTCATGAGGAAGTTGTAAATGATGACCGGTTTGAAGACATTGAGTTCGAAATGGCCGTTCATGCCGCCGACGTTGATGGCCACGTCGTTGCCGAAGACCTGTGCCATGGCCATGGTCATGGCTTCGCTCTGGGTGGGGTTCACCTTGCCCGGCATGATGCTGGAGCCGGGTTCGTTTTCTGGAATGCGAATTTCGCCAATGCCGCAGCGTGGCCCCGAGGCGAGCAGCCTGATGTCGTTGGCAATTTTGAACAAGGAGGCTGCCACCGTTTTCAGGGCGCCGTGCGCCTCGACGATGGCGTCGTGAGAGGCGAGGGCTTCGAACTTGTTGGGGGCGCTTACGAAAGGCAAGCCCGTCAGCTCGGCGATTTTGGCGGCCACCTTCTCGGCGTAGCCCTTGGGGGCGTTCAGACCGGTGCCCACGGCGGTGCCTCCCAGTGCTAATTCCGCAAGATGAGGCAGCGTGTGGCGGATGGCTGCCAGCCCATGGTCGAGTTGGGCCACGTAGCCAGAGAGCTCCTGTCCCAGGGTGAGGGGGGTGGCATCCATGAGGTGGGTGCGCCCAATTTTGACTACGTGCATGTAAGCCTGGGATTTCTCCGCCAGCGTGTTGCGCAGTTTTTCGATGCCGGGCAGGGTGACCTCAACCAGCATCTTGTAGGCTGCAATGTGCATGGCGGTGGGGAAGGTGTCGTTGGACGACTGGCTCTTGTTGACGTCGTCGTTGGGGTGCAGCACTTTCTTTTCGTCGGTCAGTTGGCCGCCGCTGAGCACGTGTGCCCGGTTGGCAATGACTTCGTTGACGTTCATGTTCGACTGGGTGCCCGAGCCGGTTTGCCACACAACGAGGGGGAACTGGTCGTCGAGCTTGCCGGCGAGGATTTCATCGCACACCTGCACGATGAGGTTTTTCTTTTCTTCGGACAACACCCCTAATTCCCAGTTGGTCAGCGCCGCTGCCTTCTTCAGTATGGCAAAGGCCCTGATGATTTCGAGGGGCATTCGCTGGCCTCCAATTTTGAAGTTCATGAACGAGCGTTGGGTCTGGGCGCCCCAATAGGCGTCGGCGGGCACCTCGACGATGCCCATGGTATCGCGTTCTTTGCGTGTGTTCATTTCCTGTGGTTTTGATGGTGATTGAAACGGGCGCAAAGTTAGTGGCATCGGCCGGGGAACTGTTGAAGCGGGAATGTGAGGATTTGCACCTGCTGCCCCGAGAAAGATGCTGAGCAGGCACACCACCTGTCCGCTCAGACTGCCGGCCTCACACGCTCCCCTGAGCCCTTTCCGCATCCACGCTTCGTGGCAAACTTCCGGTGCAGCCAACATGGAGGGCAGACATGCTCCCGTCGCCTGTCTTTTTTACAAAAAAAAAAAGCGAGCCGCAAGGGCCCGCCAAACACAGGTTTCGTTGAAACACCGTTCAACGCCTCTTTTGGCTTTTTGTCAAAGGCCGGCATTGTGTTGCAATTGCACGAGCCAGTTCAACAGCTCATGGGCGTTGACGTGTGTATTTTGCTGGTTGAAATACCCTTCTGCCTTCAACAAGACGATTTCGAACTTGTCGGACAAGGCCTCGTGGGCGCCTGAGCTGGGGCGCTCGGAGCAGGTGTTGGGTTTCCAGTTCGTGTCGTATTGTCGGTAAGCCTGGATGAGCACCTGGCTGGTGCGGTTCTCGTCGAGCTGGGGTGTGCTCAGGCTGCTGGTGTTGAGACGTATGGCGGTCTTTACCTTGGGGGCCAATTCTTCCGGTGCAATGGTCAGGTGGGTTTGCTGGGCTTTGGCATAGAGGTTATCCATCTGTTGTCGGGTGATGGAGCTGCCTTGAATCAGCGTAGAGGAGGTGTAGGATTTGACCTGACCGTACTTGTCGATGAACCATCCTTGAACTTCGGAGCTGGCGTCGGCGCGGTACTGGTAGTGCAGCACCACGTCGTGGGGGAGGGCATGCAGGTAGGAGCTGGCGTCGGGTTCTTGCGGCGTGATGACCTGGTAGTCTTCCTCTTTGCTACAAGCCGAGAGGGAAAGTGCAAGGGTGCACAGGGCGATGAAAAAGTGAAGGTGTTTCATGGCATCGGGAGTTTGAAGGTGAACGCTTCCCGGTCGCTTTTACGAACAGAATGCCCGAAGGTAAGGCAAGTCCGGCTTTTTTGCATCCGTGCCGACCATAATTTGAGCATGGAGTTGGAGGAACGTCGGACGTTGGCATACCCGGAAAGGGCTTGGCTTCATTACCTTGCAGGGTCATTTTTGAAAATATGTTCAAAAAACGTGCGCAGGTTTGTCTTTTCTGGCTGCTGGTGGCTGGCGTGGCACAGGCCCAGTGGGCTGGCCAGTGGCAGGGCAGGTTGACCCAAACGGGCAACCCCACCGGCTATTCGTACACCTTGACCTTGGAGCAAAACGGCGATGAAGTCTGGGGCTTTGCCACATCGACGGCCGAGGGTGGAGGGCCAACCGCCCGCTTCGAAATCGGTGGACTGGCGGAAGGAGACACCCTCACCCTGCAGGAGGTAAGCCAGTTGGAGCCCGACCCCTCCGTGCCTCACAACCGCTGGTGCCTCAAATTCATTCGCATGAAGCTGGTGCAGCGGCCCGATTCGCTCATTTTGCAGGGCAGCTGGGAAGCGCCGGGCTGCCAGCCCGGTCGCATCGAACTGCACCGACCAGCCCCCAACCCCGGCTGGATGCCCGCAGGCAGGTGGACTGGCTACCTGTCCCAGTCCGACAGAAGCTACGGCTTCTTCTTTTACCTCGACTTGCAGCCCGATGGCACCGGTACCAGCCAAATCATCTCCGATACCGAGGGGGGCAACGCCACCTTGTCGCTTCGATGGCGATACGACCCCGACAGCATGACACTGGTGTTCCAGGAAGAAAACATCCTCGACCGGTCGGTGCCCGGATGGCGATGGTGCATCAAGTCCGCCAAACTGCGGGTGGATACCTCCCATCTCAAGGTGGCTGCCTCCGGCCCCTGGCAGGGCGAAATGAAAGAAGCTCCCTTGGGGCCCTGTGCGCCAGGATTCCTCTACGTCGAGAAACCGTTGCCGCCTCCCGCCGCCGAACCGGACGCCCTGGCGCCCCCTGCCCCCGAGTACACGCGCCAGTCGGGCAGGGACATAGAGGTGCAGCGCACACTCGAGGTGCGTTCCAAAAACATCCGCATTCGCGTGTGGGACAACGGCATCGTGGACGGCGACGTGCTCTCGCTTTTCCTCAACGGCAAGCTGTTGGTGAAGAACTACCGAGTCACCCGCCAGAAGATGGCCATCCCCGTCACCCTGGAGCAACCCGTCAACTACATCATCCTGCACGCCATCACCACTGGGAGCATTTCTCCCAACACCGTGGCCGTTTCCGTCGATGATGGAGTGGAGGAGCAGGTGGTCATCCTGAGTTCCAACCTCCGTACCAGCGGCGCCATCATGGTCAGGCAGTTCGTCGTGCATTGAGTCGGGGGACGGTGGGGGCAGCCATCCGAGAACTATCCATTTGTGCTTTCTTCGCGACATGGCACGACAAATCACCAGCACGCAAAATCCCTACATCAAAAATGTGGCCCTTCTGGTGCACAAGGCGCGGGAGCGTCGGCCACGGGGGCTGTTCGTCGCCGAGGGTTTCAGGGAGGTGGAATTGGCCTTGCGCAATGGTTTCATGGCCGAGGCGCTCTTCTTCGACGAAGGCCTCACCGACGAGGCCTCCGTGGAGCGATTGGCTGCCCTGGCCTCCGGGCCCCCTCCCGAGCTCATCAGGGTCAACAAGGCCGTTTTCGAAAAAATCGCCTACCGTACCAGTGTGCCCAATGTGGTGGGCTTGTTCCAGTTGCGCCAGCGCACGTTCACCGACATACGGCCCGCCGAGGCCCCGCTCATACTCGTGGTGGAGCACGTGGAAAAGCCCGGCAACCTGGGTGCCATGCTCCGCACGGCCGACGCTGCTGGCGTACACGGCGTCATCGTCTGCGATGCCCGCACCGACGTGTTCAACCCCAATACCATACGTGCCAGCCTCGGCGCAGTCTTTTCGGTGCCCGTGGTGGCAACCGACAACGAAGCGGCCTTGAAGTGGCTCCGTACAAAAGGCATCCGGGTGGTAGCCACCTCACTCGAAGCTTCCCGCCCCTTGTACGATTGCGACCTCAGCGGGCCCGTGGCCCTCGTGCTTGGCGCCGAGTCGGAGGGCATTTCCGAATTCTGGCAACGGCACGCCGACGAGCGCATCATCATCCCCATGGCCGGACAGGTGGACTCGCTCAACGTGTCCGCTTCGGCAGCGGTGGTGTTGTTCGAAGCCGTGCGCCAACGTCGCCAACCCACTTGACGAGTGGCAACAGCATGCTCAACCAACCAAACCCATGTACCTGCTCGGCTATGACATAGGCAGCTCCGCCATCAAAGCTGCCCTCGTGGAGGCTGAAACCGGTCGCTGCCTGGCCGTGGCACAATCGCCTGAAGCGGCCTTGCCCATCGCTGCGCCCCGGCCAGGCTGGGCCGAGCAAGACCCCGAGCTCTGGTGGCAGCACGTGCAGCGGGCCACGCAAATTTTGCGCAGCCGCTTTCCCCGCGAGCTCGCCGCCACCGCCGCTATCGGCATTTCCTACCAAATGCACGGCCTGGTGATAGTGGACGAGCGGGGCCAGGCACTCCGGCCAGCCATCATCTGGTGCGACAGCCGCGCCGTGCCCTTTGGAGAAGCAGCCTGGCAAGCGCTCGGCCCCGACCGCTGCCTCCGGCACCTGCTCAATTCTCCCGGCAACTTTACCGCCGCCAAACTGGCCTGGGTCAAAACCCATGAACCCGACATTTTTCGAAAAATCCACAAAATCATGTGGCCGGGCGACTACGTGGCCATGCGCCTCGGCGCCCCCATCACTACCACGGCCTGCGGCCTCTCGGAAGGTATCTTCTGGGATTTTTTGGAAAATGGCCCGGCTGCCATGGTGCTCGACCATTTCGGTTTCGACCCGGCCTTGCTGCCAGCGCTGGTCGAAAACCCCGGCTTGCAGGGCAGGCTGTCGGCCGAAGCTGCCAGCGCCCTGGGCCTGCCTGCCGGCATCCCCATCGGTTATCGGGCCGGCGACCAACCCAACAACGCCCTCAGCCTCGGCGTGCTTCATCCGGGGCAGGCAGCCGCCACGGGTGGCACCTCCGGCGTGGTTTACGGCATCAGCGACCAGCTTCTGGCCGACCCCTTGCTCCGGGTCAACAGCTTCCTGCACGTCAACCACCAACCGGGCCGGCCTCGCATCGGCGTGCTGCTGTGCATCAACGGGGCAGGCATCCTCTATGGCTGGCTGCGCCAGCACCTGGCCCACGACGAGCTCTCTTTCCGGGAAATGGACGAACTGGCCGCCAGCATCGAACCGGGCAGCGGTGGCCTCACCCTGCTGCCCTTCGGCAATGGCGCCGAACGCATGTTGGGCAACCGCTTCCCCGGTGCCTGCATCGCTGGCCTGCAATTGACCCTACACACCGATGCCCACCTGTACCGGGCCGCCCTGGAAGGCATTGCCTTCGCTTTCCACTACGGCATGCAGGCCATGACAGAGCTGGGCCTGCCGCTCGACACCATCCGCACCGGCAACGACAACCTCTTTCGCAGCGCCATTTTTTCACAAACCTTGTCCAACCTCGCCGGATGTACCCTCCAGGTGCTCGATGCCACGGGTGCGGCAGGGGCCGCCAGGGCAGCCGGCGTGACCGCAGGGTGTTATGTCTCACTCGACGAGGCCGTGAGCCAGCTGGACGTCGTCGCCGAGTATGCACCCGAAAGACAGGTCGAAGCCTTGCTCGAGGCCCGGCACCGCTGGCAGCGCCTCTTGGAGGCCACCCTCGCCTTGCTGTGAGTGGAAAATGAAAACCTGAGCCCGACCGCTGCCGAGGACTTTTGAAAAATGCCACCCGCTTCCGTCACCTTTGTGGTGGCCCTTTTTTCCCAAAATCCAACTCCACTTTTTTCAACATACTTCAATCCTGCTCCCATGTCCGACCAACCCATTCGCATCACCATTGGCAAAACCGAGTACTTCCAGGGCGTCGATCGCATCCGCTACGAAAGCCCCGACACCGACAACCCCCTGGCCTTTCGCTGGTACGACGAGAACCGCCTCGTGATGGGCAAACCCATGCGCGAGCACTTTCGCTTTGCCCTGGCCTGGTGGCATTCCCTGTGCCATACAGGTGCCGACCCCTTCGGCATGCCTACCCTCCACCGCCCCTGGAACCAGCACACCGACCCGCTCCAGCAGGCCCGCGCCCGCATGGACGCCGGCTTCGAGCTCGCCAGCAAATTGGGGCTCCACCACTATTGCTTCCACGATTTCGACCTCGTGGCAGAGGCCGATACCCTCGCCGAAAGCCGCCGCCGCCTCGACGCCATCGCCGAATACGCATTGGAAAAGCAGGAAGCTTCGGGCATCACACCCCTGTGGGGAACGGCCAACCTCTTCTCCCACCCCCGCTATATGAACGGCGCCATGACCAACCCCGACTTCCGGGTGGTGTGCCACGCCGCTGCCCAGGTGCGAAACGCCCTCGACATCTCCATCCGCCTCGGCGCCCGGGGCTACGTGTTCTGGGGCGGCCGCGAGGGCTACCTCTCTTTGCTCAACACGGACATGAAAAGGGAACTCGACCACATGGCCCGCTTCCTGCACATGGCCCGAGATTACGCCCGCAGCCAAGGTTTCAAGGGTACTTTTTTCATAGAGCCCAAACCCATGGAGCCCAGCAAACACCAATACGATTTCGACGCCGCCACCTGCCTGGAATTCCTGCGTCGCTACGATTTGCTGGACGATTTCAAACTCAACATCGAGGTCAACCACGCCACCTTGGCCCACCACACTTTCCAACACGAACTGCGCGTAGCTGCCGACGCCGGAATGCTCGGCAGCATCGACGCCAACAGGGGAGATTACCAAAACGGCTGGGATACCGACCAGTTTCCCAACAACGTCACCGAACTCGCCGAGGCCATGCTGGTGCTGCTGGAAACGGGCGGGCTGCGGGGTGGCGGCGTCAACTTCGACGCCAAGGTGCGGCGCAATTCCACGGATACCCTCGACCTCGTCGTGGCTCACATCGGCGGCATGGACACCTTTGCGCTGGCCCTGCTGGCCGCCGAGTATTTGCTCGAAAAAACGCCCTACGGCCAGTGGCGCAGGGAGCGATACGCCAGTTTCGACCAGGGCGAGGGCAAGGCTTTCGAAACTGGCCTTTTGACCCTCGAAGACCTCGCCCGGCTGGCTGAACGCCAAGGCGAAGTGCCACTCACCAGCGGCAAGCAGGAGTTCTTCGAACGCTATCTCGGCGTGGCCGTAGAGCGTGTGTGCAGAAAAGGCTGAGGGGCTGGCTTGCCATCACATGCGCTCCACCATCTGGATGCCGAGCAGGTCCATGCCGGTGCGCAGGGTATTGGCCACCAGTTCACTCAGCAGCAGCCTGAAGTCCCGTGCCTCTACGCTTTCGGCGCGCAAGATGGAGTGGTCGGTGTAAAACTTGTGGTAGCTGCGTGCAAGTTCGTAGCAGTAGTTGGCCACGGCCGAGGGGTCGTATTGTTGGGTGGCTTCTGAGAGCACCTGGGGGAATGCATACACCAACTGTACCAGCTCGCGCTCCAGGGTTTGCAGCGGTGCGTAGGAGGCCGCCGAGGCGACGTTGCCGGTGGCGATGCCTTCTTGCTCGGCCTTGCGCACTACGGACCTGATGCGGACGTAGGCGTTTTGCACGTAGGGGCCGGTTTGGCCTTGGAGGTCGAGGCTTTCGCGCGGGTCGAAGACCATGCGCTTGCGTGGCGATACCTTGATGATGTGGAATTTCAGGGCGGCCAGGGCGATGCGGTGGATGATTTCTTCTTGTTCTTCCTGGGGCAGTTCGGTGATTTCCCCTCTTTCCTGGGCGGCGGTGCGGGCTTCCTGTTCCACTTCTGCGATGAGGTCGTCGGCATCCACCACTGTGCCTTCGCGGCTTTTCATCCTGCCGGTGGGCAGGTCCACCATGCCGTAGCTCAGGTGATAGAGGCCGTCGGCATAGGGTTCACCGAGGCGACGCAGCACCTCGAAGAGCACCTGGAAGTGGTAGTTCTGCTCGTCGGCTACCACGTAAATCATCTTTTCGGGGTGGAAATCCTCGTAGCGCATGCGGGCGGTGCCCAGGTCCTGGGTGATGTACACCGAAGTGCCGTCGCTGCGCAGGAGCAGCTTGTGGTCGAGGCCGGCATCGGTGAGGTCCACCCACACGCTGCCGTCTTCTTTTTTGTAAAAAATGCCTTTGCGCAGGCCTTCCTCCACGAGGGCTTTGCCCAGCAGGTAGGTTTCACTCTCGTAGTAGTACTTGTCGAAGCTGACGCCCAGCTTGCGGTATGTTTGTTCGAAGCCTTCGTAAACCCAATTGTTCATCTGCTTCCACAGGGCGAGGGTGGCTTCATCGCCTGCTTCCCATCGCTGGAGCATGGTGCGGGCTTCGCGCCCCAGCTCGCTGTATTCGTTGAAGTAGGTGTTTTTGTATTCTTTGAAAAAAGCATCGGGAGTCTGTCCCGCTTTGGCCTTTGCCTCGAAAATGCGGCGTCCCTGTTCGCTCTGTTGCCAGGCCTGGTATTCTTCCTGGAATTTCTTTTCGAAAAGCACGTAGTAATCGCCCACGAAGTGGTCGGGTTTTTTGCCTGTACTTTGGGGAGTGGCGCCGTTGGCCCATTTCTGCCAGGCGAGCATGCTCTTGCAGATGGCGATGCCGCGGTCGTTGATGATTTGCACCTTGATGACGTCGAAACCCGCTGCTTCGTAGAGTCGCGAGCAGCTCCATCCCAGCAAGATGTTGCGGATGTGGCCCAGGTGCAGGGGCTTGTTGGTGTTGGGCGAGCAGTACTCGACCATCACTTTGCGGCCGTTGCGGGGCTCGATGCCGAAGTGCTCGTCGGCTGCGTGTTCGAGGACGAATTGCCGCCAGAACTGCTCCGCAATGCTGAGGTTGAGGAAGCCCTGGATGACGTTGAAGGAGCCGATTTGCTCGACGTGTCCGACGAGCCAGTTGCCGATGTCCTGGGCGATGTCCTGGGGCTTCTTGCGGGCGATGCGTGCCAGCGGGAAGGTCACCACGGTGTAGTCGCCTTCGAACTCCTTTCGCGTGACGTTCATCGTGACGTCGGCCGGGGTGATGTCGGCGCCGTAGAGTTCCTTGACGGCCTCGATGACTCCTTTTACGATTATCTCGGTGATGCGCATGCCAGAGTGATTTTGATGGCTCGGCTCGCCTGTGGAGCAAGCGGAGTGGGTATGGAGGTGCCGCCCTGGCTTGGGGCGGCCAGGGGGCGGCAAAGATAGTGTTCCGCTCAGAAGGTTGGCCTCAGGCCCCGCCGTGGCGCAGCAGCCAGCCACCTTCAGGCCCCGCAATCAGCAGCAGGTCGAGGGCGCTCAGGTTGGGCAAGAAGCCGTGGCGTTCTTCGAACACCTGCGGGTAGCGAGGCAGCGGCCCGATGTCGGTGGGCACTTCTCGGCCTGGCCTGATGCGGTTGCGCAGGTCGAGGGTGCCGGCGGGGGCTACGGGCTGGTAGGTTGTGGTCAGTTGGATGTTCAGCTCCAGCTCCAGGCCTTCGAGTAAGAAACCCAGCAGGGCCATGTTCAGGTCCCACAGTTTTTCCCATGGTTTTTTGAAAAAAAACGCCAGTTGCGGGGCGTAGTGCTCGAAAAAGGGCGCCCGTCCATAGGCCGACTGGATGGCCTGCCAGTGGATGCGCTGCCAAGGTTCGTCGTATGCGATGTGCACCAGCCGGATGGGCATTTTCTGGTGCTTGCCCTTTTTGAGTGGCACACTCAGGCGCTGCACGCCATTGGCCGACGCCAGCAGGCAACGGTTGCGGTAACTGCCCTTGCCATAGTTCTCACAGGCTTCCAGCCAGACAGTGTCGGCCCGCGCCATGGCTGTCAGGGTGGCTACGGGCGGCAAGTATTGCAATTCGATGAGCAGGTCAGGCATGGAAAATCAACGGGCGCATTTGACGCACAGGGAACTCTGCGGCATCAGCAACAGGCGGCGAAAGGGGATGGGTTCGCCGCATTTGGAGCAAAGGCCAAAGTTTTCCTTGTCCACTTTGCCGAGCATGTCCTCAAGGCTCTCCAGTTTCTGGCGGGCTTCCCGCAGGGCGGCCTCCACGACGCTGTTGTTGACGATGGCGTCCATGCGCGACACCCTTCCGATGGCGCTGTCAGGGCTGATGGGCTGTGTCATTTCTTCGTACTCGGCGATGCGCTCCTTGGTGCGCGCTATTTCTTCTTCAATGGTTTTTCGAATCTGTGCTTTGTCGAGCATGTGTTCGGGTATTTTGAGAACGGCCAACCCGTTGGGGGCCGGCCTGTTGTCAGAAATCGTTTTCGAATGGGTGGCGTGGCCAGAAGCCGAGGGGCTTTCAAGCCTCAGGCAAAGAAAAAGAAGTCTGAGCCGGTGTGTAGGCCAAGTTGGCTCAATTGTGCCTCGATGCTTCGTTGGTCGGAGGGTGCTGCCACGGCGACGATGACCTGGGGGCGGGGCAGGGCGCTGAGCACCTCGGGCGGTTCGAGGCGGACTGAGCCGATGTGCTGCCCCCATTTCGACGGCGTTTGGCACACCCAGCGGAAGGATACGCCGGCCTCCCTGAGCAACCGGGCGATGCGCTTGCCTTTGCGACCGGCACCCCACAGCACCAGCGTGCCTGTTGGCCGGTAGTCAATTTTCAAAAACCACCTCACCTTGAGGTCGAGGAAGGTTTGGTCCTTGTATTCGGGCAAGTTTCGGGAGGCCCTGCGGGGGTGGTCGCACCAGTGGTGGAGCACTTCCGGCGTGCTGACGATTCGGAGCCCCCCTGCGCGCATGCGAAAACACAGGTCGTAATCCTCCGGGGTGGTGTCGGTTTCGAAAGCGCCGATGCGCGCCAGGTCGCTGCGCCAGGCCATCCAGCATGGCGAGGGCAACACGCACTCCCGGTAGATTTCCTCGAAATGGCGCCCCGTTGCAGCCAAGCGGTTCAGCCAGTCGGCATACCGTCGAAAGCCCGCCTCGAGTGGTTTGTCGTGGGAAAAATAGGCCACCCCACCGGTAGCCACGGTACCGGGCCCTTCGGCCAACAGCATCTCGTGGAGGGTACGCAATTTCTGGGGTGCCATGCGGTCGTCGGCGTCCATGCGGGTCACCAGTGGGGCGCTGCTGTGCCGATAAGCCAGGCGCAGGGCCGGCACGATGCCCTTGCCCACGTTGGTCAGCACCCGGATTCGCTCATCGCCCTGGGCGTACGCTTCGAGCAGGTGCTGGCTGCCATCGGTGCTGTGGTCATCGACGGCCAGCAGCTCCCAATCGGCATGCGTTTGTACCAAAATGCTTTCGAGGCAGGCCTCCAAAAGAGACCCGGCATCGAACACAGGCATGAGGACGGAGACGCGCATGTCACTGGGGTATGGACAATGGAGCGAAAGGGGCAGGGGGCCTGGTACGATGCCGGATGCCCCCTGCGTGTCACGTGTCACGGTCAAGGGGCCTGGTACGATGCCGGATGCCCCTTGCCAGCTTTTTAGAAGCGTCCTTCATCGACGTCCTCGATGAACTCGATGACGCCCTTCATCCAGGTTTCCTGGTCGTCCCACATGCTCAGGTGTGAGCCGTTGGGGCAATGCAGGTAGCGCCCCCTCTGGACCTGCGTGCTCATCCACTCCATGTGTTTGGGGTCCATGGTGTCGTAGGTGGCACCGATGGTCAAGGTGGGCACGGCGATTTCTTTCAGCCTGTCTTTGATGTCCCACTTTTCGAGTTTGCCCGAGATGCCGAACTCGCTGGGCCCTTGCATGGAGACATAGACCTCGGGGTTGATTTTGTTGAAGGAGCGCAGCACGGGTTCGGGCCACTGGTCGTATGGCAGGCGCAACACGTGTTTTTCATAAAAATGGGGGATGAGCAGCTCCATGTAGCGGGGGTTGGAAAAATCGCCCTTTGCCTCGATGGCTTTGATTTCGGCCAGCACGTCGGGGTCCATCTGTTTGGCCAGCACTTCGTCGGCGTAGCGGTCGTAATCGATGGCGCTAGCCATCATGTTCGTGATGATGAGCCCCTTGAGGTGCTGCTGGTATTTGAGGGCGTATTCCATGCCGAGGATGCCACCCCACGACGAGCCGATGATGTAGAAGTTGGTGCTGTCGAGTCCGAGGGCCTGGCGCACCTGCTCGACTTCTTCGACGAAACGGCTGGTCTCCCACAGCACGTCGCCCTTGCCTTCGGGGTGGTCGGAGTTGCCGGAGCCGAGTTGGTCGTAATAGATGAATTCGAAGCCCTCGCGGGGGAAGAAGCTCTGCACGCATTCGAAATACTCATGGGTGGCCCCGGGGCCGCCGTGCAACAACAGAATCTTGATGCGGGGGTTGTTGCCGAATCGCCGGGTCCATACCTTGAACTCGCCGGCCGGCGTGTTGACGGGTATCATCTTGACACCACCGGTCTGCATGCCGGGTTCGTGGGGAGCGAAATACTGCTCGAGGGTCAAGCCTTTCGATGAGGCCTCTTCTGGCTGTGTGGTCTGCTGGCAGGAAGCCAGCCAACACAAAAAGGCGAATGGGAGTAAAATCGTCAGGTTCTTCATGTGTACAGGGTTTGGTGAGTGAGTGCGGTCGAAGGTAAGGCAAAGCTGGGGAAAAGGAGGGGGCAGTTGGCAGTTGGCGGTAGGCAGTTGGCAGTTGGCAGTTCACATCTTCGCCTTGCCAGAAATCGAATCACACGATCGCCCCCGTCCCGAGTCACGCGTCACGCCTCACGAGTCACGCGTCACGTGTCACGAGTCACGCGTCACGTGTCACGAGTCACGTGTCACGAGTCACGCGTCACGTGTCACGAGTCACGCGTCACGTGTCACGCGTCACGCCTCACGTGTCACGCGTCACGCCTCACGCCTCACGCCTCGAAAAGCGAAAAGGAGAAGCGTGTGCTTCTCCCTTTCGGCGATTTCACTATTCAGCAAAAGCCCATCAATGGTGGGCGATGGGGTCGGCGTTGCCGTCGGGGTCACCCGAGACGAAGCCATCGGTAGTGATGCCACCAATGAGGAGGATACCACAGACGTGTGGGGCGGCCATGGAGGTGCCGCTGAGGGTGGTGTAGCCTCCGTTCTTGTAGGTGGAGTAAATGCTGGACCCGGGAGCACAATAGTCAACTGGCGGGTTGCCGTAGTTGGAGAAATAGCTCCAGACGTCGCCCTGGGCCATGGAAGACACGGTGTAGATGTTGGGGCCGTTGGCACGGGCGGGGGAGTAATTGCCGGCGTGGTCGCTTTCGTTGCCAGCGGCGATGGCGAAGGGACAGACGTTGGAAGCGGCTTTGACGGCGTCGTCGAGGGCGGTGGAAGGCGGGCCTCCGAGGCTCATGTTGGCGGCGTCGCCACTGGCGGCGTTGGCCTTGACGTAATCCACACCTGCGATGACACCTGAGTAGGAACCACTGCCCCGGCGGTCGAGGACGCGAACGGCTACGAGGGTGGCACCGGCTGCTGTACCTACGACGCCGATGCTGTTGTCGATGGCGCCGACGATGCCGGCAACGTGGGTGCCGTGGCCGTTCTGGTCTTCGGGAGAGGTATTGCCACCTCCCCCGGTGAGGAAGGAGATGCTACGGCTGACGTCCACGTTGAGGTCGGGGTGGTCGAGGTCGATACCTGAATCGATGATCCACGCAGTGCCGGCGTTGGTACCATCCTGCGGGCCGCCCACGCGGGCCACGCCCCAAGGAATGGTCTGACCGCCACCCCCACCACCGCCACCACCGGGCGGGCCACCCATGGCTACGGTGATCTGCTGGTCCTGTTCGATGTAGGCCAGGGACTTTTCGCGGCGAAGGCTTTGCAGTTCTTGTTCACTGATGCCGCTGAGGGCGAACCCCCTCAGGGCACTGCCGTACACGTGGGTGATTTTGGCCGGGTCGATGCCGTACTTGGACACGGTAGCTCGGGCCACTTCCTTCATCCGCAGTTGCTGCTGGGCCCATGGCATGGCCTCGATGGCGCGGGCCTCCGCCACGGCCTCGTCTTTCATTACCACGATGTACTGCCCTGGGATGACTTTGCCCGAATAGGTGATCAGTTCTACGAGGTCGTCGGCCTCGGAGAGGGCTTCACCCGGCTTCGTCGCCTTTTGGATGCCTGGCACAGTGGGTGCCACCTGCTCTTCTTTGAGGCAGCCGGCCAACACCAGAAACACCAGTGCCAGCGCTGCCAAAATCCTCGTCTTCGTGCTTTTCATAGGCAATGCGAGTTGGTATGTGAACGATTGAATGGTTGCGGTTCGAATAGCCGGGTGAGTCAGACAGATTCCATCGGGATGTTTCGAGGGCGGTGAAAGTATTGCGCAGGGTCTTTTGCTCAAAATTTTACATGGGAAAAAAATCGGAGCCGATTGAATTCTTCGTGAAAAAGCCGCCTTTCCAAATGAGAAGTTTTATTGCCTCCGATGAAAAAAGCGCAAGGGGTTAGCTTTGGGCCTTTCAAAATGGCGACTATGAAGAAACGCAGGCTTTGGTATTTTCTCAGTTTTCTCGAAGGCGGCTCGGTGATGGTAGCTGAGTTGGTGGGTGCCAAAATGCTGGCCCCGTGGTTTGGCACTTCGCTCTACGTGTGGGCGGCAGTGCTCGGCATTACCCTCGGCGGGCTGATGAGCGGCTACTTTCTGGGCGGGGTATTGACGCGCAAATTTCCCCGCGAAGAGCGGCTGCTTTATTTGGTGTTGTTGCTGGCAGGCACTGCGCTGTTGATGATGCCTGTAGTCGGCCCGTGGATCATGGATCGCACCGTATCGATGAGCCTGCAGGCAGGCACGGTGGTGTCGCTATTGGTGTTTTTGCTGCCGCCGCTGGTATTCATGGGCATGACTTCCCCCATCATCATCCACCTGCTGACGCAGGATGCCGACGAGGCCGGCAACAGCGCCGGCAACGTGTATGCGATTTCTACACTGGGGGGCATTTTGTTCACCTTTTTGATGGGATTCTACCTCATGCCCCACTTCGGCATCTCGATGCCTGCGGCCGTCATGGGTGTGGTGCTGGCCTTGTTTCCTGCCTTGTTGTTGGTCAAAAGCGGGGGCCGGCCTTCAGTGGCCGCCCTGTTGCTGCCAGCGGCGGTGGCAGGAGCCACGCTATACTCTGGCGAGCACTTCAGTGCAGACTATCACGTGCTGTACGAATCGGAGGGCATCTTCGGACAAGTGAAAGTGGTAGATCACCCCAGCTACGAAATCACCGCCGATGCACGGCCTGCCCGCGCACTCATGGTCAACAATACCATGCAGACGCTCGTCGGCCGCGACCACGACATGCAGTACAGCGTGTGGTCGTGGGCGCATTTCATGCCAACCGTTGCCAGCATTTATCCGCCTGGCAGCAGGGCCCTGGTGCTCGGCCTCGGCGGTGGTACCCTCGTCAAACAGTTCAAAAGGCTGGGCTTCGACGTGGAGGCCGTCGAAATAGATCCCCGCATCCACCAGGTGAGCATCCAATACTTCAACATGCCCGCCGACGTGCCCGTCACCATCGACGACGCCCGCCACTTCATCCGGACCTGCCAGCGCAAGTACGACATCATCGTTTTCGATACCTTCCTCGGCGAGTCGGTGCCCGAACATCTGCTGACCATCGAGGGCTTCGAGCAAACGAAAAGGCTGCTCAACCCAGGTGGGATGGTGATGATCAACTTCTACGGTTTCATCCACGGTCGGGAAGGGCGTGCGGCGCGTTGCGTGTACAAGACCTTGCTCCAAAGTGGGTTCCAAGTGGAGGTGTTGGCCACGCCTGGCAAGGAGGCCAACCGAAACCTCATCTTCCTCGCTTCGCTCGAGGAAAAGGACTTTGCCAAAGCCAATTACCAGGAGCCAGGCTTCGACAAAATCGCCGATCTCTACAGCTGGTTCCTCAATCCGTACCAGATCGACACTGCCGACGCCGTGGTGCTCACCGATAACCGGCCCGTGCTGAGCATGCTTTATGCGCCGGCCGCCCTCCATTGGCGAAAGAGCTACAACGATTATTATCGCAGACATTTTCACCGGTAGGCTGGGCCTGTGCGGGGCCTGCCGGCAAATCGATCACGCCCTACAAACATTTGCCCATGCGTCTGTTGCTGAAAATCCTCGCCTGGTTTCTCCTCGCCATCATCGCAGGGGCGGTGGCAGTGGCATTTTTTCTACACGAATCAAAGCCCTTGGGAAGCAGCCCCGATGCCGCCGATCGGCTCGCCAGACAAATGATGCAAGCGGTAAACAAAACTGCATGGGATAGCACCCGGTACGTCCACTGGTTTTTCTTCGAACAGCACGAGTATCTGTGGGACAAGTTTACCGATTCGGTGCTGGTCCGTTGGGACGATTACGAAGTGTTGTTGCACACCAAAACCGTCACTGGCATGGCCCGCAAGGCAGGCCAGCCCCTCGAGGGCAGCCGCGCCGTGGATGCCATTTCCAAAGCCTGGGAATATTTCTGCAACGACAGCTTCTGGCTCAACCCCGTGGTCAAGGCTTTCGACCCAGGTACTCGCCGCAGCCTGGCCACCACTCGCGATGGCCGCCAGGGCCTGTTGGTAGAATACACGGCCGGCGGAGTCACTCCCGGCGATGCCTACCTGTGGTTGCTCGACCAAAACCACCGCCCTGTGGCGTGGAAAATGTGGGTGAAAATCTTGCCCATTGGCGGCCTCGAATGTACCTGGGAGGGTTGGACCCAACTGCCCACGGGGGCCTGGGTGGCTACCCGGCACAGCTTTTTTGGCCGCTCGTTCACTTTCATCACCGACCTGAACGCCGGGCAGTCCCTCGAGGAACTCGGTGTGGAATCCTTGGGATGGGAGTGAGCGAACGACTGGCAAGCGTTTGCCCAAAGGGCAGCGGAAAAAAATCTGCTTCCGATTTTGCCGCATCTCGTACCTTACCGCCACGTTGCACCTTTTTTCATCTTTGGGGCCTGTGAAAAAGTCGCTTGGGTCCAAGACGCCAGATGCCGGCCGCCTGCCACAGAACGGATAGGCCGCCACCGGCGCAAGCTCGCAGGATGGCCGCACCAGGAAACGGAAGGGGCGATCCCCAACCATTTTCATCCTGCTGGCTTTCAGCCTTGGCCTCATCTCTCACATTTCTGAATGAGCCTTCCCCTGGGGAGCCGACGGCACATGCCGCCGGGCGCTTCCTCGGGCAACGACAGCAACACTGAGCCATTCAACTAAAGTGAGAGACTATGTTCAGCACACTTTCCAAGTTCACCTCCCCTGGGGGGCCCAAAGACCTCCCCTATGCACTCATCCGGATGTTCCTCGGTCTGGCCCTTTTCGTCAGAGGACTCTTCCTGTTTCTCAACCCGGATGCACTCACCCAATTGGTCGATGACAACACCCTGTACATGTGGTTTTCCTGGATCGCCATCTCACACCTGGTGGGCGGGGCCATGGTGATGGCAGGTTTTCTCACCCGGCTCGGTGCACTCGTACAGATTCCGGTGGTGGGATACGCCGTGTTTTTCATCCACGCCAAACAAGGTCTGATGATGGGCGGGCAATCGTTGGAGCTGGCTACGATGACGCTGTTCTTGCTGCTCATCGTGCTCATCTTTGGAGCCGGCCCCTACTCTTTCGACAGCAACATGAAGCACTGAGGCTTCTTGTGCTCACTCCAACCTTTTACGTATGCGGCTTCCTTTGCGCAGCGAGCGCATCAGCAGCAGGAAGAAAAAGCCGGCCACCACGTAGGCGTAATTGGCCATGTGGATCTTGTCGCTCTGGTGGAAGAGGTAGCCGAAGATGCCCGCCGTGATGATGAGCAGGGTGTAGATGAACTGCTGCCCGGCCTGATAGAGCAGCTTGGCACCTTCGCGGATGTCGGGCGTCTGCACTTCGAAGTTGCCGCTCTTGGCTTTTTCCAGCACCACGTGCATCTCTTCGGGCAGGCCCAGGGCGGTGACCACCGTGCGCCGTACCAGGCGGGTGATGTAGGCCAAGGATCCCTCGTCGTCTTTTTTGACGAACTCGCGCACGTAAGGGCGAACCACTTCCAGCGGGTTGAGGTGGGGTTCGAGCATGGCGCAGATGCTGATGAGCTGGGTCAGGGTGCGGTTGAGCAATACCCAGTCCTTGGGCACCTGTATGGCACCTGTGATGCCACTGATGCCGATTTCCCGGATGAGCTGAAAGAGGCTGTTTTCCAAAGAATCGAACTGGATTTCCTTGAAGTTGAGCCCTTTGACCTTCACCTCGTTTTCCAGAAAATTGGCCAGCACATTTGCCATGCGCCTGGCTAGGCGCATGGCGTCCCTTTCTTCGACAATGAAGCCCATGGTGCGCATGGCCTGTGAAATGCCCTCGGTATCGCGGCGCAAGGCAGCCTCGATGAGCTGGACGATGCCCTCTTTCATTTGCTGACTCACCCCACTGACGGCTCCAAAATCCAGCAATACCAGGGTGCCGTCGGGCTGCACCAGGATGTTACCGGGGTGGGGGTCGGCGTGGAAGAAGCCATCTTTGAAAATCATGTGGGAATAAATGCGCAGCAGCCGTTCGGCGAGCTCGCCGCGATCGAGGCCCCACTCATCCAGCTGCGTCAATCGGTTGATTTTGGCGCCGTCCACCCATTCGAGAGTCAACACCTTGGTCGTGGACCATTGCTCTTTGACCTGCGGGATGTACACCTTGGGCTCTTCGGACAAGTTGGCAGTGATGAGCTGGATGTTTCGCGCTTCGAGCCGGAAGTCCAGCTCTTCTTCGATCATTTTGCGCACCTGGGCATAGACGAAATCGAGCCCGCGGATGCTGAAGATGAGCCCTACGACGCGCACGATGCGCTTGACGATGCGCAGGTCGAGGCTGGCGATCTGGTCGATGTTGGCGTGCTGCACCTTGACAGCCACCACGGTCCCATCGGGCAAGTGGGCCTTGTGTACCTGGGCAATGGAGGCAGAGGCTACGGGCACCTCGTCGAAGTGGCCAAAACATTCGTGCGGTGGCCGCCCCAATTGGGCCGCAATGGTGCGCTCCACTTCGCGGTAAGGGCGGGCAGGCGCCTGGTCCTGGAGCTCCTCGAGGTGCTTTTGAAAAGCCTCTGGTAAAAAAGTACCGAGCACCGAAATGGTCTGGCCGATTTTGATGAAAAGGCCTTTGAGTTCCAAGATGGCATGCTTGATGCGCACGGCATTGCGCAGGTGCAAGCGCTCCAGCCGGCGCTCATACCAGTGTTCGTTGAAAAAAAACGAAAGGAAGTTCAGCCACAGATAGCTACCAATGACGACCGTAGTAGTCCAGTAGGCCTTTCGAAGGCGCCATCCCGTGCGGAAGATTTTGTCGTGATTCTTTTTTCTCAGCATGCTGACCTGGTGAGGATTCCGTGATTCGGGTCGCAAAGTAGGTAGTCTTGCCACCTGGTAGGGTAGTTGGCAGCACGATTCCCTAACTTCGCCGCCGAAACAAAAAAACCACCAATGAATGTAGCGAGCAAAACCCGCTTCCGCCCCGGGGTACTCTACGGAGACGAAGTGACGGAACTCTTCAACTACGCCAACGACAACCAATTTGCACTGCCTGCCGTCAACGTCGTAGGCACCAACTCCATCAACGCCGTCATGGAAACGGCCCGGCAAGTCAATTCACCCGTCATCATCCAGTTCTCGCACGGCGGGGCCCAATTCGTGGCGGGCAAAGGCCTTCCCAACGACAACCAGCGCGCCGCCATCCTCGGCGCCATCTCTGGTGCCATGCACGTCCACACCCTCGCCAAAGCCTACGGCGTCAGCGTCATCCTCCACACCGATCACTGCGCCAAAAAACTCCTACCCTGGATCGACGGCCTGCTCGACGCCGGAGAAAAATTTTTCGAAGCCCGAGGCTATCCCCTCTTCAGCTCGCACATGCTCGACCTGTCTGAGGAACCCCTCGAGGAAAACATCGCCATTTGCAAACAGTACCTCGAGCGCATGGCCCCCCTTGGCATGACGCTCGAAATCGAACTCGGCGTCACGGGCGGCGAAGAAGACGGCGTGGACAACACCGACGTGGACAGCTCCCGCCTGTACACCCAGCCCGAGGAAGTCGCCTACGCCTATGGCGAGCTCATCCAGGTCAGCCCCCGCTTCACCATCGCCGCCGCCTTCGGCAACGTCCACGGCGTGTACAAACCCGGCAACGTAAAGCTCCAGCCCATCATCCTCAAAAATTCACAGGATTTCGTCCGGCAAAAGTTCAACACCGAACGCACCAAGCCCATCAACTTCGTCTTCCACGGCGGCAGCGGCTCCTCGCAAGAGGAAATCCGCGAGGCCATCTCCTACGGCGCCATCAAGATGAACATCGACACCGACATGCAATGGGCCTTCTGGCAGGGCGTCCACCAGTACTACCTCGAAAAGAAAGACTACCTCCAGACCCAAATCGGAAACCCAGACGGCGACGACAAACCCAACAAGAAATACTACGACCCCCGCGTATGGCTGCGCAAAGGCGAAGAGTCCTTCATTCGCCGCCTCACCCGCGCCTTCGAAGACCTCGACTGCGTGGGCCGCAATGCACCTGAATGATTGCTCGGGCGGCCCTCCCTTACCGACTTACAGGCCCGTCGAACTTCAGGATGAGCACATCCGCACCGAGCCAAAAAACGACAACTGCTGACAGCACATGGAGTGCTGTCAGCAGTGCGTTTGCCGCAAGCCGGCGGGTACTGCCCGGCTGAATCCGGCGCTCCAGACCGGGTCAGCCAGCTGGCTCGCACCAGCAGCGTATCCCGTCCTACCTCATGCCTCCTGGCTCCCGTCTCACAGTCGTACGTTCATGCCCACGAGGAAATGCCTGCCCGCCTGCGGGTAAAAACCCGTCAGGTTGTACGTGTTGCCGCTTTCGAGGCGGGCGTAGGGGTCGTCGGGCCGAGCGTCGTAGCTTGGCGAGATGTAGCGGTAGGTCCAGGCGTTGGAGCTGTACCGTGCATCGAACAGGTTGTTCACCTGGAGCTTGAAGGTAAGCTCTTCGAAGTGGGTGGTCAGCACGGAAACTTGCAAAAGCAAATTCGCCACGGTGTAGGCCGGCAGGGTGGTATGCGGGTTCGACGTGTTGTCGATGAACTGCTGGCCCACGTGCTTGATGCCGAAGTTGACGAAGCCCTCTACCTTGTCGCGATCGAGCAGGTGGTAGCGCAGCTTGCCGAAAGCGACGATGCGGGGCGAGAAGGCAATGTCGGTGGTGCCGTGGAAGATCACTTCCTGTTCTCCCGTGTCCCAGTTGTCCACGTACTCTGTGAAGTTTTCGATTTTGTTGCGGCTCAAGGTGGCATTGGCGCTCAGTGTCAGGCGCGGCATTGGCGCATAGCTGCCCGTGAATTCCACGCCCATGCGGTAGCTGGTTGGCACGTTTTGGCGGATGGGTTCCCCCACGTCGTTGATGTTGCCGGTCAACACCAGCTGGTCGCGATAGTGCATGTAGTAAAAGTTGAGACCAACGGAGCGGTCGGGGGCCCGGTACTCGATGCCGAGTTCGGAGTCGTAGAGCTTTTCGGGCACGGCATCGGAGGGTTTGGGCGCGTTGATATAGTCGTCGCGGGAGGGCTCCCGATGACCGACGCTGAAGGAGGCATAGGCTCGCCAGCCATTGGCGGGCAGGTACACCAATCCGGCCTTGGGGTTGAAGAAGTGGTGGTTGCGTTCGACGTCGAAGGCGTACAGGTCGTTGTTGGTGCCTTCGGTCTCGTAGTGGATGCGGCGGAACTGGGCTTCGGCAAAGGCCCGCAGGCGGGGGCTGATGTCCAGGCGGCCTTTCAGGAAGACGGTGACGTCGTTTTTGACGGCGTCGCTGAAGTAATAGCGATGACCAAACTGGTCGGGCAGCAGGCTGGCACCGTCGTAGAGTTCGCCGTAGTGGTCGCCGAGGTACTGGCTGGCGATACCCCCAAAGGTCAGGTTGACCAGCTTGCTCAGGGAGGTGTAATCCACGCTCCACAGTGCGCCGTAGAAGTGGTTGTCGAGCCAGCGCCGGCGCACGAAATCGTAACAGCAGTCGGGCAGGGTGTCTTGGAGCAGGTAGCGCGAGCGCGTCTGGTCGGCCTTGTACTGTTCGAAGAATCCCTTTCCGCGGATATAGAAACCGGTCAGGCCGATATGGGTCTGCTTGGAGGCGCGGTAGTCGTAATGGAGTTGGTAGTGGGTTTGGGTGTAATCGTCCACCTCGTCTTCGTAGGGTAGGCCCGGTTTTTCGGTACCGGCCGAGTTGTAGCGGCGCAGTTTTTCGTCGTTGACCCACTGGGCGGGCACGCCGTTCCAGGCCTGATAGGTTTCTTCATGTCCGGAAAAGACGTTCAAGCGCAACGACGACCTGTTGCGTATGAAAGCACCCGAGACGAAGAAGGATTCCAGGTCGGCCCGGGCCCTGTCGATGTAGCCATCGGAGCTGATGCGCGACAGCCTGCCGTCGAGGGAGAACCCCTCGGAGGTGGAGCGATGGAAAGGCATCAGACCAGTGCCGAAGAGGAAGGTTTGCCGGCGGGTGTCGAAAGAACCGTAGGCGAGGTTGGCTTCGGCGTAGGAGTTTGGTTCGAGCAGGGCGGTGTTGAGGTTGACGGTGGCGCCGAAAGCCCCTGGGCCGTTGGTGCTGCTTCCAATGCCGCGCTGCACTTGCACGTCGGCCAAGGAGCTGGCAAAGTCTGGCAAATCGACCCAGAATACCCCTTGCGATTCGGCGTCGTTGAGCGGCACGCCGTTGATGGTGACGTTGACGCGCGTGGCGTCGCTGCCCCGGATGCGCATGCCCGTGTAGCCGATGCCGGTGCCGGCGTCGGAAGTCACGACCACGGACGGGAGCTCGTCCAACAGGTAGGGCAGATCCTGGGCCAGGTAGTTGGTTTCGAGGTCGGAGCGCGTCAGGCGGTTGGTGGCGAAGGGTGCCGAGGAAGTGGCGCGAGTAGCCTTGAGGGTGAGGGTTTGTAGCACGGTGGCTTCTTCCTTGAGTTCAAGGCTGAGTTCCTTGGTCTGGTCCTCTGCGCCGAGGTGTATGCGCACGCTGCGAGGTCTGTATCCGACGTAACTGACCACGATGTCCCAGGTTCCCGTATCCGGCAAGGTAAGTCGATAGGAGCCGTCGTCCTCGGTGGTCGTGCCTGTACTGGTACCAGCTACGAGGATGTTGGCGCCGGGCAAAGGCATGCCGCGGGTGTCGGTGATGGTGCCGTAGATTCGTTGGCCCCAGAGCGGGAGGGCACAGGTTGCAAGGCTGATGAGCAAGAGTAGCTTTTTCATCGTGACGCAAGTATTGGTGAATGGATGGATTGCCAGCCCGAAGCTGGCGGGGCAGGGTGCACGATGAATACCGATCCGTAATGAGTGGCTGCTGAAATTGGCGGGCCCTCATTTCCCTTCCCGGCATTACCCGGGCAGGTTCGATGGGTATGATCTCAGCCACGGTGGCTGACCGTGGCACCCCAAATGAGTCGGGGCAAAAGTAGCAGTTTCCGCATGTAACGCGGGCTTGGAGGGTGACGGACGTGACGAACGTGACGGGCGTGACAAACGTGACAGGCGTGACGGGCGTGACGGGCGTGACAAACGTGACGGACGTGACAGGCGTGACGGACGTGACAGGCGTGACGGGCGTGACGGGCGTGACGAACGTGACAGGCGTGACGGGCGTTCCTCAAATCCTCAGTTCCTCAGTTCCTCAAATCCTCAAATCCTCAAATCCTCCCTGCCTGTCGGCAGGCAGGAAATCCTCGCTTCCTCAGTTCCTCAGCAAAGTCACATTGCCCGAGCGCCATTCTGTTTTGCCGTCGCGGAAGCGAACCAGCGCCAGCCATGTGAACACGGCAGGTTGGAGCACGCGGCCGTGGAAGGTGCCGTCCCAGCCCTGGGCGGGGTCGTTGGGGAGGAAGTCGAAGTTTTCGAAGACGAGGTCGCCCCATCGGTTGAAGATGCGCAGCTGCAGGATTTGCTCCACGTCGCCACCGTCGTAGGGCATGAAGATGTCGTTGATGCCGTCGAAATTGGGAGAGAAGGCATTGGGGAAATAGACCTGCCGGCAGTCCTCGAAAGCCACGTCGATGGAGGCCCTGGCGTCGAGGCAGTGGTTGGAGACCGTGACCTGGTAGCGTCCTGGCTGGGTGACGACGTAAACGGGGCTGGTGGAACCGTCCTGCCATAGGTAGATGGGGTTGCCGGAGGTGGTGGCGTCGAGCAGGAGGGTGTCTTCGAGGCAGAGGGTGGTATCGGTGCCCAGTGAGGGTCGGGGCAAGGGCGTCACTTCGACGTAGACGCGGTCGTCGGCCACGCAGTACTGGTCCACGGTGACGGTGACGGCGTACAATCCGGAGCTGTTGACGCTGAGGGTAGGAGAGTTGGCGCCGGTGTTCCAGAGGTAGGTGACGGTGTCGGTGCCGAAGCTGGTGGCGTCGAGCAGCAGAGGGGTTCCTTCGCAGATGGTGGTGTCAGGGCCCAGGTCGAAGAAGACGGTGTCGCCGTCGATGAAGACGGTGATGGAGTCATAGAAGGGGTTGTTACAGGCATCGATTACTTTGACGGTGTAGGTGGTGGTGGTGTCGGGTGCTGCGATGGGGTTGGGGATGAACGGGTTGCTCAGACCGGTGGTGGGCGACCATTGGTAACTGACGCCGCCGCTGAGCTCGAGCTGGAATTGGCCGCCAGGACAGATGACGACGTCTTCGAAGCCATCGAGGAAGGTGGTGTAGGAGAAGCAGACCTGGTGGAGGTTGCGGGCACCGCCGGTGGCAGAGGTGAAGCCCCAGAACACGAGGGGGTCGCCTCCGAAGATGTCGTTGACGATGTCACCGCTGTAGGTGAGTCGGAGCTCACAGTCGAACCACACTTCGAGGGTGTGGGCGCTGGCATCCCAGTTGACGCGGAGTTTGTGCCAGTTGCAGTTTTCGATGTTGGAGCCGGTGGCGGGAACGGGTCCGGCGAGGTTGGTGGGGCTTGCGTGGTTCATGTTGCCGTCGCGAATGATGGCGATGTGGTCGTAGGCTGGGTCGGAGAGGTTGGCATTTTGCCAGGTGTCGAACTCGATGCCAAGGGAAGGGATCACGCCTTGGAATCCAATGCCCTCACCCTGTTGGCCCACGGAGGTGCTAATGGGCTGGAAGCCGAAGACGATGCCGTCGGCGCCGTCCTGGTCGCGGCAACCAAAGTACATGTCCATGATCACGGAAAAGGACTCGCGCAGGTCGATCTTTTGCTCGTTCCAGATGGAGCCGGTTCGCCACAACTCGTCGGGGGTGAGCACCCAGCAGGTGTCGTTTGTCTGCATGGCGGAGCCATTGAGGAAAAAGGTCTGCGAAAGGGCCGTGCTGGTAAACAGCATGGTTGTGAGCAAGGTCAACAAGGGGCTGGCGATGGTCGTCGAGGTGTGCATTTTTTGGCCGTGTGGAAGGAAGGCTGGTGGATTTTTGAAGTCAATTTCTAACTTGCCCCAAAATGCACAATCCTCTGTTTCGATCCCAATCATTTCATCAAAAGCTTTGAACAATGTCACGCAAGCGCAAAATGGACAGCCGCTCCGATTCACGCCGTCGTTTCGTCAAACACACTGCCTTGGCGGCCACGGGATTGATGATCGTTCCCCGCTACGTGCTCGGCAGGGGTTTTACGCCCCCATCCGACAAGGTCCACATTGCCGGCATCGGCGTGGGTGGTCGCGGCGCCTCCGTGCTCCGTGAATTGGAGAGTCAAAACATCGTCGCCCTGTGCGACGTCGATGACCGCAGAGCTGCCGAAACCTACAAGCGCTACCCAAAGGCACCGCGCTACAAGGATTTTCGCGTCATGCTCGAAAAACAAAAGGACATCGACGCCGTGGTCATTTGCACCCCCGACCACACCCACGCCGTGGCAGCCATGGCTGCCATGCAGCTCGGCAAACACGTCTATGTCGAAAAACCGCTCACGCACGATATCTACGAGGCCCGTATGCTCACCGAGGCCGCCGCTCGCTACAAGGTCGTCACCCAAATGGGCAACCAGGGCAGCAGCGCAAATGGCATCCGTGAAACTCAGGAAATCATCGATGCTGGTATCATCGGCGACGTTACCCGCGTGCATGTATGGACGAACCGGCCAGTGTGGCCCCAGGGCGTGCCTACTCCCACCGACAAACCACCCGTGCCCGCCGAACTCGACTGGGATCTCTGGCTCGGACCCGCACCCTACCGCGATTACCACCCCAACTACCTGCCTTTCAAATGGAGAGGCTGGTGGGATTTTGGCACCGGAGCCCTGGGCGACATGGGCTGCCACTTCCTCGACACCCCCTACAAGGCCCTGCGCCTGCACTATCCCGTGGCGGCTGAAGCGAGCGCAGCCCAGGTTTGGTCGGGCGATTTCATCGAAGCCGACTACGCCGATTCTTGCCCACCGGCCGCCAAAGTGCACATATACTTCCCGCAAAGGGGGCAGATGCCCCCAGTCGAAATCGTCTGGTACGACGGAGGCATCCAACCTGCTCGCCCCGAAGAACTCGGACCCAACGAACCCTTTGGCGACTGGGACGGCGGCATCCTGTTCGAAGGCAGCAAAGGAAAGCTGATGTGCGGCATATTCGGCTCTAACCCGACCCTGCTGCCCACCAGCGTCAACAAGTATTTTCAAAAACCTGAACCCACCTTGCCGCGCATCGAGGAAACCCACCAAATGAACTGGATCTACGGCATCACCAGAGGCACCCCCACCACCTCCAGCTTCGATTACGCAGGACCTTTCACCGAGATGGTCCTCATGGGCAACCTCGCTGTGCGATGCTTCAACATGAAAAAACTCAAGCCTGGTAAAAAGCCCGGCGACTGGGCCCCCTATGAGTACCCCGGCCGCATCCGCCTCGAATGGGACGGCGACAACATGCGCGTCACCAACTTCGAACCGGCCAACGCCTGGGTCAAACGTGAATACCGAAAGGGCTGGAGCCTCTGAGTCGTGCACACAGGGGGAAAGCTGGTTGCAGGAGGTTCTTTTCGGGTCTCTCTACCTCCATGAACCACCAAAGTTTGCGCCCTGTACCCGGATTCAGGGGCAGTGAATTCAACCATGCGAGCTCATGAAACAGTATTTCACAGAAATCAAATGGGGGGTCATCTTCACCGCATTTTCCCTGCTGTGGATGGTGTTCGAAAAAACCATGGGATGGCACGACGAGCACATCGCCGACCATCCCCGCTACACCATGCTTTTCTTCTTCCCGGCCATCCTCATTTATGCCATTGCCCTGTTGGAGTACCGGCGGCAGCAGGGGGGCGGCTTCGAGTGGAAAGAGGGATTCATTTTTGGCGTGCGCATCACCATGGTCATCGTGCTGCTGTCGCCCCTGGCGCAGTGGATCACACACGCTTTCATTTCTCCCCAGTTTTTTGAGAATGCCATCGAGTATGGTGTAGCCCATGATCTCGCCGAGCGCAAAGCCCTCGAAGCCTACTTCAACCTGAAGAGCTACATCGTCATGTCCATCATGGGGGCGTTGCTGGGCGGTGTGTTGGTCTCGGCCCTGCTGGCGCTGATTTTTCGAAAAAAGTAAGTCGATGGGCGGGGGGCGCCTTGGCTATTTAGGCTTCGCTACGACCAGTGGCACCGCCATGACAGCCTCGGACCCACTCAGCACGAGCAGGTACAGCCCTGGCGGCAGGGCGGCTGTGTGTATTTGCCAACTCATTCGGGTGCCCGTCCTGGTGGGCAATGTAAGCCGTTTACTTCCAGCCAGGTCGGCCACGACGGGCGAGATGGTCAGGGGGCCGGCAGCGGATTCCACCTCTAGGCTGCACCACCCGGACGCGGGGTTGGGAGACAACGTCAGGAGCCTCAGTCCGAAGCTTTCGAGGGTGCTGCTTGCCATTTTTACCTCCACACTCCCCGTACTCGTGCAACCGTTGGCGTCGGTGATGGTGAACGAGTAAGTGCCAGCCGGCAGTCCCACCAGCGTATCGGTGGTGGCACCGGTGCTCCACAGCACTTCGTATGGGGGTTGCCCACCAGTGGGCGTCACCCAGGCGCTGCCGTCGGAGGCACCGGATGCCGATTCGGCCGTGGAGCCCGCGATGAAATCCAGGTCACTGGGCTGGGCGGTGTTGGTGAGGGTCATTTGGATAAAACAGCCGCTGTTGTCCGTCACGCTCACAACGAGCGATGCGCCCGGCGGGATGGGCGGCAGCGGGCTCACCGAAACGTTGTATGGTGCTTGGCCTCCCGTCACGACGGGCAAGACTTCCGTGAGGTTTCCATCGCAGTCCACCTGTAGCACGAGATCGGCAATTTGCAGCGGCGGAAACGGCTGCGCCACCTCCACACTCGCCTCGGCCGAGCAGCCTGCTGCATTGGTAGCAGTCACGGTGTAAATGCCAGGCAGGCCAATGGTTTGAACCGGAGCCGCAGGATCGCCAATGCCTGGCCCTTCCCACGAAAACACGACACCAGGATCGCTGGATACAGCTTCGAGCTTACCCTCCCCACAGAGCAGCACCGTATCACCAACGATGAGTACGTCAGGAGGGATGGTATCCATGAAGACTTCGAAATCGTCCGTTCGCTGGCAGCCGTTGAGGGGGTGCGTCACGGTGAGCAGGTAGGTGCCAGCCATATCGATGACGGCTGGTACGGGCAGCACATCGCCATTGGGATTGGTCAGCTCGCAATCGAAAAACAGCGGGCAGTTGGCTAGGGCGGTGGGGGTATTGCAGCTCAGGGTCAGGTCGTCGAGTTGGAAATTGGGAAGCATGGTGTCGATGGGCACGGTGACCTCATAGACGCTCGTACAGCCGCTGTTCGGATCTGTCAGGGTCAGGGTGTACACACCGGGAATCGTGGTGGTGGTCTGCTCGTCCGACGAGATGAATCCATTCGGGCCCTCCCATAGGATTTTGACTCCCAACGTCGTGGGATGTGCCTCCAGCAGGGCGATGGAGTCACGGCAGGTAATGTGTGTGGCCAAGGGGTTGGCGCTGGGAGGTGTCACCTGTTGGAAGAATACTTCGGCTGATGGGCCCGTACTGGTATTGTAAAACAACCCGCTGGAGGTCTGTTCCAGGGCGAAGGTGCGCACCTGGTAATACACATGGCCTGCAGGTGGAGACGGGTCTTCGAAAAGGGTTGCGGAGACGGGCAGCGAGTCCAGCAGCTCGAAGGGCCCGTCGGGGCTCGAACTGCGATACACGAAATAGCCCATCGCATTGGCTTGCGACACGGGGTCCCACTCGAGCAAGATGCTGTTGCAAATCGAGGAGGCCTTCAAACTGGCAGGGGGCTCCACCACCTGGGCCCGCAGGGTAGGGTCACCCAACAAGGACACATGCGCACCACAGATGCCGCTGGAGGAAAAATAGCCGGCATCGTAGCAGGCATTTTGGGTCACGATGGTGCAATAGCCGAGGGTCTCGCCAGCTGCCAGGGCGTGGTAAAACCAGTGTGGCCTGCCAGCCCACGAAACGCTCAGGATGCCACCTCGGGAAGCAAGCGCGCTCGGCATGAAAGGGTTGGGGCTGTAGTCCCAGTCGCCGTGGTAGCTGCCGAAGAGCATGGCAAAGACGGCGGGAATGCTGTCAGTGGCAAATTGGTTGCTGTTGCCCACGCCGGCAGCACTGGTATAGCTTCCGGCTCCACAGCCGTAGGCCATCAGGTAGCTCGAGGTGTCGGTGCTGGTGAAAAAATCCCCGTCCAGGACATTTTCGATGCCCACCAGGGGGTAGCCATTGCGCCAGCCGTTGGCGGCAAAGGCCTCGCCGTTGAAATAGCCGAAATTGTCGTCGATGAGCACCCTGGGCAGCACTGTGTATTGCCGGGTGCGCCAGCGGTGGTTTTTATCCAGATAGCGCCGGTAGAGCTCAACGCGGCTGCTGCCAAAGGTGGCTTCCGACAGGTTGGAAAAGTCCACCCTGCCGACGGCCACCTCGACTGGTGAAGGCAGGAGATACTGGTCGAATTTGCCGTCGCCGGGGATGTTGTCGTTTTGCGGGCGGGCGGCATCGCTGAAGTTGACGGTGCTGTCGGTCCATACCCCGTCGAGGTCGGCGTACCACGTATCGGCGGGCCAGGCGCCACCGTGGTCGGGGTGGCCATCCCAGGGTAAGAGGCCCGAATAGGGGACGGGTATGTCGCCAAACAACAGCGCTGCGTGCGGCTGGCTGCTGTCGTGGTCGGCGAGCAGCTGGGCTTTGATGGCATGGATGTCGTCGCCGGGTTGGACGCTGTGCCACATCACCGTCCAGCCTTCACCGCTCAAGTCGCTTCGCAGCTGCGCCAGCTCATTGGCCAACGGGGTTTCGAGTGCTGCCTCTACGAACACCGACACCCGCCCCCGTTGATGAACGGCAGATGCCATCACTGGAACCAGGGCATAGCCATAGGCCACGATGTTGCCGTTGTGCGTGCGGCGCACCCTGTATTCGTAGGTCTTGCCAAGCTCGACCGTCGTATCGGTGTAAGTGTGGATGATGCTTTGAAGGCTTTGCTGCACCACCTCCCAAGTGGCACTGCCCTTTTCCCTCCTCGAAACCACTGCGTCGTGGATGGCCGTTGGAGTCAGCCAGTCGAGATGCACCATTGGCGGGTCGGTCTGTACCGTGATGTAAATGGGGACCGCCTTGTCTTTGGTGAATTGGGCCTGGACCGACAAGCCGAGGAGGAGAAAAAGGCACGTTGCACACACGTTTCTCATGGCGCGATGGATTGGATGATCAAAGCTCCGGCGAAGATAACCCACTCGGTGCTGCCACTTCAGCATCATGCATCCAATGTGTGGTGCACGGAAAAATGCCTGCAGGTTGCCCTGGCATTTCGGGGGCGCGTGAGTCGTGACACGTGACGCGTGACTCGTGACTCGTGACTCGTGACACGTGACTCGTGACGCGGGACGGGGGCGATCGTGTGATTCGATTTCTGGCAAGGCTAAGATGTGAACTGCCCACTGCCAACCGCCAACTGCCAACCGCCAACCGCCAACTGTCAACCGTCAACCGTCAACCGCCCACTGCCCACTATCAACTGTCAACTGTCATTTCAAAGGCAAAACCGCAATCAGCCGGTCCTGAATGGAAGTCCGCCTGGTAAAAAAGATAACTTTGCCGGCCTCATTGAACTTCTTTCTCTGAGATTTAGCCCATCCACTTCAAATTTTCTCCCGACATGAAAAGAGTTTTTATTCCATTCCTGCTGTTGGTGTTTGCAGTTGCCAACGGCTGGTCGCAGCTCAACATGACCTTGCTCGACCAGATCGATTACACACAAAACACCAACGACATCTGGGGGTGGTTCGACCCCGTGGACAGTACCGAATATGCCATTGTCGGCACCACCACCGGCGTTTCCATCGTCTCCCTTGCCGACCCCACCGACGTTCAGGAAGTGGCTTTCATCCCCGGCCCCAATTCCACCTGGCGCGACATCAAGACCTGGGGCAATTTCGCCTACGTCACCAATGAAACCGGTCAGGGCTTGCTCGTAATAGACATGAGCGGCCATCCCGACAACATCACCTATACCTATTGGGCTCCCGACATTCCGGGCTTGGGCACCCTCCAACGTTGCCACAACCTCTACATCGACGAGTTTGGCGTAGCCTATCTGGCAGGTTGCAACCTCAACAACGGCGGCATCCTCTTCGTGGATGTGGCCTCTACCCCCGGCAGCCCCCAATTCATCGCCGCCGGCCCCAATGTGTACAACCACGACGTCTATGCCCGCAACAACATCATGTACTCCTCTGAAATCTATGCCGGCGAGCTGGGCATTTACGACGTAAGCGACAAGCACAACGTCGTCAAATTGGCTGCCCAACAAACACCCTATGCCTTTACCCACAACGCCTGGCTCAACGACGCTGGCGACGTCGTCTTTACCACCGACGAGAAAGCCAACGCACCCGTGGCCGCCTACGACATTTCCGACCTCAACAACATCGTCGAACTCGACCAGTTCCGACCCGTGGCCACCCTCGGCCAGAACGTGATCCCTCACAACGTCCACGTCTGGAACGACTGGCTCATCATTTCTTACTACACCGACGGCGGCATCATCGTGGATGCCAGCCGACCCACCAACCTCATCGAGGTAGGCAACTTCGACACCTGGCTGGGCGGCAATGGCGGCTTCAATGGCGCTTGGGGTGCTTATCCCTTCCTCCCCTCTGGGCTGGTGCTGCTGACCGACATCAGCAATGGCCTCTTCGTTTGCGGTGCCAACTACGTGCGGGCCTGCTGGCTTGAAGGCACCGTCACCGATGCCGTCACAGGCCAGCCCATCCAGGGCGCTTCCGTCCACATCGACAGCCCGCAGCCCAATTTAGGTACGACCAACAGCGCCGGACATTACGAAACAGGCCAGGCTATCGCCGGCACTTTTGACGTCACCTTCAGCGCCCTCGGCTATGAAACCAAAGTCGTGCAGGCTACGCTCGAAAACGGCGTACTCACCATCCTCGACGTAGCCCTCGAACCCGTCAGCTCCATGACCGTCACGGGTCAGGTGGTGCGTAGTGCCGACGGCATGGCAGTCGCAGGCGCACAAGTACAATTCGACGGTCCTTTCGGAACCTTTACCGCCGTGGCCGATGCCAATGGCAACTTCAGTATCTCCAACCTCTTCATAGGCAATTACGAGGTGGTTGCCGGTGCATGGGGATATCTCCACGAACACATCGCCGACCTCAATGTAAATCCCGGCATGACGCTTCCCCTGGTCATCACCCTCGAAAAGGGTTATCAGGACGACTTCGTGCTCGACCTCGGCTGGACGGAGTCCCACACCGCCGCCACAGGGGCCTGGGTACGTGACGTGCCCGTGCTGACCACTTACAATGGCCAAGCTGCCAACCCCGGTGAAGACGTGCCCTTCGACATCGGCAACGCCTGCTACGTCACTGGCAACGGTGGCGGCGGTGCCGGCAACGACGACGTGGACAACGGAACCGTCACGCTCATCTCTCCAACCATGGACCTGAGCACTTATGCCCAACCCGTCCTCAAATACAGCACCTGGTTTTTCAACGACGGTGGCAACAATCAGCCCAACGACACCCTGAAGGTGTTCATCACCAATGGAACCGATACCGTGCTGCTCGAAGCCATTTCCAATTCCCTCAGCGCCTGGAATCCGCCCAGCGAATTCAACCTGAGTGATTTCATCACCCTCACCGACCAAATGCACCTCATCTTCCAAACGAGTGACTTGCCCGGAAGTGGCCATATCGTGGAGGCAGCCGTGGACGCATTCCTCGTCGAAGACGTATCTCCCTATCCGCTGTTCTCCGCAAGCACTACCAGCGGTTGCCAACCGCTGACCGTCCAGTTCAACGACTCCTCTGACTCCACGGCCACGTGGATGTGGACCTTCGAAGGGGGTGAACCGGCCACCTCCTCCGACCCCAACCCGACCGTGACTTTCTCCGACCCCGGCTCTTTCACCGTCACCCTTACCGTCACGACCAACTCCGGTAATACCTACACCTTGACCCGACCCAACTTCATCGAAGTGAAGGCGGCTCCCACCGCAGGCTTCGACTTCGAGGTCAACGGCGGGCAGGTCAGCTTTACCAACACCTCTACCTCAGGTACCAGCTTCGACTGGGATTTCGGCGATGGCAGTCCGCATAGCAGCCTCATGCAACCCACCCATACCTATGCGGCACCAGGCATCTACACCGTCACCCTCACCGTCACCAACGACTGTGGCACTGCGATCATCAGCCAAAACGTCGAGATATTGCAAGTCGCTCCAGTGGCAGGCTTTACCACCTCCACCACTTCCGGTTGCGCCCCCTTGACGGTGCAGTTCACCGACACATCTACCGGCGGGCCTACTGCCTGGCAGTGGTCCTTCCCCGGAGGCGAGCCTTCGAGCTCTACGGAACAAAACCCAGTGGTGGTTTACAATGCTGCTGGAATCTATAGCGTCACACTCACGGTGTCGAATGCCGCCGGCACCTCGCAAGTGGTGCAGAGCCAGTTCATCGTGGTGGAGGACGCTCCAGCAGCTGATTTCGACTATGTCTATGGCGCCGACAGCAGCACCGTCATGTTCCAAAGCACCCTCGAGAATGCCAATACGATAGAATGGGACTTTGGCGATGGCACTTCGAGCTCCGAAGCCAACCCCACCCATACCTATGCCCAAGCTGGAGACTACGAGGTCAGCCTCATCGCAACAAACGACTGCGGCATGACGGTGGTGACCAAAGTGGTTCAAATCGTGCTCTCGGCAGCGGGTGAACTTCCCCCTGCTGCCTATGTGCTGCAGGCATCACCCAACCCCTTTACCGAAACCCTGCGCCTGCATTACGAACTGAAGGAGAAATTCGAAACGGCCAGCGTGCAGCTATTCGATGGTCTTGGGCGCAAACTTTGGGAGCAAACCCTCGATGGTCCTGAAGGTGTGCTGGAACTTTCGGAACGCTTCTCCTCGCCTGGCATTTACTTCATCCGTCTCGTGGTAGATGGTCGCACCGGCAAAGCATTGCGCGTAGCGAAAGGCTGAAGCGCAGCTACGCATTTAGACACGCGAAAGGCCATGGTTGAAACTGCCATGGCCTTTCGCCTTTCGAACAGACAGGTAGGACAGGTGGTGGCTTCTGATGCTTGTTTTTCCCAACAATGCTTTACCTTGTTGAGCCGAATCGAACACACCACCTCAAAGCCATGGCTATGGGAAAACGACGCAAGCGCCGGCGTGCCGATGCACATGAAGGCAACAAGTACGACAAGATTTACAGAGAGTACATCCGGGATTCCATAGAACAGGTAGTCCGCACCTTGCTCGGGTTGCAGGTCAAGAGACTTAGGTTCGTCAGTTTGCCGAAGCTGCAAGTGACGATGGAGCGAGAGCCGGATTTCCTATGTCTTGCAACCCTGGCGGACCCTCCTACTGAGATCGTGTTGCATCTGGAGGTAGAGGCTCAAGATCGGCCTGGTTCTGATGCCCGCATGTTGTTTTATGTGGCCATGGATTACCGGATTTTTCGCAAGCCGGTGGCTTTGCACGTGATTTACCTGGGGCTGAAAGAACCGAAGCATTTGACTGGCAAGGTCAGTTTTATGGGGTTGGAGTTTACCTATCACCGGCATGACATGCGGTCGATGGATCACCGCAAGTTTCTCGACTCTGACGATCCCAACCAGGTAATCCAGGCCGTGCTTGCAAATCCTGAACCGCTGGATGCCCACCAGGTCGTGAGGTTGATTTTGTTGCGTCTGAGAGGGATGGTGCACGACAAGAAGGAATTCGTGGGTTTCCTCAACAAGTTGAAAATTCTATCAGACCTGCGTAATTTGCGGGCAGTGATCAACGAAGAACTCGAAGCCATGTCTCTCATCGATGAAATCATTCGCAACATCAAGGAGGACGAGCTCATAAAGCCCATTTTGGAAGAGAGCCGGCAAGAGGCCCTCAAGAAAGGTCTCGAGGAGGGTCTCGAGAAGGGCCTCCAGAAGGGCCTCCAGAAGGGCCTCCAGAAGGGCCGTCTGCTCAATACCATTCAAACCATTCGTCGGATGCAGCTCAAGGGGCTCGACGTAGCGACCATCTCCGACTTTTTGGGCATCGAACCAGCGTGGGTGTCGAAGTACTACGAACAGGTGAAGCAGTGGGAAGAAATTCGCTCATTGCTCGACAGGCCGCGTGCGACTACAAAGTCAGTGAGCAAGCGCCTGGGCGTGGAGCCCATCGTGGTGGAGGCGGTGAGATGGGAAACGAACGGCAAGGCCTGACAATGCGAAGCAGGCCATAGCCCTATCGAGGCTCGTGTGCGAGTTCTGTTCTTGCTGACCTTAGAGTCTGGCAATCACCGTTTCGTTGGCTTTGACCTTTTGGCCGAGTTTCACCTCGATTTGAGCATCGAGGGGCAGGAACAGGTCAACCCGGGAGCCAAATTTGATGAATCCGAGTTCGGAGCCTTGTTCTACCTGGTCACCTTCCTTGCAATAGTTTACGATGCGTTTGGCGAGCGCCCCGGCGATTTGGCGCAGCATCACTTCGTCTTCGCCATTGTCGATGACCACTGTGGTGCGTTCGTTTTCGGTAGAGGATTTGGGGTGCCAAGCCACGAGGTACTTACCGGGGTGATAGCGGAAATAGTTGACGGTGCCGCTGACGGGGTTGCGATTGACGTGTACGTTGGTTGGCGACATGAAGATGGACACCTGCTTGCGCATGTCGCCGAAGTATTCGGGTTCGAAGGTCTCCTCGATGACGACCACCTTGCCATCGGCAGGTGCATACACCAGCCGATTATCACTCACCTTGATGACCCGGCGCGGGTGCCGAAAAAACTGCAACACGCCGAAAAACACCAAGCCGGATATCACCATGATGGGGGTCATGAGTGCAGGCACGGTGAAGCGAACCACTACATTGACCAAAGCAAGGAACAGCGCCAGGCTAAGGAGAATGCTGTGACCTTCTCTATGAATTTTCATGTGCGAAAAATTTTGCTTCCTGTCCGTTTTGCTTTTTCAACCACAGAACGGCGAGCCTAAAACGACCAACCACACGATCGAGTTGAAGCGTTCGGTGAATTGGAAAAAATGCGGGCAAAAATAGCAATTGCCTGGCTTGTGCAACTTTTGTGCTCAGCTTCATTCATAGCCTGTATGCCGACAGGCCAGCGGCATCGAGTACGAAGAGCCTGTCTCCAGTCGTCCTGACCATTTTGGGCTGCTTGATTGCCGCTGGCAATTGCACAAGGCGATCCTGGAGGGAAAGCAGGTCGAAGGCATGGAGCTGTCCTTTTTGCAGGTAGCGCATTTCCCCCTCGATGAAGTGAAAATCTTGCACTTCCTTCAATGGAAGGGTCTTGAGGTATTTGCCAAAGACATCGAAAACGAGAATGCCCTCGGTGGGGTCGTTGACGTAGACCAATTGCTGGTATTCACGCATGGCAGTGGGTCGGATCTGCTTGCCAAGGGCGAGGCTCAAATCAGCGCTTTGAAGCATCACTTCACCCGATCGGTCGAGTTTTTTCAGCCGGAAATCCACGGCGTCGAAAACCCACAGGTGGTTGTCGCTCGCCAAAGCCACGGCACTTGCCTCCAGCAAGCCGGCCCGAAAGAGATTGAACTGGCCGGCAGGGCTCAGCGTGCGGTCGAGCAAAAGCACGTTTTGATAGGCAGGAAAAAATACCAGCAAAAGCAGGGGATTGGAAGCATCGACGGAGGCGATGGTGCCCAGGGTACTGTTGGGGTAGCGAAACTGTTCGCGTCCGTCGGCGGTGTATTTCACCAGTTCGTTGCGTTCGTCCAGCAGGTAGATGTTTTGGAGGTTGTCCACCTCGAGCAGGCTGAACTTGCCTTGGATGGTGAAAAGGACTTCGTTGGAATCGGCGTTCGAGCGCCATGCTTGCTGACTTGCACTGCAGCAAGGGAGGAGCAGGCTACACAGAGCCAAAAGCACGTGCATTTTCATTTTCAAAAAATTTCAGTTCAAGGGTTTGGCCGTCGAAGACGGCGTAGGAGTTGTACTCGAGCCAGTCGCCGAGGTTTATGTAGCGCGAATGCCCGTTCGACAGGGTGAAGTCTATGGGCAGGTGGCGGTGTCCGAAAATGAAGAAGTCCACCTGCTGCTCCTGAAGCACCTGCTCACAGTACTGAATGAGATACTCCTTTTCAGGCCCGAGGAAGCCGCTTTCGTCGGCTGTGTGTCGGCGGCTGGTGCCGGAGAAGAACCGCATTAGCCGAATGCCTGTATTGGGATGCAGGCGTGCGAAGAGCCACTGACAAACCGGGTTTGAAAAAACGGCCTTGATGAATTTGTAGCCGTGGTCACCGGGGCCCAGCCCGTCGCCGTGGGCGATGAGGAACTTGTGGCCGCCAATCTCGCAAAACAAGGGTTTGCGGTGGATGGGAATGCCCATCTCTTCTTCCAAATAGCGAAACATCCACATGTCGTGGTTGCCGGTAAAGTAATGGATGGGCAGGCCCGCGTCGCGCAGTTCGGCCAGCTTGCCCAACAAGCGCACGTAGCCTTTTGGCACCACCTTGCTGTACTCGAACCAATAGTCGAAGACATCGCCCACCAGGTAGAGCGCCTCGGCGTCGGGGGCGATGGTGTCGAGCCACTTGACGATGAGGCGCTCTCGTTCGCGGCTTGGCAGGCGCCCGTCGGTGCCGAGGTGAAAGTCGGAAGCGAAATAGGTTTTCTTCATCTGCAAGACGCGGGGCTCACATCACCTTCTCCATCACGGCCCCACAATGGCGGCAGGTGCGTTTTTCTTCCGAGCTCATGAATTCTTCGATGGCTTGTTTGATTTGCGTGCCGATGTCCTTGAGCTCGAAACTTGCCTCGTAAAGCTTTTCGTGGCAGTTGTCGCAGAACCACATCAATTTGTCCAGCTCTCCCGGCTTGCGGTAGCGTTCGATGACCAGGCCCACGGTGTTGGCAGGGCGTTGTGGCGAGTGGGGAATGCGGGCCGGAAGCAGAAACATCTCTCCTTCACGGATGTGGATGTCCTGGGGCTTGCCTTGCTCATCGATGATTTTTACCGTGATATCCCCTTTGAGTTGGTAAAACAGTTCCTCACCTTCCTCCCAGTGATAGTCTTTGCGGCCATTGGGCCCGCCGACCACCATGACGATGTAGTCTTCATTGCCTTGGTAAATCTGCTTGTTGCCAACAGGCGGGCGGAGCAAGTCTCTGTTCTCCTCCACCCATTTCATCAGGTTGAAAGGTTTGGTGATTGCCATGGCTGTTGATGTTTTTGACGGTTTGAGATGTGTCGGCTCCCATGGGGTAGGCCTGTCAAACATGCTCCCATCGATGCGGGAGGGTCAAGAGGCGATGTTGGGAGCCATGCGAAGGTAGCCAAACTCGCGAAAAGCCGTTGGCTCAGTGGGGCATCAATACCAGGCGGACCCATTGCAAACGGACGCCACTGGCACCTTCCAGCAGCAACCTGGCCACGTACACACCGGCGGCCAAATCCGCCGCAGGTTGCCAAGTCTTTTGCTGCCTGCCCGCCCCGAGTTCCATCCCTTCAAAACTGACCACCCTCCTGCCATCGAGGGCGTACACACTCAAATCGACCCTGCCAGGCAGAGCCTGTTGCCAGCTGAAGTTGACGGCCCCCGCAGATGGGGTGGGATAAGCGGTGAACCCGCATCCTTCATGGCCAGCCTCGGCCGTCGTGACGGTGCACTGGATGCCTGCATCGGCACACCAGCTGCGTTCGGCCAGGGTGCAATCGAGTACGAACGGATTGGGCTTGCCCGACTGGTAGGCCGCTATGGCCCAGGTACGGTCCCACTCCCGCTGGTCCACTGGGTCGAGCACGTGCCATTGACACAAAGTTTGCCGCTGGATTTCGAAGAAAGTACTGTCGGCTTGAGGCCGGTACATGGTGTAGAAATACATCATGGCCCGGGCCACGTTGCCTTTGTGGTCTTCACGAGGTTCGAACAATCCAGGCACCCATTCGCTGTAGCGTTCGATGTGGGTTGTGGGGATGGTGCTCGTTTGCTGGTCGAGGTAGTACCATCGCTGGGTTTGGTCATCGGGGATATCGGCAAAGGGCGAATTGCCTCGGTCGGCATTGACGTCGATTCGGGTGGGGAACAGGTGGTGCATGTCGCCCTCGGCCAGCCCCGTGGCGCCCAGGCTTTGTGGCCAGGTGTGTTCGGTGTTGATGCCGTCGGGGCCGCCATTCATGAAAGCGGCCTGGGTGGGGTCTTTGGTGGGGTCCAACCAGATGGTGAAGCCCGTATAGACGCAACTCAGGCTGTCGTCGTGTTTGTCGATTTTTCCGAAGAGGGTGTCGCGTGCCATGGCCTGTGGCAAAAGCACCGGAGCTTTGAAGGCGGCCACCACACTGTCGAGCAGCTCCTGCCCCTCCAAACCTGGAAAAACGGGCTGGTGGAGCTGACTGTATGACTGGCCAGCCACCAATAGCATGGCATAGAGAAGTAAGCGTCGCATGCAGGATGATTTTGAACTGCCTGGCTATTGTTTGAGTGTGTCGAAAGACTTGGTTTTCGCAGCTGCTTCGGGCACCCCAGTCAGGCCCGATTCGCGCATAAACTGGGCCGCCTGGAACATGCTTTGGCCAAAGGTACGCATCTGCTCTGCCCGTTCGGGCATGTAGGGGATGAGGTTGTGCGGATTGAGGCTGCGGTGGTGATACAGCGACTCGACGCCGAACTCTCGCCAGACGTACAGGTACTCCTTGTCGATGACGGCGAATTTGTCGTCGGCATAGGTGATGGCGTAGGGTCGCTGCTGGTGCAGCAGGTCAATGCCTAGGGTATTGTTGAGGTAAGGCAAATGGAGCATGCCCATCAACGTGGGGAAAATGTCCATCTGAGAGGCCACCATGCCGTAAGCCTTGGGGGGGCCCAGGAGGGCAGGGGCATACACGATACAGGGCACGTGGTTGAAGCTGGTGGGCAAGTCGTAGTGCTTTTCCACTGTCACGCCGTGGTCGCCGGTGAAGACGAAAATGGTGTTTTCGAACCAGGGCTGGCGGGCGGCCTCCTGGAGGAACTGCCGCACCGACCAGTCCACGTATTCCACGATGCCGAGGATGCGTTGGCGGTGGCGGGGTTTGAAGTACTCGGGGATGACGTAGGGCCCGTGGTCGCTGCCAGTCATGATGGCGCCAAAGAAAGGTTTGCCGTTGCGGTACAGCTCGTTGAATTCACCGATGGCGTGGTGGTAGAGGTAATCGTCGGGCACACCGAGGGCACTGAGGATTTTTTCTTTGGGATAATCTGGTTTGGCCACGATGCGGTCGAAGCCGTTGGCCCGCAAGAACTTGCCCACGTGGTCGAATTCCTCGTCGTGCGTGGTGAAATAAATGGTCTGGTAGCCGTGCTGCTTGAGTGCGCTGGCCATGCCGGCATGGGGCTTCATTTCCACCAGGGGGTGCTTGCGTTTGACCACAGGCATGCTGTAAAGCGTGCCGTAGATACCTGCGAAGGTGTGTATGCCAACGGAGAAGAGGCTGTCGAAACTGAGCGACTGTTGGGCGAGGCTGTCCATGAAAGGCGTCAAGCCGTTGGGGTTGCCGTAGCGCCCCATTTTGGCTGTGCTCATACTCTCCATGATGACTATTACCACGTTGGGCTTGCGGGCAGGCAGGGTGTCGAACGTCACTGGCCTGGCGATGGGAGATGGCAGCTCCGTTTGGGTGATGCCGAGGTATTGCCGCACCCGCTCGATGGCCTCCTGGTCGGGCATGAAGTGCACGCGGTCGTATTCGGGGTCGAAATGGGCGAGCCAGCTCTTGGTGAAGGTGAAGCACGGGTTCAGGGCGAGCTGGTTGGGGAAGGCATAGTCAGAAAACCAGGCCGTGGCCGTGTCGATGGGCTTGTCGGAAAACTGGCCCCACACGGCCACCAGCAACAACACACTGAGCAAGACAAGCTCCCACCAGGATTTTTCCAGCGCCTCTCGTGCGTGCTGCTGCGGGAGGTATTTTCGCAGGCCACGCCATTGCCGCCACAAGAACCAGCCGCTCGTCAGCAACAGGGGGGCCAGCGTCCAGTAGTAGCGCCATTCGCCCCAAACCATTTCCCACAAAAAATCCGAATCACCCGTGCCGGCAGAGACGAGGATGGCCATGGTGGTGCGGGTGTTGAAGTGGTGGAAATAGGGCAGGTCGGCGGCACAGCAAAAGAACCCGTAAAAGAAAGCCGCAATGATGAGGGTAAATGCAATTGCCCACAGCACCACTTGCTGCCTTTTGATGAAAAAGGCCACCACGAGCAGGGCCCAAGGCAGCAACATCATCCAGGCGATGGTGGCCAGGTCGAATCGGAGGCCCATCAAGAAGCTCTGCAGGATGAGCCAGAAGCGGCCGTTTTCAGGCAAGTATTGTAACTGATACCACTCTTGCAAAAAGGCCAGCAAGCGGAAAAAGGTGAAACCGATGAGGCCGTTGAGCACGGTGTACAGCAGGTAGCGTCCATGTGCCGTTGCCGGCTGCAGTTTTTCCGAAAAAAAGGAACGGGTCAGGTTGCTCATGAGCAGTTTGGTTGGCCTGATGCCGAAATACCAGGGGTGGCGCTTTGTTTGCGAGGGTCTGAAACGGTTGAGGTCCGCGTAACAAAAGGGGGCGAAGTTACTCCTTTGTGCGAGGAAGAAAAGCCTCGGGTTCCTAGTCTGCGAGTCGATTTTGCCAAAACCAAAAGCCAACCCCTGCAAGGAGCACAGCCGCACCGGCGAGCAGCCAGCCCACCATAGGCTTGCCGGGCAAGGTGGGAGCCACCCCGATGAGGCTGTAGGCACTCCAGTAAACCGGATGGGCATACACATCGGGTGTGGCAGAATCGATGATGGAAAGCTGGGCTCGCTGCAGGGCCAGGGCGGCTGGCAGACCTTGCTTGAAGTGTCGGAAAAAAGTCTTCGTCAGGCGGCTGTTCGTCTCGTCGTTTATGCTCCACAGGGTGGTGACCACGCTGCGGGCTCCTGCGTAGAGGAATGCTCGTGCAAGGCTGATGATGCCTTCGCTGCGGTACCACGAGCCGCGTCCCGTCTCACATGCCCCCAACCAAACCAATCCACCTTCGAGTTGCATGGTGTAGATGTCGCGGGCGAACAGGCTGTCGTAGGGTTGGTCTTGGCCGGCCAGTGCGATGAAAGAAAAATCGCCTGCCTCTGCGTTGGCCTGGGCGTGGGTGGCCAGGTAGAGCCATGGCTGGTTGGGTGCCAGGGCCCGGAAATTGGCCAGGTTCGCATCGCCATGGGTGAGTGCCTTGCCGCCCATCAGGCGGGCTACCTCCTGGGCACTGGATACGTTGAAATGCAACACGCCAAAACCGTGGCTACCATCGAACGCAGGGGCCATGGCCAAGCCTTTCCCCGTGGCGTTGGGTTGCTTGTGGCTCAATTGCTGAAAAAGCCCTGCCGAGTAGGTATAGCCCACGGCATGTCGCCGCACTACGAATGGATACTTGGAAAGCCGACAGCCAGGCGGGGGAGTTTCGTAGAGCAGCGCCGAAAAGGGCAGATAGCCCAATACCCCCCCTGGCACGATGAGCAAGCGTTGGGGCAATCCCCAAGGTTCGAGCGGTCGGAGGAGAACGTCGTAGAATTTGCCAGCCGCTTCGGTGTAGCGAATACAGAGGGCAGCTTTGTCCTTGCCAAAAAACTGGAAATCTTCGATGTGCCGCCTGAATTTCAGCACGGCGTCATCCAGTTCGAAATCGAGCGGAAGGCGAAGCCACAGGGCGGTGTCTTTTTTTACCAAAAAGACGAATAGCCGGCCGGAGGCCGGAAAATAGGAGATGAATGCCTGGTCGGGCGTCAGCAGGTCGGCTATGTCGGCCGTGAAAAGTTGCGTACGTCCATAGCGCAATTGGTGAATGGCGGGGAAGCTGGCTTCCATTTGGCCCTCGATTTCCTGGAGTTGGGTGCGCAATTGGAAGGCCAGTTGTTGGAGGGAGTCGATTTCACTCGGATTACTTTGCGGGTTGCGCTGTTGGAAGAAGATGGCCTTGTCCAATTCAGCGATTTGGACTTCGAGTTCCCGCTGTGCAAGCAGCAGGCTGTCGGGAAGGTTGGCAATGGAGCCGGCAGTCGAATTGCGCAGGGCTTCCAACAGCAGCACGCTGCGGTTTTGCTCGGCGAGGTCGAATGCCAATTCGAGCCATTTGGGCGAGGGGTCGAGGCGGTAGCGCTTCCACACCAGGTCGAGCGCTTCGGCGGTGCGTTGGTTGTTTTCCTCGACGACAGCCAAGGAACTGCTCTCGAAGTGATGCACCCGGCGGTAGATGCGCGCCGCTTCGAAGGCGAGTTTGAAGCAATCTATGGCCTGGTCGAGGGATGGGATCTGTCGGGTTTGCTCGTAGAGCAGTTTCCAACTCCGGGCCTTGCCGTCGAGGGCTTCGATGATGGTGTTTTCCGGATAAAAAAAGGCGGGGTCGGGGTTGACGGCCGGGTCGTCGGCATCGAAGCGATAAAGCACGGCGCGCAAGGCGGCTTGCTGGTGAAAGAGCGCCTGTTGAGGTGCCTGCATCTGCAGGTATCGCTCGGCCATGAGCAGGTGCACCTTTGCGACCTCCCTTCTGAGGGTATCGGGGAAATGGGCTCTCAACAGGGCCAGGGCCTGGTTGAAATGCTCAAATGCTTCGCGGGGGGATTCGCTGAGCTCGCCGAGCTGTTTGTGGAGGTTGCTGAGCCAGTAACGCCCGGAGGGGTGCAGCTGGGAGCGGACGACTTGCTGACAATACCCAAGGCCTGAGCGGGCGTGATGGCGGGCGGGTTGGTTGAGCCCTTGTCGGGAAAGGGTGAGGGCGAGGGTGCTTTCGAGGAGGCAGCGCGACACGGCACTGAGGTCGGGCAGGGAAAGGGCCCGCTGGCAGGTGAGGGCGGCGAGGCTGTCGAGGCCGCGGTCGGCCTGGGCGATGGCGATGTCGTTGAGGGCTTCGGCTGCCAGGTTATAGTTTTCGTGTTGGAGTGCCACCTGGTGGGTGCGCTCCAACAGCACCATGGCGGCGGCATGGTCGCCGAAACGGGTGTAGATGTTGCCGAGTTCGCGGTGCACGTAGGCAACTACCGTGGCATCGACGTGCCGGGCTTTTTCTTCGAAAACTTTGCGGGCTTTTTCATACCACTTGCTCGCTTCGAGGTAATGACCATACCAAGCCAGGGTGTAGGCTGCATTGGTGTAGAGCCAGCCGAGGGCTATCCACTCCTCGTTGCTTTGTGGGGGCCTGAAGAGGTTCACTTCGGAGCCTTGCTGGTAGGCTTCCATGGCCAGGTCGAGGTGGCCGGCCAAGTCGAGCGCGACACCGGCCTTTTTGGCCAGTTCGAGGAATGTGAGCAACTCATCATTGCGTCGGCATTGCTCGCGTACCTGCTTCAGGTGCTCGAGAACCTTCCGGGGATCTTGCCGGGCGCTTTGCTCGATGGCCTGGAGCTGGTCGGCGAACCAGTTCTCTTGCTGCGCTGTGCTGCAGAGCAGTGGAAGGCAAAACGCAAGGGTCAGAAACACTCTCATCGGCAGGGGGGGATATGTGGGGGAAAGATAAAAACTGTTGCAATGCGGCAAGGCCGGGAGGAAAAGGTTCGGGAGGCTGCCTGTGGCGGGTTTGGGGTGTTGCGCGCGAGCAAGTGCCTCTGGGGAGCATCGCGGGAAGGGAACGCCCACCTGGCCGACCAGGCGAGGCTCCCATTTTCGGCGCCGGGCTGTGCCGGTCGGGGGCCATTCCCCACCTTCTCGGTGTATTCCTTTTCAAACCCTGGCCTCTCCCTCAGGCTGGAATGAGCGGGGAGGGACCTGGGCACCGCCAGGGGGAAAGGCCGTGCGGCGAGGTGGAAAGTCCGGAGGGCTCCCCATATTTGCAGAAACCCCGGGTGCCCGTTGAGAACCTGCCGAGGCACCCCTGGCCTGGCCACCCAAAACATGCAATCATGCCGCACCGTCCCCACCTCTTCGAAGAATTCCCGCCAGTGAGCAAGGCCGAATGGATCGCGCAAATCGAGCGCGACCTGAAAGGCAAAGCCATCGAAGACCTCGATTGGTCAGTTGGGTCTTTGCGCTTCAGTCCATTTCACCACCTCGACGACCGCACCGGGGCACCTTCGGCACTCGTAGTGCCTACTTGGGAAGCAGCCGAGGACATTCCCGCCGCTGATTTGCTCGAGGCCAACAAGCTCGCCCACAAGGCCGTCGGTGAGGGGATGGAGTCGCTGCGTTTTTTGCTGAGCGAGCCGCTCGGCGATCACCGCATGGAAGGCCTCATCGACGGCATCGACCCGCTGGCGGTGTCCCTGCATTTTTTCGAGAAAAATCGCAATGCCGAACCGCTCACCTTGCTGCGCCACTTGTACCATGTGCTCGAAAAACAGCACCTGGACGCCACGCAGGTGCGAGGGTGCCTTGCCTGGACGACGCAGGCGCCGGTGGTTGAAAAGGACGCGATGTCGCTGCTCGGATACGTACACGATCACTTGCCCGGCTACAAGGTGCTTCCCGTGGGCGTTGGCCTCGACTGGTCGAACCCGCAACGCACGGTGGAAAACCTTGCCGCATTGCTCACTGGCATGGATGGATGGCTGGCCTCCCTCACCGAAGCAGGATTCGAACCTGACACCATTCATCGTCACCTCTTCGTGCTGGTTGGCGTCAGTGACAACTACTTCGTAGGCCTGGCCACCGTGCGGGCCGTGCGCATGCTTGGCGACCACCTCGCTCGTGCCTGGGGCATCGAATCTGAACACCTCTTCATTGACGCGTACTTTTCACCTTTTGGGCAATCCGAAGACCCCTACCGGCAGTTACTCGCCGCCACCACCCGCGCCATGGCTGCCATTGCCGGAGGTGCCAATCGACTCACCATCACCCCTCCCGACGCCATCGACCCCGAGCACCCCATGACGGAAGAGGAATCTCGACACCTGGTGCGCAACATCCACCACATTCTGCGGCTGGAGAGTTTCTTCGATGCTGTCAGTGACCCGGCAGCTGGCAGCTATTTCTTCGAACACCTCACCGAACGCCTCGCAGCTGCTGCCTGGCAGCACTTCGTGGACGCATCCCGGGAACAGTGAGTGCTGGAAAGCGTGAAGCGTGACGCGTGAGGCGTTGAGCTGGCAGCTGCGCCAGGAGGCGAGGGGGGCACCCAGGTAACTTTGCCTCCTGCAGGCTTCGAGTCGTGGATAGAATGCCCGCCGGGATGTTGGCGGAGAGATGGAACAACCCTTCTGGTGCGGACTTGGATTGACTTTTTTTATCCAAAACACTGACTTGCCGGCGTGGCACTTTGGCCCGTATCTCTTTTCTTTCCACCCTGAAAAACAAATGCACTGATATGACTACTCAAATCCAATTCGTGAACGCCAACCACAACCCGCGCCTGGAGCGCATGCTCGACGAGGGCCTCAAAAAACTCAACCGGAAATACGCTTGGATCATCAGCGCCCGAGCCATTCTCAAGGCCGAAAATTACGTGGACAGCAACAACCACCTGTGCGAAATTGAACTCAGCGTGCCCGGCCCCAACATCTTCACCAAAGAAACAGCTGACAACTTCGAAGCCGCCATCGCCGGTGCGCTCGAAGAGCTCGAAGTGCTGCTCAAAAAGCACAAAGACCGCATGTACCGGCACTGATCCTGCTCACCTGTGGCACACGGGTGCTCGTTGCGGGTGCCTCGCCCAGTTTTGAAGCATCGGAAAATCCGGCCAAGGGGTCAACCGCAAAGCCGATCCCCCGAGGGGCTGCGCTATTTCGAAGCGAACACGCGACAGCTCCACTTCTTGAATTCCGCAAGCAAATGGGCGTAAGTGTCGATCAGCCTTGTATCGGGGAGGTAGTTTCGGCTGGCACCTTCGAGCTGGCTTGGCATTGGCATTCCGAGGGCCATCATGCCCAGCAGGGCGGCGCCACGAGCGGTGTCCTCACCCATGTCGCGTACGCTCATGGGCTTGCCAAAGATGTCGGCTGCCATCTGTACCCAGGCTGCCGAGCGGCTGAAGCCTCCACCTGCCCGCACAGCCTCGTACCCTCCCACCGATTTTTCCAGCTCGCTGCCCACCCAGGCCATGTTCAGCAGGATTCCCTCCATGACGGCCCTGTGAAAATGAGCCATCCCATGACGCGGAGCCATGCCGACGAAAATGGCAGTGGCAGCGGGCTCCATCAGCGGTGCACGCTCACCATGTAGATACGGCAAAAACAACAAACCCTCGCTGCCTGCCGGTACAGTCTTCAACAGGGCGTTGCAACGAGCTTCGTCGGGCATGCCGCCCATCCATTGGCGACAGAACCACTCGTACACCGAGGCGCCGTTGCTGCTCGCGCCCCCGCACACGTACCAACGGCCGGTGGGGCTGAATACCTCTGGCAAGCCGTCGGTGAGCAGGTAGCTGAACAACATGCCGCCGTGGTCCTTCAATGGCTCGGTGCGAGTTTGTCGCATGGCAGCGCTGGTGCCAATGGTCAGCACTGCCTCGTCGGTGGTTGACAGCCCTGCGCCCAAATTGGCCAGGCAGCCGTCGGCACCGCCGATGATGAGAGTCGTTCCAGCGGGTAAATGGAACGACACATCGAGCCGGGCCAAGGGCGACAGCAACCGAGGCAGGCGCTCAGGTTCCACGCTGGCGGTGCGTAGGGCCTCTTCATTCCATTGAAGGCTCCGGATATCGAGCAGCCCACTGGCCGATGCCGACGCCAAGTCGGTGTACCATTGCCCCGTGAGGCGGTGCACCACCCAGGCCTTCAGGTCGCAGAAGCGTGCTGCCCGTCGGAAGGTCTCCGGCTCTCGCTCCCTGAACCAGCACAGCTTGCACAAGGGGCTCATGGGGTGGATGGGGGTGCCAGTGGCCTCGGCCAATGCACGGCCAGCAACCGAGCGGCGCAACTCCCTGGCCTGCTCTTCGGCCCGCAAATCGCTCCAGAGTATGCAAGGGGTGAGCAGCTTGCCCGATTCTTCTGCGAGGAGCAGGCTGTGCATGTGGGTGCTCAGCACGACCGCCGGGCAAGGGTTGCCGAGGCGGGTGCGAACCTCGTCGAAGGCTTCGAGCATGGCGCGAAGGATCATCTCGGGGTCCTGCTCCATCCAGCCGGGATGTGGCCGTTGGGTGGCCAGGGGCCGAGCAGCATGGGCCAGTGTGCGGCAGTGCTGGTCGAATGCTACGGCCCTGACGGATGAGGTGCCGATGTCGATGGCGATGAGAAAAGCTTCCACTGGATCCACTTTGATTTGGACCGCCCAAGAAAAGGCCTTTTGGAAAACTATTACCCCACAATCCTATCTTCACCACATCAGAATGAATCTGCATGAGTCTGAGCCGTGCCGGCTCTCGCTTTGCTAAACATACACTCCCAATCATGGAAAAAGCCCTCCAATCCTATATCCGCACGGTCAAGGAACTCATCCAGGAAGATGAGCTCGAAGCGGCGTTCAAATACCTCTTCCAGCTCGACGAGAAACTCGGCGTAGGCCTGCAGAACGACCTCGTGCTCCAGCAGGCCCGCTTCAAAAGCAATGAGAAAGACCAGCTGCGGGGACTCATCTCAGCAGAAGCCTATCAGCGCACCAAAGCACAAATCCGCTACAACCTGGTGACATTGGCCGACTCCATCCCCCGCAAACTGGAGCTCGAAGAAATGACCAGGGGAGTGGCAGGCATGGATTTCCTGGTGCAGGAGGAGGACGCCTTCCAGAAAGTACTCGGCGATCGTAGCCATCTGGTGCGCATAGCCTGGCTCGAGAAAGCCATCGAGGCATCGAAGAGTGTGGGGCGGGTGGTGCTGCCCAACGGTGCCACGGGTACGGGCTTCCTCGTGGCCGACGGCTACCTGTTCACCAACCACCACGTGTTGCCCAATGCAGACGTAGCTTCTGAGTCTTACGTAGAGTTCAACTTCGAACTGGATGCAATGGGTAGGCCCAAACCCCGCTACCAGTACCGCTTCGACGCAAGCGATTTTCTGACGAATGAAATCCTCGACTGTACGCGTGTCAAGGTGTTCGAAAACGGCCAGGTGCCACTGTCGGAATGGGGAGCCCTGGAACTGGCCCCCGACGCCATCCCCGTGGTAGGTGATCCGGTCAACATCATCCAGCACCCCAATGGCAACGACAAGCAGATCGCCGTCACGGCCAACAAGGTGATCTCCGTTTGGGGGCCACGCATTTTTTACACCGCCGACACCGAACCCGGATCCAGCGGCTCGCCCGTGTTCAACCAAGATTGGCGGGTAGTGGCCCTGCACCACGCCGGAAAAACCGAAAAGGAGGGCGGACTGCAAATCAATGAAAGGGGCGATCGCGCCGGTGCCAATCGGGGTATCCTGTTTTCGGAAATCGTGAAGTGGTTGAGGAAGTGAGAATTTGGGTGTGACTTGGCCTGAAAAAGGATGCCCCAGCAGAACAGCTGGCAAGTGTTACTCCTTTTCGGCTGGATAATCGGAATCCTCACCCTTTCGGTACCAGCGGCGTTTGACATAGCCATTGCTGGCCCAGAAGAGTACGGCCCAGCCAGCCATCAGCAGCACCCCGCCAAGGGGAGTCAGTGGCCCCAGCACTCCTTTGAAATCTGGGATGCCCAACACATCTGCGGTGCTCAGCAGATAGAGCGAGCCACTGAAAAACACCACGCCTGCAATGAAAAACCAGGCGGCTAATCGGGTTTTCTTTCGGTCGAGATAGCGGCCCAACAGGGCAGCCATGAACAAGGCAAAGGTGTGAAAGAACTGGTACTGGACCCCCGTTTGCCACGAGTGGAGCTGTTCGGGATGGAGTAGGGGGGTGAGGCGATGGGCGCCAAAAGCCCCCAGGGCTACGGCACTCAAGCCAAATGTGCACGCGATGAAGAGGAATACTCGGGTCATGGGTGATGTGTGATTTCCGTGGATGCCAAACGCCCCTGCCAGAACAGGAGAGCTGTCGGCTCAGGGAAGCGTAGATGTCATTCGAGTTCGATGAGGACAGCTCCTTTGTCAACGGCTGACCCCTTGAGGACGTGTATTTGTTTGATGGTACCTTCTCCGGGAGACTTGATGACATTTTCCATTTTCATGGCTTCCAGCACCAGGAGTGGGTCGCCATGAGCGACCGTTTGCCCCGGCTCTACCATGATGTCGAGTACGAGCCCGGGCATCGGTGCCCGCACGTCTTTGATTTTGTGTATGACGGTGGCACTCAGGCCCATTTTTTCCACCAGCTCGTCATAGGCGTCGTTGAGCCGCACCACGTAGAGCAGGCCGTTGACCTCGATGCGGATGGTTTTGCGTCGGAAGTCTAGATCCTTCAAGCGGGCTTCGTACTTGCGGCCATTCTCGAGCACGTGGAAAACGCCTCTTTGCGGGCTGACGATGTCGAGCCGTTCGACGGCTGCTTCATCGAGGAAGACGTCGTACTTGTCGTTGATGCGCAGATGGTAATCGCTTTGCTGCATGGGGTAGATAATGGTGTTGTCAGCGTACGTTGATTTTGCCAAGCCGGGTCAAGACACTGGTTTCAAAAACGGTGTAGATGATGTACACCACGAAGAACGGGACCACAAACATCATACTTTTGGGCGATACGATCCTGAACCAGGCGATGACAAAAACAGCCGAGACGAGCAGTTTTGTCAGGGTGAAAACCATTATGAGGCGGGTGAAGGCGTTGGCGTCTTTGCTCAGCGCCGCCCGAGCACCGAAATAGAACGCCGCCACGCTCAGGATGAAAAACAAGCCAATGGTCAGGAGCATGAAGGGCCAGGGCATGACCGCTGGCCACAACTGGCTTCCCACGTATGCCAACACCAACAGCAGGGCCGTAAGCCCTCCAATCCGGGCGAGAAACCTTCGCTGACTCATCTGAACAGGGTTTTGAGGGTTTGGAAAGGCCTTCAGCTTCGGAGCAAATCGCGCAAGATCAGGTACAGGCCTGCCAACAAAAAGACCACGACGCTCAATGCCGTCAGGTATGGTTTGTCTGTTTGGAAATGGTCGTCGAGGAGGCGGCCAACGTAGGCGCCAATGGCGATCAGTATCACCAACTGAAAAGCCATGCCTGAATAGCGAAGGGCGTCGATGGAACGCCTCGAGGTCGGACGCTTTCCGGCTTTGTCGTGCTCGTTATTTAACTGCTTCTTCGACAACTTTTTTGCTCTGGTTGGTGGAGCCAGTTTTGCCATTGGCAATGGCGGATTGCAGGTTGAAAGTGCCGCTGATGGCGGCACCGGCCTGTACCACCAGCTTGCCGTAACTGACCTCGCCATTGACGCTGGCGCTTTCGCGTATGTGCAGCAGTTCTTTGACGTCGAGTGTGCCATTGAACTTGCCTTCGATGACGGCTTGCTGGCACCTGACGATGCCCTCGACGGAGCCCTGTGGCCCAATGATGACCTTGGCATCGCACACCAGTTCGCCTTTGAGATACCCGTCGATGCGGATGTCGGTGTTGGCAGTGAGTTTACCCTCCATGCGCGTACCGCTGGCGAAGGTGTTCAACGAGGGGCCACCCCCTACTCCATTGGCAGTCTTGCTCATAGCCTTGTCTTTTTTGTCACTTCCGAACATGTTGTCTGTGGTTTGGTGAACATCCGGGCTTACTCCAATTTCGGTGGGCTCCGGATCTGGTTTGTAATCGGGTTTGACCAACAGGGCGTCCGGTGTCGATTCAGCGCCGAAGATAGTTATTTCGGCAGGCAAATACGAAAGTCTCGAAGGTGGGAAAGGTTGGGAGGGGGAGGATTACGAGCCACGAGCTACGAGCCACCACACATTGACAGTAGTCCCTCGTCCTATCTCACTGCTGAGGCTGACCTTGCCGCCATGAGCTTCGACGATCTGCTTCACGTAACTCAACCCCAATCCGAAGCCTTTCACTTGCGCATGGGCAGGACGGGGCACGCGGTAGAATTTTTCGAAAACCTTGCTCAAGTGCTCCGGAGGAATGCCAGGCCCCGTATCGCGAACACTGACCACGACGAACTCGCCTTCCTGGCGACAGCCGACTTCGATGCGCACGTTCGGCCCGCCATATTTGATGGCGTTGTCGAGCAGGTTTCTGAGCACATTTTTGAAGTGAGTGGGGTCGGCGAGGATGTGCAGGGAGCCACCTCCAGTTGCGAACGCAATGCGATCGACATCGATGAGCACCCCGGCGTACTCTCCAACCACCTCAGCTGTCAATTCACGGACATTCACCCTTTGCTTGTCCAACTCATAGCGGCCCCGTTGGAGGTTGGCCAGCTCGAGCACCTTGTCGATGTGCGTTTTGAGCTTTTCGTTTTCACCGCGGATGGTCTCCAGAAACCGGAGTACTTCCTGTGACTGACCTCCTTGCAAGCGCTCAGCAGCCATGTTGGCAGCCAGGGATATTGAAAACACGGGAGTCTTGAGTTCGTGGGTGAGGTTGTTGATGAAATCGTTCTTGATCTCGTTGAGGCGTTCCTCCCGGCGCAGATAGTGAATGAGCCAGCCCAGACAGGACAGGATGACGACCAGGCAAACCAGGGATAGAACGATGAGGGTGCGCAGCCGGCCCAGCAGGTATGCGAAGAGGTTGGCCACGTCGAGGTGCAAGGCGCGAAAGCAGGTGCGTTCCACGGCTGGAGACTGTGCCAGGCAGGCATTGGTGACAGCAGGCCCAAGCCTGATGGCATAGCGCCCGAAGTGGAAATCCTCGGGAAGCGTCTTGGGATGTCGGAGGTAGATGCGCCTTGCCGACAGGTCTGTCACCGCCCATTGGATGCGTGTGCTGCGGATGCCAGCGGCTGCGAGGTGTTCGTTCAACAGGCTGTCGAGCCTGTTGGTCAGCTGCTCAGGCGCTTGAATGTCGGCCTTGGCGAGCCACCGACCCAACTCCATGGAGAGGGTTTCGTCATCGTCGAGAGCCACCACGGCGCGCTGGAGTACCTCCTCGATGCGCTGGTCGAAGCGTTGCTTTTCGAGCGTCACGCCAGTCATGAGGAGACGAAACTGCACGAGGGTGAGCCCGGTGAGGGCAGCTATGAGGAGTACAGCGATGGCAATTTTGCGCATGATTCGGGCCTTGGATACTGCAATGGTGGCCGGCCTGGGTAGCCCTCGTTCACCACGTGGAGGCAAATCCTGTACACCGCCTGCAGGATGCATTGGGTCAGCCCCTTGGCAAGGGACATGTTTTCAAAAAAACGAGTTTCATCGCATTCAAAAGTAGCAGGTCCTTGTCCATTGGCAAGAGCGAGCGCTGGCATGGCACCATGAGAAAAAACCCCTCTGCTGTCCGCAGAGGGGTTTGGGAACGGGGATGGGGATCAAAGGGATGGGATATCATTACATCATCCCGCCCATGCCACCGCCGGGAGGCATGTGGGCATGGGGAGGTTCTGGTTCAGGTTTGTCGTTGACCACGCATTCGGTCATGAGCACCATGCCGGCGATGGAGGCGGCGTTTTCCAGTGCCACGCGAGTGACCTTCGTGGGGTCGATCACGCCGGCCTTTTTGAGGTCTTCGTACTCGCCGGTGCGGGCGTTGAAGCCGAAAGCGCCCTTGCCTTCAGCAACCTTCTGGTACACGACACTGCCTTCGAGGCCGGCGTTCTCGGCGATGACGCGCACGGGCGCCTCGAGCGCCTTACGCACGATGCCGATGCCGATGGTCTCGTCCTCGTTGTTGCCCTTCATCTTCTCCAGGGCAGGGATGCAGCGCACCAGGGCGACACCTCCACCGGGTACGATGCCTTCCTCGATGGCGGCGCGGGTTGCGTGGAGTGCGTCGTCGACGCGGTCTTTCTTTTCTTTCATCTCCACCTCGGTGGGGGCACCGACGTTGAGCACGGCTACACCACCAGCCAGCTTGGCCAGGCGTTCCTGGAGTTTCTCACGGTCGTAGTCCGAGGTAGTGGTTTCGATTTGCTGTTTGATCTGGGCAATGCGGGCCTTGATGTCTTCATCGTTGCCCTTGCCGTTGACGATGGTGGTGGTGTCTTTGTCCACCACGACCTTTTCGGCCTGGCCTAAGTCGCGCAGGGTGGCGTTTTCCAGCTTGAAGCCTTTTTCTTCCGAGATGACGTTACCGCCAGTGAGGATGGCGATGTCTTCGAGCATGGCCTTGCGGCGATCACCGAAGCCGGGCGCCTTGACGGCCACCACCTTCAGCCCACCGCGCAGGCGGTTGACCACGAGCACACCCAAAGCCTGGCTCTCGACGTCCTCGGCGATGATGAGCAGCGGGCGACCCGTGCCAGCCACCTTCTCCAAGATGGGAAGGATCTCCTGCAGGTTGCTGATCTTCTTGTCGTAGATGAGGATGTAGGGGTTTTCGTACTCGCAGACCATGGTGTCGGGGTTGGTCACGAAGTACGGAGAGAGGTAGCCCCGGTCGAACTGCATACCGATGACTTCTTCGACGAAGGTCTCGGTGCCTTTGGCCTCCTCGACGGTGATGACGCCGTCTTTGCTCACCTTTTTCATCGCATCGGCGATGAGCTTGCCGATTTCCTCATCGTTGTTGGCGGAAATGGCGGCCACCTGTTCGATCTTCTTGAAGTCGTCTCCGATGGTTTCGGAAATCTTGCGCAGTTCTTCGACCACCACCTGTACGGCCTTGTCGATGCCGCGCTTGAGGTCGATGGGGTTGGCGCCGGCAGCGACGTTTTTGAGGCCGGCCGTGATCATTGCCTGGGCGAGGACGGTGGCAGTGGTGGTTCCATCGCCTGCGATGTCACTGGTCTTGGAAGCTACTTCCTTGACCATCTGGGCGCCCATGTTTTCCACGGGGTCTTCCAGTTCGATTTCCTTGGCTACGGTGACGCCGTCCTTGGTGACGGTAGGCGCGCCAAAGCTTTTTTGGATGACGACATTGCGCCCTTTGGGGCCGAGGGTCACCTTGACCGCGTTGGCCAGGGCGTCCACACCGGCCTTGAGTTTTTCCCGGGCGGTTCTATCGAATGTGATTTCTTTTGCCATGATTGGTTTCCTTTTGTATTGGTGAAAGAGTTAGTGCTTGCTCGGCAACCCGAGGGGTTGCCATTGTCGGGTCGCTTACTTTTCGAGGATGACGAGGATATCGTCTTCGCGCATGATGAGGTAGGTTTCACCGTCGTACTCGATTTCCTGGCCGGCGTATTTGCCGTAGAGGACGATGTCGCCGACCTTGACGGTCATGCCTTTGCCTTCTTTGCCAGGACCCACGGCTACTACCTCACCGCGCTGCGGTTTTTCTTTGGCAGTATCCGGGATGATGATTCCTCCTTTGGTTTTCTCTTCGGCAGGTGCCGGTTTGACAACAACTCTGTCGTTGATGGGCTTGAACTTCATAGTTTGAATCCGTTTTGTTGGTTCGAGGTTTTGATCGCGTGCATATCAGATACAGACAAGTGTGTCTGTGCTCTTTTCCAAATCGAAGCACCCCCATCAGAGTTCATGCCAGCAGGCTGGAAGTGCCAAATTGGCACGGGGGGCTGCCTTTTGTGCCGCGCCTGCGTGGTAAGCTGCGCCAATTTGGCCGTTTCCCCTGCGCGGATGTGCCATCAGTACTGCTCGTGCTCGTTGGGGAAATCGCCCGACTTGACGTCGGCACAATATTGCTTTACGGCACCCGTGATGAGTTCGTCGAGGTCCAGGTAGCGGCGCAAGAAGCGCGGCTTGAACTCTTTGGTGATGCCGAGCATGTCGTGAGTGACGAGCACTTGACCATCGGTGTGAGGCCCGGCTCCGATGCCGATGGTGGGAATGCGCAACATCTGGGACACTTCCTTCCCGAGCTGGGCAGGTATTTTCTCCAACACCAGGGAGAAACATCCGAGTTCTTCGAGCAGGGCCGCGTCGTTTTTGAGTTTCTGGGCCTCAGCCACTTCACGGGCACGCACCTGGTAAGTGCCAAACTTGTAAATCGACTGCGGCGTCAGTCCCAGGTGTCCCATCACGGGAATGCCTGCCGATAGGATGCGCTTGATGGAATCGGCCACTTCGGCACCCCCCTCCAATTTGACGGCATGAGCACCGGCCTCCTTCATGATGCGGATGGCACTTTCCAGCGCCACCCTCGAGCTACCCTGGTAGGAGCCGAAGGGCATGTCAACCACTACGAGGGCGCGTTTGACTGCCCTGACCACGCTGGCGGCATGGTAAATCATTTGGTCGAGCGTGATGGGCAGGGTGGTTTCGTGGCCGGCCATGACGTTGGAGGCGCTGTCGCCCACGAGGATGATTTCCACGCCAGCTTCATCGAGGATGCGAGCCAGGGAGTAATCGTAGCCAGTGAGCATGGTGATTTTCTCTCCCTGGAGCTTCATGGCCTGCAACACGTGGACGGTGATGCGTTTGACTTCTTTCTGAGTGGACATGGCAATGGTGTTTCATGTATCGCTGAGGAGCTCTGCTTTTGCGGCGCAAAGGACGCAAAGTTTTCCGGGCTGTGGTTCACCAAGCCTCCACGAGGCCATAAACACCTTGGCGGGAGCACGTCAATACTCTGTTTATCGCCTATCATTGCGAGGTAAAAAGAATCGATGAAAAACAAACGACTGCTGATCTCCCTGGGCGTCCTGGTCACCCTGTTGGCATGCACGCTCTTCCTCTTTTCGAGATTCGTTCGATTGCCCCTGCTTGGCGTGTACCCCGAAGAGGCCATCGACTATCGCGCAGGCATGGTATTGGAGTTCCACCGCGAGTGGATAGACAGCACGGGCAGTGGGGTGGGTGGGAGCGTCCCTCTTTTCGCCTTTCCTCCCGTGGTGCTAGAGGAGTTGTTTTACTTCGAGGAAAACCTGGGTTCGGTGCTTGAACTTCCCCGTAGTGGCCCGGTGCTGGCCATCGTGCAACCCACCAGTTCGGGTACCGACGTGTTGTTCGTATTCGACGGCTTCAGAGGCCTCGACATAGCGAGTCGGCTTCGCGGCGCCGAATGGCGCTTGCGCAAATCGTCTTTCAAGGGCCACTCCATCTACCATGGGCGGGGCGGGCAGGAATCCTTCAGCGTGAGCCGGTATCGCAACCTGTTGCTCTTGTCACGTCATGCCTACCTGGTCGAAAATGCCATCGAACAGTTGCGGCACCCCGCTCGCAGCGTTTGCCGCGACGAGGCCTTCAGGATGACGAGCCGCAGCTTGTCGGCAACTCCTCACTGCGTGCGCACCTGGTGGAACCTCGCCCAGCTTCGCACGGCTTTTAGCCCCATGCTCGAGCCCCTCAGGCTCACCCATGCTTCGAGGCTTTCCTCTTTTGGAAAATGGCTGAGCATCCAGGTGCCCCTGGCAGGGGCCGACAGCAGCGCCAGTTGGCAAGGCGCCTTCGTGCCCAACCGCGACAATGCCCTCGTAGCCGCAGCCATGAAGAGTCGGGAACGACCCTACCGACCGATTTTTGGATACGTCCCATCAGGGCTGGCCATGTTCGTCTGGGCGGGCTTGGAAGGCTACCACCCCGCCCAACGAGAGAACTGGGAAAACTTCATGGTTCCATGGGTTGGCAATGAAATCTTGGCAGCCACCGGCCAACCCCTCAGCTCCCTTCGCTTCGAACAGTTCATACTCCTGGCAGTAAACAAGGGCGCCGATGCAGACTCCTATCTCGCCAAATGGGCTGCCGGCAATTCGGAGGCCTATCAAATGTTCAACATCCACACCCTGCCAGGCGATGCCATTCAGCCCATGCTCGGCGGCAGGCCTTCCTTCGATACGACGTGGTGCGTTTCCCTGGGTGAATACGTCCTGTTCACCAACAGCCGTCGCGGCGTGGAACGTTGGCTCGACGCATTCATCGTGGAAAACACCCTTTCGAAAGACCCTGCATTTTTGAAAACCATCCGCGAGTTGCCTCCCAAAGCCATGGCTTTTGTCCATGTAGATGGGGGCCTGGCATGGCAGGTAATCGGCAGCTGGCTGGGGGAATCCATCCAAAGCCGGATCCACCTCAATCCCCTGGGCACCGAAAGCCTCACCGCCGTTTTCAAAAAGCAAGGCGAGGGACTGACCATCCAGTTTGCACCCTCCCACCAGGCCAACGACAAAGTACGACCCGCCCTCGTGCTATGGAGAGCACCCTTGCAAGCGCCTCTGACCATCCCGCCGGTCCCATTCTTCGACCCCTCCAAAGGCGAGTACTTCATCTTTGCCCAGGATGGCTTGCGCCACCTGTATCTGTATTCCTCCACTGGCCAACTGGTTTGGCGGCGTCCTTTCGACGAAGTCATCAACTCCAGCTGCTACGCCATCGACATCGACAACGACAAGCAACCGGAACTGGCCTTTGGCACCCCTCATGGCATTTACGTGCTGCGAATCGACGGCACGCCCCTGCCGGGCTTCCCAATCCGGCTGGTGGTTCCTGCCAGTTCACCCTTGACGGTGGTGGATTTTTTCAAAAGCCATGACTACAGCTTTTTCATAGGCTGTGAAAACGGCAAGGTGTACGGCTTTGCCGAAGACGGCACACCCCTCGAAGGCTGGCGGCCCAACGACAGCACGGGTGTGCTATACCACCCCTTGCGACACTTTCAGGCCAACGGCATGGATTTCCTCGTAGCACTCGACGCGCAAAGCGTATTGCGCGTCTTTCGAAAAAATGGAGAGCGCCGTTTTGGTGACATTGCATTAGAAGGTGCCTTCCCCTCGCCTCCAGGCATTCAAGTCCTCGGTCCCAGGTCCCGCATCGTGGCCTGCAATGACACCGGCTTGGCCTGGGCAGTAAACACCACTGGCAATTACTTCAGACTCAAGTTGCGTGCAGGAAAAGGAGGCCCCATTCGCTTCCTGTTGGCCGATGTCAGCGGCGATGAACTGTGTGAGTACCTCGCATTGGCCGATGGCGAATTGGCCTGCTATGGCTATGAGGGGCCACATTTCAAAAGGTGGTTTTCGTGCAAGCCGCTCCCCGAAGGAGTGGACTTGTTCGAGGTGCGCTGGCCGGCTTCATCCAAGGCATTCATCGGCGTGGTGGACGCCCTGAACAGGCAGATTTCCATGGTGGACGGCCGGGGTCGGGTGCTGCCACAATTTCCGCTCGCCGGTGATACGGCCTTCCAGCTCATTCCCTCCCGCGGCACGGGACTGCCCCTGCTCATCACGGGATTGCAACGCCAGATTTATGCCTACCAGCTCATGCCCATCAAGCAAGCTCCCCGAATCAGGAACGCCGCTCAGTAAAACCGGCAGATCCGGCTTTGTCATGCCATTGATAATCCTCCCCGCCTCAGCGCTCTATATTGCGGAAAACTTTCAGCCATGTCAGATCGCTTTCTTTTCCTGCTTTTGCTCCTCCCTGCCTGGCCTTGTATTTCCCAACCCATCCCGGCTGACTGTACGGTCACAGAAGAAGTCCGCCAGTACTACTCGGGCGATGCCGAAATCCTGGCTGTGGAACTCATGCAGATGAGCCCCTTGTCGGAGCAGCTGGCCATCGAACCGAGCTACGTGGAAACGGCCCTCCAATGGCTGGCATCGGTTTACCATGCCACGGCATTGCCCGCCCGCGACACCGTCGTCAACTGCCTCCATATCCATCGGGACACCCTCGTCCATTCCCTTCGACTCGTGGAAGTGTGGGTCGATTCCTCCACCCTCTGGGCCCAGAACCTGGCCGCTGGCATCGTCCCCACCGGTCACCCGGAGGTAGACTCCCTCATCGACGGTTACGGGCTGGAAGTGGTGGAGTATCATTTCCTTTCTTTCAACAATACCCATGACTTCGTGCTGCAAGCGAGCCAGCGGCTCAACACACCAGCTCTGACACGACGGTTCATGCAAATCCAGGGCGTGGTCGATGCCACCAACCAGATAAGTTTTGCCTGGGGCTGGCAAGACATCTGGTTCGAGTTTCCGCCCGTGGACACCTACGTGGTGGTGGTGTATCAACACTGCTGGGGAGATGACGTATGTGGTTACACCCGTCGGTGGAAGTTTGGAGTGTCAGTGGATTGCAGCCAGGTTTCGTTCCTGGGCAGCGAAGGCCACCTGTTGCCGCCCAATCCCTGCGTCACACCTGCGCACCAACGCCCGTCTTTCCTGGGCTCCGTAGCGCTCTATCCCGTACCCGCCGACCAGTGGGTTCATGTCGAAATTGACACGGAGGTGAACACAAAAGGTACTTTGCGGCTTTTAACTTTGCACGGCCTCGTATTGGAAGAACACACACGCATACTTGGCCAAGGACAATCACAAAAAATCAGTCTGGACCTTTCGCAACGACCCGATGGCGTGTACCTGCTGCACTTGACTACAGACGCGGGGTCGTGGTTTGCAAAGATTGCCGTTCACCACTCCAATCGATGACCAACAAAAAGTCCCCCAACTCCGGTTTCCCCCTGATAAAACTGCTGCTCGCTGTTTGCTTCATCACGGCCCTCATCGGTGGCTGGTATGTCTGGTATTTGATTTTTAAACCCAACGTGCCAGCTGAGCTGCCCGACAAATTCGTCCACATTCCCACGGGGTCGGACCTCGACGACGTCACACGTTTGCTCTTCGAACAGGGGTTCCTCATCGACACGGTGAGCTTCCAGCAAATGGCCCTCCGGATGAAATACCGGGGTCGTGCCGGCCGCTTCGAAATCCAGCCCGGCTGGAGCAATTTCAAGCTGGTGAGGCACTTGCGCAGCGGCAAGCAAAGCCCCGTGAGGGTAGTGCTGGTCAATGAACGCCTGCCTGAAGACGTAGCCGGCAAAGTTTCCCGCTACCTCGAAGCCGACTCCCTGTCCTTGCTCACGCTCATGCAAGACCCCGTCTATCTCGACAGCCTCGGCTACACACCCGCCACCGTGATGAGCCTTTTCATCCCAAACACCTATGAGTTTTATTGGAACACGAGCGCCAGAAAATTCATGGAGCGCATGAAGGTCGAAAACGACCGTTTCTGGAAACAAAACGACCGCGAAGAAAAAGCCCGCAAATTGGGTCTTTCCAAAGTTGAAGTCTATATCCTGGCCAGCATCGTCGAACGCGAAACCAATGTGCGGGAAGAAATGCCCCGCATTGCCGGCGTGTACCTCAACCGCCTGCGCATAGGCATGCTCCTCCAGGCCGACCCCACCCTCGTCTTCGCCTCTCGCGACTGGGAAAGCCGTGACCTGGCCAAGTACAAAACCCTCGACTCCCCTTACAACACCTACAAGTATCCCGGCCTGCCACCCGGCCCCATCAGCATGGCATCCATACCCGCCATCGATGCCGTGCTGAATGCCGAAAAACACGACTACCTGTTCTTCTGTTCCACCGGCGACGGCTCCGGCCGCCACGCCTTTGCCCGCACCTACGACGCCCACCTCGAAAACGTCCGCAAATACCGCCGAGCACTCATCGAACGGGGGCTGGGGCTTTGAATCAGTCATCCCCTCGACGCTATCCCACGCCGGCATGTAGCCTGCATGCCCCGCAGCAAAGGACCTGCCCCATGGTAACACTGCTCCCCACTGCACCCTGCGTGCTGTAAGGGGTATCCAGCCGGCAATACGGAACTGCCATCCCAACGCGTCACGAGTCACGAGTCACGAGTCACGCGTCACGCCTCACGCGTTACGAGTCACGCGTTACGAGTCACGCGTCACGAGTCACGCTTTCTCACCGCCGACTGGCTACCTGCTTGCGGCCTAGACCGGCTGAAGTCATAGGGAGGTCAGACCCGGTTGAAGTCATAGGGAGGTCAGACCCGGTTGAAGTCATAGGGAGGTCAGACCCGGCTGAAGCCGGTGGGACTTGCGACCGGCTAAAGCCGGCGCTACGGGGAGCTGCCTGATTAACGAGTCACGCGTCACGCTTTCACACCGCCTTCTGGCTACCTGCTTGCGGCTGAGACTCGGCTGAAGTCATAGGGAGGTCAGGCTGGCTGAAGTCATAGGGAGGTCAGACCCGGCTGAAGCCGGTGGGACTTGCGACCGGCTAAAGCCGGCGCTACGGGGAGCTGCCTGATCAACGAGTCACGCGTCACGCTTTCACACCGCCTTCTGGCTACCTGCTTGCGGCTGAGACCCGGCCGAAGTCATAGGTAGGTCGGACCCGGCTGAAGCCGGTGGGACTTGCGACCGGCTGAGGCCATAGGTAGGTCAGACCCGGCTGAAGCCGGTGGGACTTGCGACCGGCTAAAGCCGGCGCTACGGGGAGCTGCCTGATCAACGAGTCACGCGTCACGAGTTACGCGTCACGCGTCACGCGTCACGCGTCACGCCTCCCTCAGAAAGCGAAGCGCCAGACCAATTTCAGGCCGGCGGAGGTTTCCTGCAGGCGCTTGAAGCGCAGCCGTTCGTCGTAGCCCTGGTTGAACACGAGGTAAAAATCGCTGCCTATGCGGGGTATCCAGTGCAGGCGGAAATTGTAGCCGATGAAGTCCTCCTCCGAGTTCCACTGGCCGAATACGCTGGCATTGAGGCGGGGGTTGAATGCGTAAATCACCCGCATGGAGACCTGGTGGCTGAACAGTTCCCCTTCCGGCATGTCGAGGTGGTTGAATTCCCAGCCCCCGCTCAGGTTGAGATGTTTGCCCATGTTGAGGGCGAGGGCGACGTTGAGGTTTTGGATTTTGCCAGTATAGTAGGTGCCGAAAGAAAATTCGGTTTCCACGGCGAAGCGTCTGCCCGTGTAGGAGTTTAGCTCCACCCCGGCGCTGCGCATGTAATAAGGCCCGGCAGGTACGTGGAGTTTGTCGGCAATCCAGAAATCTTCTTTTGGGTGGTCGTATTCGAAATTGACGTTGAGCTCGAACTCGTCACCACTTTGTAGTTCGAAGCCGAAGGGGGACGCCCCGTATTCCCAGCTTTCCACCTCTCCCGTGTGCGCGTGCTGAAAGATGAACAGCCTCCAGAGCTGAAAACGCATTCGGCGCACGCCCAAGCTGGCAAACCAGCGAGGTTGGAAGCGGAAAAAGGACACGTAGTTGCGGTAGTGCCTGCGGCTGATGAACCCCATGCCCGGAATGAAATGCTCGGGCACGTAGGTCGTGCTCAGGTAAACGTCCAATAGGTCATTGGGATAGTCCACGTAGAAACGATAACCCACGTTGCGACCGGAGATATCCGTGGTATGGCTGCCATACACCATACCGCCCACGATGAGGTTGCGTGCACGGAGGAATCGGGAGGTTTCATACACGGCGTCGAAACCCCAAACGAGGTTGCCATAACCCTGCCGCTGCACGGAGGTGAGAATCATGCCAGCGCGAGATTGCTGGCAATGTCCTGCTTGAGGCGCAGCATGGAGTAGTTGGTGGTAGGGGTTTGCCCTTTTGAAGCCGTCTGGATGCTGAGCAAACCGATATTGGTATTGTCCACCTTGCCGAAAACCCTGGCGCCGCCGAGGATGCTCACCGGCTCGTTGTCCTCCGTCAGGCCGATGCGCCGGCTGTAGAAAAGGTTGTTGGGGCCGCCCAGCCCGAACGTGTAATTGCTGGCCCCTTCCAGGAAGAACTCTCTCTTTTCCGGGTAGAAAAGTGAAAACCGGGTCAGGTTGGTCTGCACCTGATCGTCCTCGACCTGGGCAAAATCCGTGTTGACGGTCAGATTCAATTTGAGGGTGGTGAGCAGGTTGCGGTTGATGTCGATGCCCACTTTCGTAGTGGGGTCGGTTTTGTTGCCTTTTTCCTTTGAAAATCCGAGCAGGGTGTAGGGCTTCAGTTCCAGTTTGAGCTGGCCCCGGATTTCGTGAAGTCCTGTGAGCGTGCCAGCCTGCGAGAGGTTTTCGAACTCGTAATTCCGGCTCCAACCTTGCCAGCGTACCAATTCATTCTTGGAAATGATGATCCGCTGAAACTGGATGCCCCAGTTCAGAGAGGGCTGGTTGCGGTATTGGAGGGTGGAGAAGGGGATGAAAATTTCAGCAAACCACCCTTGGGGCGTTCGAGTGACTGCGGCGTCCCAGACGCCATTCCAGTCGAGGCTTATGTTCTCACTGCCTTCGATAAGACCGTCGGCCCGGGCACCATTGGGATTGACTGCAAAGGCGTAGCCGGTTCGCTTGTCGTTGAACGTGGACAGGGCGATGGCAAACAGGTCGTCGGCTTCCACGTCGAAGTCGCGCTGTAGGAACTTGGCCGTGATGCCGTTTGGATTCGAGTCGTAACACCACACGCCGATGTACATGGCCGACGTGGTGTACACCACAGCCACCTCGGTGCGTTCCGTAGCCGGTGCGCCCTCCTGGGGTTCCACCTGGGTGAAGTTGCGGATGCGCCCAGCCTCTTGCCAACAAGGTTCGTCGAGCTGCCCATCCAGCCTGATGGGAGCATCGATGCGAAAGGCCACGATCGTGTCGGGGATGCTTCGCTGCCCACACAGCATCGCAGGCAGCAGCAAAATAGAGCATGTGGCGATGTAAATCCTGGTCATTGGAGGGCGAATTACATGTGCGCTTCCTTCGACAAAAGATAGCAGCCTGCGACAAGGATAGAGAATCCAGCTGCAATGCAAAAGCTCGGCCGGAAAGATATTTTGGGCGCCTCCACCTGATGGCGGACAGGCCCACCTATGGGTGGACAAGCCCACCTGGGGGTGGACAGGCCCACCTGACGGTGGACAGGCCCACCTGGGGGTGGACAGGCCCACCTGACGGTGGACAGGCCCGCCTGACGGCGGACAAGCCCGCTTGTGCTATCGTGCGGTAATCCAACAACCTTGCTTGTCCACCTTTGATGGAAAGGTTGTGCAGTGGGGAAAGCAGCGACTGATGCGGCACTCAAAGGGGCTAACTACGGGATAGCTCCTGTTTTCGGAATGGTAAAACCCACCTGGATGATGGTAGCTAAAATTTGTCGGGCATATTTACCCGGTTGGAGTAGCCAAGGACGACAAAAGCAGTAATTCCCATGCCATTCACCGAGCGCACTGCCAAAAAGGCACTACAGTGCGAAAAACTTGAACTCCTGACAGCACTCCAAGTGCTGTCAGGAGTGAAGCCCTCCGAGTGCTGTCAGGAGTGAAAGGCGGATAGAAAATGACCTTTTACAGTGCGCTCAGATCGACTTATTGCGCATCGTTCAACAGTCGAATCAGCTCCTTGCGCAGAAGTAGGTACTCCACCATTCGGCGGAGGGGGCGCTCCAAGAGGTAGTAGTTGAGACTGTTGGAGTCGATGGCCGTGGCCAGTTCCTCGCTCATATCTACGGGAGCCTTCAGGCCGATCATTTCGAGGGTTGAACCAAGCGGGGACGTTTCCCAAGGGCGGCGGCTGCCGTGTTCGGCCCAGGCGGCAAAGCGGTTCATCAGTTCCTTGGCGAGGGCGGGGGTGAGGTCAGAGGGGCTTTGCTGCAGGAATGGCAAGAGCAGGCGAGCGGCTTCTACGGCGTCGGCTTGAGAGCGAAGCAGGGCGAGGGCAAAGTCCTCGAACGAGTCGGCTGGAAGCAGGGCGGCCAGTTGGGCGCTGAAGTCTTTTTTCCACAGCGGCAGCTTTTCGTGTGCGGGTAAGAGCATGAGGATGGCCTTTGCCCAGGCGGGACGTCGAAAGCGGATGGCCGCCCGGGCCACGGCCTCGGTGAGGGTGCCGGCCCAGTCGCTGTCGAGGAAGACTTGCAAGACGGCCTCCGGTTGGAGCCCGGTTTTCTCACACCACCACTCGGGCGGCACCAGCGATGCCACCTGACCCAGGCAAGCCGCTTTGGGGCCTCCCTGCCATTGCGGTGCCACCGGAGCGATGCCGTCGCGTTGGGCTTCCGGGTCGGGTTCCTCAGGCGTATCGAACGAGAGGTGGTAGCCGTCCCAGGTGATCCAGCTGTCGAGGCGTTGGCACATGCGCTGCACCAGCCGGGAGTCGGGCAGGGATGCCAGCAGGGAGGCGGCTACCCGACGCTCAGGAGCACGGCCATTGTGGAGGCATTGTTCCAAAAAAGGTTCGTCGTGCATACTCAACCCCATGGCCAGCTTTTCGAGGAAGGCCGCCTTGTCGGCAGGTTTTTCCTTTTCCCAGCCTCGTTGGAGCAGGGCCAGGGCGCCATGCGGGTCGCGCCTGCGCAGGTGGATGAAAAGAGCGAGGCGTTCTTGCCGGGTACCGCCCTGCCATTTTTCCTCATCAGGCACGCTGACGAGCTCCCTGAACTGGGGGTGCATGGAGAGAAACCACCTGCCACGGGTTCCCAGCAGGGGTTCTAATCGGTCCCAGTTGGCTTTGGACCATTTGTCGTCCAAAAGGGCGAAGAGCATGGCGGGCGAGAGGCAGTAGCCTTTTTCTTCCAGGAGCCGCAAGAGAGTGGGGTAGCACTGTGGTGCCTGGATGCTGTCGAGCATTTCGATGAACACCTTGGTCGCTTTCAGGCCGGGGTATTTTTCGTCGGGTTGGGGGGTGGGCAACTCGACGTCTGTTTTCAAATCTTCGAGTGGCAGAGAGGCTCTGGCAATCTGTGTGGCAGCAGCGACGGCGCGGCCCAGCTCTTTTTCTGGCTCGCCACCCAAATCGATGCCCCACGTTTCGAGCAGGCTGCGCATGGCGGGGTCGAGTGGCTTGCGCGCGGCTCCTATCATCGCTGATGCTACGAGGGTCTTCAACCAGTCCGTTTTTTCTTTTTCCATGGTTGGGTAGCGTGCAAGGTGTCAGTTTGAGAGGAAACAAGTGGCTCCTGTCGCCAGGAACCTGAACTTCTTGACAGTTGTCTGTGCAAGTTCACAGGCTGCCCGCCTTTTCGGCAGCAGGGTTTTTCGATTTGTGGAAGGCATCCCAAGCGCACCCGGCCCCGAGCCGAGGGCCAACGAAACCGGGGGAGCCGTACGGAGGCCAAGGGGGGCAAATCATTTTCAACCTGATTGCTTTTTGCTGTGCGCACATCAGGGCGAGGTGTTTTTTCAATTCCGCTGGATGACGAAGCGGCTGACGGAACGCAGGTGGTTGGTCGAGTCGAAAAGGCGCAGCAAGTAAAGGCCGGGCGGCAGTGCCGACACGTCGATGTGGTGGAGCTGACCCGACAGGGCTTTGCGGCTGAGCAAACGGCCGGTGGGGTCGAGTATCTCGAGGCGGGCGGTGGTTGCCAGCGAGGGGCCCGTGTGGAGGTACAGGTGGTCTTGGGAAGGGTTGGGCCACAGGAGCACGTCGAGAGGTGGGTTGGCTTGGTTGCTGGAAGAGGCGATGTCGAGGTGGCCGTTGGCGAAGGCGTAGTCACCGGGGAGCATGGTGTCGATGCGGATGAAGCCATTGCCGTCGGTGGAGCCGCCGAGGGTGAGTTTTTTGTACCAGGGATATTGCTTCCAAGGGACGCCGGGTCGGGGTCTCCAGACGAGAATGAGGCTGTCTTCGTTGCCGTGGGTGAGGTCGTAGTCGAAGTCGAGGGGATTGGCGCCGCGGTATTGGAGTGTGGCGCGGGCTTTGAATCCTTGGGGGAGGATGCCATCGAGGCGCCAGAAGTGGGTAGCGGACATTTGCACGCCGGTGGGGTTGGGTTCGATGGGGTCGGGAGCTGCCCAAAAATGGATCACGTTCACCAGGGCGGAGTCGGGCAGGTTGGTGATGCTAAAGGTGACCAGGTCGGTGTAGGGGAGGGATAGGTCGCCAGTGGTATAGACGGTTTTGCGGCTCTGCATGCTTGCGAGGTTGAGGCGGTTGCGGTCGTTGAGGGCGATCCAAACGGGCTCGAAGGGCACGTTGACGACGGGCTGGGAGAATTCACCCGAGACTTCGACAGTGGTGTGCCATGGCTGCCAGTGTTCGTCGAAAAAACTCACTTCGAGGGGCACGTGGGTGTGGAAATGGGGAGCGGCGCGCAGTTTTTGGTGGATGAAGAGGGTCACTTCGAATTCTTCGGGGACGTCGGCGGGTTGTATGCGGGCTGAGTCGAGCTCGTAGGTGGCGAATCCGGGGCTGTAGATCCAGTCGTCGAAGAAGGGTTCCAGATCCACGCCGGTGGTAGCGCTGAGCTGGTCGCGAAATTGCTGGGCATCGACGGCTGCGAGGCCGTAAGTGTCGAGGATGGAGCGCATGCCTTTTTGAAAGAGGCTGTCGCCGAGGTATCCTCGCAGGTTGTGCATGACGGAGGCACCCTTGTTGTAGGTGTGGGTACCGTAGGTGTACTCGTAGGGTATGCCGGAGAGAGGCAAGAAGTTGCCGCCGTCGTCGCGGTGGGCGTTTTGCAGGACGTTGTAGTGGTTGCTTCTGACCTGCTCGATGAAGGCATCCTTGCCGAAGGCGAATTCGGTGAACAGGTGTGCGCCGTACTCGGCGTTGCCTTCCTTGATCCACATGTCACTGGGGCAAGAGAGGGTGGTGATGTTGCCCCACCAATGGTGGGCGAGTTCGTGGGCCATGAGACGGTTCATGGCGGGAGTGGCGCCGGAGGCGATGCTGCTGACGGGGTAGGCGATGAGGGTGGCGTGTTCCATGGCGCCGCGGGTGGTCATCACGTAGCCGACCTGGCCCCAGATATAGGGGCCATACCATGCTTCGAGGGCATCGATGGCAGCGCCGAGGTAGGCAAAGGCATTGACCATGGCGAGGCTGTCGGCGGGTTTGCCCACGAGCAACACGGGGTGAGGGCCATAGGTGCCGGTGTGGGTGTCGTGGTGCTCGATGTAGGTAGAGGTAGCGGAGCCGACCAGGTAGGTAGGCAGGGGGATGTCCATGCGGTAGTGGCGCACCAGGGTATCGCCACCGATGGACTGAGCCGAGACGAGCTGTCCGATGGCGTAAGCCTTGCGGCCTCCGTGGGAGATGATGTGCAGGTCGTAAGTGGCCCTTTCGACGAAGTTGTCGAAGCAGGGGTGCCAGCTGCGGCCGAAGTTGTAGGGGTTGGAGGCAAGGCCGATGCCGAGGTTGTAGGCGATGTTGTTCTGGAAGACGAAACCGCCGAAGCCGCTGGGGTCGGCGGTGGGGTGGCCGTGGTAGTGCACCGTGACGGAGACGGTGTCGCCTTGGAGGGCGGGGTTTGGCAGGCCGATGTGGAGCAGCAGGCCGTCGTAGTCAAAAGGGATGGCCTGCCCGCCGAGCAGGACGGAGTCCACCGTCAGGTCGAGCAAGTCGAGGGGAATGGCAGAGATGGAGGCGGTTTTAGGGGTGAAAGTGACGGTGCAGGCTGCCTGGATTTGCTGGGCGGCGAAGTCGGTCACGTCGAGTCGGATGTCGTAGTGGAGCACATCGATGGAGTCGCTGCGGGCGTTGCTGCCGCATACGAGGAGGCGCTCTTCGTCGGTGAGGACGGGCCGAAGGTAGCCCTCGTTGGCGTAGCGGCATCCCTGCATGCGCAGGTAGTCGAGTGGTTGCGCTGGAAGGAGGGGAGCACAGGTTGCGAGCAGCCAGGCGCCGAGGAGTATCCGAAATGCCATGAGTTGTCTGTTTTGTGTGAACAGAGGTGAATCTGTCCCAAAAATGAGGTTTCTCTTTGGAATCGTGACGGGCGTGACGAACGTGACAAGCGTGACGAACGTGACGGGCGTGACAAGCGTGACAAGGGTGACGGGCGTGACGGGTGAGTCAGCTTCAGGGACCGTTGGGCTGTTTTGGACTGGGAGTGAGCGCCTGCTGTGGCGGCAGGGGGTGGTTCGTGAAAGCTGCGGCGCCATGGGGTGCATCCTGATGATCAATCGAATTGATTTTTTGAAGCAGGGTCAGATTTTGAATTCCATTTCCCTTTGGATGCGTTCGTCCATGTCTGGCGGCGGGGGCATTTGGCGGGTAGTCGAGTCCGGTGGCGGGGCCATTTCAAGTTCTGCTTCGGCGCCTTCCATGGCAGGCACGGGAGCGTCGAAGACGCCTTCCACTTTTTCTGGCGTCTTGAACAGGGGCTGTTTGCGGTCGAACCAATCAATCAGCTCATCGATGGAGATATTGCGTTGGCCGCGGCGATAGGTGCCGATGGGATTGGGGGTGCCGAGCACTTCGGCGGCGATGGACTGGCCGAGCTGGTAGTAGGATTCCCACTGTACGGGGTCGAAGAACTGGTCAGCGGTGCTTTCGTGGGGGAAGTCGGGGTGGTAGATTTTGTACTTGAAGGTGTCGAACTGGAGGTTTGGCTCCCCGTTGGCATCGAATTCGGGCACGAAGATTTTGCGGGGCGGAGTGACGCTCGATTTGACGTACACGAAGGTGCCCACCTTGATGCGCTCGAGGGCCGGCAGGTGGGCGCTGGCCGCTAATTTTTCATCCACCTGTTGCTTGGCTTGTGCCAGGTACTTTTGGAAATCGTTTTCGGGCAGGTCGATGTCCTTGACGGCCTTGAGGTCGATTCTGAATTTCAACATGTCGGGCTGGTCGGGGTGGTAGAAGTAATTCACGAGCGCTTCCAGGCAGCGGGTCTCGTCCACCCATTGATTACCTTGCTTGACTTTTTTTGTAAAGGTGACGGGCTTGCCATGCTCATCGTGGATGATGAACTCCTCCCAGATCTGAAGGATGTCGGCGATGGCGAATCGCTGGCGGGCATACCCCGAGGTGGGGTGTGGTCGGATGATTTCGACGGGGTCGTTGCCGGGGCGGAAGCGAATTTCGAGGCCGAGCTCGTTGCGGGCGCGAATGGAGAGGTTCTGCAAGTCGTCGAAGGTAAAAGCCGGATCGGCACCGGCGTCGATGGCGATGATGAGACGGCAACGGCGTCGCAGCAACTCGTACACGGCCAGGTTTTCGATGTGACCGCCATCGGAGATGTTGAGCTTGCGGTTGGAGGTGCCTATTTTGGAAAAAAGTTCTTTGAAGAAATAACTGGGCCACCAGACGATATACTGGCCCCACTTCGGCAGCCATTTGCGGGGCGGTGTACTGGGGTTGTTGACCCAGAAGCCCAGGCGGAAATTGAACAGGGTCATCAGCACGCTGAGCAATTTGCTGGAGTAAATGCCCATGCCAGGGTTGACGGCTGCAGCCGAAATGGTCAGGGCTGCCGGCAGGGTCATTTCGGCGTACCCGGGCGTGTCGGCCGTGCGGACGTAACACGACAACTTGGAACCACAGAAGAGTGGCGACAGCAGGAAATAGTCGCTGGCCTTGGCGCCCTTGAACTTGTCTTTGCCGCCCGGATTCTGCAGGTTGAGGCAGGTGTTGATGAGGGGGTAGGGAGCCAAATACTGCCGGTGTGGCGCATCGGGGTTCACCACGGAAAAGACCGAGTGGAGCGGCAGGTTTTTGAGGGTGGGGTCGGCGTGCTGCAAAAATGCATCGGCGAGCTGATTGCGATAGAAACGGTGGAAACTCAGCGCATTGGGGTTGAGCACGAAGCCGGCTGCAATCAACCCGGCCGCCAGGAGCAACATGTTCCAGGCGTCGTTGCCCACCCAGGAGGCTTTAACCTCGTAGGTCGCCAGACCAACCAGCACCATGAAGAAGACCATTATCGTAGCCAACACCGCTTCTATCCTGCTGAAGGTCTTCGAAATGTTCAGGTGGAAAACAAACATGACGTTGAGCAGCAGATGTACCAAGAGGACGGACCCCAAGGTCCAGCACATGGGAGTCAGGATGTCCGAGACCATGTTGCCGGGATAGTGCAAGTCGAGCAAATAATCATCGGCACGTAACAGAGGTATGGAGGCGATCACTTTGAACACGAGGTAACCAGCCACCACCGCGGCTGCCGGACCCAACAGGCTCATCAGCCAACTCACCATGAAGCCCACGACCAACACAGTCGTGTTCCACAGCTTGCTGAACACGCTCTGTCCGGGAATGAGGTAATTGCCGTAACTGCGCAGATTCTTGATTTTCTGTTCCTCGAAAAGCTCGTCGTAGTCCCCTTTTTCCTTGACGGTAGTCTGGATGAAGGCCCCCGTGTATCCTCCCCCGGACACAGTGCTCAGGTAGTCGGCTTTTTCCAGAATGTGGAACGTGTTGAGGGTGCGCAGGAAGCCCAAGTTGATGGTGGCCGAGCGAATGCCTCCCCCCGAGAGGGCGATGCCGAAGCGGTTGCGCTCGAAACTTGCAGCCTCCTCCTCACCGAAGAGTTTTTTGCGACGCAATTCGAGCTGCTTGAATTCATCAGCGAGTACTTGTTGCAGGTAAAAAGTTTCCATGGTCGAAGAGTTGTGGGTGAGCCAGCGGCTTCAAGGTAGCGCTTTTTAGGTATGCCGAACAATTAGGAAGGCCGTGATGGGCCCTGCAGGGTTGGCAAGGGTTCTTAAGACCCTCCCTCGCCTGCAATTCGGCCGTAACCACTCCGTTTTGTGGCCGGCTACAGGCCGCCCGTCCAGGTCGCAGTTTGGCAAGTGCCGATACCATGGCCCTCGTTGCGACGGCTGGCCGCCAGGATAAAAAAATTGGTGTTGTTCTTGCAAAACTGCTGAGCGATTGAAACTGCATCTGACAATTTTCCCCCTTTCGACTTCCAAATGTCCTTTCAAGTTCCCGGCATTCTCTATTATTGCATGCCGAACTTTCACCCGTGCGGGTAACATCGTTCCGCAGCGTGCCTTGTCTAAAAGTTTTTTGCTAATGAAATTCAAGCCTTTACTCCTGTTTTCCTTCCTCCTCCTTGGCATCGGTGCCAATGCGCAGGACATCCATTTCTCGCAGTTTTACCTCTCGCCGCTCAACCTCAACCCTGCGATGACGGGGGTGATGAACTGCAACATCCGCCTTACGGGCAACTACCGCAACCAGTGGGCGAGCGTCCTGAAAAGCAATGCCTACTCGACCTACAGTTTTTCCTATGACCAGAAGATTCCCGTCGGCCGCTACGACTACTTCGGCATCGGTGGTACTTTCTGGGGCGACCGCGCCGGAGAGGCCGACTTCGCCACGGTAACGGGCAAGATTTCTGCTTCCTACGCCAAGCGCATGGCGGGCAGCCGCAAGGAAGCCCATTACCTCGTGGTGGGTGCCGAAGCCGGTGTGGCCCAACGCAGCATCGACTTCTTGAAACTCCGCTGGGGAACCCAACACGACGGGGAAGGCGGCTTTTGCGCAGGATGCCCCTCGTTCGAAGAAAACAACTTCGACCAGGACAACTTCCTCTTTGCCGACCTGGCCGCCGGGCTGCTCTGGTTCTCCGTGTTCGACGAACACAACAGCCTTTATGTCGGCGGCGCATTCCACCACCTTAACCGCGCCAATCAATCGTTCAACTCCGAAACGAAGGATTTCATCTATAGCCGTTTCACCTTCCACGCCGGCGGTGAGTTCGAAATGACCAAGCGCGTGGGCCTGTTGCCTGGCGTCATCGTGATGAAACAAGGCCCCTCCTTCCAGGTCAACTCTGGTACCAGCCTGCGCTTCGTATTGGGCAGGGGAAGCAGCTTCAACAACTACCAGGCTTTCCAGGTCGGTACGTGGGTACGCCTGTCCAACAAGGTCGAAAGTGGCATTCTCACCGATGCCGTCATCCTGTCCACCCGTTTCGACTACAACCAGTTTTCACTCGGCTTCAGCTACGATGTGAACGTCTCCGCCTTGCGGCCTGCCAGCTCCCACAACGGAGCCTTTGAATTCGCCCTGGTTTACAAATTCTGCAACAACGAGCGCCGTGGCGTTTACTGCCCGCGCTTCTGATAGCCAGACCGGCCAATCCGACCACGCCCCCGCAAGGCATTTGCCTTCCGGGGGCGTATCGTTTGCATGCCACTCCTCATGCATGCCCCAAACCCATCGGCCCTATGCTTTGAGCTGGAATCGCTTTCTTTGTCCAGTGAACCAAAAACAGACGCCATGAAGCTGATGCTCCCCTCATTGTTTGCCTGCTGTGTCCTCGTTGCTGCCACAGCGGGTGCCCAAACCAGCCTTCCCCGAACCCAAGTGCTCCTGTTCCAAATGGAAAAAGTGGACACCAACTGGTTTTTTCGAAACCCCCAGTTCTTGTCCGGCTTCAACCCCGACGGCTACAACAACCAACCTTGGTTCATAAACAACGACGAGCTGCTCCTCACCGTCGGCAGACCCGGCGAAAACCAAACCGACATCTACCACCTCGATCTGCGCCGAAAGCAACTCTTGCGGCTGACACGCACCGCCGAAAGTGAGTACTCCCCCAAGACCACCCCCGACCAGCTCTATTTCACCGTCGTGCGCGTCGAAGTAGATGGTGAACGCACCCAACGCCTTTGGCGCTATCCCCTGGATCGCAAGGACAGTGGCCAACCGGTGCTCCGCTACCTGCGCAACGTCGGTTACTACCACTGGATTGATACCTACCGGCTCGCTCTGTTCAACATCGGTGAGGTGAACTACCTCTCGCTGGCCGACCTGCGCGACGAACAAATCACCGAGCTGGCTCCCGCCATCGGTCGCTGCTTTGGTACCTCTCCAGCCGGGCGCTTGGTGTTCGTCCACAAAATCACTGACAACAACTGGGTGCTCAAAGCCCTCGACCCCGATACCAAAGCCGTGGAAACCATCACCCAAACCTTACCCGGCAGCGAGGATTTCGCCATCATGAGCGACGGAACCATCCTCATGGCAAGTGGCAGCCGCCTCTTCATGTTCCATCCCCGCTTCGACAAGGGTTGGCGCGAAGTAGCCGACTTCAAAGGCATCGGTATCACGCACATCACACGCCTGGCCATCAGCCGAGACAACAAGCTCGTCCTCGTCAACGGCGGCTGAACACCTCCTTGGCCCCGCTGTCTTTTACAAGGGCCGGTGTTTTTATAGCGCCGGCGAATGGGGATGAATATCATACGAGGAGGATATGAGGATATGAGGATATGAGGATTTGAGGATTTGAGGATTTGAGGATTTGAGGATATGAGGATTTCCTGCCTGCCCTGTCTGCCGACAGGGCAGGCAGAGAGAAACCCAAGAGAGGCAGGCTGCCCTGAAATGTATTCAGCCTGAATCACTGGAGCTATATTTGAATGAACACGTGCTTATTCAGGGAGTGACGGAAGTTCCCCCTCTGGCCTGACCTCAGCCCGACAGGCTCAAATCCTCCACTTTTCTATTCCACATCAATCGCCGGCTCTGCCGTGGGCAGACAGGCTCGGTTCCCGGATCTTCATGCCCTATTGATCCACGGCCATTCTGCCCACGGCTTCGAGGGCCTCACCACTGAGGCGGAAGGTAGTCCACTCTTCGAGGGGTTGTGCGCCGAGGCTGAGGTAGAAGTCGATGGCGGGCTTGTTCCAGTCGAGCACCGACCATTCCAGGCGGCCACATCCCCGATCCACGGCCAGTCGGGCCAGCCAAGTCAAGATGCGGCGGCCATAGCCCTTGCGTCGATAGTTGGGCTTGACGAAGAGGTCTTCGAGGTAGATGCCGGGGCGCCCGAGGAAGGTGCTGAAATTGTGGAAGAAAAGCGCGAAGGCAACGGGCACCGTTCCTTCGTAACCGATGACCACTTCCGCCATGGGGCGTTCGCCGAAGAGATGCTGGCGCAACAGCTTTTCAGTGGCCACCACCCTGTCGAGCAGTTTTTCATACTCGGCCAGTTCGCGGATGAATTCCAGGATGAGGCCCGCGTCTTCGATCGTGGCGGGGCGTAGCTGAAAGTTGTCGGGCATGGTGATATGGGTTGTTCAGCGGGGGACAGGTTCAAGCTGGGCAACGGGCGCAAATTTTCAGAAAAGCGACAATTGTTGGCCGAAAGCGGCGGGATTTTCCAGTTGTAGCAGGCGAGCCTTGACGTCGAGGCCGTAAAAGTAGCCCTGCAGATGGCCATTGCTGGCAATGACTCGGTGGCAAGGCACCACGATGGCGATGGGATTGTGTCGATTGGCATTGCCCACGGCCCGTGCGGCGGCTGGTTGGCCCAGCCGGGTAGCAATGGCGCCGTAGGTGGTGGTTTGGCCATACGGAACTTCGAGCACCCGGCTCCAAACCTCCCGGAAGAAAGGCGTGCCGGAATCGAAGCGCAGGGGCAAGTCGAATTGCTGCAAGCGACGTTGGAAATACGCTTCGAGCTGGCGGATGGTTTCAGCTCCCAGGGCGGAGGCTGGCGGGATGGGGCATGGCGGCTCGTCGATGCGGCGCAGGCCGACGAGGTGCTCGTCGCAGATGTTGATTTCCAGCCACCCGATGGGAGCTTGATAATACGTGCACTCGACATTCATTCGAACCTCAGTTTGCCCAGGCGAAACCCGCGATTGGCCTCGCCAAAGAGGAGCATTTCGCGCAGGCCAATCTGGCGGCTGACCTTTGGCCGCAAGGTGACTCCACTGTTGCCCGCATCAATGAGCGGATAAAAGTTCACCTCCCCCTTGATGTTCACCTCCGCAAGCACCATCATAGCCTCTCCTCCCGTGTATTTGTAGACCTTGCGCTGGTTGCGGCGGGGGTCGTAGTTGCGTGGGTCGTCGTTGTACACGAAATAGAGCTTGTCGCGCACGATGCTCATGACGTACGAGGAGAAATAGCCTCCGTCGTTGCGGGTCTCCTGCCATTTCGGGATGCGGGCTGTCCACTCGAGCGTACCGTCGGGCCTGATGTTTACCACGATGACGTCGTTGTAGTTGTAGATGTAGTCGGTTTGCAGCGAGTTGTAGCGGTTGTAGTAGAAGGGGTCGTAAAAGCGGTAGGGGTAGTAAAAGCCAGAATAGTAGGGATAGTCCCGATAGGTTTCCCTTTCCACGTAGAATTGCTCGGCTACCAGTACGGCGCCACCGTCGCTGCGCAGGATGAGGCGGTCGAGGGAGTAGTCGTAGAGTTCAGGGGCGCGGGCGACGTCATTGGAACGGGCGGCCTCGAGGGCCTTGGCCCGGTTGCGCTCCGACATGAAGGCCGTGAGGAAGTCGAAGTCGAACGGAGCGGCCTGGCTGTTGGTCACCTGTCGGCTCGAGGGGTCGAGGTGGAAGAAGTAGGAACCCTTGATGCTATAGGTGCCTTTTTCGCTATAAAACCCTGCAAAGACCAGCTCGCCCGAGCGGGCAATGCGGAAGGTCAAGTCGGTGATGAATCTGTCTGGAAGGTCGAAGCGGAATTCCTCCTGGCGTTCGCCATTTTCCAAATAGGCCAGCATGATGTACTTGTAAGTGGGCTGACCGCGCCGCCTCAGCTTGGCTTCGTCTTCGTAGAGTACGCCGAGTAAATAGACGTTGCCCTGTTCGTCCACGCGGTACTCCTCCACGGTGAATTGGTTGTCGGGGTAGGGCAGGGTTACTTCCTTTTCCCATACCAACTGCATTTGCCGGTCGAATACGTGGAAACCGAAGCGAGCCGGTTGTCGCTTTTCAAATGGCAAGTCGTGGAAAATGAGCAGGTGGGTGCTGTCTTCCGAGAGGCGGAAGGCAAAGCTGCCCTCCACCTCCTTGTTGCGGGCTTCCGTTTCAGCTACCATGCGCAGGCTGCGCGAAGCCTGCAAGCTGCGTGCGTTGACTTCCTGTACGAAGAGGTAGTTCTTCTTGTGGGCTGTGTTGTTGAAAGAGGTGAACAAGTAAAGCTCGTCGCCGAACAAGATGAGGTCTTCGAAATCTCGCTGCTTGCCCTTGTACTTCAGGTCGAGTTCCACGCTGCGCATCACCCGCATGTCCCGGTCGGCGTATTCCACCCAGGCTCGAGGCCTTGCCGAAGACGACTGCAGGATTTTTTGCCGCAACAGGTAAATGCGCTCGGGCGTGATGCCCACCACTTTGGTGACGAGCGTATTCGATGGTTCCGACGCTTGAGGACCCCAACTGATGGTGGCAGGGGGCGCCTGGGCCAGCGTGGACCCCATCATCAACCACGCCCCTGCCATTAGGGACACGACTCTCCACACCTTTGTGAATGAATGAAACATGTTTTTGGATTTTGAAAAAAATAAGTTCATGAGTCCACTGCAAAAAGTCATTTTCGATTGGAGTTGCCTGCAAGTATTGTTGGTCGAGAGACCTGCCTGCCTGTCCGGCGGCCAGACGGGTCGGCAGACAGGCCTGCCTGTCGGCAGACAGGGGTTTAGATACGTTCTTGCACAACCTGTCTAAACTTCTCTAAACCTCTCTAAACCCCTCAACCACTGAACGCACTTTTTGCAGTGCGCTCAGTTCATTGACTGCCCCTTCAAACCGCAGCGCAGACTACCAACGGACAGAGGAAGCCGATTCCCACCTCCTTGCTGTCAACGGGTTCAAAGGTAGCATGTTGTCTGCGCTGCTGCGTGGTGCTTTCCTCCCTCCCTTTTCTGGACAAATTGTCGGTCAAACTCCAACCAGCCAGCCCGTCGAAGGTTGTTTCTTTCAGCTCAGGGGCAACGCGGCATGTTGGTAAAGACGCTCGCACATTCTGTTTATTTGCACCGATGAGCTGTCCCAGCCGTGAAATCATCCGACCATGAAAGAAATCGCACACATCATCTCCACCTGGAAAGAGCGCCCCAAACAAGGTCAAGGGGCGCTGGCCACCGTCGTCAGCGTGGCCGGTTCGAGTTATCGCCGCGAAGGAGCCCGCATGCTCATGTTCGACGACGGCAGCTGGGTCGGTGGCATCAGCGGTGGCTGCCTCGAAGGCGATGCCCTCAAGCAGGCCCAGAAAGTGCTCTTCCGCGGGCAACCCCGCCTCGTCGAATACAACACCCTCGACGACGACCCCTTCCAGATTGGTGCCAGCCTGGGGTGCAAGGGCCGCATCGAGGTGCTCATCGAACCGCTCGACTTTGCATCGAAAAACGAGGCGCTGGATTTACTGGCTTGCGCCCTCGAAGCCCGGCGCCCCGCAGTGGCTTTTCTCGCCCTCGACGATGCAGGCTTGGCGGGCCACGTGGCGTTGGCATTCGACGATGGCTCCATCCGGCAACCTCGGCGGCATTTCGCTGAAGAACTGTTGCAAAGGGCTGCCCACGAAATCTTCGAAGCCGGCAAGGGTCGCATCCTCCAAATCGAGGACACGAGTGGACATTCGCGGCGCGTTTTCGCCGAGCTGTTGTTGCCCGCCATCCACCTGGTCGTTTTCGGCAACCACTACGACGTGGTGCCCTTGCTGGAGCTGGGCCGTGTGCTCGGCTGGCGAATGACTGCCGTAGGCAAGCGCACCTTCTTCCCTGCAGCGGTCTTCAACCTGGCCGAAGTGCTCGAAATGCCACCTGCCTTCGAAAATCCTTCGCGCACGGCCGTGGTGCTCATGTCGCACGACTTCGCCACCGACAAGGCCAACCTGCAGCGCATGCTCGCTACACCCGTGTCGTACATCGGCATGCTCGGCCCCCGCGTACGCCGCCAACGCATGCTCGATGAGCTGATCCAGGAAGGCCTCGACATCGAGGCAGCCGGTATCGAACGCCTGCACAACCCCGTCGGCCTCGACCTGGGAGCCACCACCCCGGAAACCATCGCCCTCTCCATCGCTGCAGAGATACAAGCCCACTTCGGCGGCCGCGACGGCCGATCCCTGCGAGAGCGACAAGGGCCCATCTACGAGCGCGCTGCTCGGCATTGAAGGGCAAATGCAAAAGCCCTGGTTGACATTTTGCCAACCAGGGCTTCATCTCTCAGGCCTTGAAGACCGACAGAACGAGGCGTCAGGACGCAACGGCCAGCTGGGCTTCGATCTTTTCAGCCAATTTGGACTGGGGAGCATAGCCGACGTGCTTGTCCACCAGCTCGCCGTCGCGGAATATCAGAATGGTGGGGATGCTGCGAATCCCATATTTCATGGGCACTTCAGGGTTGTCATCGACGTTCACCTTGCCAACGAGGACGCGCCCGGCGTATTCCTCGGCGAGTTTTTCGATGATGGGGGCAATCATCCGGCATGGGCCACACCATTCCGCCCAAAAATCCAGCACGGCCACACCCTTGCGGTCCAGTACTTCCTCTTTGAAGTTCGCATCCGTAATTTCAACTGCCATGTCTTCGAGTTTTTTGCTTGTGATTTAGAAGAATCGGGTGGTAAACAGCACGATGTCGTAAATGGTTGCAAAAGTAACCAAAGACTTCAGTCCATGCCGCTACAGTTTGCACTCCCCACACCTGCCAGGATATCCTCCAAATTTTCTTTGAAATCCACCCGCAAAATCCAAGGACAAAAAAATCATTGTAGGTAAACGCCTGTATTTACTTGTTCCTCATGCGGGCACTTACTATCTTGCGCCCGCCTCGACAGCACCTTCGCCCAGCCCTGGGCCGCAGGCTTCTATCCAGTTTTGAGCTCAAATACACTTCGCAACATGGCAGACCGCCTCGATCGCACCGACCTGAAAATTCTGAAGATCCTTCAGGAGAATTCCAAGATCACCAACCTCGACCTATCGCGCAAAATAGGTCTGTCGCCCGCGCCTACCCTGGAGCGGGTGAAAAAATTGGAACAAAACGGTTACATCGAAGGCTATCACGCGGTGGTCAATCCCGCAAGCCTCGGCCTCAACGTGCAAACCTTCGTGCAAGTCTCCCTGGCTTGGCCCCGCCAGAACGCCCTCAACAACTTCCTGGAGAAAATCCAGGCCATCGACGAAATCGTCGAGTGCTACATCATCACCGGCCAGGCCGACTTCCTCATCAAGGTCATCTGCAAGGACATCCCCACCTACGAAAAACTGCTTTTCAAAACCCTGTCCCAGATCGAGGAAATCGAACGCCTCACCACCCTGATGACGCTTTCTACCGTCAAGAAAAGCCACGTACTGCCCTACGACTACGAACAGGGCTGAAATCCTTGAACCTGCGCATTGAGCTCCTACAAGAAAAAGTCGCTGCTTTGGGAAATATCGGCTGAAGACCTGCCCGGCCCATCCTGGCTGTTTGGCACCATGCATGTCAGCGACGAGCGCGTGTTCAACCTGATGCCCATCATCGAACCCATCCTCGAAAAGGTCGATGCCGTGGCCCTCGAATACGACATCGGAATTGCATTCAGCGACGAAGAGATGGCCAGAGTTTTGCTGGCCCCCCAACCCCTCGACCAAGTCTTGGGCGAAAAGAAATTTTCCAAACTCGAAAAAATCATCGCCAAAAGCTTTGGGGTCGAAATCTCACCGATGGTTGACATCCAACCTTTCCTCATTGCCCAGCGAATCTCTCAGTCCATCCTGGCAAAAGACCGCGAGGCAGAACTCGACCTCCACCTTTGGCAACGCGCCCAGGCACTCGGCAAGGAAGTCATCGGCCTCGAAGACCCTGCCGAACACCTGGCCGTGCTCGAACGCATCCCCTACGAAACACAAGTGAAAATGCTGCTCGAGATTGGCCGTCGGCCTTTCAAGATGCGTCGTCATGTCAGACACATGTTAGACTTGTATGAAAAAGGGGAAATCTATCGGCTGCATCGCGTACTGCGTCGTCATGCATTGGGCATGCGGCATGTACTCGTCTTCGACCGCAACATCCGCATGGCCGACCGCATCGCTTCCCTCTGCAAGGAAAAAACCCTTCTTGCGGCAGTGGGGGTCGGCCATCTCGCCGGTGGCAAGGGCATCATTCGACTGTTGAAAAAGCGTGGGCTCAAGCTGAAACCTGTACCCATGCCCCCTTTGCATGGTTGATCACTCCTCGTCGGCTTGTTCCTGCTTGATGTCCCGGTTCACGGCTATGCTGGCGTTCAATTCGAAACCCACCATCAGAAAAAAGCAGTTGATCTGAATCCACAGCATCAGGACGATGATGGTTCCGATGGAGCCATAGAACTTGTTGTAGGTGTCGAAGGCATTGACATAGAGAGAAAACAGAACCGAGCTGGCAATGCTGAGCAGGGAGGCCAGCGTGGCCCCCGGTGTGAGCCAGGGCAATTTGCGGCGCAGTGCCACCCCGTAACGATAGATAAAGGCAATGCCGAAATAGAACAGAGCCAGAATGACCAGCCATCGGAAAATGTTGATGAACGTACGGGTTTGCAAGGGCAAGTCGAAAAAGTCGGCCACCCAGTTGATCATGAATTTGCCCAAGATGATCATCACCACCGATGCCACGAGCATCAAACCCAGCACCAGTGTGAGCCCGATGGCGAGCAGGCGTTTGTGAAGCCCCGACCAGCGCCGAAAAGACTTCAGGTGGCTCTTCTCAAAACCAGCCATCAGGGCCATCATGCCGTTGGAGGCAAAGAACAATGCCAGCAAAAAGCTGATCGAGAGCACCCCCGAGTCTGGCCGCACCAGGTTTTGAATGGTTTGCTTGAGCTCCTCTCCCGCCTGGTTGGGCATCACGTAGTCGATGTAATTGTTGATTTCTACCATCAGCACATCGTACACGGGCAACATGGCAAGCAAGGTGAACAAGGCGATGATGGCAGGAAAAAGCGACAGGAAAAAGCTGAAGGCCACGGCATTGGCCCGCATCACGATGGTCACACGACGGGTCTCGTTGTACAGAAACACCATCACGTCGTAGATGGGAACCCCGAAGAACCCCGGCAGCGAATGCGTTTTCGACCACTCGACGAGCTGTTTGAAAACGGGTAACTGGAACACCGTTTCCTCCAGACGTTGCCAGACATTTTTCTTCTTCGCACTCATCAGATGGACTTGTGGACGGTGGGCAAAGGTATCGCACAAGCTCCACAAAGCCCTTTTCTCACCCTCACGCCTGCTCTGCTGGCGAGAATTGGAGCCGCTTCAACGCTGGATGAGAAAGTTCGAGGACATCGATTGCCGGTCCGTTTGCACGGTGGCAACGTACAACCCGGTTGGCCAGCCTGATACGTTCAGCGGTGTCGAGGCCCGTATCTTCCCCTCCCACATGAGCTGACCCGTGGTATTCCAAATCCGCAACCACCCCTCCAAGCCGGCAGAAAGTTCGACCTGCAGCAAATCATCGGCAGGGTTCGGGAATACCCTGAGCCCGCCCGCAGGTCGAGCCGCTTCGGCATCAGACGTCGGAGAACAGCCCGATTGCCGCAGAATTTGCCTGACCGTTTTACAGCCTTTGCCTTCGATGAATTGGATCCAGTTGTAGAAATACACTGGCGAGCTGTTGAAATCGAACACGTGGGTGACCACCCCCACCACCGAATAGTTGTTCGAAAATGAGGTGTCCTGATAGAGGTTCTTGAGGGCATTGACTTTGGTCAGGTTGTCGATGAAGAAATAGTCCACCTGACAAGTGGTATAGGGCCCGTAGGTTACATCGCCGATGGTGGTGGGGCCATGGGTTTCGGTATAGGGGTTTGAAAATGCCTGAGCGGGGTCGGTGCGTCCGCCAGTGGTTCGATAAGGTACGTGGGGATACATATCGACGGCCGGATGTTCATCGCTGGAGCCCCAAGTTAGTAGCAGGGAGTCGCCACACAACACATCGAGGCTGTCCCAAAATGGCTTCATCGGACTGATGAGGATGCCGCTGTCGCAAAAGGGACTGATGGGCTGGTGGAAAGCGATGGAGTCGAGGGGATAGTTTGTCAGGCTGTCCCAATAGCAGTGGTAAATGCTGTGGTGATGCGCAGCAATTTCATGCCCCCAGGCCTGCCATTCCCTGACGAGCTGGAGTTTTTCGGGATTGTTGAGGATGCTGTACACCCATTGGGGGCTGAGCTCCAAAGTGAGGGGCACCTCGTGGGCCGTGGCCGTGTCCACCATCTGTTTCAACTTGGGGAAAAGGTGGGCAAAACCAGGATCGCAGTGAATGGTGAAAAACGAATGCGGCGGTTGCCCAAAAAGCGAGGCGAAAGTCATGAGGAAAAGCGCGGCAGTAGTCGATAGGCGTCTCATGTGTCAGCTGGCATTGATTCTTGTGAACATCGTGGAAATCACGAGGGCGACTCGACAGCAGGCCGGCGGTTTATTCCTGTGGATAAAAAAGGATGAGCGCTGGCTGGCCCGATCTGCGTCGATGGCTGCCACCAAAACCATTCCACCCCTCGTGCTCAATCTACTTCCACACCGAAGAGCAACTTGACCAGGGAGCCAATACCAAAGGAAATGACGGCCACCACGAGACTGATGGTGGCCATTTCGACGAAGCGCTTGCGGAATGAGAGGGCTTTGGCCACGGAGATGTAATAGGTATAGGCGGCGATGATGAGCACCGTAGCCAGCAGCATGAAAACCAGTGCCAGGCGGGCATTGCGCAACAGGAAATAAGGCAACACGAGCACCGCTACGGTCAGGATGTAAGCCACACCTGTGTAAATCGCCGAGGTAATAGGGTTGACGTCTTCCTGTTCGTCCTCCCGGGTGGCCAGGTAACCACTTGCTGCCATGCTGAGGGCTGCAGCTACCCCCATGACCAGTCCGGTGGAACCGATGATGAGGCTGTTGTTGAAAGCAAAGGTGAGGCCAGCGAGGGTACCAGTAAACTCTACCAGGGCGTCGTTCAAGCCCAGCACGATGGCGCCGGCGTAGTTGAGGCGCTTGTCCTCGAGCAAGCCGATGAGCTTTTCTTCGTGTTCGGTCTCTTCTTTTTTGAACTGGAGTGCTTCGGGGTACCGATCGGCCACACGGTCATAGAATTCGATCGCCTCCTCCTCGTTGCGCTCCAAGTGGCGCAGGGCGAAAGCCAGTCCGAAGAGGCGGGCCAAGAGGAGATACTTCCTGATGCGCTCTTTACTGGGGGAGACTTCCTTGCCGGTGACCTTCGACCAAAAGACGTAGTGGTTGCGTTCTTGCTCCGCGATTTCCAGCAGCAGTTTGCGGTTGTTCTCGTCCTCGACCATATCGGCCAGGCGCCGATAGATCTCGTATTCTGTTATTTCGTTTCGCTGTTGACGCAGGATCTCGTGCATGTGGTCGGGGAGGGTTTGGTTGCCAACTATCAACTGAAAGCAGCCTCGAGCAAGGCAGCCTGCTGTTCGTCGTGTTTTTTCTTGTAACCAGTGGCTGGGTTGGAATTGGCCGGGCGGGCCACCACTTCCATGGGCCATTTCCGCCAATAGTGGAAAAGCATGTGGGGCCAGGCACCCATGTTGACGGGTTCTTCCTGCACCCAGCGGATTTTGGCCTTTTTGTATTTGGCCACGATGGCCTCCAACTGGGATTCTGCCAAGGGGTACAGTTGCTCCATGCGCACGATGGCCACGTCTTCCCGCTGGTCGTTTTCCTTTTTTTCCAGCAGCTCGTAGTAAATCTTCCCATTGCACAGCAATAGGTGCTTGACTTTGGCCGGGTCTGCCACGGGGTCGTCGATGATTTCCCTGAATCGGGTACCGCTTTCCACCTCGGAGATGTCGCTGATGAAGCGCGGATGCCTCAGGCCACTCTTGGGAGTAAACAGGATGAGGGGCTTGCGAAAGTCACGCACGATCTGGCGCCGCAACAGGTGGAAGAGGTTGGCCGGAGTGGTGACGTTGGCCACGGTGGCGTTGTAATTGGCGCACAGCTGCAGGAAGCGCTCCATGCGTCCACTCGAGTGCTCGGGGCCCTGCCCCTCATAGCCATGGGGCAAGAACAGGCACAACCCGCTCATGCGTCGCCATTTGCGCTCGCCCGACATGATGAACTGGTCGATGACGACTTGGGCGCCATTGGCAAAGTCACCGAACTGGGCTTCCCAAATGACGAGGGCGTCGGGTCGGGCCAAGGAGTAACCGTACTCGAAACCCAGCACGCCATACTCTGACAGCAGGCTGTTGTAAATGCGGAGTTTGCCTTGACCGGGCTGTATGCCGTCGAGGCGGTTGTGTTCTTGCTCGTTCTTTTCATCGAAGAGGATGGCGTGGCGGTGGCTGAAGGTACCTCTTTGCACGTCTTGTCCGCTCATGCGCACGTCGTTGCCATCGAGCAGGATGGTGCCGTAGGCCAGCAATTCGGCCAGGGCCCAATCGAGTTTGCCCTGATCGACGAGCTTCTTGGACGATTTCAACACCCGCTTGATCTTCGACACGGGGTGGAAGTCGGGGGGGATGGTATGGATGTGCTGGAGGATTTTGTCTATCACTTTTCGGTCCACCCCTGTCTGGGGCGAGCGTTCGAAATCTTCGGGCGTGGTGTCCTTGCGAAGGGAGCGCCAAGCCTGTTCGGTTTCCTGGTATTCGTACGGCAGTTTGGTCTGTTTGACGTTGTCGAGGCGGGCCTGGAGTTCGTCCCAGAAGGCTTTTTCCATTTCTTCGGCCAACTTGCGTTCCACCTCGCCTCTCTCCACCAGGCGCTGCACGTACACTTCCCTTGGGCCTGGATGCTTGCTGATGAGCTCGTACAGGATGGGTTGGGTGAAGCTGGGGTCGTCGCCTTCGTTGTGGCCGTGTTTGCGATAGCACACCATGTCGATGAAGACGTCATTGTTGAAATGCTGGCGATAGGCCACGGCGAGTTTGCAGACGAAGGCCACTGCTTCGGGGTCGTCGCCGTTGACGTGGAACACAGGGGCCTGCACCACGCTGGCCACGCTGGTGCAATAGGTGGAGCTGCGGGCATCGCCCCAGTCGGTGGTGAAACCAATTTGGTTGTTGATGACGAAGTGGATGGTACCACCGGTGTAGAAGCCCTCCAGCTGGCTCATCTGCACCACCTCGTACACGACGCCTTGACCTGCGATGGCGGCGTCGCCATGGATGAGAATGGGCAGGATGCGGTCGTAGTCGCTTTCGTAGAGCGCATCGGCCTTGGCGCGGGCAAAACCCTCGACCACGGGATCGACGGCTTCGAGGTGGCTGGGGTTAGGCACCATCTTCAGATATACGGTTTTGCCTTCGGGGGTCTGGATCATCGACGAAAAGCCGAGGTGGTATTTGACGTCGCCGTCACCCCAGGCCATGTCTTCGGGCATGTCCCCTTCGAATTCGCTGAAAATCTGTTCGTAGGTTTTGCCCATGATGTTGGCCAGCACGTTGAGTCGGCCACGGTGGGCCATGCCAATGACGACCTCCTCGACTTTGTCGGCGGCGGCTGTGTTGATGATGGTGTCGAGGGCGGGGATGGTGGATTCGCCCCCTTCGAGCGAGAATCGCTTCTGCCCGATGAACTTGGTGTGCAGGAAGCGCTCGAAGATGGCGGCGCCGTTGAGTTTTTGGAGGATGCGTTTCTTTTCTTCGAGCGTCAGCCCGTACTGGGTCTCAGGGGATACCTGTTCGATGCGACTGCGCAGCCAGCGGCGTTTTTCGCGGTCTTGTATGTGGTGAAATTCGAAGCCGATGTTGCCGCAGTAGATTTTGCGCAAGCGCTCTATGATTTGGCGCAGGGTGGCGTTTTCAAGGCCAATTTCCCGGCCGGCGATGAAGACGGTGTCGAGGTCGGCCTCGCTGAGCTTGAAGTCTTCGAGTGCCAGGTGGGGTTTGCGGTCTTTGCGCGGTTTGAGGGGGTTGGTGGTACTCATCAGGTGGCCCCGGTTGCGGTAGGCGATGATGAGGGCCAACACCCGGAGTTCCTTGAGCACTTTTTCCTCGTCGATGGCCGTGGTACCGGCCGCGGTGGAACCGTTGACCTGGAGGCTGAAATCGAAACCCTTGAAAAAGAGCCTCCAGCTCTCATCGACCGAGTTGGGGTCGCGCTGATAGCGTTCGTAAAGCGACTCGATATAGCTCGGATGCGCATTGGCGATGAAAGAAAAATCCGTCATGGTATGTGTTGCATTGCGGGAATCGGGGCTGAGGCCTCGATCGCCTTGGTATGATCGACTATTTTTTTCTTGGAAATGTCCTGTCCCATGGAAACCCTCAGGGCGGGGCAAATATCGCATAATCCGTAAGTCGAGTAGGGGCGTGTGTAGGGAGCAAGACGCCATGGCGTTTCCTGAGGTGTCATTGTGGATGGGCTGTTGCTTGGCTCTGTGGACACTTGGCAGTGCGGGTTTGCAGAGGGGGTAAATGAGTTTGCCTCCTCGCCCGAGCGCCCGATCCGGTTGAAGTAGGGGCGGGAGTCTGTGGCGGACGGGTGATGGGAAAAACTATCGTGAGGGTCGAAGTTTCGACAACATTTCATTGCGCACCATTTCAGCGAGGGTGTTGACGTCGCGTTCAGTCATGCCTTCGACGGGGATGGGCTTGCTCCACACCACTTTGACGGTGCCGGGGCTCAGGTCGAGGCCTTCTGCGGAGGCACACACCTTGCGGATGTCGGTGATGGTCTGGATGGCCACGGGCACTCCCGATTCGATGGCGATGCGAAAGGCTCCTTTGTGAAATGGAAGCAATGGCTCGCTGCTACGGTTGCGCGTTCCTTCAGGATAAACGAACACTGAATAGCCTTCTTCGAGGGTTTGTTTCAAAAACTGGATGCTCTGGGCTCTGCTGCGGGCATCGCGGCGATCGACCAGGACGCACATCTTCCTGACGATGTACCCGAACAGGGGCACCTTGACGAGCTCTCGCTTGGCGAGGAACTTGTAAATGCCGGGAAAGGCCCGGGCATTGACCATGAAGTCTATCGGTGTCAAATGGTTGCTCACGATGATGTAGCGCTGTTGCGGGTCGAGGTGCTCCAATCCCTCTACCTGAATGCGGATCAGGGTCAGCGTAAAGAAGATGCGGGTGTAAACGTGGTGACTGAACCAAAAAATGATCTTGCGCCAGGGCTTGGGTAGCAGGGCAAAGCCGAGGAAATAGAAAGGCATGAACACGACCCACATCAGGAAGAAAACCATCAGGCCGTAAATTGCCCAGCACGTGCGGAATGCCTTTTTCATCTCTGAAACGTGTTTGGTTCAGCCCCGGGCTCGATGCCCGGCGCCCTCATTCGATTTCCAGGCCGAGCCATCGTTCGAGGGTGTCGATCATGAGCTGCCGTTGGTCAGCACGCAGGCTGCGGATGCGGGCGCGGGCGTGATCGGTGTTGGGAAGAAAGAAAAACAGCGCATCGAGCTGCCGACCGGCGGGTGGCCTGAATGCCGTGGCGCTCCAGGTGTCTGAGTCTCCATTTATGAAAATGAACCGGTGGCCGTTGGTGGACAACCAGGCGTATACGTTTTTGACGAGGCTGTCGTGGAAGTTGGTGGGCATTTTGCCGGGCATGAACACGGCGGAAGGATGGGGCTTCATTGGTAGGGCTTTGAGCAAACCCTTGAAAGGTTCGGTTTTGTATCCGTAATAGCCCATCTGTGTGCCTGCTTGATAGTAGTGAGGAGCATAAGCCTTCATGCTTTGGTCGGCGAAAAAGTCGAGCCCCGACACGGCCAGCAGGTGACCGACCAGGGTGTCGACCGGTGCATCGGCCGGCGGGATTTCCTCGCAGGAGTGACCCCACTGCCAGAAGGAAAAACTGTACTCGAGCACGGCGTATTCGAAGGCTTGCTCGAAGGTCAAATAGGTGAACGTCTGGCCAGCGCCCTTTGCCCACCACCACAATCGCGGCAACACCTCCGTGCGCCGCTTCAACACTTCCCTTTGAAAATCGAGAATCTTTCTGCGGCAGTCTTCACTGCCCACGGTGTCCAGGAAGGTGTAAATGCGCTCGTCTTCGAGGCTGAGGTTGAGCGGCGCCACGAATGGCACACTGACGGTTACGTCGTCGGGATAGAAATACCGATAGAAGATGGTGGTTTGCCCGCCTTTGCTGATGCCTGTGCTCAGCCAGTGGTTTCGGTATAGCTGAGCGAAGAGGGTGCGAATGCGGTGCAAGTCGGCGCAAACTTGCTCTAAGGTCAGGTACTGCCAGTCGAGGCTGTCAGGCACGCTGGCACCAAAGAATCGGTGTTCGACGTCGAGCTGGTTGGCCTGCAGCAGTTCGGTGAGCTCATAGATGCGATTGGCAGGGCGCTGGTAGCCCTCGGTACAGATGACCATGGGGCGGTCAAAATCGCGATGGCTCAAAAACACGCGCTGGTAGAAAAAGCCCTTTTCGGGGTGCCAGTGGTCGAGGGGCTGTTTGATGCGCAGCTCCCAGGCTGAGGAGAAGCCGTCTGGGGTGTCGATGCTTTCAAAGATGACATCTGGCAATTCGTAAAGTGCCTTTTCGACCGATTGCTGCGCGGGCAACACAGCCGAAACCAGCATCAGCGTCAGCATGGTGGCAAATCTCAGGTGGCAGGCGAGGCTGCACAGGGGGCGGGTGTGGTTCATCGTCGAATGCGTTTTTTTCAACACTCAGGAATCTCTGCGGATGGCGGAAGCCAGGCAATGGAGCAGGTCTTCACGGCCACAAAATAAGGCTTGCGGAAACTTCTTGCGGGTGGCCTCCACCTAGTCGGGTTTGCCGCCTGTGAAAATGATGGGTATGTGGCGCCGCTTTTTGGCTTCCCAAAACCACTCTGCCACGGCTCGACCGTGTGAGGGCAGACGGTCGAGCGAAATGACGAGCGCATCCGGGAGCCATTCGTTCGAAAACTTTCCATCCGTGGAGGCGTGGACGACCACCTCGTGGCCGCTTGCAGCGAGCATTTCGGCATGGGCGGCTGCCTCGGCTTCGTTCCAGTGTACATAGAGGATTTTGGCCATGGGCTGGGGGTGTTCGACGTGCCAATGAGGGAGGAGGCTGGATGTTGGTCGATACCGTGCGCCCAACGCATCCGAAAGCGCCAGGTGCAGGCTTTTTTCAATAAGCGCCAAAATACCTGCGCAGGAACCACTCTGCCGACATCAGGCCCAACAGGAGGAAGAAAAGCCACTTGAGGTGAATGACCGAACGCGTGCGGGAAGTAGCATAGACCACTGGCTTGATGTCCTTGTCGAGCAGGGTAGTGGCCAACTGGTCGAGCTGGTTGGGGTAGAAGAAGGCCCCGCCATTGTCTGAGCTCAATCGGCGCAACAGACCGTGGTCGGCCGTGGTTTCGAAGAGTTCCAGCTGGATGGGTTGCACGCTGAATTTTCCGCTGGCAGTGAGCTCCTGACCGTTGAGCATCACGCGGCCAGTAAAGCGATAGGAGCCAACGGGGAAAATGCCCGCATCGAGTGTGTAGGCCGAGACACTTTTGTCGAAAGTGTAATTGAAGTCGCGTCCCTGTTCGTCGGTGATGGTCAAGCTGACGTCGGGGTCGTTGATGAGTTCGTAGCTTTCATTGTACAGCTCGGCATCGAAGCGGACGGGTTCGTTTTCGTCGAAGACGTTTTTGGCCACGCTGATGCGGAATCGACGCTTATCGGCCTTGAGGCTGATGTATTGGAAAGACTTGCCGATGAGCTCGTCGAAAATCTCGTGGTTTTCGTGCTGGAGGTAATCGAACAGGCGCCAACGCCAGATGCCCTCCGATGCCAGTACACCCACCCTGATGTCCCCTTCTTGTTTGAAGAGCAGGAGGGGATACTGGGTTTCTACCTTGCCGATGCGCTGCCACAGAAAGACCGACGTGCCCGCCCCCGGCGTGAAATCGCCAAACGGAGCCACGAGGGGGTTGAAGTTTGGCAGCTCTTTGCGCAATTGCTCGCTAATGGTAAAGAGGTTGAAATTGCGGTCCACCCATCCCTGCACGTCGTTGGGGTTGGCGGTGTTTCCCTGGATGGTCAGCACGTCTTGCACCTGGTTGAATCGGGCCAGGCTGGTTTGCGTGCCAACGATGAAGAACACTGGGGCCTTGCGTCGGCTGGCTGCGTTGAGCACCACACTGGCATCGTTGGTGTTGCTGGGCAGGTTGTGCAGGACGTAGAGGTCGTAATCGTCGAGGTTGACCTTGCCGACGTCTCTGATCAGCACGGGCTTGACTTCGTAGTTGCGGTTGCGCTCGAGGCTTTGCTTGATGGCGCTTACGTCGGGGTGGGGGGAGTTGGCCACGATGAGCACTTTTTGTCTGGCGTCGAGCACCTCCACGTAAAACTCCCGCACATTGTTGGCCCGGCTTACTTCGCCGGGAATGTTGGTGAGGCTGATGCGATAGCGCTGAACGCCGGGTTTATCGGCGTCGAGGACGAACTCACGGGTTTCGAAGAAATCGTCGCTGCGCACGTTGACGGGCTGCTGAAACAGGGTGGTAGTCTGGCCTTCTTCGATGCGCACCACGGTGAGCGTGGCACTGTTGCCGCCGCAGTTGCGGGCAAGGATATCTGCTTGCACGCTGAACTTGTCACCCAGGTAGGCAATCTTGTTGTGGAACACCCGCTTGAGCACGAGGTCTTTGCGGATGGTAGTATCGCCCAGGCCGATGGTGTAAACGGGCGCGTTGAGTTTGTCCGCTAAGTACAGCGGATTGCTGCCTTGGTTGTAAATGCCATCGGTGGCAACCACGAGTGCGCCGAGGTTTTGCCCTGCGTAGAGGTCAGCTACGGTACTGACCAGATCCGACATGTTGGAGACTTTGTCCTTCATTTCGAAGGTGATGGGCTGACGCACCGACTCGCCAAAGGCATATTCTACCACTTCGTATTTGGTGGCAAGCCTGTCGCGGGCATTTTCCCATGCCTGTCGGAATTGTTCCAGGGTGTCGCCTTGCAGGGCCAGCCCTACCGATTCCGATTCATCCAGGGCCATCACCACCACTGGTTTCTTGACGTCCTCGACGATGCTCTTGAGCAGGGGCTGCAACAACAGCATGGCAATGAGACTCACAGTGAGGAATCGCAGCACGGCCAGCCATTTGCCCAGGTTGGGATATTGCTCTGCAAAGGTGTTGTCACGGTAATACAACACGCCGGCATAGGCGGCGCCCAGCAACAGGCAAAGCAGTACGTACCAGGCGGGATATTGAAATGTCAGCGCTTCCATGTAGTGATCGTGGTCTGGATTGGTATGTGTCGGGTGTCAGTCGTCGCATCGATGCTTGTACGCAGGGGAGGCACGGTAGTTCCAGCTCGACTCGGCGAGGGGCCTCCACTTGAAAGTGGGCAAAAATGGACATTCCCGCCATCAAACGAAAACGCCCTCGCAGCCAACCGCCTGGTCTCATCTTTGTTCTTGCAATGTACCTGAGGCAACGGCGTTCGTTGATTGGCCCGCCTATCAGGTGTTTTTTTGGGAAGTTTGTGTCCCGTATTCTTTTCCCATCCACCACCTACGGTGCAAAAAAATTTCGAAAGACATGAAAAAGACATTGTTGGCCTTCGCCCTGTTGTTCGCCTTCGTTGCACGCTCTTGGGCTGCCTTCATCCTCCTTCCCATGGACGAGGAACAACGCAACCACCTCAAGGCCTATGGAATCACCTACTGGGTACTCGAACACAACGTTGAAGCCTGGTGGCTGCTCAACTACCGCGGTGGCAGCTTCGCATTTCCCCACACCACCATCTTCGAAAAAGAGTGCCTCACCCGTGGCGTCAGTTTCGAAATCATCCCCGATGCTGCGTTCAACAACATCCTGCAGCAAATCGCCAACCCCGAGGTCAACATGGACGCCGTCAAACTCGAAAAAGCTCCAAAAATTGCCGTCTATACGCCTACCGAGGAATTCATGACATCTGAAGGGCACTCCATCCAACCCTGGGACGACGCCGTCACCCTCGTGCTGACCTACGCCGAGATTCCTTTCGACAAACTCTATGACGAAGAAGTCCTCGCCGACAAGCTCGTCGAATACGACTGGGTACACCTCCACCACGAAGACTTCACCGGCCAGTATGGAAAATTCTACGCCGGCTTCAACGGGCAGGCTTGGTACCGCATCAACCAGCAACTCTCCGAGGAAATGGCACACCGCAACGGCTTTCAAAAAGTCTGGCAACTCAAACTCGCCGTCGCCAAGAAAATCAAGGAGTACGTCGTCGGCGGCGGATTCATGTTCGCCATGTGCAGCGCCACGGACACCTACGACATCGCCTTGGCCGCCAACGGCGTTGATATATGCGACAAGTACTACGACGGCGACCCCCCAGACCCCAACGCACAGGAAAAACTCGACTTCTCCCTCACACTCGCATTCCAGAATTTCGAACTGTCGAAAAACCCCCTCGAGTATGAGCACTCCAACATCGACAGCCATTACGGACGCAACATCCCGCCCGAACAGGATTACTTCACCCTTTTCGATTTCTCGGCCAAATGGGACCCCGTACCCACCATGCTCACCCAATGCCACACCCGTACCATCAAAGGTTTCATGGGCCAAACAACTGCCTTCCGTAAGGAATTCATCAAACCCAATGTGCTCATCCTCGGTGAAAACAAACCACTCAAGGAAGCCCGCTACATCCACGCCACCTACGGCAAAGGCTTCTTCACCTTCTACGGCGGCCACGACCCCGAAGACTACCGCCACTATGTCAACGACCCCGACACCGACCTCGACCTGCATCCCAACTCCCCAGGCTACAGGCTCATCCTCAACAACGTGCTCTTCCCAGCTGCCCGAAAAAAAGAACGCAAAACCTGACGGCAGGGGAAAAACGAGTGACCAGGCCACTTTGAAATACCAGCAATCTAGCACACTGTAAAAAGGCGACCTGGATCAGAAAAGCAAGGATCGACATGCGGCGGTTGGACGGCCAATTATCAATTTCCGTCGCAAGTTCGTAGGCTGGCTGTCCTTCCCAGTAGTACAGGCATGGGCCTGTCCGCCCCCAGACCGAAAGTCTGCGCTACGGGGGCACAACCTGCACACTTGCACCGCAAAGCGCCAACAGCCCCAGCAAGCAGCGGCAGGAGTGTACCTCCTCACTCCTCACAACGCCTTTTACACCAGCCTCCAGCGCCAAGCTTGTCCACGTTAGCCTAAAAGAAAACTGTATCCATCTACTCTCTCCCAGAACTCTTTACTGCGTCTAAGCGTATCCCCGTGCGATCCCCATATAACCCGCAGCACCCCCTCCACCTGAAGCGGCCAAGCTCAATTCTCTTCCTCCGTGCCACCTCCACACACACATTCACTGCATGGGCGGCTGGGAGCTTTGCTTTTGTTGGGGCACAGGGTCTGTCCAGACGTGCCGAAAGATTTTCCAACCCTCGGGTGTGCGGCGAAAGACCTGAAAGAAATTGCCCACGTTGTCGTATTCGATGTTCATGAACACGTACTGTAATTTTCCTCGACCACGCACGAATGCCCAGTTTCCAGAACCCGAAATTTCTTGCACCTGATTGTCCATGCGGTTGACCTTGATGGGAGGAAAAAGCGGATTGAACCAGTAGCGTTCGATGGCTTTGATGCCTACAGATGGTTCCTCACCGTGGTGTGGAATGAGGACGGCGTCTTCGGTGTAGTGTGCCAACACGCCCTTCTTGTCGCCAGCCAGCCATGCATTGGCAAGGCTGTTGACTGCCTCGAGTATTTGGGTGCGATCTTGTTCGCTGAGGGGAGCATCGGGGGCGAGGGGTGCAACCGAATGCTTGCACCCTGTCAGGGTACCGAGGCAGATCACCACAAGGGTCAGTATGAAACTAAAGACACGAGGTCGGGTTTGCATGATCTTGACGGATGAACTTGGAAGATTATTTTTCAAAAACCTTTTGCCTGCACTTTTTTATGGAGCTCATTTACCAGTTGCAAAGCAGCGGTACCATACCATTTCTTTAACTCCATGACCAAACTTCCTGCCTGTATAGCTGGGTCGGTCTCCGTCAGCCGGCGCGCCTCCTCGACGGAGTCCACATTGAAAATGTATATGCCACGCAACTCGCCGTCGTCGAGGAAAGGACCTGCCAACACCAATTTGCCTTCCTCGGCCAGGCGGACGATGTTTTGCAGATGTGCCGCCTGCAAGCGATTGCGTTCCTCCGGCGCCATATCGCGGTTGGGGCCAGCTTTCAAAAACGCCATCACGTAGGTCTTCATGCCATACTCGTCGGCGCCCAGCTGTCGAACGAGAGCCGTGTCCAGTGGGGTGCTGTCCGATTGGCCAAAGGCCGCTGAAAAACAGCACAGGGTCGCCAGGAAAAAAAGCAATTTCATCAGGTTGTGGATTTTGGATGAGGGGAATGGCCCTGAGGTGAAGGGTGCGAAAATATCAAAGTCATCGAGTAATCACGTTCCGTGGATGGCCGGCGAGGAATGCCCTGATGTTTTCCACTGATTCGAGCAACAATCGCTGACGAGCTTCTCGGGTTGCCCAAGCCATGTGGGGCGTGATGATACAATTGGGCAACCGGAAAAAAGGGTGGTCGGCGGGAGGAGGTTCTTGGCCGAGCACGTCGAGACAGGCAGCGGCGATGACGCCATGCTCGAGCGCCCAAAGCAGGTCGGCCTCGACGATGAGCCCACCCCTGCCCGTGTTTACGAGAATGGCCGAGGGTTTCATCAAGGCGAGTGAATGCCTGTCGATGAGGCCTTGTGTATTGGTGTTGAGCGGCAGATGAAGGGAAAGGATATCGCTTTGTTGCAACAGCTCCTCGAAACCTACGAAGCGGACATCGGGGCGGGCGTCGCGGTCTGGGTGTTTGTGATGAGCCAGCACGCTCATACCCAGGGCTGAAGCGATGTCTGCAACCTTGTTCCCAATCTGGCCCAGCCCGACCACCCCCATGACCTTGTCTTTCAGTTCAGTGGTTGGGCCGAGGGTGTAGCACCAGTCCGGTGCTTTGGACCATTCACCTTTGTGCACGCTGTCGTTGTGCTGCCAAACGCGATTGGTCAGGTGTAAAATGAGCGCGAAGACGTGTTGTGCCACCGAATAGGTAGAATACCCCTGGACATTGCTTACCACGATGCCACGTTGGTGGGCCGCCTCGATGTCCACTGCGTTGTACCCAGTGGCCATGACGCTGATGTATCGCAGCTCTGACAGCTGCTCCATCACCTCCGCATCGAGGATGGTTTTGTTCGTCAGCACGATTTCTGCACCTCTGGCTCGTTCCACGGTGAGGTGTCGAGGGGTGCGGTCGTAGATTTCTACGGTGCCGAATTCTTTGAAGGGTTCCCAGCTGAGGTCGCCGGGATTGGTTGTAAACCCATCGAGGATGACGATTTTCATGGGAACGGAGATTGGAGCCGCCGGGCAAGGGCCAGTGGAGCTCATCTGGAACGATCAGCCGCCTTTTCTACGGCTCGCCAAACGCGGAAGAAGTTTTTGTAGCAGATTTTTTCGATGTCATTTTCGGAATACCCCCGCTTCAGCAACACGTAGATGAGATTTGGATAATCCGCCACGTCTTTGAGCCCCGTGGGCAGAGAGTCTCCCACCCCATCGAAATCGGAGCCAAACCCCACGTGGTCTATGCCTGCAATTTTGACGATGTGATCGATATGGTCGGCCACGCGTTCGACGTCGGCGTAAAGCAGCTCTTTATAGTTTCGCCTGAACTCCTCGATGATGGGTTTGGCCTCGTCTGATTTTTCGTCAAGGCCTTTCTCGGCGAGGAGGGCCCTGAGTTCTTCGCCCATTTTGTCTCGGTTTTTGGAGATGGTGCCATCCAGGAAGTCTGAACCGAAATTGACCATGATGACGCCCCCCTTGCGTCCCATTTCAGCTATCATGTCGTCGTTCATGTTGCGCTCCCACCCTGGGGTAAATGCTCGGCAAGATGAGTGAGAGGCGATGCAAGGCACGTTGGTCAAGGCCATCAACTGCCAAAATGCGGAGTCAGAAATGTGAGACACGTCCACGATGATGCCCACCCGGTTCATTTCCTTGACAACTTGTTTTCCATACTCACTCAGACCGTTCCATGTGCGGGTGGTGTCATAAGAAGAGTCGCAGATGAGGTTATCCTTGGCGTGTGTGAGGGTGATGTAGCGAATACCCCTTTTGTGGAAATAAGCCACATCCGACAGGCTTTCGATGGGGGCTCCGTTCTCCATGCCCATGGGCAGGGAGATGAGGCCTTTTTTGAAATTCGCTTCGACCTGATCTGGTGACAAACCCGGTCCGAACTTGTCGGGATGGGCTTCGATGATTCCGTTCACCATGTCTATGAGGGAATCGGCGAAAGCTTTGGCGCCACCAGTTTCTTGATACCTCGAAGGGATGTAAATAGACATGAAAGGGCAGTCCAACCCTCCTTTTTTTGCACGTACGTAATCGAAGTCCCCTTCGTCAGTTTGAATGGGAATGCCAATGAATTCCTTGGAGAGGCGAAAGTTCTGGACAGTAAGCCGGTAGGGCAGGTCCACGTGTCCATCGACGATGATGAATTTGTGAGCCAACTCTTCGGCTTTCTTTTTCAGAGGATCATCATGTTGTTGAGCCATGGTTATCGAGGTATATGTGAAGCACAAACAAAGGACAAGAATTTTAGACATGACTTATTGCATTTGTTGAAAATGAATCCGGCGGGCGGCAAGTTAGTGCATGTTGGGTTCTCTGCCGAAAGGCCGGCAGGCTACCGATAGCGAGAACATGGATAAGGCATGGCATACAGGTTGGGTGAAGTGCCAAATCTCATGAGGGCCTACGCGGTGCACAGGCAAAAACACCCTTTGGGCCGTGCCCGGCACGCTTTAACGCTTCCTTGTCAGATGAGCCGCAAGCGCTGGGAAAAGGGGAGGCGAAAAACCGTTTACTTTAGCACCGATTTCAAAAACCGCAGGGGAAAGCTGATGAAATTTCAAAAAACCATTTTGCTCATTGCTATCCTGTCAATGGTGGGTTGGTCTGTCTGGTCCGCTCCGGCCAATGACGATTGTGAAAAGGCCTTCCCTTTGACTAATCTCAATAATTGGTGTAGTGGACCTACTCAATTTACCAATTACGCCGCCACGGCCTCTGGAATTGACAACCCCGATTGCTTCCCCTCTTACCTCTTGGATGCCGACAACGATGTGTGGTTTCGTTTCAAAGCCATTGCAACGACTGTCAATATCAGTGTGATTGGTGCCATAGGGCCGGGAAAAGGTACTTTGCGCAAGCCACAGTTGGCCGTTTATCAAGGGAGTTGCTCTGGTGGATTGCGGCTGTTGGCTTGCATCTCTGATGCCACGGGTCTCAACATCGTCGAAACCTTCGTCAACAATCTGACGCCTGGTCAAACTTACTATATCCGCATAGATGGCAGGGATGGCATGACAGGTTCTTTTCAGCTTTGTATCAACAATTTCAATCCCGTGCCCTCCCCTTCCAGCGATTGTCAGACGGCCATGGTGCTGTGCGACAAGTCGGGTTTTACCATCCCTCAAATGCAAGGAGTCGGGCGACACAGCCGTGAGCTCCAACCGGGGCTGTGCGTGAGGGAGGAATCCAGCTCGGCCTGGTTCAAATGGACTTGTGAGAAGAGCGGCTCCCTGACATTCACCCTCCGTCCGGTGAACCCTTCAGATGACCTCGATTTCGTGCTGTTTTTGCTGCCCAGGGGAGTGGATGATTGCTCCATCAAGATTCCCGTTCGTTGTATGGCCAGCGGAGAAAATGTAGGGGAGCCCTACCGCATGTGGCAGCGGTGCTCAGGTGCCACTGGATTGCGCAGTGGTGAAAGAGACGAAGTAGAATGGCAAGGCTGTGAGCTGGATGACAACAATTTTCTCGCTCCCATCCAAATGCAGGCAGGTGAATCATACGCACTCCTGGTAAACAACTTTCACAATACCGGCAATGGCTTTTCAGTGGAATTCGGCGGGAGCGGAACCTTCGCTGGGCCAAATGTCCACTTCACTGTCAGCAAATTGAAAATCCCGGAAGGTCAGCCGCTATGGGTAAAGAATGCCTCATCTTTCAGTGGCCCTATCGTCTCGTGGGAGTACAACTTTGGTGTTGACGCCACGCCAGCCTCTGCCAAGGGGCCAGGACCTCACAAAGTAGTGTACTCGAGTCCTGGCACCAAAACCATCACGCTTACCATCGAAACGGAGAGCGGCTGCCGGGTATCCAAATCGCGCAGCATAACAGTAGAAAAAAAGCAACTACCTCCTCCCTCACCTCCACCTCCACCGCCTGCTCCCAAGCCCGAGCCCGCTGTTGAATCTCCTCCTCCGCCAACCAACCCACCATCCTCGGCGGAAGTGTCCGAATCGACAGCAGAGGGCAGGGAAGAACCCAGCGGGGAAGCCAACGATGAAGAGTCAGCCGAAGCGGATACCATTGTATCTGTCGAGGAAACAAATCCCGATGATTCCTCGTCGAGCGTGGTGAACTACATACTGCGTTTCATTGGCACCATTTACTTCGAAGCTGACAGTTTCAATCTCGATCAGGACGACTTCCAGGTGCTCGATGAGCTCGTCAACATCCTTACGCTAAACCCTACATGGATTGCGATCATTGAAGGAAGGGCAAACAACATTCCTTCAGACGAATACATTCGCAAACTCGCTTCCAACAGGTCTCAGAGCGTCTTCGACTATCTCGTGAGGAAAGGCATCCAGCCCCAACGCCTTAGCATTAAGACTTTCGGAAAGAAGCACTGGCAAGTCAGGGATTACAGCCTATACAGCCGTAGGAAGGACCAGCGGGTAGATGTCAAGATCCTTGAAAGGCAGGAATAGCCCAGACAAATACCAACCATGAGTACAGCCAGTCTTTCGATAGGTATGCTGACTTTGGGTTTCATCGCCTATCACTTCACAATCAACTCTCGATCTCTCAGGTTGCGCTTCGCCCAAGCGTTCGGCGAAGCGAGAAGCCTTAGCTGGTGGGTTTATCTGCAACGCTTGTGGGGGTTCATTCTTTTTGGTCTCGTACCTGCTCTCGTCTTCGTCGCTCGTGGATATTCCCTTGAACAGTTTGGAATGGCTTGGAAAGCCGGTTCTGAAACGTTTTACTGGACAGTCGGATTGGGAGCGGTGGTGGTCCTAATGAATTACTTCGTTGGGAAAACACCGTCTAATCTGGCTATGTATCCACAAATCAGGATGGATTCATGGCCACCCCATGTGGTGCTCATGAGTGCCTTGACCTGGCTTTTGTACCTGCTGGGTTATGAGTTTATGTTTCGGGGGTGGTTGCTGTTTTCCTGCGTGGAAGCCATGGGGCCAGAGCTGGCTATCGTGATCAATGCAAGCCTTTATGCACTCGTTCACGTACCTAAAGGCCTCAACGAAACGGTAGGGGCTATTCCGTTGGGCGTGCTACTCTGCTGGCTGACTTTACAGACCGAGACAATTTGGATTGCCTTTCTCGTCCACAGTATCATGGCTCTGTCCAACGAGTGGTTTTCAATGTATTACAAGCTCAAATCGCACAGGCGATGACTCATTCCAATTCTTCCAGCTTTTCGCGAAGCCAGTTGACATTGGCGATTTTTCCATCACCTGTTTCGTTAAGTTCTTTTCTGAGCTTTTCAATGGCAGTCGTGTCTCCCGGCATGATTCGCGCTAGTTTCTTGGTAAATCGAATTAAGTTCATGTAGGGAATTCGTCTTGCCGCTGGAATGTTTTTGTGTCTATTCAGGTATGTTCTAAAACTCTCGAGAAGGGAAAACAACGGTTCTATTTCATCAGTCTCATAGTAGGTGGACAAAAGCATGGTCTTGGAGTTGAGGTTGTAGGTGAAATCCTCGTACTCCACTTCCCTGAGCAGTTCGATCACCTTGTCCCACTTTTTCTGTGAGTAGTATAACTGGGCAAGGTTGAAAGAGACGGCGTTTTCGCGCATCGACTCGGGAAGGTATTTGCTGTACTCTTTAATGAAGTTTTCGGTCCATTCGTATCTGCCTACACGCAGAGCTGCCACTACGATGTTTCTGAAATGCCATGGTGACAGCTCGTTGTTGTTGAACAGCATCCCATTCTCCAACAAGATCACTGACAAATTGAAATACTCTTCGAGGAATTCTTGGGAACCTTGGTTGATCTTGATGATACAGTAATTTGATGCTGATTGGTATATGAATTCAGCTTCCGATTTCGGGAACTTGTCTACGTGTTCTTTAATTAGCTGCTTTAGCTTATGGTAGTTGGCCGTATTTTCTGGTTCGATGAGTGTTTGTAGAATGGTGAAGTATATGGCGATCGGCGGGATTTTAAGAAGATCGTTTTCCACAACAGTTTTTTGTATTTGGTCGAGCAGGAGAATGTGGTATTGATGGGATACGAGACGTTGTTGGGTGAAAATAATGCAGGCATAGCGTAGTTTTTCAGCAATGTAGAACCAGTCGAGGTTGTTGAGCATCTCCTCGACGTTGTACTTGGCCGTCCGGTCTTTTTCCACTTCGAAGAGCTCGAAGTAAGCTTTTTCGATTTTGTATTGGTGGAGATAGTATTGGTGGGACTTGTAAGGTGAAGCCTCAGCGAGTCTCCTGGCACTTCGCTCTGCTGAGCGGTAGAGTGGGGTAATTTTCTTGAGCCGCAACGAATCCATCAGATAGATGTAACGTTGAACTTCGTCGGCTTCGAGGGCTTGCTGGATCAGGTAGGCTTCGACAAGTTTAAGCAGATCTGAAAAGTTTTTTCTGAACAGGACGTCGTCGTAAGGTTGACCAGGATAAATTTTCTTCCACAGTGAAACTTTTTCGAGAGGGGATGCCGGGTTGCTGTTGAGATGGTCCGTGAGCAAGTCAAAAAGTTTAACCAGTGACTGGTTCTTGTTGAAGTAGGGTGATATGATAAACTTACGGATACGATTCTGTTCGTATTTGTCGAAAGCCTGAAGTGTGGAATACAATTTGCTGCTTTTCACACCCGAGGGCGAAAGTGTTCCCGGTTCTTGGTTAGACATGGGTTTAACCGTTTAATTTTCAAAGTTGGACAAAAATAAAATTTTCACAATTGTGTGGGTGTCGATGAGGCTAAAGTATGGTTGTCCAAGGGCTTAAAATTGCATGAAAAGTTTGGTAACTTTACGGCCCCCTTCACACCGGTTTAAATTTGTTCCTGCACAGTTTGTGAAATGCCCCGAGTGTTGTACCTTGAAACCGGTTTGTAAATGCAAAGGTGACAACCGCCCAACGCTATGAGATAGAGGCACCTTTGTGAAGCAATGAAAATCCACGAATCCATGAATGTATCGTTACTCCTGAAGCGATTTTCCCTTGTTTTGGCGGCCTTGGTGCTGGGCGGGCACTTGCTCTATAGCCAGGTGCCAGGACTTGACATCATCGAAGTGGAGATGCTCTCCAATACCGTTTATCACGATTCCTTCGAGCACTACCACGTAATGATTTTGCCGCAGGTTGAAGAATTCCCCGACAAGGGGGAAGCCCAATTCAACCCCTACACCTACAACCCGAGATTTGGTATCAAAGCCCCTGGTGGTCAGCAGCCGGCAATCAATCACATTTATTATACCCCCGATCCAAACTTCCTCGGACGGGACACATTCTCGGTGATGTACTACCGGTCTTTTGGAAATGGACTGAGTGTACCTGCCTACAGGGTTTATTATATCACCGTCAAGCCTTCCTATCTGATCGCACGCAACGACTACGCTTCAACCGTTCAAGGTCAGCCAGTTGAAATCCATGTATTGGCAAATGACTATGGCAACGGTACCAACCTGGTCGTCTCCTCCATCCCCAATGTAAACCTGGGTACAGTCTCTCTCGGGCAAGGGGATACGACCATCATCTTTACACCCAGTCCGGGATTCAAAGGTATCGCCAACCTCAATTACACGATTTGCGATGCCCAAGGCTCCTGTGATATGGCCACTGTAAGTGTGTGTGTGCTCGAGCCTACACCGCCTGCCTACGACTCCATTTTCATAACGGTTGAGAAAAACGCCTCCGAGGTTGTTTTGCTTTCAGTTGATAGTAACTTCGTAATAACCCAAGCTCCGGCCCACGGAATCCTCGATACGCTCGAAACCCTCGTGTACATCCCCGATACGGGGTTCGTTGGGACCGACAAGGTCGTGTTTACCGATACGGTGAACAACAGAATTCGCATTTGCGAAATGCGGGTTCTCGACGTGCCTTCCTCCAACTACTATGTCGTCGATGATATAGTTTTCACGCCGGTGGATGAGGTCGTTGAAGAAATCCACCTGCTTGCCAACGATAGGGGTGGACAATATCTGACCAACATCAGCGCAATTGGATATCCCAATACGGCCAAAGGAGGAACCTTGTTCTACTTGCCCAATGTGGGGAAGGGCGTTTACCGTTATACTCCACCGGCTGGTTTTAGTGGAGTGGATCATTTCGTGTATCGCGCATCTCCACCACACAATGGCTACGTAGAGTATGCCACGTGTTACATCGTGGTTTCCAATCTGAATCCGGCCAAGCCGGTTTATCAGATGACTACTCCCAAGAATACGCCGCTTGTGCTGGGCGATCACTTGCCATTCATCGATTACGAATACACCGAAATAAATGGTGCCGATCTCGGTACTGTGACTTTTTACCCCGGGTATCAGACCGTCAATAGTCCATTTGGCCAGACATTTTCAGGTACCAACATGTTGGTTTACACACCTGATCCCAATGTCACCGGATTTGATGAATTCGAATTCAAGTATTGCCCGGGAAATGGAGGAAACAATTGCCAGCTCGTAAAGGTAGAGCTCAGCATCGAGGATGTTGCCAACCCCCAATCCGATACCCTGTGTGCAGGAAGTGATTGTGTGTGGCCTGGCGATACAAACCGCGATGGAGCGGTTGATATGAGGGATATTCTCCCTATTGGCCTCACCATGGGTGAAACGGGCCCTGCACGCAGCGGTGGATCCACCTCTTGGTATGGTCAGTACGCTACTGATTGGAACAGCCTCAGCCAAACAGCTCTGGATTACGATCTGAAGTTCGTGGACGTAGATGGTAATGGCATCATCACGGCCTCAGACACTGTGGGTGTGCTACAGGCTTATGGCAAATACCATAATGTGACCCCACAGCCTGCTCCTCCGGTTAGCTCATTGCCTTTCTACATCCAGGAACCTGATTTCTCGAACGTCGAGCCAGGGGATATTCTCTATGCTCCAATTTTCCTCGGCAATGACAGCATGCCGGCGCTCGATGCGTACGGGTTGACCTTTGAGTTGGAGTTCGACCCCACTTTCTTCGAGGACGTCAATGTGTATTTCGATGAAACCTCCTGGCTCTCGTACAACTCCCCAGTGCTCTCCAGGACCCACAAGCCTATTTTGGGCAAGGTGGATGCTGGTCTAACCAGGACGAGCGGCAAGGCAGCAAGTGGTTTCGGGAAGATAGGTGTCGTTGAATTCATAGTGATTGAAGATATCATTGGCAATCGTAGAACGAGCAACAAGACTCGTGTAACGATCAAACCGAATACCCTGATGAATGGATCAGGCGAGCTGTATACCCTGTCAGACAATTCCCTCGAGTTTACGATGAACTTCAATGAAAATGCCCAGCCGTCTCAAACGGGTTTCTTCAATCCCGAGCTCATTCTCTTCCCCAATCCGGCGAGGGATTACCTCAAACTGCATCTGAATCGGACCAATTCGCCGATCCAGTCGGTGATCGTTTACGATGCGCTTGGCAGGCAAGTGTATTCAGTCAATGGGACCGATAGCCGAACGGTACAGCTCTCTTTGGAAAACTTTGACCAGGGCATCTACTATGTTCGTGTGTGGAGTGCAGAGGGCGATATGAGTACAGCCAAATTCGAAGTCATCAGGTAACGGAAATAATCCCTTCTATCATAATCATAGGACGGTAACAATTCGTGGAATTTTATCATTGCTAGTGAGTCGCACCTCAGTGCGACTTTTTTTATTTCTCCAATCTTTTCTTCACAATTGAAGAGGGATTAGCTACGCTCGTTCGCTCTTCAACCCCTTTAATTATAGGGAGTTTCGTATTTTTCAATTGTACATTGCCACGTGAATGCTTCTTCACAATGGCTTAAATTTGTCCTTGTCCTAAGGAGAGAGCTTCCGCATTTTTGTAGCGTGAAAGGAATGAGAACTCCTCAAGTGGTAGTTAAACGAAGCCGATAGGTGGATGCTCCTTTCGCACTTTGATTGAAATGGAAGACAATGTTCATGGGATTATAATTTGTTAATAGTGGGTCGTCCCTTGTTTCAAGGGGCGGCTTACCTTTTCAAATTAGGTTCCTGTCAGAAATAAAAAAAGCCGGCTCGGATGCCGGCTCGGCTCGTAATGGAGCATGTTCATGGGACTATAGTTTGCCAATCGCTTACTAGCTAAAAGCGATGAGCAAAGATAATTCACCCCATTTGCCTGTGCAAATGGAAATGCATTTTTCGAAAAAAAATTTATTTGTTTTGGATATGTTCATGGGATTATTTCAAGTCGTGCGAAAGCACGACTTTTTTTTTGTTCCTTTTAAAGGTTTCCCTCCCACTGATTGAAAGAGTCAAATCCTGAGCATCGAAAAGCAATTAAGAAATGAAAGCACTGGTTTTGAAAGAAGTAGGACAATACCCTGCGCTAAGTGATTGGCCTGATCCCAATCCCGAATCTTCTGATCTGGTTAGTGTTAAGGTCCTGGCTTGTTCCCTCAATCACAGGGACCTTTGGATCATTCAAGGGAAATATCCGGGGATCCACCCACCAGTGATAATGGGTTCCGATGCAGTAGGAGAAATAGAAGGAAAAAGAGTGGTTATCCAACCAGGGCTGAATTGGGGAGACAATCCAGAAGTCCAGGGGCCAGATTACCAAATTTTGGGTGTTCCTGGACATGGTGTATTTGCTGATTTCGCTATTGTACCAAAGGAGAATGTGTTTCCTGCTCCAGAGCATCTGACGGATGAAGAGGCAGCAGCACTGCCATTGGCTGGACTCACAGCGTTCCGTGTGCTTTTTACGAAATGTAAGGTGCAAGCTGGGGAACGGCTTCTGGTTACTGGAGTTGGAGGTGGAGTAGCCCTTCACTGTGTATTGTTTGGAGTAGCTGCTGGACTTGAAGTATGGGTTACCTCAGGTAGTGAGGAGAAGATCCAAAAGGCTCTCGCCCTGGGAGCCAAAGGCGGAGTAAACTATAATGATGATGCCTGGGCAAAAGATTTGAAAAAATCTGTGGGCAGTTTTGATGTCATCATCGATAGTGCAGGAGGCGAGGGCTTTTCAAACTTGATCACCCTTGCAGCCCCGGCAGGTCGAATTGGGATCTATGGAGGTGGCCAGGGACTATTAGGTGGATTGAGCCCCCAGTTAATCTTTTGGAGGCAATTGAAAATTTTTGGTTCGACTATGGGCACACCAGCTGAATTTGCCAACATGCTGGAGTTCGTTTCAGAACACGAACTTAGGCCAGTGGTAGATTCGGTATGGGAAAAAACAGAGTACCTGGGGGCGTTCAAACGAATGGAAGAGGCCAAGCAATTCGGAAAGATCGTACTAAGGTGGGCATAAAAAAATGTAACTCCCAAACGAGTCAGGAGTTACAGTTTTCAAAAACGCTCCGAGAAGGCGTTAGCGGCGTGCCGAAAGAGAGGACTAAATCGGCGGATAGGAAGAAATCGCCACTAACGGCGCAAATTTAGCTTCTGACGATCAGTTTTGCAAAATCTGCGCATAAAAAAACCGAAGTGGAACTCATCCACTCCGGTTTTTTTCTATCTGGAGGTGACTAACAGAATCAGCGTGTTGCAGGCTGGGACGTAGGCAAGTTCAGATCTGCATACATCTGCTTGGCATTTGCAATGGCCGCATTGAGTTCAGAGAATTTCGTTTGCCATGATTGCAAATTAGTGGAAGCGGTGTTGGCAAGATTGGTCAGTTCTGCAATTTGCTGTTCGACGTCCTGCGGTAGCTTGCCAGAAGCCAGCCCCTCTTTGAGGTTCTTCATCACCTCGCTTTTCTCTTTCCATTGGTTCATGAAGCCATCGACTTCACTGACCATGTTTTGGAGGTTGTTGGTGTTGGCATTGGCAAGTGCCATGACCTCGTTGTACTTGGTTTTCATTTCATCATTCCAGGAAGCCATTGCTTCGGGTGAAACTTGCATGTTGGCCAAATCACTTTGCCAACTCGACTGCGTGTTCATCACTTGGGTAGCAAAATCGGTAATGGCCGTAGTGGTACTGTCCCACTTGGAGGCAAGTTCGTTGATTTGGTCGGCATACTTGCCTACGTTTGAGCAAGCGAACACAAAGGTGGCGATGCTGAGAATGGCGAGTACTTGTTTCATGGTTTTGAAATTTTATTGTTAGAAAAATTGTGGACTCAAAAGTAGGTGCTTTTTTCACACGGTATAACAATGTTGAAGAATGCTGAAATGTTTATTCCCTCTGCCCCAAGTGACCCGCACTTTCTGTTTATAGCTCCGGTGATTAAGGCTGAATACATTTCAGGGCGGCCAGTCTCTCTTCGGTTTCTCCCTGTCCGTCGACAGACGGGCCTGCCTGCCTGTCCGGCAGACCTGTCTAACGCCAGCCAGCCTGCCTGCCTGCCTGTCGGCAGACAGGTCGGCAGACAGGGCAGGCAGGAAATCCTCAAATCCTCCTCGTATGATATTCATCCTAATTCGCCGGCGCTATAACACCCTGAACAACATTTACTCCCTGGCCGTGGTCAAATCGGAGCAGACAGCCCCAATGGTGATGAAACTATCGAAGTTGCTGCGCTACGTCGTTTACGACGGAAAAGGTGAAATGGTGCCGGTGGAACGGGAGATCCACTTCATCAGGGAATTCATCGAACTTTTCCAGATGAGAGGCGAACAGCCAGTCAATGTCACTTTTCACATCGAAGGTGATTTTAATGACCTGGCCATAGAACCCATGGTGTTGATACCTCTCGTCGAAAATTGCTTCAAGCACTGTGATTTCGACTGCAACCCCAACGCCTTCACCAACATCGAAATGAAACTGTCGGAAGGTGAGCGCCTGTTGTTTGGAACCGAAAATTCGAAAAACCCCAATGACCACCAAAAAGATAAAACGGGGGGAGTTGGCCTGAGCAACATCATCAGGCGGCTGGACTTGAAGTATCCTGGAAAATACTTGCTCAGTGTTCAGGAAAATGGCTCGACTTTCGAGGTGTTCTTTTCCATGAAACTGGCACGCCTCCCGGCAAAATCCCACGCCTATGAAACCTATTCGAACATTATTGGTGGATGACGAATACCTGGCGCTTAACCTGCTGGAGAATTACGTCAATAATGTACCTGACATGGTCATCGTGGGTAAAGTGAAAAGCGCCATGCAAGCACTGGAGATTTTAAATAGCCAACCGGTTGACCTGATGTTTCTCGACATTCAGATGCCCACCCTTAGTGACAACAATCTCCTCAAAACTCTTAGCAACCCGCCGGTAACCATCTTCACCACTGCCTATGCAGATTATGCTGTCGAGGCTTTTAGTCTCAATGCAGTGGACTACCTGTTGAAACCATTCCCGTTTGAGCGTTTTCTTCAGGCGGTAAACAAGGCACGGGAGCACCATTCTTCGGCGAACATCTTTGGAAAATGCTCCGCTTACCCAGCCAGACCAGCAAGGCTTCTTGCAGCACCGGCCGTTTTACGCAGCCCGGATAGATGGCAAAATGGTTCGCATCTTTTTCGATGAGATGTTGTTTGTAGAAGGCTTGAAAGAGTATGTGAGGTTCGTTTGCGAATCTGGTAAGAAATACGTCGTCCTGGAAAGCCTCAAAAACCTCGAGTAGCTGTTGCCGTCAGCACAGTTTATGCGGGTACACAAGTCGTTTATCGTGGCCAAAGACCGAGTGCTGGCCAGTTGCGGACATGTATTGGAACTAAAAGACCATGTAATCCCCATCAGTCGGAGTAAGAAGGTGGAAGTACTTCAGCAGCTTTTCAGTCAGGGAAGACAGGAAATAAATCGGGAGAATTAGAAGCGATTTACTTGAGTTATGATTGAATGCCCCTGTGCTGGTGATCACTATGTGATTCGCTCCTGCCCATCGAGAGGGGCGTGAATTTGAATTGAATATTGTTAACTTTGCGCCCCAATTGATGGCCCTGTAGTACAATGGATAGTACGTAGGTCTCCGGAACCTAAGATCCAGGTTCGATTCCTGGCGGGGCTACAAAAACAAAAGCCGCTGGACACATCCAGCGGCTTTTTTCTATGCTTTTTTCAATCAAGGAATCAGGCCAGTAACAAGCACAGAAGCCGTGACTTCGGCACTGGATTGGACACTGATGTTTGTGAGATCGAGATTGATTCCACCAAGAAGGCTCAGTGACAGTTCGCCTTTCACTTCCAACTTGCCATCTCCGTTGGAATCTTCATAGGCGATGAAATGGAGTTCGTAGTCGCCTTCCTCGAGAAATGCCAGCTTGTAATTTCCTTGTTTGTCAACGGTTGCACTGGTCACACAGTTTTTGAACTGAATTTGACCACTACCTTGACCACTCATTTCAGTTTGCTTGTTGTAGGTGCCTTTCTTGTAGGCATAGACGATGATCTTCTGGGCAAGGCCCATGTTGTCCTGGCACTGTCCTGTAATGGTACCAGCCTTTTGCTTGCTCACCATCCTCAAGCCCGAATTGAGCTCAGCGTCACTGACAAAGTTGTATTTGTCAGAAGAAGATGGGTTGTCCTCGTAGCGGATGGTCTTACGCAAGTCAAAATCGATAACGACGTTGCTGGTTTGCCCCTCTTCAACTGTAAATGCGCCAGAGTTGATTTTCAACTCTCCGGTAGTGGAGGAGCTGGCTTTCAAGTCATGCTTTACGTTGTCGGTAGTGAGGACGTAACAACCGGGTGAATTGCCGTTGGCATCCGAAGCGTAATCGAGCACGAGGCTTACATTGTTATAAGTGCCGGCTTTCAATTCCCCCGTCCCAAGCACGGAGGTATTTCCGTTTTGTAGTGCCAGCAGATCGATGGTTTTTTTCCCAGAAAAATTGGAAATGACTTGACCGTCCACTTTGACAGCAGTAACAGTAACGAAGGCGCCTTGGACATTGGCGTCGTCAATGGGAGCGTCGGTGATTTCAAATTGAGCAACTCCCTTGACTGAAGATTGATCGTCTTTTTCACAGCTCGTCAGAGTGAACAGGCTGAAAAGCAGAGCAGCGCTCAAAAAGACATGCTTCATGGAACTCATGTTTTTATGGTTTTGGTTTGAAAATATTGGGCAACCATGTACTGATGAACAGTCATGGTACAAAGAGTCAACTTTAATGAGGGAAATTTGTCAGACAGCCAAACAGTCGGAAAGCTTGTACTAGTTGACAGCATTCATAAACGGGGACTTATGTCCTTGCAGCCGTCTTTCAGATCAAATTCACCCCCTTAACGCAAAAGTCGAGGTTGTTGTTCGCCAGCATCCAGAATTTTGAATTCACTTCTTGATGAGTAATGCCTGTAGCCTTCGTTGATTGCTCGATAACTTGACTATATAACAACCTGGAAGAAGAGAATCACATTTAATGCCTTGCTTTACTGCTTTCTCATCCAATTTGCTCGTTGTAATTAGCTTACCATTTAGGTCAAATATTTCCATCACCATCACTTCATATGCGTCAATATCGGCCCTCACATAGAAAATATCTGTAGCTGGGTTGGGATAAATGATCTCCTCCGACTTGCCGATTATTTGAGCATTGACATATTGAGAATATTCAATTGAACCATCCATGTTGATAGTTTTGATTCTGTAGTAGTATTCAATATGCGGATACACATCGTAGTCCTTCCACGAGTACGTAGTCGCTTCGTTTTCGGTGTTCATGCTTGGGAAATATGCAATAGTATTGACTGGGGTCATCCCGCTCATTCGTTGGAGTTCCAAGCCAAGCACATCTATTTCAGAGAGGGTAGTCCATTTGACCTCGATATACGTTTCATGGGGAATGGCTGTGATGCTCAGTAATTCGATGGGAAGCCCAATACTTTGAAAATATACCGTGCCAGGTGGGGTGATATTGTCACAGTCTGAAAAATTTGGAGGTGCCTGCACACATGCTACATTTTGGATGGAGACCAAATCGTAAAGCTTAAAATCATCCAAAAACCATCCGTCGCAGTTTGTCCCCGGCCCAGGGCCATTATTTGAGCATACCTGAGGGTTGTTGACTGGGTTGGTCTCTTCGTCGGAGGCGAACCTGAATCTGATCAAGGTATTTCCTGAATACCCCGTCAGATCGATCAGCGTATTTACATAGCCGCCACTATACCCTGTAAAGGCTCGCCTCCCACTCAAAGTGTTCAATGGTACTGGTACACCAATAGGGGTGGTCAGTTGATTAAAAAGGAAACCCGAATAAGTGTGCTTTCTTATTCGTGGAAAAAGGTCTTTCCAATCTGTCCCTTCCAAAATCTCAATGACCCCTCCGTCCGTGTTTTTTTCGATGTCGTACCAGTGCCAAAAACTCAAGTAGTTATTTTTCGAACCATCGAGCGTTAACGACAAAATAAGGCTGGATTCTGTGAGCGTGGTTGGGTTGGGGTGCCACCAGCTCAGTGTTGAGCCAGTGGCGGGGTTTGGGTATCCGCCGTCCACAATCCAGGCTCCTCCAGGTGTGAAATTGGATGGAGTCGCACTTTCTACGGGTTCGTCAAACAGGGTAGTCGTACCCGGTTGATTCAAGGCAATGGCTTTGAATGTCCGAGAAGTTGATTCTCCTGATTGCAATGAAAAAGAAGGATAGGTGATTATTCCATTGGAATAAGTACCATTATCAGATATTGATATAACATTCACGCCGCCAGGTACCGTGTCGGTGAGGAGTATGTCTGAGAGGCTCGTATTGTGGTTGTTTTTGACTTGAAGGGTATATGTTAGGGTGTCATTAGTTTCTACCTGCTCTTTATCAACCGATTTTTGTACTACCAGCTCAGGTGTGTCAAAAGATTCTATACCTCCTTCCATCGCACTATATCCCAAACCTCTTCGAGCAAATGCGGCCCAGATGAGCTCCTTGCCAGCTCCCCCATAAATTGCATCGTTGGCAGTCAAAATGGCGTCTCTCATTTCAGGAAAGGTCGGGTTGCATGGCGTCAGCTTTAGCCCCTCGATTACAATTTTCATTGCACGAATATTGCCGGCGGTACTCGATGTGTTGTAAATATTTGGTTCAAATCCGTATGCATTAATCAACTCCCATGTCATTTCCCATAACATGGTACACCAAAGGAACCCAGTGCCGTGGGGGTATGGAAGATTGGCGATATCGGCGTATGTGAAATCATTGCAGTAGGGCTGGGAGCAATCCATGATCGTCGAGTAGTACGCGTCCCGTATTCCTACGGAATTAGCGGTGTCATTTAGCACGTAGGAACCAATGGACCTTATCCCTTCTCCAAGTTGATATTGTTCCAAAATGCCATTCATGTTTCTGTCGGTCAGTGTAAACATCAGACCAAAGTAATCGCTCCATCCTTCACCGCCTTGTTCGAAATTATTCAAGCAGGCATTTGTAGCTGGGCCACCCACCAGCCGCTGGGTCAAGCCGTGCGCATATTCATGCACGATGATGGCATTGTCGAAATCCCCATCGAGAATACTGTCCGGAAGGGCTGTATTCCATAGAAACATTTGCATGTATGGAGGATTCGTCCCGGGCGGTGCCGGCTCGGGCGGGGTGAAAAATGCGGCATTGTTCGCTCCTGAAGCATCTTGGGCTCTTGCCCTGACGAAATCTTGCCCAACGCCCACCCCTGAATAATTTTTCTGCTGAAAATTTCCTGCACCTTCGTCGAATCCATACAGGAAGAAAACATCATGACAGATGTTGTTCCAAACGAAGAGATTGGTCACGGCATCTTCGATGAAATCTGTGCCGTTGGTACTACTCAATGAGTGATTGTAATTGAATTCGAGGTTGGGAGGCCAGGGAACGTTCCCCGAAACATAGGAACCAGTGACGGGGTCTCTAACAATCGAGACTGCGAGGGGCGTATAACCAGAAGTGCCTGCATGAGCATAATATGCGTATACGTTGTTTCCTCGAGTAAAGGGGAAATTAGGGCTATTCAGCCCAGTCGTATCGTGCCACCCAAAGGGAGAGGCGGTAGCGTTGATTATTTCCGTGCCGAGTTTCACCTCCCGTGTTCCATACAAGGGTGATTCGATCGGCAGATAAAATACGTTGTACTGCCCATTGAAGGAAGAAGAATTATTGAAATGCGATAGACCCTGCCTGGCGTGCGCCTGATGATATCGGTTTTCGGAACCAACCGAAGGTGCGCTAACCGTAGGCTTGATGAAACTGCATTTGTTTACCCAGTTTCTTTTTTCCAGAACCCTGTGATCAGGAAGGGTTACAAAAATTTCCCATTCAGCATTTTCATCAGGACTCGGGATCAAAAAATTAATGCCCCGATGAATTTTGCTTCCTTCATCCAAGAAATAACATGGATCATAGGGTATAGTAATGCTGGATGATTCTATTTGGACATGGGCAATCTTGAGTGAAGTATCCAGTCTGATTTTTTCAATTGCGGGCAGGGTAGTCGAAGCGCATGCACTTGTCAAGGCCGCAGCAATTTCCGATGTGGATGGAAAGTGAAAAGCTGGAGCACCTATGTCGGGTCGGACGAGTTGATCATGGATTGCCACAGGAGCATTTGCAGCGTTCAAGTGGAGGGATGCCCACGCATTTTTTACTTTGATGCCGTTGATATATTGTTGAAAATAGACATGCGCAAGCCCAGAGAGGGTGCTCCTATGGTAGGATGAGACTGTTATGCCTTCCGCCTCAGTTTTGCTGATACCCAACTTGTCGATGAGGATTTGCTTGAAATATTCACGTTGCCCTTGCAGCTTCCCTGGAAGACTCAGGATCAAGAATAGAAACGACGTCAGGACAATGAGCTTTTGCCCACTTCGTCGGATGAGTGCATCGAAAGCCAGCATGGGTAAAATGTCTGTTTGTGCAAAGCAATAAAAAAGTGGGAAAAACTGACTTTTCAATTTTTCCCACATGATCTGTCAACTTCTTTCCAAAAGTTTGGCTTTCCTACTTACCGATACAAAAGTCGGTCGCTGGAGGAGGTTACTGTCTCTCATCTGATTTCGAAAACGGAATGGGAAAAAAGTTGATGGTTCCAACCGGCTCGTGTTTGGACAGAAACAAGGTCTGCTGAAAAGCGATGGGTTTCCAAGCCGAAGTGGACAGGAGAACTCCGCTGTATCCTCAAGTCGGCCCGTAGATGCCATCGAGTAGTCAGGCAGCATGGAAAGCCAAGGATCCATGCTGCCTGTCTGTGTTGTTGGTTGATTTGGGTGGCTTAGAGTTTCAAGACCCTGTGGAAGTTCTTAGCAGACCCTGATCGCCAGTAAAAGATGAAAATGCCTTTACCCAAATCTGAAAGGTCCAGTTCTTGGGTTTCTGCTGCTCCGACATAGAAGCTCTTCAGGACTTTCCCGTTTTCGCCGAGGATTTGGACCCAGGTTTTTTGGTCGCTGGTGTTTTGCAAGAAGACGTGATTGATGGTTGGATTTGGGTAAATGTGAAGCTCGATTGTGTCGTCTGTGGCATCGGTCGTTGCAAGGGATATGGGATTGGATTGAGCAGGTCTTTGTGGGAACAAAGGCACCAACCCAAAGAGTTGATTGAGGTTGATCGCGCCTGGAGTGCCTGTGCCAGGAAGAGACCACAGAAACTGATCGTAAAGGATCCCGCTCCCCGTAAGCTGCAAGCCATTCTCAGGCAACAATTGGGTGCCAATGTACTCACTGGTCAGTCCGTTGGCAGGGCCAGCGACTGCTGTGATGATGACATTCGCATAGTTGATTGTGCCGTAGCTGATGAATTGGACCACATTTCCTCCTGCATTCACCAAGGCTAGGCCGCCTTCATTTCCACTCTGTTCGACATCGTACCAGATGGTGCCATAGCCGTTCTGCTGGTCGGGTATGACTCCACTACTAATGTACCTGACATACGCTACTGTACCATCCAGGGCATACATGACGATGCTCCAACCTGTTAGATCTTGACCAGCCTCTCCTGCAATCTCAACACCCCTTTCAGTTGGGTTACTGGCGAGGTAATTCACTTCATTGATGAAGGTGGAAAGTGACTGGGAGAAAAGCACTTGAGCTGCAAAGAGCAAAGCGATAGTTGATGTAAACAAATTTTTACGCATGGCGATAGGATTTAATGAAATGATGACTGAGCCGTTTCCGGCTCGAAAGTGAATTGCAGGAAGCCATGCATTGGGAAAAGAAGTCGACGAGACAAGGCCTCAAAGTTAACTGCTTTGCCAAGAGTTAAGCAAGTGTCAGAGGCATTTCGAAGTAGGTTGCTGCATCGAGCAGCAGCTTCCTGGTGCCATTGAGATTTGGTTTATCCTTGGTTTGTTCGATGACTTGTAAAAATTTTTTTGCGTACTGCTCCCTGCCAGTGTCAATCCATTTACCGAGGTAGTAAAACCCATGGATGGCAAGGTCATTCTGGGGGTTGACCACTTTCGTCGAGGTTGTCTTCTTGTAACGGCGGTACACCTTTTCCATGTTTTCAAAATGCTTGAGGCTGAAAGTGGCTAATAAAAGGTTCAAGTAAATGGAATCGATGTACCCGTGGAATGGAATCTGTTGATAAATGAGCAACAGGTTTTCGAGCAAAGTGTAGGATTCCTCTATGTCCTTATCATCACCCAAAAGGAGTAGGGCGGAGTAAAGGGTGCTCACATTTATAAAGCGGATGGTATGTTGCTCTCTGAAACGCTCATTCTTCAATAACCTCTGGCATTTATTTCTGAGAAAGTTGATGCGATCTTTTACTTCTTGTTCGAGAATTTCCGCGAAATCGTCTCTGTAGCTATAGTAATAATTGGTCATTAGGTGGCTGACCTGGACGGCGATAGAGTTGATTTCCGGTTGGTTTATGAAGCTGTTCCAAAAGAGCTCTTCCTCACTTTCTTCAATTACTTTTTCCGCCTCCCTAAGCACGTTTTCTGAGTCGAGGCTGCGAATCAGGTGGTGTAATTTCAAAAAGTGAAGCTTGGGTTTGATATTGTGCATGTATGGAAAGGCCAGATAAGGTGTTTTATTGAGGATGTCTTCGATTTCAATGAGCTCCTTGAATGTATCCTGTTGATAAAAAACAGGTGATCGCATATTGTAATGAATGTAGCACTTGCTGAGGCGAGCAAGCGTGGAAACTATAATGCTATCGCTTTCGGTAAATTGATTGAACAGTGCTTCTGCTTCAGCAACAGTATCTATGTTGGCTTTGCCTTTTGAATAAAGGTGATGGTACATGAAAAGATTCATTTGGTTGAGGGCTCGTTCGTTTGCGAGCAGCTTGTCGATGCGTTCGTAATAATCAATGGCTTTGGTGTGTCGATCGGTGTACACCTCTTTTTGGGCCAAAAAGCTAAGCACCTTGATCTCGGTACTGAAGTCCTCTATTTTGGATGCTACCTCGAGCGTTATGTCTGAAAGGGTTAGCGCCTTTTCAAGCTCTCCGTCATTGATGTATTGATGTATCCTTGTGACGTTGTGCTGTAAGTAGTTCGGGTAATTTTTGGCCAGGTACCCCGTCAGTTTGAAGGTGTAATGTGCAAGTTGAAAAAACTTCTTGTAATGTTTCTCTTCAGTGGGTTTTTCCCCGTAAACCGCAAAGTATAAATATTCTGTTGATTGCGTTTTTTCGAAATCTCGATCGATGGCATCGATGAGTGACAAGGGATAAAACGATCGAATGCTGTAGGTTTTAACATATTCTCGAAAAGTGGAGAAATGGAAGTCGTCAAGCAGCTTGATCACTTTCTCGATGAGAAGCATGGACGTCGTGCGGTTGATTTTTTACCCGTCTCCAAGAAGAAATCAGATGAGAGGCTTGACAAAAGAGCCCACGGGTAGTTTTGTTGACAGATCAATTGCTGGAACGCCCAATGATTGCGATGGGCTGAGTGCATGCAAATGTAACCATAGTTTGAAAGCCCTGGCTATCCAGGTTTTGACAAGTGTCTATTGACCTTATTAGTCATGTTCAACCTCTTAAACTTCCCTCACAACCTCGAAGATGAACTCGATGAATCTCAAGCTTTGCAACCTGCTGGTAATGCCAAGCGATCATTGAGGATCCTCTTGAGTAAACTCTTCCCCTCGAGGGTCAAAGAGGAGGATACGAAGACTACTACCTCTCAGCATACCTCAAAACCCTTTAAAAATGAAAACCAATCGAGTAAAAACTCAGAAAAAACTTGATTCCAATGAATTCAATCCTGCGCAAATTCAAGCTTTTTGGTGGCCGGCATTACCAAGCGCCTCAGCCCCCTGTTGAACAAACTCACCTGTGGGAATTGTGTATGATGACAGGCTACCTAAACTCGATGTCTTTTAATAAAGACCAATTGATTGATACCGAAAGAGGCCAGCAAATCATCGAAGAAGAATTGAGAGAACTCTCCAGGAAATTGCCCTTTTGCAATAGCTCTCAATCTTACGAGATGATGCTGAACACCTTGAGCAGAATCGAATACCGCCTCTCTGAGGCTCAACACCTCATCAAAGCGGTCTGAGATAAGACTTTCCCTTGATCTGTATTGAGCGATTTGTATCCCAAGTAAAGTCTGCGCCTGCATTGTGCCGCAGGCTTTTTTTTTTTTCTGATAGCCGGCCAAAGGCGCTCCAGGTCGAATAGGAGAATTTTCCGGTACTGCGACCAAAATCAGATTAAACAAGATGAGAAGCAGCGAAGGGCAAACTTTGTCGCCTCCAAACAAGCCAAACTGGCTATTGTGTCAAACCTAAAAATGTATCCTATGAACCGTTGCTTTTCTCATGAACATGTTAGACTCCTGATTTTTCTTCTGTTCTTCACCCTGATCCATTGGAGTGCTGCTGCCTCGACGACATTCGTTGCCGTCACTTCAGGTAGCTGGAGCAGTGCGCTCACATGGGGTGGAACGGCCCCGCCACATGAAATAACAGCAGCCGATCAAATAATTATCAATGCTGGGGTCAGCGTCGTGATGGATGGGGATGTCACGCTGAATAACCCCTTGGCGGTACTAACCGTTCTGGGGCACCTCGATGGTGATAACTTCAACATAGTTGTGTCTTCCGGAACGCTTGCAGGAAGTGGCACTCTAACTGTGAAAGACCTCGTCATCGAAGGTGGCGGGGGATTCGTTTTTACTGGTGATGCATCTTGCTCCGTTTTCGCCAACCACAATTCCTTGCTCAACCTCAAAGCAAGACTGGATATCGAGTCCACGATGAAATTGATGAATGGACAATGTGTGCTGGATCCTGGCAGCGTGATTACGTTGGACTCAAATGCCACCTGCCTGATCGATGGAGGCGAAATCCTGCTCAATGGAGGCAATATCAATGTGTTGGGAAGATACAACCTAACCTATGTGGGAACTTCGAGGAGTACTGGGGTTGAAGCCGATCTGGGGGAAATTGGTGTGTTGACCGTTTTCCTCCTGGATTCAACTCAGACTTTGACACTATCAAAAAATCTCACTGTTCACGACTCCACCAAAATATTAGCGGGAGGGTTAAAACTCAATGAGAAACAAATCACCTTCTATAAATCAGTAGATTTTGGGCCTTTAGGGTATTTTGTAGGGGATACGTTGTGCGGAATTCAATTTAGCAGTAACGATTCTTCCACACTCAAATTCCATGCGAACAGTGCCGTACTCGCAAGCCTGCACGTTACAGGCAATGATAGCTGTTCAGTCACCCTGGGAAGCAATCTGCAAGTGGAGGACAGCCTCTTTGTCAGTAGCGGCAGCGTCGTCCTCAACGGCCACGAGCTGACCTTGAACGGCGCTGTTGACTTTGGAGGTCAGGGCAGCTTGACTGGCGATGCCAATGCGGTTGTTGTGCTGAACGGCAATGGCAGCGTATCCCTCCAGTTCACCCCCGGTTCCGAGCAGCTCGGCGGCTGTGTGGTCAACCTTGGCAGCGGCGAGCTGACGCTGAACAGCGATTTGGCCATTGAAAATAACCTGCAAGTCCAGAGCGGTGCCGTAGTGCTGAACGGCCACGAGCTGACCTTGAATGGTTCGGTTGACTTCGGAGGGCAAGGCAGCTTGACTGGCGATGCCAAT
>FWPU01000109.1_pt1 | contig 252627 bp, 253 predicted proteins | sample 2228361 | NCBI WGS metagenome assembly FWPU01 (sample SAMEA103939777, study PRJEB20133) | metagenome
CTACAGCTGGGTCTGTCCTCTTTCTATTCATGCCAATGAAAAAAGCTAGGACAGTCCTAGCTTTACGCATTACCCTAAGTTAACAGAGCCCCAAAAAAGCATGCAAAGTTTATTTCATGCAGTTTGGGAAGAGCCTTTGTGTACCGGCGTTACACGCTAGATGAGGTAAAGCGCAAGATAGTCGATGTTTTGCAGAACGCCGGAACCGGCCTGTCAGGAATCGAGCTTGCAGACAAGACAGGTATCAACAGAATGACCATAACTAAATACCTAGACGTCATGCATGCGATGGGCCTTGTTAAAAAGAAAAAGACAGGAAACGTCAACGTGTGGTTCCTGGAAACAGGAGTCGCAGATATAGAGTTCCCAGTCAACTATGTCCAGGTGCAGCAAAAGCTGATAGGTGCAATTCTAGCAGGAGAAGAAGAGCAAGCGCGCAGGATCCTGCTGAGCGTCCTCAACTCTAACGTCGACCAGGTAAGGGTGTTAACTGACGTGATCATGCCAGTGGTAAACACTGTTGGTGAGCTTTATAGTAGAGGCAGGCTTGACAAGACCGAGAGAGCGTTCCTGCTCAATCTCATCATGGAGCTCATAGATCTCGTAAAATTTAATGTCAGAGCTATAGAGCAGAAAGCAAATGCCAACGTGCTTGTTGTCGCAGGCTCTGAAGACAAAGTTCATGCAGCCAAAAGTGCAGCCGTGGCGTTTTCTGTGCTTGGGTGGGATTCGATCTACATAGGAGATGTTGAGGAGCAGATCGATCCATTTTTTGATATCGACTTTCAGCGTTACGTTTCCCGGGCCTGGAGCAACAAGCGTGGTCTGATGCTCATTTGCATATTTTCGTCCGGCGAAGGGTCGCTCAGGTTCCTCTCGTCTACGGCCAAGGCAATGAAGGGCAGACTCAGAGGAGAGCTTCGGATTGCTGTACTTTCCACCCCGGAACTGCAGGCTGTGGCCGAAGAGAACTCGGACTATGTCGCAAAGGACGTGCTATCGTTGATAGAATGGGCCGAGCGTCAGTACAACATTGTAAAGTGACCACTAACATCATGCCTGTTGGAGAGGGATCGGCGTTATCGGCGGCGCGTCCGGAACTATTGCCTGTGTAACTAGAGTGATGATTACACCAATGACAGCAAACACAATTATTGCAAGTATCGCAATTGCTAGTGCCCGAATCCATCCAGTATCAAAACCCCTTTTGAATACACCTATCCACGCAATGAAGGCAATGATGAAGGCAATTATACCAGGTACTGTGGTCTGGTCACCAAATACGACCGTCAGAGCCGCCACGGAGATAAAGAACACGATCGCGTATACCACCGGACCAAACGCGGTGACCAGCATCGCTCGCGTGAACCGGGCCCTGCCGAGTGTTAGAATCTTGGCGGAAATCCACACAGGAATTGTGACTATTATCCATACCGCGACGAGACCGATGATTACTGCAGCTACGACTGCAGCAATTTCAGCACCCTGAAGCAGAAGTTCTTGGAACAACGGCGTTCTGTAATATATGTATCAGGATTTAAGGTCTGTGGCTTAATGCTCTACTCCAAACGACAGCTTGACAGTAGTCTTAAACCTCGCTATCTTGCCAGATTCGTCTACATCTGCCGTCATATCTTGGACCTTTATACCATTGATCCCATGTACAGTCTTTTTCGCTTCGGTTATTGCCGTCTGCGCAGCGTCCTCCCATCCTTTGCTTGAAACGCCGATGACTTCAATGATTTTGGCTACTGATGATGACATACGAGAGCAATGACACGGTTCTTTATTTAGGCACTATCGAAAAAACGAATAGAAAATAGAATATCCTTATGCTTTTTCCCGTGCAAGAGAGGATATCGGCTGTGACTCCTTTGGCCTGACACCATCATCATCACCACCACGTCCATTCATCAAAGCTCTTACAAAATCGAGACCTGATTTTGTCGCATGTTCATAGTCCCCATCTGCAATATTGGGCTCAAAGCTGATGTATCCATTGTAGCAGGTTTCCTGCAGGCACTGAACAATAGTCGCAAAGTCAATATGGCCAAACCCGGGCATCTTTCTATTGTTGTCAGCAAAATGCATATGCTTCAGGTACGTGCCTGCAGTCCGTATGGCGTCTTCAAATGAATCCTCTTCTATGTTCATATGAAAGGTATCCAGCAACATTCCAAGAGAATCGCTGTTTACCTGTCTGACTATTGCCAGTGCGTCCTTTGCGGTAGAGCAATGCGGCGTGCTGTAGCGGTTGAGCGGCTCAAGAACAAGCTTGACGCCATAATCAGATGCAAACTTGGATAGCATTGCCAATATCGTCACCGCCTTGCGTGCAAGTCTCTCTTTCTCATTCTGGGAAAAAACATTGTGCGTCCTGTCAAAAAAGCTGGATGACTCGTCAGCAAAAAGGCAGATATTCATTTCCTCTCCATCCAGCAAGTTGCACAATTTAACGCAATCGTGCACATATTCTATTGAACTCTGAACCAGGGCCTGATCTGAACTCAAGATCTTGCGTTTCCAGCCTTCTCCGCTGCTCCTGCCCCACATCCCAGTTATCCCGCAAACAGGCATACCGTACATTCCAAGGACATCCTTTAGTTTTTGAATATCTACCTCTTTTGGTTCTCCAAACATCTCTACAGCATCGTATCCCTGCCGGGCCAGCTTTGAGAGCGTCGATTCGATCGGCTCTATCTTTCTAAAAGACGCAAGCGATATGGAATACTTCATGTATCCATATCTCCTAGGCTGCAAGACACTGTATGATATCCGTAGATTTGGCGATCCCGGATTTTGCGATGTCATGTTTTTCGCTTGAACCATAAAAGGCGAGCCCTTCTCCGGTGGCAGGGTCAGGCGGTCTGCCATGCGAGCCTTTTACCAAGCGCGTGTCAAGTGGTATTGATTTTGTCTTTGGATCGAAGAAAAGCTCAACAGGATCGTAGCCGGGTTTTCTATGGATGTCCACTCTGCGTGCAAAATCAGGCGCCATAGTCTCATCATACCACCAGTAATAACTGAACCAAGAGTCTTGCTTGGCAATTGCAACCAGTTCTCCGCTCCTGTCATGATCTATGCCTAGCTTCTTCTTGCCTTCCCGATCAAGCACCATGTCAACACCAGCTGCTGCCTCGATCACTTTTCTTGTTTCACCCTCAAAGCCATCCTTGACAAACACGTGGGCCAGCTGATGATCGACCATAGCAAATGCCTTGCTGTATTCAAAATCAAGATACTCCTTGCCGTGTATCGTGCGTACTGAGAGCAGGCCAGCGTCTCGCAGAACTAAATTCAAGGGTGTCGCAGCCTTTACGTTGTTAAAGCCATATTCTGACAGGACGATGAACTGCGTCTGATCTTTGGGCACCGTCTTTGAGACCTTGTCTACTAGCCGTCCAACAATTTCGTCTGCTTTTCTTATGTCTTCTCTCACTTGTGGCGCGTCCTTTCCAAACCGCTGCGCAGAATAGTCGACATGTGGGATGTAGACAAATAGCATATCGGGCCGTTCGTTTTCAAAAGTATATTCAGCAGCATTTGCGATCCATTCACTTGACTTGACAGACGCAAGCGGCCCCCAATAACTTGCAAGATCGAATTCCCCAAATTTCTCCTTCAGCTTTTCATAATAACCGACAGGCTTTGAATAGCACCACATCAGCATCTTATCATCAAGATGGATAGGTCTCGGGGTAACCACAATGTCAGAATTGGCATACATCGTGTTCTGCCAAAAGAGCACGGCGGTTTTTGCACCGTTGTGCTTGGCCATGTCCCACACCCTTTCTGTCTTGACGAGAGAGCTTGGCTGCTCCCAGAATGATACGCTAAAGGTGTCCCGGTCATAGAGGCCGTTTGCAACTATGCCGTGCTCTCGAGGATGCTTGCCTGAGAGTATACTTGCCTGAACTGTGCAGGTGACCGCAGGGAATACTGGCTCCATTGGAGCTGCTTCGCCGCCTTCTACAAGCTTGGAAATGTTTGGCACAAGTCCGGAATCAAGATGCTTCTGTTCCAGCCCAACAACATCAATCACTATAGAATGCTTCTTCTTCATCATCTGACTTGGCTGCTCGTCAATATCCTACTATTGTTTAAATGAGTTAGCGTCAGGTCATGTAGAGTCTTTTTGCTGTCACTACTGCAGGGATGATGAACAGCATCGTAGCCAGTCCATAAGATAGCCCAGCGATCCCGCTGATGAACACGGAATCGAGGACTATTATAGAGACAATCATGTTCCCTATCGCTTTTTGGACAGGCTGTGATGTGCCTTCTCCCCTGATATATTGCCTGAACGTGATCGATATGACGGCGGCAAGTAGCACCAGATTGATCAGAAATTCCATTTGCAAGCTAAATAACAGCAACCCAGTTGCAGCTATTCCAGCAATAAGAACAAAGATCATGTAGAAGGGGAGCAGGCCGGGCTTTTCTCCTCCAACTTCCTTCTTGCTTAGCAACGATATTGCGACGACATATACAAACAACGACGCAGCTGCAAAGATGACTGTTTCTGATTGCAACAGGTCACCACCAAGCAATGCAGCAGATATTGAGGGGCTTGCGCCCAAGATCACGTTGAGAAAGCGAGTTCCACCCATTGCAAATGGACCGGCTGTATCAGCATGTTTCAACCTGTAGTCGTATGCAATTATCGTGGCAGTCAGAGCAATGCTCACCGCAAGGGCAATAGGCCCAATGGCAAGCAGCAATATTGCGTTGGCAGCAATCATTGCTACCAGTGCAACAACCATTGCATGTTTCCTAGGAACCCTTCCAGAAGGTAGAGGCCTAGATGGCCGCTCCCTCCTGTCTGTCTCAAAGTCAAAGTAGTCGTTTAGGGTAATGCCGGCGATGTATAGCAACCCCGAGGATACCATCAGAGGTACGAGATGCAGAACGTTTGCCTCTGCAGGTGGCGTGGTCGCAAAATAGCCAGCCAGTATGTTAGATGGTGTCGTGAATACATTTGGCAGCCTGATCAAAAGCAGGTACTGATGCAAGCGCGAACTTACATGATCTTGCAAAGATAGTCGTACGCCTCCCTTGCCGCCTGGACAGGGTTATCCTGGTAGGGATAGAGCTCGACCGTTACAAACCCTGCATATCCAATATCATCCATGGCATCAAATATGGGCCTGAAATCAATTGAACCCATACCCGGGATAAGATGGTTGTGTACCCTGTTGCTTGCAATGTCGGCAAGATGAAAATGCGAAATATAGTCTGACAGATCGTAGACAAGCTTGGCAGGTTCTTCATTTACGCAGTAGAAATGTCCGATGTCAAAGTTGAGCCCTATATGGTCAGAGTCAATTTTTTCCATAAAGCGCTTGAACTGGCGCGAGTTTTCGATTAGTAAGCCCGGTTCAGGCTCGACTAGCAGCTTAACATCTTGCTCCTCCGCAACATCTGCAGCTCTTGCAAGACCTGTCAAGAATATCTCAAGCTTGTTCTGGTCGACATCGTGTAAAGGCACCAGCACAGGTCCTCCAGGCTCTGTTGAGAGGTGCTTTGCGCCAAGCTCTTTGGCAAGCCGTATGCAGTCGATTGTGTGCCGTATGCGCAAGTTGCGAGCGTGTACATCGTCCTCTATCCAAGAAGGGCGATAAACGTCACCTATAGCATACAAGGTAAATGCATTGAGATTTGAGATTTGCAAACCGCACGATGCAAGAGTGCTCCTCAGTGATTTGATCTGTCCGTTTCCAAAGTTTGGCGGGTATGCGTGCGGCACATCGCACAGGATCTCGACCCCGCTGTAGCCTATCTTTGCAATCTTGCGCACCGAGTCTTCCAGTGAATACCGCTTGAATGCATTGGTGCTGAACGCCAGTTGCTGCTTTTTCTTCCTCATCGTCATGGCTTCCAAGTAAACCGAGGGGACTGCCGGAAGAATTCGTACGCATTGTAGAACGTCACTCGCTCGATCTCATTGGTGCTGAATCCTGCCTTCCTCATCTCTCTTGCAACGAGTGGGACGCTCAAGGGATCGGACGGGCCCCAGTCAGCTGCGCTATGCACCATTATCCTTTCGGTGCCGTATTTTCGGATAATGTTCATGGCGCGTTCTGGCGACAGCTTTGAAACAGGATAGACAGAAAGACCTGCCCACATGCCAAGCTCAAGTGTCTTCTCTATGGTTTCTTCCACGTTGTGATCCACCAGGATCTTCCTCCGATTGTATCGCCTGCCCTTTTCGCTGTTCAAAATTGCATCCATCCTTTCCATGCCTTTTGGCTTGTTGTTATGCGGCAAATGAACTGTCATGAGCATTTCCTTTTCCGTTGCAATATCCATCTGCTTTACCATGACCTCTTCTTCCAGATCGTTTATCAGGTTGAAGCCGATCTCGCCTACTGCGACGACCCTTTCTCTATCAAGATACTTTTTCATTGCCTCTATAGCATCCAAGGCAAGTGGGCGCTCTGTGGCTTCCTTTGGGTTGACCGAGATGCATACAAAATGCTCTATCCCATAGTCCTTTGCCCTCTTTGTTTCAAAAGTTATCATGTGTTCCCAATAGTCCTCAAACGTGGAGACGCCTGTACGTGGACTCCCTAGCCAAAAGGAGGGCTGTACTACCACTTCTATTCCAGCCTTGGACATTGCATCATAATCGTCTGTGGTCCTAGAGTACATGTGTATATGCGGTTCAAATAGCCTAGTCATGTATGATGATAAGCTAGTTGTAACTCTTTTTAGGTTGTAGAACAAGCATCATTGAACAAACTTACAGAAGGGCAACGGGACTCCCTTATTACTATTATAGAGAAAAGACGTATGTGCTTGCTGCGGTATTCCAGGGTCCAAACAACATAGCGATAAGAGAAGTCCCGATGGCCACCACCTCCAACAACAATAACAACAACAAAAACGGCGATAACCATGCAATAGTAAAGGTGAATGCCTGCGCGGTGTGCGGGTACGATGCGCGAGTTTTTAGAAACGGCCACAAGAAGGTCAGACCCCCTATGATTCTAGGACACGAGCTCTGTGGCGAAATTCTAGAGACTGTCAGGACTCAAAATGGCAATATAATAAGTGCAGGTACAAGAGTCGCAGTATGTCCTCTAATCCCGTGCCTTGACTGCCATTACTGCCGTAATGGATACTATAATCTCTGCACGGAGCTGAATGAGATCGGCTCGAGTCTTGATGGCGGATTTGCACAGTATGTCATGATACCTGACCAGATAACTAGGATCGGAGGACTCGTGCCAGTGCCTGACATCCTAGGTGATGAGGAAGCAGCCCTGCTTGAGCCCCTTGCCTGCTGTCTTAACGGCCTGTCGCGGACAGGCCTGCCCGCAAAGGAAACACCAGTGGTCATAATAGGCGATGGTCCAATTGGGCTCTTGCACCTGCAGTTATTCAAAAGGATGTCTGGTGCCAGAGTGGCACTTGTAGGCAGGGTTCCTGCAAGACTCCAGAAGGCAAGTGCAATGGGTGCAGATTCAGTGTTTGTTTCCCATCAAGAATCCGGCGGTGGTGAGGATACTACAATCCTTCAGGATATACTCGATTTCACAGGCAGCGATGGTGCTGGCATTACAGTAGTTGCGACGAGCAACCCATCGGCCTTCGAGCTTGCGACAAAGGTTGCAGGCAAGAATTCTGTAATCAACTTGTTTGCAGGCATGCCGGCAGATCAAAAGTTTGCACTTGACCCCAACTGGTTGCACTATAACCAGATCTCTGTAACTGGTACTTTCAGTTCCAGCCCATCTATGCTTCGAGATGCGGCCAAGATCGCAGCAGAAAGAACAATAGACCTGTCAGAGATCGTCACGCACAGGTACTCTCTTGAAGAAATCGAAAAGGCCATACAGGCCACAGAGAGATACTATGGTTTGAGAGCAGTAATAAACAGGTTTTGACAAAGAAGACTATTATAGCATTGCTGGCAACCGATCAGCAATGGGCTTTATCAAGAAGCTAAAGGAGACTGCAGAAAAGGGAGCAGAAAAAGCTGCGGAACTTGGAAAGCAGGGCATCGAAAGGGGCGCGGAACTTGGAACCAAGGGAGTTATCGAGGCCAAAGATGCGGCCAAGAAAGGATACGACAAGGCAAAGCAGGATCTAGAAAAGCACGATTAGAGTCGAATGGGCCGTAAGGGATTTGAACCCTCGACCTTTCGATTATCAGTCGAACGCTCCACCAAGCTGAGCTAACGGCCCGTTCAATTCAAAATTGATAGCGTTATTTAATCGTGTGCACAGGCTGGGTTTCGACTCTCATGTCCCACAGCAATCCCAGTCCAAAAAATAGGAGTTCTTCCTCACCACTTTTCGATCCCCGATCCATCGCGGCTGGATGAGCATTCTCCCATTTGCGCCCAGAAGATCACTGCGGCTTTACGCGAGCCTCTGACCTAACCTAGCAGCAGAGATTCAAGAACCCAGTAGGCCGCGTTCACTATTCGTTGTTCGACCATCTGATAACATAATAATAGATGCATGAGGGTCCTTTGTTGTATTCGTGCAATATTTGGGAGCTCTTGATTTCACCTCTTATGCTAGAGGGGTGGCGGCAGTGGATTTTTTGACTCTGCCCTTCGAACATATCGCCGGTCAGCTCTTTCTCAAAAAGTCATTTTCCATCTGCCAGAACGTTTCTACGTCTTGCAGTATTTGCTCGACAGAACACGACTGCTTGACTCTCTTTCTGTTGCCAACAATAAGAAAAACCAGACTACAAGTACCCAATGAAGCAGATGAGCTGACAATCTGACGGAATCATCAGACCAGTACACTTTTAACCCTATTGGCCAAAAATAGCTGTGATCTAAAATAGGCAAGAAAAAGGTACTTTCCGAGTCAGAATTGAAGGAGATGGTCCTGCCCCAAGAAGGCGAACTGCTAGGCCGCGTCATCAAGCTGGTCGGGGGCGACAACATAATTGTAAAGTGTACTGACGGCAAGGTAAGGACCTGCCGCATCAGAGGAAAGATAAAGAGAAGGATGTGGATAAGGGACGGCGATTTGGTTCTTGTTGCTCCTTGGGATTTTCAGTCTGATAGGGCAGATATCATCTGGCGCTACATTTCCGCCCACGCTGAGAAGATGAAGGCAGATGGACTGCTGCAAGGCCTCGACTAGGCTAGTTGTTTCTGCTACGGATAACGAGTAACGCAAATATCCATATAGAGCCGCCTGCAACCACACACACGCTTGGTCAGGATAGCAAAGAGGCTTGTCCGTTACAACATCGCAGAAGGCAGGCCTTCTGAAGTCAAGAGACGCATGCAATACTCCTGCGAAAAATGCGGCAAGAGGTTTGACGCTTGGAAACACCTGCGCCAGCACAAGGTTGAAAGTCATTCTTATTGAACATTTAAATTGTCAACGAATAGGCTTAAAATTCGTGGGCCGGTAGTTTAGTCCGGTAGAATACCTGCCTTGCACGTAGGTGGTCGTGGGTTCAAATCCCACCCGGTCCACCTCTACTTACAACCTTCTGTTAGGTTCTCGGTATGCGTTATTATACCAAAAGGCGCCTTCTTCTATTTTCTGTGCACCCGATAGCTTGTCTTCCAATTCCTGCAACCGCGCCATTGCTTCAGGATTTTTCCTCAGTTCCGAGTATTTTTCGTCCAGCCGGATCTTGCGCAGAATTTCCATGACTTCGCTCCTTTCAACCCCATGCTTCATGTCATATTCTATCTGCTTTATACAATGAGAGATGCTTCCATATTTCTTGAAGTTCCTCCTTTCAAACGAAGATGCATCAGGAGACAATCCTTTTGAAAAACGGACTATAGTTGTTTCAACGTGTTCAAGGTGCCAGTCTTTCATGGCAAAATTATTCGGCTTCATGACTATCACAGAATGTTATGTAACATACCCATTTAATTCATATAGTTCAACCTGCATGCTTTCTCCTTTTTTTGATGCCACAATTGCAGAACAAGAGTTGATCATACCAGGTCTTATAGTTCAGCGAGCTCAGAAAATTTTATAAATTAATCTCTTCTCTTATTGTTCTATCACATCCGATTAGCCATTATCTCAATCTGTTGGCTAATGATTGTATGTGTATCATAAAATGCACAACCATGAAATGCAAAACTAGAATGGGGGAATGCTAGACGAACATGCTAACCATACAAGCCCTGTTTGGCATTCCTAGCACAGTAGATGTACTCGGCACAGAAGTCGAGTTGTTAAGGATACTGATCACTATCGTAGTGATAGCAGCGGGCTTTGGGTTTGCTCGCTTTTTTAGAATCCTCGCTACCAGATATATTGGCACCAAGCTCCCCCCAGAAACACGCAACAATCTTGGCAAAGTATCCTACTATGCCATAATAGCAATAGCTCTACTCTCAGCACTCGGAGTATCGGGGCTTGACCTGTCTGGCGTCTTTCTGGCAGGCGGAATAGCTGGTATCGTTATTGGTTTTGCTACCCAGTCTCTCTTTTCCAACCTGATCTCAGGAATATTCCTCTACATAGACAAGCCAATGAAAATAGGGGATCCAGTTTTCATAACTGGCAAGTTGCCAGATATCGCCGCAGTTGTAGTAGAGATTAACACGCTCTCCACCAGATTCAGGATGTTTGACGGGACGTATGTCAGACTGCCCAACACAGAAGTATTCTCTTCAGAGATCCGCAACTTTTCCGGGACCGCCGCAAGAAGGGTAGAGATTCAGGTAAGGATCGCGCTTCATGAGGATGCGGCAAGAGCCATTGAGATAATCAACAAAAGCCTGAGAGAAACGCCGCTTGTCTTGGTCGAGCCTGCACCGGACGTATATGTAAATGACATTGGAGAGTCTGGAGTAAATATCAACGTCTGGTGCTGGGTACCCTTCACGCATTGGTTCCCCATGAAGAAGCAGCTAGTGCAGCAGGTAAAGGCAGAACTTGATAGAAATGGCATCGAGATACCATTGCCTCAGAGAAAAATCCAATTGCACAGACGTCGTGATGGCAAGAATGGGAGTATCGGCAGCGAAGTAGAAGAAATCGATTACGATAAACTCCAGTGATAGCTATAACAGACATTCGAGTGAAAAGTACGTGATACCTTTTTCCAGCATAGAGGAGAGAGTTACGGAACTAGCAGCAAGAAATCCCCTATAGTTTAGGTCAAGGATGAATCGTCACTGTGTATTTCGACAGTGAGGATAGTAATCTCCACATCCACACAGCGAGGCTTTTGCGATGGTGGTGGTGGTGAGCCTGAAAGTAATAGGACGTTTTCAAAGAGATCGATGCGGTGCTATGTAATGCAGAGTTAACCAGTTGCCAAGATCATGTAGCGGCAGAGAGTGGGTGAGGCAGATAAAGAGGAGAAGCGGCCCCGCCGAGGTACATGCACACTGCCTCTGTACCAAGGGTTGCAGATGACACACTCCAGGAGATCCTTGATGATGTCAGACAGGAGCCATGTGATCAGGTAGGCACCTCAAACAGCACTTCAGAGTTGAGCGGGTATCAGCATCACCTAATAAATGTCATTCTTGGTACGTCTGGCAAACTCACAGATCCTTTTCAATGTATGGCCTCCGATGCTGTAGTAGCAATCGTAGCACCCCGATAACTATGCGAGGGCAAGAAAGACGTCGCCTGCTTGCAGAAATGACGCCTTCCCAACTAGTGAAAACAATTCGGTGAAATTCATTCTAGTTTTTTGAGACTCTTTGATGTCATGCACCAATATTTTATAATAAATTTGCTGTTGGATCAGAGTATTTGCCAGTTTTTCCATCTGGCCCAATTACCATTGCAAGAATGACAAATTCGGCTATTGGCGATTGGACAACTAATAAGGCTTGTGCACATACAAGGTGCACAGAACCCTTTCCAATTCTGACAGAATTGGCCTTCTATTAATAAAAAAAATGAGCATCCACTCATATTCTAATACGAGGATGTTACTGCATCCTATTTAAATCAACGAATTTACGAGAATAGGTACATTAATTACCAATTTAGCTGCTATTCAGCACGAGGTTAGATTAATCTCACACCATGCTTGAGATAAGAAGCATTCAAGTCGTCTCCGGGGATGTTTGGCAGGAGAAAAGGAGCCGGCAGCAGTTATCGGATTCTTGTCTTTCGGGAAAGAAAGGAGTCGGAGCCTGACGACATGACCGATAACAGTAACGGCAGTCTTGACGAAGGGATTGTCGCCTTTGGGGTATGGCTAAACGCACAAGAAAGGGATGTGCAGGATGATAGTAATATCCCGATGATCCTAAGCAAGTTCATCAAAGACAAGCTCGTCACGATATACGACCGCATCCTTGGAAAGAGTGTAAGAGTCAATATTGTAGAAGGCATTCCTTCATGTGAGGAGTGCAATTCTACAGACTGTTCGCACGTGGGCTTTACCATCTGCGTGGAACAAATGAACAAGCGCTCGAGGATAGAGTAGGGTCTCTCAGGCTCTAAGGGTGTGTGAGAATATCTTATTTCTGCTCAGTAGTAGTGGTGTCGGTTGCAGTGCCTTCTTCTCCTGCTTCCTTGGCTTTCCATCGCTCTGCAAATTTGAATCCAAACTTTATCACATACGGAGACATGAACGTGGTGATGATCGTCATTGCGCCTACCATTGGCAGCAGGAATGCGCTTGTCACCCCCGCAGCGGCACCACCTTGAGCCGCTACCAGAGCAAGCTCTCCTCCTGATGACGATAGCCCAAATCCAGCTCTTGCAGAAGTGAGCTTGTCAAACTTTTGAAGCCTTGCAGAACCCCAGACGGTAAGGAACTTGCCCCCATATGAAACCGCTATGAGGACCAGTGCAGGGACTATGAACATCGGGAGAAGTGTGATGTCCATTAGCGCCCCAACTGAAATGAAGAACAGCGCGGCAAACATGTCTTTGAGCGGAGTTGCCAATACAGCGGAAACAGAATGCATCTTTGACTCTGCCACTAGCACACCCGCAAAAAACGCCCCGGCGGCAACAGATATCCCAAGCTCAAAGGCAATGAAGGACATTCCAAACGCTATGCCTAGCAGTGCAATTACCAGAACGTCATAGTTGTTCATCTTTCCTACAAGGTCAACAAACTTTGGAACAGTCCTTGCGCCCAAGAATATGGCACCGCCTATGAACGCCAGGACAAGGCCCACAGATATTGCAATCTCGGTAATTGACAAAGTTCCTGTTGCGGCGACAGACTGCATAACTGCCAGCATCGAGATTATGATAATGTCTTCGATTATTGCAACGCTTAAAATCAGAGTGGCTGCATTATCTTTGATCAGCTTCATTTCTTCCAGGACGCGCATCACAATGACAGTACTTGTGACGGATATCGCAAGAGCAACAAACAAGCTATCATAGAATGAGAATCCCAAAAGCTGGCCTGCTCCAAATCCTGCCAGAAATGTGCCTCCAGCCTCAGCCGCTGCAATGATGGAAGCTTTGGCTCCGACCTGTCTTAATTTTGCAATTGGGAACTCCATCCCTATGACAAATAATAGCAGAATGACTCCAATCTCTGCGAAGAGCCTCAGAGTATCTATTTCGGAAATTAAGCTAAAAGGTGGTGTGTAGGGCCCAATTATCATGCCCGCAACGATGTATGCTATGACCATAGGTTGCTTTAGTCTATGGGAAATCAACGCCATGACGGTTGCTGCTATCATGATAATTGCAAGGTCGCGGACGACTAGCTCAAAAACCTCTACCACGGCTTGATATCAAAGAGAACGCTATATATAGTTGAAACTGCGATAATTAGACAATATTACATAAGAAAAGAGATTGTTTTATTGTGAAAATCTTGATTATTTAGCCGGCCGATAATAACAGCGATGGCCTTTATTTCTGACCCGCATTACTAAGTAAGTCAAGTTCGGGAAATGTATTGAGATAATCCCAACATCTTGGTAGACATGCCGTCTGGCAGACCCCACACCCCCATTGCGTTATCCTACCCCAATTGAAATTCAAGATGATGACCAGAAAGGAGAGGAGAGTGGTAAGTTCCCCAGAGAGACCCGGGACAGATAAGAGTACTCCAGAGCAACAGCGAAAATCATAGGACAGTGGTGAAGGGAAAGAAGGCAAGGGACGTTGTGACAAGTGAGATGAATGTCTGCGAGAGAGCGACAATTTTGTGGGAACGCGGGCATAGGAAAAGGTGGCGATGAAGTTATGATAAGAAAGAATGCATCCGGCAGGCCTGCTTAGAAGAAACCTCCTACCGCAAGTAAAATCTCATACCTGAATTGGCTAAGAATCCGAAGGATACTGTTGTATCGCTTGCGATGCTTCCTGACCCTATCATTCAGTAGAATTCAAGATACTTTGTGAGCGCCGGAAGGAGTGTAACAACAGGTGTGCGTAGCAGAATTAGGATGGCAGAACGTTCAAATATGGTGTTGGTAGGATGCATCCTACCATGGAATACGTATACGCCGCATTACTGCTTCACAAGTTAAAGCAGAATATCACAGAGGATAGCGTTAAGAATGTTGTAAAAGCCGCCGGCGTTGCCCCAGACGATGTGAGGGTAAAGGCACTGGTAGCGGCACTGAGCGAAGTCAACATCGAGGAAGCCTTGAAGGCAGCCCCGGTTGCAGTCGCAGCAGCAGCTCCGGCAAGTGGAGCAGCAGCTCCGGCAGAATCAGGCGGAGGAGCGGCTCCTGCAAAGGTAGAAGAGAAGAAAGAGGAAGAAGCGCTCGAAGGCCTCTCTTCACTTTTCGGATAAGAGATTCGCTGGCATAAGAAGCCCGGCCTCTTTTTGCTCTTTTTCAATTGTTTATTTGTGCATACACGATTTCCATCTGAAATCCTCTATACAAGTCACGACTTGATGTATTTGCACGAACCTCAGGGAGGGATAAAGATAACAGAACAACAGAGAGCAGATAAGCAATATTTTGTGATGTTACAATGATGACATTTTGGGTGGGGAAAGATCATTCCTTGAGCAGACTCTAGAAAGAGCAGAAAGCTGCCTTCTAGTCTGTGGCAGCATGCACCCAGATTGCCCTTTGAACACGAGAAACAATTGTGAAAAGGGAATTTAGATTCCTTTTTTCTATCAATCTTATTGCATAAATCATAAATAATATTCCTCGTACTTGCAAACCATCCAATATGGCCAAGACAGAAAGATACACAAACATGGATGTCGATTTAGAAAGGCTTGCCACAAGAATTGAGACATATTTGCAGGAGAACAAGTTTGAGGTTGCATTCTCAAGAGATTCGACAGAACCAGCATCATGGTTCTTTATTCAGGCAAGAAAGGCAGGTGCCCTCAGGACTGCGGCAGGCGCAAGAAGGAGCACTGACATAACCATCCGCGGACATCCAGATAGTTTTGAGGTTACCATAGGCACAGGTGAGTGGGGCAAGAACATCATTACATCTGCACCTCTCTTTATTGTCCCAATTGTAGGAATCTCTGCGACTCTGGCAAAACTGTACGTCGCAAAGAAGTTTGAAGATGGCCTGTGGAAGTACATCAGAGACCAGGCAAGGTTCCTTGAAGCAAGTGCAGCTTCTACAACATGGAGAACAAAACAGGATGCACCAGCGGCAGCTGGTGTTGACAGCAGGTCGTACGACTGCGATTATGTCGAAGGCTATCCGGGATGGAACAAGCAGATAGAGGGCGGCAAGCTGGTGCTTTTCAGAGAAAGAGGTGGAAAGAACAGACTTGTCTTCAAGTCTGGCGACGATGACAATCAGCAGCAGAAGACTATTGTCATTCCGGCGCAGAACATTGCCGAAGCTTTTATCATCTCAAGAAAGAAGGGCTTGCACGAGAACGACCTAATGATACAGATCAACTGCAAGGACGAGAATGGCAAGAACATCAAACCGGTATTCAACCTACATGACGACATAATAAGAGGAGTCTTGGCAGGCATCAACGAAATTGTCGGTGAGGACAAGGGCCTCAGAAGCTTGGAGCAAATCCACGTCACTACTGACTCCAAATATTGCTCAAGTTGTGGCAGCCAGATTGCAGGAGATGCCAAGTTCTGTTCTTCATGCGGGCAAAAACAATAGCAGAGGCCACGACCAACTTATTTTCTTCCAATTATTTTGTTTTGGAAAGAGTCTCACCCTCTTTTACTTCTTGAGAAAAAGTTGACACTAGAAGCCAAACACGATATAAAATAAGAAAGTTGAAGAGAAATTATTGTGGGCTGTAGCCCTTTTCTTTCGCCTTGGCTGCCACAGCCTGTGCTTTTGCGTTCGCTCTGGGCAGTACAAAGTCCGCGGTTTCTGGAGTTACATATCCAGCCTCCGCAGCGACCGACCTTGCTTGCTGTTGTGCCTTGACAAGCATCGGCTTGATGGTCTCTGGAGTGACATAGCCCACTTCGGTTGCCAACGCGAGGGCTTCTTGGAACGATTTGACAAGCTCGGTCTTGTACTCTTCTAGGTCGATCTTCAAGTCCTGTTCCTTGAAGAGAAGGCCTTCTGCTATCGCAAAGTTGACTGCAATGCCGGCCTCGATCGGCTTGACATTGAGCTTGCTCAAGAGCGATGCCAGCTGCATCGAAATGACATCGCCAGGCTTGGCTACGACAGTGTCCTTGGATACCCAGATGGTTCCTTGGTCTATCTTTGTGGGAACGTTGGCGACCTTAAATTCCGACAGAACCGGGCCGGGTGTTATGCCGGTGTTGCCTGCCGGCACTACAATCTCTTTGGTGGCGATGTCGCCTCCCTTGGCTGCCAGAAACACCTTGTTCTGTGCAAATATGAGGTTGAGCTTGAATGGGCTGATGTTGGTAAACATGAGAGCGCACTGGCCTTCCAGCTGGTTCTTCAGCTGATCAAGGCCTGCAACATTCTGAACCTTCTCAAAGGCCCTCATCGCGACTTTGTTCTTGACTATCCTAATCTTGATGTCGTTGCGGAACTTTTTGCGGATCGCCATTAGCTGGGTTGCGCGGACCTTGGTCATCTTTGACAATGCGATTACATTATACTTTGTTGGAAGTTCTTGAAGCTCCTGGTACATCAGGCGCTTCTTCTTTGGATAGTGCTTGCGGGTATACGGTGCCATCTGTTGTGACATATCCTATTCACTCTTCTCCTTTTCCTTCAACGAGCTTAGTTTTGCCGCCTTGCCCATTGTAAACTTGACCATCGCGTTCCGGATGTTCTTGTCGCCCTGTGGCAGTTTCTTCTCGATTGCAGCAATGACGGCACTTGCGTTTTCAGCTAGCTGATTGTCATCCATCTTTTCATCTCCTATCTTGGCGGAGAGGTTGAGCTGGTTCTTTACCCTCACCCTCACAGAGTTCTTGAAACGCTCTGCGATGTTTTCTACTGGCGCGCCGTACGGAAGCGGGGTTGGCATCTTGCCCTTTGGACCCAGGAACTGTCCAAGCGACCTACCTACCGACGCCATCTGGGCAGTGTCCGCCAAGAAAAAGTCGTGTGCCCTGACTACCTTGCGGGCTTCGCGCTTGTTGGTACCTAATCTATCAAGCTCTGTCGGCTCCATGACGGTGTCAATGCCGGCCTTGCGGGCCCTGGTGCCCAGGTCGCCTGTGCCCACTACGCAGACCTTTGGAATCTTGCTCGACTTGTGGGGAAGAGCTACCACCTCGTTGAGGCTGAATCCCTTCTTTACGTCAATATCCTTGAGAACAAGTGTCAATTCTGCAGACTGGGTGAACTTGCGCTCAGTCTTTGCCTCTCGCGCTCTTTTGACCAGTTCTAAAAGTTCATTATTGTTAACCATGGTGTCTCACTTGCCTACCTCTTTTTCTCCTCTTTTCTTATATATAGACAAAAGGAACGGATCAAGCCACTTTTAATCTTTCTTGTCCAAACAGGCTGGTTCTGAAAGGATGTTTTTCGACACACCTATTGTCCAGCCAAGGATTGTCAGAGAGCACCGTCCGGATCTCATTCGCAGGTATCAAGAGCTCTCACCTGTACGATGCCCTAATTCTGGCAAAGAGCGATATCTGCAGCGCAATGATCACCGAGATTAGCGCAAGTATTGGGAGTATTATGGAATTAATCTGGCCGGATGCGTCCCTCATCTGCTGTATGGCCTTGCCCGCTTCTGAGAGGGATTCAGTCAGGGTGATGCTGGTGCTGTTCAAAGAGGCGTTTGTCTTGTCAAGATACGCGTTCGTCGCATCAAGGCGCTCGTTGAGCCTGTTGACCGATTCTTGTACGGTACCTATGCTAGAGCTGCTTGCCACTATCACTCGAGAATCGTGCGAGAGGAAGCCGTTATTGAAAGCGATCGCATGGATGATGTACGAGCCATCTCTGTCCAAGGTAACGTCTGCGTAATAGAGCCCCTCATGCAGCTTGGAGAACCTGCCTGAAAGGTTGATTACCGTTGAATCTTCAGGATTTCCAGAGTGAATATGCGATGACCCAAGCATCGCGACTAATTCTTCATCAGTATTTACATTTACGAGTGCTCCCCCCTGAGTGACTTGTACAAATATCCTAAACGGAGAACCTGTTGAAACTTGTGTGGGAGAGTCCAGTTTTACAACAAGATTGCTAGGAGGGCTTGCGGTGTCTGAGGAAATACCACCACTTCTGCCAGCAGCGTCAAAGTAGATTGGAAAAGTCCGTAAATCCGAAGTAATTATAGATGATCGGACTTCTAGCAAGTAAGCGCCAAATGGGTATTGTTTTGATGGTTGCTGTGGCCAGACAAACACCTGCTTGATGAATGTTCCGTCCTCTTCGACTGGAATTGTCTCCAGCCTTACTACTATGCCACTTGCGTCAAATAAACGGACAATTATTGAATCTCCCAGAACCGATCGACCATATACTATGATGGATTCGGTCGGCGAGTAATAGGTAGAGCTTACTCGTACATTGAATCGATCATCGATTGCTTGTGCATTAGCAAATTTTACCAAGGGAACATGAAACATGGGTGCGGCTAAAGCCACAGCTGTTGATAGAATCAAGAATGTCAAGATAGACGCAAGGAATCTCGGGCTTGACAAAAGCTTTTTTTCATTATTCGAGCAGGAAAACATTTTCAAAACAAAAAGGAAAGAAAGGGAAGAGTAAGTAGGTGTTACCTACTTAGCTCACGTTGACAGTTGATGTCACTATTTCAGACAGGATCTGTGGGTTCGAGAGGCTGCTCAGCACAAACACTCTGATTGTGTAGGTGTCTGGCATATCAGGTGTCCATGACACACCCACATTGGTTGAGCCGTTGGCTGGCAACGTGCCTGTCTGCCACTGTAGATAAACAGTGACACCATTGGAGTCTCTGACTTCAACTATTGCTGCGTATGGTCCGGATGTGTTCTCCTTATTCTGGATTGTGCTTGACAGTACCACCTGTTGGCCAGCCAGTACTTGGCTTACCTGGTTGCCCTGTGCATCTGTGACACGTGGTGCGCTTGGTTCTACGCTGTCTATGACAGAGTCACCTACTTGGACTGTCACCAAGAAGTCCTTCGTAAGTACGCCGCCTGCATCTATTCTGTCCTTGTAGTCAGCAGGGTATTGGTCAGTGTATCTAATGGTGATTGTGTCTCCGTTCCTTACTAGCAGCGAGCCAGATGAGAACTGGTTTGTCAGAGTCACTGTTCCGACGAATACGCCAGTGTTAGGACCTGTTTCGATCAGCTGTACGCTTGAAAGTCCTACGAGGTCGCTCGTGGAAGTCACTCTAACGTTGAGTATGTCGTTGCTGTCTGGGTCTACATCTGCATCAAGATCAGCCAGTGTTATAGTCATTTGCTCGCCTGCGCCATAGCTGTCCTTGTCGAGTGTGATTTCGGGGTCAACGCTGGTAACAGTGAACTGTTGTGAGATTGTTGTTCTTCTTCCGTCTGCGTCCTTTTCGTCTTCATATCTTACAGACACGACATCACCCGGGAGTACATCGATTGTTGTTTCAGTTCCGCTTTGCGAGCTAGCAGTGCCTGTGGATGGATTCAGTTTCAGAGTTCCTACGAATCTCGCAGAGTTTGGTTCAGTCTCTTCGAGCTCGAGCTCTTCAACTACTCCTCTGTCTGTGGCGATTGTGACTTTTGCGGTTATTCTCTGTCTTGTGTTCGGGTTGGTGTTCTCATCTGTGTCAATTACAGTTACTTCGATCTCTGCAGATGGACCTACTGCTCCCTCTGCTCCAATGCTGAGTGCACCGCTTGCTGATGCAGAAACGAGTGTCCTCTCGTGTCTGACTGTCGAGCTTGTCAGTGATGGCCAGTTGGCTTGAGTAGCTGGTATGTTAGGTGTGCCATCGTAGTAGAATACGTCGATCTCTTCATCAGGTGCGACACTGAATGTAACACCACCGATCGAGTCATCTCCTACAGTGACAGTCTTGCTGAAGACGCCAGTGTTTACGTCGGTTTCTTCAAGTTCGAGCCATTCGTCTTGTGCTACTCCGTTAGCATCTACCCAAACTATTCTAACCTTGACAGAGTCTTCCTCGGTTGGGTCGCGGTTGGCATCGGCATCGCTAACATTGAATGTTATGTCTCCGCCGCTGACAACTACGCTACTATCGGTTGTCAGGACTGCCTGTCTCGAGGTGAATGTCAGGGTTATCGAGCTTGCATCGTCGGATGTGGCACCAGCGGAAGAGTCAAGGCCCTTGTAGTCAATCTTCAGTTTTGCACCAATCCAGGCTGGAATGTCATTTTGGTGAGCATGTACGGTAACTTTGCCCACAAAGACGCCAGTGTTGAATCCTGTTTCAGTGATTGCTTCAGATATTTCTATCATGTTTAGGTTAGAGAAGCTCGTTCCAGGTGCTGGTGTCAGAGTCATAACTAGTCTCGCGTTTGAGGTACCTTCAGTGTCAAACTCGAACAATTGGACAGCATCTTGTGTGTCTACAGGCTGGAGCACTTCCTCAATCAGTGTGCTGTTGTTCCTTGCTGGATCAACTATCGTTAGTTCAAAGCTTATCGGACCCAAGTTGGATACGTCATCTTCGTTTGTTCCGAGTGCATTGTTGTCAGCATCTGGGTCTCTTGGTACTGGAAGTGTTGTCCTGTCTACCGACATTGTTGGCTTTTCAATTCCGACTGTAGTGGTGACTGATGCTTGTGGTTGGTTGCTTGAATGGAGGCGGTCTGTGACACGGAAGTTCAGGATATCTCCATCGGTGAATGTTCCTGCAAATGCTGCATCTAGTTCTGTCAAGTCGATCTCTGCAGTAAAGACGCCAGTGTTAGGACCTGTTTCGATGAATGTCACAGTGAATGGATTTGCTAGGGTTATCGGGCTGCCGTTCAGGTGTGTTCTCAGTGAGAATACTTCAACCTGAGTGCCATCTACTGTGAATGCCACCATACCGTTCGCATCACTTGTGGGTTGACCTTCAGGATATGAAACGCTGTACGATTCGATAATGCTAGAATCATCGTTGAGTTCTCTGTCAGTCATGGTCAGAGTAACAGTTGATGATTTGCCGACTGAACTCTTGTCGATTTCGAGTGTTGGAGCAGTGTTGGTAATGCTCAGAGTCATTGATGATGTTATCTGGTTTGGATTTGCATCATCATACTGTAGTTGAACATTTACGCCAGGTCTGATGAAGATTGTTCCTGCAGTAGCACTTGTTGACTCCTTGAATGTCAGTCTGATTCTGTCCTGACCATAGGCGGGGACAAGTTCATTGCTGCTTGGAGTCTTTTCTCTAAGGTCGAAGTCGGTAGAATCGGTGGCTCCATTCGCTAGTACATGATTAACTACCAAATCGCCACTGAAGGTTTCCTGTGTCTTTGAATTCAGGTTCCTGTCAGAGTCAAGTATCAAAAGTGGTAGTTCACCTGCATAAGTCATGTTAGCAAGTGGCTGGATTGCACCGGAGACAACCTGCACTACATATGATGCAGAGCTGCTTCCTCTCTGGGTTCCAGTTGAAACTACTTCAGCACCAGTAGCTCCTTCAAAGTCGCTATAGTCGTTTGCAGTTAATGATCTACCCTGAGATCCACTGGCTAGAGCTCCGGCTGTCAATGCTGCTTCAAACCTTGCAGTGTTTGTACCGGTCTCGGTGAATGTGATTGGGGTGCCTGGAGTATCAGCGCCGGTAAGCAATTCAAATGCATCGGATTCTTCGATAGTGTTTGTATCTGTTGGGTCTAGGTTAATGTCTGGGTCATAGATTCTTGCATATATTGTTGCGCCTGGACCATAGTTCGTCCTATCCAGTGTGAGTGTAGCAGGTGTATCGTCGTATGTTACTGTCTTTGTTACGCCGCCAAATGAGAACTGAATGGTTCCACCTTCTGCTACGTTTGTTGTCTGCAGCAGGTGAGCAGAGTTTGGATAGCCGTCGTCGGCTCCAGCTGGACCAACAACAAGGTAGGAATATTCATCAGAGAATGGGTTTGCTGGCGCCAGTGGTGCTTCTCCAGCTGCATTATCTCCGTCAACCTTTACGTACATGAGGAAAATTCCGCTAGTTGTGCTTGTTTCTGTTAGCTGGATCGTCTGGCTTGTGCCGAATGCTTCTACCGTTACTTGTGCATTTCCTTGGTTGTTATCAGCTGCATGTTGTGAGCTCTGGAACATCACTTCCAATAGAGCCGGCCCATAGAATCTGTTGTTATGGGCATCGGCACTTGTCGTAATAGTGACAGTTGCCTGAGCATATGCAGCTGGAGTCATAGGCATGATAGTGTAGACGCCAAAAATAAGCAAGGCCGCTACCGCTATTGAGCCTACTGACTTTTTGCTAAAGCTGTTCGTACTCTGCATATAGCTGGGTCGGGTAAGAAGATTTTACTATATAAAACTTGTGAACAAAATGTTCATGGTTTAGTTGTACATCTCAACTTCTTCAAAGTCTTAGATATCTTGTTACTACTAGTATAATATATACATTAAATATGAAGGTGAGATTCAAGTGTTAACATAGAATAAATAAATAGAGAAGCAGACGGGCGAGGTCTGCATTATAAGCCTAGATTTGAAGCGTCCAGCGAAGTCCCTCTCACCTTTAGGATTATGTAGGCCTTTTGCATATCAGACAATTCTTCCCACGGGATGCCTGCATCTGTGGCAGCCCTTATGGTTTGCACAGCTGGGGCGGGATCAGTCCTGATTACCTCATACAGCGAGTTGTATTCAGCATATGTGAGCGATGGGTCAGAGTCCAATGGTTGTCCTGATAGGTTGGTGTCTGGGATTTGTGATGCCAGTATCGAGGTACCATTTTCTGCGATTATCGTTGCAGAGTTGAATTCATTGTTAATGAAATGGACCATCTTGAAGTAGAATACAGGGTCTACGAACCCAGTTTCGAACGATCCGAGGTATGATGATGATCCACCATTGTTCCCACCTGTGTTTCCACCGTTGTTGTCATTGCCGCCTGTGTTTCCACCGTTGTTGTCATTGCCGCCTGTGTTTCCACCGTTGTTGTCATTGCCGCCTGTGTTTCCACCGTTGTTGTCATTGCCGCCTGTGTTTCCACCGTTGTTGTCATTGCCGCCACCCGATGATCCATCGTGCGGTACAAACCTGTAGTATGCTCCGCTGGACACATGATCTATAGAGCTTATTGTGAATGCCCTTTGCCTCTCAGGACTTCCATTGTCCCAGTGGTCAAATACTACGTCATGGTCTGACTCGTGGCAACTAAAGCAGTCTGTGGGAGAGACATAGTATGTGCTGCCTATTTCAAGGCCCGTTATTGTTGTTCCTGTTTCATCTGCAAATTCCCCTCCTAACAGGTTACCTTCACTATCATATACAACAAACCACATGTTAGCGCCGGCACCTACAAACGTCGGTCCCCAGTGCTCAGAAGGTATTCTATGAGCGCTGTACATGATTGAGCCTTCCCCACTACCTACGGATAGTGTTGCTGCAGCTGCAGGTGCTGCGCTTGTTATGGTCGTTACTGCTGTTACGAGTGTTGCTATCACTGCCAATGCCAGAATTCTTTTGCTTGTACTGTTTGCTGCATGTTTCTGCATAGTTTTCCGATTTGACCGTTTGTTTTTATTGCGGCAGACTGAATGTTCTAAAGTTCTTGAAGCTAAGAATGACTAGAACAATCTACAAGTCGTTCATTCGAGTGTGACGATATGGAGTCTTTAAAAGGAGAAAAGAGGAGGCGATCCCTCTAGTCGTCAGTTACTGTCTAGAGGGATACCACCCTTCCGTGGTCGCTTCTATCCCTGTGCCTTCTGTCAGGACGGAAACGTCGAAGCTGCATCCTACCACTCAGCGCCAGGTCCGAAAATATGTCGGGACATATGAAGGAGTACTACTCATGACCATGTCCTCAATGTTTAGCCTTTGGATCAATTTCCCTCACGCTCAGATACTTGAAGTTCCATGTCAGATCGTCGCTTCTGAACGCCGCAATGTTTTGTGTCTTTGTGCCACCGGGCATGCTCAGTATTTCATCACGTTGTCTGTACTTCTTTGTGCTGTCCTTGTTCATTGGCTTACAAGATGAGTCAAAGTCTTTGTCGTTTGTCCGCCATCCACCCCGGTCTTCCACTACAGAAGCAAGCTTCCATTTATTTCGGATTACTAGATTGCCCTTTGAATCAGTCACGTCGTCATCGATGTAGCTCTCCATCCTGACATACGTCTTGCCTTTTTCGACAAAGTTGTAGATCACCGCCTTGAACCCGACCCACCTTCCTTTCAGAGGGTCGTCAGTAACGTCTACGGTACCTCTTCTACCAGCATATGCTGGATGGTTGATCTCCTTTACCCATGTTGCCCTGCCATCTCCATACAGCCGGGCCTTGTATGCGCTGCCAAGACATTCATCCTTGGACGTGTGGTGTCCACCTCTTGAATACATCTGCAAGAGCTCATTTGAGCCCTTGACCATCTTGGCATACATCGTTATCTCGACATTCTTCCATTTTTCATTACGCGGCGACCAGACTTCCATCCTTAACTGGCCGTTCTTTCCCCCATCGACTTGCCACGAGCCATCAGATTGCTTTTTCATTTTCTCCAGATTCCTGAACATAGGGTCGCTGGCGGGATTCTTCATGTTTACATACCATTCGTTTCCTCCCTTTTTTGTAGGGTAGATCTTTTCAATGCCAAACTTGTCTAGCCGCTGTTTTAGCTGTTGCGTCGAAGGCCGTTCATAGTCTGCAATGGCGCTATGCCCCATCGGTAGCAGAATGGCCGCTGCTAGCAACATTGCCAGTATTGTCTTTTCTGAGGCTTGTTTCAACACATTTTTCTGACGTTCGAATATATGTTATTAAATATTGGTCACTGAAAGAAATCGCTTCCAAGTGTTACACGTGTAGTCGCGATTTAGAAACAAAACTCATAACGCCGCTTTCTGCACAAGAATGTTAGAGAATTAAGGATGACTGCGAACTAGAACGTTCTAGTTAAATAACCCTCTAACGCTCATAATCAAAATATGAATAGGAAAACCAGGATGGCTGTATCCATAGGGATTATGATCATACTCGTTGCGTCAGGAGCAGCCATAGCTCTCACTATTTAACTAATGAAAAAGAGCAGGTAATCCGCATGCAGATGGGCTCAGCCCAAAGAAAGGCTACTGCAATCACCATATACAACTAGTCGGATTATTTTTGGAACCTGCTCACATAGCATTTGCAAATAACGTTCTATACACTCTAGTTTTCATGTTAATATTTTCTGCCGCTCCCTCCGAGTATCTTGGCAGAGGAAAGAAGCACACCGTGTTTCAAATAACGCAGTTGAATCCAGATGGTACGGAGAACGGTTCTTGACAGTTGATGCTCGTGCTCATCGATGCTAGCAAAGCTTGGGTCTTGATTTGGGCAAGTTTTAGAAGGTTATCATTCCTGCTGGAGCCATTATCTTCCAATTTGAAAGAAAAAGGCGTTGGGAATAAAAACAACACAATGTAATTTCATAGGTACTGTCCAATTTCCCATTGGCGATCAACAATTCCACCCCGAAGCAAGTAATAATACCTTGCCAATCGCGAATCAAGACTCATAAATGACACCATCTTTGCGGTAGATGGTTGCCATTTAAGATCCTGTCGTTATTTGCTACATCTCTGCTGCTGGTGGCGGCGGTGTTCTCTTTTTTGTTTCAGGCTGCCGATGCACAATCGCGGTATTTTGAAACAAAGGGGATCTACCTTTATGAAGGTGGGATGGATAGTGTAGTTGTCGGCGGGGTGATTGAAAATGTTTCCGACACCCCAAGAGGTTCTGTCGAAATATCCATAACGCTCTACGACCGTGACGGCAACACTATAGGAACAGTGACGGGCAACACGAACGTGGACGTCATGCATCCAGGCCAGATATCGTCGTTTGAAACAATCCTGCGTGGCCAAGCCAATTTTAGCAGCATCGACAGGTGGAACATGACAGTAACCAGCGAGGTGGCAGAATCAAAGGCATCTAGCCTCATGCTAGTAGTGGAAGAAACAAGGATCGACCCCCGCGGAGTCTACTTCCTTGAAGGCACGGTTACAAACAACGGCAACGCGACTGCCACCAATGTCAGAGTTTCGGCTGCGTTTTACGACCAGAACGATCAGGTAGTTGCCTCCGCAATTTCACCAGCAAGCCCGCAGAATCTGGAGCCGGGTCAGAGCGCCCCATTTCAACTGGTTGTCATGGATAATCCATACTCAGGAAGCATAGCTTCGGCGACATTGAGTGTCGAAAGCATAGAATACACCATAATGCCGGAGTTCTCGCTGGTGGTAGTTGCATTGTTTGGAGGCATCATGGGTGTGGTAGTCTATGCCACTCGCGTTAGATTTTGCAGACCTATAGTATAGTATCAGGACTATAGTCGACAAAGACAGAATCAGTTAACACAAACGAGAAAAGGTGTGAGAGAGAATTTATACACAAAAGAATATTAGAAAAAGCTACTATTGAATATCCTGTGGCCATACTTAGGGCTAGAAACTTTGTATTCCCCCTAACATTGGTTCTTACCGCGGCTGTAGGATTTGCAATCGCAGACAATTATTATCACCACCAGCAGTATTCTGGTACTGCGCTTTCCAGTGCAGCGGTGCAAAGTGAGGTCACTTATCACTTTGAAAAATATCCAACCACTTACCCGCTAGTAGTTGATGCTGCTGATTCTGCCTATGCCTCTGCAGTAAACCCTTCACCAGCAACAGCAACAACAACTTACGCTGATGATGATTCCTACCTTTCCTTGCCCGATCTCTTTGATAGGACTCACAGCTCTGTTGTTCAGGTAACAAGTCGGGCAGACACTGGACGTCTGGGATCCGGTTTTGTATTCGACGAATCCGGCCACATCATAACAAACTACCACGTAATATCCTCTGGCGATCCTTATGACGTAACTTTTAGTGACGGGACAATCTACAGAGCAAGACTGGTCGGATCCGACCCGTATTCAGATTTGGCGGTCTTGGCAGTATCGTTAACTGATGTCCCAGAGGGCAAGTTAGTCCCTCTTGAACTTGCTGATTCTGACAAGATAAGGGTTGGAGAGCAAGTTGTAGCAATTGGCAATCCATTTGGACTGTCAGGAACCATGACCACCGGCATAGTCAGTGGCCTTGGTAGGCTCATTCCTGCCCAGTCGCCAGGTTCGCCTGCGGAACAAGGAGGCAATAGCAACAACATCTTTTCCATTCCTAACGTAATTCAGACCGATGCTGCAATCAACCCCGGCAACTCAGGCGGGCCTCTCATAAACAGGGAAGGCAAAGTCATAGGGGTTAATTCCGCCATATACACCAGGACGGGTTACTTTGTTGGTGTGGGATTTGCCCTGCCTTCGAATATGGTAAACAAAGTTGCCCTGTCCATAATAGAGACAGGTTCCTTTATGCACCCGTGGCTTGGCGTAACTGGGACCAACATTACGCCTGGAATAGCCAAGTCGCTTGACCTACAAGAACCAAAAGGGTTTCTTGTAGTTGATGTTGTGTCTGGGAGCCCTGCAGAAAAGGCAGGAATCCAAGGTGGAAACAAGAGGGTCACAATAGACGGAAGGTCTGTTGTGCTTGGAGGAGATGTGATAATTGGGATCGATGACAAAGCTGTGAGAAAGATAGACGACGTTCTTGTCTATCTTTCCAGCGAAAAAAATGTAGGAGATAATGTCAAGCTCGTGGTCATCAGGGATGGCAAGGTTCAGGAAATTGAGGCAACTCTTGATGCCCGGCCGGGATCGTTTGAATCCCCGTAGGCAAAGAACGAGGTCAGATACTCATCTGTGCGTTGAGGTCATCCACCTTGGAAGTCTCGTCTTCAGTCTCAGGCTCCTTAGCTTCCAATAGTGTTCTGCGCTGCTGGATCTTCGGACCATGAAGATCAATTGTCACAAATCTGTTGTCTGCAAGCTCGGAAGACAAGGCGTCCGGCTATCAGGGTCTCTTGGATCAGGTACGCCCTCCACAAGTATCGGCTAAACAGACATTGTGCATCTTTGCTAAACCCGTACAGCTTTAGAGTCAGCAGCAACATGTCCGGATCTGTATATACCAGTGTCGAATATTGTTGACATTTTTGATAACTTTGCATCAAGAAGGCGGTCAACCGCAAGAGAAGAACTTAAAAGATATGTCATTATCTACCCCGTCATTGACCATAGTAGAAAAGAGACCATGGGGCAAGTTTGAGCGCTTTACGCTTAATGAAAAAAGCACTGTCAAACTTGTCTATCTTGATGGCGACAAACGGCTATCATTGCAGTATCACAACAACCGCTCAGAATTCTGGAAGGTCATAAAAGGTCCAGTAAAGGTGCAATTGGACAAAGATACAAGAATGCTGCAAGAAGGAGAATCTATAACTATACCCAAGAAAGCAGTTCACAGGCTTATTGGTGCAGGAACCGATGGATTGATACTTGAGATATCAATCGGCGACTTTGATGAGAACGATATAGTTAGACTAGAGGACGATTATCGAAGAGAATAAGTCGTTCATCCTTGCATAAATTACACTAGGGGCATGTCGTCCATTTCATATACAGAGGAGAGTATCCTCTATAAATCAGGACAATAGAAAAAAGAGATGGCGTACTGACTGATTCTAGCGGTCTATGTCATCAGAATTGAACCAGCTTGGACGCTGCCACTTCTCCCGTACAAGACGATAACGTCAAAAATCTTTGCTTTCCACTTCAATAGATGAAGAAAGTTAGTCAGCTACATCGTGTGCAGATAGATATCCATCCATGACTCTACACTATCATCGCATTACGAAGGCTTGGCACACTCTTAGAGGACTTTAATGCAGGCAGAGCTTTCAACTGACCGGTTCACGCGTTACATGTGAGCCATCTGCAGTCATGGTAAACCTGAACAACTGATCTACCTCCGAATCCTCAAAAATTTCAGAGTCGTGTGTTATTATCATCATCTGGGCGAGCGGGCCAGATCCTTCCCTGAATGCCTCGGATATTATCCTCACAAGGGCCTTTCTTCTTTCTTCGTCGAGGTGGGTTGTCGGCTCATCAAGGATTACAAAATCAAGTTTGCTAGAGCCCATCATGTACGCAATTCCAAGCCTGAGGGCAAGTGCGACCGCAACCTTTTCGCCGCCGCTCAGAGAGTCCATGTCTATTTCGCCTTGTCGGCCGTAGCAGGTTATAGATATTTCCCGGGTGCCTTCTTCAAGCTCTATTCTTGAAATACCGATGTTAAAGAGCGATGCATATTCCGATGCTTTTTGCGATATTATCCCAAGCGCCCACGAACGCAGGCTTGTTCCCACCATCCCATCCCTGTTGAAAATTACTGATCTTATCTTTTCAAGAACCTTGACAAACTCGGCTGCGTTGCTGAGCTGCTCTACTGTTTTTCTCGCAGACTCCAGTGCAGCTTTGTTGTCGTCAATTGCCTTCTGATGTATGCCGATCTTTCTGTTGACATCCATTAGCCGCTGCGAGAGTGCGCTCTTCTCCAACTTGGCATTGGAGTACAGCTGGTTGCTGAAACCTTTGACTCGCCCTCTCAGTGAAATTATCTCCTCTGCTAGCGACCGGGAATGATCGTCAATTGCTATCTGCAGCGGGTCTGCTCCTACCTTTACAATCTGGTGGGGTACCTTTGCCAGGTCGTGCAGCATGTTCTTCAGATCTTCTCGCAATTTGGCAACATCATCTGCGGAACTGATAGAGTTGTTTGACAGGAATTTTTCTGCCGCCGCTATTTTCTTGTCCTGCTCTGCCAGCTGTTGCTCTTCTTTCTTTAGCTCAATCTTTGCAACCTGAAGTCTTGATTTTTCATCTGCCTTGGCCTTTATCTCCGCCTGTATGTGCGAAATATCAAACATCTCGTTTACTTTGGTGACTGCAGAATTGCATACAGGACACCGGCCGTTGACTATTTGAAGCCGGCTTGCACATTCCACAAGACCGCGTAGCTTTCCTGACGCGCCTTCGTTTTGCTCTATTTGTGACTGGAGCTCTTCAATTTCAGATTTTGTCATCTGGAGCCGGATGTTGACTTCGTCTTTGTTCTTGAGCAGTTCAAGCGCGCTTGCTGCTTCTCTGATTATTCGTTCTAGTCTAGATACTTCGCTGCTTATGTGGTTCCGCTTCTCGTTTACATGCCGTACAAGCAACTCCTCTCTTGTCTGGAGCTCTCTAACTTGGAGGGTCATGGGCTCCAGCCTCTCAATCTCGCGCTCTGTCTGTCGAATCTTGTCTTCTAGCACCTTTTTTTCATCTTCAAATTCTACCAAGAGAGATTCAGCTTGCTTGAGCTCGATCTCTTTTTTGCCGATCAACTCCTGTATCTTTTGGATATCCTGGTCGGTGTATCCTCCTGTTTCGTCGCGCAGCCTATCCCTAAAGCCTACGATTACATCGCGCATTGTTTCAAATGCAAGGTCCAGTCTGTCGATCCCGATCAGGCCGTTTACAAGCTCCTTGAATGCCTTTGGCTGCGCTTCGACTATTCTGGCAAGCTCGCCCTGCTGTACCACTGCCGCCACACGCAGCTTGTCATAGTCCATTCCAAGCACCTTTTCCACTTCCTTCTTTGTAGATTCACCAAACTGCCTTCTTTCTCCTCCAACCAGCAGCTTGTTGACAGCCTGGCCTCCGTCTGAAATGAGTGAAAGCCGCGAGAAAGATTGCGAACCTCCCTCCATTCCCCTTGCAACTTCATACTCTCTAGAATTGAGGGTAAAGCGCATCTGCACCATTGCCTGATTGGCACCCCTTCTCACGAGGTTCTTCTTGGATTTCCCTCTAGTGTGTTCGCCAAAGAGAGCAAAGGTAATCGCATCTATAACTGACGACTTGCCTGAACCGTTGTGTCCAACAAATATGGTGATGCCTTTTCCAAATTCTATCTTTGTGTCCTTGTGCGCGATAAAGTCCTTCAGCTCGATGTCCTTTATCATTTTGATGCAGCTGCTCCTCCGCCCCCAAACTTGCCGGACTTGTATGCTTGCCACACAATATCCAGAACAGATCTGGCCCCATCCTTTTCGGCAGCCAGTGGCAAGATTTCGCCAACGGCAAACTTGGCAAGATCATCCGATCCAAGCGCTTCAACCGAAAGCCGATAGAGTTCATTGTCAATGTCAGCAGGCCTTGAATCATACACCGTCGTTGCTTTGGCATCCTCAAGAGGCTGCCACACATAGTGCAGACAGCATTCGTTGAGCCTCTTTAGCTGCTCGGCTATCACTCTCGAATCGATATCGGTTCCTGCGACCTCTATCTTTGCCACTGGTTTTTTGCTGCCCAATGTCTTTGCCTTTTCAATCACCTTATCCACCTCGCGGGAGATGTCCTTGTAGCTTGTGCGCACTGAAAACTGCTGACGACGCCTACTCAGTGGAACCCATTGGGTCGAAGGCTCTTCGCCCGACATGTCTGTGAGGATAAAGCCTTTCTCTGCCTCCTTGATCCCTTCACTGGGTGTCAGGTCGATAGAACCGGGGTACGCTAGTGGGCCTCCAAGGAAGCCGAACCTTTTTTCTTGATGGTCATGGTAGTGCCCCATTGCATAGTAGTCAAATCCAGGCGGCAGGTCACTAGAGTTGATTTCGCCGGCAAATTTGTTAAAATCCGTAAGCCCCTGGTGAAGCACCAGTATCTTTTTCTTGTCTGAATGCTGTTGCTTTGCCACCTGCTCTGCATGGCGCAGCTTGTCCAATAGCACGTCATCGATGTTGCTTCTCCGCTCCTTGTCTGCTCCAAACACCGCGCAGTTGTCAACAACAAAAGGCTCGTCATGCCTGAGCTTTTTTGCCAGACCCAAGTTGCTGAAAATGTGCGGGAACGGGATGTCCCGCATGCGACTCATGTCATGTTCGCCCAGAACAAACGCTGCCGATATCTGCTTTTCCCTGAGCTTTTTTAATGCATTTCCCAGCGTGATTACAGCCTTGCCACATGGTTTGGGATTGTGGAAGATGTCTCCTGCAAGGATTACAAGTTTGACTCCCTCTCTTATTGAAACGTCTATGGCTTCATGGAATGTCTGGTATACATCCTCCTCCCTTTCCTCTAGGCCAAATTGGGCGTAGCTGAGATGGAGGTCAGAGATGTGTGAGATTAGCATCGCTATTGTGCACCATTATGACAGCAACTAATCCTGTATATACCCTGACGGAATGTAGGAATCCGAAGACTCTCTGAGAACTTTTTTCATTGCAGCAAGCTGACTCCATTCTTCCACGGCCTTTTGGTCTCCGCCTATCTTGCGTTCCTTTACCTCGTCTATCTTGACAAAGGTCGGCAGGTTTACCCACTGGCCGGCGAATATTGCCTCGCCTGGATTCAGCGACGTAAGCTGATCTATGAGATCCCGGCTCAGAGCTTCGCTTGCGGCCGATACATGCGCCTGGTCGTCCTGCTGGATCATGCGCATTACCGCAAGAGAGCCCATCTGGCTCAGGATGTTGGCATCTATTCCCCTAGGCCTCTGCGACACTATTACGAGCCCAAGGCCGAACTTCCTGCCTTCTCTCGCAACTTTGGAAGCGAAATATTTCGTGTCGGTGTCTTCATCCCGTGGTATAAAGACGTGTGCTTCCTCGATAACTACGAGCACAGGAGCCGGAAACATCGGCGGTGACTTTGATGTACCCTTCTTCTGCAGGGTTGCTTTCTTGCGATCATCCAGCAGCTCCTCGAGGTAGAAAGACACTGCGATATTGGCCTGTCTTTCCGTCAATTCCACCAAGTTGATTACGTTTATCTTGCCGTTTTTGACCAGGGCCAGAGGATCGGCCATTCCAGGATCAAGAATATTATGGAACTTGCGTCTTGCGTCGTCTATCTTGTCCACGACCTTGGCCGCTGCTTCACGGTAGGCCTTGTCTGCCCCAACCGCCGCAGCCGAGTTGCTCAGAGCTTCCCAAAAGTCATCACCTTTGCGCTGCTTTACCTCCTCAGTGAATGCGACACGCAAAACATGCATCTGGTTAGACGCATTTTCCTGAATTTCAATAACTTCTGCAAGCTTGTCCGCAGACAATAGACGTGGGTTTATCCTCGCATCCATCAGGTTGCTGTTGTTGCTTCCCATGTCAAGTGTCGAATAATCGTCATGGTAGTCAAATACGACCATGGTTCCATTTATTCTTGCGATCTCTTTGGCCAGGAGCGAAACCAGATTGCTCTTGCCCATACCGGTCATCGCAAGCACTGCCAAGTGTCTGGAGACTATTTTGTCAACGTTGACTCGTGCATCAACTTCCGTGTTTCGAAGAAGAGTGCCAATCCGTATCCATTCTTTACCATCTGGAGAGAATATCATGGTCAGATCCTGAGCTGTTGCCTCGTAGACTTCGGTGCCCGGCTCCGGCGGCAATGCAGGAAGTATTGCCTTGCATTTTTTCAGATCATCAAGATATCCCAGGATGCGAACGTGGCCCTTGTAGCTTTTGTCACGGCCATTCACCGCCGCGACCTCCTTGCTCTCGGACGCTTCTTCGTAATTGCGAATGTTGTTGCCAAGTGCATCGCTGCTGATAGATGAGCTTTCTACTAGGCCAAGCACTTTGCCCTTACCGTAATTAAGAATGACGTATTCTCCAATGCTTACCGGCCTTTTTGATTCAAATGTGACCTGATCGGGCTTTGCAGTCCCGATGATAATGCCCAGTTCTTGCTTTTCCTTATTATCATTATTATTATTCATTCAGGGCATCCCTCGCGCCTTGTTCATTCTGCAAGCTGAATATGCTTGCTAGCCTGTCTATATCTTCATTGCTTATCTTGCAGGCATTATGTGCCAGCTTTAGACAGTATGGATATCCAGAGACACTGTGATAACGCAGTCTGTCCAGAATTCTTGAAACCTCTTGCCTGCTGACAGGGCCCAAGATTTCTATCCTGATCATTGGAGTGTAGTCGCGCAGGCGAGCATACACTTCATAGAGTGGCGCATGGCGAAACTGCGATGGCACAGGAAGGCTAAAGCCTGCATGTTTGCCGGCATGGCCGTAATAATAGATGTCGCCGGCCCTCGAACCCATGTTGCCAAACTGGAGCCGGCTCTCTGAGCTCTTCGAGACAAAGATGCAGGTGTTGCACTTTTTGACCATGTCAGATGCAGCCTCAGGAGCTGCCCTGAGCAATCTTGATACAAGAGAGCCATCTACGCAGGCAATATCTACTTTGCCGGCGGCCTCTTGCGCTACCAATGCTTCCATTTCCATCGCTTTTGTTTCCAAAAAGTCGGCCCTTGCAGAGCCTACAATATCATGGTCCCATTCTGCAGACAAGATCTTGTTAGCGCTTGTTACGGCAACTGCGTCCACGACATATAGCTGTAGACCCTGCAAAGCCCTCTTGTTCCAACTGCTGTCAATGCCTGCTGATTCGCATTTTTCCGGCGACGGTTCGTAAGGCACCCAGCGCGACGATGCTTCTGATAATATCTTGTCAAAGTTTGAATCCTTTATTTTGGATATCTTGGCATCTCGGTTCTTGAGGGCATCGAGGAAAACTTGGTTGAGCAAGCTGCTGCTTTTTCTGTATTTGGGTAATTTAAAAAATTGCCGACACAGTCAGGTTAGTTCACCGCGGAGCTCTCCTCAACCCTCGAACCTTGGTACACGCTGGCATTGATAATAGTTGTACTTACCGGTCGTAGTGGGACTTTTCCTGTGCTTCATGGTTGAAAATACCACACATCTTTTACCGGCTGGGCCGGACCGCGAAAAATTGTTCACATGCTGTATAGTTCACAAAGAACTCTTTCACAGGCGATATGAGCCAAAACGAAAAATGGTTAACCTTTCATTTTCGCGGCGATCGATGTAGCGTCCCAGAGTGACCTTGGCCTGCGATCCGTCGACATTATTATTACGCCTGCTTCAATCACCATACTTGCGATGCTGGCAGCTGTAGGAAGAGCCCCTGTCGCGCCCGGAGAGTTGTAGTTGAGCACATGAAGCGAAGATTCGTGCTCTAGCACGAGTGTGTCCGGCACGAACCTGCCGTGCTTGTCTATCACAGAAGAGCGTATGCCGGCAGTCCCGCGCTGGGTGAACGCGCCTGCACGTATCATAGGCAGAAATTCGCGCACGCGGTTTATCATGGCAGTCTTGGAAAGTGAGCTCTTGAGCTCAGAGCTTGCAAGCGACAGGAACTGCCTGTCTAATACTATCCTGCGCGCCCCTGTCCTTGACGACTCTATCATCTTTGGAAGCATGTATGCAAGGTTCCTGCGCCAAGTGTATGCGTACGGCCCAAAGACAAGTACTGCATTTGGCCCCACCTCGCGCCTTCCGTCCGCCCTCACGATCCAGTGTGGGTCGAGGAACGGATACTCAGGGTGCTTGGGCACAGAATATATCGAGAGTTTTGTCAGGTCACGATATTGCTCCGGAGCCTGCCAGTACTCGCCGCGGAAATGCAGGTCTGTATAGTCTTTGGCGACATCCATCATGTGGGCAATGTCCATAGAGCTCCCACCCGCAGCGTTGACCAGATAATCTGCCCTGATGAGTTTGCCCTGATTGGTCGTTATCGAGTAAGTTCCCCGTTGGTTGTGTGATGATGATGACGACAACGATATCTGCACAGCTTTGTGCCCAAGCAGGAGCCTGCAGCCAAATGATCGGATATCGTCGAGCAGTGCAAGTGCAAGAGCGCCATAGTTGACCGACGCGTCCTTTGAGCAATAGATCGCTGAAGAGCAGCGGACATTTGGTTCCATCCTTGCAACTTCATTTTTGTCAAGGAGCTGGAGCTCGCTCTTGGCAAGGCCGTTTGCTTCTCCCCACTCCATGTATTTTCGCAGCCGGTCGATCCCTCTGTCGTCAAGCGCCACTTCCAACACTCCGTCACGCTTGAACGGCAATCCCTTGCGCTCAGAGTATTTCTGCCACATCTCATAACCAAGCGAAGCAGCTTTTGCAAAGGTCTTTTTCTTTGCAGGGTCGTACAGGAAAGGGGCATGAACCTTGCCGGTGTTCCTGCTGCTGGTGTGCTGGGCGATGTTGCTTTCCTGCTCCACCAGCACCACCGACTCGGGGTCCTTGGCGTGAGCCGACAGGAAATAGGCGATCGACGTTCCAAGCAAGCCGCCCCCGATTATCGCGACCTTGCAGTCCACGTTTACATGAAGCAGCGAGCCAGATAAAACGTTTAATATTGATCGATTGAAGAAGGTGTGTATCGTAATGCAACAACAGCAGCAGGATTTTGTGCCCGACCGGAGGAAGAGGCTTGACGACCTGCCAGAGATGCCAGAGGGAAGGCCGATGCTGCTGCTCTCCGCAGTATATTCAGGCGAAGAGAAAAAGGTCTACCTAAAGTTCTATGATCCAAAAGATAATGTCATCTATCACTGGCGCGACAGAACCGACCACAAGCCGTACTGCTATACAAAGATGGAGTATGCCGACTTGGCAGAACAGGTTGCGCAAAAGGAGACCAAGTATACGATCGAGCATGTCAAAAAGCGTGACATTATAGCAGACAAGGAAATCGAAGTGCTCAAGGTGCTGGCACCAGACCCGCTTTCGATAGGTGGCAGCGACTATAGCTTCCGCGAAAAAGTCACCTCGTGGGAGGCAGATATCAAATATCACGAGAACTATCTCTACGACCGCTCCCTGATCCCAGGGACATACTATGTGAGAAAGGGCGAACAGATCACTTATTTTGAATATCCCATTTCTGAGAAAGTAGCGTTTGCCCTGAAGAACCTGCTGTGGGACAAGATAAAGGAGACCGGCGAATCTGGCAAGGAATACAGGCAGTACATCACCAACTGGGCCAACCTGCTCAACCAGCCCATACCGGAGCTAAAGAGGGTGGCGGTGGACATTGAAGTCGAAACCGAAGAAGGCAGGATGCCAAACCCCCGCGACCACGATAGGCGGGTGACTGCAGTCGGCTTTGTGGCAAGCGACGGCTTCAAGAAGGTACTGGTGCTTGCAAGCAACACACCAAGCACAGGCGAGCCGCTCATCCCAGAAGCAGAGCTTTGCCAGACAGAGAAAGAGCTGCTGGAAAAGGCATTTCGGATAATCAGCGAGTACCCGATCGTGCTTACGTTCAACGGCGATGACTTTGACCTTCCATACCTTTATGCGCGCTCACAGGATCCGCGGATCGACCCAGCAAAGGGAGTAGCGATACCAAAGGAAAAAGTGCCAATCATGGTGAAGAAGGAATCTTTTATCAAGCGCGGAATGCAGGCGGAGCCTGTCGGCATAAGGCACGGCATCCACATCGATCTCTACAGGACTTTTGACAATCGCTCGATCCAGATTTATGCTTACAATCGAATCTATGCCGAAAAGACGTTAAACGCAATATCTGAAGCTCTGCTTGGCGAATCTAAATTGGAATTTGAAGGAGATATCAGCGACCTTCCGATCCAGACCCTTGCCAAATACTGTCTTCAAGATGCAAGTCTGACATTCAGGCTCACAAGCAATGACGATAACCTGCTCATGAAGCTGTTGGTCGTGATTGCAAGGATTGGGCGGTTATCAGTTGACGATATCGCACGCTTTGGTGTCAACCAGTGGATTCGCGGGATATTGTATTACGAACACAGGCAAAGGAATGAGCTGATACCAAGCAGAAGGGAGCTTGAGGCCAAGGGCACTGCCTCAACCACAGCGGTGATAAAGGAAAAAAAGTACCGCGGCGGCGAAGTAGTCGAGCCTGTACCAGGTATCCACTTTAATGTCGTCGTACTGGACTTTGCCAGCCTGTATCCTAGCATAATCAAGGTCCACAACTTGTCGTATGAGACAATAAACTGCCCACATGAAGAATGCCAAGAGACATCAAAGATTGAAGGGACGACCCATTGGGTCTGCAAGCAAAGGAAGGGGCTGACATCTCTCCTCATAGGGTCTCTGCGCGACCTGAGAGTCAATTATTACAAGCAATTATCAAAAGACAAGAATCTTCCCGTGCAGGAAAGGCAGCTTTACAACGTTGTAAGCCAGGCTATCAAGGTCATTCTAAACGCAAGCTATGGAGTCATGGGCGCTGACATATTCCCGCTCTATTGCCTGCCTGTTGCCGACGCAATTGCTGCGATAGGCAGGAGCACCATCCACAAAGCTATCAACAAGTGCAAGGAACTAGGAATTGAAGTGGTGTATTCTGACACTGACTCGCTGTTTTTGAAGAATCCTTCGCCAACTGCTATTGAAGAGGTGGCATCATGGGCCAGGAACACCCTTGGAGTAGATCTCGAGGTTGACAAGGAATACAGGTACGTGGTATTTAGCGACCTGAAGAAAAACTACCTTGGAGTCAAGCCAGACGGTACTGTCGACGTAAAGGGACTGACTGGCAAGAAATCCCACACCCCTCCATTTATCAGAAATGCGTTCTATGAAATCTTGAACATCCTTGGCAAGGTTAATTCTGAAAAGGACTTTGAATCAGCCAAGAATAGCATCAAGAACATCGTCCAGGAAAATGCCAGGAACCTAGAGAACCACAAGATTCCACTTCAGGATCTGAGCTTCAATGTCACCATTAACAAGTCATTAAGCACATATGGAAAAAAGACTGCGGGAGCAAAGACAGTAGATGGCAAGAGCGCTGACACCTACAAGGGACTTCCGCAGCATATCAAGGCAGCCAAGATGCTTGTTGAATCTGACAAGGGGCGGGAACTAAGGGCAGGAGATGTTATTTCCTACGTCAAGATAAGGAGCGGAGAGGGGGTCAAGCCTGTAGAGCTTGCAAGGCCTGAAGAGATCGACACCGAAAAATATCTCGAGACGATGGAGGCTACACTTGATCAGGTGCTGTCTGTCCTGAACTTTGACTTCAAATCGGTGCTTGGCAAGCCCCGCCAGCAGAGCCTTGACGAGCTTTTCTGGAAGAATTGACCGCGATGTTTTCGTAACTCTGGCATCGACCTAGTCATCTTGACCAGATCGTTCACAACGCTGGACACGTGCATTACAGCCTCACCTTCTGAATTATGGGCGTGCTGCAGATCTGAGTTTTAGCCGGTCTTCATTCCGCGCAGTGGCTTCGTCGGTTTGCTTGAAAAAGTGGAGCGTCATTCCTGTGACGTATTTCAGCGCAAGCAAGGCAGATGGCAGGGCCCAGACAGGAATCACCTTCAGTATCCTTGGTGCCTCCCTGTTTATCAGTCTGATTGAATGCCGGGTGGCTTTTAGGATCAGCTCTTGTCTGAGAGGCGTATACTCAGGCGCCCATTTTGCCGCATTCTTGAACATGGCTCTAAGCGGCATATGAGCAGGAAGACCCTCCATCCTGTTATTGTGATGATCACCGTCTAGGTGCATATGTCTGATGTGTCTCAGACGCTGTTCTTTCATGGTTTGTTTCCTTGACAAACACGCGATGGAAATTCAAAGCAGTGTCGCTTGTCAGCGTCATTGGCTTTTTGCCCATCAGATCTTTTGCTTCCTTGGAGATCGGTCTTACTTCTTGTGTGTGCGTACTTGCTGTCTGCTATCAGCGGTGCTATTCAGAACCACTATTATGATAGTTTATTATATCCACTCCCTTTTGGAGACTTGCTAGTTTGGAGGACACCATCCTGCCGCTATTTATGGTGCCAGAGAGGACCAGGGCCGGCTACAGCTTTGCTGACACACCTGTAAGAATTTCGCTCAGAGAGTCAAATGTCGTGGTCTATGGCGTGCCGCTTGATGCCACTACAAGCTTTGGCAAGGGAACTTCAAGAGGACCAGAGGCAATCAGGCTCGCATCTGCGCGCCAGATAGAGACCTTTGTGCTGGACGAGATGACCGACATTTACGACATGGTCGGCATATTTGACCTAGGTGACCTGAAGCTGCCAAAGGCAAAGAAGAGCCTTTCCAAGACGCTTGCGTTTTTGGATTCGGCTATCCCAAAGGTCGTCGGTTCGTTGCGCAAGGAAAACAAGATCCCCGTCATGCTCGGCGGAGAACATACTCTGTCATATTATCAAATAAAAGCACTCGCAGATGAAAAGCCGGTAGTGATACACTTTGATGCTCACCGCGACATGAAACCCGAGTACGAGGGTCTGAAGATGTGCCATACTACGCCCTTTTACCATCTGCTCGAACACATCCCCGGCAAGAACATGATCCAGATCGGCATCCGGCAGACCGATAGAGAAGAGAATGAAACGGCGATCAATAGTGGCGTGACAACGTTTGATGCGTGGAAGGTGCATGACGATATTGATGCAGTTGCCCATCATCTGCAAAAGGCCACAGCCGGCAAAAAGATCTACATTTCATTTGACATCGATGTCTACGACCTATCCTACGTACCATGCACTGGAACTCCTGAGCCGTTTGGCCTTGACCCATTCCAAGTGTTAAAGCTGGTCAAGGCAATCAGCCCATCTGCCCACCTAATTGGAATGGACATGGTCGAAGTCGGACTCAGAAACGACGACTATCGCGAAGGCGCGCTAGCCACCCAGACGCTGTATAGGATACTGTCTTGCAAATACGCTAGACCATGATCTGTGGCCTTGTCGACAGGTGCGCAGGCAGGTTCAGTGGAAGATAGGGTTTGTCCTTTGTCTGAGCCTTTACTTCAGATATCAGCTCCTGTAAAGTTATCTCGCGCTGCTTGCCCTCGTTCCTATCGCGCACCATTAGCTTGGAGGAATTCATCTCCTTATCTCCTATGACTACGGTGTAGCGTATCCACTCCGTCTCTGAGTCGCGGATCTTTTTACCCACGGTTTCGTCACGATCGTCAATGTCTGCTCTGATCTGGTTAGCAGACAGTTCTGCAAGGACCTTTTCGCAGTATTCCGTGTGCTCCTTGCCAACAGGAATGACGCGGACCTGTGTGTGTGACAGCCATAGTGGCAATGACGGAGTGCCTCCGGTCTTGGACATCTTGGCAGACTTTTCCAGTAATGCATAGATTACACGCTCAACCGCGCCAGAGGGCGAGTTGTGCAAGATTATCGGGTTCTTTTTGCTGCCATCCTCCTCTACAAACTCGATGTTGTAACGCTTGCCATTTTCCACATCTATCTGGTCAGTCGAGAGCGCAGATGCCTTGCCAAGACCATCGATATAGTTGAACTCCCACTTTAGCGTAAAGTAGAAGAATCGCTCCTTCCACATTTCGACTATCACGGGCCTGCCAAACCTGTTGATAAGATCGGTTATGAACTCCTTGTTCTCATTGTAAAAGTCCTCTGTGAACCTGATCGCCATCTCGACATCTTCAGTTGACAGCCCAAGCTCTTGTAGGACGTTTATCGAAAGTTCAAAGCGCTTGCGGAACTCTTGCTTTGCCTGTTCCATGTCTCTGCACAGCGCGTGGCAGTCCGGCATCGTAAACGCGCGGAGACGCCTGAGACCTACTAGCTCTCCACTCTTTTCTCGTCTGAACGAGTAGCGAGTTAATTCGTACAGTTTTACCGGCAGGTGCTTGTATGAGATGTTAAAGTCCTTTGCCATGAGGAACTGGCCAAAGCACGCTGCAAAGCGCAGGAACAGTTGCTTGTTGTCAGACAGTATGTTGTACTGTCTTGCAGGGAACCTGTTAAAGTAGCTCTCCATAGACGGGTGCTTTGAGTCGTACATTATAGGAGTCTCTACCTCCGTGCCGCCGTATTCCATCACCCTCCTTGTCACATACTGTTCAATGAGAGACTTCATCAGCCTGCCCTTTGGGTAGTAGCGCATGTTTCCTGCATCTGATGCCGGCTCATAGTCAGCTATCGCCAGTTTTTTCATCAGTCGCACGTGTGCCGGCTGCTCGTTGACGGCCCTGTTCTTTGCCATTTCATAGTTTGTCAGCACCTGCAGGTTCTGGTCCTGTTTCTTGAATTTGTATTCGCTTACTGGTGTCATCTGGCCGCCGGGCTGCAGTATGTACCAGAACGACTGGAGCTTTTCCTCGGCCTTGAGGGCGGACGATTCCTTTTCTCCCCCGTGCGTGTGGCCGGCATGCTCGTGCTCTGCCTCTTTGCTTATTTCCTTGGCATTTTCTGCAAGAGGGTGACCCTTTACCTTGATGTTGAACGACTTTGTCCAGCCAAAAGGCGCGCGGTAGACCTGCCCTACTGACGATTCCTTTGCAATGCTTTCTACTGCCTTTATCAGTCCGACTGCGATAGATGGGGGCGCAAGATCTGAACTCAGATGGGCATAAGGGTAAACCAAGAGTTTGTTGCTCTTGACGGTGTCCAGATACTTTTTGATCTCTCCCACCGCTGCTCTGGCGACGCTTTCGTCGTCTCCGTTTTCAACTGCAATAAACGCCACCACCAGATCTTCGAGCCTTACTTTGGACTTGGATGCAATATCTTCTGCATCCCTGATCTCTTTTTCGATCGGCTCATATTCGATAAAATCAGAATGGAGCTGCAGCATTCGCATATATAATATCCTCTATATCCTATCCCAATCACGCATCTAATCTAATTTAAGCCCATCTGGCCCTTTCGTTTTCCCGGTCTTCCTTGGTGAGCTTTTTCCATTCCTTGTAGTGATCCCTGCAAAGGTAAACGCGCTTGCTTCCCCCCAGACCCAGATCAGGAGCCATGCTGGCTTTGGTCCCGCTCATCGAGCGTTCGGCCTGGTTTCCGCACCCGTCCACGCTGCAGCTGACACCCTTCTCTACCCTGCCCATTCTGGCATGAGGTTTATTTCATAGCTATAAAAAGCTGACTGGGTTAGCTTAATACCTTGGCCCGTCCAAAGAAATTGTCGACGGTTGCAATATAGCGATCCATTATGCAACAAGTGTCTCCACTTTCAGGAGCTTCATTCCGAAGTGGTGTCAAGAATCTCGGATGGGCCCGAGGTAAGGCGCTGTACAGTAGGGATATGCTCCTGCTTGGTGACAGCGCCGGAACAAAAGGTCAGCAGTAACCAGAAAAAGGTTGCCGCACAGACTCCCTAGTGAGAAGAAAACTTATAATGAACGTTTCAGTCGGTTATTGCCAGAGACATATGTCAGAGGACGACGATTTCGAGGATGAGTTTGACGAAGAAGACGAGGATGAGTTCGGGGACGAAGACGAAGTAGACGATGAATAGGACATCTAGATCTTTAGGCCAAAGCTCTCGGCAAAGTCCTTGAACTCGCTATAGGCCTTCAAAAATTTGATTCCTTTTTCACTTATCTTGTATCTTGAAGAATCTTCTTCCAGCAAGCCCGATTGCATCAGAGTCGATACAAGGGAGCTGAGCCTCTGGTGCGGCACATTGGCTTTGCGTATCAGATGAGTGACTGTTGCGCCATTGTCGTATCCTTCAAAGCTGTACTGCCTTACAGTGTACAGAATGTCCGCAATTATGCTGACGTGAGTCCTATAGCCCGCTGCCAATCTGAGAATTCATCCTCCCCAAGCCGCTTGTTAGCCCAAACTTTGAGAACGGGACGAACATGAGACCGAACCCAGCAACCTTGGTCGCCAGCGCAGCCACGTAAAACGACTCAGGATAGATAAAGTTGTACCAGGACATGAGTTCTGCGCCTGCCAGCAGACCAAGACCGGAACCTATCATTAGGGTACGAGTTTTCCTGCTCTGCATGTAAGATGCCATTGTTTCTATCGACACATATACTAGTAGAATAAAAGAAATTGACCTTACAAGATGTTCTATTGAATTGCCCGGTATAACAAAACCGGAGACCGCAAGGGGTAACAGCAGGAAGTACTTTGGAGGAGCAAAGTCAAAGCTCTTGAGGCTATGAGAGAATGCTATGAAAAAGTATCCGAGAGCCTGCGCTGCAAGCCCAGCGGTTGTTACCGCCTGCGAATATCCTCCTGCAAAAAGTCCGCCCGCAATAAGAGCAAAGCCAATGGCTATAGAAATAAAGGCAAAAGTGAGGCGGAGCAGGTTTGGGCTGGCAATCGTAGTGTAGCCCGAGTAGGCGAATCTTCCGATAAACGCCGAGACTCCTAGCCCCAGTAGGTTCATTGGAAGCTCGAATAGGAGAGCTGCTTCCACCAACGGGATTGTGGAGTTTTTCTAATTTTTAACTCTATTTGTGCTAGTGGCTTGAAGCTCCCCTGCTTTACCTAGAGTACGCTGTAGCTCTCCTGCCGGCAACCTGTCTTCATATCATATCTTTCAGCACACAGGTGTTCTCTGGAGCCCTTTTGCGGTGTGTGTACATGGGCAGCAAGAAAGGTGTAAAAGAATCATCAGATATTATCGGCAAAATTCTGGATCTGCTGTCTATCGATGGGAGTGGTCGAAGAAACATCGTCAAGCCCGCATTCATCTGCTATTTGTAGTCACTCAAGACATCTCTATAGCGTGCGTCCTTGTAGGCGATATACTTGACGTATTCGCCGTATGTCATGTCAAAATCACAGTTTGGGCACTTGACAAAGGTAAAATCATCTGCCAGCTCTGCAATACCCCTGCAGTCGGGACAGTGAACTTTCACATTCAAATTTGACCGTCAAAAGTATAATAAGGTTGTCCAGATCGGGTCTGTTTGAATTTGACTCTTCTCGCGGATAGAGAGTGGATCAAAATCTTGTCATCTTGCAAAGACTTTCTTCGTTTCTGAATGCATGTGAATGTGTACATGTACGCCAATATTTCTGCGCCCAACAAAGGCCTTGGGAAGCTGGTGTGGTTGTAAGAGGAAAGGGTTGTTCCTCTCTCTCCTATTCTTTATCCTTACAGGTGTGTGTGCTCATGGACAGTAGAGAACAATGGAACAGTCATGATCATGTGCATCACCGGCAAAAGATTTCTTGATCTGCTGTAAAGACCCCGGCATTTTTCGAAACAAATTGGCAAATAGGTTCATAAGTCAAGAGGTTGCTAGATTACACATGGACAGCACACTCAGGCCGGTTTTGAAACGCCAGATGCTCTTGTTAGGGGCGAGTCTTGGAATAGGATTGCTGGTAACCTTCCTAACTGGCAGTGTGCTGATCGGCCTGGCTGTCAATATCGCCATCATGATCGGTCTGATATTCTACATCAGGAAAAAGCAGCTACGAGCGCTCAGGACGCTTGGTTTGGGCGACTCCGGCACGGGCTACAGCGGCGGCAAGCTAAAATACATCTGCCTGTCATGCGGTGCAGAAGTAAAGGGTTCAAGATGCGGCAGTTGCGGCTCGAATATGAAAAAACCGTTATTTTAGTCGGCCGCTGTCTGAGAACCAGATCCCCTTTGCTTTCCTTCTTTCGTTGATTATCAAGAATACACCGGCGGCCGAGGTCACTGCCACAATGGCAGCCGGCAGCCGAATGTCGGCCTGGTTGTATAGCTCGCCTGTTGAAGGGTTGAATGAAAACGACATGGCATAAGCGTTAGCGGTAATGAAGAAGAGGAGTGCGACAGGCACGATAAGAATCAGATATCTCACAGGTATTTCAAACATTTAGTGACATATAATACTTATCATAGAAATTTCATTTTATGATATATTGTAAAAATTCGAGTTTTTTTATACATAGGTAGACGATACATTTCTTCTCTCGCGACCTCAACAACTTATTAAATCCAAAGGGCATCAATTCCCACAGATGAGCAAGACCTGTCTGAAATGTGGTAAGGATATTGTGGAAACCGTTGACGACCCGGCGGCAGACAAGTACCCAGCTTGCGCAGCCTGCTGGAAAGAATGGACCACTTATGCTGTAATGGTAATGAACGAAATGAGACTTGACATGTCACTGCCAGAACACAGGAAAGCATTACGCAAGTATGAGCGCGCGTTCTTTGGGCTTGAAAAAGGAATAGGAGAGATCGAGAAAAGACCAGACAACCCGGAGAGCCAACACGGCGGCAGCGGCCACCACCATTGACACCGTCTCATATTATTATTTTAGGCCAATAGCTTTCAGCGAGTCCTCTGGGACTATTTTTAGTATCTCGTTCCTGTTTGGCAATGACAACAGTACTTCCTTGAATGAGTCGGTCATGAGATCTCGCTGCCTTTGGTCAAGTGACAGGAATGTCTCAGTCAGCAACTTGAAATCCAGTTTTTCAATGGACTGAGGGTTTGAGGATAATATCTGCCTGCAGTAGGTCTGGAACATTATCGTCCTTTTTTCCGGCTCGAACTCAGACAGTACTTCAAGCCAGGTCTTGAACAGCACAGACAGCTTGGTCTGATCTATCGTGGGTGCAGCCGACAGCGCAAGGCTGATCGTTTCCTGCCTATCCTCATCGCTCATTGCATAGAATTCCTTTAATCTGTTCTGCAGCATCGGCTTTCGCAAAAAGTCCGGCAGGTTTGCAAGTATCTGTATGATATTTCCAGCGGCGTTGTTCACGCAATTGCTGCGCTTGCAGGGGAATTTATCTTCTTGCTGGGAGGGATTAAATAGCCACGCTATGTGAGAGAAAGGGTGTACAACATATGCCGTGTCTCGTGACAGTTGGTGGATTTTATGGAGACGAAGGGAAGGGCAAGATCATTGCCTATCTGGCTAAAAAGGACAACCCCGTGATTGCAGTAAGGGGAGGTGTGGGTCCAAACGCAGGGCACACATTCACTTTTGAAGGTAAGGAGTACAAGGTGCGCATGCTTCCAAGCGCGGCGCTCAACCCTACTACAAGGCTACTGATCGGTGCCGGCGTGCTTGTCAACCCTCAGGTGCTCCTAGAAGAGATTGCAATGTTTCAGGCCGACGACAGGACGTTTGTTGACGCCCAGTGCGGCATAATCGAGCAGACACACATCGACAGGGACAAAGGTGAGGACCACCTCAAGAGCAAGGTGGGCACCACTGGAACCGGAACCGGGCCGGCAAACGCAGACAGGGCGCTCAGGACGCTCAAGCTTGCAAAAGACATCCCTGAATTGTCACTCTATGTCGAAGACGTTAGCAACTCGGTAAACTATGCACTTGAAAGCCAAGAAAAGGTGCTGGTCGAAGGCACGCAGGGCACGTACCTTTCACTGTTCCACGGCGGCTACCCGTACGTCACATCAAAGGACGTGACTGCATCAGGCATCTGCTCCGACATCGGCATCGGACCTAAAAAGGTAGACGAGGTGCTAGTCGTGTTCAAGGCATACGTTACCCGCGTTGGCGGCGGGCCCCTCCAGAACGAGCTAAGCGAAGAAGAAGCCAAAAGGCGCGGATGGCTCGAATTTGGTAGTGTAACTGGCAGGCAGAGAAGGGCCTCGCCGTTTGACATGGACCTTGCCAAGAAGGCAATCAGAATCAACAGCGCAACCCAGCTTGCGGTGACAAAGATGGATGTGCTCTACCCGCAGTGCGCTGGTGTCCGGGAGTATGCCAAGTTGCCGGCAGACGCAAGGAAATTCATCGAAGATATCGAAGGCGAGACGGGCCTCAAAGTTACCCTGATTGGAACCGGCCCTGAGCTCTATGACGTCATTGATCGCCGGTCGTAGCTGGCGACAATCGCCTTTACCACATCCCTGCAGGACCGCAGATCGTAGAGCAGTTTTTTCTTATCAGACGTTGATGACAGGTCAAGTCTGGCAAGCATTGCCCTTGCCTGTGCAATGTCTACCGGCTTTCTTGCCGGCGTGGGCGGCTGCTGGCCTTCAAGACCGTGCCTAAGCTTCAGGTCCAAGATGGCATATTCAAGCGCAACATATGCTCGCCAGAGCGATGCCCTGTCTGGATTGTTTTCGCCTGCGACAATTGCCTTTGCCCTATCAACAAGCTCCGACAGCTTGTCCAAATTGCGATGACTTTAATATCGCAGGTTTTAACAATATTGCGATTTCGAGTTGCCCCTTAAAGCGCCCTGTTATATAAGACTGGCTGACCTGAAGGACTTTGGCAGACTGGTCTGCGCGCTTGAGAGGACTCCATTGCCGGCATTTTCGCTACAGTTCGAAAAGCACAATGTACTTGCTGCCCAGACGGATATCATAAACGGCAGGCCTGTCATCTATTATGCCGACAGCGATTCAAAGGACGGACAGTACCTAGCATATCGTGTGAGCAATGGCATCGAGGAGGTGTCGCTTGCCAGCTCGGTGGACAATCCTACTTTTGTCTATTCGCCGATCCTAAAGGTAGAGAAATTCCCCCGAACCCTTTCAAGGTCGGCTAGGGTGCAAAAGAGATCAGGCTATACAGTCATAAAGCTCAAGGATCTGGCAAGCTTGGCAAAGGTGGCCGCCTACAAGACAATCTACGACGAGCCGCCTCTACCACTGTTCCTGTTCAAAGAGCCTGGCGGCAAAATAATCCTCGGCACTACCATGAGCGCAACTGACAATGAAGCTGTTTCATACTTTTACTATGTCGTGCTAGACGAAGAACCAAAGGAGCCGTTCCTCCGTTACTCTAGCCAGAGGATCGAGCAGCCGGCGTTTTCGACGAGACTTGACGAGCACGGGTATGTTTACCTCAAAGTGATAAGGCTTGCAGCAGACCACCCGCTGGTAAAGACATATGACTAGACCATTCCGCGAAAGAATCGCCAAGGCTGCAGCTGCCAATAAAAGCCCGATAATTCTTGCACTCGACCCGCCTGCAAGCAGGCGCGGTCTTGCAAAATTTGCCGAAAAAACTATCCGCGCGGCTGGGCAACATGTTTGCGCCATCAAGATGAATTTCCACCTGATCCTCCCCCTATCGTCTGCCGAAATATTGCAGATAAATAAGGTTGCTCATTCTTATGGCTTGCAGTCCATCGCAGACATCAAGCTAAACGACATTGAGAATACAAACGAAGTTGCAGTAGAGCACCTTGTAAAGAAGATGGGCTTTGATGCAGTGATAGCAAATCCCTTTATCGGCAAAGGCGGCTTGGTGGCCCTTGTGCAAAAGACCCACAAGCTCAATGCGGGCGTCATTGCACTTGTCTACATGAGTCACCCTGGAGCAAAAGAGGGTTATGGTTTAGAGGTTGCAGGTCAGAGACTTTACGAGACGTTTCTTGAGAGAGCCAAAGAGGCAGGCGCAGACGGCATCGTGGTGGGAGCCACCCAGACTGACATTTTGCGGCGAGTGGCAAGCAACAAACCATTGCCGGTCTATTCGCCAGGTGTCGGGGTGCAAGGAGGAGATGCAGGTCAGGCCATTAAAAACGGCTCCGATTATTTGATAATTGGCAGGTCGATAGTTGAAGCAAGGCAACCAGCCAGGGCCGCAAGGGAAATCAAGGAACTCATATCACCATTACTACCACCATCATCTGTACGCAATTGAATGCTGCTGCAGGTAGTCCCTTGCAGCCGACAGCAGATTCTTGGCATTGCGATAGCTTAGCTGCTCCAGCGCGTCATCAAATTTCTTCCACGCAAATCCAATATGCTCGTGTGAAAGCGTCACCTGTTTGGTCCTTGTCCGTGCCAGAAACAGCACAACTTCCTTGTGTACGAGCCTGCGGCCATGCCGGTACTTGTAGTCAATCTTCATTCGAAAACCTTCTAGAAACTCGACATCGGTGATGCCTGTTTCCTCTCGGATTTCTCTTATTGCCGCTTGCTTTTCATTCTCTCCGGCCTCGATGTTGCCCTTTGGAAAGTCCCAATGGCTGGCCGTGTAGTGAAGTAACAGGTATTCCGGTTCCGCAGTTCCTTCAAGGTAGAATACGACTGCGCCGGCTGAACGCTCATCTATCACTGATTGGAGATTATCAGGGTTGTTTGTAAGTTTTTTGCAGAATCAGTCTTCAGTATCATTGTCTATTTCTTCTCTTGACCCTTCTTCCTGTGGGAGCGTTGGCGGAGCATAGTCATGTATGTCTAGCCATTCTTCTTGGCTCATCCAATAGCTGCAGAACCATTTTTGCTGTTGAGGGTCAAAGTCGCCGTGCTGCATATGTGTTTGCTTTCACCCCTATTAGTGTTTGAAGACCTCTCCACCCTTTTTGTTCCTGAAATACTGGTATAGGAATGTTGCTGCCACGAGCGATATTGCGAGGCCGATCAGGAGCGACGAGATGAGGGTGAAGGGGTTCGTGCCTTCAGTGAGCACGGAGGTAAACTGGAGCACTGGTATGTATAGCAACGCAAGGACCGCCAGACGAAGGATATCTGACATTATCCTTGAGCTTCCCTTGAACCAGTCGCTCAGCAAGGCGCCGCCAAGGATAGTGGCGATGCCAATCCAGAGTAGCGTTATAGTGCCTGTGGCAAAGCTTCCCACAATTACCATGTTGCTAAGAACATCAAACGCGCTCATGTTCGGTCTTAGCATTTCGGGCGGTATGCTTGAAATACCATTTGCTATCGCTGCCAGTATGATGAGCACTCCAGCGATTATAGAGAATATCTTGATGAAAGATGTCGGTGTAAGCCTGCCAAACGATCCTATCGTCTTGTCAATATCAAACGCCCTGACAATGAAGGCGCCGCCAAGGATCGCAAGTATGATGGCAGTGATCCACTTGCCTGCATCAAAAATCACCGCAAGAGCGCCGGCAGCAAGCAGGACCCCGGGCACCCCCAGGAAGAACTTGGAATACTGCGAATCGTAAACCAGCATCTTTAGGTACCGGCCAAGCACCGCGTACGAATACTCGACGCTCCTGCTGTGCCTGATAATAACGCGCTGGACCGAGATCACTGGCACCCTCGACTGGATCACCGGGAGAACGGTCTCGTCGTCCTCGCCATCTGAAACAACGACTGCGCCATCTGCATGATATTTCTCAAGGATGCTTTTTACCTCGAGGCTGATCTTCTCGTCGGCCTCTACTCCTCTGTTGAACTTGCCGGCTACCACCGCAACCTCGGCAGTATAACCCTTGCTCACAAGCTCCTCATAGGTCTTGACGGCGCCAAAAATCGCATTCGAGTCCGCATCCTCAGGGTCCTCGATTGCCAGCCTTGTACCGGCATTGATGCACGCGTCACGTCCGACAATTGGCGTCTCGATGCCACCCTTTGTGCCAATGTCGTCATCCCTGTCAATGCAGAGGACGAGGACCTTGCTGTGCGTAGCCTCCTTCAATTGGCTAGCCTCTTTGGCATGGATGCTCTTCTCGAAATCGGAATGCGGGGGCATCTTCGCTGTCAGTAGTTTATAGAATTGTTTACAGGTTAATTAATTTAATCAACATTAATCCGGGGTTATTTGGTTTATTAATATAATCTCTCAAAAACTAACCTCAATTTAATATTTGAAGCTAAGGCAGACGATATAGAGCTCACTGCTCTGCTGTCTACTTGCCGACGGCTTGCTGATAAGTACGCGGCCAAAGCTCTTTCCAAGCTCTGTCCTGAACTCTCTTAGCATATCACCATCAAATACCTTGAACACAGCGCTTCCTCCCGGTCTCAACACTTGCCGGGCGAAATTGAGCGCAATCGTTGACAGTGAGATCTGCCTTGCGTGGTCTATCTCCCACATTCCACTCACGTTAGGCGCAAGGTCTGAGAGAACTGCATCGGCCTTGCCATCCAATGCTATTGCCACTTTCTCCAGTGTTGAAGGGTCTTCGATGCTCCCTTGCAGCACTATTGCACCCGTCACAGGCTCCACGGGTTTGAGGTCAATGCCTACGACTCTGCCTCCAGGTCCTACTTCCCTTGCTGCCACCTGCAGCCAGCCACCCGGTGCACACCCAAGATCTACTACTCTGGTATTCTTCTTGAGAATGTGATAAGATTCGTTCAGCTGCAACAGCTTGTAAGCAGACCTTGCGCGGTACCCCTGCTCCTTTGCCAGCCGACGATACTGGTCTTTGCGCGCGTCAGCTAGTCTCATTTTTTAGAAAGTTCGTGGAGCTTTTTTGCTGGTTCGTGTTATGATTGTTGTTGCTATTAAAAGAATTGAGCAGCCACTCTTCAATCAAGTTGCAGCTAGTTGGGCTGTACGAGCCGTCAAGAGAACACATGTGTTCGACAGGGCACGTCAAGCATGGTGCCGCTTCGATGCTCGTGGTGTCAACCGGTAGCTTGACGGCAAAAAGTTTGTAGGTCCACCGGCCGCTTTCGAAGATTTTTTCGCGACGGATAAGTGAGCGCTTTTCCAGTCGCAGAGCAACGCGAGAGCCGTCCCGGCTTGTCAGGTCCAGCTCTTTCCAAAGCTCCGACTGCAGAATACCGTCCTTCCCGTTGCTGATTATCGTGCGAAAAACTTTACCCGTTAGATCTTCAATTTGAGTTTCGCTTAATTTCAATCGACATAACCCCGAAGTGAATCATCAATGATTATTGATGAACCGATAAATAACCCTTTTTGACCCTAAAGTAATAGCAAAAAATTACTGCAGACATTTGACAGATTATTTGGCATTCTTCTTTTTGCTTTCCTTTGAGCCAAATATCCTGTCAAAGTAGTCTGTCGACTCGTGCACATTCTCTGCATCCTCGCCTTCCTTGACCTTTGCAAGCCTCTTTGCGATCTTTTTCTTGGTTTCCAGCTGCATCTGTCTTGCAATTTGGATCCTCTGTGCTTGCGGAGACCCTGCACCATGCATCGATTCTGTCAGATAGCCGACGGCGTTTCTTCCAAGTGTCATGTTTTCAATAAGCCGCAGTATCCTTATCCTGTTTTCAGTCGACACTCCCTTTCTTCCCTTCAGGTATTTCTCAAGCAGAGGTCCGACGTCTGGGCTGCGAAAGTCTTTCTCTGAAGGCATCGTGACCATGAGGCCGCCTGCAATGTCCTGTGCGAGTCGGCCGATCTCGTATGGGAACCTTGTAACATTGTGCTTGCATACGTTTGCGAGCATGTCGTCGTTCTGCCAATTGCCAGACGCTGTCTGGTGTGCCTGATGCGAAGAGGCAATTCCCGCAGCAAATATTGTCTCATTGAGGTGTGTCATTTCCACCAGCTTGTCCCGGATGTGCGATGCGTTTGATACGCCGTTGTAATCCGCGATAGCTGCTGCCGCGCCAATCAGCGCGTCGCCAAGGCCAGTCTTGCAGACATAGCTGCGGCGGTGGTAGCACGTAAAGCGCTCAACGAGCATTGCAGCAAAGTCATACTCGCCATTCATGAATATCAGCTCGTTTGGAATAAAGACGTCCTTGAAGATTATCATGGCTTCCTGTCCGGAGTACATCACGTTGCCTGCGTCGATTTCTCCGCCTTCCATGCTGCGAGTATCGCATGACTGCCGACCATAGATGTAGGTGATGCCGGGTGCGTCCACCGGAATTGCTCCTACTATGGCATAATCCTTGTCTTCTTCCTTGAGCCTCATGGTAGGCATGACAATTATCCAGTGCGAGTTGATGCAGCCTGTCTGGTGAGCCTTTGCTCCAGTGATATAGACTCCGTTGCTGTCACGCTTTGTGACATGCACAAACATGTCCGGGTCTGCCTGCTGCGATGGTGAAAGGCTGCGGTCACCCTTGACGTCCGTCATTGCGCCGCCGATCACCAGATTCTCGCGCTGGACCATCTTGATGAATTCTATCAGGCGCTTGTGATAGGTAGTGCCGTACTTCTGGTCAATTTCAAAAGTAGTAGAATATAACGAATTGAGTGCATCCATACCCACGCATCGCTGGAAGCACGTGCCGGTGAGCTGACCAAGTTTTCTCTGCATTCTATTCTGGTCCACAAGATCCTGTGCGCTTTCTGCAATGTGTAGGAACCTGTTGACCTGCAAGCCCGACAGCGAAGATTTCGCCGAAGCCAGTTCTGGCTCTTGTACCGCCAGATCATAGGTCTCTGCAACCGCGTTTATCGATGGCCGGATCACCGGATGGTCAACCGGCTCTTTTACAAGTTCTCCAAAAAGATAGACCTTTAAATTCCTGCCTCTGAGGCTTTGGATATACTCCGCCCCGTTCTTTATTGGCATCTGCAAATTAACTAGTACCCGAATGTTATTTATATTTTCTCAACTACAATTCGGCAAAAAACTGTCTGGTTTTGTTGCAGATCTTGCATGATTCTACCGGAAAGTCATTACCAGAAGCGAGGCGAGAAAGTCCACCTTCTTTACAGCAGATCAAAAATTTGCTGATGTATGATGGTTCTTCCGTAGCTTTCTACTACACTATCCACGTTCATGCACCACAAGAGTGGTTGTGGGGGGGGAGGTTCGTCTGAGTACTGAAGATAGGGGATAGGCGTGTAAGCTCGTCATTTTGACTGCCTCATCAAACATGACATTCCCAAAGCATTTGTGCCGTCTTGACACCAAGTTATTTGTGGAGTAATTACGTGCATTCAAGAAAGAAGCCTTTGGGATCTTGCAGAATGACGAGATTTTGATCTACTGTTTAGACGTGAGAGTAGTCAACTGATGTATGTCTGGTTGCTCGTGTCAAAGTCTCTGACGACTTGGAAATCCCTGCTGAACTGCGACTGCATGAGCGATCTCAGCTGCGGGTATATTATAGAAGGGTCTTCTTGTGCCATCTTGGTTGCAACATGATCCTCGCCAAACATCCACTTGCAGAGGTCAAAAGTCATCTGGCGCACCGTGTTTTCGTCTACGATGCCCAAGCTGTGGAGGTATTCGTGTGCTAGTACCATAAACACGTACGAGTTATACTCCTCTGTAGAGCCGGCGACCTTCTTCACGGCTGCAAGCAGATAGCTGTTCATCACTATCGAGTTGGAGCCTAGCATGTGGTAAGCGCCAAGATTGCTTGGCATCATCTGCAGTATAAGGCTCAAGCCTGCGCGGTGCATCCTGAATTTTTGTAGCACAGCCGACTTTACAAGCTCAAACACCTCGTTAAAGTCCTTTAGGTTGGCTATCCTTTCTCGAAATTGGGATTGATGTTCTTCTAAAGACACAGTGTGTAACATTACTTCTTCGCGTCTCGGCCGTATAAAGCATGTAGTAGCTTATGCTTTGTAGTACAAATCTGAGATGTGCAAATGATGTTCGAAAAACATGCATCAATGAGTCCGGAACTCGTAAAGTTAGCGTGCGTTCCGGGCGCTGTAAACATTCTGCAACCGGGATCAGAAATGACGACCTTTTCTGTCATGCAACAAAACAATATCCCGAGGTTCTGTTGGCTTGCTTGGCAGCTGGTGCTGTATGCCACTTATCGACTCGCAAACAGGCATTCGGTTTTCGCAGTGAACACCACATACACAAATATCCTGATTCCCAGCTTGATAGTGGTGCCCACCAACTTCATCTGAAAATATGTTTGCCTTCTCTTTGCTGGTTGACAATAGACGCGGCAAGCTAGGTCGTTTTCAGTACTCTCAACCATTACTTGTTAGCGGATGGGTATGTTCAAAGCTTACCAGCCGCCGACAGAACCCAAGTCAGCAAGCTTTATTATAGCCATTTTCCGGCTTTGCTAACGTGGATGAAAAGGTCAAACAACTGGACCTCCGCGATATTGTAGCCGACTATCCAGATTTTCCAAAACCCGGCATCCTGTTTCGGGACATCAATCCTGTTTTCAAAAGAAACGATGCTCTCAACTACATTACTGAGGAGTTTTACCAGACATATGGTAAGGGACAAGTAGACGCAATAGCAGGCATTGAATCCAGAGGCTTTATCCTCGCGACTGCACTTGCACTAAAGTTTTGCAATGGTGTGATTATGGTGCGCAAGGCTGGCAAGCTGCCCGGCAAGACTCTGAAAAAGGCTTACGATATCGAATACGGCAGTGCTGTGATGGAGCTCCAAGAGACCGCGATAAGAAAAGGTGAAAACATCTTGATTGCTGACGACCTGATAGCAACTGGCGGAACAGCAGTTGCGGCAGCTCAGCTGATAGAAGAGCTCGGTGGCAAGGTGGCAGGGTTTGCATTCATTATAGAATTGACAGATTTGCACGGCGCAGACAAGCTGCGCGATATGGGCTACAAGGTTCAATCCTTGGTGACATATCATGGCGAATAATAGCGCAGATATTGGCATCATTGGCGGCACCGGTGTCTACGACCCTGGGCTCTTTAGCTCAAAACGCGAGATCAAGGTGCACACACCATATGGCGAGCCATCCGATCTTGTAACAATAGGCGAGTATTCTGGGGTAAAGGTTGCGTTCATACCGCGCCATGGCAAGGGGCACAGGATACCACCCCACAGCATAAACAGCAGAGCAAACATCTGGGCCCTCAAAGAACTCGGAGTGAAGCGCATTATTGCGCCCTCTGCAGTCGGCAGCCTGCAGGAAGGATACAGGCCCGGCGACATTGCAGTCCCGGACCAGTTCATTGACTTTACGAAAAAGCGCCAGTACACCTTTTACGACGGTGGGCAGGTGTGCCACATTTCGGCAGCTGACCCGTTCTGTCCCGACCTTCGCAGCATCGTGATCGACAAGATTAAAAAATTGAATTTTCCAATGCACGAGAAGGCCACGTATGTCTGCATCGAAGGTCCACGATTTTCTACAAGGGCAGAATCCAGGTTCTTCCGCGATGTAATGAAGGCAGATGTTATTGGCATGACGCTCGTGCCGGAAGTCAACCTTGCAAGAGAAGCTGAGATCTGCTACCTGTCGATAGCAACGGTGACCGACTATGACGTGTGGGCCGACCACCCTGTCACTTCCTCAGAGATAATCGAGACGCTGGCCAAGAACGTGGAAAAGACAAAGAAGCTGATCACCGAGCTGGTGCCTGCGATCCCGGTTGCAAGAAGTAAATGCGCCTGCGGCAGCGCACTGGAAAACGCACTACTCTGAAGACGGTGGCCTGATGCCTTCCGGCAGGATAATGTCCCCTTCGACCAACTTGCGTTGTATCGTCAGCTGAAGCTGTTCGGGATCGATGCCCATCTTTGCTATCTTTGCCAGAGCAGTCTTTGATATCTTGACGCTGGCGTTGTGGCCGCCAATCCTGCCAAATGCAATCGCGCTGAACCGGAATTCCTGACCTTTTAGCACAAAATATCCTGACAACTTGCTTGCGATCTCGCTTCCGCTGGCACTTTTCACAAACACTGTAACATTGATTTCATCGTTGTTGTCGTCTTTGCGCATCATATCACATCAAATCGTACACATCATTTCCTTGGTCCGTCCGCCACTTCCATATTGCGGTTCACGTTTGACTCGACCAAAAAGCTCCACCAGTCGGGATCGACTATGCTATAGTCCTTGACATCGACTTCAATCACCTTGTCGTCGGCGTCCGTGAATGAGAATCTTCCCTCCTTAATCATCTTGACCAATTTCCAGCGAAGGTGACCCTTGCGGCTCCTGCTTATTGCTACAGCCCACTTTTTGTCCTTGTCGATCTTGGGCATGCCAATGTAATCGACGATTTCCAGGATTCCCAACCTTTTCTCCTCACAGAACATCTCCTTTGTGAGAAGGCTGCGCCAGATGTCTACCGAGCCTATCGTCCTTCCGTTTTCGTTGATGTTGATCACTCCAAAGTAGACCACCTTGTCGCCGCCTGTTGGATCTGAAGTCGTCATTGTGATATATCTCCATGATGCAAAGAGCCATCGCCTATTTAGTTCTTGCATCCTCGTATGGATTTTCCAGCACTATCCCTATGTTGTCGACCTTCAGGTTCTTTTTGAACGGTATACCGTCTTCCGCGCAGCGCCTCCGGTAGCGATTTGTTATTGCAAACCGGGGGTGGAGCGATTCAAACTCAGTTTTCGTTATTTCGATCACCATTCCTCTGCCTACAAGCGACTTTGCTGCTGCAAGTGCGCGCTGCTCGTCGTTCCATCCGAGCTCCCCTGACAACTTGGCAGCATCCATCTTGCCCTTTTTCACTATTGCAAGAAATGCCTTGGCCTCGTCGCTGGTTATCTTGAGCTCCGAGACAATGGCTTCCTCCACGTTTGAGAGGTTGACTGCCATATGCCACACCTTACGCTGATGGCTTTAGCTGCGTTTCCGCCCAGAGTTTTTTCTCTGTTCTACTCACAACCCAGAGTTGTGTTGGCGACTATTTATCCTGTGCTAGAACTGCACTAGGCTGCGGTACTTCCTGTAGCGCTCCTCGACATCGTCCTTTGTTATGGAAAGGAGGCGCTTCACCCCAAAATCCTCTACTGCAAAAGAGCCTATGACATTGCCGTAAATTACAGCTTCTTTCATGGTCGCAAAGTCAGTCCTGTTTTTCCGTGCAATGTGTCCAAGAAATCCACCTGCAAAAGAATCGCCTGCGCCCGTCGGGTCGACTATTTCGTCCAAAAAGAACGCGGCTGCAGGGAATACTTGATTATCACTTGTGAACAGGATGGCGCCATTCTCGCCCTTCTTGATAATTGCGAATCTCGATCCCCACGACATTATCATTTTAGCGCATTTTGCGAGGTTGGCTTCTTTGCACAGCAAACGCGCCTCGTTGTCGTTTATCACAACTCCATCTGCCATGCCCATCATCTTGATAACATCTTCGCGGCTCCCGTTTATCCAGAACTCTATAGTGTCACACACCACCATCTTGGGATTTTGGAAGTGCTCGAGGATCTTGATGTTCTGTCTCGGGTCGTTGTTTGCCAGGTACACGTAATCGGATTTTACATATTCTTCAGGGATAACAGGATCAAAACCGGCGACAACGCCAAGTTCAGTCTTGTTTGTCGTCCTGTTTGACAGATCGTAATCAAAAGTTGAATCATAGTGAAATGTCTTGCCTCCTGGCACGGTTACAATGCCCTTTGTGTCGATCCCCCTCGACCTGATCGCGCTGATGTGATCTGAAGGCATATCAGATCCTACGACTGCGACTATCGAGGTCTGCGTAAACATGCTTGACGAGAGCGACGCAAAAGTCGCCGCGCCTCCCAGTATCCGCGTTTCGGTTCTAAAAGGGGTGCGCGTGGTGTCCAGGGCCATCGTGCCAAATACTGTAAGCAACGACCGTTAACAAATTGCCGTTCGTAAATAAACGCTTGCCGGCATCATTAAATATCGAGGCTGGCTGATCACCCGCAGTTGCGGCTAGTAATTGCTATCACCGGCGCCTCAGGAGTAGTTTATGGAATAAGGGCGCTTGAAGTTTTGCAAAAGTTGCAGATCGAAACACACCTCATATTGAGTGAATGGGGAGAAAAGAACATCAAGATAGAGACCGATAAAACGCCCGAGTACGTCAGGTCGCTTGCAACAAAATTTTATGAAGACGGTGACATGGCTGCACCTATGTCGAGCGGCTCGTTCAAGACAGACGGCATGGCGGTCATCCCATGCAGCATGAAGACGCTTGCCAGCATTGCAAATGCATTTGACGATAGCCTTGTTTCCAGGGCTGCAGGAGTGTGCCTGAAGGAGCAGCGCAAGCTTGTGCTGGTCCCTAGAGAGACCCCTCTGTCAAAAATTCACCTTCAAAATATGACCACTCTGGCAGACGCCGGCGCAGTCATTCTGCCTGCAATGCCCGGATTTTACCACAGGCCGAAAACCATGGAGGAAATGATAGATCACGTAGTGGGCAAGGTGCTTGACCAATTCAACATCGACCATGGCCTTTTCAAGCGATGGGCCGGCCACGTAACAGGGTCGAATAAGGATTTATAATCTTGCAATGTCTATTTAGATCGAGAAATGCCGGCACGGGGTGATCCGGAATAGCCCGATACAAGAAAAAATACGCGAGCCGATCGGTCGATTTTATTGTCCCACTAGTTGCATTGCTATTCATCGGGATCATGTTTGTCCTACTGGCCCGCTCGCAGGGAGGAATTGGCTTCATCTTTCTTTCAATCGCCTCAGGCCTTATGATCTACTGGGTGCGAGAGGTGAGGATGATGACCAGATCCGAAGAGAAAAAGCTTGCAAAAGAGATGGAGCAGGACTGGGTCTATGACCTGATAAAGAATAACGATGAAATGATATTTGTCGCAGAGGTGCCTGGCCCGGAGGATCAGATAAACGTCCGGCTGACAGAGGGTTTGCTCCGCATAAAGGGCGGTCAGAACTTTTCAAGAGAAGTACCGCTTGAATTAACCCAAGAAATGGGCATAGCGGACTACAAGTATCGAAACGGCGTGCTCACCATCAAGATTCAGAAGGTCTGATTTCTTCTTCTTCCCCTTCTTGCGCTCTTTCTTCATCGTTTTCATAGTCATAGCGGTCTTCCCAGAGGCGCATCCTATCCATCTTGTCCCTCCTTCTTGCTTCTTGTAGCATGTTGTAGACGGTCTTGTGCATGCTGCCTTTTGCAAGCATGGCTATTGAATCGGTCGCAAGCTTGACTTCGTGGTAGCTGCCAATGACTCCAACCATGTGACCATAAACTGAAACGTGCGCTCCGGAAAGTTCTTCTATAGTTCGCCGGGCCTTTCCACCTTCTCCGATTATCCTGCCCTTGATGCGCTCCAGCGCATTTGGCGAACGGCCGGCATAGTCGCGCAGATCCACCTGCTGGAACAACACCTCCTCGTCTTCAAAGAGACGATAAGCCCGCTCTGGCGAGAAGCCACGCGAAATTGCCGTTATGACCTCAACTGCCTTGAATGCCTCCATCTGTTCCACAGGCTTTGTTCCCGTAATAATCGCGTCACCACTATCGCTGTCGATCTCTATCGCCACGCCGCACCTCTTTTCTATCTGCTGCTTTACCCTGCCTTGCTTGCCTATTATGGCGCCAATCCTGTCCTTTGGAATTTTTAAAGTGTGCTGGAAGCTCATCTTATTTATTTTCGCCTTTGATTTTTTCTACTGCCGACGCAGCATCGATGATCCCGATCCCGCGCTTTTCAAAGAACCTGCTAATGTTCATGACATCGCGGACTAAAAATTGTTTTGAATTTGGGTGCTGTATATCGACTGCGGAGCCAAAGTCAAAGAGCACTATCCCATCATCCGTCTTGAAGATGTTGTATTCGGAGAGGTCGGCGTGGACCAGCCTTGCCTTTTGATAAAGGATGGACATCTGCTCTATGACCTGCAAATAGTCATCAAGTGTCACTTCTTCCAATTCCACCAGAGAAGGGGCCGGGACGCCTTCGCTGTCGCCAATAAACTCCATCACCAGCACGTTCTTTTTTACGGCAATCGGCGCTGGCACTCTCACGCCTGCCGCATGTGCTGCCTGCATGTTCTTGAACTCCTTTCTTGCCCATGCGGTCATCAGGCTGCGCGATCCTCGCTTGATGTCTGAAAATCTAGGGTCGCCGGCGATGTACTGCATTCTCTTCTTGAACTCGGCACTCACTGTAAGGTAGATCTTTAGTATTCGAAGCGAGCCGTCCGGCGCGGTGGCCACATACACCTTGGACTCTTTGCCAGCAGCAAGTGACCCTTGCACCTGGTGTATTACACCATCGTCCTTGAGATCGTTGATAGCCATCAGAGTCGGAACATCGAAGACATTGTCAAAGACCTCATAGTCTTCAGAGCGCTTGATTAGCAGTCTGCTCTCACGCTCTTTGCGAGACAGCTTCCTGTCGGCGCGGGCTATAACCCTTTGTTGCCCTTCTTCCCGTAGCAGCAGCTCGTCACGGTCTTCTTCATCTTCTGTCAATGGTAAAAGTTGGATTCAATCATTATTATCTTTATAGAAAGAATGGCGAAAAGACCCCACTGGATTTGTCAGGTGGATGATGATTAATCACGATCACATATTGTTAGGAACTGTCAGTATGTCAAATCTAGGATGAAGCGGCGTCTGTGGCGCTCGCTGACACATTACACATGTGGAACCAAGCCGGGTGTTGCCGTCGCCGACAATACAGCGACAGGACGAGCGACATGGTTAGAAGTAGCCCAACCGGGTCTGAGGCTACATATGTCTAAGATAGGGGTCAAACGGCATCCTGTAAAATTCCTCAAATGAGATAGGCAGGGAAACCAGTGAACCGACCCAGAACTGCTGCAAAGATATCAGACATGAAGCCGATGATTACGACAGCAGAAGCTACCGAACAAGTTCGGTAGTAGTTCACTTGTGCTGAAACTTGTATATCATCAGAAAGGGCACGCCAGAGATCTTTCGGATGCTGATCTCTTTTGCCATCCTCAGATCAAGAGCCTGTTTCACGATCTTGTCGCCGACAAGGTTTGCGATGTCGCACTTTTGCAAAAGCTCCTGTGCATACGGTTGATCGATTATCTCTTGCTGGTAGTATTCCTTTGTAAGGTTGATAACGAGGCCGTCTTGTTCCAGCTTGCTCCCTATCAGGTCAAGGTCGCAGATGTCGACCATGATCGAGCCTTGGTATTTTGTCATTCTTGCAGCGTAATGTGGCGGCGACAACGGCTGCTCCTATGTGAAAACAGTATAATGAGTATTTTGCTGGGAGTGCAATCAATCATCCGTATGTTTCGATCTTGATGTCGAACGATCCGTCCTTGCGCTTGTTCCTGTTTGTGACAAAACCAAGCGGACTCAGAACCGCCACCACAGAGTCTACCGTACCCTGATAGCCGCATATGTGAAAGAACGAGTTGTCAGGAGTCACCCTTTCTCCCACTGCTTCTTCAAGCTTGTGGCCAAGCAAGGTCTCCACCCTTCCTATGTTTCCGTGCCAGTCCTTTGACAGTGGATGGTCTGGCCTGCTCACGGTTGGCAGATACTTGAAGTTGTGATCGGATTCAGCTGCCATCGTTTCCAGGATTTCGCGATAGCCAAGCTCCTGTGCGTATCTTGCCCCGTGAAGTAGCACTACCTGCCTTTTCGATCCAGTGTTCTTCAGGTGGAGGATATAGCTGATAAACGGCGCAAGGCCGGTCCCCGAAGCAACTAGTATCAGCCGGCGCATGTCCGGTGTTCCGTCGGCCTTTTTTTCTTCTATCGTAAATGCACCGGCAGGTTTACGCCAGTAAAGCTCGCCACTTTCCCCCATCTTGAAGAGCGCGCTGGTAAACTTGCCCATTACTGGCTCTGTCGCCCACTTTATGTAGAACTCAAAGTATCTTTTTTCCTCTGGCGGCGAGGACAGCGAGTAAGCCCTGTAGGTTATCTTGTCGTCGCCGTCCAGCTTCAAGCCAAGGGCAACAAACTGGCCAGCCTTGTAATCGGGAACAGGGCTTCCGTCTGCTGGTTGAACCCTGATTATTGCGAGGTCCGGCGTGAGGTTTTTCCTGTAGATTATCCTTCCGACATTTGGGGGCAGCTGTCCAGAACTCATCCAGCATAGATAGATTTGGAAGATGGTTATATTTGATTATCCTTTTATTGGAGTGCACAAGAAACCTAGCTGGTTTGGCCACCAAGAAGGGGATTGCGCTCACGATCGGAATAGCGGCAGCGATAATTGGATCTAGCTTTTTGATCTGGTACATACCCGAGAGCGTTGCCCCCGATGTGCCACGGACAGACGGCGAAGTAATAAGCGACGTTTACTCGCGCCACAACGACCTTGCAGCTGATATTGACCTGAGGTTTGAGCAGTGGAAGGATAACGATACAGCAACTTCGGATATGTCCACTCAGATCGCTTCGGCCAAGACGCAGATAGAGGAGATGAGACAGCGGCTTGAAAGCAGGCAGACGGCGCAGGAGTGGCAGGAAAGCTACGACATTTACGTGCAAGCGCTGAACGCTTACATTGCATATCTTGACGCTCTGGCTCAAAAGGTGGCTGATGGCGACAGGACCAACCCAGACTCTTCACTCTACCAGAACTGGCGCGACCTAGTCGACCAGTCTGTTGCAGCCATGCCGCTAAACAACTAACTGTTTTTTAGCGCTGCAAGAATCTGGTCTATCCTTGCATCAGTCTTGAATGCGCCTGTGTTGAGCGCAGTTTTTGATGCGGCAAAGCCAACTGCTTGCAGCTTTTCAATTATCTTTGCTATAGAATGTGGGTTTGTCCTGAGCTTTTCAGAGATCTCGTCTCCCCGAAAATAGTAAGGTATCTCGCTTGCCTCATCTAGAGCCAAGTCCAGTACTTTTTTGCTCTGTCGGTCGGGTTCGTATTGCAGCATTTTTTTCACAAATGCTTTATCATACAGAGCGCCGGTCCACAGCTGGCCGCCGGTCCTCATTGTACTTCCACACAACGTACATTTTGCAATGGCATACTCCTTTGAAGAGAAACGGTGGCCGCACTTGAAGCAGTGCATCACATGGCCAATGCTGCCATAAACATCATTTGCCTCGCTGCTGCTCACCCAGACGGAGGCATAGACCCGCAAGTAATGCATCGTGGCGTGGACAAATACCGGCCTTATCGCCAGCTCAAGCCTTGAGGCGGTAAGCGCTATCAGCGAAAGCAAAAGGCGTATTGCAGTTTCATTACCATAGCTGTTGTTAAGAGGCCTGCCATAGTAGCGGCGAAGGCACACGTCAGGATATACTCCGCACAGCACTGCAGTGTCTGTCGCTGTTATCGAAATCAGGCCGCCGTCCAGAACAGCCCGTAACACGCAGTCAATGTATCTTGCCGGCGTGCCAAACGGGTCCAGATCGACGATTCCAAAGCGCTCGCCTTCGCTATCCCCGTTCAAGAGGAACTTGCACACTTCGTTGATTGAGAAGTGGCATTTGTTGCTGACAGAATTGATTCTGGCCGCTTCCTCGGCCTGCTCTATCGCAATTGTGTTGATGTCATTGCCATAGACACAATCTATCTCGGGCACTTCAACAGCGACCCGCAATGCCCTTGCTCCTATCCCTGTAAAAGAATCTGCAAAAGTCTTGCGGGAAAGCGATGGTGCAAACGCTCTGTACGCCAGCACAGACAGGTCGCGGTTAAGTCTTGCAGCAGGGTTAAAGAATGCCGGCGTCTTGGGCGGGACCTTTTCGGTAAGTGATGATTGGGGCACGAGTAAAGTTGTCCTGCCCTCCACGGTCTGAACAAAATCTGCTGTCACGCCACAGAGGGCTGCACGGATGCGATATTTATAGCAGAAATATGTATTCTTGTTTTAACAGCGCAAGTGATAATAAATACCCTGTAAATCAGCATACAGGATAATTTGGATTTAAAGCGCGACACCATGGTCGGCGGGGTTGACGAGGCAGGCCGCGGATCCATCATTGGCCCCCTCGTTATCGCGGGCATTGGCATCAAAGAATCCAAGATTCCTCTGCTATCCGAAATGGGCGTAAGAGACTCGAAAGCCCTGACGCCCAAGGCGCGAGCCCGGCTTTTCGGCCAGATAATGAAGGTCGCAGACTCGGTCTGCATTCGTAAGGTGGATCCGGCCGAAATTGACTGCAGCGTTTCGCTTCGAGAGCTAAACAGGCTTGAAGCAAGGGTCATGGCTTTTGTCATCAACAACATCATGGCAGACGAGGTCTATGTCGACTGCTGCGACGTCGACCCTGAAAGATACAGAGGCTATATCGGGCAGCACCTCAACTGCAGCTCAAAGGTACACTCGATGCACCATGCGGATGCGATAAACATTGTCGTGTCTGCAGCATCAATAGTGGCCAAGATAACAAGGGATCAGGAGATCCAGCGCATACGCAACAAGTACCGCAGCATAGGCAGCGGGTACCCCTCTGACGAGCAGACCATGCGCTTTATACGGCGCTGGGTCACAAAAAACGGCAGCGCGCCGGAATTTGCCAGAAAATCTTGGAAGCCGCTCAAGCTGATGCTTGAGCAGACCGCTCAGTGCAAGCTCACGGTTTAAAGACGCAATATATCATACCATGATCCTTGTCGAATGGATCCAGTGCAATTATCTGCTCTATTGAAAAGCCGTTCTTTTCCAGCCGGGCCGCTTCCTGCATTATCACCGCCCGTGGTTCCATGGTGACGTCGATGCTCCTTGTCTTGACCACAAGAAGCATGACCCCTCCCTGCTTCAGATAAGCAGTGCAATTGGCTATTGCAATGTCTGTCTGGTCCGGCTGCGCGATGTCGCAATAGACCACGTCGACCTTGCCAAATACTGCAAAATACGAGTTTGGCTTTCTTGCGTCTTCAATTATTGGTACAACGTTCTTTCTCTTTGACGCAACGTTTTCAATGAGCTCCCTTGCCACACGGGTGGCCGGCTCGACTGCAAACACGATTCCAGATGGTCCGACAATGTCAGAGACATGGCTGACGGTCGTTCCGGTGGAAGCGCCCAGGTAGAGCACCTTGGTTCCGTTCTTGATGGGCATGTTCTTCATGCCTTTTTTCAAGGCGCCGGCAAGCTTGCTTCTGAAGGGATCCCAAAGCCGGTATTCTTCACCCTCGTACCTGACCAGCTTTTCGCCATAAACATTATCTCCCTTGACCAGGTTGAGGGTGGCGATGTTTTTCTCGCCGTTTACCGAAATCCACCTAATAGCGTCGCTTTCCAAACCGCTTTCTTCTGTCCTTCTTTTTCTTTCTCACATCACGTTTATCTCTTCCCGGGCCGCCGCCACCAAACCTCCGGCCTCCTTCGCCCCTTCCAAAACCTTCAGACTGCTGCTGGCGCTGCACGTGCTCCCGGTACTTGCGATCACGCTCCTTTTCCGGAATGGGCTCCTTGTATTTTTCGCGAATTTCATTGATGCGGTTGTTAAGGCGCTCCGGGATCAGCGTGTCCTTGCCCTCATGCCGGTAATAGTCAATCCTTGCCGCAATCGCCACCTTTGACGCGACTGCCCTAGCTATCTTGCCCCTCTGCCACTTTGGCGCCGAATGAATAAGGGGATGCTGGAAGAGAAGGCCGTGCTTTGGGGGCCTGGCGCCAGTCTTGAGTGCGCGGAAGAGTGCCTTTTCTGCTCCAAGCACCTGAATTGTGCTTGCTGGCAACGTCGCAAGACGTGTCAGACTGCCGGCCTTGGCAATTATCCTTGCCCCCACTGTTGCGGTCAGCAGCTCCTTGACATTTGGAGCTACTGTCTCCATCGCGACTTCGATATGGTCTGCAAGCACTCTCCGCAAATCAGACTGTACAATAACCTGATCAGCGAGCCTCTTCACAATAGCAAGATTCTCCGGCGTCATGTCGCCTCCCTTGCTGCGCCTTGCAGCGTCCAGTATAATTTCGGCCTTCTTGTCCTGCATGCCTGCGCCTTGCAGGATTTCTGCGGTAATGTTCTCTCGGAGCCCTGCCCTGCTCACTATCTCAGCATACGCCACGAGGCTCTGGAGCAGGTTGTCAAGCTCTGGAAAGTGGAGCCCGTACCATTCGCGCATCCTTGCGCCGACAGTGTTGATTATCTTGTCGAGCTCGTCAAGTGCGTTTATTGACTGGATGATGTGGAGATCAAGCCGCTCCGATGCCTCTTTTACCCTTGAAGAAGAAAGGCTGATCGCAAATTCCCGGAGTGCCTGCATGGCTTCCCGCTCATTGCCAGCAAACCCTGCCTTTACAATGTAATCAGGCTTGGTCCCCTGAATAGACTGCTGTTCCTCTTCTGACATTGTCTGGCTGTTCAGCCCCGACTGGCGGAGCACTGCCGCGACGCTTGCGTCGCTTGCGCTCACAGAGTCAAAGGATCGCAGCTTTTCAATGAATGGCTTGATTTCATCAGGAGTAGCACCGCTCTTTAGAAGCCTGTACGACCTGATCGCATTATCGAACTTTTTTGATGCTACGAGGCTGCCGCCCTCGTCAAATGCGGCCACGCCCAGCTCCAAGAGCACTACAGAGCAGTGGTTGTTTGCCATTCACAAGTCCTACAATACAGCCATTAAAAAAGCTAGCATTATTACCTCATTGGTTGATACCATATGAGGCATATGGGGCTTGAAGCCGGCGACAGGAAGGAGCTAGAATCGCTTATCAAAGCAGCTGCCCAGGATCCAAGTGTTCCCATCGGACTTGCGCGCAAGATGGTGCCAACGCAGGGTAATATCGAGGACTTTGCTTATGGGCTTGTCTCTGGCATGGTAATGGGCAATTTTATCGCGCAGTTCCAGACCCGGAATGGCAGGCAGCCTGACAGGGATGAAACCGCCGATATTCTGTCGATAATGATGGCCAAGATGCCGCGCCTCCGCAAGTCGATAATGAAGGAGTTTGAGCTGCGTTAGGCAAAGGTGTAAAGGTTTATCTAGCGAACAGCATGATTATTTTCTGCTTTGCTTGATAAGGACAGCAAGTCCAAGCTGCCGGTCGCTATTAAAGATATTTTGATCATTGGCATCGGCGTGGTCGTTGTGTGGCTTGTGATATGGGCGAGCTTTGGTTCAAACCCATTCTATGTGGTTTCAAGCGGCAGCATGGAGCCTACTCTCATGGTAAATGATGTCTTGGTCGTCAGAGATGGCGGGTCGTGGGAAGACTTGAGGGTGGGAGATATTATTGTATTCAACAGACCAGAAGGAGAGGACAGAGTTATTGTCCACCGCATCATAGACATTGATGTAGATTCGGACGGCGACCGCGTAGTCAGAACAAAGGGTGACAACAACCCAGCTCCAATACCAGGGACTGACTATCCGATCAGAGAAGACGACTATATCGGCAGAGTAGTCTATGTCGTGCCCGGGATTGGCGTAGTGACCAAGATAATAAGCCCGCCTGTCAATTATATCATAATTGCAGTAATTCTGGCAATCCTGTTTTTCAACAGACTTGGCAAGAAGGACACCAAAGGCTCATCGGCGACTGACATCAACAGTAACAACAACAACACCAGCAGCAGCGGACAGCCTCCGACATGAAGTCCAAGACCGCCTACCTTACTTTTAATACTCCGACAAGGCGTGCGTTCATCAACATCACGCCGCAGGTCGCACAAATAGTTGCAGAAAGTGGAGTGAAGGAGGGATTGTGTCTGGTCAATGCGATGCACATTTCTGCCAGCGTTTTCATAAACGATGACGAGTCAGGCCTTCACCAAGATTTTGACAAGTGGCTTGAAAAGCTGGCGCCTTACTCGCCTGAGAGCTATCTGCACAACAGGACTGGCGAGGATAATGCCGATGCTCACCTAAAGCGGCAGGTCATGGGCAGGGAAGTGGTGGTTGCGATAACCAACGGTAGGCTTGACTTTGGTCCATGGGAGCAAATTTTCTATGGCGAGTTTGACGGCAAGCGGCAAAAGCGCGTGCTTGTCAAAGTTATAGGCGAATAGAGGCATAGTTGCGACAAATCCGCACAGCTGTCGCAATTTTCGCGGGATTTAAGCAGGCCCGGTTAATTCTACTATAATAGGGTAGCAAGCAGGTATATATATAGCGCCTTTATAAAGCGGCATGTATGCCACAGACCAAGCCCATCGTCAGCATTGAAAACGTAGTGGCGTCTGCTACGGTGAACCAGACTGTTAACCTTAACCTCATAACCCAGATTTTTCCGGATGTGGAGTACCATCCAGACCAGTTCCCGGGTTTGGTATTCAGGCTCAGATCCCCCAAGACGGCCACTCTGATATTCAGCTCGGGCAAGATGGTCTGTACTGGCGCAAAGTCTGAAAAGATGGCCATCCAGGCGGTCAAGAATGTCGTTCTAAAATTGAAGAAGGGCGGTATACCACTAGAACATGAGCCACAGATCGAGATCCAAAATATTGTAGCCTCTGCAAGCCTTGGCGGCAAGATCCATCTGGAACTTGCAGCAAGGGTTTTGCCTCGCAGCATGTATGAGCCAGAGCAGTTTCCAGGCCTCATACACAGGATGCTGGATCCAAAGACCGTGATCCTGCTCTTTGCTAGTGGCAAGCTTGTGTGCACCGGCGCAAAGAAGGAAACCGAGGTCTATCGCGCAGTAGGCAACCTGCACACACTGCTTGAAGAGAAGAACCTTATGATCTACGAAGGGTAAAGTATCCACAAAAAAGGTCAGGGCCTTCTTGCTTCCCTGACTCAAACTTGATTATCATTTGTTGCTGCTGTTGTCAGATAAGAGAGATCCTGTCCCTGTAAGGGCCACTCTATTCCAAACCCAGTTTTTGATGCTTTTCTCGAGTTATGGTCTTCCCATACCCTTCACAAAGGCTGACCAGATACTAGCCCGTTTCGTACTCGCCTATCGAAGTCATTTGGTTCATCACGGACCCTAGCGTGTTTTCGTCGACCAAGCCAGCCTTGTGAAGCTCATTCACGATCTGGTCTATGCCGGCGACCGTATGCAACTTTACTCCCATTTCTCTCAGCCGCTCTTGGCCACCTTCATGCCTGTCAACCAGCGCGATCGCATTTTCAACAATGCCGCCGTTTGCGCGTATTATTTCGACCGCCTTGCTGACAGATGTGCCGGTAGTTGCAACATCATCGACAACGACCACTCTTGATCCCGGCTTTAGGTACCCCTCGACTGCCTTGCCGGTACCATAGCCCTTTGACTCCTTTCTGGCGTAGATGAAGGGCTTGCTCATTTCATAAGCAAGCGCAGCGCCAAAGACCAGTCCCGAAGTTGGCACCGAGGCAATAGTGTCAAACTCGCCCACCTCCCTTACTACGGTGTCCCTTATCGCGCCTATTGCTAGCTTGAAATGCGATGGAAAGCTGGGCAGGACGCGTAGATCGATATAGTAGGAACTCTGCTTGCCGCTTGCAAGCGTAAACACGCCGAACCGGAGAGAGTTGCTCTTGAGCAAAAAGGATGCAAATTCGCGGATGAAGGCGTTGTCCAATACACCATATGTAAAAAAGGATTTATTTTAACCCTTCATGAGAAGATTCGATGCCAGAGATTTGGCTAAGGTATGGAAGCACCGACGTGGTGCTCGATATCAGGTTTGAAAATCTGGCCAACCAGATCTCTGCTACTTTTCCAGTAATGCCAGATGACCAAGTCTCGGCCGCGCTCGCTGCCGTGCCTCTCACTGATGACAATATCCTGATGGTTGCACTGTCAGGCTCAAAAGCAACGGCCAAAATCATCACGATGCTTGCAGAGCAGGCCCGGGCAAAGGGACTTAATTTTACAGTCGACGTGCCGCACAGATTTGCTGGCGCACTGAGGACAAACCTCGCAGGTAATGAAACAATTTCCATAAACCGCATTGACTATCAGCAGTCGCTTAGAGAGAGGATGAGCAAGTTCCAGAAGACCATCACGATTTCAAGCGTATCATACGATCCGCTCTTTGGATTTGCAGGAGCGCCCACCATTCTGCTGCGAAACCTGCTTGATGACAACAAGAACAAGATGGCAGAAGCATTTGCCGCAAGAAAGGACAACAAACCTGCCCCGGGCGTACAGGGCGAGCCGCTCAAGATCGCCAGATCGGCAGTCGAAGGGATTTCAGCAGCAACAACATCTATCGAACTAGTGGCGGGCGGAGAAGGCATAGCTGGCGTCCACATTGGAAGTATCAATGAGGCGTTTGACAAGGCCGTTTCCCAGCTCCAGTCGATCTCAGTCGTAGAAACTGACCCGGTCAAGTGTGCAATAGTGAGCGCAAGCAGTGAACCTGGCACACACTTGTCGCTTGCAACATCGCTCAACTCTCTCTGGAACACGGTCCACATAGTGAAGGAAGGGGGCTCCGCCATACTGGTTGCCGAAAACCGCGAAGGCGTGGGTGGAGGGGCGCTCCAGATGTTCATCGAGGGCAGGCTCAAACCAGAACAGTTGCATTTGAGCCCCTACATAGATGGGCTTGAACACCTGCTCTTCATGGAGGAGATGAAGCGGCATGAAATAGAACTTGGGCTCGTCTCTACGCTGCCCTACTATTACGCCAAGACAAAGCTTGGATTCTCCACCTATGCCAGCATGAAGGACATACTAGACAAGCTTTCTGCAAAGCAGGGAAAAAATTTCAGGGCGCTAGTAATGTCAGACGCGGATATCGTCCTGCTCAACCCCAAGGCGTAAGCGTTGCAGGTACCGGCGCGCAAACAATGGCAATCCCAAGAGCCACAAAGAACAACGCCTTGCGCTTTGCTGACAGAGGAGTGACATCGTCAAGCGGCGCGCTTTCAGGAGCTCTCATACTAAAAATCAGCACCAAAAGTGCCATCGGGTATAATCCAAGGACAAGCAGTATTACGATGCTGGCATAAGTGAGAACCCTGTGCCATCGCACTCCCAATGCAGATCGTGCCAAATGGCCACCATCAAGCTGCCATGCAGGCAGCAGATTCAGAAAGGTGATCATAAAGCCAAACCATGCTGCAAAGAGCACAGGCGACGCTACAAGCACCGTGCCATCCACTGCCATCCCTGTCAGGTGTATCGTAGCCACCATCAGCAAGCTCTCCCCAAACGGCAGGGGCCCCAAGTTTTCAATGCTCTGCGCTTGTTCAGCAGTAATTATCGTAGATATTGTAGAACCGTATATTGAAACAATGACTGTCACTATCAGGCCGGCTATGGGTCCTGCGATCCCCACATCGAACATGACGTTCCGGTTTGTCATGTTGTTCCTGAGCACTATTAGCGCCCCAAACGTTGGAAGCCCCCAGGGGAAACCGGGGATAAAGTAAGGCCACGACGCCTTGATGCCATATTTCCTGTTTGCCAGCATGTGTCCCAGCTCGTGTATGCCAAGTATACCCATCAGAGATACCGTATAGATGGCAGCCATCAGGAGGGGATCGTGCAGCTGCGCTGTGGCAAGCGGGAAATCGGATCTGAATATCCCGTTGACAAAGACCATAGCAACTGTTGCGACAAAGAATATTGCAGGCAGTGACTGACGGAACTTGCCCGCCGGTTTTTGTCTTGGCATCCTTCCCACTGTGAGTACAATCCCGTCATCAACCGAGAACCTCATTGTTGAAAGGGTCGGCATTAGACGAGAAACGTATTTTGACCTCTTGGCGGCTGCAACCATGCCCACCTTGTCAAGTTCTCTCAGCAGGAGAGGGAACTTGTCCTTGACCTCCGATTCGGCTATCAAGAATTCAACGCGGTCCTCCTGGGCGTTTCGCTGGAAGTCCTTTACTGTAAAGAATGAAGAGACTATAGGCAAAACCCGCGAATAGTCGCCATTGAGGAAAGAAGTGGCCACCAGACATTTCTTGGATGCCAATCCAATTAAAATATTCGCCCAAGAGACCTGCTCTATTGTACGACTCTAGAGGATCGTTATTTCGGAATGCTCCCAGTACTTAGGATATCAAATTTGCGAATTGCGGGCTCATCGACGCATTTTTTCGAACATCATTTGCTTATTTCAGAATCATACAACAAATCAGAGACCTGTAAGGTTAAATAGTGAGCCTCCATCTTTAGCTGCAGCATTGCAAACTGCTCTGCGAAAAGTAGGCGACTATATCATACGCCGCTGTGACGAAAGCGACATTGGATCCGTAATCGATATCAACATGGCCGCGTTGCCAGAGCACTACTCTGACTACTTCTTTGAGTCAATCTTGCGCGAGTTGCCCGAAGCCTTCATTGTCGCAGAGCTGAACGGCAAAATAGTCGGCTATATAATGTGCAAGATCGAGTTTGGGTTCTCTAACTTTCGCAAACTCGGTTTTGTCAAGAAGGGACATGTTGTTTCTGTAGCCGTGCTGGAAGAACACAGGGGCAAGGGCCTAGGCAAGGCTCTCATGCTAGAAGGCATCAACGGCGTGATGCAAAGAAAGAGCGACGAAATTTACCTCGAGGTGAGAGTCAGCAACACGGGTGCAATCAAGATGTATGAAAAGTTGAACTTTGAGATAAAATCCAGGCTGCGCTCTTACTACAGGGACGGCGAAGACGCCTACCTCATGGCGCTAGAGCTGGTCTAAAAAGATTATTAAGCTGCTTCGGTCGCCCTTCCGCTATGAACGTTAAGAGAAGGGGGAGTAGAGGGACCGGCGCTGCCCTTCTGGTTGTTTCGATTCTGGCGTTCATTGCATATGCTTACGCCCTCCTTGGCACGGCATGGGGCATGCTCGTGCTGCAGCTTACCGTCTTGGGCGCAGTCGCTGTGCTACTGACAGTTCTTGGATGGATCGGCTACACAATGCTGACGGCGCCAAGAGAAGAAGAGAAATCTAGGGCTTGACTACCATGACGTCAGCAACTATTTGGTAGATCCTTGGCCCAACTTCTCTGACCACCCGTACAGCCTGCACCTGATGATCATATTTTGCAAATGCGTCGTGTGCATCGCTCGGCCCCATTTCCAACCCTGCCTTCTTCTTGTCGTCAGCTTTGACATGGGCAAAGTAGTGCACAATGCCCCTTTCCTTCAGAGCAAGCACCGCCGGATCGACGAACTCTTTTGCTCTCTCGGGAAGAGGCATCAGTACCCTGTCAGCCTGCCCAGCAAGTTTTTCCCTTATGACTGCAGCTGCGTCGCCGCATATCGTAATTATCCTGTCCTGGACCTTGTTCAGTTTCGCATTTATTTTGTCAAGCTCGCTTGCGGCTGCATTAGAATCGATGCTGTATACCTTGCAGGTTCTATTTGTCTTCGCAATGATTACTGAATAGGTGCCTACGCCTGCAAACATGTTGACTATGGTTTCGTTGTCGCCAACCATCTCGGCGACTCTCTTCCTCTCTGTTGAGAGGCGCGGTGAAAAGTACGTCTTGGCCACATCCACCTTGAACCTGCAGCCATGCTCCCTGTACTCGGTTACCGTCCTATTTTCGCCTGCCACGAATTCCAGATCGCGGATCCTGTAATCGCCCCTTACTGCCGACACCTGCGCAAACACCGCCTTGGCTGTCTTGATGTTAGCCAGTATCGCTTCTGCTATCAGCTTCTTTCTTGGCATCAGCTCGTCAGGTATCTTGATTATCACGATATCGCCTATCTGGTCGAAGGCGGAATAGACCTGCGCGGTTTCTTCTGGGGAAAGAATGCTGCCAAGTACCTGCTTTAGCATGTGCGGCATTACTTGTTCTTCACGTAGTAATAGTTGCCAGATTGCTTTTGCTCGCGGTCCAGCCTGCCGCCTGCCTTGTTCACGCGCGGCCTGCCGGTCGTCTCGTCGCGCCTGTATGTTATCGAAAGCGCCTGCAGGAAGCGGTTCATACCCTCCTCCTTTTTCATGGGCGCAGTTGCTATGCCCTGTATGCCCGGCTTGCCCTCAAAAATCACCAGTGTGTCCGCGACTAGATCTATGAGCTGCATATCATGGTCGATGATTATTGCGGACTTGCCTTGCGCCCTTACGAAGCGCTGGAGGAACTTCGCAACTGCAATCCGGTCCTCCGCATCAAGGAACGCCGACGGCTCGTCCAGAGCATAGATATCAGCCTCACGCAAAAGCGACGCGGCAACGGCGACTTTCTGTAGCTCCCCTCCGCTGAGGCTCTTGACGCTCTTTTCATACAGCTTTTTGACACCCATAGGAATGATTATCTGCTCTTCAACACGCGAGTTCTCAATCGGACTCTGGTAGGCAGCATACATCAGCGAGCGTACATCGCCCTCGTAATCTTGGCTCAGGTACTGCGGTTTGTACGAGATCTTGGCGCCCACATCGATCTTGCCCGAATCAGGCTTGTCGACTCCTGCCAGCATCCGCATGAACGTGGTCTTGCCAAGTGCGTTTGCACCCACTATCCCAATTATCTCGCCCTTGCGCACCTTGCCGGCCTCTACCTTTAGGTTGAAAGACTGGAACGACTTTGTGAGATCGGAGTAACTAACGGTAGGTATGTCGAGGATGAGGTCCTCGTTTATCGCCGCCACATCGAACTTGAACGCCTTGTCGCGAAAGCGCACGTTTTCGGCCGGCAGAAATCCTTCAAGAAAGTTGTTGATCCCGACCTTGGTGCTCTGCATTCCAGAGACGATGCCGTATGCACCCGGCTCGCCATACAGGATGTGAACATAGTCAGACAGATAGTCCAAAAGCGTCATGTCGTGCTCCACCACCATCACGCTCTTGCCCTCTTCCTCTGCCAGTTGCCTCATGACCTTGGCTACTGCGAGACGCTGGTAGATATCATTGTAAGATGACGGCTCGTCAAAGAAATAATATTCTGCATCTTTTGACGCAGCCACTGCAACTGCAAGCCTCTGAAGCTCGCCTCCGCTCAGCTGCGAAATGTCCCTGTCAAGTATGTTTTCAAGACCGAGTTGCGGCACCAGCTTGTCGGCCACCTTACGCTCATCGTACTTGCTCAATAGCTCCTTGACGGTCCCCTTGAATGCCTTTGGGATTAGATAGACGAGTTGCGGCTTGATGCTTGCCCGCATCGTGCCATTTGCAATTTTTTCAAAGTGCGATTTCATTTCAGTGCCCTGATAATATCTCAAAATTTCATCCCACGAAACATCTTGGTCATACTTGCCAAGGTTGGGCTTGATATTGCCAGAAAGGATGTTGACAATTGTGGACTTGCCCATACCGTTTCTGCCCACCAAGCCGACCACTGCTCCTTTTTTTGGAGTAGGAAGCCGGTAAAAGCGGAAAGAATTGATGCCATACTGGTGGACCTTGTCAGTTGACAGCTCCTTGGCAAGGTTGACGATTACAATCGCATCAAAGGGGCACTTCTTTATACAGATCCCGCAGCCAGTGCACAAATCTTCCGAGATGACTGCCTTGTTGTCCTCCGGCCTCTGGACGATGCATGCGCCGCCGGTCTTGTTCACTGGGCAGTAGACAATGCACTCCAAACCGCACTTTCTTGGTTGGCAGAGCTCTTCGTCAAGAACTGCAACGCGATGAGTATTTTCTGCTTCAGAATTGCCCAATTGCATGTAATTTTTGCAAGAATGCGTTATATAGATACCGCTTGAAACTCCAAATGTTACACGATTTCTCAGCATAAGGCAATGGTTGACCAATTACTGCAAGCTTGTGTATTTGTAGAAAAAGAGCTAGAAGGCATTGTTAACCGCCATTATAACAACGGTCTTCAATACCTCTAGTTCTAACTCTTGGATGTCGGTCGTGCATCGTTTCTTTAGTAGCTGGACTGTAGCAACAATTGCTGCAGCACATACTACTTTGATTACTGCTTCCACCCAACAAAATTATCGCTGAGCGGTCCACCACTGACTTGTGTTGTGATGTCGTTCTGAAAGACGAAGCCCCTAACGAGATATCCCCGCATGTCGGTATTTAATAACGAATAAACGTACAAAAATGCAGGATATCATACAATTTGTTGAGTTGTTCGTTTGCCCGAACCTGCAAAAGATCTTCCCAAAGAGAAAGAAGGTGTCAAACCTCAACCCCGAAGAGAGCAAGGCGAACAAGCCCAAGTCCGCTGTATGTGGCAACAACAATCGTTTCTACTCTGACATAGATGACATAGTCCCACGCTCTGATCAGTCAAAGTATTTTTTCATGAAATCCGCCATCTTCATCTTGCCGGCCACCTCGGCTTCATAGATGTCCCTGTGCTTGTCTGAAAAATGCTTCAGGGTCAGCCTCACTTCGTCGCCGCATACCTTACACTTTGCCTTGCCGAACATCAGAGATTCCTATTGTGGTTAGATGCCCGAGTAAAAAACTATAGCGGCACAGCCACGAGGGAATCAATTCACTGCCGTGTCGGAGTGCCGAAGCTGAAACGCGCGTCCATGCATCATCATGCTGTATGCCCGGGTATTGGAGAGCAAGGTTAAATTAGCCCTCTGGAGAATGTCTGGGTAAGCCGGTCATAGCGGCAGGGTGCGACCCGGTCCCATTCCGAACCCGGAAGTCAAACCTGCCGTCGCTGCTGTGTTACTGACCTGCGTGAGCGGTCGGGAAGCAGCAGTGCTGGCATCTTCTTGCTATCTTACTTTTCCACATATTCCCCAAGATGTATTGTCTTGACAAGCCGTCTGACATTGTATGCTATCCTGTCTATCGCCTTGAATGCCGACGCAAGCCCGGCAGGCTCCCACGCGCGTGTCTCTATCACGCAGCAATAGTTGGCCGCCTTGACTGTAATCCTCCTTACCTCTTCCTTCATGATGTTGCGGGCAAACTCTTCTGACAGAACCTCATCCTTTGTCAAGATATTTGCGATCACGCCTCCACTCCATCCAAGGTTTACCACCCTGCCATTATGTAGCTGAAAGTATGGTGAAACATCGAGCAAGTTGTGTGCGTTTTCGTCGGTTTCAAAGATAAAGTCATTTTCCACAAGACAATATACATTATAGAATGGGCCCATGCGCATCACTTCCTCTATGCCGACAAAGTCGACATTGCCGCTTGCAACCCTGAGAAAGCCGTCTCTGTTTGACAGCCACCGCTCAAAATATGGCCGCTTCATCGGGTGCACATCCAGCTCCATGATCCCGGCCCTGCAGCTAAAGCCCTGTTCTTCCAGGGCATCAATGAGCGAGCCAAGCGGGAACACAGGCATATTGTACCATCTCTCAAACAGGCTGCTGTCGCTATTTTCCGTCCTCCATCAAGAGCTTTACCAGAGTCCTTACGCCAAAGCCAGTTGCGCCTTTCGGGTTATAGCTCTTTTCATATGTACCATCCTGTGTCCAAGCCGTTCCAGCGATGTCGATGTGAACCCATGGCGCGCCATTTGTGAAATTTGACAGAAATGCAGCGGCGGTTATCGCGCCGCCTGGCCTGCCTCCAACATTCTTGATATCTGCGTATGCGCTTTTGATCTGTTCATGGAACTCGTCATAGAGCGGGAGCTCCCACATCTTTTCGCCAGTCTTGTCTGCAAGCTTGCGTATCCTGTCGGTCAGCTGTTTGTTCGTGCCAACAAGCGCGGCGACGTTGGAGCCGAGCGCGATTATGGCTGCCCCGGTGAGGGTCGCAAGGTCAATTACTGCTTTAGGGTTGTAAGTGGCTATTCCATAAGCAAGCGCATCGGCAAGGATCATACGCCCTTCCGCGTCAGTATTTAGCACTTCCACAGTCTTGCCGTTGTACATCCTGATGATGTCGCCGGGCCTGTATGACGTCGCAGAAGGCATGTTCTCCACGGACGGGACGATACCAACCACGTTGACTGCCAGTTTCATTGACGCTATCGCCCGCATCACTGCAAGCACGGTGCAGCCGCCACACTTGTCAAACTTCATTTCATCCATCTTTTCACCGGGCTTGATCGAAATGCCGCCAGTGTCAAAAGTGACCGCCTTGCCTACGAGCAAGTATGGCTTTTGCTGAGGGTCGTTGCTTATGCCATTGTATTCCAGGATTATCAGTTTTGGAGGGTTGTTGCTTCCCTTACCTACTGCCACGATCCCTCCCATGCCCATGTTCTCCAGTTCGTATCGATCGATCACCCTCGCCTTCATGCCAAATTCCTGCGCAAGTGAGAGTGCGGTGCTCGCAAGCTGGGCCGGCGCGCAGTCATTTGGCGGCAGGTTGCCCAGGTCCCGAGCAAAATTGACCGCTTCAACCACGAGTGCAGCCTTGTCTGCAATGGACTGGAATTTTGGCGAATCCGAGTTGATAAGGATCGAGAATTCCTCTACTTTTGTAGGCGGTTCTTTTTGTTCCTTGTACCTATCAAACGAATAGAGCGCAAGCATCACGCCTTCAGTCATGGCTTCCACAAGACCTTCATCAAGGCTTGAGAATTGCAGGATCGAGAATTCTCTTGCCCCAAGCTCTTTTGCTTTCTGTGCTGCCTTGCCAGCACAAATGCGGGCGCTCTCGCCAGTGAATTTCTCCTTCTTACCGAGACCAAGTAGCAATATCTTTCTTATCGGTCTCTTGCCCGGTGTGTACACAAGGATAGACGAGCCAAAGGTCCCCCGGAACTCTTTGTTCTCCAATGTCTCCTTGATCGAAGCCAGGACCGCGGGATCAAGCTCCTTTGACTGTGAAAAGTCATGTTCGCCTTCAAATACACCGATCACAAGAAGTGAAGTCTGTTTCTGATCTAACTTGGCCCTCTCGACTTTGACCTGCACCATATATGATGACGTGATGAAAGCGGACAACTTTATTTTTAACTATTCAAGAAAGGCGAATTTGGCGCCGTGGCTGAGCATCTTGACCAGCCTTTTGAACACGTTTGCAGGCGTGTAGCACGACATTGATGTGCCGTCATATTCGCATGCAGCAGCAGCCATGTCATCACCATTGCCACCTCTTCCTGCCTTGCTGCCTTTGAACATCCCAACAACTATTTCACGCAAAACCTGCGGCAGACCCGAGCGGGCGCCGTATGCACCAGTCCTGTTTACCAGCCAGAACATTTTCGTCGCGTCATATCCAGGTGGAAAGATTGTTTCCTTTACCTCCTTCGCATCCTGCGAATAATAGTGCCCTGCGATTCTTATCCAGCCACGGGAAAGCATGCTTGCACTCTTGGCAAACTTTGTGCAAGAATAACACTTGTCATCATAAATCAAAAGTGGCCGCCGGAACATCGACGAAAGCGACACATGTAACATCCTCTTGTCGTTCTTTTAAAGCTTCGCGGAGCTATCTTTTTATTTTCCTGCAATGAGCTTTTTCACATATTGGGCTTTAACATGCGTTATCTCGACCTGAAGAGGAGGATCAGAGACGTGCGCATGTTTGCTATACAGGGCATCGCAGAAGCAGGTTCTGGCCATCCTGGCGCTTCATTTTCTGCAGCGGAGATAATGGGGACGCTGTATTTCCGCAAAATGAAGCACGACCCTGCGAACCCGACCTGGGAGGAGCGTGACTATTTCATCAATTCAAAGGCGCACTCTGCTCCTGGCTTTTATTCGACGCTTGCAGTTGCAGGCTACTTTCCACCTGAAGAGATCAAGACCCTCAGGCAGCTTGGATCACGCCTTCAAGGGCACCCGGTAAGGTATTCCGATCACCAAAAGGACCATAGCTTGCCAGGTGTGGAATACTCGGGAGGATCAGAGGGTATCGGGCTTTCAGTCGGCATAGGCATTGCACTTGCAAACAAGCTTGATGGCAAGAAGAACAGGGTGTTCGTGCTTATAGGCGACGGAGAGTCAAATGAAGGTCAGATATGGGAGGCTTCAATGGCCGCAGGCAAGTTCAAGTTGGATAACCTTGTTGCGATACTTGACAGAAATCATATCCAGCAGGATGGCTTTACAGAAGACATCATGCCCCTTGACCCCATAAAGGACAAGTGGGCAGCATTCAACTGGCAGGTCTTTGAAGTGGATGGTCACAGGGTGGAGCAGATCGTCGATGCGCTCAACAAGGCCGCCAGAGTGCACGACAAACCAGTCATGATAGTCGCAAACACCGTTAAGGGCAACGGTATACGCCATATGGCAAACAACCCTCAATGGCACGGCAAAGCTCCTCCAAAAAGACAGACTGAGGTGCTGCTTGAAGAACTTGACAGCGAATGCCTTATCGCGCCATCCATAATCGCTGGCGAGCGCGAAAACTATGAAGACAAGATCAAGAAGGTCGAGCGGGAAGGGGTCGACATGATCCACCTTGATGTGATGGACGGCAGGTTCGTTCCAAACACCACATTCTTTGCCGACACGATCAGGAAGCTGAGGACATCTACCAGCCTGCCGTTTGACGCCCACCTTATGATTGAAAATCCACTTGCACAGATTCAGGATTATATCGACGCAAGGTGTGATGTGATCACAGTGCATGCTGAAGCATGCACTGAAAGCGAGTTCCGCGAAATACAGGAGCGCCTGATTAATGCAGGCATTAGTCCAGGAATTGCGATAAACCCCGGTACCCCGGTGCCAAAGTGGCTCTATAGCTGCCTGCACGATCTTGATGTCATTATCGTAATGTCTGTAAACCCGGGATTTGCAGGCCAGAAGTTCATACCGGAAGTACTGCCCAAGATGGTGGCAGTCAACAAGGAGCTAAGGGAGCATGGCTTTAAAGGATATATTGAAGCCGACGGTGGTATCGACGCAATAACGCTCCAGCAGGCCTATGACGCAGGGGCGAGAATCTTTGTAGCGGGCGCCGCTGTTTACGGCGGCGGAGACATTCACGGTGCAGTCATTCAGCTTAGACACAAGGCGGCAGTCGCGCTGGAGAAGAGGCTGCTCAACCACGCAACGCGACTGAACATCAGGCCAGACTGGATGAAAGCCCGCAAACATATATTGATTCCATACGCAAATGAGCTTGGTATAGAGGAAGAGCTCCATGCTATTAAGTAGTGAGAAAAGGACTGCGGACATGAGGAGTGCGTATGGCGACACTCTAGCGGAGCTTGGAAAGGACGACCCCAGAATTGTCTGCGTCGGTGGCGACACAACCGATTCTCTCAAGACCAAAAAGTTTGGCGACAAGTATCCAGAGAGGATGTTTAATGTTGGAATCGCAGAAGCCAACCTCGTATCTGTTGCCGCAGGTCTCTCGATAGCTGGCAAGGTCGCATTTGCGAGCACCTATGCGGCATTCATTCCCGGCAGATGCGTCGACCAAATCCGCAATACAATCTGCTATCCCAAGCTCAACGTCAAGCTTGTTGTTTCCCATGGCGGCCTCACAGTAGGCCCCGACGGCGCCTCGCACCAGCAAATAGAGGACATTGCCAGCATGAGAGTGATACCCAACATGAGGGTTCTCGTGCCAGCCGATGCAGTGGCGGTCAAACACCTCGTAAGGATCATTGCACGTACGCCCGGGCCATTCTATATGCGCCTTGCAAGGCCCTCAAGCGACGTCATATACGCCGACCAGGCCGAGGCGTTTGAGGTCGGGAGGGGCAACGTCCTCGAGGACGGATCTGACGCGACGATAATTGCATGTGGCCTGATGGTCGGGAGAGCGCTTGAAGCGGCACGAGAGCTCAAGAGAAAGGGCATCTCGTGCAGGGTGATCGATATGTTCTCGATAAAGCCAATTGACATAGATTTGGTCGCAAAGTGCGCCAAGGAAACGGGCGCCATAGCCACCGCTGAGGAACACAACATCATAGGCGGCCTTGGAGGCGCAGTGTCTGAAGCCGCTGCAGAAACTTATCCCGTGCCAATAAAGCGTGTGGGCGTCAACGACAGATTCGGCGAGTCTGCCCGCGATGAAGAGATAGATATGCTGCTTGAAAAGTATGGTCTGACCGCAACAGAAATAGCAAAGGCCGTCCTAGAAGCAAGAAGTAGGAGCAGGAAATAGCAAGATGCAGATCTTCCTCGATACCGCCAATATTGATTCTATCAAGAAATACAACGATATGGGACTGGTAGACGGCATAACCACGAACCCGACCCTGTTGTCAAGAGAGAAGGGAAACCCGGCAGAAATCATGCGCGAGATCGTAAGGATAGTCAAGGGCCCAGTCAGCCTTGAAGTCGTCGGCACTACAATGGATGAAATGATAGAAGAGGCCCATAGGCTCAAGAAATACGGCCCGAATGTAGTTGTCAAGATACCCATGATACCTGAGGGGCTAAGGGCCGTCAAGAAGCTAAAGGAAGAAGGTATTCAGACCAACGTCACTTTGATATTTTCTGCAAACCAGGCGATCCTTGCTGCAAAGGCTGGTGCAGCCTATGTCAGCCCGTTCATTGGTAGGCTGGACGACGCAGGACAGGAAGGCATGACAATAATCAGAGAGATCGTAGAGATTTTCAGGAACTACAAGTTTGATACGAACGTGCTTGTCGCAAGCGTGAGGCATCCTTTGCACGTGATAGAAGCTGGCAAGATAGGCGCCCAAGTGGTTACGCTTCCGCCAGATATCCTTGGCAAGATGATCGCCCACCCACTCACCGACAAGGGCCTTTCTGCTTTCCTGAGTGACTGGGAAAAGGTCAAGAAAGAAAACCCCAACCTCACGATCTGAGAAGCTTTATCACTTTTTTCGGGATATCTTGCAGTCTGCTGACAGAGATCGCCTTCTCATAGTTCAGGTACTTCAGATTGTGGCCGATGCCGACAGAGTCGTTGATGTTCCGGCCTACACCTATTGCAACCATACGAACGCCCATCTTGCGATAAGATAGCACCATCGCCCTCACTGCATCAAAGTCTGACGGCTCGCCGTCAGTCAGCGTCACAAGTATGTCTGGCTTGAATGACTGTAGCACTGGCTCGAGTAATCCATAGACCTCTGCCAGGGGAGTGCCGCCGCTTGCCCGTATCTGTGCAAGCCGCCTTGCGCTTATTACAGACCACTTTATGTTTGGCGGCTTGATTACCCAGCATTTCACCTGTTGTTTTTCAGTGCTGAATGCATACACAGCAAACTTGATCCCAAGGTAGTGCAGCGCTTCACAGAGTGCAATGGTCGCTTGCTTGTATTCCAGCTCGACGTCTGCGATGCTGCTAGAGTGGTCAAGAAGTATTGCGACCTTTGTATTGATCGACAGCTTGAAATCACTAAGGAAAGGCTTTGGCAGCGCTTCGACGTAGGTTTCCACATCAAATTCGTCTCCAGATTCGTCATGCTTTTCGACCCACCCCGTCTTCCAGTCCCGGAAGGCCGCTTTGACCTTTTGTATCAGGTCGACATCGTAGATCTGGGTCTCGTCTACGTCCATCTTGTCGGGTATGCTCAAGCCAAAATTTTCAAGCGATTCGTAGCCCTTGTTCTCGGTCTTTTTGCTCTCCTTTACCAGTGTCTCAAACTCGTGTAGCACATCATGACCTTCGTAGATCTCCTTGGCCTTTTCCTCCGCGCTCTCCTTCTTGTGTCGCATTTTTACGACTTTTTCCACCTGCTTGAGCAGGTCTGTCTGGTTGAGTGACGCGCCTACCCTTGTCCTTGGTGCAAGGATCGGAATCGAAACCAGCGGGTCAAGCTCGAGCATCTTGATCAATGTGGGGATGTGCTGCTCCACCCACTCGGTTCCGTAGCTGTTGTCGATCGCTTCCTTTACAACCTCATTAGCATAGTCGGTCGCCTTCTTTACCTTGTCAAGCTCGCTTCCGAAAAGCTCGCCCTTTAGATAGCCTGTCAGGAAATACTGTGAGAATGCCTCCGCTATCTTGTAGCGGCCGTAAATCGAGTTCAATAGCTGCCTAGATAACCACGAGATCCCCTCGTTGAAAAGGATCTCGCCTTCCATCCCTTCCCACTCGCGCAGCCCGAGAACCTCGATCCTTTTTGTTTCAACCGTGTTGAGCAGAAAGCCAAACGCGTGCTCGTAGCTGAGCACCTTTGTAGAATGCTTTATCCTCATTGACTCGTACCAGAGGCCCACTCTCCACTGCCGGTATTTTTGAAAGTCGGTTCCAAGATAGTAATTCAAATGCGGCAGTATGATCTGGTTCTTGTCCGGCTTGGCGGTTGGCATTTTGTCCGGCACAAGAATTATGACTATCTTGTCGTTGCCCGACCAGCGTCGGGCAAGAAAAGTTGCAATGTCAAGAAGGATGTCGTTTCGCATAACAGGATTGGCAATCTTGGCTGCCATTAGCTGTCGCCAAAGATCGACGTTATCATATCCATCACTTTCTGGTACTCTACTTGACCCCACTGATCGTATGCGTTTGCATAGACTACCTCGGCAGCGCGTCTACCGGAAAGCCCTGAGTTGAGCATCTTGGCGAACGCTATGGTTTCACGAAGTGACGGGCTATAGTATAGTTCTTCAACTGCGGCTGCTTCGCGGAGGTTTTTTGCAAGCTGTATGGCATGCTTTAGATCCTTGACCTTCGACTCGTCTATTGTCACGTGCCGCCGCACGATCTCAAGCTCGACGTCTTCTGGCGGATATTCAAGCCTCATCCTTATTGGGAACCTGCTTAGCAGCTGGGGCGGAAGCTCCTTTGTACCAACGTGAGATAACGGGTTTATAGTCGCAACAACGAACCAGTCGTCGGCCGCCTTTACGACCTGGCCCTCCGCTTCCTTTAGCACAAGCTGGCGCCTGTCGTCAAGCGCTTCGTCGAGCCTCAGCAGCACGTCGGCCTCGGCAGCGTTGAGCTCGTCCAGATACAGTATTGTGCCATTGCGCATCGATTTTACAAGCACGCCTTCGACAAAGTTGATCTCTCCCTTGTCAAGGGTTCTGGAGCCGACAAGGTGCGACTCCCTTGTGCGGAGGGAAAAGTTAACAGAATCAAGTCCCTTTTTCATCTGAGAGGCAAACTTGCGCACCAGAGTGGTCTTGCCTGTTCCCTTGGGACCAATTATAAGAACAAAGAGACCCGAGCGGTAAGCCTTTTCTAATATGTCAATTGCGTTGTTCCAGTCAAGGTAGATAATCTCTTCTGGGCTGCTAACTTCCTTGGTTGCCGGCGACCCCATCTACTCTTATAGCAACCGACGCAATATTTGAGCGTTTAAGAGCAATCCAGACAGGGTTTGACGGAAGCTTCATTGGAGTGAGAGGGGGGAGCTAGTCGTCAAAATCAAACAAGCCTCCAGAGAAACCCCTTCCCCTTCTGCGTTCTCTCTCGCTGCAATTTTTGCGATACTTGATTGCATCGGAGCTATCAGCTGCAAAAGCCAGGACAAGTCCCATAGGACTTCCTTTGGAAGGCATAATTCCGCTTCAGGAGAACAAGTAGAGTCAGAGTGAGGAGTGAGGGAACCACGCAGAGTTTTCCTACAGGATCACAACGAACACACCATGATCGAGAGGAGATTTTCTTATGGTTTTGCCTCAAAGACCAGGTTAAATGGAGTCTGCGCTGCACGGCGGAACCTAGAAAAACCTGCGCCTGTCACTATTTCTTTAATCCTCTCCTCTCCAGCCTGTGCCCCCAGTGCAGGTCCATCCTCGTTTAAGGACGCCGGAACGCACACCAGGGTAGAAGCACAGTATGACAACCTGCCCATTGGGTTAAAGTTATCCTCCACCTTATCATTGGCGAAAGGTTCTACGAGCATCCATGAACCATCATTCTTCTTGAGGGTTTTCAGCACATGCTTGGCGGCTCCAGATGGATTGCCCATGTCGTGGAAGCAATCAAAGAATGTGACCAGATCATAGTCGTCTCCCGGATAATCTGTTGACCTAGCTACTTCAAAAGTCACATTCTTCAATCCTTCCCTCTTTGCTGCTTCCCTGGCGCTTTCAATTGATGGTTTATGAAAGTCAAATCCTACTATCTGCGAATCAGGGTATGCTCTCGCCATCAGAATAGTAGATGCGCCATGACCACACCCGACATCTGCTACCTTGGCTCCACCTTTCTTGAGCCGGGCGTCTATGCCATCCAATGCAGGAATCCAGTTGGTTGTGAGATTTGCGACGTAGTTTGGCTTGAAAAACCTCTCCGTGCCTTGGAAAAGATAGGGATGATGATCTCCCCATCCAAGGCCCTTTCCGGTTCTAAACGCGTTAATGAATTTATCTTCATCTTTGAATAACCCTGCTATGAACTGGTATCCGCCGATGAGATATGCTGGGCTGTTTTCGTCAATAAGGGCGAGTGCATGTTCTGCTGGCAGCACATATTTTCCCGTAACAGGATTGTATTCAACGATACCTCCAGCAGCTTGAGCGGCGAGCCATTCCCTTACAACTCTAGGATGCGTGTCAGTCTTTTCTGCCACTTCTTCAGGCGTTAGCTCACCCGCTCCCGCCATTGCTTTGAACAATCCAAGCCTTTCACCTGCGAATGTGAGCAATGACCCTAGTGCTGCGCCCATTTCGTTTACCGACCTTTCGACAAATTTTTCTAACTTTGCCTCATCAACTACCATTACTATTACGTGCACTCCTTGCGTTCATAAAAGAAATCTTGATATTTAAGCGATTTTCCAGATTTCATCCAGAGTATTTACACGGAGTTTTGCGAGTCGGCAGCTTCTGCACCTTCAAATTCCAATATGGCTCAGTCGATGTCATTATTGAACCTAGAGCAAGATAGTGGCAGCAATTTAGCAAATAGTTGATTCCGTAATGGAGTGCGACGGTCAGCCAACATGCGCCCACAGGTAGAGTAACCAAAGGCGCAAGGACACTCTTGGAACCACGATCCAGAGTTTGGAAAGATTCCCCGACTCGCAATCACCAAGATTTTAATATCGAAGTCAGGATTGCTCCTTACAACGCGTAGAGCGGTCATGGTCTAGCTTGGTTATGACATGGGCTTCCCAAGCCTATAACCCGGGTTCAAATCCCGGTGACCGCATTTCTTCACATTATTGTACCTTAACTAAGAGGATAGACCGCAACCGACACAGGGCCTTTTGCTTTCTCGGCGGAATGTGCGTATCTGTCTTTTCACAAGCGGCAGTTCCATCTATGCACAAGGTCTCGGTTCCAGGCTCAATTTCGGCGTGTGTTGGAGATGCGTTATGGTCTCTGTCCGTGACCAGATTTTGCAGCTTGGGCACTGGCAGATATTATATGCCCGCAGACAGACCTTTCTCAATTATACAGTCTCGAGTATTTTTGCGGCGATGTAACATCCGAGTTGACAAGAATAATTTATCCGCCACGTCTTTCTACCTTGCAGACAGTCGTTTGTTGCAGCTTTACCCACGGGACATCATCTATTATTGCAGATGATGAAGGATCTTTTCCACAAAGTTTCGAAAATGCATCATTTTTTCGATCCGTTATATTGCTGTCAGGCTAAACAGGAGATATTCAAACATGAACAAGATATGATCCGATAGCAACCTGACTACATCGTTATTTCAGCGAAAAGCTCTTGCCTGACCGGAACGCAATGGTCCTTGCAGACGACCTGTCACGGGCTCCACGCTTGTTTGCATCGGGGTTTTGGGATGTGCCGTGCTCGTCCACAATCTCGACGCTAACTCCATCGCGGAACTTCATCTTTAGTATTCTGGCGATCTCTCTAGCCATAGAGATGTTGCCATCGCCTATCTTGACCACCTTTTTGTGCGATTGAATGCTGCCAAGCATTGCCGACACGTGCTCCACGGCGTCCAGCGGTGAAGACTCTACTGCGCTTGCGATTTCCTGATGCAGATATATCGCAGATATCCCGATCCTGCTCCCCGGGTCTATGCCAATTGTTAACTGATCGTCTGCATGCTCGCCCATTATGCTCTTTAGAATTCTTGCTTTTGATATGGCCTGATATTTCTCAAGCTCGGTGTCAAGTATCACAACACCCTTCTTGTTGATGATGCCGGCTTCGGCCCTGGTCGTAATTATGACCTTGGCGTTTGACAGCGCAGCCTCTTCTGGCGACAGTGAATCAAATTGCACTTGCATCAGTCTCAGCGCACAGGTGATATTGTAGTATGGCCGGCCGTGGAGAGTTGCCACTGCAACCTTGCGATGTAAAAGCTCCTCACTCAGGGGCGTTTCATCAACGATAAAGCTTGGATTAAAATTGCTTTTAAAGCTTGTGGCGTTTTGGCTGGCGGATGTCCACTACTTTTTCGCCTTAGCCGGCTTTGTTGCAGTGGTTGTTGTTGTTGCGGATGCAGTGTCGCCAAGGACTGTCCTGACGATGCTGTCAACTGCCGCGTCAAACGATGCATTGATGTTCTTTTTCAGGTTGGCGACATTAGCTCTTCCTGCCTCTCCAATTTTTTCAGATTCGGCCTCGGCTTCTGCCCGGGCGGCATCGACAATTTTCTTGGCCTCTTCGTTGGCCATGGCTATTACCTGTTGCTTCAGTTTCTCTACTTCTTCGTTTGAATGAGCCATTAGGCGCTTCTTCATTTCCTCTGTCCGCGCATAAAGTCCGTCAATGTCGTTTTCAAGCTCTGACAGCGCGCTGACAATAGTTTCAACCACAGAATGCGAGGTTGGTGGAGGAACTTGAGCGTGTGCAGTCTTTTCCTTTGCCAAGCCACATCAAATGAAAGTAGAGGGATATTAAAACTAAGTGCTACGTCGTAAGACTGAGGATCGCCTGCGCGATGTCGCCCTTGCTCTCTGTAAGGGCCTGGACGGCTTTCTCCCTTGACACGCTCGCCTGTTGCATTACCAGAATAATATCTTCCTCTTTGAATGATGGTACTTCGCGTTGTTTTTCTTCAATGTCAGTTGCAACTACCTGAAAGATGGTGCTGTCCTTGCCCTTCATCTCAATGACCTGCGGCTTGACAAGATAGAGCTCCTTCTTGTCAGTCTTGATTATCACTTCTTCGACATTGTCCATGGTAGTCATGTCGAGGCCCATCTTGTCCAGCATGCGCCTCATTTCGCGGTTGCCGCCACGCATCATATTATAAAGCCAGTTAAGCCGTTCTACCTTTTAATCCTTCTCGAATTTTAACTGCAACGCCCCTATTATACTTCTTCATGAGCGCGGAAGAAAGTATAGCCGTGCCTACTGCTATCGTCTTGTTTTCGTCAATAACTGCCACTTCCGATCCCGCCTTTACATTAGAGCCGCACCAGTCGACATGCCGACAGAAAAGCGACCGGCCTTCAGCTACAAACGGCACTGCCTCCTGCACCGGCACAACACAATTTTCCCGGAATTGCTTGTTGCTGTTGTCAAGAAGGTGCTGGGCCCCGGCTATGGTTAGCGCGATCCCGCCATCAGTCCGGAGAGTCCCGGCAAGCTTGCCATCTATGCTAAAGTTCTTTATTCGCCCTGTCCGCCTTGAATACTCAAACTGCATTATTTTTTCTGGAGGCAGGGCGTCAGAAACGCCAGAGCCAAATAGCGCGTCCAGATGGCGGCACACCTTTTCCCGGGCCTCTATAGGAAGTGGGTTCAAGTAGTATTTTTCATATACCATATTCCACATAAATATAATGGCAGCTGCTGGTTGAATCTATATAGTCACGGCTATGCATATATAGAACAGCAAGAAAACTCGTCTTGAATGGAAAAACAGTCCAGCGAGGAGGAGGCCGGCAATGGAAAGAGCTTATCACATGGTGAAGAAACTAGAAAGTTGCAATACACTGGCGGTTCCTCATATATCGTGTCTCTGCCGAAAAAATGGATCCAAGACCTTGGTCTAAAGCAGGGAGATCGCGTTCTCATCCAGAGGCAGGGCAACTCTATCCTGCAGATAGCACCGGCATCAAAGAGGGCGGCGAAAGAGCAGAAAGAAGCGACCATTGAAGTTGGGAAGGACAACAATCCGTACTTTATCGCACGCAAGCTTATCGCATTGTATTTTCTGGGCTTTAATGTCATTACAATAGTCCCAAAGGAAGACAGACTGCTTGCGGATCAAAGGGAGGTAATCAAGAGCATAGTCAGGCGCATACTTATGGGCACCGAAATAATCGCCGACTCTGCAACGGGCATCACATTACAGGTCCTGATAAACCTGCTTGATCTGTCTGTAGACGCAGCGTTCAAGCGAATGCTCCTGATCGCAAAATCGATGTACAGGGACACACTCCTTTCTCTCAAAGAAAATAATGTCGAGCTTGCAGAAGAAGTCGTCAAGTCAGACGACGAGGTTGACAGGTTCAGCTTTTACATTGTAAGGCAGCTCAAGATAGCTATCAGTAACGAGCACTTGCTCAAGGAAATTGGGCTCGAAGAGCCGCGCAATTGCCTAGGCTACAGGCTGATCGCAAAATCCGTGGAAAGGGTGGCGGACCATGCAGTCGTTATCGCCAAGGATATCCGAGACAACCCGCACCCGCTCAACAAAGAGATCGTAGAGAAAATAGCAGGCATGAGCTATTTTGCGCTCGAAGTGCTGGACGATGCTTGCCTGTCAATGTTCAAGCGTGACTATGAAGCTGCAGATAAGGCAATTGAGAAGGCTCGCAAGATAGACGAGATGGAAAAGGCGATACTGCGAATGGTGTCAAAGCCCCGCGATATCAACGAGCTCTACAGAATCAAGATGATAACCGAGAACATCCGCAGGGTCGCAGAGTATGCAAGCGACATTGCAGAAATAGTGCTCAACATGACGGTGCAGCAGACTCTCAGAAAGGGCTAAATCCGCCCACTGACTCTTGAGTCACAATGTCCTACTGCGAGCTTTGCGGGCGCTCTACAACTGAAAAAAAGATGATAGTGGTTGACCGCACGGTGTTCAATGTTTGCGTTGCTTGCTCAAAGCATGGCAAGCCTTACGTGCCAGCGCAGGCAGCTACTGCCAAGAAAAGGAAGCCAGTCTCAGCAGAGCGGCAGAAAAAGAAGAAGATCGGATTTGCCGATGAAACAATACTTGCACCAGACTTTGCAAACAGGATAAGAGAAGCTCGGATGAAGATGGGGCTGACCCAAGAGCAGCTTGCCATGAAGATGAACGAGAAAGTGCAGCCACTGAAAAAGATAGAGAGCGGCGCGCTCAAGCCAGACGAGCTCTTGGCGAAAAAGCTCGAGCGCCACCTTGGAATCAAGCTTTATGTCAGCGGAGATGTCGATAATGGCAACGGCGACGATGATGATGAATAGATGATGATGGCAAGCCAGAGAAAGGCCATCCTGATAACGTACCCTTCTGAGCAGGCGATAAAAGAGGCTTCGGCTCTTGCAGACGCAGCAGGCTATTCCATAGTAAAGACGGTGACCCAGCGCCAGATAGTCAAGTCGAGGTTTGGCATCGGCCGAGGAAAAGCAGAGGAAGTGAGGGATATAGTGCAGGAGCTCAAACCTGATGTCATTGTATTTGACGAGGTGCTAAAGCCTACTCAACTTTACAATTTGGCGAGCCTCTGCAAGGTAGAGATAATTGACAGGGAGCGGTTGATCTTGGAGATCTTTGAGCGCAGGGCAAGCACCACTGAGTCTCAGATCCAGATCAAGCTAGCACAACTGCGATACGACATGACGAGAGCGCGGGAGAAGGTCCGGCTTGCAAGGATGGGCGAGCAGCCTGGTTTCTATGGCCTTGGCAAGTATGAGGCTGACGTCTACCTGCTTGACATAAAAAAGAGGGCGGCGATGCTCAAGAAAAGGCTAGAGAAGGAGGTGACGAGGCGGCAGCTGCACAGGAACCAGCGGGCAAGGGCCGGCCTTCCAACCGTGTCACTTGCGGGATATACTTCCGCTGGTAAGACAACGCTCTTTAACACGCTCACAGGCGAGGCCAAGGCTACGGACAAGAACGTCTTTACCACTCTGTCAACGTTTACACGTGCAATCGATCTCTCGGGCAACAAAGTGCTGCTGAGTGACACTGTTGGATTCATCAGCAAGCTGCCGGCTTACATGATAGACGCTTTCAAGTCGACGCTCGAAGAGCTTGCCTACGCCGGACTCGTGCTCTTGGTGATTGATATCAGCGAGCCGGCCGAAGAGATTGCGCGCAAGTACAAGAGCTCGCTTGAAGTGATAAACGAGTTTGAGGTGCCTGACACGAGGATAATTTATGTCCTCAACAAGGTCGACCTGACAACCTTGGAGGACTCGTTTGAAAAGGCAGGATACCTTGGCATACTTGGCACAAGGCGCGTTATTCCAGTGTCAGCCAAGACTGGCTATAACACCAGGCAGCTTAAGAACCTAATTAGATCTGTGCTTTTTGAAACGGGTGAAGAAGAGACGTGAAGATATCCGTTCTCAGGATTGGCCATAGACTTGTCCGCGACGACAGAGTGACTACACATGCAGCGCTCGTTTCAAGGGCGTTTGGCGCAGACAGGATATACATGACCGGTGTAGATGAATCTGTCAGCAAGACCGTGGCAAGCGTATCTGAAAGGTGGGGTGGTGATTTCGAGGTAGAGGTCATAGAGGATTGGAAGGCGCTTGCAAGGACATGGAAAAAGGAAGGAGGCAAGGTGGCACACCTGACGATGTATGGCATCAACATCGACGACGCCGTGGACAAGCTCCGAAAAGAGAGTAGATTGCTGGTCATCATTGGAGCGGAAAAAGTCCCAAGAGAGGCGTACGATATAGCGGACTACAACATCGCAATAGGCAACCAGCCCCACTCTGAAATCGCGGCCCTTGCCATTTTCCTTGACAGGATGTTCAGGGGCAAACAACTCAAAAAAGAGCATTCCGGCGGCCGACTGAAAATAATCCCATCTGAAAAAGGCAAGAACATTCAAGAGAACAAGTAAATCTTTTTAATCTCGTCCGGCCGCCTTGCAAACAGTGATGACACTAACCTGCGCCGATCGCCCATTCAGCGAGATGAGGAAATGCACCTCGACTGATACACACTACCATTTGTTGTAGCGTGTGTCTTTAGGTGCACATCACTTTCCTCCTTTTGCAGTGTTTTACAGGTCTTCCAATGAAATACACACCCTACCAGCCCGCTTTCGCTTCTTTGAAAATGTTTTTTATCCATCTTTTTGACAAGCTCCTTTGGATGGGTTAATGCACAAGAGACTATAACGACGAGAGAGTCGATCATTATTGCTTTCACGTCACCCAACGTTTCTGTCACCTCTCCCTGCTCTCCATGCACTCTCTATCGCTCTTTAGCCGATAGTCCCAGAACGGGTCAACGAAATGCATCGTTTCTGATAATATGCCGTTCATGTTTTTGATGGCGTAGTGTACCTATTCTGTCCTTCTTTGCGCTCGGTGACAAGCACGCCATCCCCAAGTACCTTCATGTGCATCGACAATGCACAGGAAGTGTAAAATCGAAATGTGTGGCAATCTCGGTTGGTGTCTTTTCCCTTCTCTTCGAAAGTAGCAGCACCGCCCGGCGGCTGTCGTCTGCAATGGCTTTTGATGGTGGGTCTATTGGCCAGCAAAGGGTTAATCATTGTTTAATCAATGCTGCGATCGCCTTTGCTGCTTCGGCCTCGGCAAATAGCAGCTTGACCTTGTCGTCCTTGTGCTTTTTGTTCGGGTTTATCTCCAAGATGTTCAGGTGGCCGTCCACGAGAAACTCTATATGAAGCGATGTCCTTGCGACGCTCGCGTTCCGTATGGCGAATCTCTTGCCGACAAGGCTGTCCTCGCTTGAAGGGTCGATTGAGGAGAGTCTGACGACCGCGCCCACAAAGAGGTCGAGCAGCTCAAAGAGCGGGTCAGGCTTGTCGTCCTTTTCTTTTGGCGAGCCCCACTTGACCTTGGTCTTTGTAGCAGATGCAAGACTGTCGAACTTTTTTACGAAATCGCCAAAGACAGATTCCATAGTTACGTCGATAATGTGATCCTTTGACCGGACAAATTGTGACGTCACCTTTTGGTCAGTGAATTCCATGCCATGGTACTTGGCATACAGCAGAGGCTGACCGTACTTTACTACATAGGCTTCGCAGCCCTCTATCTGAGAGATGAGGTGCAGAAAGTAGTTAGCAGAGGTGGGGTTTTTGACAGCCGCATTCATTTTCGATATTATCATGAGCTTCAGAAGGTCCCTGACAAAGTCATCTGCATAGCGCGGGTGCTCCTCAAAATCGTACCGTACTTCCTCTACTACCAAGTAGCTTTCCTAATTAGGGACTGAGCATTTAATGATTTTTGATGTCTTGCCCATTTTTCTTCTTCTTTGTCCTTGATATTCGATGAGGCTTGATAGGAATTACTACAGGTTCCCGATTATGGATATTGATAGGCCAGACAACAGCGGGACTGTCAGATTATCGGTAATTCGCAATGGGAGGAGTTCGATTGCCATGCCTATTGTTGCTGCTATTAGGGCCGTTGTAGGAGAAACAAAAACTACAGCGCCTGCAAACGCGCATACAAAACCTACTGTGCCACCCTCCACCGTCTTGCCACCAGTGTAAGGAATCTTGTGCTTTCCACATAGCCTGCCGGCAATTGATGCAAAGCCGTCTCCTAACGTAACGACTGCTATGGCAGCATAATTGAAGGGCGCAGGAAACACTAGAAGCGACGCCAAGATCCCGGCGGCGAAATACAGCGGGGCTTTGACAAAGGTGCTTTGTTTTTCGTTCCCGCGGTCATCCCGCATTGCCATCTTGGTGACGCTTGTCAATAAGGGGAGGCTGTGTCCTTTGAGGCGCAGATATTCAGAGATAGAGTATGCCGCAGCTAGAGCCAAGACGATCGCTGCCGCAGTGTGGACTCCTGCTGCGATCGATATGAAGGGCACAGAGAACCCAGAGATGTGTATTGTCTTTCTGAAAAGCTCTTTTCTGACCAACCCGTATAGCTCATTGCTGCCCAAATGCCTCTTTGCCTACTTGGTCGTATTATTTAACCGGATGGAAAGTGAATGTCTATTCGGGCCCCCTGCTGTTAGATATGGTTGTGTACCCGGCTATCTGCAAAGCTTGAACTCTCAACACCACAGGTTAGTTGCAAATATTAAACGTCATGGCAAAAGCCGGTTTGTTGACCGAGAGGTTTGCATTTGTACCTGGTAGTACCCATCTTGATGACAATAACAGTAACATTTCACGCTTTATGAAAAAACATGGCATTTCCAGTTGGCGCCAGCTGGTGGAGAGGGCCAACAGCGATATTGGCTGGTACTGGGACGCGGTCAATAAAGATTTGGGCATTGAATGGTTCCAGAAATATGACAAAGTTTTTGATTCTTCGGCTGGCGTCCCCTGGACAAAGTGGTTTGTCAATGGCAAGTGCAACATTGTCGCAAATGCAATCGACAGACATGCGAAAAGCCAGCCTGATAAAATAGCATATATTTTTTCAAACGAACGCGGGTCAACAAAGATCACTTATCGCGAGCTTGATGAGCAAGTGAGCAGGCTTGCCGGCGCGCTGGAGAAGGCCGGAATCAAGAAGGGCGACAGAGTCGCAATCTATTTGCCAATGATCCCGGAGGCATTCTATGCCATCTTTGCATGCTCCAAGATAGGAGCTGTGCACACCACAATATTTTCCGGGTTTTCCGCGCAGGCACTCCATTCACGGCTGGTTGACTCTAAAGCCAAGATGCTCATTACAACAGACACCATGACCAGGAGAGGTAAAGAGATCAGCCTAGTGGACCAGTGGCAAAAGGCGGTGCAAGGAACAGACGTGCAGCGTGTGGTTAATGTCGGCCGCGACTATGATGCTTTTGTCAATGACGCACCGAAGGCGCAAACGAGGCCGATGGATTCAGAGGATCCGCTGTTCATACTATACACTTCCGGAACCACGGGTCAGCCGAAAGGTACGCTTCAGGTGCATGGTGGCTTTATGGTTGTGTCAGCACAACAGGCAGCCTACCTAATTGACATGAAGCCGGATGATGTATTATTCTGGTATGCGGACGTTGGTTGGATAACAGGTCAGGTGTGGGTGGTCTATGGCAGCCCTATCGTTGGCGCAACTGCATTGGTGTATGACGACACGCTCGACTATCCCACGCCAGATTCATGGTGCAGGCTCATTGACGAGCACAAAGTGACGATCTTTGGGGCGGCACCTACTGCCATCAGATCGTTTATGAAAAACAACGTGCAGGTGGAAAAGCACGACTTTTCGTCTCTGCGAATGCTTGCCGCTACTGGCGAACCCATAAACTCAGAGGCATGGCAGTGGTATTTTGAAAATGTGGGCAAGAGAAGGTGTCCAGTGATTAATCTGTCAGGAGGCACCGAGATCGGAGGAGCCATACTGAGTGTGCTGCCGGTCATGCCGCTAAAGCCTTGCACTGTAGGCTGCCAGATACCCGGCTTTGATGCGGATGTCTTTGACGATTCAGGGAAAAGGGTTAGCGAAGGATACCTTGTGATCAAAAAGCCATGGCCTTCGATGACTCGCGGACTTTTGAACAACCCTGACAGGTTCATCGATACCTACTGGTCAAAGTACGACAACATCTGGTATCACGGCGACATTGTGCTTGTCGACTCCGACGGGTTGTGGTACATGCGCGGCCGCGCCGATGACGTGATAAAGGTGGCAGGCCACAGGATAGGGACAGCGGAAGTTGAGGCTGCAGCCGCGTCGCATCCTGCTGTTGCAGAAGCTGTAGCAATAGGGAAGCCGGACGAGCTGAAAGGAGAGGCGGTAGTAATCTGCGTCGTGGTAAAGGACGGCTACTACAAGACAGATGATGGCGATTTGAAGAAGGAAATTGTAAAAAGGGTTGAAGATTCGATCGGCAGGTTCGCCCGACCGGAAGAAGTAAGAATAGTATCCGAGCTGCCAAGGACAAGGACTGGCAAGCTAGTGCGCAGGCTTGTGCGTGCAAAGATTGCGGGGGAAAACATGGCGGCACAGGATTTGTCTACTGTTGAAAACCCTTGGTCGCTCGACAAGATCTAGCATATAGAATTCACGAGGGAATGCGACAAAGATCAACTAGTTGAGGCTCGGGTATAATTCCTGCTTCATATCCTGACAGCGGCGATTGATGGAAAAGTGTAAAGCTAACCTCCTGGAGGTCATAGCCTTGTTGAGAAATACATTCGTCTAGAGACCATAGCTGTCACAAAGTACGAGTCAGTCCTTTCTACCATTTTTACATCAGCTCCGATAACTCAAAGGGAGATCATTACCAATCTTCGCAAAATTGCTCATCTCCCTCCAAAGTAACAGAACTCGAATGATTGCCTTAGCCTATATCACTAGCGATATAGTTACTTTAGTAGTACACCTCACAAGGTGTCAGGATACCTTTATTTTGTCAAACCCTACGACTAGCGCATGCACTTATGTACACCCACGACGAGGAGCAAGACCACCGAAAGAAATTCGAGCTGCCAGGCAGCAAACCACACTACCCGCCGTCATTGTCATTCACGGTAACTCACATGCGCCTTGCGATTGAACCCGATTTGCGAGAACGCTCGCTCAGCTGTGATCAGAAATTATCGATCGCAATCATTCAGGATACTGACACCATCGAGCTGGATGCAGCGGAACTGCAAGTAAAGTCAGTGTCTGCCGCCGGTGGTAAGCTGAGCTTCCGCAGCCTTGATGACAAGCTCATCATAAGGCTCGGAAGAACGGTGAAAGAGGGCAGCAAGATTGAGCTCGCTATTGCATACACGGCCAGGCCTCGGCAAGGCTTCTATTTCGTCGCACCAGACAAGCATTACCCGAACAAGCACTTCGAAGCATGGACTCAGGGTGAGACAACGCAGGCAAGGTACTGGTTCCCGTGTATTGATCATCCACAGGTGAAATTTTCAAGCGAGATTTCAGTCACAGTTCAGCAGGGCTTTATTGCGATTTCAAACGGTAGTCTAGTGAAGGTGGAACGGAAGGGCAAGAGGCAGGTCTACCATTTCTCAGAGCCAAATCCGCATCCAGCCTACCTTACGTCAGTAGTAGTAGGCAAGTATGCCGAGATCAAGGACGATAGCAACAGCTTGCTTCGGTATTATGTGCCGCCCGAAAGAAGGCGCGACGCAGCGAGGTCGTTTGACCAGACGCACAAGATGGTCAAATTCTTCGAGGAATATCTTGGCACAAAATACCCGTATGAAAAATACTCGCAGGTCGCGGTGCAGGATTTCATCTACGGCGGCATGGAAAATTCCAGTTGCACTACACTGACGCTTGACACGCTGCACGATGAAAAGGCACATCTGGACTTTACAAGTGACTACCTCGTCTCGCATGAGCTTGCTCATCAGTGGTTCGGCGATTTAGTGACGTGCAGGGACTGGCAGCACATCTGGCTCAACGAGGGCTTCGCCACTTATTGCGAGGCGCTTTACTGGGAATCAAGCAGGGGCAATGACGAGTTCCAGTACTACGTAATGCAAACCGCAGACGACTATTTTGAGGAGGCCGGTACAAGATACATGCGACCTATTGTTACAAAGGTGTACAAGCACCCTGACGACCTCTTTGACAGGCACACCTACGAAAAGGGCGGATGTGTACTACACATGCTCCGCCACCATGTCGGCGACAAGTACTTCAGAAGGTCGCTCAAGACTTATCTGGAGCGCTTTGCCAACAGCACCGCCGAAACTGATGACCTCCGCAAGATATTCGAGCTTGAAACAGGCAAAAGCCTTCAGCAATTCTTCGACCAGTGGCTCTTTAGGGAAGGCCACCCAGACCTGAAGGTAAGCTTTTCGCAGAACCAGGGCATGGCCAAGATAGATGTAGAGCAGACGCAGACAGTGGAGCCCTTTGACTTTTCGCTTGAAGTAAAGCTGGTGTTTGCAAGGACGAAAAAAACGTATACTTTCAGGATCTCAGAAAAACAGAACTCATTCCAGATCCCTGTTGACGGCGAAGTGGAATGGTTCTCAGTGGATCCGCAATTCAAGATCCTAAAGACGTTATCAATAAAGGCACCGGCTGAGATGCTGGTCAGGCAATTATTGGAAGGCGAGACTGTGATCGAGCGCGTTGAAGCAGCGCGGTCGCTCAAAGACAAGTCTTCCGACTCGGTTATTGAGGCGCTGAAAAAGGCGGTGCTGGAAGAAAAGTTCTGGGGAGTGGCCGCTGAAGCTGCAAAGACGCTTGGCTCCATCAAGACAGATTATTCCTATGAAGCGCTGAAAAAGTGCCTGCTGTCTGTAAAGCATCCAAAGGCAAGACGCGCGGTAGTAAGGGCGCTGGGTGAATTCCGCAAAGAAGAGACACTCGAGATCCTAAAGCCTCTGCTGCAGAAAGATGAAAGCTATTTTGTCGAGTCAGAGGCCGCCACTGCAATTGGCAGGACAAAGAGTAAGAAGGCGATACCATTGCTGAAAAGGGCCACGGTCAGGGAAAGCTTCCAGAATGTAGTGGCGCAAGGCGCAATCGCTGGGCTCAAAGAGTTCTCTGGCGATAAAGATATCGCCAATTTCCTTGTGGAAAAGAGCAGGTACGGCAACCACCACAGGGTAAGGGAGGCGGCTACTTTTGCGCTCGGCAAGTTTGCAGACAGCCAGCAGGTTGTTGATCACCTGAAATCACTGCTGACAGACAAGTGGTTTAGGGTACGCATCAATGCATGCAGGGCGCTTGCAGACGCCGAGCTGGTAAAGGCGATCCCCGATCTCTCACGGGTAGCTGAGAACGACCTTGACCACAGGGTAAGAAGGGTGGCAGAAGAATGCATCAACGTAATCAAGGACGCTACAAGGAAGCCAAAGGAAGTCGCCCAGATGAGAGAGGAGCTTGACAGAGTCAAGTCAAAGAATCTGGAACTCTTGCAAAAGGTCGACAGGCTAGAGCGCGAGCTACGCTAACAAAAAGTCGCCTACGATCCTGTTGAACAGCTCCGGCCTCTCCGCGTGGGGCCGGTGGCCGCAATTTTCAAGAAGCACTATGCGGCAATTCCTCATCTTTACAAAAGGCTCTGCAAACTTTACCGGGATCATAATGTCCTCCTTGCCCCAGAGAAGCAGCGTGGGCGCTTTGATTTTTTGCAGTCTTTTGTTTGTCAGCCGCGGGGCCCGTGCGCTTCCCCGCAATGCAGACAGGAATGCGTGTTTTGCGCCGGGCATAGAGATCTTCTCAAGCACCGTTTGTGCGTACGAGTTGTCAACCGGCTTGTTATCCACGGCATAAAGCGCCTTTTTTACCTCCTGCACTGATTTTGCGTCAAGTACCTTGACATACCTCCGCAGCGCAGGCGATCCCTTGAACGAGCGCGGGAGCGTGCCGGCAGGACTCGTTAGAACGAGCTTTTCCGCAAGCGCAGGACGGTTTATTGTAATTTCAGCTGCGATGTGGCCGCCAAGCGACGACCCGACCATAGATATTTTGCCAATCTGTAGCTGCTTTAGGAAATCAACAATGAAATCGCGAAAGAACTCTATCGTATAGCTGATTTTCGGCTTGTCGCTCTGCCCAAACCCCGGCAGATCTATTGCGAACACCCGCATAGTCTTTGCGAGCTCCTCGATGTTGTTTGTCCAGCTCTCAATAGAGCCGCCAAGCCCGTGGATCAGGAGTACAGGAGGGCCACTTCCAAGATCAGCATAGCGGACGCGTATATCGCCAACCTTCTGTGTGTGCAGATAGTCCAACTAAGATGACCAACGTGAACGCACGTGCTTTGCTGTAAATACTTTGCTGTAGAGCAGGAACTGTTCCTCGTCCTTTGTCATGTGCTTCTCGATGTATGATGTCAGCTGTCTGCTGTCGTGGCAGACTACCTGGAGCTGTTCAAATCCGTTGTTCACGTAGATGTTTGTCGCAAACGAGACAAGCTGCCTGAGCGCGGTTGTTGATTCCGAATCAAGGTACACTATCTGCATGATCTTTTTCCTATCCCAGTAGCCGTGTCTGTTTATGATCGCGATTCCTCTTATGGGTGAGCCTACCACTATCACTTGGTTTTCTCTGACAAAGCCTCGAAGTGCTTTTCTGTCAAGGGGGTACCAGTGCCACGACTTTACATACTTCTTTGCAGATAATTGGTAGATCTTGGACTTTTCAAGATATTTCCAGATATCATCAACATCACTTGCAATGGCAAGCCGGGCGGTAGTAGATTTTGTTGTCCTGGCCGGCTTTTCATGTGTGACATAGTATGCCCATCTTGATATCACTTGAAAGCCATTCCTTTCGAGCATCCGTTGCGAGGGAACATTTGTCACGTCGACTATGGCTGACGCCTGAACCGCTCCTTTTTTCCTGCCGTACTCTAACATCTTTTCCAAAAGACGGGTAGCAATTTTCGAGCGGCGATAGTCCGGGTGAACCCTCAGCCCTTCGAGCCACACAGTCTTTTCATCCGGGCATACCGTCACATGTGACATCGCAATGCTTCTTCCCTCGTCTTCGACAACATAGAGCCTGCCGGTCCGGTACCAATAATCCCATACTCTATCTATGTAGTCTCCCCAGCTAAACGTGTTCACACAAAAGCTTAGGATCTTCTCTTTATCCGAGCTTTTAGCTGTTCTGATCTTCAATTTCCAGTCGTGGTCGCCTCTTCCATCTCTTTCATCATCGTTGCGACGAACTGTTTGACTTGGCCGATAAAGTCAAGCGAGGCCGCAAGTGAGTCAGTCTCGTTAAAAATCGTCACAACATAAGAATGGGTGTCAAACTGGCTGATCCTCATATCGTTCCAGAACTTGTGCGACAGCTCGCCCCCAGTTTTTGATGTCAGCTGTATTGCGTCCATGGGGTTCTTGTGTCCGACGTACTTGCCCGCTAGTGAAGGTATACCGTCGATCCTGTCAAGTTTGGTCAGAATGCGATGAATGTTGTTGCTCCCCGTAACTATCGCGTGAAATACCACCCTCACAGCGTAAATGTCGTTTTCAATGTTGGTATTGAGGTGCTGCCTGAGCGCGGCCGCTACATAGTGAAGGCATGATATCGTCTCCTGATCGGGATTTCGTAGGGCATTCGGGTAGCTCATTATCTGCAAAATTCTAAAAGGCAGGACGTTTGATTGCACGGGCGCAATTCGAAAGCCCTGTCGGAAAAACGAAGATGTGCCTTGCATCGGGTGATTTCCCTGCTGCATCTGGCTCAGAGTAAAGCCCTCTGACTCGCTGAACGCGACGTTCAACTTGTCCACGTCAAGAGACTCCCTGAAATATAGCTGCACGTTGAACTGGGTGATGTGGACTTCCACCTTTACTTGCTCACTGCCTTTGCCGATGATTCCGGGTCTGCAGGAATTATTGTGAGCCAGGGCTTTAGCAGGTCTCGGTTGAGCTTGATAAGCTCGACTCCAGCATCCTTCAGTAGCTGCGTTCCATCCTCCGGATAGTCCGCCACCACTACTATTCTCTTGATCCCGACACTAATGGCCATCTTGCTGCATTCAACACACGGAGCAAAAGTAGAATACAGCGTCGCGCCCCTGGTGCTGCCAGCGTTTCCAAAAAGGGCGCACTGCATTATCGCATTTGCCTCCGCATGCGTGCACAGGCATCTGTCGAGGCCCTCGCCCGACTTGACCTCACCGTTTATGCGGGCGGTGCAGCGGGGACAGCCGCCTTCAAAGCAGTTCTTTATACCAGGCGGAGTGCCATTGTAGCCGGTTGCTATCTGCCGGTTGTCCTTGACAATAACTGCGCCGATGTGTCGGGTGAGGCAGTTTGAGCGCAGCTTGGCGATCTCAGCTTGTAGCATGAAATAGGTGTCCCAGTCAGGCCTCTGCATATCCTTCTAGCAATTACCACGATTGCTATAAAATGTTAGCTGGCGTGAGCACCTTTCTCAAGCACTTCCCCTGCCTTTTCCTTCTTGCGCGTCCGGTCTCCAGTCTTTTTGTTCATGCTCTCCACGGTGCCAAGCGCAAAGACATAGCGGATGCCTTCAGCCTTCATCTCTGGCGACAGCATGTCGTTCATCCTGTCCACGTCATTCCGGACATAGCTTTCTTCGTGCTTGTTGGTGCGGGCCACTACATACATGAACGATTCACCTTTATACTTGTGGATTTCAAAGACCTGCCCCATGTGGTACTCTTCCCCACCAAGAGGTAGTTCCTTGCGGTCAAGAAAAGTTAGTACAAGGCCAGATTTTTTACAGGCTAAGAATGATACAAGGCTGCAAAGAAATGTCACAGTGTTCTGGCTAGAAAGCCCACAGGCTGCACAATGACAAAATCTTGATCTACTGTTTAGCAGCAGAAGTAGAGTCAGGTCCACCGAAATGAGAAATATTTTCCCAAAAAGCACGCATCCTGTCCCAAGAACTGAAATTGCCAGGGCAATAGACAGGCCCCTTGATAGGCTTGGTGAAGACGGCGGAGACACAACTATAGTATATAGTCTCCTCGACAAACAACGCACGCTAGAGCGCCAATTAGTGTTCCTTTGCAAGCAGCCTTTTGCGCCTCAGCTGCGCTTCATCCTTTGCTAGCCTCATGCCAACCATCCCGACTGCGATTCCCACTGCGACCATGCCGGCTATCATGTAGTAGTCCATCATCGCTGGACGCCTACCTCAGCCAGTGCAAGCCGCCTCTTGCCTACTATCCTCCAAGCAAGTTCCATCGCAGCCAGTGTGGGCGCGAACCCCATCACGATCCATGCGACCGATTCAATTATTTCCATTACAGCATTATAGACGACTGGTTGAGTGATTAACGCTGCTCAAGAGAGGCACCTAGTTATCATAGACTGCACACATTATCAGCAGCGCTTTGTATCACTCTAACGCGGTTATGATCGCGCATAAACGCAGTTTACCAAAGGTAAAATCCCCTTGTACTATGACATTACACCACAACAACACAAGGCACGGCGTGGGGTGGGCATCAAAAACCGGCATTTCCCCGCCCATTTCCATGTCGTTTTTGTTACGTCAATTAATGAAAAATTCGGAAACAGCTCAGCGCTAGAAAGCGGTCATCATCACTGTTTCCACAGTAAACAGCATCTCACGATGCGCTGATCTGACAGATAAATGTTAAGAAGCTGCAACCACCTAGCTTGGTGTATTACTTGAAGAATTCAGACATTGCCAAGGTCATGCGTGACCTTGGCTTTCTCACAGAGGTGGGAGAGGAGGATGCAAACTCCCAGTTTCGCGCTCGGGCATATTATCGTGCAGCAGACACGATAGCCAGTCTTCAGGAGGAGGTAGCGGACATTTACAGGCGCAGTGGCCTGAAGGGGCTGCTCCAAATCCCATCGGTAGGTAAGGCCATTGCAGCAAAGATCGAGGAGATGATCAAGACTGGGAAGGTACGCGCTTTAGAAGAGATGAGGGCCAAGATCCCGATAAACGTCGAGGAATTCTCAAACATAGAGGGCTTGGGTCCAAAGACGATCAGGGCGATCTACGACACTCTGAAGGTCAAAGATCTGGCTGAGCTAGAAAAGGCCGCTGCTGAAGGCAGGCTGCGCGAGGTGCCTAGCCTTACCGAAAAGAAGGTGCAGGATATTTTGAAGAGGATCGAGTTTGCCAAGAAGGGCAAGGGCCGGCGCATCATAGGCGAGGTCTGGCCGCTGATAAAGGAAATAGAGAAAGTCCTGTCTGAGGTGGATGGCGTAAAACATGCTATCGCAGCTGGCTCTGTCAGGCGAATGAAGGAGACAATAGGAGACATAGACTATCTGGTTGCTGCAAACGACCCGGAACCAGTGATGGACTTTTTTGTTAGAATGCCTGCGGTTCAGGAAGTTATCGGAAGGGGGTCTGCAAAGGCGTTTGTAAGGCTGGAAGGCGGAATAGACGCCGACCTTTTGGTTGTGCCAGAAGAGAGCTGGGGCGCGGCTCTCCAGTATTTCACCGGGAGCAAGGAACATTCCGTAGAACTCCGCAAGATAGCGATTACAAAGGGGCTGCGGCTGAACGAATGGGGCGTCTACCGGGGTGAGAAAAGGGTCGCCGGGAAAACCGAAGAAGAAGTCTATGAAGCACTCGGGTTGCAGTGGATTCCGCCAGAGATGCGGGAGAATACTGGTGAGATAGAGCTTGCGCGACAGAACAGGATTCCAGAGCTTGTCAAGTACGGCAGCCTTAAGGGAGACCTGCAAGTGCACAGCGAAAATAGCGATGGAACCGCCACAATAGAAGAGATGGCCCGGGGTGCAAAGGCGTTTGGACTCGACTATATTGCGCTCACAGACCACACAAAGAGTTTGGCACTTGCAGGCGGACTTGACGAAGAGGAGCTTCTTGATCAGGCAAACAGGATAGCTGAGCTCAACGACAGACTTGAAGGTTTCAGGGTGCTCGCATCTGCCGAGGTCAACATCATGAAGGACGGATCGCTTGACATAGCCAACAATGTACTTGACAAGCTCGACATTGTGGGCGCAGCGATCCACTCCAACTTTAATCTACCAATAGAGGTCCAGACAGAGCGGCTGATAAAGGCGGCTGAGAACCCAAGCGTTGACATCCTGTTTCACCCAACAGGCAGGCTGATAAACAAGAGACCCGGCTACCCAGTCGATATCGAAAAGGTGGTCGAAGCTGCAAAAGAAACCAGCACCATCTTGGAGATCGATGCGCACTATGACAGGCTCGACCTGAAGGATGAGTACGTCAGGATGGCAGTAAAAAAGGGGGTAAAGATGGTCATTGATTCTGACGCCCACCACCCGATCCACTATGCTTATCTCATGTTTGGGATCGGGCAGGCAAGGCGCGGCTGGGCTACAGAACAAGATATACTCAACACTCTTCAGGTAGACAAATTGCTAAAGGCCCTAAAGTAATTAATATATCCGGAACACTGTCACAAAAGTTTGTGCGCACGACCGTTGAAAGAGACGACCTAAAGGCACGGAAAGTCTATCTTGGAATCTTTTACGTTTGCGCCGCTATGATGGCATCAATAACGTTTTACGCGATCTATGTCAGCCTCGGCGAGTACCTGCAGACTGGCAAGGTTGTGATAGGAGAGGTGTTGGTCGACACCGAGTTTCCCTTCCCCGGCCTAGCCAAGCTCGTTACCTACCTGATGATAGTTTCGGTAGTCGGATGGTACTGCGTGGTCAAGCTCGGCGGCGACAATGTCACGGGCATTCCAAAGTGGTTGAAGTCGATACTCCAGCTGATCGTGCTTGCCATCGCAGTCGTGTCACTCTATGAATTCGTCTACAACTTTATCGTGTGGAACTCGCTCATCACAGCTGATGCAATACAGGGCGTGTTAGAGTTTGACGAAAAGAATGTGCCGTACCCGAACCCCGAGACTCCGTGGAATCTGGTGTTTGCTACCAAGATGTCGCTTGCAGCGTTTCTGATCTCCGCCCATGGCTTTTACACAATGAGCAAGCAAGGGAATAGGCTACAGTAGCCACTCTTTTACCCGGGTTCTTTCAAAATCCTGCTTTTTCTGTAGGTTCTGCTCTGACGGAGATTCCAGCCGGACCTGCGGTCCGGCAGGGTTGAAAAAGTCGCCTGCAAGGTAGCCTGCCCGTCCGTTGCCCATTTCCATAAAGCAATAACCCTGACCGGAGAACGTAGCGATGGCAGGCCTGCTGCTGATCTCGTCAATGATCTGTCTGGCGGCCACCTTGCCCTGCTCCTCGGCAAATACACCTGCCTTAGGCACGGCTCCCGCTCCAACCTTTATCTCGGTGACATCCCCTATAGCAAACACACCGGCAAAGCGAGTCTTCATGGTGTTCTTGTCGACTGTTACCCATCCCCCTCCATCATCATCTACCAAGCCAGAATTCCTGACGACCTCTGGCACCTTGTGCGGGGGAATGCCGATCAGCACATCATAGTCTGCGTTGCTGCCATTCTCAAATTCGAGCTTGTTGTCGGACACTGACTTGAGTTTGTGCGATGGGTGGAATCTTATACCCCTCTGCGAAATTATCTCGGCTACTTCTCCACTTACCTGCGGCCCGGCTACAGGCATAGCTGTTGGGGCGGGGGAGTAGATGTCGATCTGTACAGAACCTCGTGTTCCCTGCCTTGACAGGAGTCCATCAATTATCAAGGAGGCTTCAAATGGCGCCGGCGGGCACTTGTACGGCATTCCCATTATTGCAATAGCAATCTTACCACGCTGAAGTGAGAGCAGCTTTTCGCGCAGCTTTGGCACTTGCTGGGCGTCATAGAGATTGTATCCTTTGTCTACAAATCCGGGGATCTTGTCTGGCGCAAGCTCAGTGCCAAGGGCCACTATCAAGTAGTCGTATTCTATCCACCCATGGTCCATCACTTGCACCCTGTTTGAGGAGAGATCGATCTTGACAATCTCGTCGTTGAGGTATTCTATTCCCTTTGCGTTGAGCCCTTCAAGTGGAGTCTGGGACTCTTCCAGCTTTCTGCTTCCTTCCAGTATCCATAATTTCACCAGACCCATCATGAACGACTTTTTCCGGTCTATTACGATGATCCGGTGTTCTTGGCCGAGCCCTTTCCGTAGCTCAGTCGCTGCTGCTAGTCCGCCAAATCCGGCTCCAAGGATCAAGATACGCTTGCCCATTGACAAAATGATCGCAGGAGTGGGTAAAAACTCTTTAGCGATGCTTGTGTTTCTAAAGTATACCGGAGGAAAAAACGCTATCTCTCCATCATGACGCGACTCGGGGGTGTGGAGAGGATGGTGAATTACTTCAAGCAGCACAACAACGGGGTGCTCATCTGTTATACATCAAGGCATACGACTTTCGAAGATACATCGACATTCGGGAAGAAAACAAATCAGTCTAGTTGTTGTTGATGATTGCCACGCTTGCTTGTTGCACTTTAACCTTTACACTACCATCAGGCAAACTCCATTTCCACATGATATTCCATTGAGAATTAACTCTCGACGTTTCCCAGTGGAAGGCACATTCCTTCTCCATTTCTGTTATGACATGATGGGCAGTTACAAATGCGATCTCGTCGAATTGCAGATCTGAAGTTGGCTTATACACAGAGGTAAAAAATACAGATTCAAAAAGGGAAAAAAGCGCGATCACGATGCCGACGCACAGATGGCTGCACCAAACTACTGTGGTGGCACGCGTGTAATCCGCCGTCGGGACGGCTTTATCTATTGTTGGCCGCTCTTGGTGAATCTTAGAATGGACGGAGATTGCTAGCGTTCCTGAGTAGTCGGCCTTATGAGTATCTCGTTGACGTTCATGTGCGGAGGAGATTCGACGGCAAACAGTATCGCGTTTGCAATGTCTTCGGACTGCAGCTGCTGCGCCTCCCTCTGCTTTGCTGACTGAACGTACTTTTCCAGTGACTTATCGGTTATCGTGTTCAGGAGCTCTGTCGCAACCTCGCCGGGCTCGATGCAGGTGACCCGTATGTTTGCCCTCTGGCTGAACTCTTGTCTCAACCCCTCTGAAAACGCCGCGACGGCGTGCTTTGTCGCGCAATAGACGCTCCCAGCAGGAAACACTATTCTTCCTGCTACTGAAGAGACATTTATGATGTGCCCGGATTTTTTCTCAACCATGTGGTTGATGACTGCCGCAGTGCAGTAGAGCACTCCCTTGATGTTGACATCGATCATCTGATCCCATTCGTCGACCTTTAGGTTCTTGAAAAAGCTTAGCGGCATGATGCCGGCGTTGTTGACGAGTATGTCCACTGTTCCCCACTTCTTGACTACAGCGTCGACAAAGGCATCGCAGTCAGCCTTCTTGGTAACATCCAGCTTTTGAATGAAAACTTCGCCGCCGTTATTTACGATCTCTTTTTGCAGCGATTCCAGTCTGTCTGTACGCCTTGCGCCGGCAGCAACCTTGGCGCCTGCCCTTGAGAGCGCGAGTGCAGTGGCGTAACCGATCCCGCTGCTAGCTCCAGTAACTATCGCAACCTTGTTTGTTATCATTACGTGATCAACAGCTTCTCACATTGTAATATGCTTTTGCAATAGACGTCAACCTTAAGTACGATGTTTGCATTTTTGGGATCGAACGCTCATGAGCCTCGACGAGAATGAAGAGCTGGCATATTTGTGGACAAAGGTAAAATTCGTGCAGAAATACATGAGCAAGAACAACTGCTCTTATGAGGTGGCCGAACGCGAGTTCCATTCATGGATCGAGGGTTTGATGGACAGCAGGATCGAGCGTTCCAACAGGATGTTGAACCTGCACTAGACGCTCTGTTCTGGCTGCTGTATCTTTTGCTTCCGTGCCATAAACAGCAAAAGCGTACCAAACATCCCAAGTACTATTGCAAGCCCCTGTGCGCCTCCGTTTGGCACGGCTACAAAATAGGCTATTGAGAATGTGATACAAATGATTCCTTGGATCAGGTATGACTTTACTTGCGGCATCTTGGTCTTCTTGGCAATGTAGCCAGCCGTAAAGAACGCGGCTGCTGGAAAGAGCGTGAGCAGGATATACAGGTCAATGTCTATGCCAAGATGGACCATCGGCGATAGGAGGCAATAGGCTGTTGTGAAATAAGAATTTTTAGGTTATCGTCATTATTGCAACCGCTGCGCTTTTTGGAGCGGTGTTTTTGTGAGAGCGGCCATGACGGTTCTGGCCTGACCTGGGCTGACTCCAATTCGCCGGGCAAGCAGGACATGGATTTCTTTCATTACATCAGATGACCGGGCGCATAGCCATCAAAAAGCCTCGCGCATTTTTCATCTTCATTTGTTGTTACTCGACGTGCACTTCTACTGCCGCGCCTCCTTCTATTATCAGGCGCGCGTTTTCATACGGAAGGGAAGCGATATCTTCCGGCTGGAATGGTCCGTATTTGCTCATGTCGATCCCAACAAAAGCTTCAGTAGGCTTTAGGAACCTTACCACTATCTGCTTTGATCTCATCCTGGCAGATATCGATTCGAGCACCTTGGGTCTCCCCTTAACGGTGGCCGCTACCACTTCATCCATGCGCTTGTCATATTCGCGCTTGCCGTCAAGAACATACTTTTCCTCGTCTGTCAGCTTTGAGTAGTCCAGAGCTTCGCCTGTGCGTATCTTGGCCTGCCTAGCCTCTATCAGCAGTTTTGCAGCAGTTGCGAGCAGCTCTGCTGTCCTGTCCCTTACTTTTGCTTCGATGCCTTCGTATCCCTGACCCTTTAGGTTGCCAAGCGACATGGCCACTTTTTGGAAAGTGTCCGGCTCGATTGCCTGAAGAGCAGGCAGCTCTATCTCTTTCTTCAAAAGCTTGAAAATTTCCTTGAGCGCAAGGTGGCCGCTGTCCCCGGCGTCCATTTCGCCGCTATTTTGCTGGCCAGCTGTTGACATCTTGGATCACTTGACAATCCTTAAATTGTGGAATTTAAGTGCCTACAGATGGTGTGTACTCTCTTTGCCTTATAAACTGATTGACGGTAAGATCGAGTCATTGACATTTACAGCCGAACAGGTGATGCGGCGGCTTAAAGAAGATAGGATAAAGTTCATTGACCTGCAGTTCACAGGCCTGTTTGGCCGGTTCCATCACACAACGATGGATTCCAAAATGTTCAGAGTGGAAGATTTTACCGACGGGCTACCCAAGCTTGACGGCTCTTCAATCAGGGGCTTTACTGAGATCCACGAATCCGACCTTATCATCAGGCCTGATCCATCCACGTATGCAACTGTGCCGTGGATTGAACCACCGACTGCGCGACTGATCTGCGATATCCTAAGCGGCGGAAGCAAGCGCGAGATTTTCCCCCGGGACCCAAGAGGCATTGCGAGAAGGGCGGAAAAATATGTGGAGGAGCAGGGCTATGATACGTCATACTGGGGACCGGAAGTAGAGTTTTTCGTATTTGACAAGCTCGAAGTCAACACCATGACTCCATACCAGGGGCAGAGCTATCATATTCAGTCAAGGGAGGCTCCCTGGTCTACAGACAGTGTTGGCTATGCACTCCGACTCAAGGAAGGGTATCTGCCGAGTGCGCCCGGCGACACCCTGATGGAATACAGGAATGAGTGTGTCGACGTTCTTACTAACAACTTTGGCATAGTGTGCGACGCACACCACCATGAAGTAGCGACTGCAGGTCAATGCGAAATAGACATTCGCTTCGATACACTGGTAAACGCTGCAGATGCTGTGCAGAGCTACAAGTACATAGTCAAGAACATTGCAAAGAAGCGCAACATGATCGCTACAATGATGCCAAAGCCGATCGCGCTTGACAACGGCTCTGGTATGCACGTCAACGTCAGCCTGTGGAACAAGGGTAAGAACCTCTTCTACGATTCGGAAGACGAATATGCAGAAATCTCACAGACCGCGCGCTATTTCGGGGGAGGCATCATAGAGCACGCCCGCGCTCTTGCAGCAATTGTTGCGCCAACAACTAATTCGTACAGGAGACTGGTGCCCGGCTACGAAGCTCCAGTCTACGTCGCGTGGAGCACTGGCAATCGCTCGGCGATAATCAGGATCCCTGCTCACTTTAGAGGAAGCAAGTTCGCAAACCTCAAGCGCATCGAGTTCAGAGCACCCGATCCATCATGCAACCCGTACCTTGCGTTCTCTGCGATACTGGCAGCCGGTCTTGATGGCATCAAGAAAAAGAAGGACATTGGCAACCCCGTCAACGAAGACATTTTCAAGATGAGCCCCAAGAGGAGGCGCGAGCTGGGAATAAGACAGTTGCCAGCTAGCCTGAGAGAAGCCTATGAGGAGCTGGAGAGTGACAATGCGTTCTTGAAGCCAGTGTTTGACAGCGAGACCATAGACAGGATAATAGAGCACGAAGAGAAAGAGCACGTAGAGCTTGCCGTTAGGCCGCATCCGCACGAGTTTTCGATGTATGCGGACGTCTAGTCCCTTCTCCGCAACAGAAACTTGCCTACCCTGACATAAATGCTCGGGCCGTTCCCCTTTGTGATATACGGCGCAGTTACTGCAAACAGTATACCAAGGCCAGTGGCAGTCGACGTGAGCCAAGTGATATAGTTATTTTCAAGCGCCAGCCTTCCCGACCAGAACTCGGTTGCAACACGGAGCAAGATCGTGACTAACCCCTGTCCAGTCCCAACAAGCACAAGAAACTTGCCGATGTTTATCCGATTTGCAGCAAATAGCGCAGCTCCCATAAGAACCGTCAGGCCGCCAAGTTGACTGAGCAGCGCCAGAAAGCCTATCGGTACAACAGCATACATCCAGAAATCCCTGACGGTGTTCACCACCAGCTCCTCCCTTATCAGATTGTAGATCTCGATGTTTGCCCGGTAGCCGGAGAGCAAGAAGAGTATGGCTGAGACAAACGCGATCCCTGCAGCCAACCTGTTTCGAGTTGTGCTATAGCGCAGGGTTTGCAATCGGTCATAGACAATCCGCTGTTGCACCGCTGACTTGGGCACCTTTCCATAGATTGCGAGGCGCTTCATCTTGGAATACGAGTATTTCTGCCGCACCTCATATGCGGTTATCAAGAGCCGTATCCCCTTTTTGTCGACTGACCCGGCAAGAGACTTTGGTATCAGGTAGCTTGAAAGCCCAACCAACCCTTTCTTTACTATCAGATATTCTGGGAGCGTCTTACGCAAAAAGCCTATCTTTTTCCTATCAGACGAGTAGACTGCTCTGTTGATCAGAGATGACCAGTCCGAAAAAGGATCGTGCGGTGTCGTACAATACAGATGGCGATCGATCTTTTATGGGTTGCAGATCGTCAGAATATACTCCAAAGCTAGCTTCTTGCAATACATGATTGTCACCACCATTTTATTATGAGTTCACGCTGGAGCACAAGACGGAGCGATGAAACAAGTTTCCTGTACGTACATTACCAAGAGGATATAGCTTGGCGAAAGATCTATCAAGAATTTGTCTGTAAATAGAGAATTAGACAGTGACGGTACAGAACCCGTGCACTCCCTAAAAGAGAGTCCATAAAGTGAATCCTGCAGGTGAGCGCGTGCATGAGAGGGACCAAAAAATTGCCCAAAAACAAGCGATAAGTCAAAGGATATCTAACAGTAGATGTGCATACAACAAAAAGGGGCGTTCAAACTGTTCTGACCTCTACCATAGTAGCCGCGTTCCTGATCGCGGGTCTGGCGTTGCCAGCACATGCAGCGCAAATAAATGCATCGCTAATACCCGAGTTTGACAGGGCAGCTGGAAGCTTTGTCGGAGTAAAGTTTGCCACCATCAGGTACTCGCAGGACAGCTCTGTTGCCGAACTGTTCAAAGACAAGACAGTGAGAGTAGAGTTTTCGATAGAAGGTACAGACTCAAATGGCATGAGCGAGCTTGTTGCAGCTGCCAACAAAGCGCTTCTTGAAGCACAAAGTCCTGTACAAGTAAGCAGTGCCAACCTTACGTACTCGGGCGTCCTCAGAGGATGGTCAGATAGAATGACACTCGCATACAGTGTAGCGTTCGTTCCGACATTCTCTGGATTCAAGTTGGATGCGATAGCCACCGACAACATACCTATGGACATTAATTGGAGAGGCTTTGTCATAGACGGGCCGGTGTTTGTCGAGTCACCAGAACACGGTAGGATTAACATCAACCAGCCGATCGGACTCTTGCAGGTCACATTCCCTGAGTTTGCTGCCAAGCTTGAAGGCATAGAAGCAGCAGAAAGGATCATGGCGGAGCCGATACTGGACTTCAGCGAACTTGGTGCCATGCCAATGGAAAAGTGGCACTGGCTCTTTGACCCGACCTTCAGCCAAGCAAGTACCGGAGGATTGTTCAGAGACACCGACATTGGAGGCGCAAAAGTGATGTCGGTCTACTCACTTGGCGAATGCAGCATAAGAGAAGGGTGTCCCCCTCCGAAAGAGGGTGACGCCTTGGTAACAGCGGATGGATCGCCGGTGCGGCTGCACATCTCCACTCCTCAGCCGAATGCTCAGATAGAGATAGCTGGCTTTACCAGCATCGAAAAAGCTGGAGAACACGACATCATCAGAGTCAGCATGGAAAGTGCAAGTGCAGGCATACCCGGATTCACCATGCAGGTACTGCTGGTGCTTGGAGGTATGATGGGAGTGATAGCAACAATAGTCCTGATGAAAACCAGAAAATGACTGATCGGATCGATCAGTATTTCCATTCGGAAGCTATACCATTCCACCAAGCTCTGTACGGCCGGGCGTCTTGCCCTATCTCTTCTTTTACCCTGTGCTCGATTGAAAAGAACATGTTCTCCATAGCGTCTGCGCCACCGTCGGCATAAAGCTCACGGCCGATCTCCTGCACCCTACTCTTCTTCTCCGAAAAGTCGGGGGCCTGGGAGTTTTGTATGCAGTAGGTGAGCAGGTCGTATAGCTCTTCTTCCAAGTATGCGTCCAATCAATCCAGCCTCTTGATTATGTGATATCCAAACTCGGTCTTGACCGGCTCGGACAGCTGACCTCTTTCTAGCTTGAACGCCGCCTCTTCAAAGGGCTTGACCATCATGCCCCGGCCAAAATAGCCAAGATCGCCACCACGCTTGCCGCTTCCCTTATCTATCGAAAGTTCTTTGGCAAGGTTGGCAAAGCTTTCACCCTTTTTCAGCCGTTCGAGTACCGCTAGAGCTTCACTCTGCTTTTGCACCAGAATGTGAGAGCACTTGATTTTGTTAGCCATCCTTTAGAATATCAGAAAATATAGGAATTAACTTTTTCCCCAGCAAAAAAAGAAGAAGATGGGTGGAGCAATAACCGCAGTTGTTATTGCATTCTTGTCACATTGGTGCTGTCATTTGTTGCCTGAGTGTCGCTTGTGATGATAGAGGGGATTCTTGTCGTCTCCTCATTTGTTGTCTGAAGATGATGTTTCTTTGTCGTTGTCTACCTTAATGTCTGAATTGGCATGTGCAGTCAGAGTCTCGCCATCAAACTCTAGGTTTGCAGTCCTCTGTGTTCCGCTCTCGACGAGTCTGATCTCTAGAGGGTCTCCCTTGCCGGTAATAGCATCCTTGCTGTTTTCAGGGACAGGGATCTTTGATTCGATCTCTCCATCGTCGTCGACATCATCTATACCTCTCAACCCGCTGTCTATGAACATCAGAACCACTTGCCCCGGTGCAAAGCCCTGACCTTCTATTACGAGAATCGGTCTGTCAGAGTCCAGCGCACTTGTTGATGTCGTGTCGGAGTCTTCTTCAGCTGCTGATGAAGACGCTTCACTGTTTGCTGAAGTTGATTTCTTGTCCGCTTTATCTTCGCCTACACGTACACAATCGGCACTTGGTGCCGTTGATGATGTTCCGTCGTCTTCTGAGGCTTCCTTCTCTCTCTCGCTGTCAGCCAGTGCGGCAATTTCAGTCTCTGACATCACAGACACCGATACTGTTGGCTTGGTGCGGGCCATTTCCGCAAGGGACGACGATGCGGTCTGTGTTTCGCCTGAAATTTCAGCCTCACCTACGTCACATACTACCAGACCATCAAGCAAGGATTTGACATCTGCTACTGTGGTCTTGCTGTCGTCATCATCATCCTCTGATTCGTTGTCATCTGATGACGCTGCATCCTTATTGTCATGATTCATCGAGTCTTTGAATTTCTTGTCAGTCGTGGTCGCTTTCTCTTCAAGCGTTGTCTTCTCACCATCATCAGCGGTCATTGCATATATCGAGACTCCCACAGAGGCAGTCGATGCAACGGCCAGAGCTGACAAGAGCGACAGCAACGCGAGTTTTTTCTTTCCTTCCTTAAACAATCCTACTCAAACAGAGTGCCAACAAAAAGAATTTAACGAGTTATTCGGTATTTTGAATAACATCTCTTCTAATCCATGTTAGATAACACGATACTGTACTATGTCTACACAAAGTGCCGCTTCGAAATCATGATATAATCGCCGCCCATTAACAGAGTGAATGTCCGAAGACACCTCTTCCTCATCGTCCCCGGCTGCAGCAATACCTTTCCCCACGCTCACGATCCTTTATCTCCCGTCCGAGGCAGAGGCAGTGATCGACGAGGTGGCCCAGAAATACGCCAACAGCACAGTCGAAGACTGCGTAGGATTCTTCCACGGGACCCAGCGGCACTACAAAAAGGTGACTATGTGGAGCCAAGGTGTAGATAGCCTCTGGCTTAACGCCATAGTGGCAAGGATAAAAGAGCTTGCAGGTGTGGAATTTGTTACTCTTGTTACAGGGGGCATGATGTATGTTCTTTAACTTTGCAGGCCTGAATATGCTGCATGGAGAAGGATAAAAAAGACAGCATCACAGAAGAGACGCTCAAGCCCGTCACCAAGGTTAACTCAAGACTTGACAAGGAAATGCAGGAGCTTGAGGTCGAGTCTACAAAGGGCGGCGGAGATCTGAACCAGTAGGCAAGATAGTATCTCCGCTTATTGTCGCTCTGTCAGGCCCATTCAGGTTCCCAACAGGCGATATCCATATGCCAGAAGCTTTCCGTCCTGTCGTCATTTTGGTTCCCCGCGGCCTCGGTACCGGATCTGCAGTCGGGCTTTCCCGCCAGAGTATGGCGATAATAACTTCAAATATCAAGCTCGGTATATTCCACCTTGTGGAAGAGAAGGAGAAGATAAAGCACTGCCCCATATGTGGATGCACCGAACACAGGATGATAGGCTGTGGTAAGCATTGGGCAAAGCACAAGATCGGCCCGGATGGCAGATGCACCCATCGGTAGTTGAACTACTTTAACTCATATAGTGCAACTGAAAGCTTAAACGCCAGCCGATCATCCGTCGCTATCGCGATAGGTACGATGTACTTTTCAGTTTCGTCTTTGAACCTTATTCTCCTATCCAAAAAAGCCTGGTTCTTCATTGACCGGGCAATATCAAGCCGCTCGGCAAGCTTGACATACTTGACATCCTTGGTGGCCTTTGACAAAGCTGCAAACTGGTCGTTAGAACCAATGGCGGTACAGTCGCGCACTGCAGCATAGACGCGCTCGCCATACTCTTTCAATTCTTCGTCCTTGATGCTCTCTGAAGCATCATGTAGAAGTGCAGCACACGCAAGCTCGACATCGCGCATCCGGAGCTCATCCACCAGTATGAGTGCGACCCTCAATGGGTGGTTGATATACTGCTCGCTCTTGTTGTGAAGCTGGCCCATGTGTATCTTGGTGGCAAGCCCAAAGGCCCGTGTAAGCCTGACTACATCGTCGGTGTTAGCGTCAAAGAATTTTAAAAGCCGGGCAAAGGTGGCTTTTGGAAAATCGCTCATGTGTAGACATACGTTGTATAGAACCCCTATAATGGGATTCGCATAAAAAGAAAATAAGGAGGGCTCCTATTGCCTATAGTAGGCGGTAAGCACCAAGTTGTTGCCCTTTGGCGTTATGGTCCTTGACTTACTAGTGCTACCATTCTCCCAGTGGTCGAACTTATAGTTCTGCCACTCCCCCATGGTCACCGTGTACTGCGATCCTGTGTTCACAGCGTATGTCATGGGGGTAAAGCCAGAGGTTGACCCAGCGCCACTGATAACTGTCCAGAGACCAATTATTGGAGAGCCGTCAAGTGCTATAGACCGGATAGTCAGCGTCACCTGTTCTGGCTTACCAGTAGTGCTATAGACTGCAGTCAACGTTGTGTCGCTGCTCAAAGTAACCTGTCTGGTACTGCTTGACCCCCATCCCCGCCAATGGTCAAACTCAAAGGCGCCATAGTTTGCAACCGAAACTTCGTATGCCGAGCTGGCTTCTGCAGTGTATGTCAGCGGTGTGTAGCCGGTTTTCACGATCACTCCTCCCTTCTTCACCACTGTCCAGAGTCCAGTGATTGAGTCTCCGCCAAGATCCTCGGATTTTACCGTCAGAGTCACGGTCTTGGGAGCCTCCGTTGTGGTCTTGTAGTATGCCGTTAGCGCCGCTACCTGACCGCCGATGACTGTCTTTTGCCTCTTTGTGCTTCCGTCGTTCCAGTGGTCGAATACATAGCTGCCATAGTCTGACACAGACACCTGGTACGTCTGTCCGCTGTTGAGCGCGAAGGACGCTGGCGAGAATTCCGTCCTGATCGTTGCGCCGTTCTGTGAGAGGACAGTATAGTACCCGGTTATCGATTTGCCCGCCGCGTCGACTGTCCTGACAGTCAGAGTGCTTGTGCCTTGTGTCACAGTGATTGTAACAGGGTTTGAAATGACCTCTTTTCCTGTCAAGTCCTTGGCTGTTGCAACCACGGTATAGGTTCCAGCCAAACCATAGGCTTTGGATACAGTCGAAGTAGAAGATACAGATGACGAAGTGGTGCCATCACCAAAGTTGATCGACCATGTGTATGGACCGATGCCGCCGTTGATGTTCACAGTGAAAGTGATGCCCGTCCCGGCAGACGCCGATGTTTTGCTTGTGTCCAGAGACACAGACAGCGGGGCAGCAGTTGCGCCGTTGGTGTAGTGAGCCGTTAGATAGGTGTCGGCAGAGAGACTCACAGATTTCGTGCTAGACCTGCTGCCGTCCTGCCAGTGGTCAAATATGATCTGCTGGTAATTCCCGGCAGTCACTGTGTACGTGCCTTCGCCCAGAGTCAGGCTGAGTGGGGTAAAGCCGGTCCGGGTTGTCGCGCCATTCTGCTTTATCTCAACCCACATGCCATCAATAACACTGCCGTTCTGATCCACGGACCGGACTGTCAGCCTGTATTCCGGATCTGATCTTGCTCCTCCACCTCCAGACGAAGAGCCGCCATCCAAGAGTGCTGCCATGTCGTCAAAGTAGCTTGGAAGCGAGTCCCAGGGGTTTGGAAGGATATCATCTGTCACGTAAAGCCAGCCGACAAACCTAGTCGCATCTTTGATCCAGTCCTCAGGCAGAGATCCCACCGAGAAGGGGATCATTCCAAGCTGGTCGTTATCGTACGATTCCCACGCATCATCATAGTTATTCAAGTTTGGCAATCCAGGGCTCTCGTAAATGAGCACTACATCCACCGTGGACAAATACGAAGGAAGTGAGTTTGTCCCCGGATTACCCACCGTAAAGTCCAAACCCCTTGATTCCGCATAATTGCTAGCCTGTGTGTAGTACGATTCACCACCAGGCCAGTTGGCCTGCTCATCAAAGAATACACCATCGACGTTATACCAGCTGGCCCACTTGTCGATGTCACCCCTCACCGCTTCGAGGCTCCTGCCGGTATAACCAGTAGAAACGTAGCCAAGCACGATCACGCCTGCATCTCTGAGCTCTTTTATGCCAGAAACATAGTTAGAGTCTCGCGATCCTCCCGGTCCGCTGGCCGGATTTACAATGGCCATGATGGGTATGCCAGGGTGATCGTTCTTTGTCTTTATGACCGTGTCCCATGTACTCCCAGGATATGTATAGAGAGGAACCATGATTCCGGCTGATGACGCGGCATCTGCCCTTTGAAAGGCGGCTCCAGAGACGATTGGAACCAGCAATAGCATTGCAAGTATGGCTGCCGCGAATTTTATAGAACCTTGTTCCACCATTTCGAGCGTGATGGAGAATGAAAATATTAAACAATAGTGTCAGTCAAAAATGTAGAGAGCTTCCAGATCGAGATACTGGCCCCTGTGCAACCCCTGCTGCAGAGGCATTCTCGACTCTTACATCGATGTGCTGCTGGCTTCTTCGGTGGAATTGAATCCGCTGTATCCAGCTTCCATCTCTGACGAGCTCATCACTGGCTCTTCAGGCGTTTCTGGCGCTGATGACGTTGCAGTAGTTTCCTCTGTCATTTCGGTAACTGCGGAGGTTGGTTCCGCTGCCGCTGTGCGTGTTCCTTTTGGCCGCGGTGCGGCTTTTCGCTTGGCCGCTGCCTTTTTCTTGGTACCCTTTCCCTTCGTCGCTACTGTCTTTTTCTTTGCTACTGTCTTTTTCTTTGCTACTGTCTTTTTCTTTGCCACTACTCTCTTTTTCCCCTTTGAGAGCTTGGATTGCTTTCCCTTTTTGACCTTCTTTCCCTTGTTCTTGGCTTTGGCTCTTGCCATACGTCTACCATTGATAAGCACTTATTCTTAAGCTTGTTCTTTTCTAGCAAATGTGAGCTGAATTTATCCAGAATTTCAAAGCGGTATCTCTAGTGATATGCAAATGTAGAAGTGGCCTAAACTAAAGTTTCGCACAGTCAGCTCCTTCAACAACTTTCTCCATTCTGCAACGTTGGAGATAACCCATTCCCATCAAAGCATGAACACAGAGGAGGCAAGGTTAGCTACTCTCAGGCATTCCAAGAATATCAGGCCGTAGCTGCTGCTGTTAAAGATGACAGCTCGTGCAGAACGTCATTGCGCTTATTATTATGGATACGCTCATATCCAACCTTGCAAGCATGTGTGCTTTGCTTCCCCGTTGCTGCTGCAGCTGCCAACGATCCAATTTTTCGATGCCCTTCTATGATATACCCCGCCTCTCTCGCAGTCTTTTTTCAGCTGCATAACCTGCTTTTTGCCACACACTATCTATTCAGAATGCATCTTGGAATGATAGGCGTTTTTTTCTCTAATGCTTGTTACATTGTTTTTCCTTTGAGCATATAGAGGCAGAATCTGTAGTTGAGCATCACGATGATGATTGTGCGATAGTAGCAGCATAGCGTATATTTTTTTCACAGCGACACTGCTCAAAAAAATTGCGGCGGCGATTCATACACTAGCAAATCCACTCGTATTCTCCCCACTTTTCTACAAAACCAGTTTGATGTCTGTTTTGTTTTCTGCGCTGCATCAGCAACGAACAGCTACTCCTCTCTTTTGTAGCGAGTTGCTTCTGAAAAATCCTAGCTTGGCACTAAATACAATAAGGGTCGTAAGGTTGCATGGGAAGCGCTGTCACGCTTCAGAACACGAAATGGCAGAGCTGCATAGACGCCTGCATGAGATGCGCAGAAGCCTGCGAATTTTGCGCTACTTCTGATCTCAGGGAACAGGATGTAAAGATGATGGCAAGCTGTGCCCAAATCAACCGCGAGTGTGCTGCTGTCTGCTGGACTTCTGCAGCATTGATGTCAATGGACAGCCAGTTCGCAAAGCAATTCTGTAGCATGTGTGCAGATATTTGTGAGGCCTGTGCGAGGGAATGCGACAGGCATGATGTTGATCATTGCAAGAGATGCGCGGAGTCATGTCGCAGCTGTGCCGAAGAATGCAGAAAGATGGCTAGGCAAGAATAATAGTAAACAACCATTAAGAGATGTCGCTTTTTTGTTTGAGTCGATTTTACAATTGCAAGCTGCCGTCGCCATATATCCGACATGTCCCTAGCACAGTCCGATGATGCAGGGACATCAACATCATCATGTCGGCAGCCCAAGGCAGGCGACTGCAAAGCACGCTCTCAGGTGCCTGATAGGGTGCAATATTGGTGAAGGAGCTGGTGCAGCGATAGGTTTGCTGTTCGGTTTGGACATGATCTCCACTGTTGCGCTAGCCATCAGTCTGGTGTTTGCTGTAGGATATGCCCTAACCATAGTGCCGATGCTGAGGACTATGCCGGTGAGGCAGGCTGCAAGGGTCACAGTGGTTGGAGACACTGCAAGCATTGCAGCGATGGAGACAGTCGAAATCTTGCTGGCGTTGGTTATACCGGGATTCATGCACGCCGGCTTGACCGATGCGATATTCTGGTTAGGGTTGGCCATAATCCTCCCAGCAGGCTATGCCGTGGCATATCCATCAATGTACTGGGCGATGAAGCGCGAGCAGGAAAAGTCGACGCATGCGCATTATCACAACTAATTTCCTTTTACTACTATACCATATTTGGAAGGTTCCGGTTGCCTGGTGGTGGATGTTGTCGTAATTTACCTATCGAATTGCAAAAAAAGCCATTTGATTTTGTCTCTGGAACCCGGCAGTGACATCGCAGAATATGTGTAGTTCCATAGCATCCTAGCCAGATTGACTTCTCCAATGAATCTGTGTTGCGCTGGCAACCACAGGCATGACAAACAGAAAGGCCCTTGATGCGGTCTATTTGTATTGTCACCCACCGCACTCTTTTTTTCATATCCTGCCACGCAGAGTAAAAAAATTCAAGTAATGCCAGTCTCTTTTTTCTTGTTAGCCGAGAAATAGGCGATAACAGGTTTATCGTTTCTTGTACTTCCAAACATTGCTTGTCTGTGAATTGACAAACCTAAACCTGGTCAGCCGCCAAGCTAACATGACCGCTTGGAATAAGACATAATAGTTGATTCACCCCAGATTCCACAGTTGACCGACAGCAAGGGCTATTATTTGGTGCTCGGCGTCTCAGAAAAGGCCACATACAAGGAGATCCGGCACGCCTACAGGCAGCTTGCTCGCAAGTACCACCCTGATAGAAATAGATCTCCCTTTGCAGAGGAAATGATCAAGAAGATAAACGCCGCTTTCGAGGTGCTGTCGGACCAAACAAAGAGGGCCCAGTACGACAGGATGGAGTCTGACAAGCTTCCAGAACCTGAGCCTTCGTACGAGCCAGAGCCTGTACAAACTAGAAGCAACCCCGAAGAGATGTGGAAGGTAGCCAAGGACGGAGGCGACAGCAGCGGCAACTCGGTTGCAGATTTCTTCAACGGACAATATCTCCTTGACACGCCCAAGAGCAGGTTCCACATTATCGTCGAGCCGACGCTCTGCATGGCTTTTGGCAGCTGCGAGACTCTGGCGCCAAAAGTCTTTGTCGTCGAAAAGCACAAGAGGCTCAACCCAAAGGCTGTTGTAGAATGCGAGACGTGCGCCGACTATGAAAAGATACATGCTGCAGCGGCGACTTGCCCTACAAAGGCGATCAAGATTATCGATCGGTACACTGGCGAGCAGCTCTACCCATAACTTAAATTGCAGTGAGAGGGTTCAGCACCCATGAAACTTTTCTGCGTCGGCTGCGGCCCCGGCGATCCGGAACTTCTGACTGTGCGAGCTGCGAATATAATAATGAATGCAGAAGTAATATTTGCGCCCACCGCAAGGGAGGGCAAACCCAGCATAGCGCTTTCCGTCGTTCAAAAATATGTTGACAAGAGTGCCAAGACTACAAACCTTGTCTTTCCAATGGTCAAGGACAAAGAGTCTCTCAAGGACTACTGGAAGCGAAACGCCGACGAAATTGCGGCGGCAGTCAGGTCAGGCAAGAGGGTTGTGTATCTTACAGTTGGCGACCCATCACTCTACAGCACTTGGATCTATACCCACCGCGAGCTCAAGAGGAACCATAAGGACATCGAAGTCGAAATCGTGCCGGGCATCGCGTCTATGTTTGCAATCGCTGCAAAAGCGGGGATAAGCTTGGCAGAGGGCGAAGAAACAGTCGCCATTGTGCCGGCGTGCTACGACATGGATAGGGTCAGAAACACTGCGAATGCCTGCGATTCTGTCATTTTCCTCAAAGACGGGCGCTACTTTGACAGCGTAATAGAGACGCTGAGCGAGGCGGGCTTTCCAGACACTGCAACCATTGCGATAGCGCAGGATATATCGGCAGACAAAGGAGAGATACTAGAAGTGAAAAAGCTGTCGGAGCTCCGCGGCAGAAAGGGTCCGACTGAAAAGTACTTTTCAATAATGGTGGCAAAAAAGAATGCCAGAGACTAGGACTGCTACTGTGTATTTCGTCGGCTCTGGCCCCGGTGACCCAGAGCTTATCACGCTTAAAGCCAAAAGGCTGGTCGAGAGCGCAGACGTCATAATCTATTCCGGATCGCTCTTTAACCCCAAAAATCTGGAATATGCAAAGAAAGGTGCGCAGCTGTACGACGCAGCATTGATCGACCGAGAAAAGATCTACCAGATACTGCGCGACTCTGCAAGAGAAGGCAAGCTTGCAATCAGATTCCACGACGGCGATCCCGCGCTTTTCAGCACAATAAGAGAACAGATAGACAAGCTAGAGAAGGACGGCATCAAGTGCAAGGTAGTGCCCGGAGTTACAGCAATACTTGGCGCCGCTGCAGACCTGAACTTGGAACTCACGCTGCCCGGTGTAACGCAGACCCTGATAATCACAAGGGCCGAGCTTCGCACGCCAGTTCCCAAGCGTGAGTCGATAGCCGAGCTTGCCAAGCACGGGGCGACCATGGCATTCTACCTGAGCGTCCACTTGATAGACGACGTGGTTAAGGAGCTGCTAAAGGGCGGAGTCTACACTGAAAAGACGCCTGCTGCGGTGGTCTATCGCGCAACGTGGGATGATGAGAAGATAATCAAGGGTACGCTTGGCGACATAGCAAAAAAGACGAGAGAAGCCAGGATTATCAAGACTGCGCTGATAATCGTGGGTGACGTGATCGCGCCTGCAAAATACGAATATTCCAAAGTATATGATGCAGGATTTACGCACGGATATAGGAAAGGGGTAAGAAAAGAAGAACAAGAAAAGAAGAGAAGGTAGAGGGTTTTACGGCCTTTTCGCCCACACGCTCACCACGGTAGTGCTGATAGCGGCGCCTGCCGCACCACTTATCAATGCAAACGCTAATGCCTGATCGATTACTATCGACGGCAGCCAGTTTGCAACAAGAGGTGCTGCCAGGTACGATAGGGACCCTATTGCAAACCCTATCGCACCAAAGATTGCTAGTGCTAGTGCTCTGCCCATATCTTACTCCTCACTGTTGACTTTCTGCGTCGGAAATCCTAAAGCTGCCCGACGGGATTGATGGGAACTTGCTGTTCACATCTTGCTCCGCGACAGCTGAGGCTTCCATCATGATCTGGTCGATATCGGCCCCACCTCCAGTGTTAACTTCGAATCCGAGGCCGTTGCTCTGGAGCGACTCTGTCATGAGGCTACCAAGCAGGTTCTGCATGTTGCTTATCTCACTGTCGGCACCTGGCACGAACCTTCCAAGGCTCGGTCTCAGACCTCTTATTGAAGCCATTGCCGGACCAAGTGCAACCATCGCGTCTCCCATGTCGTGTATAGTAGATAGCCTCATCGATACCTGTTCAAGAGCCATCTTGGCCTGTCCCAGCGTCCTTGAGATCTTGCGCACCTCTGCAAGCTCATTTGAGAGAACCTTTGCGCTGTCGGCATCGTGCCTTTGCATGGCATCGACAACCCTCCGGAACAGCAAGGCGTCTCTCTCGTTCAGCTTTGTAATCATTGCGTCTAACTTTGAATTCTGTAACTGCAGCTTGTTGACGGCAGTCTCAATCCTTGGCTTAAGTGGACCCTGCGGCCTCAGCGACTCCTTCAACTTTTCGCTGGCGCTCATCCTGTTTTGACTACTCCAGTTCTTATCGAAACCAGTCATTGCGAATCCCTGATTGGATTCGCTATTAATTGCGGGTGTATAATCCGGTAAACCATAAGCTTAGCTAATTACTCCGCAGGATGCCGAGAGCGTTTTCTACTTACAGAGACATCCTAAAGATTTCTTTCTGCTCGACAGAAGCCCACGCACCCATGCCCCTGCCAGAAGAGGAGCCACCTTTGCCAGTAATCTGGCTGACAACGACCTCTGTCGACGCCATCGGCGGCCACAGCATCGCCACGTATTCGCCTATCTCGCCTGCCTTGTCAAGAGAAGCAGGCACCATGTTCTCGCGTTTGAACTCGTTTGAGAGCTTCTCCTTTATTGGCTCTATGAGCTGACTCTGGCCGTGCACAATAATGTAGATCTTTTTCGTGGCATCGATTTTCGACATGCGAGATGCATAGGGCTATAAAGATGATAAATGTTTTGTCTTTTCTGGCGACATATACGCATATGATAGTCACAGATTCGCACATGGCAATGCTGCTCCCAGACAACATCGCGTCGCGCATTTCAGAGTTTGTCGCAGGCATGCGCACATTTCCATTTGTAGACCATGACGAACTGATGTGCATTATGTACCTTTACGGCAAGAGCGGCAAGGTCGGCGAGAAGGAAATTGAAGAGGTCAACGGCCTTGCACAGCGCACCGCTTCGCAGCTGGGGCAGGAAATCGACATTTATGTCAACAGCTCGGCTGCCAAGCTGGATCCGGAGTACATCAGAAGCAAGTACATCAACAGACAATTACAATTGGCGGTTGAAAACAAATCTGTGGGGATTGGCGGCGACCCAGCTATAATATCAGATTGTTTTGCTCAGCACGTCGCGTATTACAAGCAGGATTATTTCTTGGAATTATACGGCCCGCTAAAAGAGGCAGAGCTGACATCAGACATCAGGCCGCTGCTTGCAGGAAGAATGGTCATGACCTGTTACAACAGAAAGAGCGCGAATGAGATAGGGCTTGCACACCCCCTCATCCCAGTGTATGTGTGGTTTCGCGATCAGGCCGGCGCAAAGCCGTGATAGTAGGGGATCTGCGACAGCTCTTCCTGCGGCATCTGGACTATTGAGATAAGGTGGCCATCAGGGTCTTGGACTATTGCATGCTTTCCGAACGGTTCGTCTTTTGGCTTTTTGAAGAACTTAACTTTTTTCCTTTTCAGGTTGCTCACCACGTCGTCAAAGTCACTCACGGAAAAGCCAACCAACATGCCGTTGTTATTTCTTATCTTTTTCTTCTTGCTTGCAGGATGCAGGGCAAGTACCGTCCCACCCTCCGAAAATTCAGTCCAATCCTTTGACTGTTTTTTCAGCTTCATGCCAAGAGTGTCGCGGTAGAACTTTGTCGACCGTTTCATGTCCGATACAAGGAGTATGACTGCGCCTATCTTGTGGAACATCATCGTAAGATTATTGTTGCACGCTCAAAGATATAACATTGCCGTAGCATTATAATACCGATCTCGCCTCAATGCAGCAGGTTGCAGGATTCTGCTCCTCTAGTCAGATTCTCTGATTTTCTCGGCATAGGATACTTTGGTGACAGCAGACAGCACGTCATTGCTCCAATATTTGATACGAGACAGAGCGCCGAGCGAGCATGGGCAAGGGTAATGACGATAAACCATCTCCCATTCCATGCCATATTCTTGGAGCACTCATCCAAGTACGAATTTGTCGCGTATCCTGTCGAACTCAACCCTGAACAGATAAACCATGTGCTTTACAGGTCCTTTTCCAGTCTGGACAGCTTGCACAAGTTCAAGAAAACCTACGGCGGCAAGACATTCATCAAGTTCGGGTGGCATGATATTACAAAACCACAGAAATTTGACGTGCTCGCGCAGTATGCCATAATCGATTCTGTAGAATTCAAAAAAGCAGAAGAGGTTGTGCCGGGCGATCTGATAGACCAGATAAGGAAAAGTTAGTGGTTGGTTATCAGTCATTGGCCTGCCCGGCACGAATCCAACCGGGCAGGCAGGTGTTTTGATGACTTGTCGGCAGATGCCACGCCAGACTTCCTTATTAGGTGAGCCTAATTAGGCTAGCCTAATATATAAACGCTCTTACACTCCTCCATCCATTTTATCATGCCAATATTCACGAAGTGAACTAACCATATGTGACATAGCCATTGGTGAAACGACACAACTCTCAAATTATGAGAATGTGTTAGCATCTACCAACAATCAGGCAAAAATTTGTACAAGCGCAGCTACAAAAGCTATACTAATTGCAACGATTATTGCTCCCTTGATACTCAAACAGTAGACTCGTTATTCCAAGGGTGCTTTAAATGTAGCATGGTAATTCTTGTCAAGTTAGGGGTCATATTGTTGCAAATGTTATCTCTGAACGTACATTTATTTTACATAATCGCATGATGAGAGTAGTTGACGAATAATCCTGTCGCCGTGTTTGACTCTGGCATAGGCTCACTATCCATTATAAGAGAGCTCAAGCGCGAGATTCCAAACGAGAACCTGCTCTATTTTGCAGACAGGGCGCACTTTCCCTATGGAGTCAAGTCACATTCCCAGCTGCGCGAGATTATCGCCAACACAATACTCTACTTAAAGCGCTACAAACCAAAGCTGGTTGTGGTCGCCTCAAATACCCCCTCAGTCCAAGTGCTTGACGAAGTGAGGAGAATGATAACCGACATCCCGATCATTGGTGTAAGGCCACCACTAAAGGAAGCGGCGCGGCTGACCAAGAAAAAGCATATCGGGATCATGGCTACAGAAGGCACCATTAGAAGCAAGGAGCTGGAGATCCAGATCCGCCGCGAAGTGCCACAGCATATCCTCGTGACAAAATTCAATTGCTCACCAATAATAGAGCTGATAGAACGCGGCATTCATCTTGAAAACGAGCGGCGCACATTCGACGTCATATCAAGGGTGATTGGCGACAACGTCGACCAAAAGATAGACGTCATTACGCTCTCCAGCACCCACCTGCCGTTTGTAAAGACGTACCTGAATGCACTACTGCCTACAGTCAAGTTCGTGGATCCTGCACAGATAGTGGCCAAGGACGTAAGAAAGTTCCTCAAGTTCTACAGAATGGCCAAGAAGAGCGGCGCCGGCAAGCTGCAGATCTTGGTGTCTGATGGCAAACGTGAATTTGAGAAGTCGGTTCGAGCGATGGGAGTTAGAGAACCAATCGAGGAAGTTTTTCTGACTTTTTGACGTAGATTTGTGACGCATTACATATATGGAATTGCCTGCAAATACACGCGGGCAGAAGCTGATACGAAATGGGACTCCAGACAGGCATAGACAAGGGAGGCAGGGCTCTCGCAGCAACCATCCTCCAAGCAAGCGGCATCTATTCGCTCTATGAAAGGCGCCTAGAGTCCGAAATAATCAAGTCACCCCTGCCAAATCATATTGCAATTGTCCTTGATGGAAACAGAAGGTGGGCCAAGCTCCATCTGCTCGATCCCGCCATCGGTCACAACCACGGAGCGGACAAGGCCGAAGAGCTGTTGAACTGGATACACGACATTGGCATCAAGATAACCACGCTCTACATCCTTTCAACAGAGAATCTCGAAAGGAAGGATGAGGAGCTTGAAAATATCTACAAGCTATTGGAAATAAAGCTTGAAAGACTCTACAATGACGAGCGCGTCCACAAGCGCCGGATGAAGATAAAGGCGATAGGCGACAAGAAGCTTCTACCGCGCAGATTGCAGGAAATCTTGACAATGCTTGAGGAATCGACTGCTGATTATAACGAAATGTTTCTGAATATTGCGATAGCATATGGCGGCCAGAAAGAGCTTATCGAAGCGATAAGAAAGATAGCACAGATGGCAAAAGACGGAAGGATAAATGTGGATGAGATAAATGAAAAGACGATTGAATCATGTTTGTATACGTCGCACCTGCCGCAACCATCTCCAGATCTGATACTCAGAACATCCGGAGAAAAGAGGCTTAGCGGTTTTTTGATCTGGCAGAGCGCATACTCTGAGCTGATGTTCATGGATGTATTCTGGCCAGAGTTCCGCAAGATAGATCTGATGAGGGCCATTCGCACGTACCAACACAGAGTGCGTAGGTATGGCAAGTAGTTGCCAGTTTTGACTTGACTACCACCCACCGCCAAACAGTAGGTCGAGAAATTTTGTTGGTAGGATATGATGATTCTTTCATAGATTTCCGCTGTCTATGTGCACACACTTCAAAAAGGCACCAGCGATGCACACTTGAGCGAAGTGATGAGATAGGGGGAGGAAACTCGTCCTCTTAATGATCCCTTCCTCACGCATTTGTTGGCCGGGCACCAAGATCATTAGCATAAGCATACATGCATTCAGAAACAGAGAAGGTTTGGTACTATGCAAAATGACAGAGTTTAATGGGCTGCAAAGAAGGCAGTGAGCTTTCTCGCCAGAATATGGTAATTTGTTCTAAGAAGGTTTCTCTCCGCTACGATAGTGATGTTGATTCGAAAATATTGTTATTATGAAAAGAGAAAAAGAGGTTTGGTACCGCAGTTTGCGGTTACCAGTCTTTTCTAACGAAGCTGCCGAGTTTGCCCGTTCTCGCAGTTGCCACGATGATTCCGACAATTGCCACAGCCAGTACGATTGCAGCGATTGGGCCGAACTCTGGAATGATGTGGTCACCTACGATCTCGATTTCGGTCGTGCCTGCTTCAAAGTCTATGCGGAGTATGTCTTCTGTTTCACTGAATTGTTCGTAGTCGTATTCTACAAGTATCTCATCTGCAAATACAACATATTCTTCGTTGTCTGCGTGGAATATTTCTTCGTCGAACCTGAGTGACAGAGTTCCGTCCGAGTTTGCCACCAAGGAAGCAAGCAGTGAGATGGTGTTTACGTCACCTGTTACGCTGTCCAGTCTATTGCCAGCGCCAGAGATCTGGTAGTAGATTGTATGCGCTTGACCACCAATCATGGCTTGGATCGGTCTCCATCCAGACGGAGCATCTGTTGATGTGAATTGGAACGTTGTTTCTTCCGATACTGAGCTATACGTTACCAGTACAGTGTACTCGCCGTTAGTATTCATCAGGCCACCGGCAGTAAATGAATAGCTGTATGATCCATCTGCCGCAGGTTGAACCTGATCGATTCTGTCGCGGTTACCCTGCGGATCAAGAATCTGTATCAATATCGGTTGATTGATCGTTGCCGCCGTCAGTCGACCTGTGATCGTGATCGTGTCGCCTGTTTGATAGCTGTCCGCGTCTGTCTCTACAGTCAGCGCCGTTTGCGCATATACCGCACTCATCCCACTTCCAAGAATCAGAGTGGAAGCAATGAATGCAAGTAATATGCCTCTAGAGTGTTTGGCCGTTTCTTTTAGCATTTCTTCTATAAAAAAGATAGCCGTAATTTAAAAGGTTAACTGAAATAATGTCCATTTCTTAGGGGGTAAATAAACCTTTTAAGCATGTTTCCGCATTATGAGAAACTAATTCACCCTCATGTGCGCTTGGACTGCTGGATACAAGTCATATCCAGCAGTCCAACGTGAATCGTTATTATTACTCTTCCACCTCGTTTTCAACTTTGCTTTAAACCGGGTGTGATCGTGTAGTCCATCTCGTTAAAGGTCGCCAACTGTGATGTTTGATGATCCACTGCTTCCTTCGAAGGTGAGTTCAATCTAGCTCGATTCTAAGGAATTCGTCTTCATGTAATAGGGTGGCTTAGGCGCATCTTTAGCTTGTAGATGTCACTATCGTCACGATCACCGTAGTTTATTTCCAGAGTAACCTATCAAGGTAGGTGCCATAATAGCAGCTTGCAGGAACCTCAAACTATACACATTAGAAAAAGAAAAAACCAGTACTCAGAGAAATCATCTGGATTATCTCTCTATACATGCAATTTCTTACAATGCCATGCAATTATTATGTTCTTTTTTGGTAGTAAACAAGATTTTGGTAATATCATTGAGTGAAAAGAGACGAATCTTGCATCATACTCCATAAATGCTACATAAAAATCAGTAGTCCATGAGAACTACTCTCTTGGCGGTTCTAGCCATTGCAGTATCAGCGGGTCTTGTCGCAGGGGTTTTTGCAGTCCCTGTGGTACTGGGCGCCCGCGCAACTGCGACCGATTCGACGATCGATGCATTTGATACAATACCTCTTGAAGGAAAGTCACTTCGATCTGGAGAATTCCTCCTGTTGGTAGACTCTACGCCAGCATTGATCGAGTCAAGCCATGTAGCATTGAACATACCGTGTGACGTCGATGGCGATGATGCGGAATCAGATATTGCAGTTGTGGTTGGAGTTGCGCCGGACTTGTCTGAGGTCGAGCTAGAATATGTGGCAGAGTTGTCAGATCCGGACAACAATAGGTGCGTCTTCCACGTGGATGTACCTGAGGATGACGAAGACGTTACAGACATTGCCATGATCAATACCGGCGATGACGACATCACCTTTGAGAGTGGCATGTTTGTGTCGACATCAGTGGGCAGCTCTGACTAAGAACAAGCCCATTCCCTTCTTTTTTCATCAGTGATTGTCACAGTAGAACTCGCGACAATGAAAGGACTTGCGTATAGACTAGATCGCTTATTTTGAATGCCCTTATTTCATAATCATCGGAACTAAGATCTAAAAAATTTCCATTTGTGCATGACCAAGAGGTTCCAAATTGCCACTATGAAACGGTAAAGGACGGTGTACCGCCATTTGGGATCTCTTAATAAAAGCTATAAACTATCGAGACTCAAGATAGCTGCTTAGGACAGGGGATAAGGTATCTTGTTTGCCTGCTGCCAGAGTACCGTTTGCGATATCTCTGGTGCGGATAAAAAGAACCTACGTGGTATGAAGAACCACAGCCTATGCGCCCTATGGCGAATTGAAGGATTTTTTTCTTCTGCATTAGTAGAAAAGTTTGCCAGGAGCTCACCACATATCCCGCAGTTACAAAAATCAGAGCTACCGATCACTACGGCGTTGCCTTCTCGGTGAGCAGACGTTTTGCCTACTCCGACGCCTGAACAGTAGATCAAAATCTTGTCATACTGCAGGGTGTAAAAGTGTGTGTACATGGACAGCGGAAAGCTATGAAATATTCAGTAATTGAGAAATTTGATTGTAGATGAATGCAAACATAATAGCGATGTTGTTGTAAGTTAATTCAAATCTGTATATGTCATCATATGCCAGAAAGAGGTTTCCACTTAGGCCGATAAACATAACGTCAGCAGTTTCGACCTTTGTCTTTGCAATGATTTACGGTTTGATAGAACACATGCTTCTTGCAAGTCCCATCGGTCTGGACGTGTTGACTTATCCCATGAACATACATCTTGTAGGACAGCTTTACTTTTACCACGTCATAATGCTGATAATGGCAATTCTGGTTTGCTTTAACCCGTTCTTTGACAGGCTTATTTTTGGTACAAGCAGGAGCGTAAGGATGCAGGGGTTGCTATGGGGAACCGGCAACATCTTGAATTTCATATGGCTCGAAGACATGTTCTACTGGGTCCTATTTGGCGAGTGGCCCAAAGATGTCATGACTCCATTTCAGATCTCATTTTACGGGGTTGTATGGTGGTATCCAGTTGCATTCGGTGGAGCTCTCTTCTTATACTATCTCACCTCACAAAACATAAAGAAAGCACCGATCCAGGCAGAGGTGGACAGTTCTTAATAATTTTGCATGCAATCAATATGTTGTACTGAACAGCAGAAAAGTCGCTATCATAGGGATTGTAGTTGTAGCTGTTGTTGCCACCGGCATAGCAGCAGCTCTAGTGCTACAAGCCAGACCTGCTGAGGAAGAGCCGCCTAATGGAGATGGCGGCACTACTATTATTGCTGATGGCACACAACCTGAAATCGTTAACGTCGTGTCTGCAAGATCCGCATTTCCATTTGTGCAGCGATGGGCAGCTCAATACAACAACGAGGCAAGCACTGGAAGGATCGAGGTCGGGTATTACGTGGACGAGCCCCGACTGACTGGCGATTTGATAATTGTTGGAAAAATCCAAGATTCTACCGAATCACGCTACATTCCTGTAAGCGCCCAAGCTGTTGCCATTGTCTACAACGTTCCTAGCTTTCCAGACATCCCCTCAGGTCTGAAGCTCAACGCAACATTGCTCACCCAGATATTCAATGGCACAGTGACACGATGGGACGATCCGGCTATCAGGAATTTGAATGCAGGACTGAACCTCCCTGCAGAGAGAATAGTAGTGGTGCGTGAAAGCAGTAACAGTAGCACCTTTTCTCTCATAGAGAATTACCTTTCTGGAAATATCACGTGGCGGGCCAATAGCGTTAGAGTTTTGGGGCCAGACGAACTTGCAACCACTGTGAGAACGACACCATACTCAATCGGATACGTCGATTTCTCGTATGCAATTCAGACTAGAATGACATTTGCAGCTATGGAGAATTCGGATGGTGAATTTGTTCTGCCGTCAATGGACTCTATAGACCAAGCAGTAAACAGCTCACTGATAGTTCAAAACTTTACGGAAATCAACAACCAACCTGATGTGATTCTTGCGAACGCCAGCATGATTGGAAACGGTTCGTATCCCATCACAGGACTTTACTATGCCAGATTACCCAGCGGTGCATCAAATGCCACAATTGACTTTGTAGAATGGGTAATAGACCAAGAAGGCGGGCAGCAGGTCCTTTCAGAGGTTCAATACCCTTCAATATACGAACGCAACAAGCCCTTGACAACCTACGCAAAGGCAGTTATCAATAGCACTGATCTAGAAGAGACCAGAGGTCAGTAACGGAATTTCACGTGGCTTTTTTCTCTTGGAACGCCAGCAGCATTTGTATTCATTGCAGCTACCGCTGCAGCACCTGCATCGTTTTAATTTGACATGCATACTTGGCAGTTCCAGCAGATGGTTGGCATCGGAGAGGAAGACGACGGTCTGAAAGTCACAGGAGTCTGAAAAGGAGGTCGTTATACTGGTGAACTCATCTTGCACTCAAGCAAAACTGTCGGCTATTCGATCAATGAGGAGATAGTAGAGATAGTGCGGTAGCGCTAATGTGTTTCTGATGTAGAAGATTTGGTTGTGTCTTCACCAAGCTTTTTGACAACAATCCGCACTGGAACATTCTTGTCTATCTCTTGAACCGTTACTGTGACATTGCCGATTGTTACCTTGTCGCCTCGCTTTGGTATCCTCTTTAGGTTTTCATGCAAGAGGCCGCTTATTGTGGAGTAGTCCGTTCCCTTTGGCAGGCTGATATTCAGAGCTTCATTTAAATCATCGATTTCAACATCTCCGTTCAGAACCACGGTCTGCTTGTCGGTTTTCCTAAACAACCGATGCTCGTCTTCTACGTCCTTTTCATCGGCTATCTCGCCGACAAGCTCTTCAATGACGTCCTCCAGGGTAACGAGTCCCTCCGTGCTTCCAAACTCGTCTACCACTATTGCCATCTGGATGTGTCTGCCTTGGAATTCCTTCAAGAGCTTGCTTATCGGCATGTCCTTTGATACAAAGAGGGGCTTTCTCGCAACATCCTTTAGCATCATATAGCTCGTTTTGGTTTCTACGGCCTTTAGCATGTCCCGCGTATGTACGATCCCGACAATGTTGTCCATCGAATCTCCAGTAATGGGGATGCGGGAAAAACCGCTATTGTTTATCTGAACAATCGCATCCCAGATCAAGAGCCTTGCGCTCAGCGTGAACATCTTGTTTCTTGGAGTCATTATGGCCCTTACAGAGGTGTCGTGGAATTCAAGCACATCCTTCATCATTTCTCTTTCTTCCTTCATCAGAACTTTCTCCTCGACTCCTATGTCCAGTATCGCCCGCACCTCTGCCTCGCTCAGCTTCTTTGGCTTGTCCTCAACTTTGACTGCCATGAACATACCTTTTGTCACCAGCTCAAGAAAGATTACAAGCGGGTACAGCACGTATTGGATTGCCAAAAGCACCCGTGCAAACCTGAGAGATATCTTTTCAGAGTGTGTGTAGCAGTAAGCCTTTGGGGTGATGTCGCCAAATACGAGCAGGATAAAGGTCATCACGCCTGTCGCTATCCCAAGGCCAAAGCTACCGAATACTCCGGTGGCGACATCTGTTGCAATAGCCGCTGCGCCGATGTTGACCAGATTCACCCCGAGCAAGATGGTGACTAGCATTCTCTTTGGGTTCGACTTGAGCTTTGCAAGAGAGGCGGATCCTGACCTCTTTTCGTTGACCAGCCGCCTCAGCTGGCCCCTCTCAAGAGAGACGAGAGCAACTTCAAGCCCGCTGAAAAATGCGGACAGCCCAACTAGCGCTACCAGTGCAGGAAGCGCAATCTGTGGCTCTACCATGGTTTAGATTTAATCAGCAATAATACGCATTACTGCGTAAAAAAGGTCTGTATATATATGCCACTGCTAGATGCCAGCAGGCATCCTGCGCTTGTGTTCGCTCTTGTCTATCATCTCCTTGATCCGACCGACCTTTTCTACAGAGATGCCAAGCTTTCTTGCCACAGCTCTTGGGTTTTTCATCCTTTTGTCGACCAGCAGACGCAATATGGGATCAATGGTTTCATAGTCCATGCCTAGCTCCTTCTCGGCAAGGTGATCGGCCCATAGCCTAGGACTGCTCTTTTTTTCCGCTATTTCTTCAGGAATCTTTAGGTGCCTTGCAAGTGCGCGAACTTCCGTCTTGTAGAGGCCGGCGATTGGAAGCAGGTCTGCCGCGCCGTCTCCGAATTTCGTGAAATAGCCGAGATAGAGTTCGCTCTTATCAGAAGTGCCCAGAACAAGGTAGCCATTCAGCCCTGCGTGGTGATAGAGGATGTTCATGCGGATCCTCGCCATCAGGTTCCCCTTCGCCTTCTTGTCAGACCAAGGTAGGATCTCCGCATACTTTTGCATGAGAGGGGCGATGTCTATTATCAGGTATCTTGCTCCAAGCGACTTGGCCTGCTCTATCGCATCCTTCGTATCCTGCTCGGGCGTCACATCGCTTGGCATCACAATGCCAAGCACTCGTCTTGGACCGAGCGCGTTTACCGCCAGCTTTAGTACGACTGCAGAGTCAAGGCCGCCGCTCAGTCCTACAACCAAACCTTTGGCAGAGCTCTTAGAAACATAGCCTGAAATAAAGCGCTCTATCCTCTTTGAAGTGCGGGCGAGGCTGCTGATAGATGCCGGCGTGCTTCTCACGATGCAATAGAATCACAATCGGGGTCATATTAAATGCTCCACGCAAGGTTACATTGCAGCCACAGGCCATCTATAGAATTGGCAGCGAGAAGGCCCCTATATTTTGCAGCGTGGATGAATTGCCATCACATAGTCCAGCTACTATGGACAACAATCTCGACTTTCATCCAGTGAGGATGCTGCTCCCGCAATGGTGATAGTGGCGAACCTGAAAGCAAGAGGTTTTTCAAGGGGATCAGTGCGAGACAATGCAGAGTCAACTGGTCGACAAAATAATACATCAACAGATAGCGAGCGAAGAAGATAATGGTGGGAAGCAGCTCGAGGTACAGGCAGATACTGTGCGTCTGTATCAGAGGTTGCATCCAACACAGCCTAGGACTTACGTGATGATGATAACAGACAGGAACCAGGTGATGATCGGGCAGGAACCTCAAGAACTCTTTAGGGCCGGGAGGATGTCGTGCAAGACCTATCACAAGACAGGCTAAGCATTATTAACGGTAACAAGTCAAGACGAAAGCGTAAGTAACGATGGAGCCAAAAATCCAGTCAACATCGTGGAATCCCGAAATAGAGAAGGTCATTCTCAAGAAATGGGAAGATCAGGACATTTACCACTTTACAATTAATGATAATGATAAACCAGTATTTGTGATTGACACCCCGCCTCCTTATCCATCAGGTCGCCCATGGCACATCGGAGCTGCCGGGCACTATGCGCAGATCGATATGATTGCCCGAACGGCCAGAATGAATGGCAAGAATGTTCTGTTTCCAATAGGCATCGACAGAAACGGCCTGCCCGTGGAGATTTACACAGAGAAAAAGCACAAAGTACGGATGCGCCAGATGGATCGAGAGAAATTCCTAGACCTCTGCAAGGTGGCACTCGACGACTTGGAGGCAGAGATGATCCAGATAATGAAGAGCATGGGCCTATCGGGAAATTTCAGAGAATATTACAGAACGGACTCTGAGGATTACAGGGCGCTAACACAATCAACCTTCATTGAGCTTTGGAAGCGAGGCTTGGTATATCTTGCAAACAGACCAAACAACTACTGCCCAGACTGCGGAACCACAATAGCTGATGCCGAAATAATCTACGACGAGATACCGACAAAGCTGGTCTACATGAAGTTCGAGATAAAGGAAACCGGCGATACGATGATAATTGCGTCAACTAGGCCGGAACTGCTGTTTGCCTGCCAGGCTGTGATCGTAAATCCGGAAGACGAACGATACAAAAAGCTACAGGGATCACACGCCATTTTGCCTTTATTCAACCGTGAAGTGGAGATCAGGCCTCATCATTCTGCCAAGCCGGAATTTGGCTCTGGTGCAGTAATGGTCTGCAGTTACGGCGACCAGAATGACGTGCAGGTCTTCAGAGAGCTGGGACTGCAAGAGATCATTGCTCTCAATGAGCGCGGGTTTACAACCGAAGCTGCAGGCCCGTATGCCAACCTAAGAATAAACCAGGCGAGGGCAAAGATCATTGAAGACCTGAAGAATTACGGCCTGATGGAAAAAGAAGAGAGCATAATGCACCGAACCCCGCTGTGCGAGCGAAGCAAGACTCCAATTGAGATTATACCATTGCAGGACTATTATGTAAAGCAGATCGACTTTGTACCTCAGCTGCGCGAGCTTGCTTATAAGCTGAAATTCCACCCCGACATGCATCGACAGATACTTCTCAACTGGCTAGATTCTATCGCAATAGACTGGCCAGTCTCTAGGCGCAGGTTCTATGGAACTGAGATCCCAATATGGTACTGTAATACCTGCAAGGCGCCGAACCTGCCACCGGCTGGTAAATATTACAGACCATGGAAGGAAAAGCCGCCGTTTGACAGATGCGAAAAGTGCGGCGGAACTGAATTTACAGGTGAGGACCGCACGTTTGACACATGGATGGATTCCAGCATCAGCCCGCTTTATGTGACGAAATATTGCAGGGATCAGAAACTGTTTGATCACGCTTACCCAGCCGCAATTAGGCCGCAGGCCAAAGATATCATCCGCACCTGGCTCCATTACACAATGCTCCGGTGCGTTCAGCTGACGGGCAAGATGCCATGGAGCGATGCATGGATAATGGGCTATGGTGTCGACGAAAAGGGACAAAAGATGAGTAAGAGCAAAGGAAATGTCATCGATCCATTCCCGGTTATCCAGAAATACGGAGCGGACACGTTCAGGTTCTGGTCCGCAAGCGAGGCAAGTTTGGGCTATGACTTTAGATGCTCTGAACAGAGGATAGCAGGTGCTCAAAAATTCCTCTCAAAACTATGGAATCTGGGCAGATTCCTTTCATCCTTTGAAGTAATAGAAGGAGAAAGACCGGAGCTGGAAGCTTCTGACAAATGGATGTTGGCAGAGCTTGCCAAGCTAGTGCAGGATTGCAAGAAAGGATATGAGGAATACAACTTTTTCATCCCTGCAAATGCCATTCGCGATTTTACATGGAACCTTTTTGCGCCCCACTATGTAGAGATGGTTAAGGGGCGAGCCTATGCAGCCGAGGATAGCCCCGCCAAAAGGTCTGCGCTGTATACGTTGCACAGGTGCTTTTCTACAATTCTACTCCTGATAGCCCCGATCACGCCTTTCATTTCCGAAGAGCTCTGGACAAAGATCTACTCTCAGCAAAGCATACATCTTCAGCCCATGTTCCGGGAAGAAGAAGCAGATCGAGAGATGACGAAGTACACGAAGCAGATCACCGAGTTCAACTCGATGGTCTGGAACAAAAAGAAGGAGACCATAAGAGAAGACGGCAAGCCCCTATCACTCAAGGACCCAATAAACATCCCTGTGCCGGCAGAGCTTGCGCCGTTTGCCAAAGACTTGAAGGATATGCACAATCTGATATGAAGGCGGTTGCTTTTTCCGAACACGGATCAGTGGATGTCTTGCATTATCAAGACTTTCCGGATCCTGTTGCAGGTAAGGACGAAGTAGTAATTGACGTAGATTACTGCGGCGTAAACCATCTAGACATCTGGACCCGTATGGGCATAGCCGGCAAGAAGATCAGGCTACCACATATTTGCGGCTGCGATATTGTGGGAACAGTCAACAACAAGGGCGAGCGCGTCATGGTTTATCCGGGCTATTCATGCGGCAAATGCCCATATTGTAAGAGCGGATACGAGACGCTATGCAGTGAATTTGCCATCATTGGGGGCATGAGCGATTGGAATGGAGGCTATGCTGAAAAGGTGGTGGTGCCTTCTAGGAACATAATCAAACTGCCATCTGCACTAAAGAGTGAAACCGCTGCAACACTGGCAGTATCATACCTTGTAGCTTGGAACATGCTCAAGACAAATGGAGCAGGAAGGAGCAAGACAATCCTGGTATATGGTGCTACAAGCGGAGTGGGGATGGCTACGATCCAGCTAGCAAAAGCACTAGGCGCCAGAGTAATAACTACAGTATCAGGTGAGGAAAAGCACAAGTTTGCAGAAAGACTGGGGGCACATCATGTGATAGACAGAGCGGGTCAGAACATTCTGGAAGAAGTAAGAAGAATATCAGCACCAGCTGGAGGAGTCGACATAGTAATCGACCATGTTGGTGCAGCGACTTGGCCCATAAGTGTTGCAGCTCTCAAACAGGGAGGCAGGATGGCTGTCTGTGGCATGACTTCGGGTAATGATGCAAGCATACCTGTACGGATGTTTTATAGCAAGCAGATAGTTATGACAGGAGCGTTAATGGGGACAAAGGCACACTTACAGGAACTGATAAAGTTTGTAATCAGGAAAAAGATCCGGCCTGTAATAGATTCTGTCTTTGAACTACGAGATGCGAAAGAGGCGCAAAGGAGGATGGAAGCTAATATCCATATGGGCAAGATACTCCTTCGGTGCAGAAGATGAGTAGTGGCTTTTTGTGTAATCTTTGCTAGAGTCTCGTGGCTATTGCATAACTCTGGTTCGTCTGCCATAGCCTTGTTCATATCTTGGTGGCCGGGCATTTCTAGAAACCAAAGAGTAGATCGCCAAGTCAGAGCTGACAGCGGTGTAAATATATAGTACCGTCCAGAGGACGGCATAACTCGCATGCATATTGGAACTTTATCATCCAATCCTTAAGAGGTCTAGCTGCGTATAGCATACAATTATGACAAAAGACATAGACAAAAGAGAATATGATCAGCTGGATTCGCTCAGTTCTAGCCCAAACACAGAGATCAGTCGGTTGAGTGTGATAGTCAAGAACCTAAAAGAACGTGTGGAATCGCTTGAGCGAAATCAGACGGAGCTGATGGATAAGATTAATGCCATGAAGAAAAAGGAATAGAAGATGCTACCAATTGGACTTTGGAATCCATCTGAAGCGCGATAATACCAGTGGCTTCTTGGGCTCTGTGTCCCTCTGTTTTTTGTCTTCCTGACGGGACCTTCAAGGTGACGTATCATCACATGCGCTCCTGTGGCATGCTTTGTAGCTTCCTCCAGAGTCTTATATTTTGCAAGATATTCAAACAGGACGAAGTATATTGCAGTGTTTGCAATTGCGGGAGCATCGTGTTGCCAGACTACGGAGTAAAATTCAGGTGATTGGAGTCAGGCCGGAAAAACGACGACAACAACAAAAGACAGGTGTCTGGGGGCCGTGAACGGGTATCTCATGGGAAAGCGCGTAGGTGTGTGCGCGTGTCCCAGCTCTGGCGCGCGCGGATGGCACCGTCTCTGATGCTAACGTGAGGTGGAGTATATTATCCCACAATCACGGTATCAGCAGGAATCTCTAACGCTCTAACGTCAGGAGGATGCCAGAAAGACGACCCTGTGGTAATGAACCACTACCAAATAAGTTTGGTTGCCTCTCCCCGATTGTCATCGTCTGGTTCCCGTCTGACTACCCCATCAATAGCTTGCTTGGGGTTGGTTCACCGGTTTTTCCCTGCCTATTTGTACTTGCGCAGGAATTACAGGATGATGCCACTTGACCCCCACCCACCTGTGACATACATATAGCCTCAGACCCGGTTGAGTTTCTTGTACCTATGTTGGCCGCCCTGTCGTCGTGTTGCTGGCGACGCACTAGTCGGCCCGATTCCTGTGTAATGTCAACCAGTGACGCAGACAGCGCTTCATCCTATATGCACACACGACATACAACAGTTCCCAAAAAATGTGTGATCGCGGTTCATAATCTGCCAGGCAAGTCCGGTGGCAGGTCTTCTCGCCGATCTTCTACAGAGTAATAGTGCCACGGCTATCATTTTTTGCAAGTGCTGATATAAGTCTCCAAAAATGCAGAGTAGTTATCTTTAATTTGTCTCCAACGCAATACTAGTTTGAAAACATGGTAAAAATAGCAGTTGGCAAAGATTCCATAACAATAAGTCTTACCGGACCCAAGAAAGTTCTAGCGATCAAAAGCAAGATTGTCATCCCACTTAAGAATATCACAAAGGTCTCAACTGAGCAGGTAAAACCGGTATGGTTGCCGAAAAGCAGGCTTGGAACGTATGTGCCAGGCATCTTTATGGCAGGAACATTCTGGTTGAGAAGGGGAGGTAAGACATTCTACTATGTCTACAACTTCTCAAATTGCATTACTCTTACTCTAAAGAATCATGATTATACAAAGGTCATCCTAGACGTAGGCAGAGAGAAAGAGGCTCTGGCTTCTAGGATAAGAGAGGCAATGCGACAACAATCGTAATGCTTCGCAAGCTCTATGGCAAAGTCAAGAAGGCGAAAAATCCTACTCAAGAACACAGAATTACCTTTCACCATATGCCACAATGGGGCCCATCCTACATCTCCCATTGCGACTTTTTGAGTCATTATTTGCAAGAGGTTCTTTGAAATTTCTTTAACCTCGATCAGCCCTAGATTTTGGCATTTTACACTTTCACTAGGACCATCAACATGGAAGCAAGACTGCCGCTTTGTGCAAAAAAGCCAAGTGAAAGGCTTCAAGAACTATAACATATTGTGGTACGCTGACAGGCTAACACTATCCCCAAATCCGTATATCGTATTCGAGCCATGACTAAAGTGATATGTCACAAACACAATTCAGCTGTCAATCGTGTGGCTTGTCTTTTGGCACTAGAGAAGAGCTAAGGGAGCATAACATCAGGTCGCACAACTTGGAAGGTGCACAGACTGCAAGAGAAAATACCGAGGCCACTCAGAGTTCCAACCAATAGAAAGTTAGTTGTGCATGTATTCTCTTCAGTCATAACGAAGATGTTTTGTTTCTTGGAGATACGTCAAGACCGCGAGCTGCCAGAAGATGGTAAAGGTGATGGATCTGAAGGAAAGCGTCGTCTTGCTGACCTACAACATGTGTTTGTAGGTGTTGAATTGTAAGCCTGGCCGCGATCATCGTCAGGAGACGGCTATTCGTGCAACAGAGCACCTCGCCCTATTTCTCGCTTTTTGACAACCTGTTTGCCATGGTTTGTCTTAATTCTTTATTTGACAAAGCACACATGGTGTTTGTCAATAATGCGTTCCTCCTCACCATCCTTCAAGCTTCAGGGAATCAACGCCCCTGTCTTTCATGTGTCGCTTTCCATCCCACTCTACTTCATTGGCGGGCGATTTTCACTGATCAGATCAATTACTGCCACACACAAATCAAATTATTGACATCGATGCGAACAGGACCTGAGGCACAAAGAGAAATATGATCAAGACAGCCGAGATCTCAGGTAAGTAAAATCCGATCCAACAGGATATCCGGTTCAAATTCTGGATAGAACGATGATTCATGACTATGCGAGCAGCCGGAATTTACATATTTCTTGCGGATGTCAGATTTTTAGCTATCAAGTTTTTGCTGTAGAAATAGACCAGATTTAGACTCTAAAATTCCTTTATCCGCGGATTGTTACTACCTATTCTGTAGAGCGCAAGGAGGAGGCGGTGTAAAGTTATGGGCCTATTCACATTGATAATGTTGGTTGTGATCGTATTGGCCATCGTCGGACTTGGATGGCAAACCTTCTTTACAGGTGTCTCACGAGGAGGAGAGAGGATCGCCAGCAGTCCCATAGTAATGAACATAACCAACGAAGTCGAAGAATTTGTTGCAAACGCGACCAGTAATGCAGCTGACGAGATCGCTGACCAGATTATTTGATAGGGGCAGGTCAATCACACACATGGCACAATAATAATAATGCTTTTTTGATTTCACTTTGTTGCATGACTCAGAAAAATCGTCATTTCTGATGTTTCAAGTACTACAAACGGATCACAAGTGTACGAATTACAGCATCGTCGTCGTGTGTTTTCGGACATCATTTGCTCTTCCAAAATCATGCAACAAACCACAAGATTTTCAATGATGCCCATTAACCCTAATCCAGATAAACCTCGGATAATAGCAAGGCATATTCTGATACGACAATAATACTTAAGAACTATCAAACGACATGAGGTACCATGACAGTTGCAGAGCCAACAATCATTAAGACGGCCAAGGCGTCAGATGAAGCCCGTGTGATTGATACATTGGCTCTTGCTTTTGCCGCAGACCCTGCGACGCGCTGGGCATGGTATGACCCACAAGAATACCTGAAGCATTTTCCTAGCTTTGTCAGAGCTTTTGGTGGAAGAGCTTTTGCAAATGGAAGCGCCTATTATGTTGATGGTTATGTTGGCGCAGCTTTGTGGCTTCCCCCAAATGTCCACCCAGATATGGAAACGCTTGACTCATTGATACAGAACACGACGTCCAAGCAGGCTCAGATGGATGCTCAGCAGGTATTTGAGAAGATGGGTAGCTATCATCCAAACGAACCGCATTGGTACTTGCCACTGCTGGGAGTTGACCCCTTTCAACATGGCAAGGGATTTGGCTCAGCACTGATGCAGCATGCGCTTAAACAATGCGATCGTGATGACAAACTTGCCTACCTTGAATCCTCAAATTCCAAGAATATCCCCTTCTATGAACGTCATGGATTTGAGCTACTTGGTACGATTCAAGTGGGCTCATCCCCCCGCATCTTTCCGATGCTCCGTAGACCACGACAACGACAACAATAGAAAAATGCATTTGTCTCCAAGAAACCATCTCATGCCAAAAAGAGAGAGGGGTAAACAGTTTGTGAAGGATACGATTTGTCGTGATCTCGCCCTCGAGAAGTAAATGATGGTGTGACAATGTATATTCACAAAGCGATAGCAGAAATCTTGTTATTCGCCGTTGCCAATCTATAGTCCATCAATGCGGACAAACCTTGAAGGAAAAACCTGCCTTGTGACTGGCTCAACTTCAGGCATTGGCAAGGAAATCGCGAGAGGCCTTGCACAGATGGGTGCAGCGGTAGTTCTGGTTGGCCGAAGCGAAGAGAAATGTAAACTAGCAATAAATGATATCAAGTCAAGGATCAGAGATGAAGACAAGATTTCCTATCTTGTAGCCGATCTCTCTTCGCAGGCATCAATCCGCCAGCTTGCAAGACAGTATGCAGACGGTCACAGTCGATTGGATGTTTTGGTAAACAACGCTGGAGTTTTTCATGCTAGCCGTATTACGACTATCGACGGCATCGAATACACATTTGCTGTCAACCATCTTGCACCTTTTCTCTTGACCAACCTTCTCCTCGATCTTATCAAGGCAAGCGCGCCATCAAGGATCATTACTACCAGCTCTGTTGCCCACAGAGGAGCACGGATTGTTGACTTTGACGATATTCAGTTTGAAAAGAGATCATACAGTGGCATTAAGGCTTACAGCCAGTCAAAGCTTGCAAATATTCTATTCACCAGAGAACTGGCAGAGAGGTTGGGAGGCACCGGTGTTACTGCAAACTGCTTCCACCCAGGAGGAGTTCGAACAAACCTTGCACAGGGCAACAACCCCTGGTATTATAGACTAGCCTGGAGCGCTGCTGGATTATTCTTCGTCAGCCCAGAGAAAGGAGCAGATACAGCCATCTATCTCGCTTCGTCATCTGATGTGGAGGGGGTAACCGGAAAATATTTTGTAAAGCGCAAACCAGTAAAGCCATCAGATGATGCAGAATCTAAAGAAGCTGCTGTCAGGCTCTGGGAGATTAGTGAAAAACTGACAGGTACAGAATGATATAAAGAAAAATAAACAAATTTGTAAAGATACTCACTACTTGCTTGATTCGCCGCTCCTGAGTCGTCTTTGTCCATGCCGCTTTGCTCTCAATAGAGTCAATAGCTGTTGAGATCATGACGGTTCACCTGCAGCTCGACCCTCTTGTCATAACTGCAAACAGCATACCGCTTGCAGGAGCAGCGATGTTCTTGATAGTATTTGCAAGCGAGAAGAAAAAGAGCCTCGAGGTTTTCCAATCATGGAAATATCTGTTGCCGGGCTCGATACTTATGGCAGCAGGGACATACGCGTGGTACGATGCGGTCGGCAGGGTGGGAGCATCCAAAGAAGGTCTCCTTTCTGGTCCATTAGAGACAATAGTAATACTTTTCCTCGCCCGTGCTTTCTTGGCAGAGAAATTAACCAGGCTTCAGCTCGCTGGGGTGACAATAGCACTTGCAGGATTCTTTGCAACTGTCCTGAGCAGCGACCTAGACATTCTAATCACATTTGGCGATCTTGAAGCCATGCTGTCAGCGGCTGCATTTGGTTCTGGCATAATTCTTATTACAAAGCTGACCCGGACCCATCCGGCACATGTGGTTACTGCGTCATCTCTTTTGATTTCGGGATTGGTACTTGCCACAGTGTTGTGGACCAGTCAACAATCCCCTGCCATAAGTGCGCAGGATTGGGCGGCATTGCTATTATTTTCTCTCCTCCCACTGACTGCAGCCCTGACCTACATAGTTGGGCTGACAAGGATAGGCGCATCTCTTACTTCTGTTATAGGAGCCTTTTCCATACTCTTGACAGTAGCATTTCAGCTAGCGCTGCTTTGGCTGGATATCGATGTAATATTGCCTGCAAATATTGCACTGGCAGCCGCTGGCGGAATAATGGGGGTCGTTGGAATTTCTCTAATACACATGAGATCGAAAAGGACCTCAAATGCCTTCTAAATACTCCCGAGAACACTCAAGGAAAATGATCTGGCTCTTAACAGTAGACATACTTGGCAATACTCTCGTAGCTCCTCAGCGACGACTGGTTGAACATATCTGTTGCAAAGGCATCAAACATACCAGCAAAACACCAATTCTCATCAGCTACTTCTGCAAAATATGGACTACATTGCCATTTTGATTTGATGTATCGTAATTCGGCTTCTTCGTACAGTATACAATCTCCCCTTGGGAACACACTAAGAGCGGTTGAATTGATTTCACCAGCTTTTGAACTGACAGCCCCTGTACCCCCAAATGCGGTAGGCGAGGGCAGTGATTGAAAGATTTTGTTCGTGTCCGATGACAGGACGTTACTGCTGAACGTCAGAATTAGCCCAACCGTGCCTGTACATGCAATTACAAAGAGAAAGGCATCTGATACCACACAAGCAACATGTAGTTATTTTGCTTTTAGCGATTGAGATTAGATATTATATTTCAAGAGCACGAAATCGGATTATCATGGATTGATAGCTGCGTTACGACCATAAGAACAGTAACTTACACTAGTTACATTACATTGTGAATGTGAATTGTTAGAAAGTTACTGGACATTATCAGCCCGTTTATGGACCGAAGTAGGATCTGCAACAATTATTGGTATTATTGTTCCAATTAATGCATGTTATCTGGATGTAGCTTCGACTGCACGACATATTCTTGATAATGAAAAAATGGCTCAACTGGTGTTGGTCTGTTGCTTGGTTCATCATGCATGTCTCCGGTCAGCCCTTCATATGCAGTCACAAAGTCCTTTGCAGCAATTTAACCGATAAAATAGGGAAAGAATACTGTCGATTTCTTTGCAAAAGAGTATGAATAAATTCTTTGCTCAAAGCTGTTGCTACTTGCCGGGTTTGTCAAGAATGTCATGAAAATGTGGGCGAATATGAGTTCCTCATTGTCGATACATTTTATTCCAGCAAGCTGCATAAATGACATGATGGCGACCGAAGTTGCTACTCTTGCCAATGGTTGCTTTTGGTGTTCTGAAGCAGTATTCACAAGGCTAAAAGGCGTGAAATCAGTTGTGCCCGGGTACTCAGGCGGACAGATAGAGAATCCAACCTATGATGAAGTATGCACTGGAACCACAGGCCACGCAGAATCTGCCCAGATAGAGTTTGATCCGAATGTCATTTCATTTGAGGAACTGCTAGATGTTTTCTGGCACACCCACGATCCAACCACCCTCAACAGACAGGGAAACGATATTGGCACGCAATATCGTTCGGCAATATTTTACCATGACGAGAAACAGAGGGAGATTGCAGAGAAGTCAAGGATGGAACTTGGAAAGAGCGGCATTTACAAGAACCCGATTGTAACTGAAATAACTCCTTTTAGAAAATTCTACCCCGCAGAGGATTACCACAGGAAATACTATGATCAGCATCAAGACGCCCCATATTGCAGGTTTGTAATCGATCCTAAGATCCAAAAGCTGTTGTCGAATTATGGAAAGTATGTAAAGAGCGAGTTTAGCTGATGGCAATCACGTATGTACATAGATAGCTGCTCCTCACTTGCAAGCAATACCATAAAATTAAGCTGTCCGAGTGTAGCATCTATTTCACATGCCCTCAGATAAGTTACTGATCAAAGCGGGTCCCCTAGAGAGACTGTTTGGAGGGGAGAGCAGCGCTGCGCCGGTGCTTGATTTCTTGATGCTAGCAGCTCAAAAAGATCAGTCATACTCAGAGTCTGAAATTGCTCGATATTCTGGAGTTTCACTCAAGAAGACCAAGAATGTAATTTCCAGGCTACAAGGGATGGGGCTTGTAATAGAAGCAGTAGCGGATAACGATGGCCGGACCAAGATGGCCAAGAAAAGGAGAAGCAAATACATGCTCAATCGCAATAGCGCAATCATAGCGCCACTAGAAAAGCTGGTGATTTCACTGACAGACACGGAGATCCACAAATCCACAGCTCCTGAGCAAATGGTATTTCATGATGCACACAACCGGCTCGGAGTAGGCGAAGTAGCGACAGAGCTATTTGAAAGGGGATTAGTCAAGTTGGATGATAGTAATAATCATCATCAACTTAAACAAGATTGAGTTGCCATACGTCTAAACCCGAATTTGCTTAATCATAAATGCACAAGTTAGAAGTTTGTGTCCTTTGCTGGTTATGAATAAAAAGGCATAACCTCATGGGTGACAATGAATGGGTTGTAAAATAAAAGTCGTGCGGGATTGGTAGATTCTACCGTCTTCTCTTAGTCCTACTGTTCTTCTTTCTTTTACCCGCAGTGCCTTTTTTTGCCTTTCCGGCTGGAGCTGTTTTTTGTTTGGCTATCTTTTGAAAGCCCTTTGCCTGTGCTTTTTCCAATGCTGCAACTTGGCGTTGTACCTGTGCGATCTGTTTTTGGGTTTCTTTTACCGCTGACTGCAGCTGTTTCATCTGATCTGTTGCCTTGCCTATGCTCTTCCCAATACTGGCCAGTGCCTTTAGGTTCTTTTGTACTTGCGTGATAAGGTCTTGCTGGCGCTTTGACCGCCTGAGCACCTGAAGTAGCAAAGTGTGTTCAGGCGACATCGATGGCTGGGTAGTAGTAGACTCTTCTTCTGGTTGCTGTTGTTCTTCTTCATTGCCAACCATGGTTGTCGTTGTTGTTGACTGCAACGATCCCTGTGCTTCTTCAGTTTCTGCTTCATTCACTCCTCCAGCAACAACACTCTCTGCTTCTTCATTGTCTCCTTGGGGTAAACGTTCTTCTGATGACACGATAGATTTGCAAAATAGATGGATAAAATACTTTTGCTATCCATGCACAATAACAGCAGCTGCTACAACATCATTTGCATTAGGAGGCAAAAACTTTACATCTTTCCCGTGTTATAATAGAAAATTGGATCAGCTGCGCACTGCGGAACAGTAGATAAGATTCTGTTATTTTGCAGAGTACAAAAACTCTGAATGTATGTGTGTGTTTATGTGCCGGTAACTCTCGTGTCCGGCCAACAAATACTTGAGGGTGATAGTTAAGAGGACAAACTTGCCTCTATCCCACATCTTTCAGCCTCATCAGGTATGTGTGTATCCCTGCCATATTTTCGAGGTGTGTATACTATACACATGAAGAGCGGAAAGCTATGAAAGAATCATCGCGTATCCGCACCAGAAAAAATTACTGATCTACTATTGTAAAAGTGCGTGGGTTTTCTTGCACCATCTATGTGAGAGTCGTCATCAAGAATACGGATAACTGGCTTTATGCAGCCATCCCTAAGACACTATCTGTTATAACCGATAACTGCAATACTATTACAGTGTATGAGAGAGATGGAAGATTCTGCTGGAAAATCAAGCTATCACCATCATCTTCATCTCCCATCCAACATGCAATCAGTCGTGCCAGTCACACTAGAATTGGAAAACGTAAGCAAAGTGTTTGATTCACGTTCAGCAAGAAAGGTGGTTGCGCTCAACGGCATCAGCATGAAAGTAATGAAGGGCGAGTTTGTCTCCATAGTCGGCCCTTCTGGCAGCGGCAAATCTACCCTTCTAAACATAATAGGTGCCCTTGACCGGCCCACTTCTGGCAGGGTATTGATAAATGGCCAGGATATTTTCCAGTTTGATGACGCAAAACTATCAGACATTCGGAACCGACTGATCGGGTTCATTTTCCAATCATACAATTTAATCAACAGAATGTCTGTTCAGGAAAATGTCAAGTTTCCGGCAGTATTCTCTCCTGGCAGACGTTCTCATTCTGATGAAAAGAAGAACAGGCGGGCACTGGAACTGCTCCAAATCCTTGGATTAGAGGGCAAGGCAAAGCAAAAACCGGCGGACCTGAGCGGGGGCGAGCAGCAAAGAGTCGCAATAGCGAGAGCTCTCATAAACGACCCAGCACTTGTTCTGGCAGACGAGCCGACTGGGAACCTCGATACCAGGACGGGAATGGAAGTGTTTGACCTTCTCAAGATGCTATGCGATAGATTTGGAACTACAGTTGTAATGGTCACTCACAACCTAGAGCTGGCAGGAATGACTGACAGATCAATCTACATCCGGGACGGCAAGATTGAGAAGGAAATATCACACCATTCTATCACTCGCAAAGATACTACTACACGTTCCGGAGAAGCCAGCTAACAAATGAACATCCCTGAAACCTTTAGAATCTCTTTCAAGGCACTTTGGGACAGAAAAGTCAGGACGTCTTTGACAATTCTGATGGTGATTGTAGGCAGCAGTCTTATGGTAACGCTTAATGGCATTGTTGGTGGGCTTGGCCAGTTTGCCACAGATGTTTTCAACAAACTTGCTCCGAACATACTGTTTGTCACAAGTATCCCCATTGGCAGCCAGGATGATGGAGAGGAGTCTCGTCAAGGAGCAGGCGGCGGTCCGCCTTCGTTCCTCGGTCAGGGCCTGGTACCTGTACCAGCAATAGTTCTTGACCAAGCTGTTGTAGACAGGATAGAATCGCTGCCCCATGTAAGCGCAGTCATTCCTTCGTATCAAGGAAGAATAGCGCTTTCTGTTGAAAATAGGGCGCTGGGCGCAACTGTGCTATCGGTTCAACCAGATAACCTCAGGATAATCGCGCCGGCTCTTGAATTTACTGATGAATCGACTGTAAACGCAGATGACGATTCTGCAATATATCTCCCTGCCTCAATTGTCAGCAGACTATGGAACCTGCCTGATGATGAAGATAACAATAATGAAGGAATAATAGGTCAGAAGGTAAATGTTACCTACACTTACATAGATCTCGGGACAGCATCCCAGCAATCTCAATCAAGGACATTCACTGTCGCAGGCATAATGCAGCCAGTGGGAAATCCCACAATCGACAGAGCTGTTGTGTTTAACCTGCAAGCAGGTAACGAGTTTTTGAAAAAATCCGGGAGATATGATTCACTTTTTGTGGCAGCAGAGAGCACAGACACTGTAAGCGATGTCAAGGCAGGAATACGAAACCTCTATGGATCCAACATTGGTATTACAACTTCAGAGACAATAATTCAATCGATCCAAGAGTTCACTGAAGGTTTTGGTACCGTCATTTCAAGCATTGCGCTGGTGGCACTCTTGGTGGGCTCTGTCGGTATTGTTACGACAATGTATACAGCGGTTGCTGAAAGAACACGAGAGATTGGTGTGATGAAAGCCATTGGCGCAAGGGACAGGAATGTGCTTGCCCTGTTTCTTGCTGAAGCTGCCATAATCGGGATTATTGGTGCGAGCATTGGCCTTGTGGTAGGCATACTTGGGGGCTATGGTGTTCTCTCCCTTTTTGCTTCTGGCCTCTTCGAGTCTTCAGAAGTCACTCCAGTCTATGTCTGGAGTGACCTTGCACAAGTCTGGGGAATATCGCTTGGACTGAGCATTGCCGCTGGTCTGTATCCTGCTTGGAAAGCATCAAGGCTATCACCAATAGTTGCACTAAGAAGGGAATGAAGATCAGAAACTCTTCTTCTCTAACATGGAGGAAGAATCGTTAATAGAAGAGTGTGTGCGCATCTCTCATGTATGCAGCCTACAAAGGCGTCTTGACGGCTGTAGTCACAATCTTTGTGTTTGGTCTCGCATCCTATCTCTTTATGAATACAGAACCAGCATTTGCACAGCAAAATGTGACGGCCAGTCTGAACAACAACACCGTATCTTACAGCTACAACATCTACAGCAGTAATAATACCCAACTGCGGCTAAATGGCAGTTCTGTCAGCTATTATGACAATGCTACTGGATACCTCGTCTACCCAGAAGATGTGCAAGAAGAATTGCCCGCCGTAATTATGATTCACGAATGGTGGGGTCTAAACGAGCACATCAGAAATCAAGCAGATGTTCTAGCGAGAGAGGGATATGTAGTACTGGCAGTTGACCTCTATGGGGGCGAAGTTGCGGCTGATCCTGACAGGGCCGGAGAATTGGCGTCTTCTGTAAGAAACGATCCTGTTGCTGCACTTGAGAACTTGCAATCTGCGGTAAGCTATGTCAGGTCGCTCGAACCAGTAAACGCAAACAAGGTAGCCTCGCTTGGATGGTGCTTCGGCGGCGACTGGTCAATCCAGCTTGCAGCAAACAGCACCGAGAACCCGCTTGCAGCTACAATCCTCTATTATGGGCGTCCGGTTACAGAGCCAGATTCTCTTTCCAACATAAGCTGGCCGGTACTGGGCATTTTTGGAGACCAAGATCAGGCGATTCCAGTCGCATCCGTAAAGCAGTTTGCATCTGCCCTAAATGCATCAGGAGTTACAAATGAGATATACTTGTATGAAGGAGTAGGGCACGCATTTGCAAATCCATCCGGCGACAACTATGCTCCAAACGAGACAGCCGACGCTTGGCAAAAGACTTTGGGATTTCTAGGAAATCACTTGAAATGATCGGGATTCCCGTCGAGGCCTTTTAATACGATAGATGCGTTCTCATGTTCTATGACCGTTGATCCACAGAAATTCAAAGCCGCACAGCGCCAAGGATGGGATAGCGTCGCAGATGGGTGGAAAAAATGGTGGAAGAATATTGAGGAAGGCGGCCAGGTCGTCTCTGACAGGCTAGTCGAGCTTGCAGAGGTTCGGCAAGGAAGTCGTGTATTGGATGTGGCAACTGGAATAGGTGAGCCGGCGGTAACTGCTGCACGAAAAGTTGGCCCGTCTGGCAAGGTTACTGCGATCGACATCTCGCCAGCGATGCTTGCAATAGCAAGAGAAAGAGCAAAGCAAAGCGGTCTTTCAGATGTCATTGAATTTCAGGAAGCTGATGCAGAGTCGCTTGGGTTACCCGCTTCAAGTTTCGATGCAATTATCTGCAGGTTTGGGCTGATGTTTATGCCAGACCTTGTAAGTGCCCTGAAAACCATGAGAAGTTTGCTCGTCCTCAACGGCAGGATTGCTGCGGCCGTATGGTCATCAATGGATAGAGCTCCATCGTTTGCCATCCCATTTGAAATTGTCACAAGGGAAACAGAAACCGCGCCGCCTCCGCCTGGGTCACCCGGACCCTTTAGCTTGGCAGACACCAGCTTGCTGAGGAAAAAGTTTGAGCAGGCCGGCTTTAACGACATCAAAATTGAAAGCAACAAAATGGATCTCAACTTGCCTTCTCCAGAAGAATATGTTGACTTTGTGAGGAGTACTGCAGCTCCACTCAGAGCCATGATGGCAGCCCTGCCTGCTGCGAGGCAAGAAGAGATCTGGAACAAGGTCGTTGATACAGCTAGAAAGCATGCAGCTGATTCTAGCACCGGAGCTGTCAGGCTCACAAATGAGGTAATATACGTGTCAGCAAGAAGCTGACCTGTATGTCATTATCATTCTAGTAACAATCCAAAGCACTTTATGCAGCTCCCCTTCTTCGCGACGTGTCTTCTCGATAGAAAACATGAAAGGCCGCAAGCCCTACAGAGAATTTCATACCAATAACAGAATTATTACTACTACCATTACTGTTGTTGTCGGACAAGAAGCTGAAGGTTTGGGAATCTGCCGGTTTCGGCATGTATTGTATTTATAGGATCCTCTAACCTGTCTGCAAAGGTGATGCCACTGAGATTAGTACTGCACAATACTTTTTACCACCTACTATAACGAAAACTAACAACAACCCATGGAACATATCATCTACCACCACCAAGGCAAAGAATACACAATATACGAGACTCTGACAGTAGAAGAAATCAGGACGATAATGTCCATGGAAAGGGAAAGGAACAGGAAACTGGATGCGCTGAACAAAAAATCTGTAAAGAGGTATTTTGAAGATACAGACAAGATGGTCGTTACAATACTTAGAAAGTGCTTCCACATGACTGACGATCAAATACAGAAAATTGATGAGATCAGCCGACGGAAACTAGTGCATTCCTTTATTCAATTTACCATAGCGGCAAACAATCTTTCAAGCTTATGAAGGCTGCAGCCTTTATCTAGATACAGAGGTTGTTTCTAGAAGAATGTCGCAGCTAGCAACCAAATAATTCTGGACTGGACTTGTTCAAATCAAATGACATAGCGGATGCTCACGAAGGTCGCACATCTCCTGCATTTTCCGCGAGCTTACCAGTTTTATAACATAACAGAACTGTAGTCACGCCGTCCAGAAAACCAGTAGTTATGCCGGATTGCTCTACCTAGATCATCTTTATTTTGTTCGTCGTCTTCATTCTAGATCGAGAGAATTTTTGTCTTCTTCCCCCTCGCCCTCAGATTCCAATTCATCTTTGGGTACTGGTGGAAGCGGTGGCAATGGGGACTACAAGAGACCAAGGATACTAACGTCTTGGATTTTGGCGGGACTGGTCTTTATTTCTGGTTTTGTAGCAATGGCGCTAGAATTCGCTGCCAGCAGGCTGCTGACTCCTATTTTTGGAAGTTCAATTAGCACTTGGGGAGTGCTTATCGGCATAATTCTAGCTGCACTGACCGCAGGCTACCACATCGGTGGAAGGCTTGCAGATGGCAAAGAGAGGTCTGCAACTATACAGAGGTTGTGCTCAGTCATGTTCTCATCAGGTCTGTATATTCTGTTTATTCCACTTATTATCTGGCCGGCTATACAAGAATCGCTTGCGTCGTCGCCTTCTATTCCCATGCTAGTTGCGTCTACTCTTCTCCTAATTGCCCTGCCAACTGTGCTCATGGGGTTCGTCTCGCCATATACGATCAAGCTTGCTACTACAACCTTGTCAACCCTTGGAAAAAAGGCCGGAAACCTTTATTCTGTAGCCACTGCAGGAAGCATCGCCGGCACGTTTGTGACAGTATTTGCGCTAATTCCTTCGCTTGAGATTACAGCGATAACATTTGCATTAGGTCTTGCGCTTATAATTCCGGCAGCTGTATTTTTGCACAGGCTACCCAAGTTTCTGGCCGGCTCGTTGGTTGTATTGGCGCTTGTAGCAAGCACCACACCTATTGACACAGGAAGCGATTTCCTAGCATCACTAGCCGATCTTGAGCGCTTTGATGCTTCTGTAAACGTTGCCGGCCTGCTTGGCGCCACCATTCACAGGGAAGAGACACCCTACAGCCAGCTGCAGGTAGTTGATTCTGCCACTTTTTCTTCTTCAGGAGCTGCCAACAGCGATTCACGACAGTCCAAAACCCGCTCTCTGTTCCTAAACGGCGATCTCCACAGCCAGATGTACATTGATTATCCATATGATCTGGCTCTGTTGTATACGCAATTCTTTCCGCTAGGCCTTGTGTTCAATCCTGATGCCAAGACCATACTATTTGTAGGAGGTGGCGGGTTCTCGGGTCCCAAATATTTTCTTGATGCATATCCCAGCATTGAAAGGGTCGATGTTGTGGAGATTGACCCAGTTGTCATAGATGTGGCGAAACAATATTTTGGCGTTGACGACAGCAACCCGAAATTAAATATATACAATGACGATGCCCGGCGCTTTCTGCTGGCAAATAATGGTATTGATCAAGAATACGACATAATTGTGTTGGACGCATATTCCAAGAACTATGTGCCTTTTCACTTGATGACTGAGGAGTACTTTCATTTGTTAAATGACCATCTCGCAGAAGACGGTGTCGTTGTGTCAAACCATATCGGCCCAATTAGTCAAGGCATTACAGGCGCAGATTGGGGTTCTGCAGCCTACGAGAAGTCAAAGCTCTGGAGAGCGGCATACAAGACGATGGCCGGGGTTTTCCCATCTATGTACGTTTTTCCAACCCGGTTGAACGCAGATGGTAGCGTGCAGAACATCATGCTAGTAGCCAGTAAGGACGAGATTGTGTATGATGGGAACGACATAAGACAAAGGCAAGAGAACGTGGCATCCGGAAGCAACAGCATCTACAACGAAGACAGCCAAGGAACTACAAACTTTTTGCAAACAATCGATTATGCCAACTACTTGTACAATTCAACAAACATCAGGACAGATGATGTGCCGATATTTACTGACGAATATGCTCCAGTAGAAGCATTTCTTAGTCCGCTTACAAATGCACAGTTCAATGTCACAGATGATGGAGAATGGGAGGAGTCAGTCGCCGCAAATACGCGTGCAAACATCGATTCTGATCAGCAGCCAGGCGCGGTCTCTGCAGCCACTCTTGTAATCACAGGGATATGGGTTTTTCATGCGCGCAGGATATGGAAGAAATCCTAGAAAAGGCGCACTTGAAATACAGTAAGGTGCAACGATAAAGCATTTAGAGTAGAGCAGTCGCGTGCCCAAGCGCAGGTTTGTACATACCGATGTCGAGGTTCAGACGATAGAGCAGAGAATATGGACAATTGAGAGAGGCGGCCAGTGCACGCTGCAGGCTTTCTAGCCAGAATATGGTTAACCCAAACACGTTTACAATTCTAAAAGCCAGAAACCCAGAACACATTAAAGAAAAAAGAGGCGCCTCCGGCTGGTGGCACCTACTGAACAAAAGATATTGCAGCTATTGACAGTGCCCTTTGGCGTTCTTGCGACTTGCTGTCATGTTGTCTACAAGCGACTTGACCTTGTAGCTGCAGTACAGGTTCACCTTGATTCCTGCATAATTCCACATAAACGCAACAGGGATGCTTACCAGTGCTCCCCTCAGAAACTGATCGGGTGTAAAATTCATCACAAACAAGTTCCACGGTAGAAAGACTGCCTGCCCCACAGCATGACTGACTAGTGTAACGATCATGTACTCTTTGACTTTGTCTTTTGATATTACTTTCTTAAGAGACATTGTTACAGTATTTCGTTAGTGAGATTATAATAAAACGTATTGACAACCTTGCGATCTGCATTTGGAATAACATAACATCTCAAGATGCACTCAGACAAGGAATATCCATCATTTTTTCATAGCCGCACTGTGCAATTATTCTGAATCCCCTCTCATGTTGAAAGCCATTAGAACGCTATTTTGCTAATCGCAAGCTCCTTGATCCTTGCAACGTTTTTACTCTCGTTACAGTCCATTAGTATGGTGAAACCTGCATTCGGCGCATCTCCTCCAAAGCGGAGACCGCCGCCATCCATTTCAAAAGATCCCAAGCTAGTGCCGGATGCCAACGGGGTAATGATGTACAACTATGGAGGCAAGATAGGCAAAGTCTACAATCCCAAAGTCGTGGCCGTGGAAGGGCTGAGGTATTATCACAACTGGCAATACTCCCACAGCGGCAACAACGAAGCAAAAGACTGCTTTCTCAATTCTGCTAACTGGCTTGTAGACAATGCAACGTCGAAGCAGAACGGAAAATGCCTAATATGGGAATATAATTTCCCGTGGATGTTCTACGGAGGAATCAAGCCCCCGTATTCCTCCGCGTTGGCACAGACGGAAGGCGCTGAACTGCTTGCAAAAGCCTACTTGGTTACAAATGATGAGAGGTATCTGAGTGCAGCGCACAAGGCAGTGGCTGCCCTTTTAATCGACTATGACGATGGCGGAGTGGTCAGCCTTGAAGATGGTGGCGATTCCCTGTTTCTGCACCTTATCGCAAAGCCGGGATTCAAGAAGATCTATGTGTTAAATGGGCATACTGGAGCCCTGCTGCATCTTTGGAAATACTACAAGATAACAAATGACGCGGTTGCCAAAGAAATATTTGACAAGGGCATGAACTATCTGAGAAATCACCTGGCAGAATTTGATGCAGGCAATTGGTCCTATTATGATAAGGTTGGCACGAGGGCTATGGAAAGCTACCATAAAGGGCAGATCAAGCAGCTAGGCTATCTGCACGAAATTACAAAAGACCCAGTTGTCGAGAAATTTCGACACAGGTTCTTGGCTTATTATACTCAAGAGCAGCGCAAGTAATAATAATGATGATGACGCCGACACGCTAGCGCGAGTAGATGAAATTAATCAGGTCAAAGAGGATGATCAGTCCATTTGAATGCCTTGCAAAGCTCATCATCTCACAAATGTAGCAATAATCTTGTTTCCACACCTTGTTATGTTTGACACACATATTCGATACATTACTAAATTCGAGCGAGATTTGTGTCTCCGAACCCATAAATTTAGTGTATTGATGCTATCGGCATGAATGGAATGCATGCTCACCTAGCCAGAGTCGAGCATGCATCATCAAGGAAAATTGTACTCATTTCAGCGATGGCAATAATAGCTGTCATAATAGTGGACATACTGGCAACCCGGCAGATGGTTCCATATGATGCGTCGTCCGGCGCCGCGATATTTGCGCTGAACATAATCGTTGCTTATGGAATTGGCTCGTACATTATCATGAGATATGTTGGTAGAGTGAGTCGCGACGTCAGGAAAGGCTCTGCATTCCTAGACGCTATTTTCAAGATAGTGGTAATAGTGCAGATTGTACTGCTGGCAATTTTGACTGTGATGTTCGTGGAATTCTATTATTACAATATCAGCGTCAGATACCTGACATATTCCGTTTTCGCTATCAGCACCATAGCAGCCACAGTCATAATGGGCATGGCCAGCTTCAAGTTCTTCTCTTGGTACAGGTTGTCCCGCGACAGCAGGAATCATCGCAGGAACCGACTGATTCTTGTCTGTGGGCTTGCAGCCATGTCGATTGCGACTGCAATGATATTTGATGCGACTGCAAAGCTAGGTCTGGTAAGGGCCGTGGAAGAGGAGTCTCCACCTGGCACAGTACTGCAAGAATCCTTCATTTACAGAACCGATGAAAGGTACCAGGGAGAGGTTCAGTACAAGGTAGCCACGCCAGATACCACGACGCTCTACATCGTACCATCGTCTATCAGAATGCTTTACCATTTTGTAAACGGCTGGATTCCTATAACTGTCTCATTTGGATTTACGTGGGCTATCACCGGTATTCTCCTGCATCAGTATCACCAGAAAAAGGGCGGGCTACCAATATTGTCCATAGCATTGATCCTACTTCCGCTAGTGCTGTACATGGTAGGTAGGACGGTCGATCTATATACCGCGTTAACCGGCAGGATATGGCACTGGGAGGACTTTGCAAACCCGTTCCTCCTCAAAGGCATCTTCAGGGCGGGCGCGATTGGCGGGAGCATCATGTTTGGTGTCGCGTTTTTTGTAATTGCAAGAGCCGTAGCTTCGGACAACATGATCAAGGATTTTCTGATAATCGCCGCAATAGGCGCCGCAATGATAGGGCTCACGCTTTCCCCTTCTGCACAACAGCAAACCTTCGGAGTGGCCGGCCGGTCGCTCATGATGTTTGCATCATTCATGATGGTCTTTGGATTCTATCTTGCCGCAGTGACAGTCGCCCAAGACAGAAGCCTCAGGCGATCGATCAAGGCGGTAACAGGATCCCAAGTGATAAGCAGTATAGCAGCAGCTCAGCTTGAATACGAAGTTGAAAAAAATGTCCTAAATGTCATAAAGAAAGAGAGGAGCTTGATAGAAAAGCAGACAGGTGTACAGCCACCATTGGAAGAGGATATCAAACTGTACATGAATAAGGTCATACAGGAGCTAAAGCAGCGAGAAGAGAGAAGGACGAGCGATGGTGCCGTAGCTTAGCGCCGCTCAAGAGTAAGAGAATCTTGATTTTGGTGATCAAAGATGCAATTATTGTGGTTGCATCTCTTGCCATCATCCTCTCGCACCCCCTCACCCCACTATGCAGCTATTACTACGCTACTGCTACAGCATCAGCCAAATGATTCCCCACAATATCTTCATGGAGAGCAGGCCGGTTCTTGCTTCCTCTGCAAGCTTTTCCTTGAGCGCCATGCGCACGTGTGACGGCAACCTGCTTTTCCTGCGTGCCAAGGTCTTTCTCTTTGCTGGCTTATCATCGACGGTGTTCTTTCCGACTGTATTTGACCCCGAAGTAAGGAGTATAGCCCTTGCCTGGCCAAGCATCCTGTAGAACCTATGGTCCCGCGTGATGAGCACTTCGTCTGCGTGCATCATCATGGCGATCTCTTGGTCCTTCAGTGCGGAGTTGATGTCTGCCACATGCCTTACCACCAATCCAGTGTTTCGGAGACCATTCGCAAAGTCCCTTGATACGCAGGCATCTATGATTACTCTCCTGCCATTGATTCTATCAAGCAGGTTCGAATCTATCATTAGCTATTCCTATAGTGTATGAACATACTTAAGTAAGCTATTGCAATTCTTGGAAAAGACATTCAAAAAAGATTATTACTGCTCGGACAACTGACAATGGTCAGTGGAAGTCCTTGGGGAGCTACTGCAAGACCACCCATATGTCTGGGTCTTGTTGATAATATTTGGGCTAAGCGCGGCGCCCATACTCACGCCTCCAACTTGGATGGTGATAGCATCGGCACATACACTCAGTGACAATTCCCTCGATCCCTTCTTGCTCTCTTCGATAGGGGCCACCGCTGCCACTGGCGGTCGGCTACTGCTTATGAAATACAGCTCCATTGGGCGAAAAAAGTTGAACGAAAAGAGAAGGTCCAGCCTAGAAAGATTGCAAAAATACTTGCAGAGAACACGCTTTGGATATTTCGCCGGCACCTTCATTTTCGCATTGACACCTCTTCCAAGTAACATGCTGTTCATATCATATGGTTTAATGAGCGCACGCTCCGTGGGCATAATCTTTGGGTTCTGGGCAGGCAGGTTCATAGTATATCTGACAATGATATATGTATCGGGCTATGTGTTTCAGCCACTATCCCAGATTCTTGGGGACAACCTTCTCGCAGTAATAATCACAGACATAATCGGAGTCGGCATGACCGCTGCCATATTACTAGTTGATTGGGATAGGGCAATAACAGAGCACAGAATTACGATCATAAAGCCAAGATTCCTCCAGCGCGCCGGCGCATGATATATTTTTTCAGGACAAGAGGAAGAAGAAGATTGTAGAAAAAGACACAGGGGCGGCACATATCTTGTTACATGCCACTGCTGCTACTTCTACTGCTGCTCGGCCATATGAGATATCGCTGTCTTTGAGCCGTTGCGCCTAGCCCTGTATGCTCCGCAGATCGCGGCCAGAAAAATGAGGGCACCTGCGGTTGAAATTGCGGTCACCAAGCCTACTTCTGCCATATCTCAGGGCAAAAAATTCACGATTGTTAATTAACATTTTTAACATAAACTTTCAAAATTATGATACACTCGCAGCGTCTCAATTGCTCATCAACAGACTTTAAAGATTCTTCGAGCGACATCAATAGCCAATGTCCAAAGCCTACTCTTTACTCCGCAAGAGTGCGTGTGTTTCTCCCTATTGTTTGCTGCCCACCGATGGCACGGCGTCTTGATGCATCCTACGCCTGTGCTCCTCCATCGTTTCCAGCTCTTTGAACTTTTCGTTACAGATATCACACTGGAAGGATTTTGCACGGCGTATGCTAAAGAATCCCCGCACACTTCATAGTAGGCGTACTGGTTTTAAAAAGTTGTGGATAAAGGCGGCGTTTTATTCGTATATTGGCTTACCATCAGACGTGTATTTTTTGATTCGTCTTCCCGTTGCAGGTGACGGCTGCTTATGACCTGATTCCTCTCGCTGAGGCTCGGCTTCCTTCTGGGTCTCAGCCTTTTTCTTGAACCTGTCCAAAAATCCCATAGCCTATCTTTAGACACGTGTCGTATTTAACTATGTGTTAGCAATGCCGCCATTTATGAAATCTAGCGTAGCATCAGCAATGTCCATTGCTGTATGCGATTCTACATTTGGCTCAAGCGTGACTAACAATGTCTTATCCTCCATGTAAAAGGTAAGGACTGATATTTTTTCTCGCTCGACATAGGCAAACCTTGCTCTCCCCATAGCCTGATCAAAGCGTTCTCTCATTGACTTGCGGAGTGCTGTCTGGGTGAGAAATAGCTCTTCATCGTTTTCGCTAACTATCGAATCAATGCCCTTGCGCATTCCTCCTGCTATCAAAGTGCCAGTGCTGTCGATGACTCCAGCATACCTGATGTCGTCATTGAGCATGAACACCTTGCTGCAAAGCTGTTCAAAATCCATTTGCTACTCTATATCTTCTTGATATAGATGTTTATAGAGTTTAATATTGTTGAACAAAGAGCAACAAAAGGAAAGGGCGGATGACGAGATGCATGTGCCTCTCTAATCATCGACACCCTCTTGTTTTCTTCTTTGTTGATGTATGTTGTTCTTATGTCATTATGCTACTGTAGCGGTGATGATTATAGTGGTGGTACTTCACCAGCTGACTGGCTTGCAGCCTGGGTTATTGCTTGAGCCACGTCCTCTCCTTCCGCCACCTGTTCTGCCACTTGAGTGATGTCTTGGGCTACCTCCCTTCCAGCACCTGCGGCTTCCTGCTCTGCCAGCTGGGTTATTGCCTGGGCTACTTCTCCTCCCTGTGCGGCCTGCTCTGCCAGCTGGGTTATTGCCTGTTCTGCGTTACCGCCTTCTCCGGCTACCTGAATTGCGATCTGCTTAATTATCTGCTCTATTGTCTGCGGATCATCATATCCGGTCTGCTCTGCAACCTGCTGCGCAACCTGTGTGATCTGCTGGTCCGCTCCTGTGCCGGCTGACTCTTGTACGGCCACTTGGGTTATTGCCTGGTCAATAATTTCGCCAGCTGCAACCTGTTGCGCTATCTGAACTATTGCTTGGTTAATTTCTCTGCCGCCTGCCTGCTGCATGGCAAGTTGGACTATGGATTGGGATACGACTCCGCTCGGATTATCGGCCACCTGCGAAGCAATCTGCTGTATAATTTGGTTGATGTCTTGGCCCGCGCTGCCACTTGCCGCTACCTGCAATGCAATCTGCTGTATGACCTGCTCCACTTTGCTGTATTCTGCCGCTCCTTCTGTCTGCTCCGCCACTGCCACTGCCACCTGCCTTGCAATCTGAGTTATTTCTTGGTTGATGTCAGTTGTTGCTGGTTGTGTTGTCGTCGTTGTCTGCTGTTCGGCAGCTTGCGATATAGCCTGTGAGACGTCTGCTCCCTGTGCGGCCTGCTCTGCAATCTGGATAATGTCCTGTGCCACCTCCTGCGACTGACCGCCTGCCTGCTGTTCAGCTATCTGAGCTATTGATTGCGCAACCGAACCGCCCTGTGCGGCTTGCTCTGCAATCTGAGTGATTGTCTGCTCAACATTTCCTCCTTCCCCTGCAGTCTGAATTGCGAGCTGCTGGAGAACCTGCTCTATCGATTGCTGATCAGCACCTGTCTGCCCTGCAACCTGCTGCGCAACCTGTGTGATCTCTTGGTTGATGACTTCGCCTATTGCTATCTGGACTGCGACCTGAACTATTGTCTGGTAGATTATGGTCTGACCTTCTGTTGGCGGGGCGATTGCTACCTGTTCTGCGATCTGCGTAACTGCCTGATCCACTGCACTGCTGTTTCCAGCGGCCTGCTGTTCAGCTATCTGAGCTATTGATTGTGAGACCGGACCGCGAGGCGTCTCTGCAACCTGCTGCGCTATTTGCTCAATCACCTGAGAAGAATTTCCACCAGCGTCTGCAGTTTGGATTGCTATCTGCTGTATGACCTGCTCGACTACTCCTTCATCCGCACCTGTCGCGTTGGCCACCTGCTGTGCAACCTGGATGATTTGTTGTTCAACACCCTCAGTAGCGGTAGTGTCCGTTACATTCTCGGGCTGACCGTCGGTGACATTGTTATCAGACTCTGCGTCAGTTACGTTCCCCGGTTCCGTGTCTGTCGCATTGTCGTCAGTACCATCAGTAGTTTCGTCTGTGGGTGGGCCATCAGCTTCAGGTCCTTCTTCTGTTTCTGCAATCTGACCTGCATACTGGACTATGGCTTGGGAAATGTCCTCTCCTTCGGCGGCTTGGTCCGCTATTTGCGTAATGGCCTGCTCAACTTCGTCACCTCCTTCGGCGGCTTGTTCGGCAATCTGCGCTATCGCCTGCGAGACATCACCTTCTTCTGCGGCTTGTTCCGCCAGCTGGGTTATGGCCTGCTCGGCCGTCTCGTCGTCTGAATTTTCAGCTACCTGCGAAGCGATCTGCTCAAGAACCTGTTCAATGTCTCCCTCATCGCCACCCTGATCTTCTGCAACTTGCTCAGCAATCTGCGCTATCAGTTGCTCTGTCTCTGCGGTCTGTGCATACAGCAGCTGTAGTGGCGCTACAAACAGCCCTCCGAGAATTACCGAAGAGAGCAATGTAACTGCTAGCAGCGTAATGGCACTTGAACGTCTTCTTGGGAGTGCGTCATCATTGCCGTCCGCTCCGGCCGAATTACGAATATCCATCGCCGGACTCGCACATTTATCATTTTTATGGCATCCACTACTGTAATCTGGTTTGCCTACTCATTATTTTTTTATAATATAACAATTCGGAAATTAAAAACAAAGCACGTGAACTAAATCATAATTCTAAAGACCTATTTTCAATCTAAGATAGCATGAGGAAGTACAGATCAAGAGAAGAGAACACATAAACGCACAGGAAGCGCAATCGCATCACCATGCGCGGATATGACGTAATAGCAGGTGTTTTCAGTTTATTTGTTGTTGTTGTTGCTACTGGCACTTTGCTGGTCTTGCCTCCACTTTCAACAAGTGCAGCATTATTAGAAGAAAGGGAAGAGACAGCAACCAATTCTACAACTACAACTATAATCACCAGTCAGCGATCCAGCAGCCAGAATGATACCGGAGATATGAACATCATAATCGACAGCAATAGCGAACCGACAAGAGACAACGGCAGCTTAGGCGTTATCAAGGATCGCATAGATGTCCAAGGGCGCATAGATGATTTGATCGCGTCTGTCACAAACAATACGAGAGACGGAGTAAGCGGGGTGGCGGACATGCAGCTATCGGGCAACATTGCAAGTGCTCATTTTAACTTGAGCAATGGTCAAGTCGAGCAGACATTTTTTGGAAACTGGTCGCTCCAAGTCCGCAGCATCAACAATGCATCATTTGAGGCAGATTTTAATGGAACTGGGGGTATCCACTACAGGATCGACAACTTTACAATGAATTCGTTCCAGCTGGTAAACCAGCATGTGGTGCTTGGCGGGACGGCGGACGTATCTGAGAGCAGTCACAACCAGTCATGGAAGAGCGTCGCAGTTTCGATACTGATAGTAAATGGCAGGAACCTATCCGTAAGCTTTGCAGAACCCGAGCTTGACGAGATCTTCTCAGGACAGCCGATATACGGGGTAGTAGCGTAGTAGAGTAGTGACATCATATCTACACTAGCAAGTACTATCAAACATACATGAACGTGAACGATAAAGTCCAACCAAAAAGTGAGAAGAAAAAATATCTCGCTTCCTGTTTATTTTTACTTGCGAACAATCGTTCCTGCTTGAATCCTGCTATTTGGAGGGATCTGCCTTCCAGGCAGAATCAGAACGTTGGCGCCCACAGCACTATTGTTGCCGACAACGGCTCCAAAGTGGTCGGTGCCTGTGTCCAAAAGATTCCCGTTAATCAGGAATTTGATGTTCTCTTTTGACAGCAGGACATTGGCTGTCGCAGAGTATCCACCAAACCAGACATTGTTGCCGATTAGGCTGTCCAGTATTTCATTCTGGTGAGGCATTTTGGTGTTGCCATAAAAAAAACTCTTGGCAATTTCACAGTTGAACCCTATCCGGGTATTCTTTCCCAGTATAGAACTTCGGACTAGAGAACACATGCCGACAACGCTGCCCGCAGATATGTAGGCCGGTCCTTTTATCTTGCAAAAGTCATCCAGAACCACGTTGTCCTCAATGATGCAGGGTCCTTCAATGACTGAAGTCTTGCTGATTTTCGCAGTTGGTGAGATATACGTGGTTGTAACATGCTCTTTGAGCAAGCTCTGAATCGCTGCCAGAAAATGCCATGGATAAGTTATCAAATCCACCTTGATATTTTCAGGCGATGATGAATGTATTACCGAATTAATAGGCACCCTGACCGAATCCTCAGACCAGTCGATGACGGCATCACCAGGGAGTTGTTGTTTAGTATTGTCCGGCCCATTCCAGAAGTTGTTGTTATTGCCCTCATCAATTTCCCTGATATTCATATCCCGGCAGTGCTCATTTATTGTGTCCAGTATACCTTTTAGATCTCTTGGAATTGCCACGCCGGTTATCTTTCCTTTTAGGGTCTTGTTCAGAGCATCAATGTTGTGCACAATAAGTGGCTTGTTCATTATTTTCAAGCAAGCGGCAGCTGTGCCATTGCATTCAGACCCTTCCAGCAGCGGTGTAACATTTTGATCATTGGCAAAGAATGTCAATTGCAACTCTGCGAAGTGTCCTCCATCAATTGTTTGAAGCACTCGACTATTGAGCATTCCGCCAAAACCTGTTGTGAGATTTTACTGAAAGCTAACATTGCACTTGAAATAGCAGAAAAGATGTCTTGCGGATAGAGAGTGAAGGTCGCTTCTAACTCTCTGTTGTCACTATCTGCACAGTCCCATACACGGGCCTTTCGTCAAGCAGCCGCAATATCTGCAACCCGACAGGCAAGGAATCATTATTTTCGCTATTAATGGTTACAGCAAACTGCATGATATTGTTGCCTCTGAGCTCTAGCTGCACCGGTGCTGGAATGGTTGTAAGGTTAAAGTTGTTGCGATAAATTATCGCCGGAAACTCTGAAGTCACGCTATTGCCACTGCTGTTAAGATCAAAGTTGGGCCCCACATCCTCTATTATGATATTATGAGATTCCATTCCGTCAGTTCGCGCAATAGTCAAGTTTGTAACGAACCTCTCCAGAATACTCTGGTTGGCAACGATTCTCCACTGTCCCGTCATCACATATTCCTTTCCTCCTCGAATAGATTGAGCGGTCTGGTTGTCCCCTTCTTCTATTGTTGCCCCACCAGCAGAAACATCAATAATCATGCCTCCGATATACCCCCTTATCTCCTTGAATGCAGGGGTGTTGTCGAACTGATCGGCGTTGGTACTGCTATTATAATTATCAAAGGTCCTCGTCGTTGCGGGGATGGATTCGAGATCATTGCTGCTACTGCCAGTGCTGTTCTCCGAAGTGCCATTCAAATTGAATTCGTTCGACTGTGCGTAGGCATTGATAAATACAGCGGCAGAATTGACGCTTGCCTTTGTATCTTCTTGGCTTGTAAGCTGGCTTCCAAATGCAATGTACAAGAGTAGCAGAAAAGAAACACTGCCAATAGCCATCACTCCGAAATTTGGACGAAAAGGGATCGAGTTATGCTTCATTTTCCAATGAAAGAGGATCGGTGTTTGGCTTTTCTCCATTATCCAACATTAATCTGTATATGGAAGCGCAAGTGTATTTACTCTAACAAGATAGCATAAACATGACATTTATCGCAGCTGTTGGATTTTCAATTCTTATGCAAACCAACCGCCTCACGCGTTCTTCTCTACAAACCTATCTACATAGCGTGACGAGGTCAAACGGCATTATGACGCAGACGCGCTGGAAATAATTTGCAACAATTTCAGATGCACTCGCATCAGGTGATTCAATAAGGCCGAAGAGCCTCATCAGTATGAGCGAAAAAGCTATCGCCATCCCTATTCCAACCAGTATGACATCTATCCTGCCGAGGGTCTTTCCTTTACGCGTCATGTTCTTCCCCTCCTCCTCCTTCTTCTTACCTCCATGACATTTTTCGGATTGTAATTGCAGAATAGATGAGAAGCCAAGTTAGAATGAACGTTGAGAGCAATGTCATTAGTGGCCTGTACACCCACAAACTGCTGCCGGGATTGCGCAGTCTAAAATCAATACCATATATCATGCCGGTAAAAAGCACAGCTGAAACAAAGAGTACGCCGGTAAAGTAGTCCCCGGCAAGCGGCAGGAGGACAAGGGTCTTGAGCACTATGAAGGGACGAAAGAACTTCAACGCCATCTGTAGATAGTACAGTAGCGCTGCAACAACCGGCCTCCTCCAGTATATCTTGCCTGTGGCAAATATGCTCCGGATGAAGCTCTTGCGCCATCTGATTTGCTGTCTAATGAATGCAGTAAATGTGGACGGGGGCCCGATCGATACATGTATGCTCGGACTATACAATACCTTCCAATTGCCCGAAGACTCGTTGGCAATGTTGTCATCGTCGTCAGGATCACTTGACATCTTCATTGCTTCCAGTTCGTCGTTGCCTGTCTGCAGTATTGTTGGATTTTGGTCTACTGCTGTTTCAGGCTCTTGCCTTATTGCAGGAGGCCCGCCAGCCAGAACGTATGCGGTGAGACGCCTGTCTGTTGCAAACTTGAACTCTCTGCCAAGGAATTTCTCATGCGCCCAAGATGAAATGTGAGGCTGGATTGCAATCCTCCTATACGCACTTAGGGCACCAGAACAGCATGTTACTGATGAGAACGAGCTTTCCATCCCTTTTATGATGCGAAACTGACCATCATACCATACGTCCTCAATTTTTTCGAGCACGTTCCCTTCAGTTACGTTTCTTACCCTACCATGAGCGGTTACTGCGCCAATAGTGTGGTCCGAATTAAAGACCCTGACAAATTTTTCTATGGCATCTGCTGCCATTTCACAATCGCTGTCTATGAAAACATAGATTTCGCCATTAGCGATACTTGCTCCAGCTTCTATTGCCTTCTTTTTACCCACATTTCTTGATAGATGTATTATGTGCAGATTTGGATTTGCACTTGCTCGGTACACGTCATCAAGAACTTTTGCTGTGCCGTCAGTGCTGCCATCATTTACTACAATGATTTCCTTGTTTGGATATGTCGCGTTTATGCATGACTTGATGCAGTCTGCAATATGACCTTCTTCATTTTTAACCGGCAGAATTACTGAGACAAGTGGCGACGAATTGTTATTATTGTCCCCGGCTTTCTTCAGGGCGACAAAGTAGGGATCTCTGAACTTCACGTAAGAGAACAACAACGTGGAAAACAAGACAAAAGTCGTGACAAAGCTATACACCCCTACAGTAAAGTCAAAAATGAAAAGTAAAAGGTAGACCTTGATCGACAATATTACTCCAAGCGCAGCAAGGCAGAGGTACCTGACTAGCCAGCGCTTCTTGTCCAGCTCTCTATGCCGATAGACGCCTTTTTCTTGCCGCTGCAAGTTCATCAGGGTTCACCACAGTTGTAGGATGCAGTAACATTAGTAGCAACAAGATAGGTCGTCATGGGATCGATGTTCTTGCTGTTGAAGTATTAATGGGTTAAGAAGAATAACTTGCAGTTTTGCTTAACATAGTTGCCTCCGGTAAAAATTGGTATGAGATAAAAAAGATCGTTTATCGTGGAAGAGATATAGAGTCTTTTTACATCAGAGAATTTCACGATCACGAGAGTTTCTGACTGTAGCATCGACTACCTCGCGCAATTTTAAATAAGATTCATCTGACGCCTAGTGCGAGATGAAATACCCGGAGAAAAAATCGGGAATGGGCAGACAAATTGAAGCCCTTTCCTTAGCAGGACTGCTTGCAGCATCTTTTGTAGGCATGACATCCATTTTTGCGACAGAGCGCGCAAATGCAGCAAGTTCCATGTGCGACGACCTGACAATTACAAGTATTCGCGCTAGCAGCGACGACGGTAACGTACCAGCAAACACACTAGACAACAACCTGAATACCAGGTGGTCTGGCTACGGAGTTGGTTCGTGGATCAGGGTAGACCTCGGAGAGCAGAAAACTCTTTGCAGCATAGACATTGCATGGTACAAGGGCGACCAGAGAGTCAACAACTTTGTAGTCGCCGTTTCAACTGACGGTACAAACTACACAAACGTTTACACCGGCAAGAGCTCTGGCACAACTACAGACCCAGAAAGTTACAAAATTGCAGAAACTACCAAGGCCAGATATGTCAAGATAACCGTGAACGGCAACACGAACAACAACTGGGCAAGCATAACAGAGATTGACGTACGTGGGTTTTCCTCCACCACCCTAATTAGCGATCACGATGCTGATTCCAACAATGGTGGTCAAGATAAGAATGACTCCTCTGGCTGTGACGATCTTGCGATAGCAAAGGTCAGTGCAAGCGGAGACGACGGTAACGTACCAGCAAACACACTAGACAACAACCTGAATACCAGGTGGTCTGGCTACGGAGTTGGTTCGTGGATTACAGCAGACCTGGGAGCACAGGAAGTAATCTGTAGCGTCAATATCTCGTGGTACAGGGGAGATGAAAGAGTCAACAACTTTGTAATTTCAGTCTCTTCTGACGGAACATCATTTACCGATGTCTATTCAGGCAAGAGCAGCGGAGAGATCACTTCATTCGAGAAATACGCCATCCAACAACAAGTGTCTGCAAGATATGTCAAGATAACCGTGAACGGCAACACCATGAACCAATGGGCCAGTATAACCGAGATAGACGTGAATAGAGAAGAAGATGACACTATATCAAGATCAGGAGGAGATGGTGACGACCACATGGGCGGAACTGGAGTAGACAAGTTTGGAATAAAAGAGTTATACCCCACCAAGCCGGGAGGCGACGAATGGTTCATGAACATGGATGATCCAAACGTCGACAAGGACAGATTCACCACCAAGGACGCTATCACAAAGAACAAGGATGGTTCCTGGAAGGTCAAAGACGATCAAATCCGCATGAATGTATTCACAAAGAGTGGATATAACCCAGAAAAGATCAAGACGTACAATCAAAAAGTTCTCGCCACCAAAGGATACATGCAGGATCCAAACGACTGGAAGAATGTGGAAATGACAGCCTATGTCAAGCTGAATGACTACAAGTCAAACGGCTACTTTAGCTGGTACGCAAGGAGTGGACGGCACACACACAACGAGGCGCCAAATGGGGAGAACCAGGAATGTGAAGGAACCGGCGTCAAGCCAAGGATATACTATAACGGAAACACCGCCTCGGTAAAGGAACTGTGGCACAACGAAGGATATGCAGTGACCAACAGGATTACTGGCTCCACTGACGACCTGGAAGGAAGGTGGATTGGCATCAAGACTGTGATCTATGATGTAAAATTGTCTGACGGTTCAACCGCAGTGAAGCAAGAGCTGTGGGTGGACGAAAAGAATGACAAGACATCATGGCGCAAAGTCAACGAATACCTCGACAGAGGCGGATGGAAAGCTGATTCCAACATCTGTGGAGGGTCCAAGGATCAAATAATCCTGTGGGGTGGACCGGTCGCCACTTTCAGGTGGGATAACGCATCAGATGTCGACTTCAAGTGGTTTAGCATCAGGGAAATAAATCCCCCTGCCTAAGCCTTCCTTTCTTTCCTACTCTTCTTTTTTGGAGATCAAGGATTTGAATTGATGATCTTTTACCATTTGTTTACTTTGACAACCTCAAACGCCTCTGCAGATTCTGTCCGGATTTGAAATCCCCTGTAGCGGGATCTACCGACAACGGCGTCAATCCACAGGTGTCCTCCACGAGCCTTCTGGGAGTTGAAACAGTTGAGAGCATCAGTTTTTACTTCTAGCGTATCGCTGATGTCTATGAACAGCTGTGGTCTGAACGCCTGCTCTGTTATACCGCCGGGAATAGTTGTTTCGTACATCATAAGATTCTTTGTATACCGCGCGGCCGCCATTACTGCTCTTGTGAGCACATAGTGATCCTGATGGGAATCGCCAATCCATTGCGTAAAGACCGCTTCAGGTTGGTACTTTTGGATGATTTCGTCGAGCAGGGTGACAAACTTGCGTCCAAACTGCAGCTCATCCGGAGCAAGGTCAAGGATCATGGGAGGCCTTGTTCCCAGAATTTTAGAAGACATCACGGCTTCCGATTTCCGCTGATCCTTCCTGTCCGTCTTTGTAAAATCAGGTAGTGTGCATATGACAGGATACACGTCGTACCCCATGCCCACCAGTTTGGCTACGGTTCCGCCCATCCCTATTTCAATATCGTCAGGATGCGCGCCGAATGTCAGTATAGACTGCTTCCTACTCATGCCGCTGTAGCCTGCCTCATGCAACTACAACAACCATCATCAGCGTCGTCATCATCATAGTCAAACCGGAATCGACACATTTTTTCCAATCCCGCTATTACTGTCCTTCAGAGAGGTTGTCGTATTTGTTGTCGTTGTCGTCGCTTGACTTTCGAACTTCTTGTAGTTCCTATAGTCCATGTCTACTTCAACCGCTGCTGAAAGTATCTTGCTCTTGATTAGCTGGGATGAATTCAGGAACATTCTCGTATCCTTGGGCAGGCAGTGCCCACCGATGCCGTCCCTCGGCTCCAAGATATTCACATTCCATTTTGTATTGAGGGCATCCCTCATCTCCCAGAAGTCAATGTTATTGAGCCGACACCAGATATAGAGCTCCTCTGCAAACGCTATCTGCAGGTACCTGTGTGCGTTTTCAACTGTCTTGGATAGCTCCGCCACCTCTGTGCTTTTGACGGGATGAGTAGGAATCCCTAGGCTCCCCTTTATCCTGCTATTGTTACTGGAAAAGGCATTGCCGTTCAAGTCGCCTGAATAGAATTGAACGGCCATGGCAAGACAACATGGCTCGATCCCGCCAGCCACACGCAGCTGGTTGACTCCATACCTTTCCTGATCGTGCACATACCACCTGTGTGGCACATGTGCAACATGCAGTCTGTGGTTGAACATAGTGCAGATCTTTCTTGCAGTACCCAGTGGAATCGTACTCTCTATGCATACAAGAGCACCATCGTCAGCCTCCTCTGATATCCGACGGGCAACGGCCATCAGGTTATCGGCGTAGGGGAGGTAGATATCGTCGGGCATGTGCGTCGACACGCATAAAATATAAACATCGAAATCGCCAAAATTACTCGCTCTCTTTATTCCGGCCATCCTTTCAGCATTCTCCATAGCTCTGGTGCTGATATCATGACCGTAGGTGTCAAATCCTCTTTGTTTTACATACTGCGCCACAGGAAGCCCGAGCTGACCGAGGCCCACAACAAGAACCTTGGTGCCGGGGCTGCCATTGTAGTCATGATGATGGTGGTGATGGCCGTTGTTGCTGTTGTTGTTGTTGGTATTACCATTATTATCTCTCTGAATTATCTTTCTTCTTGACAATGCAAACGTCAGTCACGAGATTGATATTTGAGCATTGAGGCACTTTCCTATGTGCACATTGTATGACAAGCGAATTGCGATTAAAACTAAAGTGAGCTACACACCAAATCATCTACAGATAATTCAAACAAAAGTTCTTGTCGAACAAGTCTCAGAAAGTCGTTTTGCTAAATATTTGATACAACAAAAAAAAGCATCTGTTAAGTAGATTGGCAGAGCGACAATATTCTGTTATTGTTGTTCAGACTACCAGAGTTGGTTCGCAGGCGACTGCTGTTTCTTCCTATGATATTGATAGCTATAGAGTTTGGAAATGCGCGCCTAGCAAGAAACAACAACAAGGTCAGGGGTGATACCGATGGATAGATTTTCCCTAGTACCTGTCATTGTTGTCATTGCTGTTGGATTGATGGTATGGTACATCGCTGCGCCAATAGTCGGACATCATTTCTTAGACATCTGGAGCATTGTCGAGCTTGGCATTTACCGGTGGTATTTATACGACGACAGCAGCGAATCGCCCTTGCGGTCGATAGCGCCTTACATACTGGCAGCAGGAGGGGATCTGGACGCACAGGCAGAGACGACCATCCAGAAGGGCCAGAGGCAAGATATCCTATATGGAAACTCGGTACGGAACGTCACAGTGACTTTCTATATTCCAGAAGGCGGCAGCAGACACCTAGAGAATGTTCTTTCTGCACTTATCAAACACAACGTATCCAAGGCTGTCTTTTTCTTAGAAGACACATTTGCAGAAAAGCACCCCATAATGGTAGAAGCGCTAAATCGCCTTGGATACGTTGTCAAACCTTGGACAAATACCAGCGAATACGACAGGAGCTACCCACCAACGACCTTTAACAACATTGCGCTGGCCGATAGAGATATCCTAGCACAGAACGACAAGATCGCAAACGCAATCACGTTCCTTGAAACTGGGATCCACTACTGGAACTCGAGTATAATCGCCTTTACTCCCAGAGACCCACCTAGGTTTCAATACAGCAATGCGCTGATGGAAAATATGTTGAATATTAGAGGCACTATACAGTTTACAGATAGTAATAATACTGATTCAAGCAATGTTCTGGATCCGGAGTATCCAAAGAAGCTGAGCATGAATATTACAGAACGGCTAAATCACACACTATCCACCAAATTTGATGCAGTGGAAAACCCCGAGACAGATCTAGTTCTTACCAATGGGAGTTGGACTCTGAGCAGCCTGTATGTCAGATATCCAGATGCAATCACAGTGTTGCAAGGAAAGGACGATGATGACGATCGCGGCGAGTTTATGATGAACAAAACAGTAGTTCTCAGGGATGACGCACAGCTGACGATCGCAAATGAAAAGTTGCTTATCAGGTCAGATCCTCAGGATGTCCTGCCAAGAAGGCTGGGGGTCGTTGGAGGCAAGGTCGCAATAATAAACTCGACAGTTACCTCTTGGGACACCGAAAGAAACGCTCCTGATCGCAACTCGTACCACCCAAGACCATACCTTGTGGCAACAAACGGCGGGATAATGGATGTGATAAACTCTTCGATAACACATCTTGGATTCCCTCTCGGAGGCATATCCAACGTCGACAACGCACGCGCGGCCCTTGAGTATAGGAGCACAGGAAATTTCACGATTGCCAACTCTACGATTGCCCACAACTACTATGGATTCTATACTAGCAGAGCCGTGAATTTCACCATAACCAACAACAAGATCTATGCAAATGACAGGTACGGGCTTGATCCCCATACCGGATCAGGAAATTTTGTTGTAGATTCAAACCACATTCACGACAACGGAAACCAGGGGTTCATATGTTCAAAATACTGCTTTAACGTAACTGTAACCAACAACCTAGTCGAGTACAACACTGAAGGGATCGGGCTCCACTGGCTCACCAATTCTAGCACTGTTCAGGATAATGTTGCAAGGTACAACGATAAGTACGGCATATACATCGACAAGCAATGTTATGACAATCTAGTCGTGAACAATACTGTAATAGGGAACAAGAACGGCATTGGCGTTCTTGATAGATCGTACAACAACACACTTCTCCACAACGTAATAGAAAATAGCGAGTTTGAATCCATAATAGTCGATGAATCCAGTACTACGGGAGGCACGCCAAACAATATAAAGAATGCGATGATCTCCTAGGCTATGTGTTTTTGATTATTCTCACCGCCAAAGTATGTGTAGGATTCCTCTGTGATCTCATAGCTCCTGTGTATGCAATCATCAGAGGTTTGGCGATAGTCAACATGTCCCCCTACTTTGGACGATATGCTCTATGTCAATCAAATCTCTTCGAAGAATGAGCGGATACTGTTTCTTTGGGTTTATCCTTCCATTCCTGCTTCTTTAGTATTCTTTGCATCAATCTGTCTGCCTGTTGCTTTGTAGCTGAGAGATCGATGGTCTTGTTACCTTGGATATAAGCTTGAAATGCACCATATTCCCTGTTCAATAGCTGCAGTCTTGTCTTGCTATCGTCTGTCATTCTTGCTCTTATGACCAGTTTTGATCTTAGCATTTTCGAGTCCTAGACTATTGTTCTTCTTCTTTCATGACTGGGTTCTATGTCCTCATTATTGCCGGCGATTCATCCCACACGTCTGAACAGCAAATCAAGAATTCATCCACCAAGTTCCCTACCCAATGTAGGTAATGAAGGAGTGAATGGCAGCCAGAACAACACACACACATCTTCAGTGAATCTGCGATGATGTTTCTACAGGGTTCATGACTGCGATGGTAATAGTAGTATTAGTTTAACATAACTCACATGTTGTGCAGTAGGACGGCAAGAGAAAGTAAAATCAGTAGCGCATATGCAGCTTTGCCTTCGTCGTCTTGACAAGGAACTTGTTTATCGCCCAATAGGATGTCTCTATAGCCCATCCTTTTCGAAACAATCTCCCTCTCCTCTTGGGTTTCAAATCAGCGTAGTGATGGCAAAAATACAAACAGCCTGACCTTGCCGCCACCTTGTCCCTTCCGTTGTTGACAGCTACTCAGCTGAATGTGGCCTGCTCGTCTTCCCGCCTCCTGTGACCCTTTGTTCTGCAGATAAAGTCATCATCCCCTAGCAGGATGTTTTTTTGAGGAGAGCAGATATTCTGATTATATGTATTTTATACCGGAATTGTTCAGGTAGTTCTTGTCACCTCTGCCGAGGTGCATGCGCCGTCTAAAAGGATTTGGTCTTTGGCCCGATTCCAATGGAAATGACACGTGTGTTTGATCAACATTCTTACGTGTTCTAGCCTTCCTTGGTTCGTGCATCACGGGAACTGCTGCAAGCGTCAGCTTCTTGTCTCACATCCAAGAGTCATGCTTGTGGTATCAAACGTATATGGCCTTTGTGAGCCCTTCCTATAGACTCTGTTTCAGTAACACTTTTTGCATCAGGGTCTCTACCATAATACACCTATGACGTCATGGTTGGTGTCTATTGCTGCAAGTATGCTTCTCTTAGACAGTGCACCAGCTGTTGACCTGAGCCTCATTACCACATCATCAAGTTCATTCTGACGAGACCGCGTGGGTCCCGCTGCTTCTTCTTCAGGCGATTGCGGCGTAGCGTACTGTCTGTCCACATACTGCTGCTGCGGTGGAGAAACCTGTCGAACCTTCCGTATAGCTGTTGGTAAGAGATGCCAGAATAACAACAGCACTGACAAGGACATCGTTGCTGTTCTTAGCATGATAGAGGCTTATTGCCTTTGAGGTCGTGTCTTTAACAGTTGTGTAATATTGCGACCTGTCAATTCCCCAGGGTACGTTCAAGCGGCTTGATTTGATAGTAGTCATTACCTCAAGTTGCGAGGACATTCCTTTGGCCTCTTGGTCTACTGTGAAGTCTGTGGGCTCTCGCTGGAATAAGGTAGTTGCGGTTACTTAAGAAGGACTACAAGTTTGTTAAGAATCTTATCTGCATAAAATCCCGAAGGGAAGAAATGGCATCGGCGGCGAGATGCACGTTATTTTGGAAGAGTACTACCACAAAGATGTCCTCAAACCCCAATTGGCCAGTTTGGCGCTGTTAACTTAACCTCCATCCCTGGCCAGAAATAATGTGAACCGCATCCTGTCTGTCCCCATGTCCAGATATAGCAAGAACAACTTGAGCCAGTTCCATACATGCTTCCTGTTGCAATCTACTTTTCTACATAGAAAATAGTCGTCGAAACATTCTGTCCTGTCCTTGACCTGCTGCTGGATAAACCGCTCCATCAGGTTCTTCAGTTCTGTACCATAGACATAATGGCGCAGGCGCAGCCACCTGCAAGCCTCGTTGTGTACCATCGAGCGCCGTCTGTAAATATTGGCTTCCTCCCGTACCTTCTCCGCAACTGCTTGAAGAAGTGGTATAGCATACGAGAACGGTCCTCTCACGTGAGAGGTGCATGGCCAGACACGTATCAATTGCAGGTTCGTATGCAATCCACAGCCAGTAGTCATGACCGTCTATCTGAAGCAAGGTCTCGTCGACAAATATCGCCCTGACGAGGCGTCTCTGTCTGTCCTGAATCTGTCAGCCACGTCAGCGTATCTCTGAACCCATTTCCAGACAGCTACATGGCTCCTTCTCTTGATTGGTGCCAAGGATTTAGCTGCCAGCCTGAAACTCCTAGAATTGAAATACAAGTACAGTCCATATGTGACTACAGCTGGGTCTGTTCTGGTTCTATTCATGCCAATGAAAAAAGCTAGGACAGTCCTAGCTTTACGCATTACCCTAAGTTAACAGAGCCAAATTATGAGATCTCGCAAGTGTTTACTGGCCCCTCATGCGATCAAGATTTTAATATCATTATTGCGAAAAATAGATCATGACAGCAATAGAAGTAACTAGGTGCGAATCCTTCGGGGATAAGCTCTGTGATTGCGGATATTGCTGCCTTGATGGATGACGCGACGAAGACACTCAAAGGCCAGTAGTTATGCCGATGAGAATAGAATTTTTCAACAATTGCTAGATCTGGGCAGCAAGATCCGCCCTACCTATTTTTGCAGTGCGCCGTAACAATCATCCTAATCGGCTCAAGGGGTTACAAATACCCACTCGCAAACGGATTGAGGTTTTCTCTTGTTTCCCGTGAACTCCATAAATGCTAACCAGATAACTCTATAAGTGAGTAGATCTACTTTAGTATAGATTGCAGTCTGCTGTAACATCAGATAATTCGAAATTTGATTTAGAGCTTTTCAAAATATATGATGGGGCTAAACAGTGCCCCATCAACTTCACCCTCAAAGTTGTGGGCAACAAATTTACCCTTTTAATTTTACGCAACATGATTTATTTCAAACAAAACCGCTTCAATCAATTTTTAAATTCGATCGAAGAGATCAATACCAAGGCTCTGACCAATAGGCTAAAAGAAATGGAGCAAGCTGGATTGATTGAGCGCAGAATTTTCAATGAGCACCCTGTGAAAATAGAATACTATCCGACCAAGAAGGGTCTGGCCCTCAAACCTCTGCTTGACATGATGGCCGGATACTCGCTGACATACTATGGCAAAGAAGTCCAGGATGGCAAAAAGAGAACCCTTTCCCAAATAATCAAGAACGGCAAGTGAGTTACAATCCTTATCTCTTTGTCAGGTATGGTGTGGTCTGACAAGACACTTTTTCTAACCGGCATTTCCCAACAACATAACCCACAACAGGCCACCTATGCAGACCCTGATCATGATGGATTTGATCCTAGACAATAAAGCTCGACCATCGCTATCCCTAGAAGATTCCCTGTGAGCTTTGATGATGTCTCCAATCGTCTGGGTAGTGGCGCGCACCCATTCTGAATCCGAACCCTCCACGATTGCATAAGAGTCGTTCTTGCTGGGAGAGATCTTGATCATAATCCTTCTATGGGGAGTTCGCAGCCGCAGAAATATGCTGGCGATGTCGTCTGAGATATCGTAGGCCAAAAAGCTCCTTGAATCGTGGGTCTGCACGTGTTGCTTTCTGCTGACTATTTCATAGATTGCTGAAGATCGGTCCTGCTTGGTCTTTTCAAGCTCCCTGTCTATTGTCTGGCACAAATCTGCAAGTACTGGCCTGGTTATCGGAATGACAGTATAGCTTGTTCTCGTCTTGTCAAACATGGCTTCACTCTGCTGGCGGGCTTGCTGCATATACAATCCTCTGTTTCTCTAGGTGTCTCCTTCTCAGGTTTGTCCTCAACTTTTTCCCCCTTGGTTTACTGCGCAATCTTGCCCCGCAGCAGCTGCATTTGCTTCCATTATCTTGAAAGAATGCATCGCAGACTGAGCATTTGCGCAAACCATTGATGTATGAACCTCGGCAGCCACCGGGTCTGGACCTGATCCGCACGCAAATATTTCTGCAATTCCTCAAACCATTCTGCACTCCTGAAATGAAACGAATTGTAGTATCATGTACAACTGCTCCTTTGCTAGAAATATGACTGACCGTAAGATCGTTCGTTGTTATGCGGCGCTCTGCTCGCTCTGTCTACTTCCACACCCATCCAATTTGGTGTGTTCTTCCAGATCTAGTGGACCTGGAAATGATTTAGAACATACAATGCAAGAATATTTTGGTCGTTCTTCCAAGTCGATCGATTCTATTTGTTATCCAACGCTATTAATAACTTTCTCCATGCTAGTGATTGTAAATTTGTAAGGCACTGTCAAAAAGAAAGTTATTAATATGAACCAAACCATATAATATCGATCAAAATGGCTCAGATGCCTTCGTTGATACCAAAAGAAGTTGAAATCCAGCGACTCAAGAAGGTCTACATCTTCGTAATAGTCCTGGGTTCAATTGCGGCCTCAGTCGAAGTGGACAATTTTATCGACGCCTCGCTGCACCAGACTGCAATACGAGACTCTGCATTCACCCCAGCTCACTGGTGGCTGTACAGCCACTTTGTGGCCTTGCCACTTGGTTGGGGAATGGTGGCAATGTACAGCAGAAGGATTCCGATACTTAGGGGACCAGGAAATTCACTGCCAACCGGCCTGAAGATGACCATAATGGGATATCTGGCAACCATGTTCACAATCGGAATAAACGAGCTGTGGCACTTCTGGTTCGTCGAAGAAATATTCGCCGTGCCCAACCACTGGCTGTTCAATGCGGGAATAGTCTTGGCATTCATGGGGGCACTCGCATTCGTAGTCAGGGTCTACGCACGCTTGGTAGAGCTTGGTGTAGAAACACCCGCGAAGAACCCGTACGTTGCAGAGATGTACAAGCTGGCACTTGAAGGCAAGCTGTACAGCAGGTCGATCCCATGATTGACACGACAGTGGTGGTGACGGCCAGCAACCGCAACACAAGGCTAAATGGTACAACATCGTCGTACAACTACCACCACCCCTTTCCTTTCTTATTTTGTTCAAAAGCTCAGTTCTTGATGTCAATGGCAGTTTCACATACCGGCTTGACAGCACAACAATGTGTAGAAGGGGACCCAGGTATGTGGATGTGAGGGGGGGGAGAGATTATTGAGATGAGTGGTAATGAGGCGATTAGACGCTCGCTACCGGGGGTAATAGAGGAGATCGTGGCTGCCGATGCGCCATCACACTGTATTTTGGTGTACAAGGACCTTCGCTCATTTAGAGAGATTTACACCAAGTGTACAATAGAGCTGCTAAGAAGAAACGAAATTGTGATACTATGGCCGTTCTACGAAGAAGTGGAAAATACTAGGTTCTGGCTTGAGAGCTCTGGTGTGGACGTATCAGGATATCAGCGCAGCATGCGGCTTCTCATAATTGACGCGCTGGACGTCTATTACAACAAGGAAGATGATATTGTCGAACTGATCAGCGAATTTGCCGCATATGCTCGGAACAATGGAAAGCGCAGAGTGGTGATTATAGGCGATCTCGGAGCATTTAGGCTCATAGAGAGAATAGACCAGCTGATCTCATACGAGGCATGGGTTGGAACAAGGACAATGGACAATTTCAAAGTATTCTGCTACTGTCATGTAGGTGATATTAGAGATTTGGAGAGAAACCCGCTGACACGGCCGTATGGCTCTAACTCAGGCAAACTGTACGTGATAAATGATATGTACGAAAGCGAAAGCTTGGCTGCATCCTAACAAGTTCTGCAAAGCCGTTTTTCAGGACTGGAAATAATAATCTTATTGAAAAGTGGCGATAGCACCACTGGACTTGTCCGGTGGACGGATCGCCGCAGCATTCCCAAGCGAAGAATGGAATTGCCGCTGATGCTGCTGCTACTATTATACTAACGATGGAACACCAGCAAGTAACCTTAGATTCCAAACGGATCGTTGAAGCAGTAAGTGCTACTGGACTTGTACGATATACCAGCGCGAAGTTGCAAAAAACACTGTGCTATTCTGGTCCCTCATTTTTTTCTTGTTCGAAAAACATTCGGTGAACAACTTGTTTTGTGGACGATATTTTATGCCAATCTGTGGCACGTACCTGCAGCCGCGATATCTCTTGTACTTCATAACCGAAAAACTGTTATACGGCCCTGCCATCTTGGCCGGACTGCGAAAAATTGTTCACACATGGTTAGTTAACGCTTACATATCGATAGAGAATTAAGAAAAAAAGAAAAAAGAAGAAATGTGCTTCTCTCTAGTCGGTTCTTGGGTAGTTCTCACTTGACCTCTACTATTCCAGTCATCCAGGGGTGCAACGAACAATAGTATTCATAGGTCCCCGGTTCTGCAAATGTGTGCTCGAAGGTGCGCCTCTGCAGAATAGAGCCGCTAAAGAATAGCCCCTCCTCCTTGCTCTTTACCGTGTGGGCAGTCGAGTCGTCGTTCTTCCAGGTTACTGTATCGCCGGCATGTATTGATATGTGGTCGGGAGTGAAACCCTTGTTCGAAGATTTCTGGCTAGAGCCTTTGGCCATCGATACTGAGGTAGTCTCCTCTACCGTTCCGCCCTGGTTTGCGGGTTGTTGTTGTTGCTCTGTCTCTGTCTCGCTATCGCTTGTCGTGTTTGACATCGAATGTCCTCCGTGGCTCCCTGAATTGTTTGCAGTAGGGGTCGTCGTTACGTTGCCATTTGGATCTGCCTTTTGGATCTTCTTTGTAAGGTCAGCCTGCCATTCTATCATGTCAATGGACTTTGTTTTTGCTATGTCTACTCCATCCACTGCGTCTTCTGGCGCGTCGGTGACGTTAAAGTACGCCATTGTACCTTTCTCCTCAGGCGTTCCATGCAGGTGGAATAGGTATCTGCCTTCCCATGGCCACTTTACTTCAAATATCGCTGCGTTTCCTGCTGAAACCTCCCACGTCTGGACTCTGAGCGAGGGGTTTTCCCATACACCCGAAGGCCACGCGTCGAACAACGTACCATGTATGTGGAACCCAAAGGCTGGCGAACTGCCCAGATTTATCAGGTAGATGCGGACAAGCTCGTTTGTTCTTGCCGGAAGCGGATTCTCCCAGTACTGGTCAGCATAACCATTGAACATCACATATTCTGGAAGTTCGGTCAGCTGGTCTTGTGTGTCGTATTCGCCTGTGACAATCACATACTCTCTCGCAGGCTCTAGTGGAGTTTGAGGATCAACGATGAATGCACCGTACAGGCCCATCCTGATATGTTGGGATACTGGCATCACGTGGCAGTGGTACATGAGCGCGCCTGCCGGCTCTGCGATAAAGTCATAGGTGTACGTTTCGTTAGGCAGAACTTCCTGGAATACCCCATCATCCAGCTCGTCGTGGTCTCCATGGAGGTGGATGGTGTGAGTCATAGGAGTCTTGTTAATGAAGTTGATAATCACGCGGTCACCTTCAGTTGCTCGCAACGTCGGTCCCGGGATCGTCCCGTTATACGTCCATGCCTCAACACGTGTATCCGGTGCTATTTCAAGAGTGGTTTCTTCCGCAATCAGCGTGTATTCAATTGTCTTTGGCTCATAATCTCCTGATGATGAGTCTTGTGCACTGGCGGCATTTAGGTTAAAGATGCTGTTCGAAAACAAGGTTGTTGCTTGCTGGTTGCCTGAAAGTGCGGCAACAATTCCGGCTCCGAAGAGAATTGCAGCAATTGCCGGTGCTATGATTATTACCGTCTTTCTATATCGCTTGTTGCTATTGTACATCCCAAGAAGACGCTGTATGGTTGTTGTTTTATGTAGGACGTTTATAGTGCAAATGAAGAGGTTAGCATGATTTCAAGTCATATTGCCAGATATCAGCACGATTCCTGATACTTGCAGTATGGACTGCGCGGTTAAAGAACAGAAAGCATTGCCGTCAATCCGATGGATAGACGAAGAAAATTCTTCTCGGACAAAATGAAAAACAAAACAAGGCAGATGTGGCTGCCAGCCATTGCCGTGGCGGCAATACTGGCCATCTCGCCGCTAACGCTGGCGGGATTCAATAATCAAGAAGAGGAATACAGCGCAACAACAACATCATCAACAACAACGACTGTAAACCACAACGATCATCAAACGGTTCAAGATGAGGCTTTTCTGCCTGCGACTACTGCTGCTGATACAGCTCCCATCGGTGGCCTGAACCTTGTTCTGCCATCGGCATTTGGTCAGGTCAGTGAAGAAACTGCACAGCAGTTGAAGGAAAACGGCGCTCCTGTCCGCAAGTTCACGCTGATTGCGTACGAAACAGAGATCGCCCTTCCAACCGGCGAAAATACATCCAGGCTCACCTTTAACGGCACAGACCCGGCTCCGACCCTGAGAGCAAGGCAGGGAGAGCTCATTGAAATTACAATGATAAACCATCCAGATAACATCAGATTGCACAGCGTGGATCATCATGCTGCTACAATCAGCGCAGTTCCCAACTTTGGAGCTGTTGACATCGGTCAGAACAAGACGTACACATTTGTAGCAAAGCAGCCAGGGTTCTTCAAGTATCACTGCGAAGGTGAGGATGTGCTTGGAATGGACGAGCACGTGTTTTCCGGAATGGTGGGCGGCTTTATAGTTGATCCAGCCAACGGTTACGGATCGTACGCGACTGTAGAATACACGTACGATAGCAGCGGCAAGCCTCAAAGGCAGATAACGCATGAAGATGGGAAAGCAAAGGAGTTTACATTGCAGTTTTCAGAGCTTTATCTGACAGAGGCGGGTGAGTACGATGCGGATGCGATGTATGCATACCAGCCAACATGGACCACTATCAACGGGATTCCGTTCGGGTATGATCCGGCCATTACCCAGACGCCGGGCGCAATGCCTTTGCATGTGAAGGCAGGAGATCATGTCAGGTTCTTTGTCCTGAACGCAGGCAACATCCCTGTCAACTTCCATATCGTAGGAGAACAGCTGGACAGAGTAACCCATGGAGGCAGGGTTCAGGGACAGGGACTGCAGACGTATCTTGTAGGCGGCTCTAACGACGCGATAATTGACGTGGTGTTTGACGAGCCGGGCATATATTCAATAGTGAACCACGACTATTCCGCCCTCTTCAAGGGACAGGTTGCAATAGTGGTAGTAGACGATGCAAATGGAGAAAACCTGATCAACTACAAGGGTAACAACCCGTCAAATGCGGTGCCTCCACCCGGGATCGATAGTATAAGGCAAGAAACCACACCATACTATGCAGGCAATCCCATGTAGAAAGAAGAGAGAGAACCTCTCTGACTAGAGAGGGTTGGATGGCTGGCCGCATCGACTGCGCGCTGGTTTTAGTTGCGCGCCGGCCATCATCTTCCTCCTCCCATTTTTCACTGAAAAGATTCTATTTGATTCTATTTCCACGAAGACTTGATGTCTGATATGGTCACGCTAAATGAAGAATTAGTCAGGTTAAACTTCATTTCACTATAGTCACCGGGTTTGAGCAGCTCCTGCAGCACTGCTTCAAACATGCCCTTGTAATAGCGGGACCACTTTGAGCTTATTCCATGGTTGATCATGATGAAAATGCTGGCGTCCTTTTCATGCCTGACCACCAGTTGAAACCCCATCACTTCGCTCCTGAGTCTTAACCAGTGAATGAACGCTTCAAGGTCATAGCCAGATTCAGAGAAGAGTATAAAGTCCTTGATGGTCTGGTCCTTTTGAATCCGGCCAATCTCTTCTACGTCCTCGTCGGAAATCTTGTCCATAATTTGCACCACCATGCTCTTGTGCAGGGGCATAAACCCCAACCTTTCCTGGAATCTCCACCAGCCGGAGTATTTTCTAAGTATGCTGACTATTATCGAGTTTACGCTTGTACCTTTGTAATTTGATTCCTCTCTTAGTGATTGTAGCAGGTCCTGTGGAATCCTGACCAGAACTGCCTTGTTGGATTCTGCTGCAGATGATTGTGGAAGATCATTGTCTGATGGATCTCTATGGCCTAACACCTGATCATTATCTGCAGATATCTTCATTCTCTTGGTTTTACCTTCCTTTCTGTGACCGTCTTCTTTCACACTTCCATCCTTAGCGGGTCAATCGGGATGTTTTCGCGATAATAATCATTGTGTATACAATGCAATCACCGGCAAGCGAGAGATAGTAGCTAGTAGCACAGCATGGGCCGATTGCAGTGGCTGCCGGCATGGGATGAACAAGGCCGGTGACCCATGCTGTGCGGGACTCTCACACCCGCAATTTGACTCTCCGAGATAGTAAATAACAGATACGTCTACATCGCAAGCAGAGAATTGCCTCTGCTATCAGATTGTTATCAGCAATCCATCCAACTTCTGCATGCAATATCACGCATTCGTCATGAAATTTTGGGGCCGTAGTGGTTCCAAAATGGACTTTTGATCTGTTTGTAGAAAGGTGGTGACAACGCAGCCAAACTTGTTCATTGAATGAATCGCTGTAGTTGCTGTCGTTGTTGTTGCCACTGCTATTGCTAATGGTGGAACTCTGGTAAGTTGCGATCGTAAAGATTCTAGAAGAGCCATTGAAGCAGCAAATAGAATCTATTGACGTGTACGAAACGGTTCACTGCTAATTGATGCTGTGAATTTCAATTGCGATCAAACATTTTGAAAAATTGGCCCCATACTAATCAGCGGCAGTTCTGAACAATCAAAACCCGAGTTGAAGAAGATTATTGTGCTTTTGCTTTATCTATTACACCAAGAGTCTGGCCACAGGGGTAGCTCCTCCGATACATTAAAGCGATATGGGGTTCGGCTGGCTCGGCGAGCATAGGCGAGAGTACTTCAGGAATCGGCATTTCCAGGGAGCTACCTTCTACAAACCCCATATCGCAATTTCAGTAAATAACAATTTTTGAACAGGCTTGTGACCGCGAGTGTTTGTTTGTGTCTTCAGCAAATTCAGAAAGTCGCTAGATTGAGTTGTTGCCATCTAGAAAAGATCCAAACAGCTGGTGAGCATGAATGAATGAATGAATGATGCTTTTGTTGTTTAACAAGTACAGCCCAGACCCCCTTTTCACAGGTTCAGATAGAATAGTGAGGGTCTAGGCTTGTTGACTGACGTCGCTGGCAGGCATATACCTACCACCTGCCAAGAACACTAATCTTTCTAATAATATTAAAGGCAATGCGGATAACTTTGGCGCAGTTTTCCTGCCAAGTATGTATCAATTTCTTTATGGAACAGGATTTAGCTAGAAAAATCAGAAAAGATTCTACAAATTATAGAATGCGTAGGCAGTGTTATAACCTATCGTTTGACCAACTATGCCGAGAACGAGGCCAGTCGACGGGGAGTCAATAATAACGGTAGCAGCAGCAGCGTCTATTCTTGCTGCTCCCAATGAAAAGCGTCTGTTGAGTGCAGCTCTAGTGCAGATCTCTTGCTTTCTTTGTCTGTGCTGTTGTTTCTGGGTAATAACGCCCAGCTTATGGTCATTGTGAACAGATTGTCATCGTAGTAGGGAGTGAACGAACCTGTTCGTTCAAAGGTCTTGCTGCCGCCTTCAAACCAGTTGCAGGGAATTGCGATTTCGCCATACCATGTGTCCAGACCCTTTTGTACCAGCTCTGCCGCAGAACTAGAGTGTGGAATGACACTTTCATCAACATTTTCGCTGACACCAGTGTTGCTGCCAACATGGGATGTTGTTGCCATCCTTGATAGCGAAATTGCGGCGGATCCTGCTCTGGAGTTGTTCGTAATTCTTGCAGTCACCTGTTTGACTGGCATTCCCGCCGCCACATTGTTTTGCTGATATTGCTGTCCAAAATGCACTGTGAGCCGGATTCTGCCAGCCTCTTCAAGGTTGTTCAAACTTCCCGGCGGAGAAGGCTTCGCAATAAGAGATACAACGGCGGGCAGAGAGCTGTTATTATTGTTATTGATGGTAGATCTTTCCATAGGCTTATCATCACCTTCCGTATCTTGTTGTTGTTCGGATGTGTTTTTCATGTCAACTAGTCATCCACCTTCGCATAGTAAACATAGATCGAAATTGCTTATACGAGATATGCATTTTGATTCAGTGGAGACGATTTGCAACAATACCATAAGCCCCAAATTGTGATGATATTATGCGGCCAAACAGCGACTTTTTCAAATATTATTCCAAAGATATTTGGACGCAAACTGTCGTCGACAGTGTATTCTAAGGCAAGAATGCGCGCCTTTTTGTTTTCCCATACTATTCGTTACGCCGCTTTTGCAGGTTCTAATTGCATAGAGGAGCTTGCTCATGGTAAGGTGGACCGGTAACCGCGCAATGTGTGGGGCAGAGCGGACTGGCTCTGTGGAATGCCTCGATAAAGTGCTACCCCTCGCCTTTGCTTGATCGGGTGGAATCCCATGACCGCACGGAGCCGCACTTTTCCAGAACTGCTTGAATCCAGTTATTCATGGAAATAATTCGTTGACTGTAGTAAAATCACTTCTTGATTCCTCAAAGGAATCTGTTATTAGACGTGATCGTACCTGAGTTCTTTTGCGTCAAACGAAAACATCAAAACGCAACCATAGTACGGTTAATCTTCCTTCCTAGATAACTCAAGAGTGGTGATAAGAACCAATGGAACAAATAACTAATGCATTTTATTCAGTCGGACTAATTGCTCTTGGCTTTGTACCCACATTGCTAGCACTTGAACTGTCATGGAGGATGGCTTACAGGCTTGGCAAAAGGGACAGTCCCAGAAGAGCCTCAGTTGCTGATGGGGCATCGCCTAGGACAGCATAGTGCGAAAATGAATGTGTGGTGGTGTATGGAAATATGGTGGATTTGATAGAACTGGTTTCAATAATTGCTGGAAGCGCAGTACTTCTGGGCCTGATTGCATCCATAGCGGTCGACAGAATAAGGGCGAAATCAAGCGGGCGCAGAGAAAAGGCCATAATAGCAGTGGATGCAAAATGGAATAAGGTAAGGGTGCCAGTAAGGTCCGATTGATGCGGCATCTCACCTAATGCCAGTAATTTTTTGTTATTTTTCGCCAACTATTCCTGTCTGATACGGAGGTTTGTTGTTCCCTCGACTGAAATTGTCCTATTTGTCTCTGTTGTTGTCGGCGGACAGTAGGGTTTTTCTGTCACTATTTCCTTTAGACAAAAGTACATTGCAGATACGGTCTCTATCCCCATGAAATCTTGATTTCATTGATGTGTTGCAGAAATCAATGTCGCCTCAAAAAGAGTATCCGGTTTCTTTGTTTCGCGTACCATCCATTAGGTGATTAAAAGGAGTGGGATCACCACCATGCCTAGGTTGAAGGTGTGTCAGCAACGATCAACCAAAGGGTCTTCCGAGACATGGTGATGATCCTGTGATATGAACTGGGTCAATCCTGGCCTCGCTAGACGTGGTTCTGACGGCTGTCCTGCAATAGTATAGTGGCAAGTGTTAAAGATTTTATGAACGATGCTTGTTGATTGCTCAAAATGCTTCTTGAAACTTAAGACTCATTTTTCACACTAGTCCGCGTTATGATCCACCGTATCTTCCCTTCGCTTTCTGCTGACCAAAATCTTTCACCGGATATTCAAGAACTGGAAATTGATTGGCACTGTACACGAATTATCAATGCATTGTGAAATTAAGTTGATCAGGCTATTTGTTAACTCGCTACAGAATGTTTATAGCTCCCGATCAGATGGTAAGAGTCTGGTCAATGTCCTATTAGCGGCAGCAGTATGGTTATTAATTCTCGACAACAAGAACATGTTCTAAGAGGCAACATTGGGGATGAAATTTGCGATATGTGCCTCAAGGAGACGGTAGAGCCGTTTCAGCTGGAAGGCGAATATTGCCTAGAATGCTGGCAGAATATGGCGCCCGATGATGTCTACCGAAGCGAGAGGAGGAAATGCACGTATGACTTATGAAAGTAGCCCCGTGAAGAAGCTCTGTTTTGAACATGCTATTAGATATAGACAACACGAAGGTAAGGGTAAGAGAAAGAATCCGCCAAAGGCTATTGTGACAGAAAACAAGAATGAATGCGAAGCCTGCAAGAAGGGAAGTCCATAAGAAATTAGAGTTGTCGTTGGAAAAATGACATGTGGGTGCTTTTTTCTTATCCGAAAAGGGAGTCCCAACCTCTGAGGCAAGGCCCAATCCTGCGTCGGCAATAGACACGTGTCCTGCAGATTTTCTCGCTCTTGGCACACGGGGGCAGTAGTAGCCTATGCCGTCCTATCTGGTTTCTCTTCAAGCGTTCTTGTCATGTCCACGCACATCAGCGACTGCATGATTAATAGCTCAGGCCCTTTTACTGTGAGCAAGGGTTGCTGTCTGGCTCTGTACCGAGCTGCAAGTATTTTCCATCCAATGAAGCAAAACCCGCAAATCTTGTCATAATATCGAAATGGATTAAATAGAAACTAGTCAATGAATAGCACACATGTTTTCCCAATAAGACAGGCTCGAACTATAAAATAATGAAATATGCAGCTCAGAAGAGATGTCCAAGCAAAACTTCATTTTGCTTCCGTAACCTGACGTGCCCAGAAAAAGAGATAACGTGATTGTTTTGTCACTCATTGGTATAGTATTTCTGATATCGTAGGTTCTTGGGAGGAAATTACCCTACACAATAGTAATAAACTTGTTAAATATTCAATTGGCGAGAAATTCAGGGAGATGTCCCAAAATCATTCCTTGTGCGTACTAGCTGCGGAAAAAGGCCGTATATCCAATTATTCTGCAGCATACATGGCCGTAGCAAGATACCTGAAATCCGGTGGTGCTGTGGTATATGCCGCAGAAGATGTGCCGCCTGAAGAGACATTGAACAATTTTTCAAAGGCAACCAACATCGACGCGGAAACTTACGCAAAGAATGGAGCGCTGACAATCATAAAGTACGACGCTCTTTACAATAGTAATAATAGCCAAGATCTGGATAGCAAGAACCTGATTAAATCGTGGCAGTCAGAGATCGGGAAAAAGCAGAAGAAAAAGTACAAGCAAGTACTGATTGTCGATACCTGCAAACCTTTTACGGAAGTAGGCAACTATCCTGGGCTAGTTGATTACGAGTATGCCAAAAAGAATGCCCTGTCCCCGCCACCCTCCTTATCATCAACAATAGCAGCAAACACAGCTGATTTCACCTCATTTTCTAACGCAACAACTACCGTCGAGTGTCTTTGCTGCTTCAATACTTCTGCCATTAATCAGATCTTATCAATGCCTATACTAGCGTCCATTCTATTCTGCCACGATAACAAAGTTGGAAGCACCGAGAAAGAAGAACCGATCATCATGCAACCATTGTACGCTAGCGAAATGCAGGAATTGGTAAGGGAATCCATAGACGACACTTTGGGAAAGGGTACAAGCAGTCTGATAATCAAGACGATGAATCTTGTCTATCACATGGAAGAAGAGACCGTTGTCAAGCGACCGCAGCTCTTTGCAGATACTCTTGAGAGGATAGTGGGAAAGAACACGGCAAGTACTGTGTTGATGAATATCTTGAACAAGATGAAAGAACGGATCGTCGAGGTTGAATACTCCTCTTGCTGAACAATAGATCAAGAAATCTTGCTGGTGATGTCGTTGTGATTCTCCATAGCTTTCCGCTATACATGTGCTCGCGCCGCGAGAAAAGTGGAGATTCACCTGCGGTCCAAAATATGGGATAGAGGGAAAATTCGTCCTTGTGACTATTCTCTCTTTCCAAGGCATTTGTTGGCCGGGCGCCAGGATTAACGTTTGCGCATACATTCAGAAACGAAGGGAGGTTCTGGCACCCTACCAAATGACAAAATCTGGATCTACTGCAAAGAAGACTCTGACCCCCTTCGCCAGAATATGGTAAAGATCTTCCTGCTGCTGTTGGCATGCTTCTCTGACGACGAGCACAAGCATAGCGAGACTATACAGTAATCTACTAGCAGCAGCTTTTGAATGCCGCTTTATACATCTGATTTCTTCAACATTTGTCTAATCATGATGGGTTTTTGGACTTGGCAATTCTAACCTCATGTTCATAAAATGTGAGGTTTCCTGACCGGGATGCAGACCCATTCTCGAAAAATCTCAATGATCTGATGCTTGTTATGATATAACATACTAAAACAGAAGTTGCTAATCCTGTCTAAGATATAAATCAAAAATATATTTTTCTTGATATTGATCTGTATCTTTCCTTTACAAATTGCAAAAAATTGTTCCGGATTGTCTTTATGCTACTTACCCGGCTTTGCGCGAAATGCAAGAAAAAACAACAACAATCCTTGCGTTGGCAGTGGCGGCAGTCTTCGCTGCGGCATCTTTGATGTATCCCCCATCATCGTATGCTGCAGATGCCGCTCCTGACAGAGACAAATTTGGAGTACAGGAGCTGTATCCTACCAAGCGAGGAGGCGACGAATGGTTCATGAATATGGACAATCCAAACGTCGACGAAGACAGATTTACCACCAAGGACAAGATCAAGAAGAACAAGGATGGTTCCTGGAAGGTCAAAGACGACCAAATCCGCATGAACGTCTTCACAAAGAGCGGATACGATCCAGAAGAGATCGAGACATATGATCAAAAAGTTCTCGCCACCAAAGGATACATGCAGGACCCAAACGACTGGAAGAATGTGGAAATCACCGGCTATGTCAAGCTGAATGACCGTGACTCAAACGGCTACTTTAGCTGGTACGCAAGGAGTGGACGGCACACACACGACGAGGCGCCAAACGGGGAGAACCAGGAATGTGAAGGAACCGGCGTCAAGCCAAGGATATACTATAACGGAAACACCGCCTCGGTAAAGGAACTGTGGCACAATGATGGGTATGCCGTAACAAATAGAGAGAAAGGCTCTACCGACGACCTAGAAGGAAGGTGGATTGGCATCAAGACTGTGATCTATAATGTAGAAATGCCCGACGGTTCAACCGCCGTGAAGCAAGAGCTGTGGATAGATGAAGATGCCAACGGGCGTGGTTGGAAGAAAGTCAACGAACATCTTGACGACGGCGGATGGGAAGCTGACTCTGATAACGAATGCGGGGGCGACGACGATCAAGTAGTTTCGTGGGGCGGACCCGTTGTGACCTTCCGATGGGATCACGCAGACGATGTTGACTTCAAGTGGTTCAGCGTCAGGGAGATAGACGCTTGATCCTCTTCTTTTTTGTTTCATCCTCTCTTTTTGCCAAACGTCTAACCTAGTTGTAACAGAGAAACCGTCTGAACCTATCTTTCCTTGGTTATGGACAAAATAGAATGATTTCACAACGTACACACACCTGCAGATTTTTCGTGCTGTTTGACGCCCATGAACTCTTTGGTCACAGATGACATATACGCATACAAGCTGTTGTTATTGCTCCTGCACACTCGAAGTTGTTGTTTTTTGCATAGACTTCACCCGCTCTGCCGTTTGCGAATTCCTTTCCAGAGTTGCCCCTACATTCACGTACAAACACTCGTGCCCCTTCAGATGGTAGTCGTACGCCCTATACCTCTCTGTGTCTGCACACACAGTTTAGCTTACGACGCTGCCACACGCAAGATAGACTAGCGACTGATTTACAGATATGTATTCATCAAACATGGCGCCATGCCGCTGCCCCCCTCGCTTTCATGGATATGCACATGTGCGTGTTACATCACTATTCGACCACAACAAGATCTTTCTCAATAATTCAGCGCACTGCTTTTTCGTCTGGGAGCAATGCGGTCACGGTGAACATCGGGTCATGTTACAAAGGAGATGATCTTTAAGCTTGACTGAAAGACTTGGAAATAAGAGCAAATGCAATTATCTTCTGAGGGCTTCAAAAAAGATGTAGAGCACTGCAATTATTTCAAACCTGCCAACAATCATGTTTGCCGTGAGCAATAGTTTTGAAAATGAGTCAAGATCCAGAGATGTTATGCCAGTGCTTAACCCTGTTGTTGTAATGGCAGATACTGCCTCGAAAATGCCGTTTTCGATGCTGCTAGCTGACAAGTAGGCAAGAACAAGACCTGTTGCTATAGAGAGTGTGATGAATGACGATATGACGATTGCAGATTCCCTGATCAGCCTGTCGGAAAACAACGACATTCTTCTCGGAAATACTCCTGTAATCTGGTTCGCAAAAGAAGGCTCTCCGCCATCTTTATCCAGTGTTGTTGGATTATTCTCATGGCGTTGTTGTTGCTCTTGTTCTTTTCGACTGCGGGAGTCGTTCTTGGTCAAAGAATGCTTGTGAGGATTCGCCAGGATTGAAATCGAGGATGGCGTGTCTGTGGTAGCTTCTTTCTTGAAGAGACGCTGGAATAGTACTAGTATTCTGGCAACCTTGATTCCGCCTGCAGTAGAAAATGCGGTTCCGCCTATGAACATGAGAACTATCAAAAGGATCTTGGCGTCAAGCGCAAGTACCCGAGCATCAATATATTGAAAGCCGGAATTTGTTGATGCGCTCACTATGTGAAAAATTGAAGAGAACCAGCTGCTGCCTGTGCTCAAGCTTGCCCCTGCCAGTAAAGTAAAGAGTGGTATTGATGCAGTCATAATGATGCCGTAGGTGATAACTTCAGAGGTTAGCCTCTTTGTCCTAGCCTGCTTACTGAATACGGAATAGTGAAATGCAAAGGGAAGGGCAGAGATAATCATTCCGACTATTAGCGCAGAAAGAACCTGCAGTTGGCCTAGGGCCAGAATGTTAGACGCCGGAACAAAGCCTCCGCCAGTCACGGAACTAAAGATAATTGAAACAGCATAGATGTCTGGCGTATGGCCCACAAGAACCAAGAAGAGTACCAGACCTACCGTGTATGCGGAAAATATCACACCAACCGTTACTAACAGCTGTTTGAACCTGAGCATACCACCGCCAAGTACGCTTTTCATGGAACTGAGCTTTCGCTCTGGGTAAAAGAGCGTCATTATGAGATAAATGAAACTGAGCCCTCCCACCCACTGGGTATACGACCGGTAAAACACCATGGTTTCTGTGAGGTTTTCGGGCTGGGCTATCATTGAGAGGCCGGTTGTGGTAAACCCAGATGCGCTCTCAAAAAAGCTGTTGACAAATAGCGACAGCGGGTCAATCCCTTCTCTGAACGGGTTGACATAGATGTACGGAATAGACCCAAACAGACTCAACACTAGAAAACTGGTTATGACCAGAATTGAGGCCTGCTTCAGGTTGAGAGGCCTCTTCTCGCCATACGCGTTCAATACAAAGCCGGCCCCAAGCAAATGGACTGCAGCCAAAAATATCCCGGTAGCACTGACATTCTGACCAAGTGCGGTCCCGAGATAAGTGGGTGCGATCATCAATATGCCTGCAAACTGGAGTATGAATCCAAGGTTTCCAAGAATCGGCTTGTAGTGCTCCCTGATGGCAACGCGGTAGCTTCGAAATGTGGTCTCGATGACCGCATTTCTTACGGCATCTGCAAGCGCCCGCTGTGTAACCATCCCTATGATTGAAACGTTATCGGTAATCGGTATGCGCTTGATCTGGTTTATCCTCATGAGCTGCAGTGCCTGTTCGACGGTGCCCCTTGAAGATAGCGTGATTATGGGGGAGGTCATTATCGACTTTAGGTACACAGTGTCAGAGTCTTCACCTCTCACCACAACCTTGTCAAGGATGTCGCTGTCTGTGACGATTCCGACCGGCACGCCGCTTCTGGTCACTATTATTGTCTCAGCATGGCGGGCCTGCATTTCACCTACTGCATATGCGACATTGACATTCTCGTCCAGCAGGACAAACTCCCTGTGCATGTATGCAGTAGCTGGACGCTCAAGCGGGTCTTGCATTGCTGCGCCTTCTTATATGATCGGACAGCACAACCTGGTTTTATTAACCATGATTCCCTGCATATTTTGGATATCCCGAAGATTGTTAGTGAATTTTTGTTCATATTCGAGCAAATTCAAAGATATGGACAACTGTGACGGCACCTTGTTAAGAAATTGATTAATGGCTTTCACGATCTGTTGCTGCTACTTCATTTCTGGTAGGTCAATCGCACTTGTCAATAAGGTTAATTGGTGCCTACCTGATGGTTAATGGACAAGGCAATACAGCCAATAGCGGAAGAAGAAGGAGAAGAATGGTCAAGACCTGCTCTGCCAAATGTCCCCTGTGCCAGAGGTTGATAGCCGACCGTGATAGGGACTCTCTCATTGCGCGAGTAAAGCGCCATGCAAAGCTGAGCCACCAAAAAGATATCAGTGCTGCACAAATAGAGGTTGAAGATCTTGGCCTTGTTGCCAGAGTGTTCGGCTAGCAGACCCTCAGCTCGGATTGGCCTAATGAAGCGTGCGGGAAACAAAGAAGCCCTCATTTCTTAGTAGATCAGAATTTTTCCCTGCGCGGATCGGTAACGCCAGCAACAACAGATATTCTTCTCATTTCTATTTCCCGTTTCTCAAAAAGATTTATTGTCGAATCACAATCTCGAATTGCCTGACATCTGCTTGTATTCCCCTAGCAAATAAGGTGCTGGTGATATCATAAACTGCTTCCCTTGCAGGCGTCCCAGTCGCAGTTATGGTGACTTTTATCTCCCCACTTCTTGCATTTGTATAGAGTACGGGCAGGTCTATAGTGCTGTTGCTTATGGAAAGATAGGTATTGCCTACCTCTGGCCTGACTTCTATAGACACTGTAGCATCATCAATTACTCTGTCTTCAGAGTTTTCCACGTTGAACAGAATGCTGGTATTCTGCCCCACTTGCAGCTCCCGCCTCTCCACGTTAAATTCTACAAAAGTCACTCTCGGAGCAGACTCGTCGCTTATGGTACGTTGGACCTGCTGAAAGGTTAGTGCCAATATGACCGCAATCACTATTGCGGCTGCAACCATGGCACCAATGATTATGAGCAGTGTCTTCTTTTTTACTCCGGAATGGTTTCCAAGCGGCCACTTTGATCTGGGTGGAACTGCAGGCGGACCTGCAGGCGGATCTGCTCCATCATAAGTCATTACGCATTTTGGATGCCAAACATCCAATTTAACAGATAGCGCTTTACGACAACGATCGGAAATTCCTCCCGCCTCGGATGTATCAAGTCTGTAATGCAACGGCCACAACAGAAGGTTAGAAAAAGATTTGGATCTACCACAAACGTCTACTATTATTCATAGATCGGCTTGCCATCAGATGTGTATGCTTTGATCCTCTTTTCTGTCGATGCTTTCCCTGTCTTGGGCTGTTCTGTGGTGGTGGTAGTAGTAGTGGTGGTAGTACTAGTGGTCGTCTTTGTCTCCTTCTTCCTTCTGAATATGTCAAGAAAACCCATTTGCAAAATTGCCGTTTCTAATCTTGATATTAATAATTAGATACGACTCACATCTTAGATCTCAAGAAATGTTATGAGGAATCAGCAATTCTGCTGCTTAATGTCTTTAATGGTCGACAGTATTTTCTCATCAGCCGTCAAAGCAGCCCATAAGCGGCTTATTCATGGGTCACCATGACATATCCCTTGGTTGTATTGTTGCTGACAGGGAACCATGACAACCAAACGGCAATGTCAATCGGTCCCCACCTGCGGAGGGTGGGGGCAGAATATAATACCTGTTTCTTAACTGACTGCAGTTTTTGCATTCGCGATTAGATTTTGCGAGCTCTTGTTCGACGCATTTCTTACCCTCCACCCATACGCAAGAGGCTTATCCCGTATTGTATTGGTTAACGGAGCCATTGAAATAGGCAGAGCAATAGATTCCGCAAACAGCAATAGTGGAGTTGTTATTGATTGTCCCAACCCACAAACCCCTCTTTCCTTCCCTTTTTCCCGCGTCAGAACTGGTACAAAAGCCCGCCAAATCTCATATCCAAATAAAGCAAAGCCCTACTCACCAGGCAATCGAGTTGGCAAACAAGAACGCCGCGGCTTTCGGGCATACTGGTCACAGCTACTCAGTATGACATTAAATCAACAATCCTTGTTATGGAGTTCTCCCCCTTGTTAGGTTCAAAAATTAACAACCAAGAATACGAATAGAAAAACTGGATTAACAGCTAACAGGCAGGATCTGCTTTTGTACACAACAGAAAAAAAAGCTGCCAGGCCTCCTACGATTGCTATAATCTTCCATCGTGGTTTACTGTATTTTCTTTAGAAAGGGAAAAAGCTGCTCGTCAATTATCTTGCAGTGGTCAGACTCTGATCCAAACACTACCAGCATAACACAGTCTCGTAGAAATGGATCTTGATTATAGTTTCCAAGAACCATTGCTACTCCTTTTACCTTCTCAAACTCTGTGAACGAGTACCTCACTTTTCCCAAAGTCTGAGCAAGCGTATCCATAACGTTCAATCCGATAAGGGACTTCATTATGAGCTCGGGTATCTGCTGCGGAGGCATTGGCAGCTTGTCTGATGACATCCTTGATTCAACTCCAACAATGTCTCCTTCTTTGGTGAAGAGCAGTACGAGCCTTATGGATTCGTTCACATGCAAAATATCTTCGCAAAACTTGCCATAGTTCAAGTATAGACAATTAGTGAATTTGTGACATTTATAACTTCAAGTAGCAGGTTCTGAATGAATCAGATAATAAGGATAGAACAGCGCCTTGTGCGCGCAGCATGACCGCGCAAAAGATGATTATCCTCCGCTAGATGAAAACCATCCTGGTATTCATATTGCAGATCGCGCCGTGACTAAAAATAGCAAGTCATATTAGCAAAGCAGCCCAAAAGGATACATAAATATCAAATGCCAAAGGACATTGGGAGGCGCTACCATTCCATTATCATGACACCAACATTTCAGGGGAAGCATGACAACGTAAGACTTGCGATATACAGACAAATTTGGAAGTACCTGTCAAATGATTATGCCATTATTTATGCCGCGGAGCCGGACACGCCAAGAGTGATACAGCAAATGTCAAAGGTGGCAGCAGAGCTGGCACCATCCGAAGAAAGGGGAATTGAAAATTGTATAACCAGGAGGGCCCTGACCATCATCAACCGAAACGAGTTTTATTCGCCTTCCAAGACAAATGAGCTGGATGTCAACAAGCTGACAAGTCTGTGGCGCTCTCTGGTTCTGGAAGTGCAAAAAGAATCCAAACCCAAAGGGATCGTTGCCATTGGCGATCCTTCGATATTCTTAGAGATTGATGATCATCGTCATATCAAGCTGGTTGAGTACGAAAGTGCAATAAGCAAAGAATTTGCCAATCCGATAGAAGAGGCGATCTGCTGGTACAGCAACCCCGAGCTCGTAGCAATGATGTCATTTAGTGATCTGGTCAACCTTATCAGCGCCCACCATTCTACTATCCACAGTGGTTGGTTATATCGGGAATGGCGGCCATACGACATCATTGCACAGGTGAGGAAGGGCATGGACAGGGTTCTGGGCGAAGGTACAACAAACCTGATATTCAAGACTCTAAAGCTTGTATACAAGATAGATCCCGAAGAAGCAATCATCTTTCGGCCAGAGGTTTTTGAAGAAAAATTAACCAAGATAATGGGGGATTCGATTGCAAAGCTTCTCTTCGAGGTTCTGGCAGACGCCATGAGAAAAGAAGTGTCATTCAACAGAATTTCGCAAGTGCATTAGAGAAAAAGCTCACACAATGTATGCTACGTTATAGAATCTAGCGTAACTGCGGCTCCGAACAGAATCCACATCAGCCTGCCACCTGCATCTTCTCTGTTGCATGTTGATATCATGTGTCATATGTTGTTATCACTAATCATCGCGGTCAAAACCGTTTGGGCAAGCCCGTCTTGATGGATGTCTGCGCTATTCTTATTTATGATGAGCCTGACAGTAGGGGGCATAACAGCCGCATGATTGATAGCCAACTAGTACTATAACTTGTAATATCATGTCATCGATTTCCCTGAAAGTACTAGAGTCGTATACAAGAGACGTCGGCAGAGGTGTGGCTAGAATTGACTATGACTCGATGGATTCGTTAAATCTCAAGACTGGCGATATCATAGAGATAAAGGGCAAGCGCCGCACGGTTGCCAAGATTTTACCACTTTACCCATCGGATGAGGGCAAGGGCATAATCCGCGTTGACGGCCTTGTCAGGAATAACGCCGGCATCGCAATTGGCGACGCCGTCGCAGTGAAAGGGGTAAAGGTGATCCAGGCCGCAAAGGTTCTGGTGGCGCCACTTGAGCAGATTCCGCCGATTGATGAGCGATACCTTGCCGATGCCTTGGAAGGCGTACCTGTACTAAAAGGAGATAACGTGATGGTCCCGTACTTTGGCGGAAGACTGACTTTTCAGATTAGTGGCATAACGCCTTCTGTTGGGCCGGATGGCGGGGCCATAATCACATCCAAGACAGTATTTTCCATAGTAGAGGCAAGTGAAGCAGCCCGAGGTGTACCCCAGGTAACATACGAGGACATTGGAGGGCTCAAAGAGGAGATCCAAAAAGTACGTGAGATGATAGAGCTTCCGCTCAGGCACCCTGAGATATTTGAAAAGCTCGGCATAGAGGCGCCAAAGGGTGTACTGCTGTACGGTCCCCCCGGCACGGGCAAGACGCTGCTTGCAAAGGCTGTGGCAAACGAGAGTAACGCCCACTTTATCAGCATCTCCGGTCCAGAGATAATGAGCAAGTTCTATGGCGAGTCAGAAGCCAGGCTGAGGGAGATATTCAAGGAAGCAAAGGAGAAGGCGCCGACTGTGATGTTTATCGATGAGATCGATTCCATTGCGCCAAAGAGGGAAGAGGTGCAAGGAGAAGTGGAAAGGAGGGTTGTGTCGCAGATGCTGTCGCTCCTGGACGGTCTTGAGGCGAGAGGAAAGGTCGTGATAATTGCAGCAACAAACAGACCCAACGCTATAGACCCTGCATTGAGGCGCCCCGGCAGGTTTGACCGGGAAATCGAAATCAGAGTACCGGACAAGCACGGCAGGCTTGAAATTCTCCAGATCCACACCCGCAACATGCCGCTTGATGTGGATGTCGACCAATCACGAGTTGCATCCGTGACGCACGGATTCGTTGGAGCCGACCTCGAATATCTCTGCAAGGAAGCTGCGATGAGGTGCCTCAGGAGAATGCTGCCAGAGATGAATCTGGAAGAGGAAAAGGTTTCTCCCGATGTTCTGGACAAGCTTGTGATCACTCAGAGCGACTTTGACCAGGCGATAAAGGAAGTCATGCCGTCTGCCATGAGGGAGGTATTTCTTGAGTCTCCAGATGTAAAGTGGAGTGACATTGGTGGACTAGAAGAAGTCAAGAGGCAGCTGCAGGAAGCAGTCGAGTGGCCCCTGAAATATCCAGATCTCTATTCAAAGATGGGCCACACCGTTCCAAAGGGCATATTGCTGCACGGTCCGTCAGGTACAGGCAAGACCCTGCTTGCAAAAGCGGTAGCGACCGAATCTGAAGCCAATTTTATTAGCGTCAAGGGACCGGAGCTCCTGTCAAAATGGATTGGAGAATCAGAGCGCGGCATCAGGGAAATCTTTCGCAGGGCAAGGCAGGCTGCGCCGTGTGTGATATTCTTTGACGAGCTTGACTCGATAGCCCCTGTGAGAGGGATGAGTGAAGCCGGCGGAGGTTCATCTGAGAGAATAGTATCACAGCTCCTGACCGAAATGGATGGCATAAGCGCGTTGCATGGAGTAGTAGTGCTTGGCGCGACCAATCGGCCTGAAATGATTGACCCTGCACTCATGCGCCCCGGAAGATTCGACAGGATAATCCTAGTGCCAAACCCGGACAAGGATACGCGGGAAAAGATACTCCAGATCCACTCTGTTGGAAAACCACTCAAAGATGATGTCGATCTGAAAAAGATTGCCGAACTGACAGACGGCTTTAGCGGGGCAGACATGGCAGCAATCGCAAACACGGCCGCATCAATTGTGCTTCACAGGTACCTTGCAAAGTATCCTACTCCCGAAGAGGCTGCAAAGCACGCGTCTGAAGCAGAGATAAGCGCATCCGATTTCGAGTTTGCAATTCAGAAAATCAGGACGCAGAGGGAAATGAAGAAGGCGGAAAGCCTCTCCCACTTTATGTGAGAAAGGCTACTGCCGCACTTGATGCCCTCTTCATTCAACCCCCTTCTTTTTTGCTGTTCTTTTTTTCAGAATGCAAAACAAAATAACATAAAGTAATGGTGGCAATAGCCACGAACGCATGAGAGATCATATCATCAAAATATTTTTATTTGTGTGTTTCCCGTCACCCTGAAAGTCAACAATTATTGCATTAAATCATTTAAGTGATAGTCGAGAAGCAAGAGCCCCAATGAGCCTAATAATCGATACACGTTGCCGCAAGAAGGAACATTGTGACAAGTGCGGCCATAAGATGCACGCCAGCGATCGTCATGGCTGGTGCACAAGTCAACACTGCTACTGCAGCGATGCCTGCTACCTTCGCTAGCCTGCATTGAGGATGTTGTTTTCTAGAATCAACCTCCATAATGGTTTATGCTGATTACTGACTGCATGGATGTTACTGCAAATTGGATGTAATCAAGGGCTCCGCAGACAGAATAGCAGCCATCAGGGAGGCAGCAAAATCAAGACCGACAAGATTTGCAATAGTGGTCGTTGCGCTTATAGTCGGATTCGCCCTTGGTTCTTCGATTTACTACCAGTCAGTTAACGAGCAGAACATCAGGGCTGCACTTTTCGAGGAACAAAGGATCAGGCAGACCCAGAACATGGAGGGTTTGGCAAGACAGATCAACTCGGAGCTAGAGTCCATTGCCGGAAGGCTGCAAGGCATTGCCAATTCAAATTATATTCAGGGAGGGGAGCTGGTCGGGAACGGTACGTCGTCGCTTCTTGCCGAGAACTATATACCTGTCAGAGAGTCGGTCAGAAGCATTTTCATCCTGGATAGAAATGATCTAGTGACTTCAATAATCAGTGCAGATGATGATATAGAAAACCAAGTTGGTTTGTCACATTTTGGCAGGGACTATGTGAGTGAGGCAAGGAGAAAGCTATCTCCTGTTCTCTCTAGATCTTACACCGACTCCAACAACTCTTCATACGTAATAATGTCTTATCCTGTAATCCAGAGGGAGAGCGGAGAGTACCTTGGGCTGGTAGCCGCTTCAATCCCATTGCAGCAGATTCTCGGCGGGTTTGGCAGCCCATATATCACAGAGAGCGAGCGCGTCATCGCAACTGACAAGTCTGGCATTTTCGTGTTGGCCGACGATCAAACTCTGATTGGAACGGATTTTCAAAACAGAGAGATACTCCAGCGGCTGAACAACCCTTACGATTTTCAGAACCTCTTTAGCCTTGCCCTTAACGGCCAACGCGGGAGCGTTGTCATTGACGGCCTTTACCAGAGCGAGCGCCTCCTGGTTGCATACCCTGTAAATCTGCGAGAAGAGCCTGTATTTGTAATTGTCGGGTCAACGCCCACTGAGGGGATCTATTCCAAGATCGAGGACATAGTCTTTGCACAGAGAATCCAGACTATCGCCATGGTTTCTGCCGTAGCTGCGGCGATAGCTGTCATAATCTATTTTCTGGCCAGATGGAGTGAAACATTACAGCGCGAAGTAAAGAAGAGGACCGAAGAACTTGAAGCGCACGACAAGATACAATCAGAATTTATCAATATAGCAGCACATGAGTTGAGGACTCCTGTTCAGCCTCTGCTGGGCATGGCAGACATTCTAGATTACCACTTTGAACAGGACGGTGCTGAAAAAATAGAAATCTCCAAGGCCGAGCTAAACCTGATCAGGAGGAACGCGAGGCGTCTTGAGCGCTTGTCTTCCGATCTCTTGGAGGTATCAAAGATAGAAAGCAATTCTTTCAAGCTACATAAGGAATGGTGCGATCTTGATCAAAAGATTATAGACGTGATATCAGATGCAAAGAGCTCTTTGCGTGACGAAAAGAAGGAAAGAATACGCATCATCATGGATCGGGGCGGAGCTCCAATAAGCAAGCCAATACTCGTCTATTGTGACAAGGCGAGAATTTACCAGGTGTTGTCCAATCTGATTGCAAACGCGATAAAATTTACAGAAGAGGGCAACATCATTGTCAGGTGCGAGGAGAGAAACGACCATGTCGTCGTCAGCGTAATTGATTCTGGCCAAGGTATTGAAAAAGAGATAATGCCAAGGTTGTTTGCAAAATTTGTAACAAGGTCTGACAGCGGAACCGGCCTTGGGTTGTTTCTATCAAGAAACATCGTCGAGGCGCATGGGGGCAAGATATGGGCAGAAAACAACATTGGCAGAAAAGGAGCCACGTTTTCCTTTACATTGCCAATGACACCAGCACCAGATGGCGAATCTATTGCGCAAGCAGGCGATAGATCCGATTCATTCAACCAGTGATCGGCGGATCTTCATCTCTCTTTTCTTGATGTTTCAGAACAAGTTGCAATGGTATTGCTATCACCCTCCCTGAGATATTTTCAGAGCGCGCCTCGGTCCTGCAGATGAAATAAAGTGGCTCCTCTCGACAGGAACTGGTAATAATAATACCATAAGCCCTACTCGCCAGCATCGTGGTCGAAAAAGCCGGCTTTCGGGCTTGAACAAACCCTCTTTCTTGCCTTCGCTGCAATATATTCTGCACAACAATACATAAACGGCTTTCAGTCCCTGTGCGATCGCAAAAGCAGCAATCAATTATTACCTTGCATCGCTAAAATGACAAAAGGTGTGCAATTGCTCTAACTTTTTCGATGGTATAGGCAATAGCCTGTTTGGAATCCTCAAAAAGAAAGCAAGAGAATCATCAATCCTTTGGAGGAAGGGATCTGAACTATGTGCTACTACTTGGATGTTCTTCCGCCGCCAAACGTTGCCAGGATGCTCGAGAGTATCATGCCAAGCCCGGAAGACGAATCAAATGGTTCAAGCTCGGGAAGTGGAATGATTTGCATGGCAAGAAACCCGCCGAGTGCTACAATCGATCCATACTCTGTTATCTGTTTGAATAACGTCCTTTCCTTGCTAAAGGGCGCAAGGACCATGCCAATTATCCACATTCCAAGGAGCCATATCATAACTCTGGTCGCAATCGCATCTGGAGCGATAAATGCAATGCCAAGATACATCGCTGTCACGATAAAGTCAACCTTCATGACCCTGCCAAAGATGTCATCAAACGACTTGAGCCTGACGATATAGTTGCCAAAGAAAATGCCCATCAGTGCCACCGCCGCAACGCTGCCGCCCATGAACGCCGCGTTGGCTCCGCATTGCATGAAAACAACAGTCGGCTCGATGCTTCCACAAAAGACATGGCTTGAAACAACTGCCATCAGAAATGCCTTGGCGATCATGCTTGCCATGAAAACCAGTGCCTTGTGCTGCAGCTCGATCTTCCGGCGCCTAGAGGTCTTTTTCAATGCGTAACCTCCGTAGCATGACCATGATTTGCATTCTTTCAACTCGTAATTAAAGCTAGTAGACATGCTCATGACAGAAGCTATTAATAGTAACACCCATGCTCTTTGTCTTGTGAAGTTCGCCGAGTGGTTCCCGTACTATCAGGGGATCCGCGCAGAGTTTGGATACAGCACAGAGCGTGATCAGGAAGCGGCAAGACTCCTCTCGGGAATGATAAAAAAGAAGGCACTTGACCCAAAAGTCCTGGAGAAAAAGATCAAGGGCAAGAACGTCATTGTGGTTGGCGCTGGGCCAAGCCTTGAGGACAGCCGGACGCTCGGGTTCATCAAAAAGAACAAGTCGTCTGTCAAGATAGTGGCTGACGGCGCAACTGAATTTCTGCTTGAAAATAATATCAAACCTGATATAGTCGTGACAGACCTTGACGGTAGCCCCTCTGCCCTGCAAAAGGCAGAGAAAAGCGGTGCAATAATGGTTGTGCACGCTCATGGCGACAACACTGCAATGCTCAAAAAATTGGTTCCAAAATTCAAAAAGCTTGTAGGCACCACACAGGTGATGCCAGTTGAAAACGTCTACAACTTTGGCGGTTTTACCGATGGGGACAGGTGCGTTTTCCTGGCAGAAGAGTTTGGAGCCAAGAGGATAGTGCTTGTGGGCATGGACTTTGGCGACAGCATTGGCAAGTATTCAAAGAAAAAGGTCAAGGACGCCGAACTCAAACAGAGAAAAATGCGGGAAGGCCGGAAGCTGCTCGAGATGCTTGCAAGGCGTTCCCGCTCAGAGCTTGCAGATACTGCAACCAAGCCCATCAGGGGATTTGTTGCTGCAAAGGCATGAATCCGCGACGCCTCAGGCAAACCAAGGGCATCATAGGCATGGCCATGGCAGTTCTGGGTGGCGTGGCATGGTTCTACCAAATACACATAGTAGCGCTCACCCTATGGGGAGCTGCCGTAGGGATACTGTTCAGTCTGAACAAAAGGCGTCGAGGCTAAAAGCTATTATAGGTTTTGTGCAGTAGATGGTGTGCTCATGTCAGGCTATTCTGAGGACGACATCAGGCGCGCGGCAGATATACGCGAGTGGCTGATCAAGCAGATATCAGACAAACAGGAAGAAGTGGATCGTTTGCGCACGGTTTTAACAATCGTTGACAGCCTGCTCAAGCAGGGAAGCTTTAAAGCGGCAGCCAGTATTGGCTTTGCAACCGCCGGACCCGCAGCAGCCACCGCACAGGTGCAGCAAACGAGACCGGCTGCAAGGCAGCAAGTGGCATCATCACCACCACCTGCATCATCAACAGCAGCAGGATTCAGGTCGTCATCATCTGCCGACCGAGATATCAGGCCGCTCAAGCGCGCAAAGGACGACTTTGTGCTTGCAACCGCCGAGGTGTCGCCAGGCACCGTTGTCATTGTGCCTGCGCCCGGGGTGAACCTGAATGTTAATACGCCGCCCTTCAAGTCGTTCTTTCTGAACAGGATACTGGATGGCATGAAGAACAAGGATGCAAACCAGGGGATCAAGGAGCCTGACGCTCTGAATTACAGGGTTGAAGACGACAATGGCACAATAAAGCGCATAGTGATAAACAACTACCGCGACAAGGATCGCCTGCAAGAGATATTCAACACTTCATCATGGGTATTTACCAGAATGCTGGAAAAGAGCGGATGATGAATCGTTGGATAAAATAGTTGTTCTTGATTTTGGATCGCAGTACAGTCACCTCATCTGCCGGCGCATTCGCGAAGCCAATGTGTATTGCGAGCTCTTGCCGTACAACACCCCTGCCAATGTGATTAAAGAGATCAATCCAAAGGGGATAATCTTCTCCGGCGGGCCAGCCAGCGTCTACGCAAAGGACGCTCCCAAGCCCGACAAGCAGCTGTTCCAGCTGGGCAAGCCGATCCTCGGGATCTGCTACGGCCACCAGGTGCTGGTTGACAATTTTGGAGGCAGGGTAAAGAGGGCAAATAGCCGCGAATACGGCCGAGCCGGCCTGGTGATTGACGATAAGGCGGACCTTTTCAAGGATCTGGGGGAAAGCATCAACTGCTGGATGAGCCACGGAGATGCCGCTGAGAAGCTGCCCGAGGGCTTTGAGGTGCTTGCACACACAGAGAACTCTCACTCGGCTGCCATCGGTAACAAGGAGAAAAAGTTCTATGGCATCCAGTTCCATCCAGAGGTGGTCCACACCGAGCGGGGCACACAGATTCTAAAGAACTTTGCACAGGAGATAAGTAAAGCCAAGCCGGAATGGGACATGGAGAGCTTTATCGAAGCCACGATAAAGGACATCCGTGAGCAGGTCGGCAAAGAGAAGGTGCTCGCAGCGGTAAGCGGGGGCATTGACTCGACGGTGGTGGCTGCGCTGATGCACAGGGCGATTGGCAACCAGCTGAGATGCGTTTTTATCAATCACGGGCTCTTGCGCCAGGACGAAGAGAAGGACGTTGTAAAGCTGTTCAAGGAACACTTGGGGATTGACCTCATCTACGTCAACGCGGAAAAGCAGTTCCTGAGCAAGCTGGAGGGTGTCTCCGATCCAGAGCAAAAACGCAAGATTATCGGCGAAGAATTCGCCAACGTGTTTGTTGATGTCGTGAAAAATAATGGACCGTTCCAGTGGCTTGCTCAGGGTACGCTCTATCCGGATGTCATTGAAAGCGGCGTATCAAAAGGGCCGGCTGCTGTTATCAAGACCCACCATAATGTGGGAGGGCTTCCCAAGTGGCTCAACCTCAAGGTGATAGAACCGCTGCGATATCTCTACAAGGATGAGGTGAGAAAGGTTGCAAAACTGCTGGGAGTGCCAGATGCCCTGCTCAAGAGGCACCCGTTCCCCGGGCCAGGGCTTGCCGTCAGGATAATAGGCAACATTACTCCAGAAAAGATCAGGATTTGCAAGCATGCAAGCAAAATAGTGGAAGACGAACTAAAGGCAGCCGGCTGGTACGACAAGGTCTGGCAGGCATACGCGGCCGTTGGCGATGACAGGGCCGTCGGCGTCCTTGGTGACGAGCGGGTTTACGGACATATCGTCATGATAAGGGTTGTAGAGTCAATCGATGCCATGACTGCAGACTGGTCGCGTCTTCCCTACGAGCTGGTCGAGAGGATCAGCAACAGAATAACCAACGAAGTTGAAGGGGCGACCTGGGTCACATATGCTGTATCCAGCAAGCCGCCAGCGACCATAGAGCCGCAGTAGGAATGGAATGACCCCTCATTTTGTGCGGGAAAACCCTCCAACAATCACATATAATTTACACAAGTTGGCTTGGCTAAAGCACAGGAGAGATCGTGCGTAGTATGGGGGCTTGTCTTTCTATTCTATCTCCTAAGATCAAGGGCTATGCCATTGGATAGCTTGGGCAGAAGAAGAGCTGCTTCATGGCTGTCAAGCAGCTGAGCCATCCATTCTTCATCCATCGCCTTGAAAATATTATCAACTTGATATACACACATCCATACGCCCTCAAGTTCACTACCACTACCATTTCTAGACTGGATGAGTCTCTCCAATAGTACTTGAGTTGCTAGCATTTGTGCCCTGTTAGAGTTTTTATCGTTATTGTTATCATCGCCTTCCTTTGAAAAAAATACGTCTCGAAATGTGCTACCAATTCCTCGAACTCTGGGCAGGGCCGAAGTGGATTTGCCCTGCGCGGCAAAGAACGTGTCTCTGATTGTTTTCTGGAATTCACTTACGACCCCGTCATATGATTTGATATCCCTTACGAATGATTGCTGTGAATGGAATTGCAAGAGTCCTTGCTTTTCGTAATTCCCTACGTCAATGCCACAGTCTGTCATTTCCGTTCTTATCAAATCGTCGTCATAGTCTGGAGCAGCATAATAATATACGCAACATTCGCCATTTCTTAGCCCGTGGTTCAAGAATCTTATCTGGACTAATCTGGCATACTCTGGCTCCTCATAAAACATTACCATGTGCTTGAGCGAAGGGTCAAGATTGTCAATAAAGTGAAGCAGTTGGTTAAGAGTCAATTTCTATTGTTCATGCCCCTCCCACTCCATCTGCACACACACTATTATTGTTGTTCATGCCCCCCACTCCATCTGTACATCATGGCTATGCTTACTTAGGTATGACAGATGTGAGACGAGCTCTTTTTGAATTCTGGCAAGAACTGGGTCTGCAGATTTCCCAAACATCTTTCGAAGTTGTTCTTCAAATAGCTCAGGTTTCGATAATAGTACAGAGTCATAATCAAGCTGATGGACCATTTTCAGCATCTTTTGCAAAAGCATTGACGTGCCTTGGCCCAGTACAGCATCAATCGATCTATTGATAACTTCCACGATCATCTGCGGCTGCCATTGCAGGTATATGCCGCCCTGGTAGATGACATGCTCGTGATAATCAAGAAAATGGATGATTCTTGCCAGTCCAAGCTGCGAGAAAGTGCCGGCATCAAAGTAGCAGATGGCATCGATAGCAATGTTTCCAAAACTCCTACCTACCTTCTGCTCATAATCTAGCAATTTTTCGATATTGTTGGTGTCAAGGAACACCTTTGCTGTACCTATTGCTATCACGCTTTGACATCCCGACTTTTTCTTGATATCCGAAATGAGCGAGAACCACTTGCTCTTCAATGGTTCCGCTTCGAGTCTCGTTTCGGCTATCGAGTATATGGATTCCTTATCCAGGATGGTCAGAATCCCACGATCAATCAACTGCTTTGTATCGAACCCATTTCTTTTCAGCAACTCGGTAAATTCATCGGGGTCAGAGTCGATTGCAAGTATTATGGCAGAACCACGCACAGCGGCAGCGGAACCAACCTCCGCAGTTAGTCAGAGTCGATTGCAAGTATTATGGCAGAACCTTCAGAAATGCCTTGCTTGAGTATATCAATGAGAAATAAGTTCCTACTATCATCGGATTCCTGTACGATGCAGAAGCTATGCGAGTTCTTGCCCAACTCCCTATATTTCGTAATATGTGCACTTGCTTTAATCAATTTCTATGGTTCGAATTCTGCTTATTATTGTAATAATAGGCCGTGGCAAAACGATTTGCCGACTGTGGGAACCCGTGTCAGTCCGTGCAGTAGTACTATAGTAGTAATTGTAGAGTGGACTGATGATCGCTAATAGAAGAAGAAACCTAATCCGCTGCTACCATGTGCAGGGGGCGAATTCGTCAATATAGCTAGCAGGGTCAGGTACTATCTTTAGGAATTGGGTGAGTATGTCGCATTTCACAATTATTTTGCAAATCTGCTTTAAGCTAGGATGAGCCGCCTGTGCCAGATCGAAATGGGCGCAACAAAAAATACCAAGGTGGTGCTTGCTGACAGCTTTGCTAATTCCCTTGCAATAGCCGCACTAGTGGTAGCATCATCATTGCTCAGCTTTTCTGTATCAAATACGACGGCACAGACGTCAAATATGACAACAACAGCAGAACCATCGTCATCATCGTCGTCTATAGCAAATGAGACTACTGCTACAACAGCGCCAATGTCTGACAAACCGGTTGACGGCTATGGTGCGCCCCAGGGGCACATAAACGCGGTGAGGCATATCTTTAACGACCCTGCGCTGCGAGTGGAGCATTTCTGCAAGCCAAGTGACAGGATTGTGTTGGTGTGCCAGCTCTACGATGGAGCTTCTGCTAATGCAACGTTGATTGGGGTTGAATACATTGTCACGCAGGAGCAGTACGCCAGTCTCCCGGATAGGGAAAAGCCCTACTGGCACGCCCACAGGGTAGAATTAAGACCAGATAGAGCTGACCCTGTGATGCCAGAACTGAGTCCAGAAGAGGCCCGAGCCGAGATGGCCAAATTGATGCCTACATGGGGTAAAGTGGTTATAACCTGGAACCCTGACGACGAGCTGCCGTCATTTCCGCCACAGGTCCAGCTGGTCGACCATCCATTCATGGTAAATGCGACTGTGCCATCAGCAGCAAGCAGCAGCAACAACAACACCGGCCAGTGATAATTGGGAGTTGACCCCTTCTTCCCTTTTTCCTTGCAACGGGCGTTCTAACGCACGACGACGCCTATTCGGCTCTTTTGTGAATTATATCGTCGAGGAGGCTTGTGCTAAAGCGCTCTGAAACATCCCTGCCGATTATCTGCTCGCTCACAAATGACGATGCAACCGATTCGTTCTTCAGTATAAATTTGAAAATGTCCTTGTCAGTCAGGATACCCATCATGCTTTTCCCGTCGTCGCCTACCACAACCAGCCGGCGTATGTCTCTTGACTGCATTGCCTGCAGGGCGTCCCGAATAGAGCCATTGGGATGAATTGTCACGATTGGGCGGCTCATTATCTGGCTTACCTTTGCCTGAAACGAGATCGGCTTTTCAGCAAGGTGTCTTACGACATCCCGCTCGGTAATAATTCCCGATGGCTCGTTTGACTGGTCGTTGACAATAATGACGCTGCCTATGTCCTTCTCGACCATGGTCTTGCATGCCTGCTGTATCGTATCGCTTTCCTTTATAGTCAAGACAGGGCTGGACATGATCCGGGACACCGGAATTGAATCGAGGCTGCTCATTGAACGCAGCACCTATGGCAGACATATATTATCAAGGTTGCTCACGCGACTGCTCTTGCGGTAGTAGTAGCCTGCTGATTACCTTGTCTGGCCGGGGCGACCTGGTAAGCAGGGTATTGCTACCGGGATTAAATAACATCAGGTTCATTATGATGCCGTGGCAAAAAACCAAGAAGAAGTCAATTCACAATCTGCCAAGTCGGCGGCGGAAAAAGAAGAAGGAAGGAAGGGTGGAGGACGTTCTGCTTTGAAAGTTATCAATAGCGTGAGAAATGTCGAGGGAGGTGGGTTTATCGTCAACAGGGCCTTTCCCACGCACTTTATCCGCGAATTTGACCCCTTCCTGCTGCTCGACGAAATGGGCCCGGCAGACTATGCGCCGGGCGAAGCGGTAGGGGCTCCAGACCATCCCCACAGGGGCTTTGAAACCGTAACATACATGCTTGAAGGAAAATTCCAGCACAGAGATTCGCAAGGGCATTCGGGCAAGCTGGGCCCGGGCGATGTTCAGTGGATGACTGCCGCATCCGGGATAATACACTCGGAAATGCCGGATGACGAAATTGTGCAAAACGGCGGGAGGATACATGGATTCCAGCTCTGGGTAAACCTGCCAAGGCGGGACAAGATGATAAAGCCGCATTACCAGGAAATTCCAGGTTCCAAGATCCCGCAGGGAAAAAGTGCCGATGGCAAGGTGACCGCAAGAGTGATTGCCGGCCAGGCCCTGGGCGCCAATGCGGTAATAGAGACGCGTACACCGATAATGTATGTGCATTTTACGCTAGAGCCCCGGAGCGAGGTCAGGCAGCAAGTGCCGGCCGAGTACAACGCATTCGCTTACATCGTGAAAGGCAGGGGGCTCTTTGGGTCAAACGACATGGCGGCATCCAGAGGACAGGCGGTGATCTTTTCCAAAGAGGAGGCAGGAAACAAAGAGGAGATAATATCCATAAAAAATGAATCCGATGATTCGCCGCTGGACGTTCTGCTCATAGCAGGAGTTCCACTGAGCGAGCCGGTGGCAAGGTACGGGCCATTCGTGATGAACGAACCACACGAGATCGAACAGGCCATAGAGGATTATCGAAACGGGAGAATGGGCAGGATCATCAGCAGCTCCTAGTGCGGGTTAGCACAAAAACTGTTCCCGTTCTGGCACCATCCTGACGCCGCAGAGATGCGACAGGCAGCAATAGCGGCTTGTTCTCTTTTTTTCTTGCCAAATGCGCTTGCAGACACATCATACTACACACACAGAGTAGTGATAAACTAATTAATCTTGTTTGACCATTGATAGGATGTCATTGCAGTTGATAAACGGAGAAAGACGAGAAGAAGCCCGTCAACAACAGGAGCTGGGCAAATGGGAGATCCAGATACTCCAGTGCGTCAGGGCCAAATCGAGGACTGAAAAGCAGATTGCAAAAATGATCGGGCTTGACATCTCTATCGTATCTCCAATGATAACTGACCTTATGATGAAAGGCCACCTCGATGTGATCACAAAGAGGCGGCTGTACTTCTTTTTCCGGAAATTCTATGCGCTCACCCCCGATGGCCTTGCAGCGCTTGAAAGCGCCAATGAACATCATTATTCGCTGGACAGGATAATCCTGGAGATAAAAAACACGATATCTGATGTCATCGAAAATGCGAAAGATCAGTCGCCGGCCTTCAACGCCACATGGCAGGTGGCAAACGCTGGATACAAAGTCACAAAATTCATCCTGTCTCGATAACTACCGGGAAAATTGCACTATTCCTCCTCATCGATAAGCCTAATAATACCAAAGCGCTAATTTATCATTGCATTGGGTTTAATGAATAGGATCTCTTCTGTCGTAAAACAGAAGGTAAACAGCCTGCTTGACAAGTATGAAGATCCACGCGAAGCACTTGATTATTCATACACAAAACAGATCGAGACTCTGAACAAGCTTAGGAGAGACATTGCCGAAGTGGTTACTGCCAAGAAGCGGCTGGAGATGCAGAAGGTGAAAATCATGGACAGCATCAGGACGCTCGACGAGCAGGCCCGGAGGGCAATTGACGCTGACAGGGAAGACCTGGCCAAGCTTGCGCTTGAGCGCAAGAACTCCAACCTGCTCCAGATCCAAAACCTCGAGCGTCAGATCGAGGAGATGAAGGCAGAGCAGCAAAAGCTGGAGCAGACTGAAAAGCGCCTGTCTACAAAGGTTGAAGAATTCAGGTCCCGAAAGGAGGTTATCAAGGCACAGTACACGGCTGCCGAGGCCCAGGTAAGGATCAAGGAAAGCGTGACGGGCATTTCCGAAGAAATGGCAGACGTCGGCATGGCCATGAGCAGGGCCGAGGACAAGACAGAGAAAATGAAGGCCAAGGCTGCAGCGCTTGACGAAATGATCGACTCTGGAGCGCTCACCGACTATACATCTGGAAAGGACCGGATCGAAACAGAACTGGAAAAGATCTCGGTGCAGGGCGCGGTAGAGGAGGAGCTGGCGAGGCTAAAGGCCGAGCGCAAGAAGGGCAAAAAGACTGAGCAGCAAGAGCAGGAGGTACAGCAGTGATATGAGCGAGACAAAAAGAGGAGAGGACGGAACCAAGATCGTCAGGATAATGGGACAGGGTCAGTTTACGGTGGACAGCACCACCCTGAATAAGCTGAACGAGATCGATAACGCGATAGTGGCAATGATAGCAGACGGCAAGGACCCTGAAGATAGCGAAAATTTCAGGAAAAAGCTGGCCGAGCTGACCGAGATTGTGACCAAGAATGGCAAGCCCGTCGATCCAAAGGAAATCGTCGAGTCGGACATCATACTGCCGGGACCCGACATTTCAATCGAAGAGGCACGGGAGATCTTTAAGGGAGAAGGGGCTATTCCCGAGATCCTGGAGTAACTAGTCTAGCGGTGATGGTGGCGCAGGGGCAGGTCCCACAGGGGGTACCACAGGGTCATATCTTTTTCAAACGGCATCTCGTTTGCCACCGTCGCCATGACCTGCATCTCTTTTTCAGTGCTCCTGTTCTTTTTGTTTCCCATCGGGACAAACGGGTAGAACTTGTCGCGCTTGTAGCTGTAGATCAAATAGGTATAGCCCGCGCCACTGCTACTACTGCTGTCCTCTCTGTCCCTGCTGTTCTGGAACTCAAACACCGCCGCTAAAATGTGGTTGCCAAACCCCTTTTCCAGGATCGTGTCCCCGACTGCCGTGACGCCTGCAAGCAGGTCTTCTATCTTTCTGGCTTCAAAGGTTATCCACAGATATCCATACGAGTCTTCAGTCATGCTGTATATCAGGTCGAATTCAGACCTTATGCTGTCAAGAAATGACTTGACCTCGCTTTTCATCTGGTAAAACTGCGCGCCGCTGACAGACTTGATCCCAAGCGAGCACCTGCCGGTGGATATCAGCCCAAGCTTTGTTTCAAGCGTGATGTAAGAAGAGGATAGTGAAAAAAGGGCTTCCGAGTCCCTGCCACCTGCTGCTGCTGACCCGCTCCGCCTCTTTTGCTGGGCTATGTCGCGTATCCTGCGAAAAAAGCTCAACTCATGGCCGCCTCCATTTCCATGAGTTTCTGGATCCTCTTTTGCACCGGCGGGTGCGTTGAAAACAGGTTGGTCAGCGAATCGCCGGACAGAGCCGGTATGATAAAGAACGCGTTGAGCCCCTCCACTTCTCTCAGGTCGCGGGTGGGCACCCGCCTCATCGAGCCGCTTATCTTCATCAGTGCGTTTGCAAGTTTCACCGGCTTGCCTGTCATCTGGGCAGCTCCCCTGTCAGCCGCATACTCTCTGTACCGGGAGATCGCCCTGATTACCAAAAAGCTGACAAGCCATGTGACTATCGCGACGAGGAAGATGATGACAATCCCTCCGCCGCTGTCGTTTCTCCTCCCATAGCCTCCCGACATTCCGCCGTACATGCCAAAATGCATCAGGTACCACGCGATTGTGGAAAAGAGGCTTGCCAGGGTGATCACAAGGACGTCCCGGTTCCGGATGTGTGCCAGCTCGTGGGCAAGCACGCCTTCAAGCTCCTCTTCGTCAAGCAGGTCCAGTAGGCCGGTGGTCACGGCGACAAGCGAGCTCTTTTGGCTCTTGCCGGTCGCAAAGGCGTTGGGGATCCTCGTGTTTATCACCGCTATCCTTGGCTTGCGCATGTTGTTCCTGGCTACGATACGCTCTACCAGGTCATGGAGCGCCGGGAATTGCTCCCTGGTCACTATCTTTGCGCCCGAGCTCCACAACACGATCCTGTCAGAGAAATAGTATTGCAGAAATATCATAAACCCTGCAATTACTGCTATTGCAATGAAATTGATTCCCACGTATACGAGGACGCTGAGGAATATGAGGTAGAGTATGGTGAGGATGGCAAACGCTAGGATCATCCTTGCGGTAAGGCCCATGTCCCTCTTTTGCCATGATGGTGTCCTCTTTGGAGTGTAACCCATAATGTCAGTAATATTTTGGCGAAATCTACCTTTAATTGTTTATATCATCTCAAGTACCATGCACTCTGGACTGGCGACCTCAAAATATCCTCTTCTTCTTATGTGTACTCGGTTTCCTGTATGCAACGATAGTACATGACCCCATTTATCGTCACGTCTTCTATCTTGAACTTCCTGGAGGCAAAGGGTCTCCTGATCACAGAATTGACTGCATCCGCCAGGCCAAGCTTTAGCATTGCATTTGTCACATCCTCTTCCCTTATTCCGACTGCCTCTGCGATCTCTTTGGCAGTAAATCCCTTGTCCCTGTTCCTGCAGAGAAACTCTGTGATAATTGTGCCGAGGTTCCTGTGCGCCTCAAATTCTGCAGCATCTATCGGGGGACTCATTCTCGGAGACTGGCAAGATAAACGCAGGACGCTCATTAAAAAGTTGTGAGCGCTTGCAGGAATATTTTTTCTATCTCCCTAGCGATAGCAAGAGAGGAAGAAGAATAAAAAAAGAAACAAGGGCATGTGGCAGGAAAAGCGGCAGCAGCAGTCGCGCCACAGCTGCTGCTACTGCCGTCACTGCCACTGATGCGGATGAGAAAGCTAGCTAGCTATCTAGTAGCCTGCCGGGGGACCGGTGCTGCTATTGGTCATGGTGCTGCTACTACTACTGTTGTTTGCCTGGCCCTCGTACTTGAACATCAGGAGCGAGCCGGGATGCGTCAGGTTGCCTACCGGTTCGTCTGCTGGTTCTATGGCTTGCACCGGGCCCTGCGAGTCTGTTACCACATAGATCGTTGTGCCGTCGGGGCTGAATGCCAGGTCCCTGTACCTGTTCTCCGAGCGGAACATTTCCACGGGGTCGCCTGCAAGTGCCGTGTCGTTTTCGTCCAGCGTGAGGTGGAATATCCTGCCTGCCTTCAGCGTGGTCATGAGGAACGTGCCGTTCCATTCTGGGATCGCGTCTGACGTGTAGAGGCGGATGCTTGAAGGCGCGACAGTAGGCCAGCACACATAGCCGCAGCCTGCCGGCTCTGAGAAGTTGTAGTCATTCTCCACGGTGTAGAATGTGGCAAGCGGCGGAACAAAGTTTGTCGCGTTGAACTGGCTTTCATTCATCACAGGCACACCCTCCGGGAACGGCGGGATGTTGTTGAACTCTAGCTCTTCACAGTTCTCTGCAGCCGACCAGTTGGCGTACTGGTATGCCTTTTCGTCGAGATAGCCGGCTACATTTGGCCAGCCATAGTTTCCGCCTGGCTCAAGCCGGTTGAATTCATCGTCGCTCTTGTCGCCGTGCTCTACGATATAGAGGTCGCCGGTTGGGCCCACCGCGATGCCCTGGTGGTTGCGGTGCCCGTAGGTAAAGATGTGGCTCTTCACGCCTTCTATCTCCGGGTTGTCGTCGGGTATCGAGCCGTCAGGGTTCATCCTGAGCACTTTGCCCTGGTATACGTCGGTCCAGTTCTGGGTGTCTATCTGCTCCTGCGTTGGGAGAAGCTGTGCCCTGATTGGCATGCAGTAGCGGCCGAACTGGTTGTTGCCCTGGTCGCCTATTGTGTAATATAACTTGCCGTCAGGGCCAAAAGTCATCCTGCCGGCATTGTGGTCGTTGCTGCCAGACAGACCTGTTATCAGGTCAACAGGGTCGCCTATCGACTGTCCTTCAGGGTTGTACGTAAATCTGGTTATCTTTGTCCGGAGGGCTTCTGTCTGGTTTTCTCCTCCTTCTCCTCCTTCTCCTCCTGCATCTTCTGCGTATGTGTAGGCGACATAGATGTGGTTGGTGCTGTTAAAGTCGGGGTCAAAGGCCATGCCCATGACTCCGTCCTGTCCTCCAGTCTGGTAGACGCCGGGGATCGGCATGCTGCTTATCTTCTCTCCTGTGTTGGGATCGACGCGGGTGATCTTTTCTCCAACGCGCTCTGTGATCCACAGGACCCCGTCAGGGCCGAAGAGGATGTTGTGGGGCGAGCTGAAATTTGTTGCAAGCACGCCTACCGAAAAGCCCTCCTCTATAGGCAGCCCCCTCTCGTCAACCTGGGCGGTAGTGGTTGTTGTTGTTGCATTCTGATCAGTCATGTTGGCTGTTGTTGTAGTGGTAGCATTTGATGCCGTAGTCGCATTCTGTGCAAATGCTGACTGCGTCGCAGTAGAACTGCCAACTGCTATTATTGCAGGGACCATTGAAAGTATCAGTATTCCAAATAGCGCAGTGGCTATACCGTCTTGTATTCTTGATCTAAACATATACCTGAAGCGATAAGTCGCATGTTGATATTTATGAACTAGAGAATAGAGTTAAGGAATCTGGGCGCAGTATCATGGCATATCAAAAAAACAAGAAAGAAAAAACTAGTTGCAAAGAACCCGGCCGGTGAGGTGGCGGATGTGGCCTCAGCCGGCGAGAAAGGCAACGGGAAAAAGAAAAAAAGAAAAGCAAGCCCGCCAGCCCGTCTAGCGTCAGTCGGGGCAGAAAAGGTGGAGGCTTGAAAGATGTCAGGACCGGGAGAAGCGCAGGATCGGCAGGACAGGCAGCAAACAACAACAGTGATACTTACCTAACCATCAAAAAAAGAAGAGGGTGAACGAGTAAATAGTAACTAATAGCTGCCCTGGCCCGGCGAGGGGAGGAAGGAAAAGAATATACCTTGTTTTTGACCCCGTGTGACCGGCTTTACAAGGCCAAGGGAGGTAATCGCAGCAGCAACCATGACATCTGTCCAGATCAGGTGTGGCGCGTGCGGGCGGTTTTTCGAGTCAAAGAAGGCAAGGCGCATGCATATCGATAAGGAGCACAGGATAACGAACGCCGACATCAGGGCTGCCGCAATAAGAGATGCTGCCGCTGATGCTGAATCTGCTGGCTAGAACGTGTAGGGAACCGCAGGCCCGGCAACGCGGGCATGGAAGATTGTCAAGTCGCATCGCTGGCCATTATATTTGATCGACTTTTTTCTCCAGTAGCCGAGATTACTCGGTAACTTCTATCTCTATGGTGGCCACCTGAGACAGCGGAGTTGGTGCAGGCACCTGCAACCCGTCCCACACGAATATCTTGACTGTGTAGTCGCCCGGTTCTTCAGGCGTCCACGAGAGGGAGATGTCTGTAGTCTTACCGCTTCCAATGTTTCCTTCCTGCCATCCAATGAACACCACCTTTCCTTCCACGTCGGTTACCTGTACAATGAAGGCATAGTCCTGCGCCACTTGCTGGTGGTTTGAGAGAGTTGCAGAGATGACCACCTGCTGTCCTACTACCGCAACGTCTATCGCTGCACCAAAGGCGTCAAGTACGTCGGCGGTGCCGACGCAAATCTTGTCTAGTGGGTTATTGACAAAATAGGATTCTGGGAACGTCGTTACAGGGCAGCCCTCTTGCTGCTGCTGGTTATTGTTGTTGAGTATGACAACGCGACCGCCGCTGCCACCTCCACCACCGCTGCCTCCGCCTCCGCCACTTCCAGCCTGCGGCTCAGGCACTGGGTTGACCGTTATCGACACAGTTGCAGCGGCAGTGCTGTTCGCCATTCCGTCATTTACCAGGAAGGTAAAGCTGTCAGCTCCAAAAAAGTTAGGCTTGGGCGTGTACGTTACGCTAGAGTTTGTGCCGGTGAGCGCGAGGGTACCGTTCTCCGGCAGCACCTGGATAAAGAAGGTCAGAATATCGCCGTCGCCGTCATCTACGTCGCTTCCTGTGAGAGTGATGTCAAGCGGGACATCTTCGCTGGTAGTGAGAGTCTGGTTGTCTGCCACCGGCGCGTCGTTCACCGCGCTTATCAGGATGGTGACTGTAGCAGCAGCAGAAGTGCTGTTGTTGGTGCCGTCATTTACAATGAACGTGAAGCTGTCAGTACCGTAGAAATTCTCTTTTGGAGTGTACTCCAACTCGGCGGAAGTCGTAGCACTTACGCCTTTAGATACAATGGTGCCGTTCTCTGGCTGCTCCAGTATAAAGAAGGTAAGCTGTGCGTCTTTGAACGGGTTGCCTTCAACTTCCGGGTTTGTCCCGTTGATTGTGATCAGCTTGGGGGTATCCTCATCAACGCTTTCAGACTGGCCGTTTGCGATGGGCGCGCACACGTCCTCTGCAGGCACGCCGGTTATGGTGCCAATAATTATGCCGCCGCAGTCGTTTTCAACCGTGTCTGTGGAGGTGTTGTTGAGGGTGCCTTCAATGCTGAGGGTGGCGTTGTTGTAGAAAAAGTCGTTGTTGACGAGCGTGCTGGATGGACTGATTGTGAAGGCGCTGCCTCCTTTGTTTGTTATGGTGGCGTTATTGATCCAGTTGCCGCCCACGCCAAATGTGCCGCCCATGTCGTTGCTTAAGGTGCCCAGGTTGGTGGTATTCATCGAGAGGCTGATGTCGATGGTGCCTCCCAGATTGTTGAGTGTGCTGCCGCCGCTGTTGGTGAAGGTGACGCCGCCAAAGGCGCTTAGGTTGCCTGTATTGGTGATATCTCCAGAATTGTTGAGCGCGCTGCCGCCAAAGACCTCGAAGGTGTCGGCATTCAGGATGGTGCCTCCCAAATTGCTGAGCGCGCTGCCGCCGTCAATCAGGAGCTGTCCGGCGCTGTTTGTGATGTTGCCTGCATTGTTGATTATGCCCGCGTCTTTGCTTGAAACAAGGCCGGCGTTGTTGTGTATCACGGCGCCTGCATTGTTGTTTAATGTGCCCGCATTGTTGATCGTGCCGCCGGGGTTGCTGATCTCTCCTCCCGCGTTGTTGTTCAATGTGCCAGTGTTGGTGACGGCACTGGTGGCGTTGACCTCAGCAGTGCCAGCAAAGAGTATCTCAAAGACCCCTGTGTTGTTGAAGGTGCCGGCGTTGGCAAGGGTGTCGCTGCCGCCGCTGGCAACGGGGCTGAGAGTCATGTTGCCGGCGTTGACGAACGTGCCGCCCACGCTGTTGGTGATTTCAAAGCCGAGGGTAGTGAATGTGGAGCCGGGGGTGTTGGTAAAGGTGCCGGCGTTGATTATGATTCCGTTGTCCTCTGATATACTGGTGAGTCTGTTGGAAAGGGTGCCTGAATTGGTAAAGTTGCCGTTGTTCTCAAGCGTATTGTTGTTATTGAATTGACCCTCGTTGGTTATGGTGCCTCCGGCGTTGTTGATGATGTGGCTGTGACTGCTCATCGCGGCGCTGTTGGTGATAGTCCCGTTGTTGACAAGCCAATCTAAGAAGTCGAGACTGCCGGCGTTGTCGATAAGCCCCAAGTTGGTAAAGTTATGAGAACTGGTGCGAACTGTGAGCGCCGCGCCCGCGCTGATTGTTATGGTCCCGTTGTTGACAGCGTCCTGATCCATGTTTATCTCCATGGTCCCGTTGGTGGTCACGCTGCCGCCTGACTCTATTGCGATGGTGCCATCAAATATCACGAGTCTTACCCCGTTGCCGACTGTGAGGCTGTGCCCGGATTCGACCATGATGTCGGCTCCTGTATCGCACTCGTTTGCACCATCATCCCATTCCGTGGTTGCTCCGGGGAATGTCAGGTAGAACACGCAGGAAAACTCGTCGTCGATCACAATGTTGTCGCAGGTGTTCACCGGCTGGTTCCCTGTTATCTGTCCAAGCGTAAAGGTGCCGTCGCAGTCGTTGTTGATTGTGCCGTCGTTGGCGAGCGTGTTGATTAGGGTGAGGGTGCCGGCGTTGTTGATGGTCCCTGTGCTGTTGTTGAGGAAGGTGCCGCCGTTAAGGATGAGGGTGGCATTGTTGTTGTTCAGCAGCATGTTGTTTGTGAAATTGCCGCCGTTCTCTATTATGACTTAGCCGCCCATGTTGTTGTTAATGGTGCCATTGTTGACCAAGTTGGTGGGTATGATAAAGGTGCCAGAGTTGATGATGGTGCCGGATGCGCGGTTCCCGATCGGCTTTCTGGGTTGTGTCAGTCCCTCACTAACCTGTATAGTGACATTTGCAGGTGCGCTGTCGCCTGCACCATTGTTGACGATGAAATCAAAGCTGTCTGTTCCGGAAAAACCGGGGTCAGGTGTGTATGTAAGGTTTGGAGCCGTGCCGTTCAGCGTGCCATGAGAGGGCTGTGACCCTACCGTAAAAGTCAGAGGGGCCCCGCCTGGGTCATATCCTGTCAGCGTGATTGGCACGCTTCTTCCCACGGGGGCAATGAGCTCCTGTGGGAAAGCGGCGGGAACAGCCTCATCCTCATCAAGAATCGTTATGAAAACGGTTAATTCGGGGCCTTCGCTTAGGCCATCGAAGGCGCTGAATGTAAAGCTGTCAGTGCCGTGGAAGAATCGGTTATTGGGTTGGTATGTTACATCGCCAAGAGCGGGATCAGCCGGTCCGAACAGGACGCCGCTTTGGGGCAGGGATGTTACAAAAACGTCCGTCGCGTCTCCGTCCGCATCATATGCATTCCACTTGATGTTTACTCCACTTGTACCTTCCTGGCCATAAATGTGCTGGATGGGAGCGTAAGGGAGGTAGTTTGTTGTATTGACGTTGAATATGCCGGTGTTGATGATGGTGCCGGTATTGTCGATGCCAAAGGGCTGCTCACTTACTGAGCGGCCCGTGATTGTGCCATGGTTGACAAGCATGCCGTTGTTGGTTAACGGAAAAGCCTGCGTGGAGCAGGGATTGCAGCTGATGGCGCCGCCAGGTGCTACTTCCACAGTCGCGCCGCTGTTAATAAAAACAGAAACGAGCTTGAATTCCAGAGTAGAGTTATCACTGATAGCAAGCGTGACATCACTCACGTAAAAATAGGGTACACCAGAGATTTCCAGGTCGCTGTTTAGCTGGCACGTGCTGGTTGCGTCAATCCACTCTGGAGAGCCGCCGGGCAGCGACTCGCATGATGCCTTGTCCTGTAGAAAGTAGGGATCTGCAAAAGCCTTCTGTTCAGATGCAAACTCGATGACTGTGACTACTGATGCCAGAGCAATAGTGCATAGCATCAGCACGATGCTACTCTTCTCGAGCAACAAGTCCCGGCACCCGCCGTCATATAAAAATCTAGTATGTTATTCTGATAAATTATTTGCGAAAATTATATACTGATATTATTTTATCCGTTAAAATTCTTGCCACACCCTTGCGGGCAATAGATCACATAGAGGGACTTTGGACCCTCGAATTCGGATATGGTGTTTGCAGGTGTCCTGGGAAAAAATTATCAAAATCTAGAACATTTCGCAAGTCCGGAAATGACATACACTGGCGGTTATTTTGGCACACGTCTGTTCTATTTTTCTCATACAGAGAAATAGCGCAAGACCCGAGATACCGCTGCCTCATATTATCAAAAAGCGGTAGTAGCATCCCGACCACCCTGCTGGCTGCCACGCGGAAGCAGCAGCCATGGGTGGTTTCGGCCTACCCCATGTACACGCTACAGAGCTCTCATCCGGGTTGTCTCCGGCTGGGAGCAGCAGTAGCGGTGGTGATGGTGGGCAGGATAGGCCAACCCGGCAAGCAATTGTTGTTGCCGAGCAGGTGCTGTGCGCGCACGCACTTGCGCACTTACATGCGCGCTCATCGCACCTTCATCAGGGGATTTTGCCCTGGTATCATCAGGCCCCTATCGCGGGGCCTGGAATCATCCAGCCTTTCTCTGATCGGAAAGGCCGGGAATACAAGTCGCTGTCGTCGTCGGACACTCTTGTCTTGGGGCCCGGGATTCGGGTTTTTTTCGAAAAACGTGTATGCGTGCTAGCCTGCGCCAGGACCCGATGTAACCTGTGCAAGCGCGTTCTTGACAAAAAACCTGTGTCTTGGCGGGAGGTATTCAAGTGCCCTCTCGGCATTGTGGGCGTTATGAGCCACGAGGGTGTGGACAAGCGCGGCGTCGTTTGTGCGCAACGCGTCGTTGATGGCCCTGACGAGACTGCGGACAGACATTGTTGTCGTCGTCGTCGCCCCGGCTGCAGTCGCCCCTTCCTGCCGCTCTTGCTTTCGGGCCTTCAGCTCCTCGATCACCAGGGGCGGCAGCTGCCTGGTGAAAACGCCGTCCTCGAGGTCCGGGTCGAGCAGGAACATCGCCTTTGCCAGCGTCGTCACCGTCTGCTCGTTCATCCTGACGGGCCCAATGGGCGTCTCTATGCTCCTCTCTCTTATCTCCCCGTGCGCGACGATGCATATCTGCCTGTACATCTCTTTCCTGCTTTCGCCGTCTTCATCCAGTGCGAGCACGCTGGCATTGCCATGGGCGTCTATCCTGAACAGGCCGTCGTCTATGTACACGTCCATGTCCGGCGCAGCTTCTTTCATCATTCTGCCGCTGCCTGCCATGGTCACGACGCGCACCCTGTCCCTGTAGCCTGCCAGCATGTACTTCAAGAGGTCAGCCTGGTGCAGCTTTTCGTACTCTTCCCTGAACAGAGACTCGTACAGAGAAGGGCCGCCGATGTGGCGCATGTGCTCCAGTATCGCGACCGCCAGTACATCGCGAGAACGTATCTGCATCGACATGTCCCTGTACGTGCAGTTGAATATGCCGTCGTTGTACGTCTCCTGCACTGTCCCTATGTCATCGCCAAAAGAGTACGATATCCTGCCGCCCTGGAAGTATTCGTACTTTAGTTTGTTGTACGGCGTGGCTGGGACAGTCACGACCCTGCCCCCTGAGAGCAAGAGCACGTACACGTCTTTGCGCCGCTCAAGGATGGTTGTTGTGGTTGTTGTAGCTGCTGGCTGTGGTACTGTGCCGCCGTTGTTGTCGCTGCGGACCGATGCCATCTTTCTTTACTTCCCCCGCTCGGTGATCTTGGCAAGGCATTCCGCTGCATCTGCATGTGCCGTGCTGCTATTATCCACTCTCTCGTCCAGCATGGCAGCCAGCGAGAAAGCACAACCGCGCAATTTCTCTATGTTGTAGTATTCGGCATCTGCCATCGCGTGCGCCAGCAGCTCAAAGAGCTCCGGGTACCGCCCGCCAAACGCCGCCATGGAATGCATCATCGCGTTTGCCTTCTGTTCGTCGAGGCGGCCTTCACCGTCAAGCAATCCTTGCTCTACTTTCTTGAACACATCGCGCCAGCCGAGGGTTGTGGCCACCCCGTGGTACCGGTAGAACACCTTCAGTTCATACCTGCTGTCCTCGTCATGGACCACGACTGGCAGTATCGCCTTTCGGCTGTCGCCGTCGCCATTTCCATGCAGCAGCCTTGCAGTGGATGGTGCCAGCGCCTGCGGGTCGTCGTATACAAGCAGCGCCATTTCCATGCCTTTTTCTCTGATGCACTCAAGCGTCTCCTCTACTGTCATCGTGCCCATCGAGGTCATGACATGCTTCTCTGCCACCGCGGACACAAATTCGTCCAGGAAGGTGCACTTGCCGGCGAGCAGCCTTTTCTTTCTGGCGTCCTTTCTGCCACACACGACTATCCTGTATCTTGTGTCATGTTCCATCAGCTGCACGTACTCGTCCTTTTGCTCAGATGTCATGGCTATCAGCGGCGGCAGTAGCAGACGGTGTTGTCTGGGATGTCCTGAGACGCCGCTTTCTTCTCCTTCTCCTTCTTCTTTCTCCTGTTTGCCTTCAGCTTCTGCCACAATGCTGTCGATATGTATCTTTTCAGTGTATGTGCTGTACCCTCGCCTGTAGTAGGCGGTGATGGTGTCCGGTTCGCCGTGGGTCGTTCGCTTTAGGTTGTTCTCCTTCACATACAGGTCGCCGTCTATCACTCCGAATTTGGCCATGAGCTCGGTCAGACCAGAGTCGGCCTCAAAGACCTCGCCGGCAGCCTTCTCCCTCAGCGCGTCTGCGGCGGCGGACCTGAGGTTGCGGACGCAGAACAGCCGCATGCAATTGTACTGGTGGTGGCGGTCTATCAGGCTGGAGATCTTTGTCTGTGTCCTGCACATCTTGCCATGCCTCTTTCTGCGCAGCACATACACCTTTGTGCTGACAAACGCCACTACCTCCCTGGTGCGGTCGTCAAGCAGCGGCATCAGGCGCTCGGCGAATCCGCTGCTGTAGTGGTATGTTCCCGAGGTGTACAGGATGCGGTAGGGCGAGCGCGCATAGTCTGATACCGATTCCAGCTTTAGCGCAGGTTCAAGCCTCTGCTTCAGCGCTTCCATGATCTTTTCCCTGATGGCTGTAATTGCAGCATCGGTCAGCCTTTCCCTGTCTGCTGTGGGCGGGAACTTTCTCTCGTCTTTTACGTTCAAGATCCAACGGGACAGCGGCAGCTCTCCGGGGTCGCCCTCAATCGGGACGTTGACGAGATACGTGCCGGCCGAGGAAGAAGAGGACTGCCTGTCAAGTATCCTGGTGTAATCCTCTTCCCAGCTGCTCTTGCGGGCAATTATCTCGCCGTACAGATAGATGTCAGGGTCGTCTGCTATTTCCACGGCCAGCAATAGTTTCTCCTCGTCTCCGTTCTTCTCGCGGATGCTGGCAACGTGACCTTTCATGCTTTCCAGCCCAAGCTCGTACTGCCCCGCGTGGAACGAGTCGCCAAAGTCGTCTATGTCGGCTTCAAGCTCGACGGTGGTCCTGACGCCGGAGAACCTGCAGACATCGAAAATGTACTGCACGAGGTCCGGGATGCTGATGTCGTCCCGCAGCGTGACGGCTATCCTGGTGCCATAGCTGTCAAGGTCGGCAGGTTGTGGCAGCACGTTGTAGCCGACGCCGTTCTTGCCCATTACCGCGAATTTCTCGCCTGTCTCCCTGCTGTACGTCTCCAGCACCATTATATCTGACAGCGTGACATAGCTCGCGCGGCCGCAGCCAAACTGGCCGACTTCCTTCGAGTCAAAGTTGTCGCTCCTGCCAAGCACAGTGTACACGGTGAGGAACTTTTGCTGCGACATCCCCATGCTGTCGATTCCGTGGATTACCAGCCTGCGCTCTGAGGGGTTTAGAGCCACGACTATGCGCGGGTCTGTGCCGGGGTAGCTCTTGCGGGCAATCCTGCACGCCCTGGCCTCGTTGTTGTACAACTCTCTGAATCCCGACTTGGGGTCGGAGTACAGGTCGTGCGATATGCGCTGTATGATGACATCTTGCTCCAGCTTGACGGGGATTAGGCCGTTGCTTGACGCCTGGAGAAGCTTGGAGGCATAGGAGAGCTGACTGCTGTCAAGCGGCAGCGGGTCTTCCTTTACAAGCGTGGGCTTGTAGTAGATTGTGCTGATTGCCTCGGCGTCGGTGCCGGAAGAAACATCTGACATCTGGGGTGCCTGTGCGGACCTTATCGTCTCGGTCGATGTCGCCTCTTTGTTTTGATTGCTGTTGTTGTTGTTTTCCATTTGCTCTTTCACCTATTCTTTTTGTTCTGGCAGTTCGCCGGCGCCTTTGACAGCGTCCGCTAGCAAGTGGATGCTGATCTAAAACGCCGTTACCGGCCACACCGCGGGGAGGTCTGCCAGCTGTGGCCGTAGAGGAAAAAAAGGAAAGAAGGGATGTGGTGGAACGGTTGGTACACGTACTACCCTATGCTCAGCCGCCCATCACGGCAGGAAGCCCTACGAGCGCGCCAGTTTCTCTGTCCCTTACTATCACTGCCGTCTCTGGAACCATGCTGCTTGCGTGCAGGTACCGTATCGGGCCGCCGTCGCATTCCTGCACTGCAATTGCCGCCATCCTTTTCTCGGCCATCTTTCTCTCGCTGTACTTTAACAGTGAGGAGAGCCTGACCATTTTCTTCTTCTGGCTTTCGACTTGCTGGGGTACCTGTGCAAGCGCCCCTGTAAAAACAGGCGCTGATGTCTGCTTCTTGCTGTTGTTGTTTTCAACTACGCACGCTGTTGCTTTTGTGGTTGTGGTTGACATGTTGGTTTTTTTCTCACCTATTCTTTTTTTTGCGCAGCCTGTTTGGCCCCGCCGTTTTCTTCTCTCTGTATTGCAGAAGAAAATAGCGGGTTTTCTAGCTCTGCCACGTAGAGGCAAGGCTGCCACAGAGCCTTTTTGAAAGGAAAAAATAGAAAAGGGGGTTGTAGGTCAGTAACAGGCGGCCGGGTCAGCAGGGTGGTTGATATCATCTACTGATATCAAAGATAACAGGCTTCATCATCCCCGGCCGCGGCATTCTTTTCAGTAGGCGATTGTTCGATTGACTAAAACGGCTGCAGCGAGTGTTAGCGGTGCTCTTCCGGGTTGAACTCTTCAAAAGAGCTGATGTACAGCTCCCTGCTCAGGTCGTCGACTACCTCTCCGAGCAGGTACACGCGCAGAGGCGCTTCCGGCTTTTCTCTGGCTTCTTCCCTGTACCTGACAAGACTTGCGGCGCACCGCGGGCAGTACAGACCGTGCTCGTACCTGACCGCGTACGACTCGGTGACGACATATGCCCCGTCGTCTGTTGTTAGCGGACCGTTGCAAGAGTCGCAGACGTACCTGTCTATCGGGATCCTTTCTGTGTGGATTGCCATTTTGCCAGCTCACCCAGACAACAACACCTTTCTTGGGGACAGCGTGCCCAGCCTGAGAAGCTCGCTGCTAGATACGGTCCACGCGTTGTGCCGCAAAGCCTTCATGTGTTCTCTGAATGCTTCCAAATCTGCAAAGCCGGCATCGCACTTGAGGCACCTGTATGGAGTGGCTTTCTCTTCTTTTTCCGCCATTCAGACCATCGCCTGTCCTGCTGTCGATCGCTGATCTACCATCGGAAAATCCCTCATCCCTTTATGGTGCCGCACTCGTGGCACCGCGTTATGACGTCCTGCGGCTCTGCATCGCTCCCATTGATTGCCCAGAATTCCTTCAATGTGATCTCGCGGGGTTGCAGTAGCCATCTTCGCAAAGGACCGTGCCGTCCTGCTGTATGTTGCCGTGCTCTTCAGGCGTCTGGGAGGCAAGTCCACCTGGGTTCCTGTCGCAGACTGGGACATACCGAGTCTCCCTGTTGCTGCCGCAGTTTGGACATGGTTGTTGCTAGTGGCGTATTCTTCAAAATCTGTGTCGGTAGCTTCTTCGTCTTCTTCTTTCTGGGCTTCACCTTGCTCTGCCACTATCGTCTTGAGCGATTCGTACCAGCCGCCGTCGCCCAGCAGTGCCTCGGTGTACTGTTCCACCACACTGTCAAGATCGAGGTTACAGAAATCGACGCCCGTGGACTCGCATGCGTCCCTTATCTCCTGTTCATGCAGCACCACGGCTATCCAGCGGCGGTTCCTGCCTTTTCCGCTGCCGCTGATGAGGTCGCCCTGGTGGAGCACCTCCGGGATCGAATCTGATTGCAGCACGTGTGCAAATTCCCCTGCAAGGTCCTGCCTGTTGTATGCGATCAGCGCGTCGATGACCGTGTCGACATCGTTTTTGTCAAGCTCGAGGAGAAACAGCATACTATTGTCGTTGTCGCCTATTTCCCGGTTGCCTACAAACCTGACTGCCATGCCCCTACGCCGTCACCTCCTTTATCATGGCCTCGGGAGCAGGAGCTGCTGTCGTTGCTGCTGCATCTTGGTTAGGTAAGGATGGTGCTTGCTGCTGTTTCTTGTCGTTTGCAGTCCCTGTCTCCTCGCCGGTGCTCAGTATCAGGTCCAGCACCTTCTTGACCTTGTCAAGCACCTTCATGCATAGGCGGCCCACCTGCTCCGGGGAGTGGCTGCGAGCATAGTGGGCGATGTACTCGTATGCGTTCCCTTTGACGTCATACCCGTACACCTCTGACAGGGTGCATGCGGTCAGCTCTGCAATCGCTTCCTGCTCGGGGTCCTGGCCGGGTTTCAGCGGCTCTATCTTGCTGTGTGCCTTGTGGGCAAGCTCGTGAAAGAACACCGACGGGTCCTCCACGCACAGCACGATAGAGTTTGTGGCAGGCTCAAAGTAGCCCTGCTCTCCCTGCATGGTGTTCTTGTAGGATACATTGATGCCCCACTTTTCCGCCACGTTCATGAGCGGGGGCACCTGGCGGGGCTTGAATTCTTCCAGCGGCTCGCCTTCCGTGTCCTCATACCTGAACCGGGGGCTTGGCCTAAAGCCGGCGAGGACCTGGTATGTGACTGGCTTGCCCTCATGCAGCACCGGCTCGCCTGTGTGCGGGTCAGTCTTGACCTTTGTAATCACCCGCGGCTCGAGTATGTAGAACGCTTTTGCGCCCCTCTTCACGTTCCTCCCTGCGCGCTTCCACGCCACGTACGTGCGTCCGTCGGTTGTGCCTGCAATATACATCAGGAGCAGGTTGCCTATGGACCACTTTTCACACGGCCTGCCAGCCGACTTGATGTAGACTGTGGCGACTGTCTTGTGGAGCTCGGTCGTGGAGAAGAGGTGGACTATGCGCGAGAGGGCCGCCGACGCCTTTTCTGCGCTGCCGGTAGAAACTTCTGACGTCTGGGGTACCTGTGCAGACCTACTTGCTGTTATTTCGGTCGATGTCGCTTCATTTCGGTCGATGTTTTCTGTTGATGACATTTTTTCTCTTTTTTCACCCGTTCTTTTGGTCTGGCAGTTCGCCGGCGTCTTCGACAGCGTCCGCTAGCAAGTGGATGTTTGTTAAAAAACGCCGTTACCGGCCCCGCTACGAGGAAGCCTGCCAGGAGGGGCCGTGGAGGGAAAAAGAAAGGATAATTCGGAGAGTGTGGCTACACTAGGATGAGGGAAGGGCCAGAAGCTGCCTGATAGCAGGTCAGTCAAGCCCCTCCCTGTCGCGCAACCATCTGGACCTATCCTCTGCTCGGTTTATGGCCAGATCAGTTTCGCCCTCTCTGCGACATTCATCCGTACAGTAGTTCTCTCCTGAAGATTCGTCTGTTATGGGGTCGTCGGTCTGGTCGCCACACCAGCTACAAATCGCCGCGCGTCTTTTCTCTCCTGTCGTGCCAGCATCCCCGAATTGTCCGCCGTGTTTGTCCAAGACGCCAGACTTGTTGCTTGTGTACTCTGACAGTTCCATGTTGAGTACTGTGGCAGCTTGACCTGCAGCTGCGGAGGTTGTTGATTTTTTACTAATGTCTTCAGACATTTTGTTTTCTCACTCTCTTCTCTTGGTCGGGCAGATTCGCGTTGCCCGGCTGCGCCACGTGGAGGCTCGCCCGTGCAGCCATCAATCCAAGAAAAAATAAAAGGGGCCTAGAGGTAGTAGCAGGTGGCCGGGTCAGACGCTTGCTTGATATCCTCTACTGGTATCAACATGAATGGAATTCATCATCCCCGGCCGTGACCTTTTGCTGCTACCACCTTTGCAGTTCCCGGTGTTGTCGCCGTAGTCGTTGTTCTACCACTGCTTTTATAATGGCCCAGTCTCCCGGAGACCCAGAGCAAAACATGTCGGCATTGCCGCCACCGCCGTCGTTATGGTTTGGTCTGGCCAAGACAAGCGGACAAACGCAGAGAGATGCCGACACGTGGTGTGGGAATCCTATCCTATCTTCTACCATGCCCGAACGTGGAACTCGTACATCCTGGAATTTCGTCTGCTGTCGCAGGTCTTGGCCAAAAAATGCTCCAGAACGCATGTGTTTTTTAGAGATTGAAAATTCACAGTAGGGGGCGAAAAGCCAGAAATGCGTGCATGATATGATAGGGGTTGGTTCTACTCCGAGAAACCGGCAGAAAATGGCCTGTTGCCTTAAAAGCCACTACGGCCTTTCTGAGCGTGCTTTTAAAGCCTTAACTGGGAACAGCAAGAGCCCGTGGACCAAAAAACAGTTGGTGGACAGAAAAGCCGCGTACACCAACGCCGGCGTTGGTGTACACAGAGAGGGTCTTTCTATGTTGCCGGCAGCCGTCAGGATATCGGTGGGCTGCTTGCCTGCACCAGTTCCAGCCGAGACCCAAATAGCCTAATATAGCACGACAACATACCGTAACTAACGGTAAATCGTGACATGGCGTCCGAACTATCACAGCTGAAACCAATTGAGATATACTTCGATGACAAGGCCGACGAGGAAAGGGGCTTCTATGTTTTGCTGACGTCGGGGATGCCAGTCCATGCCGAATCGAATTCTCGATACATAATCAGCGAAAAACAGGGTACCATGCTTTCAGAAAAGGGCATTAGGTACAAAAAGACAGACTAGTCTGGTGATGGGAATTCGATCAAGAAAAGGGTACGCGTAACCATTTTGCTGCCCTTGCACTACAACGATGGCAGGGAGATCGAGCCTTCCAAATTTCTCGAAACAAAGGAGGAGCTGGTGCAGAAATTCGGCTATTGTTCAGCGTTAACTCCTTCTGAAGGCACGTGGGTTGACCCGTCCGGTGGAAAGAGGCATGACGACATCAACACGGGATTCTACGTAGACATAGCGGCTCTTGACAGGGACGTAGAGGCATTCCTCGCTTCATATAAAGAACGGCTAAAGAAACGGTTCAACCAGAGGGAAATCTACATAACGTATCACGATATCCGCGTCGTCTGACCACGTTGCGAAACACCAAGGGCTCAAATGCTCACCATTGGTGATAAGAGCCAGTGGATGGTCAGGCCTACCGCATTTCGCCATACGACGCCGCCCCATCAGTCGCTAACCTCGCTTCTGAATTTCTAAATCCCTTCTTCTTAGCTGTCGCAGCTATGAGCATGATGATCGTTGTTACAGCAAGAAGGAAGAGCCTGGAGTATTAGATTCAATTGCAGTTCACGATGCCAGGCCATGTGTTTCTGGCAGAAACCTGGAGAGACAGGACATACTATATTAGTTACCATGTTCCAACATGTTAGCCCATGCAGGTCAACCAGTATGTTTGCACCAGATGCGGCTCTGTACTGAAAGAGACGTCAGAACATATCGAGATTCGCTCACTGAGGGAAGAATGCCCAAGCTGCGGCTCGTCACTGGCTGATAGCTTGGAGAGGCGATCCTTTCGACCTGCCACAAAACAGGCTCCGCTGAAGATTCAGACTGCCGATGCCCTTCTGAAACTGAAATTTGACATCGCGAAGATAGACTCGTTTCTTGGCCTTGGAAGCAGGGACCTGTGTTGCATTAGTGGGGCTTATTCAAATCTGCTTCTGACCAGGTTGTGCGTGAGGTCCCTGCTGCCAGAAAGCCATGGCGGCCTGAATTCGCCATACGTCATGGTCGCTGACGTGGGCAACCTCTCTGATGTATACAGGGCTGCCAATTTTGCGAGGCAATACGGGATGAACGCTGAAAAGGCTTTAGAGAGAATACTGGTAATTCGAGCGTTTACAGTTCCACAAGTCAAGCGGCTGCTGTCTGAAGAGCTTCCAAAAGTCATCTCAAAATATCAGACAAAGAGCGTCATGATTCCCGGCCTGCTAAGAGCATTTGACGAGGATCCAAACATGAGGAAAAAGGAAGCAAGGAAAGAGATCGACAGGATAACAAAAGCAGTAAAAGAAGTAGCAGCCACAGCACTTGTCGTGGTTTCAGTCCAAGGCAATAACAAGTATGCAAAACACGTCATACCAGAATTCAAGAAGCGAATCAATCTGATGGAGGATTACGATAGGATTGCAGCTGAACTTTACAACCAGGGGGAGAGAAAGAAAATTTCATTGACCAAGAGGGAACTGCTAATTGTATCCAAGAAATGAAAGAAGAACCATCAAACGAAAAAATGGGTAGCAAAGAAGGAATAGCGTTAAATCGACGATATTGCAAGAGTGCAGGGATTCCACTGGTTGACGAATGGCAGAGATAGCTGCTGGATCAGGATGGGCCATCAACACGAGCGATAAAGGTAATACAGTGTGATTATTTATCGCAAGCAAGTGAATAAGCAGCAAAAACCATCAATATGGAGACAGATTGGTATCATAGCCGTAATTATTGCGGTCATGATCGCAATACCCTTGGTACTGCTTATTGCGTCCGATAGATTGCAGTATATCGACCTTGGTATTACTCTTGATCAGATTTGGGCAAGTCTGAGTAGCACAGATACCCAAAGAAATGTGCCCGCCCAGATTGCAGCTCTTGCTGTTATTTTGGTTATCATGGTGTTTGCTATCTCGCTTCTATTTCGTGTAAGCATAAACGACGAGACGTACAACTATCTGAAGAATAAGTGGTACTGGAAGCATTTTTTCAAGTATGTTGTTGTCGTACTACAAGAACAGCGCGAAAAGCAGACTTGGCACATCATTGTTGGTTACTTTATTGCCATTCTGATCTTCATCGAATCGTTTGCCATGAATATTCATGCAGAGGGCATTACCGATGTCGAGAAAGATGCTTACAGAGCATTTGTGATATCAGTACCCATGATTACCACAGTAATTCTGGCTACAAGGATTCTCTCGAAACTTAACATCAAATTGATCGGTGTCAATATCGGAGTCTTTGTGGTGTCTGTATATGTTGCTGAAGCAATTTTTCTGGTTTCCGCGGGTGCAGGCCCATTAGTCATATTTGATAACATGGGAAATCCTGAGAAACTAGAGGGCAACGCCCGCGCCGCTGTAATCATCTATGGATTGATTGCTATCAGTACTTTCATCGCTGCAACAGTAGATTGGTTTGTCATAACAAGAATTATGAAGAAGCCACTTTAACCACTTTCTGACATTCATAGATTATTACAGGTATCAACCAGCAAAGGTAGCCTGAAATCTGCCAAAGCGCGAGTACCCGGCGCTCTACCTTTTGATTCTGTTATCCGTACTTGCCGCCTTCGTGATTCCAGCCGCGGCGCAGACGCAGTCGAATCCGCTATCGCAGATATCGCGAATCGACACGAATCTGGACCTGAACAGCAGGAACATCACATCACTAAACTACCTGATCTACACTGGAGGGATCTTTTACTCCGGCAGCCAAAGGATGCCGAGCGCCGATATTGATACATCTGCGGTAATGGGCGCGAAGATCGCTTCCCGCGTCATCACAGCAAGTTATCGAATACGCTAGGCGGATCATTGAACGGCAGCTCATACTATGATTCGCAAAAGAAGCGTCACGAGCTGTCTACGGCGTAGTAAATACCAAAATACGAAAAATGAACGGCTGTCTGCCAAATAATAACGCAGTACGCGCATCGCATGCGAAGGCTGCACTAAACGAATGCGAAATTGCGCAAAACGCATGTGTGCATTACGCATACGAAAATGACAGGCATTACATGAGGTAAAGCGGGGCCAGGGGGTTGGCATCATTTTTGCGCCAACTATAGGACCTTTGGAATATGGCAATATATCGCAGGAAATCAAGAAAGGTTTCTAGTGCATACTACTCACGATACTTAAATTTCATCGTTATTTGTCTTGGCTTATGCGAGTTGTCAACTTGCCTCATTTTCTGAGCCATTTTAGCCGGTCATCTTTTCTAGAAAAAGCGTGCCGCGGGAAGTTTGATGGTTACTGAACATAGGCTCACCGCAGTCTTTTGCCTTTTCCCGTCTACTTTCTTCATGTCCCCCCCCAAAGGATGTATTTCTTTGTGCTTATGCGTGCTCAGTCCTTTTGGATGCAAGCTGTAAAATAATCTCTTTCCACTCTTCATCTTTTTTATCATGCAATAGAAACTGCTTGATTTTTTCCAGTACAAGAGAGCTCAGAGTTTGTTCGAAATCTTGGACTATGATAGGTTGAGTATACTCCATATCACTTTGACCTAACCATGATGCAAAGTTTAGAACCGTATACAATTTGCTCTCCTCTTGATATTTGGAGAAATTATTTCGTAATGACTGTAGGCTGTTTGCATCTAGAAAGCGGCCTATAGAAGCTTGATTTTCTTCTTCCACAAGATTTCCTTCTCCATCTATTAGCTCATTGACAAGACCCTCGTTTTCTCTCAACTTGGGAAATTCCCTTTGTACAATTTGTACTAGTTTAAACCTGTAGTTTTCTGTAAAATCAGGTCTATTGAGTATTGATTGAACATCTTCCTTGGAAAGTATTACGCTGATCTTCCGTTTCGGAGATGTCGTTCTGTTGACTTCTTTGATATATTGAATTTCTCTCTCCATTCCACTGTGCACTTTCCCCTTTTTGGCTGAATAAGGACCTATTACAAGTATCGCATCTGTAAGCCAAACTAACCAGTGGTCTCTGTTTCCTACTTGTTCTAAAATCGAAGATTCCAGAACTCTAAAGGATCCATTAACATAATCTTGAATCTCCGCAATTGAGTTTGAGTCCAATCCTTTCTTATCTAATTTTAAATCCATTGTATTTGGGAGCAGAATGTCAGATGAGAGATTTCTAATCAAGTCGTTCTTACTTAAGGTCTCGTGTACAGCCTCAGGAACAGGCCATCTCATGCTAAGTTTGCCTGTGTATCCATTTCCTGTCCGCTCTAATCTTAACTCATCTATGCCAGTAGGCATGATGGAGTATATGTGTAATTTTCTTAATTCAATTTGGACTTTGTTGATAACAGTTATCACAGAAGGTGGAGGTTTGTCCTCCTCCAACTCTTTCCTTGGCTCACTAATTGCATGGGAAATATAAAAAATCTTATCATTAGGTTTCTCTAGCCATTCCAATAAAGTATCCAAATCTTGTTTTAAGCTCCAAAGGACAAATCTGCTTCCAAGTTCATCTGAAATTTTTTGTGAAAGTATGATTTCGCTAGCACGCCAACTGAGTATTAGATTCAAGCAATACTGGGCCCAAGATATGTAAAGCTTTGCAATATCCTTCTTGTCGTCACTGAGCTCAACGAACTTCTTGTAATTCTGCTTGTATTGTCTGAAAGCCGTATATCCAAAAAGATCCTTAGGACCTTCTAACTCAAGAAAGGTATCATATATATCATCTATGAATAGAACAGTCTGTGCTATTGGAGTTAATTTGTCCGAAAGAGAGTTGTTGACAAACTTTGCATCGACAACGGAAAAGAACTCTGTTGTTGTGCTCTTGTAGTAAAGGGCATTAGTTAGGATGAAATAGTGATTGTTGGCTTCTTCTTCATGCTCGTATGCTTCTATCCTGCCAATAATATCCTTGATTGTTTCCCTCCAATATTCCTGAAGGATACTTCTACTAAAGCTGTTTATCGCATCAAAAATATTCGAAACTTTATCATCTAATTTCTTTAGCTTATCCGCTAATTCCTGCTCAACATTAAAAACTCTTTGTTTTCCATATCTTGTTTTCAACAGATCCGAGATTTGCCGTCTCTTTCCCGGAGGAGAAAATACTAATGTGATGATTGGTTTTGCATTTCTCTGAGTCATTCAAACCATTAGACTGGAGAGTCTAGTTTTGATCTTAATTCTTGCTCTATGAGATCTTCTCCAGCAACGATTTGGCCGTTTATGCACATGCTGGGAGCATCGAGATCGGGATCATGATAGATGTCATAGTCAATTTCTTTTCTTTCAAGAAAGTTGAGTTGATGCTGAAATCTTTTTTTGAAATCAACCAGGCCAGTGCCAATATAAAATGCCACCTTGGTAGCCATTCTATATGAGCGCTCTTTTTCTTCTATAAAACTTTTACTTTCAGACATCTGTAGTATCGTGCCTAAATAATATACTCGCTTATACAATTTATGGATTATATCACTCCTGTGGGCTCTGTTAACTTAGGGTAATTCGTAAAGCTAGGACTGTCCTAGCTTTTCATTGCCATATGAAAAGAAAGAGGACAGACCCTGCTGTAGTCACATATGGACTGTACTTGTATTTCAAGGAGTTTCAGGCTGGCAGCTAAATCCTTGGCACCAATCAAGAGGAGGAGCCATGTAGCTATCTGGAAATGGGTTCAGAGATACGCTGACGTGACTGACAGATTCAGGACAGACAGACGCCTCGTCAGGGCGATATTTGTTGATGAAACGTTGCTTCAGATAGACGGGCGCGACTATTGGCTATGGATTGCATATGAACCTGCGCTAAACGCATGTCTGGCCATGCACCTGTCCCGTGAGAGGACCGTTCTCGTGTGCTACCACTTCTTCAAGCAGCTGCGGAGGATGTATGGAAGGAGACCACAATATTCACACAGACCGTGCTCGATGGTACACAACTAAGCTTGCAGCAGGTGGCTCAGGTTACGCCATTGTATGCCTACGGTACAGAACTGAAGAATTTGATGGAGCGGTTTATACAGAATATCAAGGACAGGACAGAATGCTTCGACGACCATTTTCCATGCAGAAAAGTAGATTGCAACAGGAAGCATGTGTGGAACTGGCTCAAGTTGTTCTTGCTATATCTGGACATGGGGACAGACAGGATGCGGTTCACATTATTTCTGGCTAGGGATGGAGGTTAGGTCAACAGGGCTCTGTGCCGACAGACCTCCTGCGGTGGTAAGTCTTTTAGTCATTCATCCCTTCTTGATTAATATTATTGGTCTTTGACTCTCCCTCTATCTTCTTTCTGAGTATTTGCAATGCAGATTCCGCTAATCGCAAGGTGTCCTCATCATTAATGTCAATGATTCCAACACCCTTGACAGCTATTCTCCCTAGGTAACCCTGCTGAACTTCAAAGGCAGTATCGTTCTGTCCGGTTACTGGCTGGCTTTTTCTCTGTGGAATGCTCTTTGATTTAGATGATGGTTTTTGGCTTGCTCCCTTTTGAACAGCGGTTATTCTCTCTTCCGGAGCAGACCTTGCATCAATTTCAAAATCCTCTGGTAAAATGCCTGCGTCTTTGAAAATTCTCAAAAGTATTCTGGCACCTCCTGCCCAAGGTACAGACAGCCCCGTTGGTCCAGTACCATCTGAAAATCTACCCTCAGCTTTAATATAATCATAGAGTTGTCTTGGTTTAAGCTCCTTTTGCAATTCAATGTAATGTTGAAGTGATCGCAAATGAGATTTTCCTATGAATTCCTTAGAAATCTCCCTTATTGCATGAACGTCATTTCCTACGCGTGCCTTGGCATATCTAGACCCAAGCTCCGTTAGTTTGAGACCATCGCCATCAGATTCTGTTATTCCAACTGACCTCAAGAATGTCAGGTTCAAACTGAGCGTATGCCTGTTCATGCGAGTAATTGATTCAAGGTCGTCAAGGGAAACGCGTTTTGTGTCCGCATGCAGTTTATACAGTGCCTTTACAATAGTCATGAAATTATCATATGAAGTATTAAATGGGATTCTCCACCGAGTTTCCTCCCCTCTAGAATTATTTTCACTATCTTTTTCACTGCTCATAGTTCTATTATCTGTAAGAAAAGGTATAAAACTATTGATCACCCGAGAAATTTCGTCCTTCGGCAAATCTAGCGCTTTTCCGGCTTCTTCAAAGTCACTATCCGTTAATTGAACCAGAATGTCTACTACCTGCTTTCTGTCCAATATTTGCAATACTCTTCTTTGTAATGCTGGTGTTTTTACTCCTGAATGCCAGATTAGCGCGTAAATATCTGCTACATCTTTGAACCGCTTGTGATCCTTCTGCCTTTTGAGAACAGAATTGATCTTTGTAGCCAAGAGAACTTCAACATTTGGTAGCATAAGGTTTGCTCCAAACGCCTTGATGGTCTTGTAGCGGTTCTTTTCAAATACATGAAATAGTAGCGACTCGTCAATTGGGTTGATTTTCAGAACCTGTTGGATCTCTGGAATTACGCGGTCCACTATCGGATCAACATATAGATCGAAAATGTTGTATGATGGGATTTTCTTACTCTCTTCTTCGGTTAAAGGTCTCCTAGTATCCTTATGATAGTGTTGCACTAGTCTCTGACTGACAAGATAGAAGCCATTCTTTTCCAGAACCTGAATAGCCTTGTTGAAAGTGGAGGCTTTTAGTGCCTCCGCCGAAGTGGCTGTCGTATCGATATGGAACCCAAGATCGATGTCTTTTGAGCCATGGTAGTCTCTTCCATTCGCTCGTTTGAAACTTTCATTAACGGTGATATATGTAGCCCATCCGCCTAGAAGGCATAGCGGCTCTGGAACCTGCGAGAAAACCCGAGAAAGATTGCCTCGTGAAATTTCAGTCTCGTAGTCCTCGTATAAAATCTCCGTTCACCATTATTTTGTCCAATAGCATATTTGCCGCTTCGACGCAAACTCCTCCTTCTCTGAACAAATCCACTATCAGTTGTGGGATGGATACCACATGCAGCCTCTCCACAGTGTGTGAATTATAGAATACATGTTCGTCGTGTGATAGTATTAGTCTAAAATTTCCTTTGCCTGCTAACGCCCCTTCCTTGGCAAGCATCCTATACCACTTTTCGGTATCCCTTGGTCTAATATAGAGATCGATTCTTGAAGGAAACAGATAGTTTTGTATTAGATTTTCCGCCTGATACGTGGTCAGTGCATATCTGAGTCTTCCTGTTGTCGCCTTTTGACTTCTAAGAATTGAGAGTGGATCCCTCACAAGATATTCCCGATACTTGATTTTGACTTTCCAATTTGCCCAAACCCCGAGGAGGTCTTTAAATTTCTCCACTCGGGTACCTCTTACAAGCCCCACTTCTTGCAATTCATTGAGAATCCTGTGAGTGCTAGTCCACGGTGACTTTGAGAGTTTTGCAACTCGGTATTTTGTTAGGCTACCCTCGGGATGATTTAGTAGCGTCCTAATTACTCTCTCTCTTGTGAGAGTTCTTCTTTGTAGCACTTCATCCACCTATCCTCAAGCATATATCCATTTTACTTATTAGCAAAGTCTTACTGGATATATCCATTATGCACTTAGTATAAAAGCAAGATGGATATATGCTTATATATTCTCTGATCATCGGTATTTGCCATTCTAAGAATGAGAAGATCAAATACACAAATGCAGCAATTCTGCTACTACAATTCTAATCTGTCCACTTATCGGAGGCAACGGGATTTCAAATGCAGATAGGCTTTGCGCGCCAATGTGAAAGATGCCAATTCCCTTAGAGATATTCGCAAAATCACCTTTGTATCGGGCATGTGTAAATACTGCAGAAGCAGGTCCTAGTTTGTAGGAGTCGATTAAAAAGTTCACTCAGGAAGTATGATCGCAGTCGACGAATTAGTGAAGCAAAATGCTTCATTTCGTGTGTGTTACTGAAACGAGTTCCTCTGAAAAAGCTACTCAAACAAGAGGCAAAATGAAAGATTGAACATTAGATGTAAAGAATTGCAGGTGCGGACTATCAAAAGACGACCAGCCTGAGCAGCCTACATAAAGTTGCATTACGCATGGCCAACTAGCACCCAGTTGTATACTAGATGCACAATCAAGGGTTCTGTTACCTTACCGTCAGCTGCGATCAATTCTTCTTCCTGTTGTTAACTTGCGTCAGCTGCATGATGAACTTCCATAACAAAAAACCCGCCAAGCAAAGTCGAATCCTGTCATGAAGTTCACGACAATGAAAGGGGAGTATAGACCGCTGGGTCGCATTTACGATATAGTTGAAACCTGCATCAAACTCTCACAGCTGGTTTGAGGTTGAATATCCCAGTAGCCATATTCTGTGGAATAGGTTTTGCCATGTTTGTGTTGCCAATAAGCTATTTTCATGAAATTAGGCATAAGGTGATCTGTGAAGCTCACGGCGGCGAATCGCGCATAGGTCCGCCCACTAATACTGGCATCAATGCAATATGCATAGGCTCAGAAGTTGACTTGTTATTGATGCGTTTCTTTGGGGGTTTCTTTGGCATCATTGGTGGCATGATTCCACTAGCCTTTTACAAATGGTACAAGCATAATCCACACTATCTTGGAATTTTGGCTGCAACCTTGGGAGTTTCAGTTGCGGAATTACCAAAGGCGGTACTCGAACCTCTAAACTATGACTTTTATGCATCGGATCTAGGCGGACAGATATTTTTGATTGTAAATGTTGTCGCAATAGCCGGCTTCTTTATATTGTTTGGTAGAGAAAAAGCGGTTCCGCTAACCTGGGGTAATGCGTAGAGCTAGGACAGTCCTAGCTTTACGAATTATCCCAAGTTGACAGGGCCGAGGCAACCAAAAAAGGGATATTTAGATGTCCTTTAGCTCGGGATATAGCTGTAGGGCGCTTTTTGCTATCATCTGCGCGTCTTTCGATAGGTAGAACCGTGTTCCAGAACGCAGTACGTGTTCTGCCTCTATCAGCCGTTCCAGAGCACCGCTGGATTCCATCTCGACGGCCGTCTTTTCGCTCACAGCACCTCTCTTCCATAGCCTCACCAAAATCTTATCCTCTTCAGTTATTGAGGGGTATAGCGACTTTAGCACCATGTTTCGAATATTCTCTGGAAGAGACGCAAATCCCGCTTTCTCCGTGATCCTGATAACTGTGTGGTTGTCTGATGTTGCGGAGACTTCGACCCTTTTTGATTGCAAGGTCGCTTGGGTCTTTTCTATCAACTCTATTGCTTTCTTGACTGTCCTGAAGTTCAGGTTTGCTTCCCGTGCTAGCCGGGCTATGGTATATGGCCTACCATCAGAAAGCACCTTCAGAACTTCTTGGACGGCGCTTGGAAAGTCTGTCCGCGGGCGCCCTGTCAATTTTTCCATGGCGTAACTACATTGTATATGTATATATGGCTTGCTGTATAACTATACAACGGTCTTAAATAGAGGCAACTTCTATAATATTGTCATATTTGGCGGATTTAGAACCTCACGAAATTGCACTCTTGTTGATGATGTACGACCGGGGCATTATTGGCAAGTCGAATTATATTGCGATTGAAAAGGTTGCAAGCAAGGTGAAGTGGCAACAGATTCAGGGGGCTTTTGGCATAAAAGATAGTCTTGACAAAGTGGCCCGCCGTCTTGTAAAAAAGTTGTATCTTTCTGACGACGGCAAAAGTATGGCCGTCCTCTACCTTGACAAATATGGTGCGCTATATGTCGAACAATATCTGAAGGATAATCCTGCGGCAATATCCGACTTGGAAGCTAAACTTGATCGGAAATAGTCTACTTGGCATGAAAAGTGGTCGCTTAGCATACAAACAGGCATACGGGAAGATGGTCTGAAGAAATAGAACAAACACCTTCACGCCTATGGCGAGCAAGTTCCAGACCCTCTAGGAATTGTGATAAAATCAACAAGAATCATGGAATTTGAACCGCTGATTCGACAGAAGCTAGCCGAGGAAGCAACACCCAAACCACAGAACGACCATCATAAATAATGGCTCGGGAGTTTCAGCTCCCATGTCTGACCGCTAGTTCATGATTAACTTCTCCTTCCTTTACTCGTAATTTACCCAGCTCATCGGGCTTGACATGTTCCTGTAACCGACTCAACATCGCGGGGCGGGCATGGGCCAGTCCCGGGTTCTGCCGTATCAGGGCTAGCTCTTGCTGTATCTTGTCCATCTGTTCTCTGAGTGCTTGGACATCCTTTTGCTCCCCTCTTATCTTCTCGACTACGGCCTCATTCAACGGCCAGTCGCATTTTACGCAGTTCTTCAGTTCTGGCCTATTGACGTATTTGCAGCTGGAGCAGATTAGCATAGCCGGCTTTTGCGCAAGAATCTCTTCCCCCGGAACTCTTGGCAGAATGCGATAGGCTCGGGACAACAGAGCAAGATTGTTCTGAGATAGCCATCTTGGAACACAGGCCGCCAGATGTTCCGGTTGCACCTCCTGAAGGCGAATCGCCTACAATGAATTGGGCTATACCGGCAGTAATCGCTGTTGTTCTTGGCGGCGGGGCACTATTCTTCTTCTTACAGAGATCTATGCGGACCAAAATCAGTCGAAATTCATGAAAAGTCGACGACTTTATCATCTTCACAAAGCAGATCTACAACTTCCTGCACTTCATGTCTGAGAGGTAGGTGCTTTCTAGAATTCCTGGGCGAAGGAACTGTTCCGGCCGCTCAGCGGGGATGGGAGGAACATATTGATAACATAATATTTCGACAGATTCAGGTTGAGAAGCAAGAGAAAATAACAGGATTATTCTGTTGCGTTCTTTTTTTGATGGCACAATCTGCTGCCGAGTTCTGTCCAATACGTTGTGTTGTAAACACTAACCGACTGTGGGTCTTGCAGGAGTTTCCTCCTCGAACACCCATTGTGTGCCGTTTAGCTGCCAGGTTCTCGAATCATTGAACGTGTCAGTCAGCTCTGGAGTCCATCCTGCTACTGCACGTGCACTTGGCAAAGACAGAGATACATTGCTAAATGGAAAATTTGGGCCGCCGATGACTATGACCGTATATTCATGCGGCAGGAATTCGGTTGGAAAATCATTGTAAAAAGTGTATGTTTGTCTTTGGTCTACTACTACTGCGTCTGTGGATATGGTTTCATCGTGAGGGTTATACACTTCAATCCACTGGGTTCCGTTTTCGCTGCTCAGTTCTACCTCTGTTATTACAAGCTCCTTTGGCTCTATCTCGGGTTCTGGTGTCGGCGCGATGCCCATTGCAAATGCTACTATTGCTCCGACTATTCCTACTCCTCCGGCAGCAAATAGGTACAGAGCCCTCATATGGGATATTCATCTTGCATTTGCAATTCCGCATCATATAAGAAATATGCAGGGAAACTCGCACTCAAAGTGAACGCCCTTACTACAACGAAAATAATCGACTTTGCAGCAGTGTCAGAATTTTTGGCCCCCAATTATTTCGCAAATATGTTCTCGTTAATCTTCTTGTCCCACTCTGCCTGAGTAGCTATTTCATTTTCTTCGAGAACATCGGAAAGGTTATCTATCATGATGTTAAGTGTGGCTATCTACTTGCAGATCGTCAATTTCTGCCTCTAGGTTTCAGTTGTTTTTCTTGATCAATCTTGTCGCCTCTGACGTATCCTTTTCTCAGACATCCATGAAGGATCTCTAGCGCGCATTATATCTCGCAAAGCCATGTTTATGTACCAGACATCGCATTCTATTTCTGGTAATAGAAGAATGTTCGGTTCAAGGAAGGGATCTGACCCCTTCAATTTCCAGTACCCTCAGGAAAAAGACCTCTCTAGTTCTCTCTGGTCAGAGGGCGCCGAAAGTCCAGCCAAACCTGTGGGCGACCGCAACAACGACCATGTTGGAGCAATGCACGAGCTGATGAGCAAGAACCTGATCAGCAAGGAAGGCGAGCCTTTCCACCTGCCGGTGGCGATACCCGTGAAGGTCAGAGGCAACATTGCTTCGGTCGACTTTAGTGGCGAGGGCACACTGCAGATTACAGGGTTTGATAGCGATGATGATGCCTTGAGAGCCGGTGTTCAGGAATGGATGCTCCCTGGCAAAGACATACCGAATTACATTACCTATGTCGATAACAAAGTCGGCAAGATGTTCAGCTTCAGGTTGGGAGATGATCTTGCCGGATGGTGGCGCGCCAAGATGCCCGGCAGGCTCACGAGTACTACCGGCGTTAACGTGGTATTCTTGCCACTTGGCCCGGACAGTGACACAAAGAAAGGTGGCTGGACATTCTTTGATGCAGGCAAGTACAACACTTTACTTGAATTTGCGCTCAACAAGGTTACAGGGTGGGTCATCTGGGACGCGGAGTTGCTGTGGAACCTGCTAACCGCAGACACGCTTTCACTTGGATGGCCAAAAGAGATGCTCAGCAAGGTCAACTTCAGGGAGCACTTTTTCAGCAACATATACAACAGGATGCTGCTGGTGGGGCACGCTAGGGGAAGGATGGGCTACGACCCTGCAAGGCCAACGCCTGTGTCAGGGATGGACAAGGTGTGGGCATATGATGATTATGGCGAGACACTGTGGGTCGATAGGTATGTCAAGTTTGCATCGGCTATAGAGAGACACGTCGCCCTCAAGCACCCCGAAAATGCAAACCTCTTTCCCGGGTGGGCGGCAGACGCAATGGCTACACATGCAGTGCATCTCAGGGCCAAGCTTGACGTAGTAGGACACGCTGAAAAGTACAGGACATACGTAAACATCCACAGAACGAACCAGATAGAGGTACTTGACATTGCAGGGAACCTCGTGGGAATTGGCGAGTGCTACTGGTGGGACAGGCCGAGCTTTCTGCTGTCGCCGGAACATGCAGTAGATCAGTTAGTAGGCGCGAGAAGAGCATCTATAGACAGCCCTGACTGGCTTAGGTATGATGGCGGGATTGAGTTTGTTAACAAGAATAATGAATTCTATGAACTGCTACTTGCAGGAAAGATAGAGGAAGCAAAGAAGGCGTGGGAGGACAGCTATGCTACCTACTCGAAATATCTCCAGAGTAAGGCAAAGGTAGTACCTGCAAGACCATCGTTCACTGATGAGGGACTGAAGCTCCCTGACAACTGGCGTGAAAACTTTCAGCAGTATTGCCTTGACAAAGTGGACATAATGCTCGATTGGGATTTGGCTCTGGCTTATGTCAGGAACTGCGTTGAACGTGGCCAGTGGAAGCCTGTAAATGTAACGCCGCTAAGGATAAGTGCTCCGCCGGAAGGTACTGCGGTAGCTTCAACTCCGAGATAACAATAATATCCTTACCTAACCACGCAAGGAGCAGGTCCGTTATTGGTTATAAGTATTGACAATAACGATTTTCAAATATTGGTAAAGAGATAAAAAATCAATTGCGTGTTTTTCCTTCCCATTCTTTGGCCGGACTATCGCGGCCAGAAACTCCTTGCTGCGCTTCTACTACTTTTTGCGCTCCAGCCAATTTGGCACGCAGTATGTCCTTTGCCCTGATCAACCCTTCCTTTATCTGTTCCAGACCTGCACTTGCGTCCTGTAGGTCCACCTTCCCGTCATTGTTGATGTCAAACGCTTCAAACACGTGCTTGCCGGCGGACTTGAACTCGCCCATGCCAAAGCCCGACGACAGCATGGCGTTACCGCTGAGCAGCCCTCGCGATGTCCCTACAAGGGAGCCAAGCGCGGCTCCTTTGGCAGCTAGCAGAATCTTTTTGCCGGTAGTCATCGGTGCAGGCTCTGGCTGGTAGATTGACGTGCCGGGCAACACAGGGACGACTCCGTTCTCGATGGCATCTGGTTTTCCAACTCCTATGGCAAGGCTGTCGTCCAGCGTTGTATAGTCTGGCTTTACATTCTCCGTCCCCTGGATCACCGGCCGTATGCCAATGTCGGTAGGCACTTTCCGATCAGGCTCTGTGCCGGTCGGGTGCATGCTGTCAAAATATGCCGGTGCCGCGCCCTTGTAGTCATACGCCTTTGCAGGCGCTATGTCCGGCCTGATCCCAGTCGTCGACAGTACTCCAATATCGCGTTCGGCAGACATGACGCCGCTCTTTCCTCCTGGCGCAGCAGATGCTGTTCCTGCTGTCATCGCTGCTCCAGTAGCGGCCGCTCTGGCTGCAGCTGCCCCTGCCATGCTTCCTGTAGCCTGGCCGGCCAAGTTGCCGAAGGTGCTGGCCATCGCCCTTCCTGTCGAACCCATCCCGCTCATTGCAGCCTTGGCCAATGATGCACCGAGGCCCCCGCCGCCGACACCTCCGCCTCCACCACCCATTGCAGCAGCCATCGCCTGTCCGGCTCCGCCACCGCCGAGCATGACGCCGGCTCCCCTTGCGGCGCCAGCAATGCCGGCTCCCGCAGCCGTGACGCCGGCTGCAAGCGCCGTGGTAGCCATTCCCGTGACGCTGGTTATTATCGATCCGAGCATCGGAGAGAGCATCACCGGCATGAGTATGGCCAGCAGGATTACGCCCATCGCCGCTATGGTAGCCTGGAAGTTCTGCTCAATCGTGTCTTTTGGCATTGTGTCCAGGTAAGCCGTGCCGGCCACCACCACTATCGACGAGATTATCGTCGCTACGACAAGCCCATAGAGCGTGTCGAGCAGCCTGTCGGCAGGCTTGCGTATCCACGGGATCAGCCTTATCGCCAGTATCACCGGCAGGCCGACTATTATCGTGGCGGTCATGACGATGCGCATGGTGCCCACGATAAACATCGTGAGGAAAATCATTGCGGCCATGAACGCCCTGAACACTGCCGTCATCAGGTCATGGAACGTCTGCGTGAGGCCCTGGTGGTTTCCTATCACTGCGTTCCCTATGTCCGTGAACAACTTGCCCATGTCGACTTCGGTGCTCACTCCGCCCAGCTTGAGGAACAGGTCCTTTGCTCTTGCCGCGGCGGCGTCAGAAGTGGGCTCGCCGGGGTTCATGATGTAAATGTCAAGCGCCTCGACTCCAGTGGCAACCGTGTCCCACAGGAGCGGGAAGAAAATCATGAGTAGTATGTAAAAGAACGAGTTTGAGATGATGTCAAGCGCCTGGCCCTTCTTCTGTATCCCAAACTGTTCGCCCAGAAAGATCATCATGCCAATCACGACTGCCATCGCTATCAGAAAGATAGAGATGTAGCGCAGGCTGTTGTACGTCGCCAGCAGAGTGTTCTGACCTCCTTCGCTGCCGGTGAAGCCCTGGTATGAATAGTCTGCGAGCGTGGCGTCCGGCCTGTCCACAAACCGCGGCTGCTTTATCAGGAGCTCAAAAAAGCTCCTGTCAGAACTTCCTATCCACTGGTTTACGATAAACGTGAATGCGAGTATGATAATAATGATGATTATCGGCTGGATGAATTCCAGTACCATTGCTACGACAGTCAAATATGCCGTGCCCTTTTAAACGGAAAAGGCGAGAAAGCCCACGTTCTTTAGACGTGGGTAGTGCACACGGAAAATTGGTTCTGGAGCATTGCTGTGGGCAAAATCATCTCCTTTTAAGCACAGTAGCCCTTTCTCTGTATGAACCCCGTCGTCATTGCAGCCGTAGCGATATCGCTTGTGTCACTCGGAGCCGTTTCGATGGCCTCTATAGCCTCACAGCAGGCGGTCGGTAACGCCAACCTGCAAAAGGCCGTCCTGGAGCGGGACAGGCTGTCGGAGCAGGTAAACGCCTTCATATCTTCAGTCACACCATCCGGCTCTGGCACGGTTGCAACTGTCAAGAACACCGGCTCAAACGCTATCACCATTGACCATTGCCTGGTACTTTCACAGCCTTCTACAGGTAACTCAAGGCCGGAAGCAACAAAGGTTCCCGGGGTATCAAGCAGCACAGTGAACCCCGGCTCCACGCTTGACATCGCTATCGAAGGGACAGTAACCGGCGACAGCATCAAGTGCGTGACTTCAAAGGGGACCGTCCTGCCGGTAAAGATGGGTGAGGGCGATGGCAACGCCGGCCCGGACCCCGACGACTATATCAGCATATTCGGCGTGACCGCGTCTGTCTCGATGGCCCAGACCGTGTACAAGCACAACTTGCAGAACCAGCCGTGGGGTCCGCCGGTGCCGCCTCAGCAGCTCCCTGGCAGCCTTACATACAACGTGCCGGTGCTCAAGCCCGTCACGGTCAGCTATATCGCGCGCATTGCCCCTGACGACAGCATCGATGTCGTATTGCCGGATGGCTCCAGTGTGCATTACAGCGCGGGGCAAAAGATCCCCGTGCCTGTGCGCGGGCCGGTCAGCAAGATAACGATCAAGTTTACACCAGACGATGCCTTGCAGTCGTCATCAAGCCTTGAGGTAAGCGTCAGGCCGCTGCTGGTCAGCAACATCGCGTCCGTGGAGGGCAACAGCGGAGTCGCAGCCAAGAGTAGCAGCGATCGCTATGATGCTAGTGCGGTCACAAACTGCTGGCATGGCAGCAACAACGGGAGGGGGATCTACGAGAACATATCCGGGAATCGGGACCTTTTTGGCTCCAACCTGATATCTTCAAGCAAGATGTGCACGGTCAGCGGGTATGGTGGTTACTATTACATTGGTACTGCAAACTGGGGCTACAGCACTCCGGAAATCGTGCAGACTTATTCGTTCCCCGCGCCAAAAGAGACCATAACAGTAGAAGTGCCATACAGCATCTCGTACTGGGGATGCGGGCACTGCACCACCTCGGCCACTACGATTCGGACCAACCTGTACCTTGACCCCGGCGACGGCAACTTCCGCTTGATAACCTCGCTTAACAACGATTTCAATTCCAGCATACGGCAGCTGGGCACCTGCACAAACGTAGACTGCGTCGGGTACGCCAGCCCCACCAGCCCCACCCTGCCAAGCTTCCGATATACGTTAAGCAACCTGGTGCCCGGAGAGACCGTAAACATTGCAATCAAGTACAAAGCGACTACCGAGGCAAGACAGGATAGCCGTGTTATAGAGAGGTTTGACATGTCAACAACGGTCAACATATCATAGCTCACAGCTTGGCGAGGCTGATGGTCCGGACCGTTTCCTGCATCGTGATTGAAGTTGCAGTCATGATAATAATACCGTGGCTGCAATTACAGCCGCCGTGGCGGGCGCAAACCCGGACAGCACTGGCAAACTTGGCACGAGCCATGTCTTTTCTTTCCCTTGGTAGAACGGATCCTCGTCGTAGTCGCGCCTTATTTTCATTTCAAGGTAGTCGCCATCCTGTTGTTGTCGTCTCTCGTGTGCAAACGCATACCTGATATCTGAACCGCTGCCGTAGTAACAAAATAGCATGAGGTATAGCCTGTGCCAGAGCTGCCCATAAAGCACGTCCTTGTAGCGCGCATTGTTGATCACATTTCTTGCTACAAAGAGGGCTGCAACGCCTGCCATGGCGGTGATAAAATATGCTGCCACCGTCACCGGCGTGGCTGCGAACAGGAGAATCGACAGGAGGGGTGGGATGGCGTATGCATCTCCAGAAGCCAGCAGCCCACGCTTCCAGAACGTGATTACAACACTGGAGAGCATAACTATCATGATGGCGGTAGGTGCGGCATTTGCTACCAATTTGGTTATGGTATCAACAACAGGCGCCGCACTAGTGGTCATGGTCATTACAACAATCAGCGCATTGACAGCAACTGCCACCAGGTAACTTGCACGTATTGCGCCAAGACCCACTGACCTGGTACGCCAGTCGGATACGCCAAGCCACATGCTTGTAGCCAGGAGTCCGGCCAGGGCAACAAGTTCACCGGCCGCAAAAGAAATGCCCTGTAGGTCCACGTATCGGAAATGTACAGCGGGTTAAAAGGGCGTGGTGCGATTGTTGGCATTGCAGAAGAGTAGTGGAAAAGTGAGGAAAGAGGGAGGGATAGTTTTGCCAAGACAACAGCAACAGCAGCAACAACAGGCGCAGCAAGCAGTCATAGCAAGTCCCAATGGCGTCGGCGATGTAAGCAATGGCAGTGGTGATGCAGATCTAATCATATGCGGGCATTGCGGGAAACAGCCTGCGGAGATATTCCAGGTGACAGGCGATTATTGTATAGGGTGCTGGCAAGAGGTTACACATAGCCGGGTCTGATGGAGTGAGCAAATAACTTTCGATGATCGTCAGAAGTCACGAGGTTAGGTAAGTAATATTTTTGTACCAGAGGCTCTACATTTTCTTGAAGTCGTCCTTGAAACAAGGAAGGAAGAAGGAGAGGAGAATCAAGAGTAAGAGCAAAAGAAAACCCGGCAGGCCAAGCTCTGGCAAAAAGTGTCCACGGTGCGGCAAGGTCGGATCGCCTCAGCTTAAAGTTGTAACGAACAGGAAGGGCGGCGGCGAGTACAAGTACGTATACTATGCTCATCCCACTGGCCCGCATACGATCAGGTGGTGCTACATAGGCGGCAAGTCGCTCTCTTCATTGCCATCTCGAAAGCAGAAGCAAAAGTTGAGGGTGAGAAAAAGATGATGTGGAATTCTTTCAAGCCGCGTAGAAACAAGGACAAGACTTTGCCAGCGCGTGAGGATGACAAGAATAAGTTTGAATCGAACTATTATAGGATTGAAAGCTCAAACCCGTGGAGCCTGTGACGGGTGCAATAGTGCGTTTGAATCGAACTATTATAGGATTGAAAGCTGTGAAGGGCGAGTTTGTCAGACTAAGGGTTTGACGTTTGAATCGAACTATTATAGGATTGAAAGGAGATAAAGCAGGAAATCAAGATGATTATGAAAAACGTTTGAATCGAACTATTATAGGATTGAAAGTCTTTTTGTCCCGCACCTTCTCGACCTCATATCGCTGTTTGAATCGAACTATTATAGGATTGAAAGCAAAGACGATCAGCCTGACTGGAATAACCATCCCAGTTTGAATCGAACTATTATAGGATTGAAAGTCTGTACAATGACAGGTTGAACAGATTTCTCTCTCAGTTTGAATCGAACTATTATAGGATTGAAAGGAGAGCTATGTCGTCTGCATGGAATACAAGATGTGGCGTTTGAATCGAACTATTATAGGATTGAAAGTTGGTCGAGTTTAATGCTGCGCTGGTCTGCGAGGTCTGGTTTGAATCGAACTATTATAGGATTGAAAGAAGTATGATCGCTATATCTTGGTGGGAAACATCACTCGTTTGAATCGAACTATTATAGGATTGAAAGAAGACTATGACACGCCCTTCGCCGTGATCCATATAGTGTTTGAATCGAACTATTATAGGATTGAAAGTGCGGTAGAGCTCTGCCTGACGCATAGAGTTGAGGATGTTTGAATCGAACTATTATAGGATTGAAAGTTTGCAGACATGCAGAACAATAGAGTATTGTTCAAGCGTTTGAATCGAACTATTATAGGAT